>Ga0163150_10000061_pt1 | contig 188476 bp, 170 predicted proteins | sample OliLakLV19P2IB_FD_148628 | JGI IMG/M metagenome (GOLD analysis project Ga0163150, IMG submission 148628) | Freshwater microbial mat bacterial communities from Lake Vanda, McMurdo Dry Valleys, Antarctica - Oligotrophic Lake LV.19.P2.IB | ecosystem: Environmental > Aquatic > Freshwater > Lake >... | reverse complement strand
CGCCGGGGGCAGCAAGCGCGAGGCAGCACGTCTCCTGCAGGTCAACCGGACAACCCTGCTCGAGAAGCTGAAGAGACGCGGTTGGCAGGTCGGGAAGGATAGCGAAGTACTCGACAGCGTTGGCGTCCTCGGGGGGGCACCGCTCGCGATGGGCGCCCCCCTGGTGCCCCAGCTGGCGCACGCGGAAGCGGTTCTCGCCGTGCCACACCGGCCTTGGCCTGCATCCGAGGGCTGGCTCGATCTACGCCGGCCGGTCGCGCGGGCGTTCGGCGTCCCCGCCGCGACGGCCACGCAGAGGGCAGCCCAACTGCCGTGACGATGCGCACGCTCTCCTGCCACGCGTAAGTTTCCGCAGCACCCGATCGTCGTTCTAGCCAAGGGGTCGCGACGCGGCCCAGGAAACGGATGTGTAAGGTTATTGTAATGACGTCCGCGAGTTGCTAGGACTTGCGAGTCCTGGGGAGGGGGCGGCATGCGGCCGCGGCCCGGAGAATTCCCAGCGCGGGCGAGGAGAACTCGTGGCGAGGACGCCGCAAGATCTTGTACGGGGAATCAATTGAACCGAGGCAGGCGCGGTTTTGGCGTTCCTGCAGCTCGTGAGCGTTCAGCGAGCGGGGGAGAAAGGAGCTGATGAAGGTGATGCGCGAGAGGAGATTTTTGGTCGCCCTGGCACTAACGAGCGCTATCGTCATGGGAAGCGCCGGCAAGAGTTCGGCGATTCTCGAGGACGATGGCTTCTCCCACACTCAGCCTGCGGCAGAGCTCATCATGCCGTTTGACGCGACGGAGGGTAAGTCGACCTTCCTGCTCGTGAGCAACATCTCTGGGACGTCGCCCTCAGGTGGCGCCCAGGTGTCGACGCACTGGACCTTCTGGGCCGAGGACTGCAACGAGCTGGCCAACTTCTCGATCTGTCTGACCTTGAACGACACGGTCGTCGTCGATCCGACGAACGCCCGGTCGCAGGGTGCGAACAACGAGGAGCAGGGCCCGATCATCGACCTGACCGGCAAGCGCGGTCTGGTGACGGTCACGGCCTACGAGACCAATTCGGGCTGTGGCGACTTCTCGCAGACCGGTTCGGTCCTGGCAGACAACGCACTGGTCGGCACGTTCACGTTTGCCGACATCTCTGCCAGCTACGCCTTCGGTAACGACGCGTTCGGCCTCGGCCTCGACGACACCGGTCGCGCGGTCGTCCTGCCCGACGCGGAGCTGGTCGGCTCGTACAACATCCAGGTGTTCGACCCGACCTCGGTCGAGTCGAGCGTCGTGGTGCTGTCGCACCTGCGCGAGCAGGCGGTCGGCCAGGTCGAGCCGAACCCGGCCAACATCCGCTTCGCGACGACATTCTACGACACCCTCGAGATCCCGACCTCGCTGCCGGATCAGACTGCCGGCTGCGTGAAGTTCACCACGATCACGAGCCCAGACGACGGCCCGGCAGGCCTGATTCCTGCAACCGTCACTGTGAGCACGTCCGGTGTGATCCGACTGGATCCGATCGCCGGGTTCACCCCGGCCGACTACCTGTACGGCATCGTCGGCCAGGCGGTTGGTCCGTTCGGTGCGAGCAGCAGCCTCAAGGTCACGCTGGAAGAGCCCTCGGCTTCCAAGGCCTTCGTCGACGCTCCGGCGAGCCTCCTCGATTAATTCTCGGAGAGGTTGAGCAGGAAAGGGCGCCCGGGCAACCGGGCGCCCTTTTTTGTTCCGGCCTCGCCACGCCGAGCTTGGTGAGCGACCGGACGCGCCGCACGCGATCGCCACGGGCAAGGCGCGATCGCGGGTGATCTTGCGCGCCGAAAGGGTTTCTGTCGTTACTCGGATCGTGACCAGATACACGAAGCTCTTCGCGCGGAGCGCCCTTGCGCTATCCGTCATCGCCGTCAGTGGCCTTCCCGCAGCCGCCCAGTCAGGCCTCGGACTGCCGGGCCAGCAGGGGTCGCAGCGCTCGACCAAGCAATCGAACCCCGGCACGAGCGATCTCGACGAGTCGACCAAGAACCTCCGTGACGAGGACGCGGCCACCCGCCTCGAAGCGGTCAAGGCGCTCGCCGCCTCTCAGGACAAGAAGGCGATCGAGCACCTCATCGAGGCGACCGCGGATCTCGACCCGCGCGTCAAGATCAAGGCCATCGACGCGCTGGGTTCGCTGCGCGCGGCCGACGCGACCCCCGTGCTCGTGCAGGTTCTCTACATGCGCGAGAGCGAGCCCTGGTTGAAGCAGCGCGTGCTGGTTGCCCTGGGCAAGATCGGTGACACGCGCAGCGCGCGACCGATCTCCGACTTCCTCTCTCGCGACGCCGATGCCGCTACGCGCGGCACGGCGATCTACGCGCTCGGTGAGATCGGTGATCCGAAGAGCGTCCCCGACCTGAGGCGCATCGGCGAGACCCAGACCGACGAGACCTCGCAACGCCTGGTCCGCGACGCGATCGGGAAGATCGAGCAGCAGCAGGTGAACCCGGAGATCGTGATCAAGGCGCTCCGCGACTCCGAGGAGGACCAGCGGCCCGCTTCCGCGAGCGCAGCGGCGCCACTGGCCTACTAGGAGCGCGCGTGTCTGCCCGAGACCACGCGCACGCAGCGGAGCCCGCGCCGGGGCAGAAGACGACACACGCGGGCATACCGTTGAAGGCCGTCTTCCAGGCCGCCGACGTTTCTGCGACACCGGGCGAGCCGGGCACGTATCCGTTCCTGCGCGGCCCCTACCCGACGATGTACCTGAGCCGCCGCTGGACGATGCGGCAGTTCGCCGGATTCGGCACGCCCGAGGACACCAACCAGCGCTTCCACTTCCTGCTCCGTCAAGGACAGAACGGGCTCTCGACTGCCTTCGATATGCCCACTTTGATGGGTTACGACGCGGACCATCCGCGCTCGCGCGGCGAGGTCGGCCGCGAAGGCGTCGCGGTCTCGACCATCGAGGACATGGAGCGTCTGTTCGACCGGATTCCGCTCGACGAGGTCACGACGTCGATGACGGTCAATTGCAGCGCGTCGGTCCTGCTCGCGATGTACCTCGCGATCGCGCAGCGGCGCGGGATCTCCTGGGCCAAGCTCGGCGGCACGATCCAGAACGACATGCTCAAGGAGTTCATCGCCCAGAAGGAATGGATCTCTCCACCGGAGCCGTCGGTGCGCGTCGTCGCCGACATGATCGAGTTCTGCACGGCAGAGGTGCCGCGCTGGCATGCGGTCTCGATCAGCGGCTACCACATCCGCGAAGCAGGGGCGACGGCGATCCAGGAGCTCGCCTTCACGCTCGCGGACGGCATCGCCTACGTCGAAGAGGTGCTGCGGCGCGGGCGGTTGAAGGCGGACGACTTCGGGCATCGGCTGTCGTTCTTCTTCGACGTGCACAACGACTTCTTCGAAGAGGTCGCCAAGCTCCGCGCTGCGCGACGGCTGTGGGCGAAGATCATGCGCGAGCGCTTCGGCGCCACCCGCGACGAGGCTTGCCGGCTACGCATGCACGCGCAGACCGCGGGCGTCACGCTCACCGCACAGCAGCCGCTCAACAACGTCGTCCGCGTGACCTTGCAGGCACTCGCCGCGGTCCTGGGCGGCGTGCAGTCGCTGCACACGAACTCGTTCGACGAAACGCTCGCGCTCCCCACGGAGGCGTCGGTGATGGTCGCGCTGCGGACGCAGCAGATCATCGCCGAGGAGAGCGGCATCGCGAACACCGTCGATCCGCTAGGCGGCAGCTACGCGATCGAATCGCTCACCGACGCGATCGAGCAAGCGGCGTCGGTCTACATCGCCGAGATCGACCGCCGCGGCGGCATGGTGAAGGCGATCGAGCAGGGCTATCCGCAGCTCGAGATCGCCGAGTCCGCCTACCGCGATCAGCAGCGATTCGATCGCGGCGAGCAGGTGATCGTCGGCCTCAACAAGTTCACCATTCCCGATGAGCGCCCGGTCGACATCCTGCGTATCCCGATCGAGCTCGAGCCGCGCCAGATCGAGCGCGTGCGGCGGTTCAAGCAGGGTCGCGATCGCGCCCGAGTCAGCGAGGCGCTCGAGCGCGTACGCGCGGCGGCGCAATGCGACGAGAATCTGATGCCGCCCCTGGTGGCCGCGGTCCAGGTCGGCTGCACGGTCGGCGAGATCTCGGACATCTATCGCGCGGTGTTCGGCGAGTACCGGGACCCGGCACACCTTTGAAGGGCCTGCCCCATGCCACGCGCTGCCTCGCGGCAGCGCTCGTGTTGCTCGGCGTCCTGGTGGGCGCACCAGCCGACGCCGAGACCAGCGGCGACGCTGCTACGGAGTGCAACGCGTTCTTCCCGCTCCGCGTCGACGCACGCTGGGTGTACGACGAGGGCGCGGCAGGCACCCAGGTCAAGATGCGCCGGACGATCACCGTCAAGTCGGTCTCGACGGAGAACGGCGTCACGAACGCCGAGCTCCTGCAGGAGGTCAGCCTCCCTGGCCAGCCGGGCGTGATCGCGGGCAAGGCAATCACACGCGCACGCTGCGACGCGAGCGGGGTCAGCCTCAGCATCGACGGAACGGCCGGTGTGGGTACCGAGGCGTCCGGCGTCATCAAGGCGAAGCTGCCCGGTCTTCCTCCCGCCGCCGACCTGAAGCCGGGGTTCAGCTGGCGCGGCGAGAGCGAGGTCGAGACCATGGACGCGGGCAGCCGCGTCGTTGCCCAAGGCGCCCGCGGCAGTCGCGTCGAGCGCACCGAGAGCGTGACCGTACCTGCGGGCACCTTTCCGGAAGCGCTGCGCGTCGCATCCGTTCAGACGCTGACCCTGCGTCGCGGCAAGGACGAGCGCTACGCGCGGCAGCAGATCCTCGAGTGGTACGCGCGCGGGGTCGGCCTGGTGAAGCGCGAGACACGGGTCAGTCAGGGCTCCGACGCGGTGTTGAGCACCGAGGAGCTACAGAGCTATTCCGGGCTGGCGAAGTAGCGCGGGCGCAGCTCACGCGAGAGCAACGGTTCCCGCCCGGCCATCGACCACGATTCGATCGCCCGTTGCCAGCAGGCGGGTTGCTTGCGCGACGTTGACGACGGCGGGGATGCCGAGCTCGCGTGCGACGATCGCGCCGTGCGACAGCAGGCCTCCCATCTCGAGGACGATCGCGCCGCCGACCGCCAGCAGCGAGGTCCAGCTCGGGTCAGTGGATGTGGCGACGATCACCTCGCCCGCGCGCAGCTCGCGCAGATCCTCGACCGAGTGGACCACGCGCGCGCTCCCGACCGCGCGCCCGGGCGAAACCCCGAGACCGCGTAGCGCCAGCCCCTCGGCCGGGCGCGATGGCGCGGATTCCGTGGCGGCCGCGATCTCGAGATCCTCCCCGACGAAGCTCTCGGGAGCATTGCCGCTCCGGAACGCCGCGTAGGAGCCGCGGCGCATCGCGGCACGCTCGGCCAGCACTCCGGCGCGCTCGTCGCGGTCCAGGAGGGCATCCTGCAGCTCGCCGGCCTCGAGGTAGAAGACGTCTTCGCGCTCGCGTAGCTGCCCCAGCGCGACCATGCGGGACGCCGCCGTCAGCGCGAGCGAGCGCAGCGCCGAGAGGAACAGGTCGGCGTGGTAGCGCATGTTTTCGCGCAGGACGTAGTACGTACGGCACCAGGCGAACGAGCGCTCGAACACCAGCAGCCGGAGCGAGCCGCCGAGACCGGCGGCGACCGCCGCGGAAACCCGGCGCACGACCTCGTCATGGCGCGCGCGCCGGTCGCCCGCGCTCTCGCGCGGGTCAGCCTGGAGCAGCTTCTGCACCATCTCGATGACGACGGCAGGCCGCTCGCGCCAGGTTGCATACGACAGGTCGCGGCCCACGAGCCGGTGCCCGTGACGCTCGATCAGCATCCGGATCCGCGTCCCGAAGGCACCGAGCCCCCCGCTCAGGCAGAGTGCTGCGACACGCAACGGATCGCCCATCACCGCCGCACGAAGCTCGGCATCCGCCCGGACCGCGATCGCGCAGCCGAGCAGCTCGTCGTGAATCTCGAAGGTCCGGATGCCGTCGAGCCCACTGGTGAGCTCGGCGATCGACGCGCTCTGATCGGGCGCCCAGCGCGCGATCAGCTGCGCGGTCAGATGGAAGAATACGTACGCGTGGATCATCCCCCAGCTCACCGCCTCGAGAAACGAGCCCAGTCGCGCGCGCACCTCGTTGATCGTCGACGCGAGAACGCTGCTCGGTGCATCCGACGCGACGGCAAGAGCGGCGAGGTCAGGAGCGATGCGGCTCGCCTCGACGCGAAACACCTCGGCGCGCGTCCACGGCATCCAACCCCGCTCGTGCAGGCCCAGATTGAGCACGATCGTGCCGAGGGTAGGGGACAGCAACGAGCGTCCGCTCTCGCGTACCGACTGGCGCAGCCCTTCGGGCAGCAACTCGAGCAGCCCCTCGCTCGCGAACACGGTCGGAACCTCGCGCATCACCTCTGCGACCAGCGAGGCGTTCACGTAGACGTGACCACGTGACAAGCGGAAGACAGGCGACGCGGCGAGGCGGCTCAGACCCGCATTGTCGAGGCGGCGCCGAACCATGTGCTCGGCCATCAGGTCGGCGAGCATCGTGAAGGTCAGCGGTGTGACGATCCCCGACCACAGCTCGTCCGCGATCCGGCGGCTCCAGATGTGCTCTCCCGTCACGGCCGAGCAATAGCGTCGCTCGCTTCCGGCCGCTACGGAGGCGCGGATGGTGCGTCAAAACATCGGACGAGGCTTGTCTGCGATCGGGAGGCCGAGTAGCATCGAGCTGGATTTGCGGTGCTCGATTCACCGCCAGACCAAGCGCTGCGTCGCGCTCGCAAGTCTGCGCGGTGCCCATGCCTTCAGATCACGAACAGACCCCGCGTAAGCTGGTCTACCTGCGCGACCACGCGCCGCGCCCTCGTGCGCGCGCGAGCCGTTCCGAGCGCAAGCCGCCGTCCGTCCCTCACATCGAGCTGGTCGGTGAAGCGGCGTGGCTCGGGCGATCGCTGCTGGCCATCGCCGGAGGGATCGCGATCTACTGGCTGCTGATCGTGAGCGGCGCCGTGGACGCCGAGGGGGAAGCCTGGAACTGGTCGATCTCTCGACTGCTCGCACACTTCTACGTCGCCGTGTCGTCGGTGGTCGCGGCGCGGCGGCTGCTGCGCGGCTCGCCACGCGCGACCCTGCTCATCGCGTTCGCCGCGAGCAGCCTGATCGTGGTCTCGATCGAGGGCCTCGCCCACCTCATGGTCACCGCCGACCTCTCGCGCATCTCGCTCGCTGCTCGAACCGACATCCTCACCCGGACGGCGATGCTTGCCCTCGGAGTCTGGGCGACCTCGTACGCACTGCGCACCGAGAGGCGCGGGACAGCCCCGAGCTGAGGACGCGGGCCGTCGCAGCCGCTACGATGCAAGCGGAGATCGCCATCCTCGCTCGCCGGTACGGGAGGCCGCGCACGGTCCTCCACGACATCCCCACGTTCAGGTTCTCGCCGCTCAACCGCAATCGGGCAGCCGAGGTCGCGATGGCAATCCGCCGCCCGAACGGCCTCTACCTCCTGCAAACCAAGGACAACTACCCGGCGAGCACGTTCCGCCTGCCCACCGGTGGCATCATGCGCGGCGAGGCGATCGAGCACGCGCTGTTGCGCGAGACCCAGGAGGAGACGAGCCTCGACGTCGAGGTCAGCCGCTTCGCCGCGGTGCTCACCTACCGGGCGCCGAACGCCCGGCACGCCTTCGCGAGCTACCTGTTCATCCTCGAGGAGCAGGGGGGAACCCTGCAGGTGAACGACGAGACCGAGGGAATCTCCGGCTGGCTCGAAGCCGACGTCCCGGCTCTGAACGCCGCTGCAGAACGACTACGCTCGTGCACCGGCCCCTGGCGGCCGTGGGGTCACTTTCGCGCGTTGGTACTCGATGCCCTGAAGCAGGCGCTGCAGGAACGCGCGTGATCGCGGGTGTGGGCGCGCTGCCGCTCGACCGCGTGCGCCGGCACCGGCCCCTGGCTCAGGCGACCAAGCTCGCGCCGCGCGCGGGCCGCGCGCGCTCCGCGTCGCGGATCTGCCCGTCGGCCAGCGCCGCCCGCAGCTTGTCCCCTTCGAGCGTCTCTTCGCGCTCGAGCGTGCGGGCGAGACCGACCAGCCCTTCGCGGTGTTCCGACAAGAGCTGGCGCGCGGTCGCGTGGGCACCGCGCACCAGGGTCGCGACCTCGGCGTCGATCGCCTCGTTGGTCGCCTCGCTGGCCGCTTGCGACCGGCTGATCACCCCGTCGCCGAGAAACAGCGACTCGCGCCGGCCGTAGCTCATCGGGCCGAGGCGCTCGCTCATCCCGAACAAGCAGACCATCTGGCGGGCGAGCTGTGAGGCGCGTTCGAGATCGTCCTGCGCCCCGGTGCTCACGTCGCCGAACACCAGCTCCTCCGCGACCCGCCCGCCGAGCATCACCGCGAGCCGATCGACGAGCTCGCTGCGCCGCATCAACACGCGGTCCTCGGTCGGGAGCTGCATCGTGAAGCCGAGCGCACCGATCGAGCGCGGGATGATGGTGATCTTGCTCACCGGGTCGGTGTTCGGCAGCAGAGCCGCGACCAGGGCGTGCCCGGACTCATGGTGCGCCACCAGCGTCCGATCCTGCGGGCGCAGCACCCGGCTGCGGCGTTCGAGGCCCGTCATCAAGCGATCCACGGCAAGCAGAAAATCCTGCATCTCGACCGCATCGGCGCCGCGCTGGGCGGCGAGCAGCGCCGCCTCGTTGACGAGGTTGGCGAGATCCGCGCCCGACAGCCCGGGTGACCGCGCCGCGAGGTCGTCCACGTCGACGTTCGGCCCCGCCTTCACGTTCTTCAGATGCACCTGCAGGATCTTCGCCCGGCCGACCCGATCGGGCAGCTCGACGACGATCCGGCGATCGAATCTCCCGGCGCGCAGCAGGGCCAGGTCGAGCACCTCCGGCCGGTTGGTCGCCGCGAGCAGGACGACGCCCTTGGAGGAGTCGAAGCCATCCATCTCGACGAGCAACTGGTTCAGGGTCTGCTCCTGCTCGTCGTGCCGACCCATCTGCAGACCGGCGCCCGCGCGAGACTTGCCGACGGCGTCGAGCTCGTCGATGAAAACGATGCACGGCGCCTTCGCCTTCGCCTGCTCGAAGAGGTCGCGCACGCGCGCGGCGCCGAGTCCGACGAACATCTCGATGAACTCCGATCCGCTGATCGAGAAGAACGGCACGTGGGCTTCGCCGGCGATCGCGCGGGCGAGCAACGTCTTGCCGGTGCCCGGTGGGCCGACGAGGAGGACGCCCTTCGGAATTCGTCCGCCCAGACGCTGGTAGCGGCCGGGATCGCTCAGGAAGGACACCACCGCCTCGAGCTCGGCCTTGGCTTCGTCGATGCCGGCAACGTCGTCGAAGCGCGCTTTGAGATCGTTCTCGCCGTAGATCTTGGCCTTGTTGCGACCGAAAGACAGCGCGCCGGCTGCCCCGCCCGGCCCCATGCGCCGGGCGATCAGGTTCCACATCAGCATGATGAGCGCGAACGGCAGCAGCCAGCCGAGCAGCAGGGTGCGCCAGAAGTTGTCGGCGATCTCGCCCGAGAAGCTGACGCCATGCTCGGTGAGCACCTTGACGAGCGTGGAAAGCTCGAGCCCCGGTGGCCGGGTCGCGACGAAGGTCGGGCGCTGATCGGGCGACAGGGTGCCCATCATGCCGCGCGCCTTCTCGATCTGCTTCTGCAGCTCGCCGTCGATCGGCGCGTCCGGGCGGAGCTGGAAGCGGACCTCGTCGGTCGTGATCATCGCGCGCTCGATCTGGTTCTGGTCGGCGAGGCGCTGCAGCTCGCTATAGCCGAGCTGAACCGGTCGCGGCGCGACGAACAGCGTCTGCGCGATCAGGATCAGCAGCAGCGCTGCCGGCAGGTACCAGAGCGAGAGTTTGAGATTCTTCATTCGATGTCGGGTCTCCGGACCTTGCCGGTCGCGCCGCCGTCCAGGCATCGCAGAGCCGCGACGTCGCGCGACTCGGCGAAACAGCGGCAAGAAGGACCTGGAGGCCCGGGACGGTGCCTGGCGCCTAGATTAAGGCCCGCAATGCCTGTGTCAACGCGGCACGAGGGTCTGCCAGAGCCCGGCCAGCCGCGTCCGCAGCTCGTCCAGGGAGCCCGCGTTTTCGATCACGACGTCGGCAGCACTGCGCCGCTCGCCGTCGGTCATCTGCTTTGCCATCCGCGCATTGGTCGCGGCCGCCGCCATGCCGCGCTGCGAGGCGAGGCGCTGCACGACGTCCTCGCGGCGCGCGGACACCACCCAGACCTGATCCACAAGCGAGCGCCATCCGGCCTCGAGCAGGATCGCCGCCTCGACGACGACGGCCCTGACCCCGTCACGCGCCCGGGCACGCGTGATGCACCGTTCGATCTCCGCGTGAATCAGCGGGTGGACGATGGCGTTCAGGCGAGAGAGCTTGGCGTCGTCCCCGAAAACCAGGGGGCCGAGTCGCTTGCGGTCGATCCGGCCGTCGGCACCGACGACATCGCTGCCGAACTCGGCGACGATGGCGTCGAATCCGGGCTTGCCGGGCTCGTAGACCTCGTGGCCGACCACGTCGGCGTTGATCAGCTCGGCGCCGAGCTCGGCCAGGATCGCAGCCGCGACGCTCTTTCCCGAGCCGATACCGCCGACCAGGCCGATCACGAGCATGGTGCGGTTGTCGCAACCTGCCGCCGGGCACGCAAGCGCATCGCGGCCAGGCGTCGTCGCGTGGCTGTCGCGTGGCCTAGGGAGTCAGGCGCTCGAGCATGCGCGGGAACGGGATCGTTTCCCGCACGTGGTGCAACCCGCACAGCCACGCCACCATGCGCTCGATGCCCATCCCGAACCCTGCGTGCGGCACCGAGCCGTAGCGGCGCAGATCGAGGTACCAGGAGAACGCCGCCGCGGGCAGACCATGTTCGGCGATCTTGCGCTCGAGGGTCTGGAGATCGTCCTCGCGCTGCCCGCCACCGATGATCTCGCCATAGCCCTCGGGCGCCAGCACGTCGACGCAAAGCGCAAGCCGCGGATCCTGCGGGTCGTTCTTCATGTAGAACGCCTTCACGGCGGCGGGATAGCGATGCACCAGCACTGGACGATCAAACTCGCTCGCCAGCACGGTCTCCTCGTCACCACCGAAGTCCTCACCCCACTCGACCGGCTTGCCGGCCGAGCGCAGGCGCTCGATCGCCTCGTCGTAGGTGATGCGCGGGAAGGGCTTCTGGACGCGCTCCAGCGCCGTCAGATCGCGTTCGAGGGTGAGCAGATCGTCGCGCCGCTCGGCGAGCACGCGGCCGACCACCTCGACCAGGAAATCCTCGGCCAGATCCATGTCGCCGGCGAGGTCGAGATACGCGACCTCGGGCTCGATCATCCAGAACTCGGTGAGGTGGCGCCGCGTCTTCGACTTCTCGGCACGAAAGGTCGGGCCGAAGCAGTACACCTTGCCGAGCGCCATCGCCCCGGCCTCGACGTAGAGCTGGCCGCTCTGGGTCAGGTAAGCGGGGTCGCCGAAGTAGTCGACGGCGAACAGGGTCGTCGTGCCCTCGCAGGCGGCGGGCGTGAAGATCGGCGCGTCGAGCAGGGTGAAGCCGCGCGCGTCGAAGTAGTCGCGGCAGGCGCGTACCACGCTCGCCCGCACGCGCAGGATGGCATTCTGGCGCGACGAGCGGAGCCAGAGATGGCGGTGGTCGAGCAGGAACGCCGTACCATGCTCCTTGGGCGTGATCGGGTACTCTCCGGCAACCGCGACGATCTCGAGATCGCGTACCGAGAGCTCGTAGCCACCCGGGGCGCGCGGGTCGGGACGGACCTCGCCATGGACGATCAGCGACGATTCCTGGGGCAGGTGGGAAGCCTGCGTGAACAGCTCCTCCGCGAGGTCGGGCTTGAAGAGCGTGCACTGGATGGTTCCGGTGCCGTCCCGAACCTGGAGGAACAGGAGCTTGCCGCTCGAGCGCCGGCCGCGAAGCCAGCCACGGAGGATCACGACCTGGCCCGCGTAGTCGCCGATCCCGGCAATGGTCGCGACGGGTGCCGACATGAGCCCGGCTTTAGGGAGCCCCGGCCCGGAGTGCAACGGTCGTCGACCAGGGATTCGCCAGGAAGAGCCTTGACTCCCCGGGTCAGCTCTCCTATTAATTCATACTAACCAGGTCTGAATAGTCCCTGGGGAGCGGAAAGCGGTGTTCGCAAGCGGTCGCCGGGCCGCCCGAGGAAGAGACGTAATGAGCGTGTCGAAGCGGATCTACATGGACAATCACGCCACGACCCCGATGGACCCACGGGTGCTCGAGGCGATGCTGCCCTATTTCGGCGAGCACTTCGGAAACGCCGCGAGCCGCAACCACTCCTTCGGCTGGGAAGCCGAGACGGCGGTCGACCAGGCCCGCGAGCAGCTCGCCGACGTGATCGGCGGCAAGGCCAAGGAGATCATCTTCCTGTCCGGGGCGACCGAGTCCGACAACCTCGCCATCAAGGGCGTGGTCGAGTTCTACAAGGACAAGGGCAACCACGTCATCACCGCCGCGACCGAGCACAAGGCCGTGCTCGACACGTGCAAAGCGCTCGAGCGCAAGAAGCTCGCGCAGGTCACCTATCTCCCGGTCGATCAGCAGGGCCGCGTCAGCGCCGATCAGGTACGCGAGGCGATCACCGACAAGACGGTCCTGATCTCCGTCATGGTCGCGAACAACGAGATCGGCACCGTGCAGCCCATCGCCGAGATCGGCAAGGTCGCCAAGGAAAAGGGCATCCTCTTCCACACCGACGCGACGCAGGGCTTCGGCAAGCTGCCGCTCGACGTGAACGAGCTCGGCGTCGATCTATTGTCGGCCACCGGCCACAAGATCTACGGACCGAAGGGCTGCGGCATCTTGTGGGTACGCTCGAAGGGCCCACGCGTGCGCTTGACGGCGCAGATGGACGGCGGCGGTCACGAGCGCGGCATGCGCTCGGGGACGCTCAACATCCCCGGCATGGTCGGCTTCGGTCATGCGGCGCAGATCGCCAAGGCCGACATGGCGGTCGATTCGGCGTGCACCATCGCGCTGCGCGATCGGCTACACCGGCTCATCACCGACGAGCTCGAAGAGGTCTATTTGAACGGGCACCCGACGCATCGCCTGCCGGGAAACCTGAACCTCAGCTTCGCCTACATCGAGGGCGAGTCGATGCTGATGGGACTCAACGGCTCGGCGCACGGCAACCTTCCCGCGATCGCGGTTTCGTCGGGCTCGGCCTGCACGTCGGCGACGCTCGAGCCGTCATATGTCCTGAAGGCTCTCGGCGTCGGCGACGAGCTGGCCCACACCTCGATCCGCTTCGGGCTCGGCCGCTTCAACACCGAGGAAGAAGTCGATTACGTCGCGGAGCGAGTGATCTCCGAGGTGAAGCGACTGCGCGAGCTATCGCCGCTCTACGAGATGGCCAAGGAAGGGATCGACCTTAAGCAGTACTTCGCGGGCATCCAGCACTGAGCTCGCAAACGATACCAGACGACCAGGACGGAGACAGACATGGCTGAGTACAGTCCCAAGGTGATCGAGCACTACAGCAATCCGCGCAACGTCGGGTCCTTCGCGAAGGACGAGGAGAACGTCGGCACGGGAATCGTCGGCGCGCCCGAGTGTGGCGACGTCATGAAGCTGCAGCTCAAGATCAGCGACGACGGCATCGTCGAGGACGCGAAGTTCAAGACCTTCGGCTGCGGCAGTGCGATCGCGAGCTCGAGCTTCGTGACCGAGCTGGTGAAGGGCAAGTCGGTCAACGAGGTCGCGCAGATCAAGAACTCGCTGATCGTCGAGGAGCTCTCGCTGCCGCCGGTCAAGATCCACTGCTCGGTGCTCGCCGAGGACGCGATCAAGGCCGCCGTCAAGGACTGGCAGGAGCGTCAGGCCGCCAAGGCGGATAAGCCGGCGAAGGACGATACCGCGGCGGCTTGATCCGCACCGCACCGAACGAGATCGCGTACCGCAGAGAGAAGGAACCGAACCACCGTGCCAGCAGCTGGAATCACGTTGACCGAGAATGCCGTGCAGAAGATCCTCGCGCTGGTCGAGAGCGACGCGCGCGACGAGAGCGGCTTGCGCGTCAAGGTCGTGGGCGGCGGCTGCTCCGGTCTCTCGTACAAGATGGACCTCGACCAGAAGCGCGACGGCGACCGCGTCTTCGAGCGCGACGGCGCGCGTATCATCGTCGATCGCAAGAGCTATCTGTACCTGAACGGCACCGAGCTGGATTACGCGGACGACCTCATGCACGCAGGCTTCAACCTGCGCAACCCGAACGTCAAGCGGAGCTGTGGCTGCGGGGCGTCGTTCGGGGTCTAGCGTGGGGTCCATTCGTTGCCGGAGCTGCGGGAAAGTCCAGCCGCCGGCTTTCCTCTGCAGCCAGTGTCAGTCGATCCAGCCACTGCCGCAGGACGCCGACTACTTCACCGTCCTCGGTCTGCCCGCGCATCCGGGGATCGATGCCGCGGAGTTGGATCGTCGCTACTACGAGCTGAGCCGCAAGCTGCACCCCGATCGCTACCAGACCGGCTCCGCCGAGGAGCAACGCGCCAGCGTCCAGGCGACGGCGCTGCTCAACGCGGCGCACAAGACCCTGCGCGAGGTCGAGTCGCGCGGACGCTACTGGCTGTCGCGATCCGGGGAGGACCTCGCACGCGACAACAACCTCGTACCGGCATGGCTGGCGGCCTACGTGTTCGACGTCCAGGAGAAGCTGAGCGAGCTGCGCGGCGCCAACGGTGCCGCCGCGCAGCTCCGCAGCGGCCTCGCCGAGACGCAGCGCGAGCTCGCCGAGCGCCGCGCGCACGAGCGCCGCGCGCTCGACGAGCTGCTGCGCGGCTGGCCCGCCGGCGACGGCGCGAACGACCTGCCGGACGAGCGCGGCGCGGTGGCGCTGCGCGAGCTGAAGAGCGTACTGTCGGAGCTGTCCTACCTCGGCACGCTCGATCGCGACCTGCAGAACGCACTCGAGGATTGACGTGGCACGCATCGCCGGAATCGATCTCGGAACGACCAACAGCCTGATCGCCGTCATGCGCGGCGACCGTCCCGAGATCCTGCCTGATCCGCAGAGCGGCGCGCCGCTGCTGCCGTCGGCGGTCTCGCTGCTGCCCGACGGGACGTTCCTGGTCGGCGAGGCGGCACGGCGCCGCGCAGCACTGCACGCGAAGAGTTCGATCCTGTCCGTCAAGCGCTTCATGGGCGTCGGGGTCGAGCACCTCGATGCCGGTGACCGCCAGCAGTACCGCTTCGCGGACGCCGCCGGCGCACTCGCCGTTGTGCTCGAAGACGGCGCCGGAGGTGAGCAGACGTTGACGCCACCCGAGGTCTCCTCGCTCGTGCTGCGCGAGCTCAAGCGGCGCGCCGAGCGCGCGCTCGGCGAGGAGATCGGTCGCGCGGTGGTCACCGTTCCGGCCTACTTCAACGACAGCCAGCGCCAGGCGACACGCGATGCCGGCCGCCTCGCCGGGCTCGACGTCCTGCGCCTGGTCAACGAGCCCACGGCCGCCGCCCTCGCCTACGGCCTCGACAAGCAGGAAGAGGCGCTGGTCGCGGTCTTCGATCTCGGCGGCGGTACGTTCGACGTCTCCATCCTGCAGCTCCGCGCCGGCCTTTCCGAGGTGCTCGCGACCGGCGGCGACACCCGCCTCGGTGGCGACGACTTCGACCGCCGCATCGTGGCCCTGCTGCAGGCCGACCTCGGCATCGATCCCCCTACCGGCTCGAGCCAGGACGACATGGCGATCCTGCTCGACGCGGCCGAGCGCGCGAAGCGCGAGCTCTCGGTGAGCGACGAGGCACGCGTCGAGCTGTCGCTCACCGAGGGCACGAAATACGCAACCGTGCGCCGGGAAGCATTCGAAACCGCGACCGCGGATCTGGTCGAGCGTACGCTCGCACGCTGCCGGCAAGCCCTGAAGGACGCGGGCAAGCGCGCCGCGGACATCGACCACGTCATCCTGGTCGGCGGTGCGACCCGGATCCCCGCCGTGCGCCGTCAGGTGGAGGCGTTCTTCGGCAAGGCGCCGCACGCGGACATCGATCCCGAAGCGGTGGTCGCGCTCGGCGCGGCGGTCCAGGCGAGCATCCTGTCGGGCAGCGCAACCGACATGCTGCTGCTCGACGTCGTCCCGCTGTCGCTCGGCATCGAGACCATGGGCGCTGTCTTCACGCGGCTCATCGAGCGCAACACGACGATCCCGGCGGCGGCGCGCGAGCAGTTCACCACCGCGGTCGACGACCAGACGCACGTCGAGCTGCACGTTCTGCAGGGCGAGCGCGAGCTCGCCAAGGACTGTCGCAGCCTGGCGCGCTTCCGGATTCCGATCGAGCCCGCGACCGCCGGCCTGCCACGCGTCGAGGTCACGTTCCTGATCGACGCGAACGGTATCCTGTCGGTCGCGGCGCGCGACGTGCGCACCAATCGCGAGCATTCGATCGAGGTCAAGCCGAGCTACGGCCTCACCGAGGAGCAGATCGAGAACATGCTCGAGGAGTCGTTCGATCTCGCCGAGGAGGACTTCGCGCAGCGCCAGCTTCTCGAGGCCCGCGTCGAGGCGGAATCGATCCTGCACGCAACCGCGAAGGCCGAGCGCCTGCACGAGCAGCATCTGAATGCCGAGGAGCGCGCGGCGATCGAGCGCGCGGCGGGCGAGCTGCGCGCCGCGTCCGGCGGCAGCGACCACAACCGCATCCGCGATCTCGTCGAGGTTCTCAACGAGGCGAGCCGTCCGTTCGCGCAGCGGATCATGGACGCTTCGATCAAGACGGCGCTCGAGAACAAGAGCGCCTACGAGATCGCCCGATGAAGCACAAGGTCACCTTCCTGCCGAAGAACGTCACCTTCGAGGTCGACGATGCGGACCTGCCGTATGGCGATCACGGCAAGCCGGGCTCGATCCTCGACATCGCGCTCAAGAACAACATCTCGCTCGAACACAACTGCGGCGGCAACTGCGCCTGCACGACGTGCCACGTGATCGTTCGCGCCGGCGCCGAGAACCTGTCCGAGATGGAAGAGGACGAAGAGGACAAGCTCGATCAGGCACCCGGCCTGACGCCCTACTCGCGGCTCGGCTGCCAGTCGGTCGTCACGGGCGACGTCACTGTCGAGATCCCCGATGTGTGAGCGCAACGTGAGGAACGCAGCAGCAGGCGACGTCTTTTGCCGCCACGGGAAGGAGTTGGGCCCATGGCACTGATGCAGGTGAGCCGGCGTGTGGACTATGCATTGCGCGCGGCGATCAACCTCGCCCGCCAGTCCCCGGGACGGGCGTCGTCGGTGGGCGAGATCTCGCTCCACGAAGCCATTCCCAAGAAGTTCCTCGAGAAGATCATCCAGGACCTGATCCATGCCGGTCTCGTGGTCTCGCGGCGCGGCGCGCACGGCGGCTACACGCTCGCCCGGGACCCTGGCGAGATCTCCTTTCGCGACGTGATGGAGGCGGTCGAGGGTCCGATCGCGCTCAACGTGTGCGTCGGCGACCGCACGCTGTGCTCGGTGAGTCCGACATGCGGCATGCAGCACGTGTGGGCCGAAGGCCAGCGCCGCCTGATCGAGCTCTTCGCCGCGACCAAGCTCGCCGATCTGGCCGGGCAGCCGCTCGTGCTCGAGCCGGCGCCGCCCGCACGGATGCGTCTCGGCACGGATTCGCCGGCACCGGGTGAAACCGTCGAATAGGTCCTGCCGCGCCCCGTCTATCGGGGGCATGGAATACTCCCTCCTCACGCGTGACGATCGCGGCGCCGAGTTCCTCGAACCGGACGTCATGACCCCGGACCAGTTCTTCGGACTGCTCCGTCAGCGATCCTGGCAGGACGGCGAGCGCCGGCTGATGGCAGCCGTGCTGCAGGACGGCATCGAGAACTTCCAGAAGTACGCGTTCGCAAAGGATCCGCTCGGGCGCGAGGTCTTCGACGTCGAGCGTAGCTGGGTCGTCGCCAGGAAGGACCATTCGCTGTTCGCCTTCAACACCGTCTGCGAGGTGCTCGACATCGATCCCGATTGCCTGCGCGCCGGGCTGCTGCGCTGGCTCGAGCAGCGCAAGCACGACCCCGTCCGCCTGCAGGCACGCCACCTCGACGACCCCCGGCGCCGGGTCGAGCGGGTCGCGATCGCCGCGGTCGGTTGATCGACCGCTCCATGCGCGGGACCGGTGGCCCGCGCGTGGAGAAGCGCTACACTGGCTGCGCTCGGATACGTCGCGATGCCAGTCCACAACTATCCCCCCTGTCCGGGCTGCGGCACGAAGCTGATCCGCAAGCCAGCTGGACGCTGTCCGCACTGCGGCGCAGAGGTCGCGCAATTCGTCAGCGACGAGCGTGAGCGCGAGACCCGCATCGAGCAGGTGGTCGCCGTGGTGTCGACGATCCTCGTCGTGACCGTGCTGATCTTCGGTGGCGGTCTCGGCCTGCTGGAGGGGGCGCTGATGTACGCCGGGGCGGGGGTCGTCGTCTGGTACCTCGCCAAGGGCACGTTCTGGAGCCGGCGCTCGGGCAGCTCCGAGGAGTGATTCCCTACTCTCGGTCGTAGCGGGCGCCCAGGGCACGCGGCGCGCGTGCGCCACCCGACGACAGCAGCAAAACGCCCAGGGTGAGCACGTAGGGCAGCATGAGGAACACCTGATAGGGAACCGCGAGCGCGGCCGCCTGGAACTGGAACTGTAGCGCGCTCGCGAGCCCGAACAGCAGCGATCCAGCGAGTGCGCCCCACGGTGACCAGCGCCCGAACACGACCACGGCGAGCGCGATGAAGCCGCGCCCCGCGGTGATGCCCTCGACGAAGGTATTGGTCGCCGCGAGCGTCAGCGAGGCCCCGCCGAGTCCGGCGAGCGCGCCACCGATGGCGAGGGTCGCCGTGCGATAGCGTCGCACCGGCAGGCCGAGGCTCGCCGCCGCGCGCGGGTGGTCGCCGAGCGAGCGCAGCCGCAGGCCGAGTCCCGTGTGTCCCAGGACGAACGCCAGTATCGGCGTCAAGCAGAAGCCGAGATAGACCAGCGCGTGCTGGCTGAACAGCGCCGCGCCGACGATCGGGATCTGGCGCAAGCCGGGGATCTCGATCGCCGGCAACGTCGGCAGGACGAGCGCCGTACCGGTGGCGCCGAGCAGCGCCCGGTAGAGCACACCGGTCGCGCCGAGCGCGAGCAGGTTGATCGCCGCGCCGACGATGATCTGGTCGGCGGACAGGCGCACCGTCGCAAGGGCGAACGCCAGCGCGAGCGCAACCCCGGTCACGGCCGCGGCAGCGACCCCGGCCAGCGCGCTGCCGGTCGCGTAGGCGCCGAGCGCCGCGGCGAAGGCGCCGCCGAGCATGACACCCTCGACCCCGATGTTCATGACCCCGGTCCGCTCGACCAGCAGCTCGCCGAGGGCCGCGAGCAGGATCGGGGTACCGAGCACCAGTCCGGCGGCGAGAAGATCCTCAAGCACCGCCGCCAGCCGCCTTCCCCGCGCGCCCGCGCCAACCGGCGAAGAAGCGCCTGAGCGCCCCGACGTCGAGCACCGCGATCGTCAACAACGTCGCGCCCTGCACCGCGAGCACCAGCACCGACGAGACCCCGGCGCTGCGCTCCATCGCACTCGCGCCCGCCGACAGGGCAGCGAAGAAAAGCGCGGCGGCGATCACGCCGCCGCTGCGCAAGCCACCGAGCAACGCGATGGCGATCGCGGTGTAGCCATAGCCGGGCGAGATGCGCTCGTAGAGCCGGCCGGTCACGCCGGCCACCTCGATCGCTCCGGCCAAGCCGGCAAGCGCACCCGAGAGCGCGAACGCCACCGTCAAGTCACGCGCCACCGGAAAGCCCGCCAGGCGCGCCGCCGGAGCGCTCGCCCCCGCGGCCCGCAGACGCAGCCCGAGCGCGGTCCGCGACAGCAGAGCGCCGACGACGAGCGTCGCGACGAAGGCGAGCGCAACGCCGAGGTGCAGGCGCGACCCCGCGAACGGCCGCCACAGCATCGCGCCCGGAACGAGCAGATCGGATTGCGGGTACTGCGCGGACGCCTCCTGCAGCGGCCCGTCCACGGCGTAAGACACCAGATAGAGGGCGATGAAGTTCAGCAGGATGGTGGTGATGACCTCGTTCACCTGGCGCCCGATGCGAAAGCCGGCCGCGATCGCGGCCCAACCCGCACCCGCGAGCGCTCCGGCCGCAAGCACCAGCAGCCATCGCCCGGTGCCGGGACCGCCAGCCGTACCGGCGATCGTCGCCGCCAGCGCGCCGACGAGGAATTGCCCCTCCGCACCGATGTTGAACACGCCGCTCTTGAACGCGAGCATCACCGCAGCACCGGTGAGCAGCAGCGGTGTCGCCTTGAGCAAGGTCGCGGTGAGGTTCGCCGTCGAACCGACGCTGCCGACGAGCAGGGCGCGGATCGCCGTCGCCGGATCGGCGCCGCCGAGCTGCGCGAGCCCCGCCGCGAAGACGACGGTGACGGCGAGCGCGACCAGCGCGGGCGCGAGGATGCGCGCCGCCAGCGCGGACCAGCCCTTCAGGCGGCCACTCCGATTCCGGCCATCAGCTTGCCGATCTGCAGACGGCCCGTGCCCGGCGGCAGCGGCCCCAGCAGGCGTCCGCGGTACAGGACGAACACCTCGCCGGCGAGTGCTTCGACCTCGTCGAGATCGGTCGACAGGATCAGGACGGCGGCACCGGCGGCGGCGAGCTCGCGCAGCCGGCGGTGCACCGCCGCGGTGGCGGCGAGATCGAGTCCACGGGTCGGGTTGGCGGCGACGACCGCGCGCAGGTTGCGGCGGCCGAGCTCGCGCGCCAGCACGACGCGCTGCTGGTTGCCGCCCGAGAGGGCGCCGGCGGTGAGCGTCGGCTCCGCCGGACGCACCCCGAAGGCGCCCAGCCTCGCTGCCGCGGCCTGGATCAGGGCACCGCGCGACAGCACGCCGAAGCGTGTCGTCGCCTCGAGCTCGTCGCGCGCGAGCAGCAGGTTCTCCCAGAGCTCGAGGTCGGCGACGATTCCGTCGCGACGCCGATCGGGCGGCACCACGGCGAGTCCGGCGTCGCGCGCGTCGGCGGCCGAGCGCACGGCTCGACCGGCGACGAAAACGCTGCCCCGTAGCTCGTGCATCGTCGCCGTGGCTACCCCGGCGAGCGCCTCGACCAGCTCGGTCTGTCCGTTGCCCTCGACCCCGGCGACGACGACGGTCGCACCGGCCGCGACCCGCAGCGAGACCCCGTCGAGCACGACGACGCCGCGCCGGTCGCGCGCGAAAAGCCGTTCGACATGCAGCACCGCAGCCGCGCCCGCACCGCCGGGCGCTTCCCGTGCGCTCGGAGCGCGCCCCGTCGCGACCGGGGCATCGACCATCAAGGCCGCCAGCGACGCCTCATCGAGAGCGCTGGCGGCACCACTAGCGACGACCCGGCCCTCGCGCAGAACGGTCACCCGGTCCGCCAGCGACAACGCCTCGGTGAGCTTGTGGGTGACGATGACGATCGCGGTCCCGGCCGCCGCGAGCTCGCGCAGCAGCCCGAACAGCTCGTGCACCTCGTCGGGGGTGAGCACCGCGGTCGGCTCGTCGAGGATCAGCAGCCGCGTCGGCGCGACCAGCGCCTTCAGAATCTCGACCCGCTGCTGCTCGCCCACCGATAGCTCCTCGACGATCCTGCGCGGATCGCCGATCGCCAGCCGGCGCTCCTCCGCGAGCGCCGTGACCTCGGCCGCCAGCCGCTCTGCACGAAATGCCCCCAGATCGCCGCGCGCCAGCGCGACGTTCTCGGCGATGGTCATCGTCGGCACCAGCATGAAGTGCTGGTGCACCATCGCGATCCCGGCGGCACGCGCCTGCTCGGGCGAGCGCCACGCGACGCGCGCACCGGCCAGCCGGATCTCGCCCGAGTCCGGCACGTACAGCCCGGCGACCACCTGCATGAGCGTCGACTTGCCAGCGCCGTTCTCACCGAGCAGCGCGTGGATGGTGCCGCTCTCGCAGCGGAAGTCGACACCGGCGAGCGCCTGCACGGCGCCGAACCGCTTGCGAACAGCGTCGAGCTCGAGGAGCGCGGGCCCGCTCACGCCGGCGCACCCGGATCGGCCGGCGGATAGCGGCCCTGGACCCATGCGCGCGCCGCCTCTGGTGTCGCGAGCTCGCCCTCGAGCTGAGCATCGAAGGCATGGTCGAGGATTTCGCGGAAGCGCGGCCCAGGACGGTGGCCGAGCGCGATCAGATCACGGCCACGCAGCAGGGGCTCGGGCAAAGGCTCCTCGGCCAGCAGCTCGGCCTGCTTGGCGCGGCAGAAGTGATAGGCCTCGAGGTTCCCCGAAGCGGACGAGCTGTCGATGCGCGTCAGCTCGAGCAGATCGTCGATCCCCGGCTGGGCGAGAAAGCGCTTCAGCTTGGCGACCCGCATCTTCGGCGCATCGACGTGACGGAGGTGGCTCTCGACCAGCCAGGCCACCAGGTCGCCGGTCTCGCGGCTGCGCCGCAGGCGCTGGCAGATCTCGGCCGCGACGACGGCACCGCGCTCGCAGTGCTCGTAGAAGGTGATGCGGCCGTCGGGTTGCCGGGCGGCGCAGGCCGGCTTGGCGACGTCGTGCAGCAGCACGGCCAGCGCCAGCGCTTCGCCGTGCCGGGCGCGCTCGAGCTTGTCGAGGCAGAGCATGGTGTGCGTGAAGACGTCGCCTTCGGGGTGGTGCTCCGGCGATTGCTCGACGCCGCGCTGGGTCTCGATCTCCGGCAGCACAGCCTGCAGCAGACCGGCCTCGGAGAGCAGCTCGAAGCCGCGCCGCGCGTGCCCCTCGGTGAGGATCTTGACGACCTCCTCGCCAATGCGCTCCCAGGCGATGCCGTCGATGCCGGCCGCGAGACTCTGGATCGCCTGCCACGTCGCGGCCTCGATCGCCCAGCCGAAGCGCGCCGCGAAGCGCACCGCGCGCAGCAGGCGCAGCCGGTCCTCGTCGAAGCGCGCATAGGGATCACCGATCGCGCGGATGATCCCTGCCGCGAGATCGGCGCGTCCGCCGACGTAGTCGAGGACCACGCCGGTTTCGGGATCGAGGAACATGCCGTTTACGGTGAAGTCGCGCCGCTCCGCGTCGCGTCGGGCGTCGGCGAAGTGGACCTCGACCGGGTGGCGATGGTCGAGGTAGACCCCATCGCGACGGAAGGTCGCGACCTGGAACTGCTCGCCACCCTCCAGCACCAGCACCACCCCGAACTGCACGCCGACGGGTACGGTGCGTGGGAAGATTCGCTGCACCGCGCTGGCGGCCGCGGACGTGGCGATGTCGTAGTCCTCGGGATCGATTCCGAGCTCCAGATCGCGCACGCAACCACCGGCGAAGAGCGCCTGATGACCCGCCGCACGCAGCCGTCCTACGACGCGCGTGGCGATCTCGCGCGTGCGTCCGGCCCCGGCGCCACCGGATGGGCTGCGCTCGGTCGGCGACGCTGCTCGCTCCACCCGCGGATGGTCGCACGCACCGACAGGGGACGCAATTTTCCGCCACCTTCCGACTCGCTCGAGGTGCGTGCCGGCGTTAGGGTAATCGGGTGGAACGCACGGACAGCATACCGCCGGGCGTCCGCTTCGATCCGCTCGTCGAGGCCTGGTTCCGGGACAGCTTCCAGGGTCCGACGCCACCGCAGGAGGCGGGCTGGAAGGCGATCGCGGCCGGGCGCGACACTCTGATCGCCGCGCCGACCGGATCCGGCAAGACGCTCGCTGCCTTCCTGTGGGCGATCGACGAGCTGGTGCGCGCCGCACGCGCCGACCGCCTCGCCGATGCCACGGCCGTGGTCTACGTCTCGCCGCTGAAGGCGCTCGGCAACGACATCGAGAAGAACCTCGCGGTGCCGCTGGCGGCGATCCGCGAACGCGCGAACGCGGCCGGCGTCGACCTGCGCGACATCCGCGTCGCGGTGCGCAGCGGCGACACCCCGCAAGCGGCGCGGCAACAGATGCTCAAGCATCCGCCGCACATCCTGATCACGACGCCGGAGTCGCTCTACATCCTGCTCACGGCGACCAAGAGCCGCGCGATGCTGCGCTCGGCGCGCACGGTCATCGTCGACGAGATCCACGCCGTCGCCGGTGACAAGCGCGGCGCGCACCTCGCCTTGACGCTCGCCCGCCTCGATCTGCTCACCGGACGCCGCCTGCAGCGCATCGGGCTGTCGGCGACCCAGAAGCCGATCGACCAGATCGCGAGCCTGCTGGTCGGCAGCGATCACATCGCGCCCGACGGCACGCCCGACTGCACGATCGTCGACACCGGTCACAAGCGCGCGATGGAGCTCGCGATCGAGACCACCGACATGGAGCTCGGTGCGATCACCAGCCACGAGCTGCGCGCCACGGTCTACGACCGCGTCGTCGAGCTGGTCAACGCGCACCGCACGACGATCGTGTTCGTCAATACACGACGTCTGGTCGAGCGGGTCGCGCACGCGCTCGGCGAGCGCCTCGGTGTGGAGCGCGTGGTCGCGCACCACGGCAGCCTGTCGCGCCGCATCCGTCTGACGGCGGAGGAGAAGCTCAAGTCGGGCGACGTGCCGGTCGTCGTCGCGACCGCGTCGCTCGAGCTCGGCATCGACGTCGGCCACGTCGACCTGGTGTGCCACCTCGGCGCGCCGCGCGCGCTCGCGACCTTGCTGCAGCGGGTCGGCCGCTCCGGACACTGGCTCGGCAGCGTGCCGAAGGGGGTGTTCTTTCCCTTCACCCGCGACGAGCTCCTGCAGACCACGGCTGCGGTCCGGGCGATCCGTCAGGGCGAACTCGACAAGGTACGCCTGCCCGGCAAACCGCTCGACATCCTCGCCCAGCAGATGGTCGCGACCGCGGCCGCCGAGGAGATCCGCACCGAGGATCTGTTCGCGCTCGCACGACGCGCCTATCCGTTCCGGAACTTGACGCAGCAGGAGTTCGACGAGGTGCTGGCGATGCTCGCCGAAGGTGTCGCGACGCGCCGCGGCCGGCGCTCGGCGCATCTCCATCACGACCGCGTACAGGGTCGCGTGCGCGCGCGCCGCGGCGCGCGCCTCGCCGCGATCACCAGCGGCGGCGCCATCCCCGAGACCGCGGATTACGACGTCATCGAGGATCCAACCGAGGCCAAGGTCGGCAAGGTCAACGAGGACTTCGCGATCGAGAGCATGCGCGGCGACATCTTCCTGCTCGGCAACCACTCGTGGCGCATCCGCCGGGTGGAGGCCGGCAAGGTGCGCGTCGAGGACGCCGGCCAGACACCGCCGACGATCCCGTTCTGGATGGGCGAGGCGCCGGCGCGGACGCGCGAGCTGTCGGAGGCGGTGTCGGATCTCCGCCAGGCGATCGCGGACCGGCTCGGCGATCCGGCGGACGCGATCGCGTTCCTCACCACGGAATGCCGGCTCGACGAGGGCGGTGCGGCGCAGCTCGTCGCCTACGTCGCCAGCACGGTCGCCGTCCTCGGCACGGTGCCGACCTGCCAGCGCATCGTCGCCGAGCGCTTCTTCGACGAGAGCGGCGGCATGCAGCTCGTCCTGCACGCGCCGTTCGGCGGCACGATCAACCGCGCCTTCGGGCTCGCGCTGCGCAAGTCCTTCTGCGTCGGCTTCGATTTCGAGCTGCAAGCCGCCGCGACCGACGACGGCATCGTGATCTCGCTCGGCGAGCAGCACAGCTTCCCGCTCGACAGCGTATTCGGCATGGTGCGGCGCGACAAGCTCGAGGACGACCTGATTCAAGCCGCGCTCGCGGCACCGATGTTCGGCACGCGCTGGCGCTGGAACGCGAGCCGCGCGCTCGCCCTGCTGCGCTTTCAAGGCGGCAAGAAGGTGCCGATGAACATCCAGCGCATGCGCTCGGAAGACCTGCTGGCCGCGGTCTTTCCGGCGCAGCTCGGCTGCGGCGACAACCGCACCGGCCCGATCGAGCCACCCGATCACCCGCTGGTCAACGAGACGCTGCTCAACTGCCTGCACGAGGCGATGGACATCGATGGCCTGCGCGACGTGCTGGCGCGCATCGACACCGGCGAGATCCGCACCGTCGCGATCGAGACCGCGGCACCGTCGCCGATGGCGCACGAGCTCCTGAACGCCTACCCGTACGCGTTCCTCGACGATGCACCACTCGAAGAGCGCCGCGCCCGCGCCGTCAATCTCAGGCGGACCGATGCGAGCCTGGCGCAGGGCATCGGCGCACTCGACCAGGCGGCGATCGACGAGGTGCGCGAGCAGGCCTGGCCCGACGTGCGCGACGCGGACGAGCTGCACGACGCGCTCGAGGGCTTCGTCTGGCTGCCCGTGGACGAGATCCGCGACGAGTGGCGGCCGTGGCTCGACGAGCTGATCAGCACCTGCCGCGCCGCTATCGGACGCTGGACTTCGGCCGGCGACGGGGCTGCGCACGCGGCCGTGGTCAGCGCCGAGCGCAGCCTGCTGGCGCGCGCGGCCCTGCCGACGATCGTCTTCGACACCGCTCTCGAAGCGCCGCCGGGCTCGCCGGTCGCGGCGGACGAGGAGGAAGCGATCGGCAGCGCGGTACGCGGCTGGATCGCCTGCACCGGTCCGATCACCACCGCGCGGCTGGCGAAGCGCCTCGGACTCCGCACCACCGCGGTCGAGGCCGCGCTCGCACGCTGCGAGATGGACGGTGTCGCGCTGCGCGGGAGCTTCACGCCGGGCGTGAGCGAAGAGGAGTGGTGCGAGCGCCGGCTGCTGGCGCGCATCCACCGGCTCACCATCGGACGGCTCCGGCGCGAGATCGATCCGGTGTCGATCGCCGACTTCATGCGCTTCCTGTTCCGCTGGCAGCACCTCGCACCGGGCACGCAGCTGCACGGCCGCGACGGGCTCGCGACGGTGGTCGCGCAGCTGCACGGGATCGAGATCCCCGCGCCGGCGTGGGAGCGTAGCGTGTTCCCGGCGCGGATCGCGGACTACGCACCAGCCCTGCTCGACGACCTGTGCTTCTCGGGCGTCGCCGCCTGGGGACGGTTCTCGCCACCGGCGCCCGAAGCGGCCGGCACGCACGCACGCCGGCGCCGCACCGCACCGACCCGCAATGCTCCGCTCGCGGTGGCGGCGCGCGACGAGCTCCGCACCCTGCTCAGCGCGGCCAGGCTGCGCGAGCCGGACGCCGCGGCGACACCGCGCCTGTCGCGTGCCGCGCGCGACGTGCTCGAAGTTCTGCGCCGCGAGGGCGCGTCGTTCCTGGGCGACGTCGCACACGCGACCGGCCTGCTGCCGACGGCAGCGGAAGAAGCGCTCTGGGAGCTGGTTGCACGCGGCATGGTCACCGGCGACGGCTTCGCCGGCCTGCGCACCTTGCTGACCCCGGACGAGAAACGGCGGCCCGAGCGCCGCCTGCGCGCGCTGCGCGGCGGACGCGCGGCGACGCGCTCGCTACCGGTGGGACGCTGGGCCGTGCTGCATCCGCGCGACGCCGAAGGCGAGCAGCCGGCGGCGGCCGGCGCGCGCGATCCGCGCCGCGAGCAGCGCGTCGACGACAGCGCCGAGGCGATGGCGCGGGTACTGCTGCGCCGCTACGGCGTCGTGCTGCGCGAGATCACGGCGCGCGAAGCGCTCGCGCCGCCCTGGCGCAACCTCCTGGCCGCGCTGCGCCAGATGGAGGCGCGCGGCGAGGTGCGCGGTGGGCGCTTCGTCTCGGGCCTGATCGGCGAGCAGTTCGCGCTCCCCGAAGCGGTCGAGGCGTTGCGCGCGACGCGCCGCCTGCAGGATGACGGCGAGATCCTCTTGCTCTCGTCCGGCGATCCGCTGAACCTCGTCGGCATCCTGACGCCCGGTGCACGCATTCCCGCCACCAGCGGCCAGGTGATCGCGTTTCACCGCGGCATCCCGATCGAGGCTGGCGAGCTAGGCGCGGTGCGGAGCAGGCTGCAGAGCCACGCGCAGGGCGCGTGACGACTCAGCCGCCGTCGCGCCGACCCTTCGCCACGAAGTACAAACCCAGCACGAGCAGCGGGATGCAGGCCCACTGCGCCGGCGTGAGCCCGGCGTAGGTCGCGTCGCGCACGCGCAGGAAGTCGAGCGCGAAGCGTACCGGCGCGTAGCTCGTCGCAACCACCGCCGCGACGTAGCCGTCGTAGCGGCGCCGCCGCGTGGTCACGTACAGGACCGCGAACAGGACGATCGTGTACAGCAGCTCGTAGAGACCGAGATCGTGGCGCAGCGCGCCGTCGATCTCGACGCCGAGGAAGAACGACGTCCGCAGGCCCGGGTGGTCGTGCACCGAGAAGCAGGCGAGGCGACCGAACAGCCAGCCGCCGGTGAAGCCGTAGACTGTGCACTCCATGCCGCGCAGTAGCGGCACGCCGCCGCGCCGGAAGGCGAACACCGCCGCCAGCCCGCCACAGACGAAGCCGCCGAAAGACGAGTAGTCGCTGCGGAAGTCGAGCACCACGCTGGGGTCGAAGAAGTCTTCGGGCCGGTAGAGCGCGACGTCGAACAGGTGCGAGCCGACGAAGCCGACCACCAGCATCCAGCCCACGACCGCGAACACGCGCTCCCAGTCGAGGCCGAAGCGCACCGCCCAGCGGTGCATGAGGTGGATGCCGAACAGCACGCCGAGCGACACCAGAGGTCCGAACGGGGCGAGGGTCAGCGGGCCGATCCGCAGGACGCCGAGGTCACTCTCGCCGAGGGCGTAGTTGCGCACCAGCAGTGCTGCGAACAGCACCGCGAACAGCAGCAGCCACAGGGTCGTTCCGAGCCCCTCGCGCACCGCCGGCTCGCGTGGCGTCGCGGCAGCCTGCGCGGCCCCGCCAGTCCTGTTGCGTGCGCGGTCGATCGGCTCCCCCGGGCCCCGACTGTACGCGGACCGGAGGGCGATTGCACAGCGGGCGCGGCGCCGCAGCGCCGCGCGGCGAAGGACCGCCGACTCTGTTACGCCGCCGCTGATGCAGCCGGCCATCATCGGCACCGCGGGCCCCGCCGGCCACGGCAAGACGGCGCTGGTGCGCGCGCTCGCCGAAACTCCGGGCGCCGCTCCGGACGCGGAGCGGGATCCCGAGCTCGGCGCGGCGCTCGAGCTCGGCTTCGGCTTCCACGACATCGTGGGTCACCGCGTCGGCGTGGTCGATCTACCAGGGAACGAGCGCCTGGTGCGCGGTCTGCTCGGTGACGTGCATGGCATCGATCTGGTGCTGCTGGTGGTCGCGGCCGACGACGGCGTGAAGCCGCAGACCGAGGAATGCGTCGACCTCCTGCACCTGCTCGGCGCGAAGTGGGTGCTGCTGGTCGTCACCAAGATCGACCTGGTCGATGCCGCCCGCGTCGCCACGGTGCGCGACGAGATCGTCGCGCTCGTGCAGGGCACCAGCTTCGCCTCGGCTCCGGTGCACACCGTCTCGAGCACGCGCGGCGACGGCGTCGCCGCGTTGCGGGCCGAGATCGTGCGCAGGATGGGAAACCTGCCGGCACGGGGTGGGGACGGCTGGTTCCGGATGTTCGTCGACCGTAGCTTCTTCGTACCTGGTCGGGGCTTGACGGTGACCGGGACGGCACTCGCGGGCACGCTGCGAGCGGGCGATGCGCTCGCGCTGCGCCCGGGCGTGCGGACGGCCGAGGCGCGCACGATCCAGGTGCACGGAGAAACCGTCACGACGGCGGTGGCCGGCCAGCGCATCGCGGTGCAGCTCGCCAAGTTCGAGCCCAAGCAGGTGCGGCGCGGCGTGGTGCTCGCGGATCCACGTATCGAGTTCGCCACCGATCGGTTCGACTGCTGGCTCGAGGTGCGCCCGAGCGCGCGTGCGCCACTGCGCTCGTTCGATCGCCTCGAGATCGACATCGGCACGGTCGAGACCGCCGGCACCGTCGTCGTTCTGGGCGACGGCGACGAGCTCGCGCCGCGCTCGAGCGGCTTCTGTCAGATCGCGCTCGAGCGCGACGTGGTCGTGACCAACGGCGACCGCTTCGTGCTGCGCCCCGAAGGCGGCACGCGAACCAGCGGCGGCGGCGTGGTCCTGCACCCGTTCGCCGTCCGCCACCGCAGCGGCGAGGATCGGCTCACCGAGCGGCTGGCGCGGCTTCGCGAGCAAGCGCTGGCGCCCAGGGTGCTCGCCTTTCTCGAGCTCCTACCCGAGTTCGCAGTACCTCTGGGTTATCTTGCGCAGGGGCTCGGTCGCACCGTCGACGAGGTTCGCCGCGCGGCCGGCGGCATCCCAGATCTGGTCGCGCTGCCCGCTACGGGCGATCCCGAGGCCTACACGGTGCGCGACAAGTGGGTGCAGCTCGTCGCGGCCGTGGTCGAGGCGCTGACCCGCTTCCACCGTACGCATCCACTCGAGCCTGGAATGGACCCCGAGGCCCTGCGCTCGCGGCTGCGCGTGCCGATTCCGCCACGCCTGCTCGCCGCCGTGGTCGAGCGCCTCGTGGCCGAGAAGGTGATCGCGCGCGAGGACGCCCTGGTCCGCCTGCCCAAGCATCGCGCCGGGCAATCCGGGCCGTCGGCCGGGCCGTCCGCGCAGCCGCGTGGCGCCGTCCCGGCGCCGAAGCCGGCAGCGCCGAGCGACGTCGCCAGCAGCGTTCGCGAAGCCCTCGCGGACGGCGGCTTCACGCCGCCCGACCTCCGCAACCTGGAGGGCAAGCTGCAGATTCCGTCCGCACGGCTGGCGCAGATCCTGGAAACACTCGAGCGCGAGGGCACCGTGGTGCGCGTCGGCGCCGACCTCGCCTACGACCGCGGCGCGTTCGAGCGTGCGCAGGCGCTGCTCGTCGACTTCCTGCGCAGCCACCCCGAGATCACGGTCGCCGACTACCGCACCCTGCTCGAGGCGAGCCGAAGATACGCACTGGCGCTGCTCGACCACTTCGACCGCGCGGGCCTCACCGTGCGCATCGCCGACGCCCGCCGTCTTCGCGAGTCGCCCGGCGAGTAGCCCCGAGAGATCAGTGTCCGCCGTGCGCGGCGGCCGGTGCCATCGACCCGGGGCTCGGCTCCGGGATCGAGTTCGCGACGCGCTCGAGCACCACCTCGTCGATCTGCAGATTGGACTTCTGCTTGAGCTGGTCGTAGAAATCCTTGGTCTTCGCCTGCATGGCTTCGTTGCGCAGCGTCGCGCGAATCTGCTCCTTGACCTGGTCGAAGGGCTTCTGGTCGCCGTCGCGGCGCTCCTCGAGCTGGATGATGTGGAAGCCGTACGGCGTCTTGACGATCTCGCTGATCTGACCGGGCGTCTTGAGCGCGAAGGCCGCGGTCTCGAACTCGGGCACCATCCGGCCACGGCCGAAGAAGCCGAGGTCGCCGCCCTTGCGCGCCGACGCGGTGTCGACCGAGTTGGCCTTGGCGAGATCGGAGAACTGATCGGGCGCTTGCTTGACCTGCGCCTGCAGCTCCTGTGCCTTGGCCTCGTCCTTCACCAGGATGTGCCGCGCCTTGATCGTCGTGGTCGAGTAGCGGTCGGCGTTGGCGTCGTAGAACCCCTTCACCTGCTCGTCGGTCACCGGTGCGAGGTCCTGCAGCTTGCGCACCACGCGCTGCACCACCAGGCGGCGGCGCAGGTCGTTCACCTGGCGCTCGATGTCGGGATCGCTGCCCAGCCCCTCGCGCATGCCCTCGGAGTACAGCAGCTCGTTCAGGACGTAGTTCTCGACGAAGCGCTTGCGCGCCTCGGCGTCCATCGTCGCGCGCGAGCGTTGCGGCAGGCGTTGCAGCTCGATCACGAGCTCGTCCGACGTCAGCTTGCCGTCGCCGAAGCTGGCGACGACCTCACCCACCGCCGCGCCGTCCGGGGCCGACGCGGCTGCCTGCACGGGCGGCGGGCTCGGCGCGCCGTTCTGGACCGGCGGGGCCCCCCGATCACAGCCTCCGAGCAGGAAGCCGGCAATGAGACCCACGCAGAGCGAGATTCGAGCGATCATTCCGTCCTTATTACTAAAAACCCGCACCCTTCCCAATGGTGGATGACTTTCGCCCATGGTGGGGGAATTGACGCGCCGCGACCCTCTCGGCTAAAGCTGCCCTCGGTCCGGTACCGTCGCGTCCCTTCGCGCCGGCCGATTCGCGATGCGTTTCCCGAGCGAACAACGGTTCCTCAAGTACTGCGTCAGCAAACGTCGGACGTATCTGAAGCAGCTCTTCGAGCGCCGCCAGGTGCGTGGTTTCTTCGACCTCTGGCAGGCCGAGCTGCGTCTCTCGCAGAGCAGGTTCGAGATCGACGGCCTCTCCAGCCAGCAGACGACCAGGCTGGGAGCGCAGATGCGCTGGCTGCTTTTGCAGGATCTGCACCAGGTGGTGCGCATGGTCGTCCCCGACTTTCCGCCCGCTCCGTCGAGCGTGTTCGCTGCCCTACCCGGAGCCCTGCACCAGGTGCGGGTGTCGCGCTCGATGTTGATCGCGGGCGAACGAGGGGTGGGCAAGGAGCAGCTCGCGATCCTGCTGCACGTTCTGGCCGGACGACCGGGCGCGCTGGTGCGGCTCGCGAGCGCCGATCTCGGCCGCCCCGACAGCTCGCCCACGCGTCAGCTCATGCCCGAACGCGGCACGGTCTTCATCGGCCAGCTCGAGCAGATCCAGGAAACGGCGCAGGACGAGCTGCTTTCGTTCCTGAACGGCGACGCGCGCCGGCGTGATCTGCTGTTCATCTTCGACACCGAAGCCGAGCCACGCGAGCTGGTGAGCAAGCACGGCGTGCGGCGCGATCTCTTCGTTCGGGTCAGCCAGACGGAGGTCCGCTTGCCGCCGCTGCGGGCGCGGCCGCGGGACATCCCGAGCTTCATCGGCGACGTCCTCTACGATCTGCTGCGCGTGCCCGCCGAGCGCCTGCCCGCCTTGCGCACCGAGGCGCGCGAGCTCTCCGAGAGCTGGCGTGGCGAGCACCTCGACCCCGACAAGGAAGGCTACGACTACTTCTCGGAGGCGCTGTCGTTCGTCATGTGGCGGGAGCGCAAGGAGCTCGCGAGCGCGGCGCTCGAGGAGTCCTGGTGCACACGGGTCGAACGCCAGCCGTGCCCCGGCAACTTCGCCGAGATGCGCGAGCACATCGCGCTCGCCTTCGACCGCAGCGACGAGCGCGCGGTTCTGCGCGCCGTGGAGACCTTCGTGCCACCGCACGCGGTCGAGCGCGCCCTGCCCGAGACCGACCAGGCCCCGACTCAAGCCGCGGCTGCGCGTGGCGAGGAAGGCCTGGTTCCGACCAACCTCAGCCGCGACCAGCTCCTGCGGCTGTACTACATCGCGCTGCTGCGTGAAGAGCGCGGCGATCTCCGGCGCGTCGCCATCCGCGCCGGGCGCAGGCTGCGCAGCCTGCACGCGGAGCTCGCCCGTCTCGACGTCCGCTCGAGCAGCTTCGACCCCTTCCCGCCGCTCCCGAGGGAATCCTAGCGACGCCGCCGGGCACCCCCGGCAGCAGGATCCATAGGCCTCGCGCGACCCGTCAAATGTATTTGCGTGCGACGAGCGCATGCGACACGATCGCCTCCTCGTGGGCTTGTGGTACGTGCTCGCGGCCGAAGATTTCCCGAGCGAAAGACACCAAGAAGGCGATCCAGAGCCAGCCGGTGATGATCCGCTGGCGGCGCGCGATCCAAGGTCGAGGAGTTTCCAGATGGACGATGTCCTGCGTCAGGCAGAAGCCCTGCTGCGGTTTTCCGGTGAGGTCGAGAACCGGATGGTCGAGAGCGGTCTGGGTGGCGTGAACGGCGTCATCGAGCGCTATATCCAGCTACGCCAGGCGCTGGATCGCCTGAGCCAGCGCGAGCTCGACTGGGCGAAGGGCGAGGTCGACCGTCTGATCGCCACGCTCACCGGTGTTGCCGAGCAGCTCGAGCAGCTGCGCGCGATCAAGCTGGCGATCGTCGACCAGCGCTGAACACGGCGCGCACGAGGACGCGGGCGCCTAGACCGAGCGCCGCGCCGGCGGTGTCGAGCGCGACATCGAGCGGCGCGCCGACGCGGCTCGGCACGAAGCTCTGGTGCAGCTCATCGAGCACCGCGTAGCCGGCGCACGCGAGCAGGGTGACCCCGGCGATGGTCGCGAGTGGACGTCCCGGCCGGTCGAGAGCGCGAAACACCAGCACGGCGAGCACGGCGTATTCAGTGACGTGCGCGAGCTTACGCATGCGCGCGTGCAGCTCGAGCAAGGCGTCGGGGCTCGCACCGGGAAAGAGCCGGTCGAGGAGCGGCAGCAGGAAGCCGCCCGTCGCGTGGCCGCTGAACGCGTCGCTCGACAGCAACGAGATCACGATGGCCCAGGCGACCGCCGGCAACCAGCGCGAGAGCAATCCAGTGGCGAAACCCGAGTTATTCATGCCGCACCCGCCGGCGTCCTTGCCGTCGGCGTCCGGTTGCGTCTCAGGGGGTCGCGGTCGGCTGGCCGGGCGAGGCGTCGCGGCGTGCACGCTCGATCGCCAGCGCATACTGGAAGTGCTCGGGACGCAGGCTGCCGGGAACCCGCCTGCCGTTGATGAAGAAGGTCGGCGTCGACTCGACGCCCGCGGCAGCGCCCGTCGCCACGTCGGCCGCGACCTTCGCCGCGGCAGCAGGCGAGCTCAGGCAGCGCTCGAACTCGCCCTGCTCGAGACCGATTCGCGCGGCGTAGCCGACCAGGCTCGGCGTATCGAGCGCGCTCTGGTTCTGGAACAGCGTCCGGGAGTACTCCTGCGACTTGCCCTGCGCCGCCGCGCACTCGTACGCGACGGCTGCCTGACAGGCGTGCGCGTGCCCCTCCTGCTTCACCTGCGGATTGCAGGCGGAGCTCAGTGGATAGTTGCGGTGCACGAGGCGGATCGCGACCTCTCCGCTCGCCATCAAGCGGCTCAGGTCCGCATAGGCGCGTCCGCAGGCGGGACATTCGAAGTCGGAAAACTCGACCAGCGTGATCTGGTCCACGCCGGCCACGCCCTCGTCGTCGATCTGCAGGTCGACCACGGGCTGCGAGATGTACCAGGCGTAGAAGCGCGGATCCTTGTCGCGGATCTGCTCCACCGACAGTGCGCCCGCGGTGCCGTCGCGCGGCATCTGCAGGACGGCAAGGACGACGACGATGACGGCGGTGACGCCGGCGGTCGGCAGCCAGAAGCGCAGCGGCGACCAGCCGGGCGGAGCAGCCACGCGCAACATCCGCCCGATCGCCACCGCCACTCCGAACAGCGCGACGTTGACCGCATCCAAGCTAAGACAGAGCGGGCAGGCGACGCCGATCACCAGCGAGGAGATCACGAAGAAGTAGATCGAGACCACCAGCATCGCCGCCGTGAAGGCAGCGAGCGTCGCGGCGACGCGCAGGCGCGCTTCGCCGCGGGCCTTGCCGAGCGAGAAGGCCAGCGCCGCCGTGACCAGGTAGGCACCGAAAGCCCATCCCGCCACCGGAATGCCGAGCAGGGTCGCGTACGAGCTCGCCAGGACGGCGTCGCACGAGAGACGCTCCGAGACGTCGCAAAAACTCGTGTAACCACCCTGGCCAGCCGAGAGCTGATGATGGATATACAGCACCACCGCGCACAGCGCGGCGCCCAGGGCAGATACGATGATCGCGAGGGTAGGGAGAAATCCGATTTCGGGCGCCGCCGAAGAGGCTGCCGGGGAGCGACGCGCCGTGCTCATGACAACGGGCGACTCTAGCCAGCACCCCTGCGCAATTCAACGCGTGCGGCACACCTGGCTGACGTTGGTTCTGCTGCTCCTCGCGTGCGCCCTCGCCGCGAGCGCGCCGCCGGCCGCGCACGCCCAGGTCCAGGTGCGCAACGGCGGCTTCACCGAGGCCGAGGGCGACAAGCCGGCCGGCTGGCAGACCGACCAGTGGAGCGCGACGCTCGGGACCACCTTCGAGTGGAAGCGGCAGAGCACGGGGCTCGGGGTTGCGATCGTGCGAAATCCGGTCGCCAACGACGCGCGCTGGTCGCAGACGGTCCGGGTGTCGCCCGAGACCTGGTACCGGCTGTCGGGCAGCCTGCGCGCGATCGGCGTCACCGGCACCGGGTTCGGCGTCAGCATCGGCGTCATGGGCGGCTTCGAACACACGCGCGAGCTCAAGGGCGAGGACAGCGGCTGGCAGCAGGTCTCGATGTGGTTCAAGACCAAGCCCGCCCAGAAGGACGTGACGATCGTCTGCCGGCTCGGCAACTACGGCCAGATCGCCGCCGGCGAGGCCCGGTGCACGGGCATCGAGCTGATCGCGATCGGCGCGCCGCCGCTGAACGCCGATTTCGTCTACGGCCCCATCGACGAGGCCACGACCCCGGTCGGTCTGCCCGCCGCCGCGGGCATCGTCGCGCTGCTGGTGCTGGCGCTCTGGCTCTACGGACGCCTGCCGGCCGAGGTCGCGATCGGCGAGCGGCTCGCGCTGCACGGCGTTCTGCTCGTGCTGCTGGTGGCCAAGATCCTGGTTGCGCCGCACTTCCAGTACCGGGTCGACGTCGGCTCCTACTCCGCGTGGGCCCTCAAGCTCGCGGCCGAAGGCCCGGCGCGCTTCTACGCGCCCGGCTACTTCGCCGACTATCCGCCTGGCTACATGTATGCCCTGTGGGCGGTCGGCTTGCTGAGCCGCGCGCTGCGCGTCGGCTGGCAGTCCGACTCCTTCCTGATCCTGCTCAAGCTGCCCGCGCTGCTCGCCGATCTCGCGGTCGCGCGCCTAATCTTCGCCCGCCTGCGGCCGGGGCGGAAGCGCTTCGCCTGGATCACCGCGCTCGCCTTCGCGCTCAACCCGGCGCTGCTGCTCAACTCGACCATCTGGGGCCAGACCGATTCCGTGCTCGCGCTGCTCGCGCTGCTCGCGTTCTTCGCCCTCGGCGATCGCCGCTTCGAGCTCGCCTGGAGCCTGGCCGCGCTCGCCATCCTGACCAAGCCGCAGGCGCTGCTGGTGGTGCCGCTGTTCGTGCTCTGGCCGTGGGGCTGGTGGAAGAGCGGACGCCCGCTGTCGGCGGCACTCGCGATCCTCGGTACGGTGTTCGTGGTCGCGGACCCATTCCGCGGCGATCGCCCATGGACGTGGCTGATCGAGCTCTACACCGGGACCACCGGCTACTACGCCGAGACCTCGGTCAACGCGATGAACCTGCCGGCGCTGCTGTTCGGCATGCGCCGCAACGACGCCGACGTCGTGCTCGGTCTGTCGACGCAGACCTGGGGCTTCGCGATCGGGCTCGCGATCGGGCTCGCGTTCCTGGTGCCGTATCTGAAGCGCCGCACGCGCTCTCTGCACGCAGCACTCGTGGCCGCGGCGACGCTGGTCGCGTTCATGTGCTTGACCCGGATGCACGAGCGCTACCTCTACCCCTACTTCGTGTTCGCCGGTCTCCTCGGCGTCAGCGGGCGCGTCGGCATCCTGTACTGGTCCCTGTCCGCGCTGTTCTTCGCCAATCAACTGCTCGTCTATCTCTACCAGCAGGACGCGAGCGCCGGACCCGTCTGGCTGTGGCGCTCGATCGCGGTCGGCGGCGTGGCGGCGATCGGCGCCTGCTTCGTCCTCTACCGCCGGCTCGCAGATCGTCGCGAGGAGCCGCCCGGCGCGGTCGCGCTGGACGAGGACGATGCGCGCTGGCGCGAGTCGCTCGAGGTCGCGCGCACGGCGGTGACGACGCGCGCCCCGGAGCCGTCCGCGCGCCGCGGCGGCGAGCCGGATGGCGAGGGTCTGCCGCGCTGGCGCTGGCAGGAGATCGCGTTCCTCGTCGCGCTGACGGCGATCTCGCTCGGCGTCCGCCTGTGGGACATCGGCAAGCCGACCGATCTGGTCTTCGACGAGGTCTACTTCGTCGAGCAGGGGCGGAACTACCTCGAAGGCAAGGACTTCATGGATCCGCACCCGCCGCTCGCGAAGCTGACGATCGCGCTGAGCATGAAGCTGTTCGGCGACACGCCGACCGGCTGGCGGCTGATGAACTCCTTCGTCGGCACCGCGCTGATCCCGTTGATGTACCTGCTCGGACGCGTCCTGTTCCGGCGCCGCGTGGCGGCCGGCTTCGCCGCGTTCTTCGTCGCCTTCGACGGGCTGTGCATCGTCGACTCGCGCATCGCCGTGATCGACATCCACTACGTCACGTGGGGGGTCGCGGGCTACATCGCCACCATCTACCTGGTTCGCCGCCAGCAGTTCGAGAACGTCTGGATGCTGATCTTGACTGGGGCGCTGATGGGCCTGTCGGTCGCGGCCAAGCTGTACATCCCGTTCTTCAGCTTCGTCCTGGTGCTCGGCACCGTCGGCGTGACGGCGTTCAACTTCGCGAAGCGGCGCGGCATGGCACCGCTTCGCTACACGGTCTTCCCCGTGTTCGTCGTCGGTGCCACCGCGAGCCTCGTGTACGTGCTGTCGTACCTGCCGCACTTCCTCTGGGGCTGGTGGCACTCGCCGCTCGATCTCGTCAAGTACATCGTGATCAAGGTGCCCGAATACCAGGCGGCGGTCGCCGAGGCGACGCATCCGTACAGCTCGAAGTGGTGGACGTGGCCGCTGCTGCTGCGCCCGGTCTGGTACTACTGGAAGGACCCGGGCCCTTCGCCGGGCATGGTGGTCGGCATCTGGGGCTCGGGCAATCCGCCGGTCTGGTGGGCAGCGCTGCCCGCACTGCTGCTCTGCACGTGGTACGCGATCCGCGAACGGCGCCTCGCGCTGGTCTTCGTGGTCGCCGGCTGGGTCATCCACCTGGCACCGTGGGTCGGAATCGGCCGGACGCTCTTCCTCTATCACTACCTCGCGTCGCTGCTGTTCGCGTTCCTCGGGCTGTCGTGGACGCTCGATCGCATCTGGCACGGCGAGGGCAGCACGGTGGAGCGCGGTATCATCGGTGCCGTCCTGCTCACCAGCCTGCTGCCGGTCGCCATGGCGACCATGGGGAGCTGGGGGCCGCTGGTGTTCCTCGCCCTGCTGCTCGCCTACGAGGGGCTGCTGTTCTCCGGCCAGCGCGACCAGGTGCGCCTAGGCCGCCTCGCCGTCGGAATCTACTGCGTCGCGATCCTCGCGGTCGCCATCTACTTCCTGCCGATCTGGCTCGGCATCCCGGTCAGCAAGCGCGCCTGGGAGGCACGCATGTGGATCTCGGGCTCGAAGTTCATGAACTGGATATGAGACCGCACGACTTCGGATCCCTTCGCCGGCCCCTGCTGCTCGGCGTCCTGCTCGCGGCGCTGGCGCCCGCACCATCCGCGTCCGCGTCGACGGAGCTCGTCAAGAACGGGCTGCTGACCGCGGGCCGCGACGGCAAGCCCGACCACTGGCGCAACGAAGGCTACGCGGCCGACGCGACGGAGTTCGGCTGGGCCGTGGGCGAGGACGGGCTCGGTGTCCTCACGATCACGAGCACCAAGCCGAACGACGCGCGCTGGGTGCAGAACGTCCCGGTCTCGCCCGGCACCTGGTACCAGGTCTCGGCCTGGGTACGCACGCAGGACGTCGGCGCGCAGGCGATGGGCGTCTACGTGTCGGTGATGGACACGTTCAACAACTCGCGCGATCTGCGCGGCAACGCCGACTGGCAGCCGGTCGGCTTCTGGGTCAAGACCGGATCGCTCGAGACCTCGCTGCCGATCACCTGCCGGCTCGGCGGCTACAGCTCGCTCAATACCGGGATCGCGCAATGCACCGGCGTGTCCGTCGTGGCGGCCGGCATGCCGCGCGCAGTCGATGCGTTCGTCTTCGGCGGCGAGCCGGCCGGTAGCGAGCCTGCGAGCGGCTTGCCGATCGCGAAAGGCGTCGCCGTCCTGGTCGTCGTCGGCATCCTGCTCCTGGTCTGGCGTTACGTTGCGCCGCCGTCGGCGCGCATTCCGCCGTGAAGCGGGCGCACGCCGTCGCCCTCGTGGTCTTGACGCTGGTCGGCGGCTGGCTTCGCTTCTCGTCGACGAGCTTCGGCCTGCCCGAGAAGTACCGCCCCGACGAGGAGTACATGCTGTCGCGCGCGCTCGGCTTCGAGCGCGACTGGAATCCGAATTTCACGGTCTACCCGGCGGCGCAGATGTACGTGCAGCACGGCGTGCTGCGCGCCTACGCGCGCCTGGTCGGCTACAAATCGAGCTTTCGCGAGGTGTACGCGAAGGACAAGCAGGCGCTCGCCTACCTGATCGCGCGGCGCACCTCGGCGGCCTTCGGCACCGCGACCATCCCCGCGATGTATCTCGCCGGCGCACGTGCGTTCGGTCCGACCGCGGCGCTCGCCGCGGCGACGATCGTCACCTTCTCGACCATCCACGTGCGCGAGTCGAAGTACGCCACCACCGACGCGGCGACGAGCTTCTGGCTCACGATCGCGTGCTGGCTGCTGCTGCGCGTGGTGCTGCGCGGCAAGGTGCGCGATTCGCTGCTCGCGGGTCTGGTCTCCGGCTTCGCGATCGCAAGCAAGTATCCCGCCGGTGCGATCCTGTTCGGTGTCGGCCTCGCCCACTTCGGGGCCCGGCGGCGCGAGGGACGGACGCTCTGGCGGACGTTCTGCGATCTGCGCCCCTACGTCGCCGTCTACGCAGCCGTGCTCACCTTCCTGTGCGCGACACCGTACTTCGTCCTAGACTGGGACCAGACCGTCAAGGACTTCGCCTACCAGCGCGGCTTCGTCCAGAACGGCGTCGGCAACACGCTGGCCGGATGGGGCTGGTCGTGGCTCACGCTGAAGGTGATGCCCGACAGCTTCGGTCTCGCGCTGGCCCTGCTGCTCGCGGCCGGCGTCCTCTGGGGCGTCGTGCGGCCGCGGCCCGGCACCTTGTCCCTGGTCGGCTTCGTGCTCCTCGCCTGCGCCGGCATGGCCGGCAGCCGGTACGCCTTCTACCGCTACGTGCTGGTGCCCCTGCCGGGGCTCGTGCTGCTGGCCGGGCGCCTGCTCGGCGACGTCGCAGATCTCCTCGCCCGGCGGATACGTCCGGCCCGCGCCGCGTTCGCGGTGCTCTTGGGGCTGTTCCTCTTGCTGGTGCCCTCGATGATCCGCGACTGGAAGCTGAACCGCATCCTCGCCCGGCGCGACACCCGCACGCTGGCGCGGGAGTGGATCCTGCAGAACGTGCCGACGCCCGAGCCGATCGCGGCGAGCGATCCCGGTACGCCGTACGGCAAGCCGCAGCTTCCGCTGAGCTACACCTGGGTGCCCATCGAGGATGTCGACGTCATGCGCGCGAAGGGCGTGCGCTACGTGCTCTCCGACAGCTCGCCGCTGTCGTTCTACTCACGAGGGCCGACGGAAGCGGAGCTCGCCGCGCTCGAGCAGCACGCCACGCTCGAGCTCGACGTCGACCCGATCGAGGCCGGCGCGCCGCCGCCCGTCTTCGACATGGCCGACGCGTTCTACGCCCCCTTGCAGCACGCCTCGAGCATGGCGCGCCCCGGGCCGCGCATCCGGATCTGGCGTCTGAAGCCCTGACCAGGCGCCGGCTCCGTTGCGTCAAGCCGCGGCCAACGCTAGCCAGCCGGGCATGACGACGGTGAACACGGCGACGGTCTACCACAACCCCGGCTGCGGGAAGTCGCGCGGTGCGCTCGAGATCCTCGGCGAGCGCGGCGTTCAGAGCGAGGTCATCGAGTACCTGAAGGCACCGCTCGACCGCGCCACCTTCGAGCGCTTCCTCGACCTGCTTCCGGGCGCGCCCGCCGAGCTCGTGCGCAAGGACAAGCGGTTCAAGGAGCTCGGCCTGAACGAGGCCGACTACGTGACGCGCGAGCAGGTGATCGGCGTTCTCCTGAAGCACCCGGAGCTGATGGAGCGGCCGGTGGTGATCCACGACGGCCGCGCCGTCATCGCGCGTCCCTCCGAGCGCGTGCTCGAGCTTTTCGATTGAGCGACTTGCCGACGCCGGAGCTAGAGGAGCGCGCCACGTCGTACACGACGGTGGAGGATCGCTCCCTGCTCCACGCAGGTGCGCTGGTGTTCTTCGATGGCGCACTCGAGCGCCTCGACGTCGTGCGCGCGGCCGCGCGCGCCGTCCTCGTCCATCACGAGCTGCGCGACAAGCCCACCCGCCTGCCACTCGCGGCCGACGTGCTCGCGTGGTCGCCCGATGCCGCCTTCCGCCCGAGCAAACAGGTGCACGTGGTCGAGATCGACTCCGCCGACGACGAGCCTGCGCTGGCGCGTGCGGTGGCACAGATCTGGTCGCGCCCGCTGCCCGCCGATCGGCCGCCGTGGGAGCTGACCTTGTTCTCCGACCCGCACGGCGTACGCACGACCGTACTCGTCAAGGTGCACCACACCATGGTCGAGGCCACCAGCGCCGCGTGCCTCGCCACGATCCTGCTCGGCACCCCGCCCGACGCGACGCCGCCGCGCCTGCTGCCCGTGCGCAAGCAGCGCGCAGGGATGGTGCCCGCGCTGCTGCAGGCCGCGAGCACGCTGGCGGATCACGGGGCGCGGCGCTCGCGCGCGTTCGCGAGCGAGGTGCGCGAGATGCTTCGTCCCGGGGTGGCGCTCGCTCGGACGCGCGAGGTCGGCCGGATTCTCGAATCGGCGGGCACCTTGCTGTCCTCGCCCGCGCCCGAGACACCCTGGAATGGAGCGCTCGGTGCCGAGCGCCGCGTGGCGTGGCTAGCCCTGTCGCGCGACGTCCTGCGCGGCATCCAGGATCTGTTCGGCGGCAGCTGGGAGGACGCCTGGCTGACGATCGTGGCCGACGGGCTCGGCCGCCATCTGCGCCGCCGCGGCCGTTCGACGGTCGGGCTGACCCTGCTCGCCTACGTTCCCGGCGAGGAGCACGGTTACGGCGCGGCCGTGCTGTCGTCGGCGGCCGTGCACGCGACGGCGCGCCTGATCGGCCTGGCGGTCGACGAGATGTCGCCCGCAGCAAGGCACGCGGCCGTGCTGAAGAGCCGGCTCGACCCCCTGGCGGCGGCGCGTGGCTCCGGGCTCGAGCAGCTCGCGCGCGTGTCGCAGCGGCTGCCGGCGCCGCTGCAGACGATGCTCGGATCGCTCTGCTACCAGGCGGCGAACACCGTCCTGGTCGACGACCGGGCCCCGCGCGAGCCGTTGCTACTCGCCGGCCGAACCGCACAGTCGATCGTGCCGCTCGCGGCGCTGCCCTGGCACGTCGGACTCGCGCTCGCCGTGCTCGAGTGGCACGACGACGAGCTACTCGTTGGCGTGACCGCCGACGCGGCGCTGGTGCCGCAGATCGGGGACGTCGTCCGTGCCTTGCACGACGCCTACGTCGAGGTCGCTGCCGCGGCGGGCGTGCCGCCGGTGGATCCCCTGCGGGTGCGGCGCACGCGCTGACGGCCCCTCGGGTCGGGGGCCGCTGCCGCGAGGGGCGTGCTCATCAGGGCGCGCGACCACGAGCACGCGGCGTCTCCAGCAGCTCGAGCTTGTGCTCTACCTTCTGGCGCCGCGACAGCTGCCACTCGTCATCGGCCGACGTCCGCGCCAGAAACGCCCGACAGAGCACGGCGGCGAGCGCGCGCGGGCTCTTGTTCGCCGCTCCGTCGGTGTACACCCGTGTGCTCGGACGGCTGCCGAGCACCGCCAACGCCGAGTGCCAGCTCTCACGCTGCGGCGGCTTCGCGACGTCGAGCACCGCGAGCGCATCGGCGAGGTCCACCAGTGCCGCTTCGGCATGCGGCGCCAGCGCCAGCGCCACGGCGAGAGTCGCGGCAGCTTGCGGGCGCCCGGCCTCGAACTCGAGGCGACCGAGCAAGCGCCACGTCTCCGGCGAGCAGCCATCGGCAGCCAGCGCGTCCTGGAGCCGTGCGATCGCCACGTCGGTCTCGAGCTCGTCACCCGCGCGCGTGGCGGCCTTGGTGAGGCGCCTGACAGTGTCCTGTTGCCACTCCGACAAGGTGGCGCTGCCCGCCTCCTGAAACGCCTCGGCGAGCGGGCGCCCGACGCAGCGGAAGCTGTCGGTCTCCTGCCAGCGCCCTTCGACGAAGCGCAGCTTGCGACCGGTGTGGCTGCCGGCCTTGCTCGGCACCCGGGCGCCGACCGAGTCGACGGACCACGACTCGACGAGCTCGCCACGGTGGACGTCGAAGCGGGAGTCGGGCGTCAGCCGCGGCGCGCACAGGAAGGCGGGCTTGCGGCGCCGCAGCCACCACCCGCAGGCCCCGAAGTAGGGGTCGCGCTCGCCGTCGGGCAGGAAGAGCTCGGCCAGCACCACCGGATCCTCGGGCGACTCGTCGAGCAGAAAGGTGCGGCCGAGCCTGGTGGGCGCCACTGCGCCTGGCTGCTCGAGGCCGAAGTCGTGCTCACCGAGCACCACCCCCTGCGGCGGCGACACGTCGACCACGACGAGGTTCGGGCCGACGGTCGTGCCGTTGCGCTCTACCGTCGCGAGCGCCAGCACATAGCGCGTACCGTTGCCGATCGAGGCGACGGCGCCGAGCTTCACGCCCGCGGGAAGGGCCGCCGCGGCGCGCGCGCGACGCTCGCCATCGTCGCGCGGCGGAACGGGGGCTGCGCCCGGCGACGCCGCCGGCCCCGCTCCGGGCGCGGGAGTCGCCGCAGGACCGGTCGCGTCAGCCGCCGACTTCGCCGCGAGCCGCTGCTGGATCGCGGTGAACTGTGCGACGCTGAGCTGCTTCGACTGCCGCGTGCCGCACGACGCTAGCGTCAAGCACGCGAGGGTGACCAGCGCGGGCAGCCCGCGACGGACCATCGCGCGCGAGCTCTTGACCACCAGGATCAGAGCTCCCTCGCGTCCCGGCGCTCGACCAGCACGGCCCGCGTCAAGGCCGCGGCGGGATCGTCGCCACCGCTTCGTAGGCGAGTGTGCGCATGAACCCCGTCCACTGCACGCGCGCGGGCTCGTGGTTGAAGAAGGGGAAGTGTCCTTCTCCTTCGTAGAGCGCGAGCCCGCCGGTCGCGAGACGCTTGCCGCTGCCGATGTTGCCGCTCACGGGCGTGGTCAGCGTCGGCAGGCCGGCGAGGTCGAACGCCTCCTGGTACTGGTAGCCGGGCAGCTCCGGGAACACGATCGGCGCGAACGTCGGCGCGATCAGCGGATAGCCCGCCGCCACCACCATCGACGCGGTCATGGGCGTGGTCACGTAGCCGTCGGCGGTGCCGTGCGTGAACAGGATGCTCAACGCACGTCCCTTGCGGCGCTTCGCGAACTGCGGCGCGAACGACACCGGATCCGACACCTCGCTGCCCATCTGCAGCAGGTGCAACGCCGGGTGGAAGAGGTCGACGGGGCCGCCGAGCAGGATTTCGACCAGATCGCGTAGCTTGAGACCGGCGAAGAATTCCTGCTCGCGGGTCAGGATGTTCACCAGCAAGTGCCCGCCACCGGCGGAGATGACACCACCCTGGACGTTGCGCGCGACGCCGAGGAAGAGCGGACCGGTGGTCGCGCCCTGCGAGTGTCCGACGTACATGACGTGCTTCTTGTCGAAGCGGATCGGCCGCGTCGTGAGCGCGAAGCCCGCGCCCGGCGCGACGTTCAGCAGATCGGGATGGACCGTCAAGCGCTGCACGAGCTTGTGCACCACCAGCGAGTCGGACGCGGCCTGGAGCGGGTTGTCGCGCAGCGCGTCGGGGTTGAGCGGGTTGTAGAAGTTCGAGCCGTCGGCGGTCGCTCCGGGACGCAGCCCGTGCAGCGGCTGGTCGATGCCGAACGACGCGATGCCCTGGGTAGCGAGCCGACCCGCGGTGCCGTCGTTGACGAAACTGTTCCGGCTGCCGCCGGTGCCGTGCATGTACGGTGCGATCGGCCAGCCGCTCTTCGGCATCGAGAACGTCCCGTCGTCGCGCTCCTTCGGCACCGTCAGGACGAAGCTGAGCAGGTCCACGCGCTGGCTGACCGGGCGGCCCTTGCCGTCGAACTGGAAAGCCCCGCTGCCGGCAGCCGAGAACGGCGGCGCACCGACCTGGAACTGCGGCGCATAGAAATCGCCGGTGAACACCCAGTAGTGGCTGGTCGAGCGCGCGGCGTCGAGCACGAGGTTGTTCGCCTTGGGGTGCGCCTTGGTGCGCAGGAAGCGCTCGACCGCCTCGAGCGGGGCGGTCGCGTCGCCGGTGCGGAAGACCGTCGCGCCGACGACGTTCTCACGCGACAGACCCTCGTCGTTCTCGAGCTGGCGCCAAAGCTTCGCGTAGAGGGGCAGGGCGTCCGCCTCGAACACGCTCGCCGCATTTTCGGCGCGCATCTGCAGCAGGAACGGCGACGGCGTGACCGGCAAGGCGTTGGCGCCGAGCAGCTCGTCGGTGATCACGGCGGCGTAGAGCGTGTCCGGCTCGAGCGGTAGCCCCGGCACGGGCATGATTACCAGCAGATCGTTGTCGCGCCATGCGTCGCCGGCCGCACGGAACTCGATCCACAGCGGGGTCCGCGTGCCCTGCTTCGGCGAGCGGTGGTCGATGTTGATCAGGAAGACGCTCGCCCCGGGCTGTGCGCTCGCGGCCGGGTCCGCGGGCAGGCTCACCGGGTCGATTGCGCCGTCGAACTTGAGGAACACGCCGGAGTTGATGCCGAAGCCGGTCGTGCGCTCGAGCGCGACACGGTAGCTCTCCACGAGCGCGTTGCCGGGCGGGAACGGGAAGCCGGCCAGCTTGACGCTACCGTCAGCGTCACGCCGCAGCTCCATCGGAAACGGCATATCGAAGAACGATGCACCGAGCGGATCGAAGACCTGCTCGACGGCCGCTGCCGGAAGAGCGACCAACGAAAGGAGGGTAGCAGCGAGCAGGGCGCGCAAGCGAAGCATGAGGACCTCCGGGTGCCCGGGCCGAACCGGACCCAGGGTCCTCTCTGCTATCAACCCCGTGCAGGTCGGGGCAATCGCGATCTGCGCGCCCGCCCGACGGCGTTCGCGTTCAGCCGCCCGAACGGCCCCCTGCGCTGCCGCCAAACGAGCGTCCGCCGCTCATCCCACCGCCCCCCGAACGGTACATGGCGCCACCGGACCCACCCGAGGAGACGCCGCGGCTCATACCCGAAGGAGCGCTGCGCTGACCGAACGAGCCGCCCCCAGGAGTGCTGCGCTGACCGAACGAGCCGCCCCCGGACGGCGCCGCGGGCATGCTCCGCACCGCGGGCGCGTAGCTCGGCTGCGTGGGGGCCGCCGACACGCTCGGTGCGCGCACCTGGGGTGCGGACCTGACCTGCGGGCGGCCGCCCGCCTGCGGCGCGCGGCCGGCGTTGCCCTGCGGCCCGGACGAGCGGTAGGCCGGCGCGGTGCGCGTACCGGGATTCGCATACGAACGCGGCGCAGGATTGCTCCGCGAGGTCTGCGGCGCAGCGGTGCGCGGCTGCGAGAAGTGGCTGCGCGAGCTGCCGCCACGATCAGGGGCAGGCGCGGACTGGACCGCCGGCGGATACGCGCGCGGCGCCGACTGCGCACGCGGCGCGCTCTGCACCTCGCGGCCGGAGCTCGCGCCCGGTACGGCGCGCGTCTGCGGTACGCGCGCGCCCGGATTCACCGAGCGCGACACCGGGTTCGAGTCACCGGTCGAGTCGTACGTGCGCGCTGCGGAGCCTTCGCGTGCGGTGCTGCGCGATCCTCCGCCGCTGCGCCCGGAGTCGCTGCGCGGCACGGCGCCACCCGGGGCGCTGCCGCCATTGGACACCACGCTCGCACCCGGCGCGCCGTTGAAGTCGGGACGGCGCGCGACGTACGGCTGGCGGGCGCCGGCCCGCTCGCGTGGCGCGACCGGCATGCCGCCGCCACCACGCTCCAGCGCCGTGGTGGGACGCGCGATGGAGCGGCCCGCGCCGCCATCGACCGCCCCGACACGAGGCGAGCCGTCAGCGTCGGACGGCATCGTGCGCCCGCTCGGCAGCGTGCGCGTCTGACGACCGGAGCCGGCGCGGTCCGCGCCGGCGCGGTCGAAGGTGCCACCCCCGGATCCATCGAGATCACCGCGGCGCGTGACGGTAGTACCGTTGCCATTCCCGACCGGTGCGCCGCGCGCACCGGCGCCCTCGCCCGCCTGCAGGCCCGGCGTGTCGGCGCGCGTCGACGCACCCGGCAAGGTCCGCACCTGGCGGCCCGATGTGTTCGGGTTCACCGCGTTCTGCACCAGCGGCGCACGACCGCCGTCACGGCCCATCTCGCGCAGGGTCGTGGGCGTGAGCGGCTCACCCTGGTTGCGCTGCAACACCGGCAGCTTGCGATCGAAGCTCGGCTGCCCGCTCGTGGTCGGGGTGCGCGCGCTGACCACGCGACGCCCTTCGACGTCGCTCGGCGGCTGCATCGTTCGGCCGCCGAAGCTGCGCGACGGATTGGTCGCCGGCAGGCTGTCGCGCGTCGGCACCACGGGTACGCGGCCGCCGATCGCGCGGAAGTCCGCCTGCCGTCCGCCACCGACCGGCGTGACCCGACCGCGGCCGTTCTGGAAGTCGCCGACCGGAACGCTCGAGAAGCCGCCCGGAGCGCTCCGGTTGCCAAAATTATAGTTGTTGATGTTGATGTTGGTGATGTTCTTGTTGATCACCGTGTTGTTGTAGACGCGCGGGCCGCCCCAGCCGCCCCACCACGCGCGGCCGACCGAGACGCCACCCCAGCCGCCCCACCACGGGAAGCACGGCTCGCCCCAGCCGAGCGGCGTCCAGCCGATCGAGCCGAAGCCGACCGACACCGACACGCCGCCCCAGCCGCCGCCGAACCAGCCCACGAGCGCCGGGGCGTAGATCGGAGCGGCGATGATCGGACCAGGCGCCCAGCCCCAGCCGTTGTTCACGAAGACCCAGCGTCCGTAGTGGAACGGCGCCCAGCCCCAGGAGGAGTAGTCCATCCAGGTCCAGCCCCAGGGGTCTACCCACACCCAGCGGCCGTCGGTGTAGGGCGCCCAGCCGGCCGCGACGCGCGGCCGCCACACGTTGCCGTACTGCTGCTGGTATTCCCAGTCGCCGTGCTCGTCGAGGTCCTCGGCGCCGTAGATGTCCTCGCTGACGTACTGCGTGCTGACCGCGTTCTCGATGCGGCCGGCGCGCTGCGACTCCCACTCGTCCCAGGCGTCGTTGTCGGATACCGCGTAGATGCGCGGCCGGGCAGCGTCGCCGATGCCCTCGATCGCAACGCCGCGGCCGTCGCCGATCTGGTACTGCTCGCCGGCGACGTAGATCGTCGCCTCGCCGTCGCGCACCTGCAGATTGGTGTCGCCGCTGCGGTCCACGGAGATCCGGTAGACACCGGCCTCGCGCACGACGACCGCCGCGCCCGGGGTGTCGATCTCGACGTGGCGCTGACCGGGGTCGCGCCGCACGCGGAAGCTCGCCAGGCCGAGGCTCATCCGGACCTGGGTGGTCTCGGGCCCGAGCTCCAGCATCGACACCTCGGTCTCGCTGGAGACGCGCGCGTAGACGACCGGATCGAGCTGAATCTCGGCGCGGCTGTCGGCGGCCGCGTAGAAGCGGTCGCCGGTGACCAGCGGCGCATTGACCGCAACCCCGGTCCAGTCGTCGGCGTCGCCGCGCAGATACGAGGCGTTGCCTTCGATCAGGCTGACGCGCGCCACCCCGGGCTCATCCTCGGCGCGCGCACTGCCGGCACCAGCCGCCTCGACTCCGGCGCAGGCCAGAAGAATCGTCAACCAGCTCGACACTCCGGCGCGCACCAGTCGGTAGCACCGGCTCTCAACCCCCGACTTCCGGGATCGCATGTTCTCTCGACTCCTGCCGCCCGTCCGCGCGGCGATTGCCGCGGGAGATCTGGCTGGCACCCCTACCAACACGTGGTGTGCGGCGAGGATGCGAAGATTCTGCTCCCCTTCGCACCGCCAGGCCAGCCCAATCCGACGTTGCCCCGCTCACGGGCGCGGGCGCGGGTCGAGCCAGACGAGCTCACCCCGGTGCCGCAGCTCGCCCGCTATCCGCGCGGCCTCGTCGTCCGGGCCGCAGAACAGGTCGATCCGCCCGGCCCCCGCGATCGCCGTGCCGGCGTCCATCGCGATCACCACGGCCGAGAACGTGTCGCCTCCCGGCAGCGGGACACGGAGGTGCCCGATGCTGCCGAGCGGGACCACCTTCGGGTCCACGGCGACCGAGCGATAGGGCACCAGGGGCACCCCGAGCGCGCCATGCGGCCCCTGCTCGGCGCGCCCCTCGCGCGCCTGGAAGAAGACGTAGCGAGGGTTGGTCCGCATGATCCCGGGCGCCTCGTCCGGGTGGGCGCGCAGATACGCCTTGATTGCCGGAGCGGTGGCCTCCTCGCGCCGCAGCACCCCGCGCTCGACCAGCACGGCGCCGATCGCACGGTAGGTCTTGCCGTTGTTACCGGCATAGCCCACGCGCACGATCGTCCCGTCCTCGAGCTGGAGGCGACCCGAGCCCTGGACCTGCAGGAAGAACAGCTCGATCGGGTCGTCGGTCCAGAACAGCTCCAGGCCCCGGCCCGAGAGCGCCCCGGAATCGATCTCGGCCCGGGTCGGCAGTGACTGCTTGCCCTCGGGGGGGCGGTAGAGCGGGTAGCGAAAGCGCGTGTCACGGGCGCGCCGCGCCGCCAGGGTGGGCTCGTGGTAGCCGGTGACGAACGCCTCGTGCCGTGGCCGAGCTACGAAGCGTGCCTCGAGTTCCGCGGGAAACGCGCCGGCCGGCTGGTCGAGCGCCTCGCGCAGCAGGACGAGGCCGCGCGCGACACGTGCCGTCGCCGCGCTGGCGTCCGGTCGCGAGGCGCGCCGCTGCAGCGCGCCCAGGGCTTCCTCGGTCGCCAGCCGGAGCGCCCCGCGATCGCCGTCATCCGACCAGGGATGCGCAGCCCCGGGCGCGCTCGCCGGAGCCGATACCGGTGCCGCGTCGCGCGTCGGGCGCGGCTTCGCCGCCGCGGCCGGCGACAGCGAGCAGCCGACGGTGGTGCAGCACAGCAGGACGACGCCAAGCCGGGCCGCGTCAAGCAGTGGCGAGCACCCGTTCCGCGGCGCCCAGGGCCGCGGAGCCAGCCTGCGAGCCCAGCGCCTCGGCGAGTGCCGCGAGCACCACGAACACGTTGGCAGGCGTCGAGGACTCGCCCATCAGGCCGATCCGCCAGACGCGCCCCTTCCATGGGCCGAGACCGGCACCGATCTCGATGCCGTGCCGCTCGAGCAGCCGCTTGCGGACCGCGGCTTCGTCGACACCGTCGGGAACGACGACGCTGTTCAGCATCGGCAGCCGGTGCCTGGTCGCGACCGGCATCTTCATGTCGAGCGCCTCGAGCCCCGCGACCAGCGCGTGGTGGTTGCGCAGGTGGCGTGCGAAGCGCACGTCGAGCCCTTCCTCGTGCACGATACGCAGCGCTTCGTAGAGCGCGTAGACCATCGTGATCGGCGCGGTGTGGTGGTAGACGCGGTCGGCGCCCCAGTACTGCTCGAGCAGGCTCACGTCGAGGTACCAGCTCTGCACCTTGTGCGTGCGCGCCCGCAGGCGCTCGAGCGCGGCCTCGCTGAACGTCACCGGAGACAGACCTGGTGGGCACGACAGGCACTTCTGCGTGCCGCTGTAGCAGGCGTCGATGCCCCAGCCGTCGACCTCGAGCTGGATACCTGCCAGCGAGGTCACCGCGTCGACCACGAACAGCGCGCCGCGCTCGTGCGCCAGCTTCGACATCTCCTCGAGCGGCTGGCAGGCCCCGGTCGAGGTCTCGGCGTGCACCGCCGCGATCAGGCGGGGCTGCTTGGGAAGGATGTCGAGCTGGCGGCGCAGCACGTGGACGTCGATCACCTCGCCCCAAGGCACCTCGACGGTCGCGACCTCGGCACCGCAGCGTCGCGCGATCTCGGCGAGGCGCCCACCGAACACACCGTTCACGCAGATCACGGCGTGATCGCCGGGCTCGAGCAGATTGACCAGCACCGCTTCCATCCCCGCACTGCCGGTCGCCGACAGTGGGAACGTCAAGCGGTTCCTGGTGCGGAAGGTCTGGCGCAGCAGCTCCTTCACGTCCTCCATCAGCGCGACGAAGCTCGGGTCGAGGTGGCCGACCAGCGGCGTCGACATGGCGCGCAGGACGCGCGGGCTGACCTCGCTCGGTCCGGGACCGAGCAGGATGCGTCGCGGCATGTTGAGCTCAGAAGCCAAGGCGCTCTCCGATCGCGTTCCTCACGATGCCTGCGCGTGGCCGTAGGCGAGACGGCTCACACCGTCGACGTAGGCGCGCACGCCCCAGCGGTAGCCCTCGACCGGAACGCGCTCGTCGTGGCCGTGAAACATGGTGTCGAACTTCATTCTCTCCGGCAGGCGGAGCGGCGTGAAGCCGTAGCAGCGCGCGCCGAGTGCCGCGTAGAACTTGTCGTCCGTGAAGCCCGGGATGAGCCACGGCACAGGTACGCCGTCGGGGTCGTGCGCGCGCAGGGTGGCGCACAGCGTCTCGTACTCGGGCGTGTCGCAGGACGTCACGACGGGGTCGAGGTTCTCGAGGATCTCCACCTCGAACTCCTGGCCGACCACGGCGCGGATCTCGGCGAGCAGGTCTTCGAGGGTCTGTCCCGGCAGCGTGCGACCGTCGAGCTCGACCGTGGCGACGCCCGGGATCACGTTGGTCTTGTTGCCGGCGCGGACGACGGTCGGGGAGACCGTGTTGCGCAGGATCGCCTCAAGACCGCTGCGCTGGCCGGCGTCGCGGATGCCGTAGTCGAGCACCGGTGCCGCCAGGTACGGATTGGTGAGGCCGCGCAGCGCGAGCGCAATCGGCAACGGCTGATGGTCGGCGAGGCCCTCGATGAAGCGCGTCGCCTCGGCGGTGATGTGCAGCGGCAGACGCGTGTCGGCGAGCTTGGCGATGGCGCGCGCGAGCTTGGCCGGAGCGCTGTCCGGCTTGGGGACGCTGCCGTGGCCGGGAACGCCGCGGAAGGTCAGCCGCAGCCAGCAGACGCCCTTCTCCGCAACCTGGATCGGGTAGTAGCGCACCCCCATCAGGGACATCGAGAAGCCGCCGACCTCGTTGAGGCAGATCTCCGCCCGGACCAGCTCCGGGTGGTTCTCGGCGAGCCAGCGCGAGCCGTAGCGGCAGCCCGCCTCCTCGTCCGCGACCACCGCCATGATCACGTCGCGATCGGGCCGCCGTCCGGAGCGTGCGAGCAGGGTCATCGCCGCCAGATCCATGGCGATCTTGCCCTTCATGTCGACCGCGCCGCGGCCCCAGATGCAGCCGTCCACGAGCTCGCCGCCGAACGGATCGCGCGCCCAGCTCTCGCGCTCCACCTCGACCACGTCGATGTGCGAGGCGAGCAGCAGCGGGCCTTGCCGATCCCGACCGGCGATGCGGCAGACCAGATTCGCACGACCCGGCGCCGGCTCGAGGACCGCGACCTGCAGGCCCTCGCGTCGCAGCGTCTCGGCGACGAAGGCGATCGCCGGCGCCTCGTTGCCCGGCGGGTTCACCGTGACGAAGCGCAGCAGGCGTTGCAGCTGTGCCTGCGTCGCGTCGAGCAGATCGCTGGTGACCCCGGCGAGCAGGCTGCCGCTGCCGTCACCGATCGGTTGCGCCGCCACCGGATGCATGGCGCGCAGCGTACGAGAAAAAGCGCTAGCCGAGAAGGGGGCGCGACAGCGAGAACCACATCCAGGCGGCGAAGCGGCGCAGCACGGTGTCGGCCGCGAAGCGCTCGACGTCGACCGTGGTCGCGACGTTCGGCCAGGTCCCGGCGACCGAGAACGGCACCGAGATCTCGCCGCGCTCGTTGACCAGCGCGCCCGCGAGCGGCGCCAGCGCGATCAGCTCGCGCGTCACCTCCGGTGACATGTCGAGGCGGCCGGAGAAGTTCATCTCGCCGCTCATACCGAGCGAGCCGCGTCCCGAGACGGCGTAGCCGTTGCCGGCGAGACGGACGTCGGTCGCGTTGATGCGCGAATCGGCGAGCGTCACCGGGCTGCGGATCTGATCGAAGGACGTGTTGGCGGCCGTGAACAGGGCGCCGAGCCGCGCCGGCGGCTCCTGGCCGCCGAGCACCGGACCGATCACGTCGTGGACGAAGTTGTGCCCGGCGATCGAGCCCGAGACCACGCTCATCTCGCCGCTGCCCGAAACCCGGCTGGTGATGTCGTTCCAGGTCTCGCCCGTGGTCGCGAGACGGCCTTCGAAGGTGAGCCCGCCGCCCATCACCGCGCCGACCTGCGGGAAGGCGCGCAGCGGCACCGAGTTGAGCGCGACCCGATCGAGCTTGTAGCTCGGCGTCTCGCCGCGTCCCCACGGGCCGACGTCGCCGCGGAAGCTCACGTTGTGCTTGTTGGACTCGAATCCGGCCTTGGCCTCGAGATGGACCGGGGTTCCCTCGCCGAGGCCGTGCAGCTCGGCATCGACCGAGGCCATGCGGATCTCGCGCGGCGGGCCGCCCGCGCGATCGATCACCCGGATCGTGCCACCGGCGATCTCGACGTGATGCACGGCGCGCTTGCTGGCGATGGCAAAGATGTCCTCGGCGCCCAGCGAGCGCGGCAGCAAGGCGTCGACGTTCACGCGCCCCGAGGCGTCGCGCACGATGTTGATGACCGGTTGCTCTAGGCGCAGCATGCCTTCGAGGTCGCCCTTCGCCAGCGCGCTCAGGTCGACAGTGAAGGTGGCTGCCGACGCGGTCAGGAGCGGCTCGCCGCCCTGCGGGTCGCGCACCTCGACGCCGGCCAGATCGACCGACGGACCACCACCGTGGAAGCTCAGCGCCACGTTCTCGATGCGAGCCTTGCCGCCCAGCGCCGACTGGAGCCGGGCGACTGCGGCCGTCTCGAGACGGTCCCCGAGCGCACCGGCGCCCAGCACGGCCGAGATCAGTCCGCCGAAGATGACCGCGATGCTGGCGGCGAGCTTCCACATACGCCGGGGTGCTGCGTCCTCGCGGGCCAACCCGGAGCGACGTGCCAGGATCAGCTCCTGGGTGCAGCTCGGACAGAACGCGACGTGACGCTCGAAGATCTCCTCGGCGGAACCCGCGAGCCCGCCCTCGAGGTACGTCGCAAGGGTGTACTCGGAGGGATGGACGGAGGAATGGACGGTCGACTGGGCAGCGTCCGCGACCGCCTGGTCCGGATTGCCGTAGAGCATGAGGTCGCGCATGGCCTCCTGGACCACCGCGCGCACCCGGCGCTCCTCTGGATCGACCCTCTGCCTCATCAGAACTTTCCTTCGAACCTCTCCGAGATCAGCCGTCGCAGCTTCTCGTGCAGTCGCATCTTGCGGACGTAGGCCGCGTTGGTCGTGATTCCGATCGTGTTCGCGACCTCTTCGATCGGCAATCCCTGGAAATAGAATAGCTGCACGAACAGTTGGTCCTTCGGCGCCAGGTGCGCGATCAGATCGCGCACCCGGGACGCACGCTGTGCTGCCTCGACCAGCGGCTCCGGACCCGGCCTCACATCAGGCTGTGCCTCGCGGACCCGCCAACTCTCGATGTTATTTGGATCGTCGAGGGAAACCGTCCGACCCTCCCGCCGCAGCCGGTCGATCGTCAACCGGTTTGCCACCACCCTGAGCCAGCTCGCCAGGGAACAGCCGTTTCGGCCCTGGTACTGGCGCAGCTTGCGGGCGTCCTGATCGAACAGCGCCAGAAAGACGTCCTGGCAGATGTCCTCGATTTCCTCTTTCCTAGATGGACGGCCGAACTGCTGAAAAATTACCGACACGCCGTAGGAAACGATGCCGGAATATTCGGCGACCAAGCGGCGGCGAGCGTCCGCGTCACCGCGAATGCAACCCTGCAGCAGCTCGGTGGTCGCGTCGGCCCCCTCCGAACTCGGAGAAGGCGGCAAGGTCGCGACCCGATCGGCACCGGACGGGTAACCGCTCATGGCCGGTAACGCGTTGTACGGGCCGGCAAGACAAAGGGCAAGGTAGTCTCCCATTCGCGACAGGAAGGACGGCGCGCGGCGTCGGTATCTGACATCGTGAGTCTCGTTGGTGTCATCTCGCTCGTTCTTGGCGCGGCTGCCGTCGTCGCGGCCATCGTCTGGATGGTCGCCTATCGCGTCGGCTTCAACGAAGGACGGCTGACCATCCCGCTGCGGCTCATCCACGCCCTGGCGGAGCACAAGCTCGGCTGTCTCGATGAGAACCCCGACAAGGTCGCCCGCGAGCTGACGCGCATGCTGGCGCTGCCAGAGCGCGAGAGCCGACGTCTGATCGCACGCAAGCTGCGTTCCGTCGCGCCGATCGCGTCACGAAGCCTGCGCTCGGCCTGATCGGACCAGTTCCGATGCGGCGGCGGGCGCGATCCGTCAACGCCGCGCGACACCTGTCGCCCACGCTTTACCCGTTCAGGTCCGCGATCGGCCGCGCTTGTGCAGCTCTTACGACGGGCGCGGCGCGCGCCCTTCAGCTCATGCGCGGGGCGCGAAGGTCTTGCCGCTGCCCACCAGGCCCGGTTCTGGTAGAACCATGTTTCGCTTCGCATCGCGCACCGCGTGGCCGAGGGGGGCCGCAGCAGGATCCACGCCACGCAGGATCTCGAGCGCGCGGGCGGCGTCCGACTGCGGCACGACGACGCAGAACCCGATCCCCATGTTGAACGTCTGGTACATCTCGGCCGGCGCGATCCCGCCCTTGGCGGCGAGCAAGCCGAAGATCGGCTGCGGCTCGGGAAGCTGGTCCAGGACGAAGCCGACGTCCGGCGCGGCGATGCGAAGCAGGTTGAGCAGCCCGTCGCCCGTGATGTGCGCGAGGGCTTTGACCGGCACGCCGGCGTCGAGCAGCGCCATCACCTCGGCGACGTAGATGCGGGTCGGTCGCAGCAGCTCCTCGCCGACGCTCGCGCCGCCGAGCGCCGCCGGCCGCTCGTGATACCCCTCGACACCGCGCTCGCCGACCAGGATCCGGCGCGCCAGGGTGAGGCCGTTCGAGTGCACGCCCGACGAAGGCAAGCCGATCACGACGTCGCCAGGCACCACGTCGCGGCCGACGATGACGCGGTCGATCGGCACCACCCCGACTGCCGTCGCGACGATGTCGAAGCCCTCGCTGTTCGGGGGATGCGGCCGCAGCAGCTCGCGCACCTGCGCGATCTCGCCGCCCGGGATGCTGATTCGCGCCAGGCGGGCGCCTTCCACCAGCCCGGTGGCGAGCTGATCGAGCAGCTCCCGGTCGGTGGACGAGACGGCGATGTAGTCGACCAGCGCGATCGGCTCCGCCCCGACGCAGAGCACGTCGTTGACGTTCATCGCGATCAGGTCGATGCCGATGGTGTCGAAGCGCCCCAGCGCGAGCGCCACCAGCAGCTTGGTGCCGACGCCATCCGTGCTGATCGCGAGGCCCTGGCCCGTACCGAGATCGAGCACGTTGGCGAAGAAGCCGTTCGGCAGCACCGGACGGCCGAGACGCGGAAACGCCGTCGTCGCGGCAAGCCGCTCGACCAGGCTGCCGAGCGCGGGCTCGAGCCCGACGACGTCGACACCCGTCGCCGCGTAGCTGGCGCCACCCTTCTTCCCGCTGCCGCTGCCGTCGTTGCGATCTCCCGCGCTCACGCGATCACTCCTTCCGCCCGCAAGGCCGCGAGGTCGGCTTCCCGGAGGCCTAGCAGATCGTGCAGCACGAGGTCGGTGTGCTCGCCGAGCAACGGGCCGGGGGCCGCAACGCGGCCTGGCGAGGTCGAGCTCAGAAATGGAATGCCGTCGAAGGTCTCGCGGCCGCCCTCGGGTGTCGGCACGGTCTCGAAGTAGCCTCGGTGCGCGAGCTGGACGTCGCGCGCCAGATCCGCCGCGTTGGCGACGACGCCGGCCGCCACGCCCGCCGCCTGGAGCTGCTGCTCGAGGTCTCGCGCGTTCCTGGTCCGCGCCCAGCGCGACAGACCCTGCTCGATCTCCGCCCGCGCCGACTGCCGACCGTCGAGCGTGGCGAGTCCTGGTGCCGATGCCCAGCCTTCGCCGGCGCCCGCGAGAACGCCGGCGAGCCGCCGCCACGCACCATCATCGAGTACCGCGATCGCGATCCAGCGATCGTCGTCGATCGCGCCCGCGAGGTCGACTTCTGCGGCACAGCGGAACACGCCATGCGGCACCGCCGGTCCTTCCTGCGAGCCGTTGCCAGGCGGGTCGACCGCCCCGCCGCGCAGCAACGTGAAGGTCGCGGGACCGAGCACGGCCGCGAGGTTGCCGTACTGGCCGAGGTCGACGAGCTGTCCCGCGCCGGTGCGGTCGCGGTGCCAGAGCGCGCCGAGCGTGGCGAGCGCCGCCATCATGCCGCCCAGCATGTCGGACCACGAGTAGCCCCAGCCGGCGGGCTCCTGGCCGGCGAGGCGCATCAGGTACGGAAAGCCGAGCAGCGCCTGCAGGGTCGGCCCGTAGCTCACGAAGTCGCGGCTCGGCCCCGTCAAGCCAAAGCCAGACATCGCGACCGCGATCACGTCCGGCTTGAGCACGCGCAGCGCCTCGTAGTCGAGCCGCCAGTTGCGCATCACGCGCGCCGAGAAGTTGTCGATCACCACGTCGGCATGGCGCGCGAGGCCGCGCACCAGGTCCAGCCCGCGCGGATCGGCGAGGTTCAGGACGATGCTCTGCTTGCCGCGGTTCAGGTTGCCGGTCAGCCCGCCGCGCCGGTTGCCGAAGTCCATCGCGTCGCGGCGCTCGATCTTGACGACCCGCGCGCCCTGGTCGGCGAGGATCCGGGTCGCGACCGGGCCGGCGACCACCCAGGTGAAGTCGAGCACCACCGTGCCGTCGAGCACGCGTCCCTGCGACGAGAGATCTGCCCCGGCGACGCGCGGCCCTGCCGCGAACGGCACCACCTGCAGCTCGTTCCAGGCAGCGTCTTGCTGGAGCTCCGCGTCGTGCTCGCCGAGGCGGGGCGGCGGACGGCGCAGAGACAGCGGGGTCGCAGAGTACAGGAACGGCGGTCCGGGAAACGGGATCGTGTGGCCGTCCGAGGCCTGCACGGCGACCGGAAAGCCGCGCGCCGCGAGCTGCTCGTCTTCCGCGACCGCCTGCGGCAGCTTGACGGCGGCGTAGGGCAAGCGGCGCAGCTGCGCACCCTCCATCAGCTCGCCGACGGTGTGCGTCGCCGCCCACGCGTCGAGGCAATCGAAGAGATGCGTGCACGCCTCCTTGCGGTTCACGGGCTCTTCCCAGCGCTCGTCGAGCAGATCCCAGGCCTCGCCGTCGCTGGCGACCCACTGCGCGAGCGAGGTCCAATCGCCCATCGTCGAGTGCAGGACGTAGCCGTCCGTGCAGCGGCCGATGCGGAAGTAGCGGCTCCAGTGCAGGGTCCCGCGGCGGCGCTCGATCGTGCCCGTCTGGCGATGGAATCCGGTCACGTGCTCGACCGCGCCGGCGGCCGCCTGCGCGACGCTGACGTCGACCAGCGCGCCACGGCCGGCGCGCGCGCGGCCGAGCAAGGCGCACAGCGCGCCGATCGCCGCGAACACGCCTGCACTGTTGTAGGCCTGCAGTCCGAACGGTGCGATCGGTGGCGCGTCTGCGTGACCGTTGACGTAGACCATGCCGGCGCGCGCGGCACAGACCAGATCGCTGCCACGCCAGTCCGCTTGCGGCCCCGTACCCCCGAACGGCGTCACGTCGACCAGGATCAGCCGGACCTGCTCTCGCAGCAGCGTGCGGCGCTCGATGCCCGCCTCCTGCAGCAGGTCGGGCCAGCGCGCCGCGACCACGACGTCGGCTGCGGCGAGCAGCTCACGGAGTCGTGTCCGACCCGCGGGCGAGGTCGAATCTACGACGACGCTGCGCTTGTTGGTGTCGTAGAACCAGTGCGCGTGGCTCCCGTCGCCGGCGTCCGCAGCGGCCTCGAGCGGCGGCAGCCGGCGCAGCGCAGCACCACCCGGCGGCTCGACGCGCACCACGTCGGCACCGAGGTCGCCGAGCAGGCGCGCGCACAACGCTCCGGCGACGTCGGTGAGGTCGAGCACGCGCACGCCCTGCAACGCACCGGGGACGGGAGTGGTCTGCGATCCTGGTGTCGGCGCGAACAGGACTGGTGGCCTAGCGTGCGAACGCGTCCGCCGGCAAGAGCGGCGCTACCGCGCAGACGCCGCCGCGGTCAGTCTGGCACGTCGAGGACGTCCTCGACGCGTACGTGGAGATCTGGCAGCTTCAGAGGATTCCGTCCCAGGCCCGGCGCTCGGCCGGGGCGGGATCGCGCTCGAGTCCTGACTCGGCGGCGAGGATCGACGTCGTCCGATGCTCGATGTCGTAGCTCGGCCAGTGCGCGAGCCCGTCGATGCGGTCCTCGGCACCGCTCGCGAAGCGCAGCCAGGTGTCCATCACGACGCACGACAGCGCATCCGCCTTCGGACCGCTGCCCGAGAAGGGCGCCATGTAGGGCGCGTCGAGCGTACCGAACACGAACGGCAGCTCGAGCGCGTGGCACGAGCCCAGCAGCCCGCCCACCGCCGGCGACGGCCAGGTGAACAGATACATGTAGGTGTGCGCCTGGTGCGCCCGCTGCGACTCCGCGAGACGGATCGCGGGCACGCGGAAATGACGGTCGGTCTCGATCGCGTCGAAGATCTCCCACGGCGCGGCCGTAGGCCGGCTCGCGCGGTAGGCCGCGATCACCTCGTCGGCGTCGCCGTGCCCGATCGCGTCGAGCCGCTTGGCGATCCGCTTGCGCAGCACCTGCGCGTCGATCTCGCGGTGGCGCGGGGTCGCGAACGTGAACAGCCGCCACTCGTCGAGCGTCGTTCCGGTCAAGAGCGGAATGTTCTTGGCGGCGCCGCCGGCGATCGCCTGCGCCGGGGCGATCGGCAGGGTCAGCGGATCGACCACCGGCGCGAACGGCAGGAACACCTCGCGTTGCAGCTTGCTCGCGGCCTGGATCTGCGCCTCGATCAGGTCCTCGATCGACACCTGGCGTAGCGCTACCGCCGCGTCGCGCGCAATACCGAGCTGTGCCAGAACGAGCTCGGTCACCTGGGTGGCGTCGCTGAGCGAGCACGTGGCCTGGGCGGCGCCGCTCTGTGCGATCGCGCGCTGGAACAGCCCGCGTGCGGCCGGCATGGCGAGCAAGGTGGTCACCGACATGCCGCCCGCCGACTCGCCGAAGATCGTGACCCGCCGCGGGTCGCCGCCGAACGCGGCGATGTTGTCACGCACCCAGACGAGTGCGGCGACCTGATCCAGCATGCCCGCGTTGTCGGTGGCACCCGGGATGTCGAGACCGGCCGCTCCGGGGGCGAGGAAGCCGAGCACGCCGAGCCGGTAGTTGGCGGTCACGACGACGACGTCGCCGCGGATCGCAAGCCGGCTCGCCTCGTAGATCGACTGCGTGCTCGAGCCGGTGATGAAGCCGCCGCCGTGGAACCACACCATCACCGGACGCCGGCCGTCGTCCGCGGCCGGCGTGTAGACGTTCAGCGAGAGACAGTCCTCGCCCAATGTGCCCGGTGCCATGCCCGGCAGCAGGGCCGCTGGCTGCGGGCAGGCATGCCCGGGTTCGAGCGCCGGTCGCACGCCGGTCCACGGCGCCGCGGGCGCGGGCGGCGCGAAGCGCAACGGTCCGACCGGTGCGGCCGCGAACGGGATCCCGAGGAACGTCTGGTGGGTGGCGGTTTCCCGGCCCGCCACGCGACCTTGCGTGGTTACAACGACTGCCATGCGTGAGTCTCGTCAGGGAGGCGGGGCCTACTTTACTCCTTCTCTCGATAGGCGAGCGAAACCGGAATCATGGCGCGGCCGGCTGCGACCTTCCACGTCCCGTCCTCGCGCATCAGGACGGCCGTCAGGTGGCCGCTGCGGGTGGGCAGCTGCTTTTTTTCGAGGTCGACGACACCGCTCAGGTCGTATTTGCCGTCCACCATCGCGACGTCCTGGTTGATGAACCACACGGTCTCGATGGTGAGCGCAAGCGTGCTGTCCTTGAAGACGGTCTGCTGCTCCTGGGTGAAGAGCTTCTCGACGTCCGTCTTGCCCTTGGCGTGGCGTCCGTCCGGCTCCATGTAGTCGCCGTCGAGCGTCCAGAAAGAGGCCATCCCTTTCGGATCGTGCTTGTTCCACGCGGCAGTGTACTGCGCGTAGAGCTTGCGGATCTCGGCCTCGTTGACCAGGTCGGACTTGAGCCCGCCGACACCCTGGATCTCTTTGTGCTTGCTCTGGCCGTCGTCCTTCGCGGTGTCCGCGAACGCCGGCGCGACGGTCGCGAGAACGAGCGCAACCAGCAGGGTCTTCCTCATGGCTCTCTCTCCCTCCGCGGACGGCTCTCGCCGCCGGCTCAGCGTGCGGATTCGATCAGTGCAGCGATCGTGAAGAACTGCTCGTTGGTGCCGGACTTCTCACCCTGGTTGAAGTAGGTGCCTTCCTCGCCAGGGAAGCGCGGGCTCGGCAGCGCCGCCTTGGTCGAGTGCGAGCCCTGGACGTCGACCATCAGGATCGCCGGCCCGAAGCCCATCTCGTCCTCGTAGATCACCTTGCCGGCCGGCGTCTGCTTGCGGAACGAGTAGTCGTTGACCCACACCTTCCACAGGTTGCCGGCACGGTCGTAGATGTCGGAGTAGAGGACGACCCAGGCTTCCTTGTCGATGTAGATGATGCGCTTCGAGTAGGCGTACTGCGGGAACTTCGAGACGCCCTCGATCACCCACACCTTGCGCATCTCCCAGTTGTCGTCGAAGGCGAAGCTGCCGCGCCCTTCCGCCCACTTGACGGGGTAGTGCTCCGCGTGCACGACGCCGAGCACTTCCTTCTCGCCGAGGAGCTTCCACTCCATCCACGCCGGATGGCCGTCATAGCCGTAGTAGCTGTCGAGGTCGGAGTCCTGGCCGAACAGTGCGTCCGAACGCTGCGCAGCGGACAGCCGGCGGACGCGGCGCAGCGACGGCAGGTAGAGCCAGCTGTCGTCCTGCTTGTCGGGATCGAGGTAACGGTAGCTGGTGACGCCGATGCCCTTGAGATCGAACGGCTCGAGGATCGGGTGCAGCGACTGCCGGTACTGAACGTTGTCCTTGCTCGGCATCACCGGCTTCGGATCGACGAACAGCCGGCCGACGTAGATGAGGCGCCGCAGATGGTCGAGCAGATAGTGGCGCTCGACGCCCATCTCCTTGTCGTTCTCGATCGTGCCGACGTCTGCGTCGAAATTCCGGATGTCGAGATCATCGGTGATCAGCGGCTTGCGGTCGAAGTTCCACATGATCTTCTGCGCCGCCAGCGGATCGCTCGCGTCGATCTTCGGGAACGGCAGCCCCGCAGTCCAGCCCTCGAGCTTGCGACCGTCGGCGGAGATCTTGACCTGACCCGAGTACTTCTCGGTCGCCTCACGGTACGCCCTGGGCATCTCGATCGGCTTGGTCTCGACGATCGTCATCGGCATGCCGTGCTGCACCATCCACTCGATGCCGGGCGAGACCAGGTCCTTGATCTGTGCGGCGTTGGCGGTGGTGATCTTGTCGCCTGGCTTCACCTGGGCGCTCGCGAGAACGGGTGCGAGCAGCAGTGGCAGCGCGAGCAGCCCGAGAACTGGCGTCAGCTTCTTCATGAGGACCTCCAACTTGCACGGCCGCGAGGCAGGGGCTCGGTCGGCCAGGATCACAGGCCGGCTCATATCCCGGGGCGGGCGGCCAGCCAAGGGGATTTGGCTTCACGCGGCGCGGCGGCGGCGGTTCTCGACGAACAGGTGCCGGGTGTCGGCGCGCAGATCGGAGATCAGGGAAACCCGGTCCGACAGCGAGCGTACCGTCTCGGACTGCGCCGACTGCACGTCGATCAGGATCGAGTAGAGGGCAAAGTTGCGCTTCCGCTTGCGTTCGAGGAAGCTCACCCGCCACTCCGGATCGACCTGGCACTCGCCGTCGGTGATCAGCACGAGATCGCCGCGCCGCATGTCGCGCTCGTTCAAGCGGCTCGCCGCGAGGTCGAGCGGCGGTCGGAAATCGGTGCCGCCGCCCGAGAAATGCTCCGCCAGGTCGAGCGTCTGCGACAGCGCGACCGCCCACGAGGTGCCCGGGTTCATCTCGAACTCCTTCAAACCGGCCTCGCCGGAGGAGAAGCAAACCACGTGGCAGCGCCGGCGCTTGCGGCGCGCGAGCTCGACGAAGGTCAACGCGACGGCCTTCGACCAGATCTCCTTCTCACCCGCCATCGACGAGCTGGTGTCGAGGCAGACGACGAGCGGCCCGTGTCCGCGCTGGTCCGTGCCGCGCAGGGCGTAGGTCAGAACGCCGCCGTCGAGCAGGCGGCGCTGGAAATCGCGCCGCAGGACCGGGTGCGAGAGCGCCACCAGCTCGTGCGGGATGAGCCGGCCGAGGTCCTCGATGCCACGCCCCGGACGGATCTCGTGCAGCTCCTCGTCGGTGCGGTCGAGGACGCGCCGGCGCACCGCCAGGGCCTGATCGCGCATGCGGCCGAAGACCTCGAACAAGCGGCGCATCTTGGCGTTGTCGGCGAGGCGGCGGCCGAGGTCGATGCTCTGCCCGGCGTCGCGCGGTCCGCCCGCGCCGAGGCCGCGCCCCCAGGCCTGCATCGACTCGTTCAGATCGGCCACCTTGCCGGCCGCCTGCGCGGCGGCACCGAGGAGCTTCTGGTCGAGCTTCTTGGTGACGCGGGCGAACGACTCCTCCACGCGGCGCCGCTTCTGCTCGCGCTGCGCCGCCACGCCGCGCGCCGTGAGGTTCGCCTTCTGGGCGGCCTCGCGCAGGGCCCGCGCGTCCGCGCGCGCGGCCTTGCGCCGCAGGCCCGGGCGGGTGCGCTTCCCGGCGCCTGGTTCGGTGCCTGATTCTTCATCGTCCGCCGCGTTCTCGTCGTTCCCCGCCTCGTCACGCGGATCGTCGTCGTCGCGTGCGGCCTCGTCGGCGAGCTCCTTGCCGACGTCGGCCTCCTCCTGCGCCTCCTGCGCGGCCTCCTCCTCGCGCTGCAGGTTCCACAGATCGAGCAGGTCGCCGCTGGTGAGCACGCGGTCCTCGCGCAGCGCGCGCAGGACGGCTTCGCCGATCGAGACCGCGCCCAGGCCTGCGCGCGCCTCGTCGAGCACCGTGTGCAGGCGGAGTACCTCGTAGGCCGGCCCCGTCATGATGCCGCCGAGGACGCGCCGGTTGAACGCCGCGCTCGGCGCCGTCTGCGCGGGCGGCAAGGTGATGACGTTGAGCTTGAACAGCGCGCTGAACAGATCCTCGACCAGTGCTGCGAAGTGCGGCACCAGCCGCGCGCCGTCCGCGTCGAGCGCCTGCCACGCCTGCGACGAACGCCGCAAGCGGACGATGGCGGCGCGGTCGTAGGAGTCCGCCTCGATGACCTGCGCCGCGACCACGGCACCCTCGCCGCGACCGTCCGCCATCAGCCCGCCGCCGCGATGCTCTCGCGCAGCGCCTCGATCTCGCGCCGCGCCGCCTCCGCCCGTGCCACCTCGCGGCCGGCGTCGCGCGCCGCGCGTTCGATCGCGCCCAGCTGCTCGAGGATGCGGCGCAGCTTGGTCTCGACCTCGATCCGCGCCCGCGCACGCTGCTCGCGCGACTCCCAGGTCCGCGACAGGTACTCGCCGAGCTCGCGGCCCTGATAGACCAGCTCCTGCACCTGCTCGTCGAAGCCGTGCACCATCTGGCGCAGGATGTCCTTGACGGTCGCGCGCTCGGCCGGATCGCGCCACAGCACGTGCTCGAGGAACATCACCTCGTCGTCGGTGACGGCGGCCTTGCCGCGCAAGAGGGCGAGCGCGCGCAGCAAGGTCACGCTCTGGCGGAAGCGCCGGTCGGACGGAACGATCTGCTGCTCGCCGAGCGCCCGGCGCAGATCGCCGACGCTGCGCAGGATCGCGTCCGGCATCGCAACCTCGCCGACCGCCGTCCACAGGAGGTCGAGCTCGTCGAGGCGGATGCGCGTGCCTGCGGTGGGTGCCGGCGCACGCAGCATGCGCAGGAAGCGCCAGTCCTCGACCACGTAGCCGACCACGAAGCGGACCAGGAAGCGGTCGTAGATCGCCGACAGCTCGTCTTCCTCCGGCAGCTCGTTGGCGGCGCCGAACACCGTCAGCAACGGGACGTCCATGCTGTCGCGGCCGTTGTCGAAGCGGCGCTCGTTCAGCAGGGTGAGCAGCGCGTTGAGGATCGACGAGCTCGCCTTGAAGATCTCGTCGAGGAACGCGACGTGCGCCTCGGGCAGCTTGCGCGTCGTCACCCGGCGGTACTCGTCCTGCTCGAGCGCGCGCAGGCTGACCGCGCCGAAGACCTCCTCCGGGGTGGTGAACTTGGTGAGCAGCCACTGAAAATACTGCGCGCCGTCGATGCGCCGGCAGAGCTCGTCGGCAAGCATCGATTTGGCCGTTCCCGGCGGCCCGAGCAGCAACACGTGCTGGCGCGCGAGCAAGGCGGCCAGCGCACCCTCGATCACCTCGCCGCGCTCGACGAACGCCTGACCGAGCTCGGCTCCGATCGCGGCCAGCTTGTCGCGCGCGGCCGCAACGCCCGTCTGATCCACGGGCCCTGGTTACCAGACCACGCGACGAGGCGGCAATGTGACGCCCGGCAAAGGTGAAATCTCTGCAATGCGGTGAATCCGCCTTGCCGGCTCGGGGTGGACGCCACTACAACATGCGGATGTCGCATCGCATGCCGCATCTCCGCCGTCGTGACTTCCTCCGCCTCGCCGCGATCACCGTCGCGGTCTCCTCGGTGCCGAAGCTGAGCGGCTGCAGTGACGCCAGCGGCAGCGGGGGATCGAGCCCGGAGGACGTCGACCGCGTGTTCCCGCAGGGCGTCGCCTCGGGCGATCCCCGACCCTACAGCGTCATCCTCTGGACCCGCGTCGCGACCGCCGACGCCGCGGCCAGCGTCGCCTACGAGGTCGCGCTCGACGAGGGCTTCGCGCAGGTGGTCGCGGCGGGCGAGGTCGGCACCGACGGCGACCGCGACCACACCGTCAAGATCAAGCCGCTCGGGCTCGATCCCTACACGACGTACTACTATCGCTTCGTGGCCCTCGGCGTGACCTCGATGACGGGACGGACCAAGACCGCGCCCGCGCCCGGCGACGACGTCCCGGTGCGCTTCGCGTTCGCGTCGTGCCAGGATTACGTCGGCCGCTACTATCACGCCTGGCAGGCGTTCCTCGAGCAGGGCGGCGAGGTCGACTTCGTCGTCCACCTCGGCGACTACATCTACGAGACCACGGGCGATCCCGACTTCCAGACACCCGACGCAAGCCGCAGCGTGGTGATCCCCGACGGCCTGCCGCTCGGCGACTCGACCACCGAGAATCTGGCCGCGCTGACGCTCGGCGACTACCGGGCGATCTACCAGACCTACCGCAGCGATCGGTACCTGAAGCGCGCGCACCAGCTCTACCCGTTCATCGTGACGTGGGACGACCACGAGTTCGCCAACGACTGCTGGCAGGACCACGCGACCGACTTCAACGAGTTGCGCGGCGACGAGAAGTCGACGGCGCGCCGCGAGGCCGCGAGCCGCGCCTTCTTCGAGCACCAGCCGGCGGACATCGAGTTCAACGAGGGCGCCTCGTTCCCGAACGACATCCGCATCTACCGCTCGCTGCGCTACGGCCGGCACCTCGACCTGATGCTGCTCGACGGCCGTCTCTACCGCGAGGACCACCTGGTTCCCGAGGGACCGGTCAACCTCGACGTCGGCAAGTTCTCGGCGAACAGCTCGCTCGGCTCGCGCAACTTCGTGCTCAAGCCGGGCTTCGACGCGCTCGAGACCGTCGCACGCCCGTCCCTGCTCGGCGCCACGCAGAAGGCCTGGCTGATCGACGCCCTCACCGGCTCGGACGCGACCTGGAAGTTTCTCGGCAGCGACGTGCAGTTCTCGCAGATGCTGGTCGATCTGCGCAGCTTCGAGCTGCTGCCCGAGCAGTTCCGCAACCTGTTCTACTTCAGCGTCGACCAGTGGGACGGCTACCGCAGCGAGCGCGCCGACGTCCTGCGCGCGGCGGGCTCGGTGGAGAACGTGGTCGCGCTGGCCGGCGACATCCACGCCTTCTACGCGTCCGAGCTCTACGAGGACTTCGACCAGCCGACCACGCCGGTGGCGGTCGAATACGTCTGTGCGGGCATCAGCTCTTCGCCGGTGCAGGAGATCACGCAGTCGACGGTGGACGGCAACCCGACCCTGTCGGCACTCGGCCTGGGTGCGCTGGTGCCGCAGTTCGACGCCATCCTGACGCAGGCGAGCCCGCAGTACCGCTACGCGAAGAGCCAGTCGCACGGCCTCGCGATCGTCGACGTGCAGGGGACGGACGCGGTCGAGGTCGAGTTCCTGCAGATCGCGGACGTGCGCACGCCCACGTTCGACGGCAACGTCGAGCGCGTACGCTTCCGCACCCCCGCCGGCTCGCGCCGGGTCGACCGTATCTAGGCGAGGGACCCGTCCCGCGGCCCCCCCATCGGGCAAAGCCCGACGGGGCCCCCCACTCCCTGCTCGCAGACGCCCGGCCGCGCCGCGCGCGGATGTCCGAGTTCGCCCCGATTCGGCTAGGACGCGTGCAACCCGAGGCGTACCGCGAGCTCGCAAAGGTCGGGGGCGAGAGGGGCGATGATCTCGGACGGTAGCTCGCCGTCGCGGAAGCGGATCGCGTGCGCGTGCAGGGCGTGGCGGGGGTGCTCGGTGCAGGGCGGTGTGCGGTAGACCTTCTCGCCGACCAGCGGGTGGCCCAGGTGGGCGAGGTGCAGGCGTGCCTGGTGCGAGCGCCCGGTGACCAGCGTCACCCGCACCAGCGCGTGGTGCTCGGTGCGGTCGAGTACCTCGAGCCGGCTTTGCGCGGCGCGCGCGCCGGCGTCGTCGACGCTGCTGGCGACCCGCCAGAAGGGCGGCTTGTTGCGGCCGGTCGGCGCGATCGGCGCGTCCACCTCGAGCGCGTCGAACGACGGCGCGCCGTGGCAGATCGCCAGGTACTGCTTGTCGGCGTGGCGCGACAGCCGCTCCGCCCACGGCGCCACCAGCGACTTGCGCGCGACGAAGACGATCACGCCCGAGGTGTCGGCGTCGAGCTGGTGCACCGCCCAGACCCGCTGCCCGAGGTGACGCGCGAGCCGGTGCTCGAGGGAGTTCGGGTCCTCGAGGTCGCGGCCGGTCGAGGGCAGGCCGGCGGGCTTGTCGACCGCGACCACGTGCCCGGCGTCGTGGAGGACCGTGATCGTGGGATCCGGCCGGGGTCGCGTGGCGTCCACTCGTCGAGACATCGATGATCTTCGCCTTTTCCGCGCCCTCCCTCAACTCGCTGCACCGCATCCATGCGTCCGCAGACAAACTTGGATGTTGACAGCTTTCGCCGGACCCTGGTAGGAGCGGCCCATGTTCCGCTTCATCGTCCTCGGCCTGCTGCGCCACGGTGGAACCCTGCACGGCTACGCCCTGATGAAGGCCTACCGCGGCCGGACGGGTCTCCAGATGAGCACCGGCACCTTCTACCGGGAGCTGCAGAACCTGGTCGCCGAGGGGCTCGTCTGCGTGGTCGACCGCGCGCCGGACGACGACGCGCGGCGAACCCCGTACGAGATCACCGCGCAAGGCTGCGACCTGTTCGACCGCTGGCTGGTGCGGCCGCCGATCATCGCGCTCGGCAGCGACGACGAGCTCACCGCGCGCACCATGTTCCTGCACGAGGCGCCGGTCGAGGTCGCGCGCCAGATGATCGACGCGTGGAAGGAAGAGCTCTGGCTGCTGAGCAAGAAGTTCGAGCGCGATCGCCAGAGTGAGCTGCACCGCTGCGCGGCCGACGGCACACCGTTCTCGATCCTGGTGCTGCTGCTGGCGCGACGCTTGCGGCATCTCGCCGGAGACGTCGAGTACCTCGACGAGCTGCGTTCGGCGCTGGAGACCATGCAGGCGTCCGCCAAGCTACGGCCGAAGCCGCAGCGCCCGGCACGGCCGGTGGCGGCCGCAGCGGGCGACGAGAAACGCGTCCGGCCGCGCACCGCGGTGTCGTCGCGCCTGCGCTGAGCCGTCTGGCCGCAGGCGCTCATTCGTAGCGCAACGCCGCCGCCGGTGGCATCCGGCCCGCGCGTGCGGCGGGCACGAGCGCACCGACGATGCAGGCCAGCGCACCCAGCAGGACCGCGACCAGAGCGACCTCCCAGGTCAAGCTGAGACCGAGGCGCCAGCCGAGCAGGCTCGGGATCAGCCCCTTCACGAACGCGAAGCTCATCGCATAGCCCACCACCAGCGCGAGCCCGGTGCCGACGAAGGCGATCGCGCACGCCTGGGCCAGGATTTGCGCGGCGACGTCGCGCGGTGACAAGCCGAGCGCGCGCATGGTCCCGATCTCGCGCGTGCGCTCGACGACGCTGGCGGCCAGCGCGTCCCCCGTGCCGATCATGACCACGATCAACGTCAGAATTCCCAGGACGTCGAGGAACGAGTACGCCTTGCGCACGCCGGCGCCATACCATTCCTCGAGCTCGGCCCTGGTCATCACGCGGAGCTGCTGCTGGCGGCCGAGCGTGGCCTGGATCGCCGCCGTGACCAACCCCGGTGAGGCGCCGGGCTCGAGCACCACGAACGCCTGGCTGATCGAGCCGTCCTGCCAGAACGTCTCGTAGAGCTCTCGGCTGAACATGACGTCCCCCGCGGGCGAGCGGAACTTCGTCGGCGTGATTCCGGCGAGCGGCCGTTCGAGAATGCCCGAGGGTGTCGTCACGCGGACCATCGAGCCGACGCCGAGGCCGCGCCGTGTTGCCAGCGTCGCGTCGGCGAGGACGGCCTCGCCACGGGCGACGCGCTCGAGCGCGTCGGGCAGGGCGCCCTCTTCGAGCGGCCACTGGCCGAACGCCGGCTCGCGGAAGCGCACCGGGTCGACCGCGAGGATGCCCGTCTCCGGCTGCAGCGAGACCGCGTTGACCCCGGCGCCGGCCTCGCGCACGCCCGGGATCGCTCGCAGCCGCGCCAGGATCTCGCCCCCGAGGCGGGCGTCGTCGCCGACCTGGATGTCGTTGAAGCCCGAGTCGACCACCAGATCCGCCTGGCGATCGAGCATCAGCTTCTGCACGACGTAACCTTCGAAGCTCTGCGACATGCTGCCGATCCAGATCACGACCGCGACGCCCGCCATCAGGACGGTCGCAGCACCGACGGCGCGGCTGGGCACCCGGCTCTGGTCCTCGACCCCGATCCGCGCCGCGGCGCCCAGCATCGAGCCGAGCGGCTTGCTGACCAGTCGCAGCGCGGGCTCGACCGCGAGCCCGCCGGCGACGGCAACGCAGAGCATGGTGAGCGCCGCGACCGCCCCGACGTCGATCACCGTCTGCAGCGCCAGCAGAGCCAGCGCGGCGGCGATCACCAGGGCGCGCACCGAGCGCTTGACGCGCCCGTCCGGCCAGGTCTGGCGCGAGCGCCCGGAGGAAAGAACGGTGACGATGCTCGAGTGCGACGCGCGCAGGGCCGGGATGAGCGCCGCGACGAACCCGCTCAGGACACCGGCACCGCCCGCAGCGAGCAGTGGCAGGAGGCGCGGCGCGACCCAGCTCGCGGTGATCACCTGCTGCAGGTTGAGCGACATCGTGTCGGCCACCGGTTGGACGATCAGCTGCGCGAAGCCGAGCCCGAGCGGAAGTCCGACCAGCACGCCGACGATCGAGATCAGGGCGGACTCCGCCACCAGCGACCGCACCAGCACCGCCGGACGCGTGCCGAGCGCGCGCAGCACGCCCATCTCCCACAGGCGCGCCTGGTAGACGGTCGACAATCGGTTGGAGGTGATCAGCGCCGCCAGCACCAGGCCCATCGTCGCGACGACGTTGAGCATGGCCTGGAAGGCCGCGGCCGTCCGTGCCAGGTCGGCCTTGCGGTCGGCTACGCGCGCGACGTCGAGGTGCGACGGCAGCGCTTCCTGCACGGCGCGGCGGACGTCCGCGAGCGCAGCGGCAGGATCGGCCACGACGTCGATCTGCGAGATTCTGCCGCCGGCGGCGAGCAGCTCCTGCGCGGCGTAGAGGTCCATCACCAGCAGGTTGCCGCCGGCGGCGCTCGCCACGCCGGAATCATCGAGGATCCCGCGCACGGTCACCGCGCGCTGACCGTGCGGCGTGCCGATCTCCACCCGGTCGCCGCGTTCAGTGCCTAGCCGAGACGCGAGCGATCGCGGCACCAGCACCGAGTCGTTCTGGTTCAGGAACTCGAGCGGGTCGTCGAGCGCGCCGGGCTGATCGGCGCGGCGGTAGACGCGAACCGAGTCGTCGTCGAGCATGTCCACGCCGATCAGCCGCAGGCGCAGGACCGCTTCGCGCGTACGGACGAAGGTCGTGCCGACCAGCAGCGGCGCCGCCGCCTTGACGCCACTGGTTGCACGCACCCGATCGAGCATGCCCTCGTCGAAGGTCCCGCCGCTGACCGTGCTGATCTGCAGGTCCGCGACGCCGGCGAGCGCGTCCACCGACTCGTCGAAGCGATCGCGCAGCGAGCGATTGGCAAGCAGCACGCCTGCGGCGAGCGCGACGCCGAGTGCGATGACGACGATCGCCATCGCGAGCTGCGGCAGCTCGCGCCGGAGCTGCGTCAGCCTGGAGCGCAGCCCGGACACTAGAGCTCCGGCCGCTGCTCGCCGAGCCGTGTCGCCGGACGCAGCGTTTCGAGGTCGGCGAACGACCCGATGTCGCGCACGATCCGGCCGTCCTGCATTTCGATGGTGCGATGGCCGTAGGTCGCCGCGAAGGCGTCGTGCGTCACCACGATGACCGAGGTGACGCGCTCGACGTTCAAGCGGCGCAACAGGTCGAGGATCATCCGGCCGTTCGCCGAGTCGAGGTTGCCAGTCGGCTCGTCGGCCAGCAGCAGGCGCGGCTCGGTGGCGAGCGCGCGCGCCGCCGCGACGCGCTGCTGCTCGCCGCCCGACAGCTCGCTCGGAAAGCGGCGCCAGGCCGCGGGCGGCACGCCGACCTGCTCGAGCACCGCGGCGGTGCGCTCGCGCACCGCGCGCCCGCGCACGCCGATGCGCTCGAGGCGCCAGGCGACGTTGCGCTCGACCGTGAGGCGTGGCAGCAGGTTGAAGCTCTGGAAGATGAAGCCCAGGTAGCGCAGCCGCAGATCGCTGCGCGCGCGCTCCGAGAGCGTCGACAGATCCTGCCCCGCCACGACGACCTTGCCGGCGGTGGGATCATCGAGTCCGGCGATCAGGTTGAGCACCGTGCTCTTGCCGCAGCCGCTCGGCCCCATGATCGAGACGAACTCTCCCTCTGGAACTGCGACGCCGAAGTCCGACAGCGCCGCGACCCGCGCCGTGCCGGACCCGTACGTCTTGGTGACTCCCTCGAGGACGACGACCGAGCTCACGAGAACCCTCCTGCTGCGCTCGCGCGCGCTCGCACAGACGACCCGTTCGATCGTGCAGTACCAGCATCGCCGTGCGACCATCAAGTACAAAGCTCGATGGCTGCACTGCATCGAGTCGTGGTAGCCGCGCTGCATTCGGCTTGACAAGCGATGCGTCGCCGCGGGAATTTTGCCACTTGCGCTGGCAGACGATCCTCGTGGCAGCCATCGTCGCGTGCACGGCATCGCCCGCGCTCGCCGAGCTGTCGACGGCGGAGGAGGTCCTCGCCGCCGCCCGCGCCGTCAACGCGCCGGTCGCCGACAAGACGTCGCGCGTCGAGATGCGGATCCTCGAGCCGTCGGGCAGCGAGCGCGTGCGCACCCTGCAGGGCTTCGAGAAGCGCACCGCGACAGGTCGCAAGCTGCTGTGGATCTTCGACTCGCCGGCGGAGCTCGCCGGCACCGGCTTCCTCGCCTGGCAGCATCGTCCGTCACCCGACGAGATGTGGGTCTACTTTCCCGGCCAGCGTCGCGTGCGGCGCATCTCCCCCGAGCTGCGCCGCGAGCAGTTCCAGGGCAGCACCTTCACCTACGAGGATCTCACCACGGTCTTCAACCTCGACTACGACGGCACGCACACGCTGCGCGGCGTCGAGCAATGCGGCGAGCGGCGCTGCTATGTGATCGAGACGCTGCTGCCGCCCGGGCAATTCGTGTACGAGCGCCTGCGCACGTGGATCCGCACCGGTGACCACCTGCCGCAGCAGATCGACCTCGAAGGCGGCGGCGTGCGCAAGCGCATGACGGTGCGCCGCACCGCTGACGTCGAGGGCATCCCGACGATCCTCGAGGTCGAGATGGCGACGCCCGCCGACGGCTACCGGACGATCGTCGTGTACGACCGGGTCGACTACAACGCGGGCCTCGGCGACGACATGTTCACCGTCGGCTACCTCGGCCAGAAGGGGAAGTAGGCACGCGACGTCTTGCGAAACCTCGTGATCTGCGGCTCCCTGCAGAGAGCACCCGCCGCTCGCCGATGGAGGACCGCCGATGCCCGAGAAAGCCAGCGCTCGCCCCTGGACACCGTTCGAAGAGAAGCTCGGCAGCGCCGTCGTCAAGGCGATGTCCGTCGCCAACACGTGGGTCTTCCGCGCCACCGGCGGCAAGCTGGGGGCAAAGTTCATGCGCGGCGCGCCGGTGCTGCTGCTGACGACGGTCGGACGCAAGACGGGCGAGCCGCGGGTCGCGCCGCTGATCTATCTGCGCGACGGCGAGCGCCTGGTGATCGTCGCGTCGAAGGGCGGCATGTCGCACCACCCGCTCTGGTTCAACAACCTCGAGGCCAACCCGGGCGTCGAGGTCGAGCTGCCGGGGACCGGCAAGGTGCCGATGGTCGCGCAGCGCGCGAGCGCCGAGGAGAAGGCGCTGCTCTGGCCACGCCTGCTCGAGGTCTATCCGGATTACGACGACTACCAGGCGCGTACCGAGCGTGACATCCCGGTCGTGATGCTCACCAGGCGCTGAGCCTCTTGGCGACCGCCGAGCCCTTCCTCGTCGACGAGCCCGCGAACGGCGATGGCCCGCTCGCGGGTGTGCTGCTCGTGCTCTGGCACGGTGCGGGCGGCGACATCGGCGAGCGCTCGCTGGTCGCGGTCGCGAACGGCGCCACCGCCGCGAGCGCTCTGGTGGTGCGGGCGCGCTTTCCGTACCGGATCGCCGGCAAGCGCGCGCCCGATCGCATGCCGCTGCTGCTCACCTCGGCGCGCGAGGCGGTCGACGCAGCACTCGCGCGGCCGAATGCTGCGGGACGGAAGCTCGCGCTCGGCGGCCGCTCGATGGGAGGACGTGTCGCCTCGATGCTGGTCGCCGACGGGCTCGCGGCCGACGGCCTGGTCTTCCTGAGCTATCCGCTGCACCCGGCGGGCAAGCCGGACAAGCTGCGCGACGCGCACCTGCCGGCGATACGCTGTCCGATGCTGTTCGTGCAGGGGGATCGCGACACGCTCTGCGATCTGTCCTTGCTGCGCCCGGTGCTGGCGCGGCTCGGCAAGCGCGCGACGCTGTCGGTCTTCGCCGGCGCGGATCACGGGATGCGTAAGGCGCCGGCGGACGAGATCGCGCGTGTCGTGGTCGCGTTCCTCGAGCGGCTTGCGGCGCGCTGATGCGACGGCCCGGAGGACGCGCGATGGCGGAAGCGGAGCACGTTCTTCTCGAGCGCCATGGCGCGGTCGCGGTCCTGACGCTCAACCGACCCGCGCGGTTGAACGCGTTCGCGGCGGCGACCAACCGGCGGCTGATCGGGCTGCTCGACGAGATCGCACGTGACGAGGCGATCCGCGCCGTGGTCCTGACGGGCGCGGGTCGTGGCTTCTGCGCCGGTGCCGACCTCAAGGCGCTCGCCGGTGCCGACGGGCCACGCGACGACGACTGGGGCTGCCCGCGTGGCATGATCGACCTCCCGCTCCGGCTGCGCGCCCTGCCGCAGCCGAGCGTGTGCGCCGTGAACGGCGTCGCGGCGGGCGCGGGCTTCGGGCTCGCGCTCGCGACCGATCTGCGCGTCGCCAGCAGCGACGCGCGCTTCGTCGCAGCGCAGATCCGGACCGCGCAGGTGCCGGACGCGGGCCTGACATACATCCTGCCGCGTCTGCTCGGCACCGAGCGTGCGCTGCGCGCGGCACTGCTCGCGGAGCCGATCGCCGCCGAAGAGGCGCTGGCACTCGGCATCGTCGGCGAGGTGGTCGCGCCCGACCTGCTGCTGTCGCACAGCCTGGAACTCGCCGGGCGACTCGCAGCCCTGCCACGGCTGGCGACGCGCCTCACCCGCGCGGCGATCTATCGTGCCCTGGACCGCGGCCTCGAGACCGCGCTCTCGTTCGAGTTCGAGGCGCTGGTCGAGGCGAGCCGCGACCCAGACGTTGCAGAGGCGGTGCGCGCATTCGTCGAGAAGCGTCCGCCGCGCTTCCGGTGACCGAGAATTCTAGCCTTTCGCCGCGCGCGCGATCCTGCCGCGCGCCGCAATCCGGCGCTGTCCGGCGCCGATCTTCGCCTGCCGGATGAGCGCGATCAGGTCGCGGAGCGCACCGCGGTGCGGCGTGCTGCGCGCGTAGACCGCCTTCCACGGCTTTCACAGCCCGCTCCGCGTCAGGCGGCACGCGACCACGTCGCCGGCGCGCGCCCGAGGAAGGTCTTGCGGAACCACAGCGCGTCGGGACCCGCCGAGCCCAACGCGAGCAGGGTCTCGCCGTCGAGATCGCGGCCTTCGACAAAACGGCGCGCTGCGAGGCGATGTCCGGGCGCACCTTCGCGCTCGGCGACAGCTACTCGATCTGCGATCCGTATCTGATGATCTTCTACCTGTGGGGCCGTTTCGTCGGCATGCCGATGAGCGACCTCGCGGCGTACTCGCGGTTGATCGCACGCGTGGTCGAGCGGCCGGCGGTGGCGAAGGCGATCGCGGAGGAGCAGCTACCCATGGGCCAGGCGGCCTGAGCGAGAAACCGCGGCGCGGGCCAGGGCGGGGAGCACGGCCTTCGGGTGCTCGCCGCCGTGTCCGCGAGCAGCGCTACCACTTCTCGCCGAACGGTCGCAGGTCGAGCTCGAATGTCCATGCCGAGCGATCCTGCTGCGCGAGATGCCAGTAGCTCTCGGCGATCGCATCCGGTGACAGGAAGGACTCCCTGGGTGCGTTCGCCATGAAGGCGCGCGTGGTCGGCATGTCGATCACGCCGTCGATGACGGCGTAGGCCACGTGCACCCCCTTGGGCCCGAGCAGCCGGGCCATCGACTGGGCGAGGGAGCGTTGCGCGGCCTTGGCCGGTGCGAATGCCGCGAAGGCAGCGCCGCCGCGCAGCGATGCCGTCGCACCGGTCACGATGATCGTGCCACCGCCGGCCGCGATCATGTCGGGGGCCACCTCCTGGCCGCACACGAACAGCGCCAGCGCGTTGATCTGCCAGGCCTGCTCGAACTTCTCGACGCTGACGTTGAGCAGGTCGCCGAAGCTCGCGTTGCCCGCGTTGTGCACCAGCACGCGGACGGGACCGAGCTGCTCGCGCACCCGTCCCAGTGTCGCGCGCAGCGCCTGCTCATCGGTGACGTCGGTCGGAAAGGCGATCGCCCCGGGGATCTCGTGCTCGAGCTCGGCCAGCCGCTCCGCCGAGCGCGCGAGCATCGCCACGCGATAGCCCTCGCGCGCGAAGCGCCGGCAGATCGCAGCACCGGTGCCGGCGCCGACGCCCGTTACGAGACAGACGGGGGATTTGCTCTGGGCCATGGCGTGCTCCTCTCGGGTAAAGCTCGCCAGACCGGCCGAGCAGCGTCAATGACCCTGATCGGCCGGTTCGCCGTCCGCCATGAGCGCTGCACGGGCTCAGGCGGCGGTCTGCCGCGCGACTGGATAGCGCTGGGTGGTCAGGGCCGGCACCTGCCAGGGCGGCACCCGGTTCATCGCCGCGAACGTCCGCTCGATCGACAGCGGCGTACCCCAATCGCTCCAGCCGGTGTGCTCGGCGCGTACCACCGCGAGATCCTGGGCGGCGTGCACGAGGAAGTCGCTCGAGAAATTCCACGCGGGGACGTCGGAGTAGTACCGTTCGAGACTGGAGCGCTCGCGGCTCGCCGCCGCCAGCGCCCGGTAGGGCTCCGGCAGGCGTCGCGCGATCAGCTCGCGAGCGCGCGCTGCCCGAAACACCATGACGAAGGAGTTCCACAGGCCACCACGCCGCACGATCCCCGCCGCGAGCACCGGGTCCGGCTTCTCGCGGAACGACGCGACGTGAAAAGCGGACCGGTCGGTGCCGTCGAGCGACGATGCCGGCAGGACGTAGCCATACTCCGACGAGGCTTCTTCGGGCTCGACTCCGAGCAGCACGAGCTTGTCCGGGTGACGATCCACCACGTGCAGGGCTTTGCGGACACAGTCCTGGAAGGCGCGGTCGTGCGCGACGTAGTGATCGCTCGGAAACATCGCGACGCACGCTCCGGGCTGCCGGCGCTCGATCTCGAGCAGCGACCACAGGATGCCGGGGCCGGTGTCGCGGTTGCACGGCTGGACGAGCACGTTGTCGCCAGGAAGCGCCGCGAGCTGCGGCCGCGCCAACCGTAGATGGTCGCGGTTGACGATCGCCATCGTTCGTTCGGCAGGCACGATCGGACGCACGCGGTCGAGCGTCGCCTCGAGCATCGAGCGCTCCCCGGTGATGCGGCAGTACTGCTTCGGGATCGGCTCGCCGGCGAGCAACCGCGTGATGGCGCGCAGCCGCGTTCCATCGCCGCCGGCGAGGATGAGCGCCCACGTCTCGGATCCGCGGTTCGGGGCTGCAGCGGTGTCATTCATCGACCGTCCGGCACAGCAAGGATCGCACCACCGAGCCAGACTCGTCGCTTCGACACTCGACCGCCAGATCCCGGTGCGAATTCCTACTCTCGGTGCAGCGGGTCCGTGAACGTGCTGCAGCCGCCACGTGACTCGGCCGCCAAATTTCGCGATTTCGCGATGGGTCGTGATTCCTGTCGCCGCCAATTCGACGAAAGCGTCGCTGTCACGCCCGAGAACAGAGCGCTCAGCCGAGGCGCGGCTTCATGCGCCAGCGGATGCCGATCAGGATGACGAGGAACAAGGTCACCAGCACCAGCGTGGGCACCATCACCTCGGCGGGACCGGCGCCGCGCTCGATGATGCGCCGCGACAGGATCTGGTACCAGCGCAGCGGGAAGAGGGCGCCCACCTCGCGCACGCCGTGCGGCATCAGCGCGTAGGGCAGCATCGAGCCCGACAGGACGAACGACGGCATGATGAAGAACACCGAGATGAACACCGCCTGGGCCGAGGTGCGGGCGAGCGCCGAGACGAAGGCGCCGATCGACAGCGTCGCGAGGATGAAGGGCAGGGTCGTCGCGGCGAACAGCAGGACGTTGCCCTGTGGCCAGTAGTCGAAGATCAGCCCCGCACCGACCATGCCGATCGTGAGCGCGACGTAGCTGGTGACGACGCTCGGCAGCAGCTTGCCGAGGATGATCTGCAGCGGCGTCGCCGGCTGCGCCAGCATCTGCTCGTAGGTGCCGTTCTCGCGCTCGGCGACCAGGCCGAGGCTCGCGCCGGCGAGGCAGATGTTGGTCAGCAGGAATCCGGCCAGCGCCGACAAGTAGAAATTCATATCGCGCAGCGTCGCGTTGTAGCGGAATTCCTCGCGCAGCTCGATCGGCGGCGACCTGCCCGGACCGCTGGTCGGCGCCTCGCCGAGGCGCGTCCGGTCGTTGGGCTCCGTGCCGGCCTGGAAGCGCGCCGCGATCTGCGTGATGTAGCCGGCGACGCGCGCCGCCGTGAGCGGATCGGTGCCGTCGAGGAGGACCTGCACGTTCGGCCGCCCGACCGCGAGCTCGCGACGGAAGTCCTCGGGAATCACCAGCGCGGCGACGACCTGGGCCCGCTTCAACAGGTCGTGTGCCTCGGCGTAGCTGGCCAGCGGCCGCACTGGCAGGAAATAGCCGCTCGTCTGGATGTCGGCGACGAGCTGGCGCGACGCGGCCGTGTCGCTGCGATCGAGCACCGCCCAGGGCACGTCCTGCGGCGCGAAGCGCAGACCGAAGCCCATCACCAGCAACAGCACGATGGGCTGCATGAGCACGTTCTGGACGAGGGTGGCGTCGTGACGCAGCAGCGACGCCTCCTTGTAGGCGATCGCGAGCACGTTCGAGACGAAGCGCCGCGCCCGGCCGACGACCGCCCTCACTGCCGCTTCCCGATCGCCCGCAAGGCGATGGTCGTGAGCGCGATTCCCATGACGACGATGATCGCGATCTCGGGGAACAGCACGAGCGGCCCCTCGCCACGCAGGTAGATCGCGCGGCTCACGCGGATGTAGTGCGTCGCCGGGATCAGCTCCGAGATCATGCGGAACGGCAGCGGCATGTTGCGCGTCGGCACCGCGAAGCCCGACAGCAGGATCAGCGGCTGGCTCGCGAGCACGGTCTTCGAGACCGCCTCGGCCGCGGTCTTCGAGGTCGCCGAGAAGATCACGCCGAGCGACAGCGACACCAGCAGGTAGAAGGTCGAGATCACGATGAAGAAGATCGCGCTGCCGGCGGGCCAGACGCCGAGCAGGAAGCCTGCGAGCAGCATCATCAGGATCACGTCGGCCGAGAACACGGCGCCGAGCGGCAGGATCTTGCCGAGCAGGATCTCGACCGAGGTCGCGGGGGTCACCTGAAGCTGCTCGAACGTGCCGGCGAAGCGCTCGTTCACGATCGACACCGCGATGATCAGCGTGGTCGCGAAGCTCAAGACGAAGCCGAAGGTACCGCTCACCATGTACGGCGTGCCGTCGAGGCTCGGGTTGAACAGCGCGGTCGGCAGCACGGTCACCCCGGCGCCCGGCCGCGCCCCGCCGGACGGCGTCATGCCGCGCGGCGGGGTACCGTCCGCGGCGCGAAGACCGCGGCCGGTTGCGGTCGCGAGGCTCGACAGGAAGGCTTCGGTGTTGCCCGCCAGCACCACCTCGCCGCCGTCGTAGACGACGCGGATCTCGGGCGGCTGATCGCCGGTCTCGAAGCTGCGCAGCCGGCGCTCGAAATCGGGCGGAATGATGATCCCGGCGCCGATGTCGCCGGCGAGCATCGCCGTGTCGAGCTCGCTGCGGGTGGTGAAGTCACGCGGAACGAAGGAGCCCTGCGCCGCCAGCTCGGCGACGATGCGCCGGCTCGCGGCGCTCTGGCTGCCGTCGATCACACCGAGGTCGAGGCCCGAGACGGTCGTCGACAGGATCTTGCCGAACAGCAGCAGCGCCATCAGCGGCACCAGGATCAGGATGGTCACGGTGAACGGGTCGCGCAGCGTCGCCAGCGCCTCGCGACGGACCAGCACCCAGAGGCGATGCAGGCTCACGCGGCCTCCCGCCCTGCGCCGTCGGTGGTGCTCTTCATGAGCGCGCGGAACACGTCGGTCATCTCGGGCTGCTCGACCGAGAGGCGCGTGCCGGGCACGAGCGCGACCGCATCGTCGACGATCTGCTGCACCCGGGTGTCGAGGTCGCCGGCGCGGATCTGCAAGCCCTGCCCGGCCGTCTCGACGGCGAGCCCGCGCTCGGCGAGGAAGCGCGCGACCTGCTCGCGGTCAGCTCCGGCATCGACCGCGATCCGGATGACGTAGCCGGGCGAGAAGCGGCGGCGCAGCTCGGCGGGCGAGGCGTCGGCGACCAGCTTGCCGGCCTCGATGAACGAGATCCAGTCGCAGTAATCCGCCTCCTCGAGGAAGTGTGTGGTGACGAAGACGGTGACGCCGGCATCGGCTTCGTCCTGGATCAGCTCCCAGAACAGCGCGCGGTTGTGCACGTCGACGCCCGCGGTGGGCTCGTCGAGGAAGAGCACGCGCGGGCGATGCAGGGTGCTGAGCGCGAGCCCCGCCCGCTGCCGCACGCCGGCGGGCAGATCGTCGGGCTTCTCGCGCTCCGCGTCGCCGAGTGAGAAGCGCTCGCGCAGCGCGCCCCAGCGCTCCTCGAGCTGCGCCTTGGTGAGCCCGTAGAGCCCGCCGTAGAACTCGACGTTCTCGCGCAACGAGAGCCCCTGGTAGAGGCTGACCTTCTGACCCATGTAGCCGATGTGGTCGCGGACCCGGCGCGGATGCTTGATGACGTCGATGCCGTCGACCTCGATGGTGCCCGCGGTCGGCTCGAGGAGCCCGATCAGCATGCGAATCGTGGTGCTCTTGCCCGAGCCGTTGGCGCCGAGAAAGGCGAAGATCGAGCCCTGCGCGACGCGCAGCGAGACGTCGTCGACGGCGGCGAAGTCGCCGAAGCGCTTGGTGATCCCGTCGGCGCGGATCATCGTCGCCGGCGTGCTCACGATCCCGGCTGCTCCGGGGCGCTCGAGCCGTTGCGCGACAGGGCGAGCAGCATGGTCTCGATGTCCAGCGGCGCCTGCTCGGCCAGACGCACGCCCGCGGCGCGCAGCCCGCGCAGATCGCGCAGCACGCGCTCGGCCCCCGGGCTCGCGGCGCGCCGCACCTCGATGCGCGCGAAGCGCCCGGTGGCCCGCGCACCGTCGACGTAGCCGAGCGCGCGCACCGCTTTCGCGATCGCGCGCGGATCGTCACCCCAGGCGCGGTACAGCTCGAGCGGAACCGCGGCGCAGAGCTCGCGCGGCGCGCCCAGCGCGACTGCGCGCCCCTCGTCGAGGTAGACCAGGCGGTCACAGGCGGCGACCTCCTCGAGATAGCTCGTGCTGATGAGGATCAGCACCTCGTCCTTGCGCTCGTTCAGGATCTCCCAGATCTGATCCCGCGCAACGACGTCGACGCCCGCGGTCGGCTCGTCGAGGATCAGGATCTTCGGGTTGGGCAGCAGCGCGCAGGTGACGGCGAGCTTCTGCTTCATCCCGCCCGACAGCTTGCCGGCCTGCCGGCCGACGAACGGCGCCAGCCCGGTGCGCTCGAGCACCGGCATCGCGCGCTGCTCGAGCGCGCCGGCGTCGAGTCCGTGCAGGCGTGCGACGACCTTCAAGTTCTCCAGCACCGTGAGCTCGCGGTACAGGCTGAACACCTGCGGGACGTAGCCGAGGACCTCCTTGAGCGGGGTCACGTCGCCACGCAGATCGTGCCCCAGGACCTCAGCCTGCGCCGCCTCGATCTCGAGCAGGCCAGCCAGCGCGCGCAGCAGGGTCGTCTTGCCCGCGCCGTCCGGGCCGACGACGCCGAGGATCTGCGCGCCCGCGACGTCGAGGTCGATGCCACGCAGCGCTTGCCGTTGCCCGTAGTGCTTGACGAGCCGGCGCAGGCGGATGGTGGGCGGGTCGATCGCCACGCGCCCGTCTCTCAGTGCCGTGCGGCCTGCTGGTCGCCGGTCGCGACCAGGTAGACGTTGCCCTCGGTGCCCGGCTTCAGCAGTGCCGCGTCCTGGAGCACGCGCACCTTCGCGCGATAGACCTGCCCGACGCGGTCGCCGCGGGTCTCGATCTTCTCGGGCGTGAAGTTGGCCTGGTCGGCGATGAAGCTGATCTCGCCGGGAATGCGGCGGTCGGGCGCGCTGTCGAGCTCGATCTCGACGCGCCGGCCCACGCGCACGTCGGACATGACCCCGACAGGAAGATACACCTGCACGTACTTGTCCTGCGGATCGAGGACCGCGACCACCGGCGTACCCGGCTGCGCGAGCTCGCCCGGCCAGACGAACTGCGTCTGCACCACGGTAGCGACGTCCGGCGAGCGTACCTGATGCTTGGCGCGCGTCACCTCGAGCTCGGCGATCTGCGCTTCGGCGAGCGCCGCGCGCTGGCGCAGCATCTCGAGCTGCGCTTCGTTGACGGCGATGTTGCGCTCCTCGGCGACCGCCTGGGCGAGCATGTCGCGTGCACGCGCGAGCCCGCTCTTCGCCTGATCGCGGCGCGCGCGCGTCTCGTCGAGGAGCTGTGCGGTGCTGGCACCGGATTCGACCAGCTCGACCTCGCGCGCGAAGGTGCGCTCCGCGAGCAGCAGCGCCGACTCGGCCTGGGTCACTTCTGCCCGGCGCGCATCGACGCCCGTCTTCCAGGTGCTCTGGATCAGGCCGACGCGCTCGGCCTGGGTGCGGATGTCCGCCCGGGTCATGTCGAGCTCGCGCTTCTTCGACTCGAGGCGTGCCGCGATGTCGCTCTCGTCGAGCCGCGCCACGACCGCGCCCGGCGGCACGGCGCTGCCCTCGCCGAACGGGACCTCCTGGACGCGCCCCGACACCTCGCTGCGGATCACGCGCTCCTCGCCCTCGACGAAGCCGGTGAAGTAGACCTCGCCGCTGTCGCGCCGCATCCACAACAGGGCGGTGACGACGGCAGCGACCAGGACGACGGCAGCGACGACACCTCGCTTCATCCGAGATCTCCGATCGGCAGGCCCATGAGCCGCTGCAGCCCCGCCCGCCGTGTGTGCGCTTGATAGAGCGCGGTCGCGAGCGTCGCGCGTTGCTCGGCGAGCAGGCGCTCCGCGATCAGCACGTCGTCGCTCTGCGCGCGTCCGACGTCGAACTGCTGCGCGCGGATGCGCAGATTCTCCTCGGCCTGGCCGAGCGCGCGCTGCGCGGTCGCGTAGGCCGCGAGCCGCTCGGCGGTCGCGAGCTGAGTCGCGCGCACCGCCGCCTCGAGATCGCGGATCTGGCGCTCGGTCGCGAGGCGGTTCCTGTCGGCGAGGATGCGCGCCTCGGAGATCTGCGCTTCGCGGCGCAGGTCGGTGCCGAGGTCCCAGGTGAAGCCCGCGAAGCCCGAGCCGATCTGCGGCGGGGTCAGGATGTCGCTCGTCGAGTAGTCCATGGCACCACCCGCACCGAAGCGCGGCAGGCGGCTGCGCTCGAGTGCGGTGACCGTCGCGTCGAGACGCTGCTGCTCCTCGAGCAGCGCGAGCAGGATCGGGTTGTGCTCGTAGGTGCGCTCGAGGGCCTGCTGCACGGGTGGCACGTCGGGCGGTGTCGTGACGTCGGCCAGGTTGGCGGCGTCGTTCACTCGTACGCCGATCACCTGATTGAACGCCCAGCGCGCGCGCTCGATCTCGAGGTCGCGCGCGAGCAGGCTCTGCTCGGCCGTCAGCAGCGCGACCTCGACCGTCAAGAGATCGTTCTTGGTGAGCCGGCCCTGATCGAAGCGACTCTGCGCGATGTCGACCTGCGAGCGGTAGAGCGCGATCGTCTGCTGCGTGACGATGCGCAGGCGGCGCGCCTCAAGCAGCTCGAAGTAGCCCTGGACGACGGCGAGCTGCTCGTCGAGCGTCGTCGCCCAGACCCGTGCCTGCTCACCCCGATAGCCCGCCTGCGCGGCCTCGAGCGTGTGCCGCAGCTCGCCGGTGACGTCCAGGGGGAAGAAGATGCTCGCGTTGACGGTTCCCGCCTCGGCGTCGCGGATCTTGACCTCGGGAGTCGCCGTACCTGGTGGCAGCAGGCCTGCCGGCAGCTCGACGTTCGTGGTCTGCGTGCTGCTGTACCAGGTGTAGCGCGCCTGGGCGGTGGTGGCGGGCAGGAAGCGTCCGCGCACCTCGGCGACGCGCTCCGCGGTCGCCTCGAGCTGCTTCTGCGCCTCGGCGATGCGGCGGTTGCCGCGTGCGGCGAGCGCGAGCGCCTGGGCGAGGTCGAGCTGGCGCTGCGGGTCCCGCTCCGGCTCGGGGGGAGCCTCGTCGGCATCGCTACCCGGCGCGCTCGTCGCCGGGCTGAGCGCTGCGCTCTGCAGGCGTGCCAGCTCTTCCTGCCTGCGCTCGCTGCTCCAGCCGCCGTCGCCGTCCGGGCGCGTGAAGGACGCGCAGCCACAGAGCGCGGTGCAGGCGAGCAGCACCCAGGCTGTCACGCGACGGCGCTCAGCCCGCACGGCGCGCCCTCCGCAGCGGCCGGGCCGCGAGACGATCCATGCCACCGAGCGAGAACGCGAGGATGTGCTCGGCGAGCTGGCGTCCGAAGCCGCGCGGATACTCGTCCCGGCCCATGAAGCGCAGCACCGCCGGGCGCATGACGTGATAGAAGACCACCTGCCCGACCATGCTGAAGGAGCAGCGGTCGATCTCGGCGACGCCCAGGGTGGGGTAGAGGTGCCGGTACACGGCGCGCATCTCGTTCATCTGCGGCTTGATGAACTCGTCGACGATGTGCGGCAGCGCAGCGCTCGGGTCGCACATCTCGCGCTGGATCAGCCGTCCGTACACACTCGGCGGCGGTCCGACGAGCACCTCGAGCATCGTCGTCAGGCGGAGCTCGACCAGCCGCTCCAGCTCGCCGCGCGCCAGGCGCTCCAGCACCGCGTCCGGCGGCACCGGTGCGCGCTTCTCGAGACGCATGCGGATCTCGGTGAACTGCGTCCGCAGCACGTCGAGGTAGAGCGCCTCCTTCGAGCCGAAGTGGTAGTTGGCCGCGGCCACGTTGGCGCCCGCACCGCGGGCGATGTCGCGCACGGTCGCGCCGTGGAAGCCGGTCGCGGCGAACAGCTCGCTGGCCGCATGCAGCAGCCGCTCCCGGGTGTCGCGATCGTCGCCGGTCGTCACGAAACAACTGTTTGAAACACTTGTTTCGTCGAGTCAAGGGTCCGCGCGAACGGCGCGCCGCGCCGCCATGCTACGAGCCCGGCCATGGAGATCTCCTACGTCCGAGCGGATCTCGACGAGCCGAAGCACCGCATCGCCGTGCGCGAGCTGGTTGCGGCCTACGCCCGCGACCCCATGGGTTCGGGAAGCGGTCTGCCCGAACAGGTCCTCGACCGACTGGTTCCGGGCCTGCACGCGCACCCGACCTCGCTGGTCTTCCTCGCCTTCGACGGCGCGACGCCGGCTGGGGTCGCGGTCTGCTTCGTCGGCTTCTCAACCTTCGCGGCGCGTTCCCTGATCAACGTGCACGACCTCGCCGTGCTGCCCGCGTACCGGCGGCGCGGCGTCGGGCGTGGCCTGCTCGAGCAGGTCGAGCGGCGCGCGCGCGAGCTCGACTGCGTCAAGATCACGCTCGAGGTGCGAGAAGAAAACACCGCGGCGCTCGCGCTCTACCGGAGCTTCGGCTTCGGCGACGCCGACATCGGCGCAGGCGCGCTGCGAACCTGGTTTCTCGAGCGCCGGCTCGATCCACCCGTGGCTTGAATTCCCCGGCGACACGAAGGAAATGATCGGGGATGGCTACCAAGCACCGCCGTCCCGCCGCACAGGAGCAGATGCTCGGCCTGATCTCGGGCTACTGGATCTCCCAGCTCGTCTTCGTGGTCGCCAAGCTCGGCGTCGCCGACGTTCTCGCCAAGCGAGGACCGAGCACGCCGGAGGTGATCGCCAAGCGCGTCGGCGCGCACGCTCCGTTCCTCGGCCGCGCGCTGCGCGCGCTCGCCAGCGTCGGCGTGTTCGCCGAGGGTGCGGCCGGGCGCTTCCGGCTCACACCGCTCGCGCAGACCTTGCGCAGCGACCGTCCGGGCTCGCTGCGCAGCTTCGCGCTGATGATGGTCGACGACTACAACTGGCAGGCCTGGGGCGAGCTGGCACACGGGGTTGGCACCGGTGGCTCGGCCTTCGAGAAGACGCACGGGATGCCGATCTTCGCCTATCTGCAGCAACACCCCGACGAGGAGCGCATCTTTGCCGCGTCGATGGCGAGCATCTCGGGGACCGAGAACGCCGCCGTGGCGGGTGCCTATCCGTTCGGCGAGATCGAGCACCTGGTCGACGTCGGCGGCGCGCACGGACACCTGCTCGGGACCATTCTCGCCCGCCATCGCAAGCTGCGCGGCGTGCTCTACGACCAGCCGCAGGTAGTCGCCGGCGCCAGCAAGAGCGGCTTCCTGAAGGCTCCCGCGGTGCGCAAGCGCTGCACGGTGGTCGGCGGCAGCTTCTTCGAAAGCGTTCCCGCCGGCGCCGACGGCTACATCATGAAGTACATCATCCACGACTGGGACGACGCGAAGAGCGTCGCGATCCTGAGCAAGTGTCGCGCGGCAATGGCGCCCGACGGGCGCGTGCTCGTGGTCGACCACGTCATCCCGCCGGGCAACGCCGCCAACTGGGGCAAGGTGCTCGACATCAACATGATGGTCCTGACCGGCGGGCAGGAGCGCACGCGCGAGCAGTTCCGCGATCTCTTCGCGCGCGCCGGGCTGCGCCTGAAGCGTGTCGTCCCGACCGCCTGCCCGCTCAGCATCCTCGAGGCGGAGCGCGCTTGACGGCGCGCCGGGTCGGGGGTCAGGCCGCGACGCGCTTCGTCGGCAGGTAGGTCTTGTACTCGGTCGGCGTCTCGAAGCCCATCCGCGCGTAGACTTTCTGGCCGAGCGGCGAGGCCTGCAGATTCGCCAGCACGAGGCCGCGCGCAAAGCCGTCGACGAGAACGGCCGAGGTCGCGGCCTCGGCGAGACGCTGGCCGAAGTGCGTCGGCCGTGTCCAGACCCAGCCGACGCCGGCCACGCCGTGCGAGGCGTAGAGGATCGCGCCCGTGACCGGCGCGCCGTCGAGGTAGCCGATGTACGCCTGGACCGTCGGGTTGGACACTCCCTCGAGGCGCTCGAAGAACGAGCGGATGGTCTCGCCGGCGATGCCGTAGATCGCGAACGACTCCGCCACCCGCTCGCCGTAGACCTGCGCTTCGGCCGCGCTCGCGACCGGCCGGATCTCCAGCGCCGCGCTCTCCTTGGACACCTGGCGGAAGCGTTCCGCAGTCAAGCACATACCCGGGGTCGCGTAGACGAAGCGGTAGCCCGCTTCCTCGAGCCCGGCCTCGAGGTGCTGGTCCTCGTGCGCGCGCAGGAAGATCGCGTACTTCCGGCCGAGCGAGCGGCACGAGCGTTGCGCGACGTCGAGCAGGCGCTCCAGCGTCGTCGGGCCGTGCACCATGACGGGGTTGTGGATCGCGTCGCCGCCCGGACCGTGGATGACGGTCAGCGACTCGTAATCGTGCGCCTCTCCGCCGGAGATGTGCCGCACGTGCTGGCGGTACATCTCGACGAAGTTCAGGTCCATCAAGCGCAAGATGCGGGACCGATCGAGCGCCGCTGCTGCCGGCGCGGTGCTCAATCCGGCAGGCCGAGGACGCGCTTCGCGATGATGTTGAGCTGCACCTCGGAGGTGCCGCCCTCGATCGAGTTGCCACGCGAGCGCAGCCAGTCGCGCGTCATGCGGATCTCGTCGTCGCTGAAGCCGTCGCCTTCCCAGCCGAGCCCTTGCGGGCCCGCGATCTGCACCATCAGCTCGCGGCGGCGCTGGTTGAGCTCGGTGCCGTAGAGCTTGAAGAAGGACGTCTCGGGACCGGGCTTGTGGCCTGCCTTCATGCCGTCGCGCGAGCGCGACAGGGTGAGCTCGAAGCACTTGCGGTCGATCTCGAGCTGCGCGACACGGTCGCGCACCACGGGATCGGCCAGCTTGCCGCCCTCCTCGTCGACGTAGCGGCGCGCGAGGTCGGGCAGCGAGTCCGACGTCGTGCGCTCGGACGCGCCCATGCCGGCGATCATCGCGCGCTCGTGGCCGAGCAGTGCCTTTGCCATCGTCCAGCCGCCGTTGACGCGCCCGACGACGTTGGCACGCGGCACGCGCACGTCCGCGAGGAAGGTCTCGCAGAACGGCGACGCCCCGCTGATCAGCCGAATCGGGCGCACCGACACGCCCGGCATGCCCATGTCCATCAGCAGGAACGTGATGCCCTCGTGCTTGGGAGCGCCGGGATCGGTGCGCACCAGGATGAACATCCAGTCGGCCTTGTCGGCGTACGAGGTCCACACCTTCTGGCCGTTCAGCACGAAGTCGTCACCGTCGACCACGGCGCGCGTCTGCAGGCTCGCGAGGTCGGAGCCGGCGCCAGGCTCGGAGTAACCCTGACACCAGCGGATCTCGCCGCGCACCGTCGGCGGCAGGTGCGTCTTCTTCAGCTCCTCGGAGCCCTCCTGCAGCAGCAGCGGTCCGATCATCGAGAGCCCGAAGCCGATCAGCGGCGGCCGCAGTCCGAGGCTCGCCATCTCCTGGCCGAGGATGCGTGCCTCGTGCTTGTCGAGCCCACCGCCGCCGTACTCCTTCGGCCACGTCGGCGCCGTCCAGCCGCGCTCCGCCATGACGTCGAGCCACTGCTTGACGCCAGGGTCGTAGACGGTCTTGCGGCCGCCCCAGCAGAGGTCTTCAGTCGACGGAACGGGCTCGTACGCGACCGCGGGCGCGTTCTTCTCGAGCCAGGCGCGGGTCTCGCGGCGGAAGGTCTCGGGGTTGGACATGATCAGTCTCCCAGGGAGCGCACCACGGCGAGGACCTGCTCGGGGTGCTTCTCGGCGCTCGCCACGCGCGCCCAGTGCTTCTTCACCTTGCCGTCCTTGCCGATCAGGGCCGTCGAGCGGATCACCCCGACGGTCTTCTTGCCGTACAGCATCTTCTCGCCGTAGGCCCCGTACTGCGTCATCACCTTGCGGTCGGGATCGGAGAGCAGCGGGAAGTTGAGCTTGTACTTGCCGATGAACTTCTGGTGCGACTCGCCGCCGTCGGCGCTGACGCCGAGCACCGCGGTGCCGAGCTTGACGAGCTCCTTGTTGAAGTCGCGGAAGCCGCAGGCCTCCTTGGTGCAGCCCGGCGTGTCGTCCTTGGGGTAGAAGTAGAGGACCACGTTCTGCTTGCCCTTGAAGTCGGCCAGCGAGACCACGTTTCCGTCCTGGTCGTTCAGCTTGAAGGCGGGCGCGGCCTTCCCTTCCTCGATCGGCATGTTTCCTCCGTTTTCCCGTGATCGGTCCCGACGGCGCCCGATCATATGCCCTGACCCGGTGCGTGCAAGGAGGTGCTCCGCTGCGCTCGGGTTTCGGTTGCATGCCACGAGACCGCGCGGCTAGGTGTGCCGGATGGCCGCCGCCCGACAGCTGACGCTCGGCATCGACGAGGGCACGACCGGCGTTCGCGCCGCGGTCGTGGATGGCGACGCAGCCGTGGTCGGCCTCGCCTATCGGGAGATCCGGCAACGCTATCCGCAGCCGGGCTGGGTCGAGCAGGATCCGAAAGAGATCCTGGCTTCGACGAAGGATGTCATCGGCAAGGCGCTGGCGACGGCCGGCGCGCGACCCGACGACGTCGCGGCGGTCGGCATCACCAACCAGCGCGGCTCGGCGGTGCTCTTCGAGCCCGGCGGCAAGCCACTGGGTCCGGTCGTGGCGTGGCAGGACCACCGCACCCGCGAGCGCTGCGAGGAGCTGATGCGCGAGGGCATCTTCGCCTCGCCGTACACGGCCGCCAGCAAGTACGAATGGCTGCTGCGCAACCACGGCGCCGGCCGCGCGCCGGGGAGCGTTCGGCTCGGCACGATCGACGCCTGGCTCGCCCACTGGCTCACCGGCGGCGAAGCACTGGTGAGCGACCACTCGAACCACTCGGTGAGCGGTCTCTACGACTTCCTCCAGGGCCGCTACGACGAGCGCGCGCTCGCCGCGTTCGGGCTCGACGAGTCGATCCTGCCCGGCTTCACCGACTCGAGCGCGATCGTCGGCACGACGCGCACGGACGTCTTCGGGGCGGCCGTCCCCGTCGCGGCGCTCGCCGGCGACCAGCACGCGGCCATGTACGGCCTCGCCTGCCACCAGCCCGGCAACGTGAAGCTGAGCCTCGGGACGTCGGGCATGATGGACCTGAACGCGGGTACCTCCCTCGCCGCGCCCGGACCGGGGGCGTACCCGCTCGTGCTGTGGTCCCTCGATGGCGTGCGGACCTTCTGCTTCGAGGGCAACACCATCACTGCCGGTGCCGCGGCACAGTGGCTGCGCGACGGGCTCGGCCTGGTGCAGTCTCTCGACGAGCTCGAGCCGCTGGCGCGCTCGGTGCCGTCCAGCGAGGGCGTGTGGGCGGTGCCGTCGCTGCAAGGGCTCGGCACGCCGCACCTCGACGCCAACGCGCGCGGCATGATCGGCGGCCTGTCGCGCGGCTCGACGCGTGGCCACCTGGCGCGCGCCGTCCTGGAGGGCGTCGCCTGGCGCAGCGGCGAGGTCTTCGAAGCGCTCACCGAGAGCGCGCCGTCGCGGCCGCAAACCCTGCGCGTCGACGGCGGTGCCGCGGGCAACACGCTGCTGCTCGAGCTGGTCGCGGACGCGGTGGGCGTGCCGGTGGAGCGGCCGGCGGTGCTCGAGTCCGCGGCGCTCGGCGCGGCGCTGCTGGCGGGGCGCGCCGTTGGCTTGTGGCGCGACGAGAACGTCGCGGCTCGCTTCCGCGTCGGCCGCGTCTTCGAGCCACGGCTCGATCCCGGCGAGCGCATGGAGCGCCTCGATCGCTGGCGCAAGCGCATCGGTCTGGTACGCGAAGCCGGATCGTGAGCGCGGCGCTCGTCATCCTCGACTGTGACGGAGTCCTGTTCGACTCGTGGCGAGCGAACGTCGCCTTCTACAACGCCATCCTCGTGCGCATGGGCCACCCGGCGCTCGACGCGGACGGCGAGCGCCTCGCGCACTGGATGGGCAGCCCGGAGCTGATCGCGAAGCTGTTCGCGCACGACGAGGAGCAGCACCGCGCGGCCCGGACCATCGCGCGTGAGCTCGACTACACGCCGTACCTCCACCTGATGGAGCCGGTCCCGCAGCTCGTCGAGACACTCGGCTGGCTGCGCGGGCGCGGCTCGACGGCGCTCGCGACCAACCGTGGCAGCACGATCCCGCAACTCCTCGATCACTTCGCGCTGCGACCGCACTTCGACTTCGTCGTCGGCCTGCTCGACGTCGCACGGCCCAAGCCCGCCCCGGACATGCTGTTGCGCTGCCTGGAGCACTTCCGCCTCGCGCCCGCTGATGCCGTCTACGTCGGCGATTCGTTGACCGATCGCGAAGCCGCGCACGCGGCCGCAATCGACTTCATCGCCGTCGGCGACGTCACCGACGGACGCCGGCGGATCGCGAACCTCGCCGAGCTACGCACGCTGCTCGGCTGACGGCGCGGCGCCGACCGCAGGGTTCAGCGCCGCGAACGAGTGCTGGTCTCGAGCTTGGCGTGGCGGTCGGACGACTTGCTGCGGCTGGCGGTTGCCGTACTCCGGCTCGCGCTCTTCTTGGTGCTCGCACTCGCGCTGCGCGCCTTGGCAGCCGACTGAGCGGTGGCCTTGCCGCGCGCGACCGACTGGGCGGCCTTCGCGCTCGCAACCTGCTTGGGCGCGCTCTCGCGGCGCTTGCTGGCGACGACCGTCGAACGTCCCTTGCGGCTCTTGCTCGACTTGGCGACCACGGTGCGCTGGGTCCGGCTTGCCTGCTCGAGGGCGAGCTGCACCGCGGGCGCGGTGTCCTCGAACGACGAGAAGCCAAACTCCATCAGGCGACGGGTGTCGCCCCACATGTCGGTCGCCCCGAACACCACCGTGATCACCCGGCGTCCGTTGAGCTCGGCCGCGCCAGCGAAGCAGCGCCCGGCGGCACGCGTATAGCCGGTCTTGCCGAGCACTGGCACGAAGTAGCCCGCGAGCAGCCGGTTCTTGCTGTGCAGGGCCATCGGGCGGATCTTGGTGTCCTCGACCTGGATGGTCTTGCCGCTCGTCGCCGCGACCTCGCGAAAGCCGGGCACAGTCAGCGCGTGGCGCAGGATCAGCGCCATGTCGTGCGCGGTGGTCAGGTGATCGGGGTCGGGTAGGCCATGCGGATTGTGGAACTGCGTATTGGTCGCGCCGATCTCTCGCGCACGCTCGTTCATCGCCTCGGCAAATTGCGAGACGCTGCCGCCCATGCCCTCGGCGACCACCACGGCGGCGTCGTTCGCGGACTTGAGCATCAGCGCGTAGGTGAGGTCTTCGAGCTCGACGCGCTGCCCGGCACGCAGCCCGAGCTTCGAAGGCGCCTGTGCCGCGGCGACCGGGCTCACCGCAAACGAGCGGTCCAGGCGGCCACTCTCGAGCGCGAGCAGCGTGGTCATGATCTTGGTCGTGCTCGCCGGCGGCAGCTGCCGATCGGCATCGCGCTGCCAGAGGATCGCACCGGTCGCGGCGTCGAGAACGATCGCTGCCCGGGCGGTGATGCGGGGGGGCGTTTCCGGAACCGCCGCGCCACCCCGACCGCCGGACAGGAGCACCAGCGCAGCGGACATCGCCACGATGAAGTGGGCCTTCCGCTCGCGTTCCCTCATGCGCACTCCCATCCCCCCAACCGCGAAAGGGTGTCGTATACCCGAGGCGCGGCCATGTGGGAAGCGAACGCCAGGTGATCCGACCTGGCTGGAGAGGGGGCGGCCCGCTACGTCGCCCGCGACTCCCTGGGCAGCCACCGTGCGTGCAGCTCGCCGACATAGGCCGAGCTCGGCCGCAGCAAGGTATCGTCGGCGATCTGCTCGAAGACGTGGGCGGTCCATCCCCCGACCCGGGAGACCGCGAACGTCGGGGTGAACAGCTCGGGCTCGAGCCCGATCCCGTGCAGGACGAGCGCGGTGTAGAACTCGACGTTGGTCTCGATCCGCCGCCCCGGCTTGCGCTCGCGGAGCACCGCCAGGATCGCTTCCTCGACGACGCCTGCGTCGGCGTAGAGCGCGACGTCGCCGCCGCCCTCGAACAGGCGCGCGGCGGCTTCGGCGAGAACCTCGGCGCGCGGATCCCGCACCTTGTAGACGCGGTGCCCGAAGCCCATCAGGCGCTCACCGCTGGCGAGCGCCTCGGCGGCCCAGGCCCGGGCCTCGTCGGCGAGCGCTGCGCCGGAGCGGGCTGCGCGCGCCCGAATCTGGAAGACCATGTCGAGCGCGGGCCCCGGCGCGCCGCCGTGCAGCGGCCCCTTGAAGGCGCCGAGGGCCCCGACGATGGCCGAGACCATGTCCGAGCGCGTGCTGACGACGACGCGCGCCGCGAAGGTCGAGGCGCTGAGCCCATGGTCGATCACGGTGACGAGGTAGGTCTCGAGCGCGCGTTCGACCGCCTCGCCGGCGCGCTGCCCGCTCAGCATGTACAGATAACTCGCGGCGTGGCGGAGACGCGCGTCCGGCGCGACGGGCGTGCGCCCGGCGCGTAGCTGCGCGTAGGTGGCCACGATCGTCGGGACGCGCGCGACGATCTCCACGGCGCGGCGCAGGTTCGAATCGCGATCGCCCGCGCGCACCTCCTCACCGTCGAGCTGCAGGGTGTCGACCGCCATCCGCAGGGCGTCCATGATCGGCAGGCGGCGGTTCGCGGCCGCGCTCAGCAGGGTCAACGTGTCGGCCGGCAGCCAGCGGCGCGCGGCGAGGCGGTGGTGCAGCTCCTCCGCCTCACCGTTGGTCGGCAAGCGGCCGTGCCAGAGCAGGTGCAGCGCCTCCTCGTAGGTTGCGCGAGGGGCCAGCTCGCCGACCGGGTAACCCGCGATCACCAGCTCACCACGCTCGCCGTCGACCCGGCTGACGCGGGTCGCAACGGCGACGATTCCTTCCAGACCCCGTGCGACGGTCTCCATGACGTTCTCCTCTCGCGTTCGCATTGCGTTCCGAGGAGGTGAACAAGATTGATGACATTGAGTCAATCTGTAATTGTTAATCAATATTGATTTGGAACTCAATCCAGGGCAGGAATGTCTGATGGACGAGGATCTGTCGGCGGATAGCGCGGCGCGCGAGCTGGGGGTCACCCTGGCCACGCTCTACGCGTACGTGAGCCGCGGCCTGGTGCGCTCGCGCCCGGAGCCAGGGACGCGGCGTCGCCGCTACGTCGCCGAGGACATCTGGCTGCTGAAACAGCGCAAGGAACAGCGCCGCGACCCCGGCCGGACCGCGGAAGAAGCCCTGCACCAGGGACTGCCAGCGATCGAATCGCGTCTGTCGGTGATCCGCGACGGACGCCTCTACTACCGTGGCAAGGATGTCGTGAGCCTCGCGGCGACCTGCACGCTCGAGCAGGTCGCCGCGTTGCTCTGGGCGGGGGATCTCGCCGCGACCATTCCGGAGGAGCCGCTCGCCGCGACACCTCCGGAATGGCGGTCGTTCTTGAAGCTCGTCCCTGGACTGCCGCCGCTCGAGTCGTTCCAGGTCTTGCTGCCGTTGCTCGCGGCACGCGACCCGGGCGCTTACGACGTCCAGCCCGGCTCCGTGCAGCGGATCGGTCTCAAGATCGTCCGCATCCTCGCCGCGGCGGCGGTGGGCGCCCGTCCCTCACGCCTCGAGATCGCGGAGGTCCTGCAAGGCGGCTGGCCGACCACCGCGCCCGACGACCGCGCCCTGCTGCGCACCGCGCTGGTCTTGTACGCGGACAACGGCATCAACCCGTCGAGCTTCACCGCCCGCTGCGTCGCGTCCGCGGGCTCGACACCGTACGCCCTGGTCCTCGCCGGGCTCGCCGCGCTGCAGGGCACCAAGCACGGCGGCGCCTGCGAGCGCGCCGAGGCGCTCCTGGAGGAGGCCGGCGACGCCGCGGGCGCGCGCCGAGTGGTCGAAGCGCGCCTGCGCCGCGGCGAGCCCGTTCCCGGCTTCGGCCACCCGCTCTATCCGGCAGGTGATCCCCGCGGCGCGCTGCTGATGCAGCTCGTGATGGAGCACCGCGGCCGGACGCGCGACGTCGTGCTCGCGACCGCGCTCGTCCACGCCGTGCGCGACCTGACCGGACAGCTGCCGAACGTCGACTTCGGCGTCGTGACGCTGTGCCGGGCGCTGCGCCTGCCGCCCGGCGCGGCACTGGCGCTGCTCGGCATCGGCCGGACGGTGGGTTGGATCGCGCACGGCCTCGAGCAGTATCAGGAGGGCCGTCTCATCCGTCCGCGCGCACGCTACGCCGGCGAGCAGCCGCAGACCTGAGCCGTGCGATTGTAACACCAGAACCTGGCCGATAAGTTGTTGGATCAGCTGGGGGAAGCGGAAGGGTAAGGGTTCGCGTGCGAATGGGTCACCGACGAGTCGTCAATCTACTGCTTTGCGCGGCCATCGTGCTGCTGACCGAACGTGAGAGCGCGGCCCGCAAATGGGTCGAGGAGGACTTCTGGCCACGGGAGTTCAAGTCCTACGCGTTCACGCCGCCCGTGCAGCCCGGACCGGAGAGCACCGAGCGTACCGTGATCGGCCAGGTCTCGGTCTACCAGCCGGAGAAGGGCGATACGTTCTTCGACCTCGCCCGCTATTTCGACCTCGGCTACAACGAGCTCCAGGACGCCAATCCCGAAGTCGACGAGTGGATCCCGGGCCACTTCGACAAGCCCGTCATCGTCCCCCAGCAGTGGGTACTGCCCAGCGGCACCTACAACGGGATCGTGATCAACATCCCGGAGATGCGGCTCTACTACTACCGGGCCGCGGCCAAGGGTGCTGCGCGCACGGTGATCACGTTTCCCGTCGGCCTCGGGCGCGAGGAGTGGAAGACGCCGATCGGCAAGTTCACCGTGGGCGAGAAGACGGTCAATCCGGCCTGGGTCATTCCCCAGTCGATCCGCAAGGAGCGCATCGCGGACCGCGGCTACAGCGAGACCATGATCCCCGGCGGCGACCCGACCAACCCGCTCGGCAAGTATCGCATGCGCCTGTCGCTCGACCTCTTCGGCATCCACGGCACCAACATCCCCTGGGGCGTCGGCATGCTGGTTAGCCACGGCTGCGTGCGGCTGTATCCCGAGGATATCGAGAAGCTGTTCCCCATGGTGCCCAAGGGTACGACCGGGGCCTTCGTCTACCAGCCGATCAAGGTCGGAATGACCGATGGTCGCGTTTTCGTGGAGGTCCACAAGGACCTCTACGGGATGAAGCCGGGCATGTACCGCGAGACGCGCGCGATGCTCGAACAGCACGGCTTCATGAGCCTGGTCGACGAGGACAAGCTGCGCGTCGCGGTGCTCGCACAGAGCGGCATTCCAGTCGACGTGACGCTCGGGGCGGTCCCGCGCGGCGAACGCCCCCCGGTTGCGCCTGGCCTGACCGAGCGGCTGCGACCGGCCGAAGCCCGTGCGCGCGATGCCGCACCAGCGGACGATCTGGAAACGGACGATCTCCGTCCGCTGTCCGGAACGCCGCCGCGCACGGCGCCGGCACATGTCGGTCAACCGGTCTCTGCCGGCCGGCCGGCGTTGCGTCCAGCCGCGGCGGAGGTGCTCCTACCGTCCGAGATCGTCGCGCCGTCAGGGCGTGCCAACGACCTGGCAGACGACGCACGCTGAAAGAGCAGGGCGCCGCACCTCCAGGTGGAGGGCGGCGCCCCGAGCTTGACGATCCCTCAGCAGGCCGTGGCCGCGTGGTCGGTTCGCACGAGGTCGGCGACCAGAGGTACGGCGGACTTCGCGTTCTCCGTCTTCCAGCGGCTCAGCCCCTGACGGATGTAGTCCGGATTCATATCGACGATCTGGCAGATGTTCTCGAACGAGAACAGCCAGCGTTTGTCCGGCGACATGATCCACTCGTAGGACTCGAGGAACATCTGCCGCCCACGCAGATCGCTGGTGTGGGCGTACTTCTGGAAGCAATCGATCGCGTCCTCGAGCACCGCGAGCATCAGGCGGCGTTCGCGATCGAAGCCCGCTTCCTTGCGAAAGAACGAAAAGAACTGACCCGGCAAAAGCACGTCCGGCTCGAACAGCCCCCCAGAACGATCCTGCATTCCCGAGGCTCGTGACCGCATCTTCCCATTCATGAACCGCATCCTCCCCCGAGCGGATTCATTACCCACCCATTCCAGGCGGACCCCCCAGCGCCGCGGACGTTAGTGCGCCTTCTGCAGCGGCACCAAATGAATTTCCCTGCTTTCACAGGATGAGGTGCCCTAATGCACACGCGTCCACGCGCACCCGCTGGCGAGACAATGGGCCAGTTCGTGGGTCGCGTCCAGTGTTTTCCCGCTGGCGAAGAGTGAGCTATAGCCTTGGGATTCGCGAAATTTCGCCAGGCAGGAGAATCTCTCGACTATGGCCGATCCGGTAGCGTCAAGCAGCGCGCCCAAGAGCAACAGCCACATTGGGGCGATCATCGGGTGGGGTTCCCTGGCACTGGGAACGATCGCCTTCATCTACTTCATCGCCATCCAGCTGGGTGTCGGGTGGGAAGGGCGTGAGAAAGAAGCGCTCGACCTGGTCCGACAGTTCAAGGGCCCGGGCATGCAGTACAACCTCGCCGACCAGACCATCGCCGTCGGCAACATCGCACGCGAGAAGGGGAGCTTCCTCGGCGAGTTCTCCTGGTCGGCGAAGCACGACGAGGGTCCGGTCTACAAGGTCGAGCTGACGTGGAAGGAAGTCAGCTCGAACCACCGCGCGACCTGGAAGGTCAACCTCGAGGACAAGTCGGTGCTGCCAAACGACGTCGAGGCGCAGAAGTTCATGAAACCGCCCGTTTGATCGTTTGAAGGAGGGGGACTCTTTCCCCCCTCCTCCCCGGGCCTACGCGTCGGCGGGGAGGCGGTAGGCGGTCAGGTTGACGAGGGTGGCGGCGTCGCGGGGCCAGCCGGAGTTCCAGCGTTCGAGGATGAGCTCGGCCGGGCACTTGCCGCGACGTGCGTAGTCGACCGCGCGCTCGAGGTAGACGGTTTCGTTGTAGCCACGCGCGTTGCGACAGTCCTGCCGGCGCAGTCCTTCCTCGGCGATGTCGAGGACCTCGCGCGCGAGGTCCTGAACGCGGTAGCGGCGCACCGGCGTCGCCAGCGCGGTGCGGTGCACGGCGTCGTTCAGCCGCACGCGCTCTTCGTAGTTCCAATCCTTCACGAGATCCCACGCGGCGAGCATGCAGTCGGGCTCGTAGAGAATGCCCTTGGCGATCGCCGAGAGCGCGAGCATCGACTCGGGCGGTTGGCTGTCGACCATGCGCAGCTCGATGTAGGTCTTGAGCCGCACCTCGGGGAACAGCGTCGACAGGTGGAGCGCGAAGTCACCGACGGTGGCGCGCAGGCCGTTCACGCCTTCCTTCCAGAAGCGCCGGAACGGGATACCGGTGAGGTCGTGGTAGGCGCCGCGACGCTTGACGAAGTACATCGGCACGTCGAGAGCCCACCGCATGTAGTCCTCGAAGCCGGAGCGCGGATTGAAGATGAACGGCAGGATTCCCGAGCGCCTGTTGTCGGTGTCGGTCCAGATGTGGCCACGGTAGGACAGATAGCCGTTCGGCTTGCCGTCGCTGATCGGTGAGTTCGCGAACAGCGCGTTCAGGATCGGGCCGATGCCGGTCGCGACGCGCATCTTCTGCATCGCGTCGGCCTCGCTCTCGAAGTCGAGGTTCACCTGGACCGTCGCGGTCTGCTTCATCATGCGCTGGCCCATCGTGCCGACCTTGCGCATGTAGGGTCCCATGATTCCGTAGCGCTTCTTCGGCACCCACTCGATCTCCTCGAGCTTCGAGAAGGGCTGGATGCCGAGGCCGAGAAAGGCGACGTCGAGCTCGTCGGCGATGCTGACCACCTGGCGCACGTGCTCGGCGAGCTCCTCGTCGGCCTCGTGCAGGGTTGCGTACGGCTGCCCGGAAAGCTCGATCTGGCCGCCTGGCTCGAGGGTGATCTCGCCCCTGCCACCGGACAGGGCGATGATCCGGCCCTCCTCCTCGTACGGCTCCCAGCCGTAGCGATCGGCGAGCCCGTGCAGCACCGTCTCGACGCCCCGCTTGCCCGAGAACGGTATCGCGGCACCGCTAAGCCGGTCCACGGCGACCTTCTCGTACTCGGTGCCGACGCGGAAATCCGCACGCGGCTTCGCGCCGCGCGCGAAGTGCTCCAGGAGCTGCTCGAGGTTCTCGATGGGTGCGGCGTCGGGACCGGTCTCGTCGGCGATGTAGTCGGACATTCCGCTCCTCGGGCCGGGTGCGTGGCTCCTCGCTCTGCGAAGGCGAGGGACTAGAGATCCGCAACAGTAAGAGGCGATTCGCCCTGATACAAGGCGCTCGCTCGAGCGCGACGCTGCGCTGCGTCGTGAGCCGCCCGGGCGCGGCGCTTCACCGCCAGTCGAAGACCGCCAGCGCGTTGCCGCGCAGATACTTCTCGAGCACGCCGTCGCGCAGCGGCAGCTCTGCCGCCTCGCGCAAGCAGCGGTCGAATGACAGCACCGGATGGTCGGACGCGAACAGGATCTTGTCTTGACCGCGGGTGTTCATGAACTGGATGAGCTCCGCAGGCAGGTACTTGGGCGCGTACGCGGAGGTCATCATGTACAGATTCGGATACTTGAGCAGCAGGCGGATCGCCTCGCCCCACCACGGATCGGCGCCGTGCGCCATGATCAGCTTGAGCTCCGGATAGAAGAGACAGACCTCGTCGAGGTAGAGCGGCCGCTGCGGCTCGGCCGGCATCGGTGGGCCGGGGATGCCCGTGTTCACCGACACCGGGATGCCGAGCTCGATGCACTTCGCGTACACCGGATAGTACGCCTTGTCGTTCGGCGGCCTGTTGATCAGGAACGGGATGATGCGCACCAGGCGCAGGTCGTGGTGCTCGTAGAGCTTGTCGATCGCGCGCAGCGCCGCCATGCCGCTGGTCGGATCGATCACCGCGGCGCACAGGAACTTGCCCGGGAAGGCCTTGGCGATCGCATGCACCGGCTCGGGCGCGTGCCCGTCCATGGTGATCACGGCGCGCTCCACGCCCGACTCGTCCATCTGGCGCAACAGCTCCTCGAGCGGCGTGTGCTCGAAGATCTCCTTCTCGCGCTTGAAGTAGTCGCGCGCGACGCGGACCAGGAACTCCGGCCGATCGCTCGACACCCCGGTCGAGGGATTGAGCCAGCAGTCGATCGCCAGGGGTCGTGTGGTCACGGTCGCCATCGCCATCCTCGCTTCCGGCTACTCCTCGATCAGGACCAGCGTGCCGTTGGGCACCGTCTCGTACAGCTCGTCGACGTCGTCGTTCATCAACGCGACACAACCGAACGTCCAGTCGATGCCGAGCTCGTTGAAGTTCGCTTTGTCGGTCCCGTGGATGCCGATCTCGCCGCCGGGGCCGCGCTCGGCGATGCCTTCGTCGAGCGCTTTACGGTGATCGTCGCGATCGCTCAGGTTCGGATAGTCGATCAGGATGAAGCGCGACCAGCGCGGATGCTGGCGACGACCGACGATCCGATAGAGGCCGTTCGGCGTCCGGCGATCGCCCTCGTGCACCTTGACACCCGGTACGCGGCCGAACGACACCTGGCCATAGGTCCGCAGCCACTGCCCGTACTGGTAGACGCTCAGGGTTCGACACGAACGCCGCACCACCACCACGTAGGGCTCCGAGCGCGCCCACTCGAGTGGCGCGCGATCGTCGCCGGGAGGTGGCGCCAGCGCACCGGACCCGCCCTGGTTCGCAGTTCGTGTGCACGCGAGCGGTGCCACCATCGCCAGCAGGGCGAGCAGCACGCCGGTCATCGCTGCCTTGGACAACGCCATCGAGTTCACGAGTGCAGCTATACCATCCCGCGGCGCGGTCGAACGTTGGCAAGGGTTGCGGGTGCAGCTAAACAAGTTCGCGCGGCTCTGCCGGGGCTGCGCCCGCGGCAGTCGCCGCCATCAACAGGGAGAAGCGAATGTCCGTCGATCAGCTCGAGTTCCGCAGGGTGATGGGTCACTTCGCGACCGGGGTGACGATCGTCACCTCGCACGACGGCGCCGGCAAGCTCGGCGGGCTGACCGCGAACGCGGTCGCCTCGGTGTCGCTCGATCCCGCGATGGTTCTGATCTGCGTCGACAAAAAGTCGGACAGCTACCCCCTGTTCGGCGCGTCGCGGAGCTTCGCAATCAACATCCTCGCCAAGGATCAGGAAACCCTGTCCCGGCGCTTCGCGAAGTCCGGTGGCGACAAGTTCACCGGCACCGGCTACCGCCTGGGCGTCACCGGCACCCCGATCTTGACCGACACCGTCGGTCACCTCGAGTGCACGGTACGCCACGAGTTCGACGCTGGCGACCACACCATCTTCGTCGGCGAGGCGGTCGACATCGCGGTCTCCTCCGAGTCGGACCCGCTACTCTACTTCCGCGGCGGCTATCGGAACCTGAGCGCATGAAGGGGCCCTCGCGAAGCATCGCCGCGATCGCCCTGGTGGCCGGCCTGCTCCTGCTCGGCGGGTGCCAGGCGGGCGAGCAGGGAGCCGGTGGCGAGAAGCCGTTCCGGGTTGCCCTGCTGACGCCCGGGCCGATCAGCGACGGGGGCTGGAACGCGAGCGCGTACGACGGCCTGCAGCTCATCAAGCAGGAGCTCGGCGCCGCGGTCAGCAACGTCCAGACCGGGAATCCGAGCGAGTTCGCGCAAGGCTTCAGGGACTACGCGGAGCAGGGCTACGACCTCGTGTTCGGACACGGCTTCGAGTTCCAGGATCCAGCGCTGCAGATCGGTGCCGAGTTCCCGAACACGGCCTTCGTCGTCAGCTCGGGCAGCGTGCACGCAGCGAACGTCGCCTCGCTCACCTTCCACCTGGACCAGGCGACCTATCTCGCCGGAATCGTCGCTGCGTCGCTCTCGAAGAGCGGCCGCGCGGGCTGCGTCGGCGGGATCAAGCTGCCGGTCATCCGGACGACGTTTCTCGGCTTCGAGGCCGGCGCGAAGAGCGTCAATCCCAACTTCTTCGTCGCGGAGGCCTACACCGGGAGCTTCGAGGACGTCGCCGCGGCGAAGGCCGCTACCGACGCGCTGATCGCACAAGGCGCGGACTTCGTCCTGCAGAATGCGGACGCGGCCGGCCTCGGCGTCTTCCAGGCGGCGGGCGCGAAGGGCGTGCTGGTCTTCGGCACCAACCGCGACCAGAGCGACATCGCGCCCGAGACCGTGCTCGCGAGCGCCGTGATCTCGATCCCGAAGGCATTTCTGCAGATCGCGCGAGAGGTGAAGGACAAGCGCTTCGTCGGCCGCGTGGTCGAGGAAGATCTGAAGAGCGGCGTGATCGGCTTCACCGTGAATCCCAAGCTCGCCGATCGGATTCCGGCCGAGGTCGAGCAGCGCGTCGCCGAGGCGCAGGCGAACATCGTGAGCGGCACGCTGAAGGTCGGGCAATGAGCGAGATGACGAAGAGCGCGACGGCACACGACGCTCGGCTGGCGGTCGTCGTGCTCGCGGCAGGGCAGGGAACGCGGATGAAGTCCGCGCACGCGAAGGTGCTGCACCCGCTGGGCGGCAGACCGCTGGTTTGCCACGTGCTGGCCGCGAGCGCCGCTCTCGGTGCCGAGCGCACCGTGGTGGTGGTCGGACACCAAGCAGCGGCGGTCGAAGCGGCGTGCGCGGGGTTCGACACCAGCTTCGCCCTGCAGAGCGAGCAGCGCGGCACGGGACATGCCGTCCGGATCGCCTGCGCAGCGGAGCTAGACGACTTCGCTGGCGACGTGGTCATCCTCTACGGGGACGTGCCGCTGCTGCGCTCCGAGACGCTCGAGCGTCTCGTGCGACGGCATCGCGAGCAGGCAGCGCTGCTCTCGCTCCTCACGACGGTGGTCGACCAGCCCTTCGGCTACGGCCGCATCGTGCGCGACGGGGCCGGCAAGGTGACCGGCATCGTCGAGGAGCGCGACGCCAGCGACGCGCAGCGCGCGATCTGCGAGGTGAATCCGGGAATCTACTGCGCGCGCGGCGGGTTCCTGCGCGATGCCCTGGCCAGGCTCGCACCCGACAACGCGCAGGGCGAGCTCTACTTGACGGACATCGTCGCCGCGGCGGTGAAGGCCGGCGGTCCGGTGGTCACCGAGCCGGTCGATCCCGCCGAGGTCGCCGGGATCAACTCGCGCGCCGACCTGGCGCGTCTCGAGACGGCGCTGCGCGCCGAGGTGATCGCGCGGCACATGGCGGCCGGCGTCACCTTCCTCGATCCGGCGACGGCGTACGTCGAGCCGTCGGTCACGATCGGCGCCGATACGGTGATCGGTCCGATGGTCCAGCTCCGCGGCGACACGCGCATCGGCCGCGACTGCCACATCGAGGGCAGCGCGTACGTCACCGACAGCGAGCTCGCCGAAGGCGTGCACCTGCGCCCCATGGTGGTCGTGACCGAATCCCGCATCGGCAGCGGCGCGATCGTGGGACCATTCGCACAGCTCCGACCGGGCGCGCACCTGCACGAGGACGTGCACGTCGGGAACTTCGTCGAGGTCAAGAAGTCCGAGATCGGCGCCGGCACCAAGGCGAACCATCTCGCCTACATCGGCGACGCGACCATCGGCCGCGCGAGCAACATCGGCGCCGGGACCATCACCTGCAACTATGACGGCTTCGCGAAGCATCGCACCGTGATCGGCGACCGCGTCCAGATCGGCAGCGACAGCCAGCTGGTCGCACCGGTCCAGATCGGTGACGACGCCTACGTCGCGACCGGCACGACGGTGCGCCACGACGTCGAGCCCGGCGCGCTCGCATTCAACCCGAAGCCCGATCAGCGGCGTGCCGGCTGGGTCGAGGGGTTCCGCAAGCGGCAGCGCCCGAAGGACGGCGGCAAGGGCTGACCGCATACCGCCCGAGCCCGCGCGGTATGCGGATCCTCAGGCCCCGGCCGCGGCCGCGAGCGACGACCCGCCACGACGTGCGGCGTCGCGCCGCGCGATCCGCCCGAGCAGCAGACAGAGCGGTGCCATCACCAGAAAGATGCCCGCGCACACGAGCCAGGCTGCCGGGATCCCGTAGGCGCGCGCGACCAACCCCGACGCTGGTGAGCCCGAGTGCGCCGCCCAGCATGAAAGCCATGCCGCCGACCGAGAGCACGGTCGCGCGCAGCTCCGAGCCGACGTGCTCGTTCATCCAGGCGGTGACCACCGGCTGCCGGGCCGCCGTGGTCAGCTCGTAGAGCACCAGCATCCAGACGACGGGCCCGAGTGAGCCCGCGAGCGCGGCCAGCGTCAGGAACCCGGCGCGCGTCACCGTGAGCCCGAGCAACATCCACTCACGACGCAGCCCGCGCAGCAGCGGCTCGACGAGCAACGAGCCGGCGACCGCGGCCAGGTTGAGCAACGCCCAGACCCAGCCGAGCAGCCAGAAGCCCCCGCCGGCGAGGGCGTCGAGGTGGGGCGGCCCGTAGAGCATCACCGGCATCATTGCGAAGGCGGTCAGCACGGTGAGGACGCAGAGCATGCGCAGGACCGCGTGGTCGCGCACGGCGACGAGCCCGCCCGCAACGGTCGTCGTACATGGCGAACAGGCCGACCACGAACGCGGCTGCGAAGAAGCTCGCTGCCACCAGCCAGGGCACGGCGAGGCCGAAGCGGTCCGCGAGATAGCCGCAGGCGAGTCCACCCAGCACTGTGACTGCACGCACGATCGCCTGCGAGCGTGCGAACATCCGGTCGACGGGTCGCTGGTCGCCTTCGGCGCGCACACCATCGACCGCCCAGGCGTCGATCGCTCCGCTCGCGAGCGTGACGCCGATCGCGTCGAACCAGCCGGGCAGGTTCCACAGCGCAACGACGGTGTAGTATGTGCGTTCGGTTCTCGTCACGACCCGCTCCAGGCACGAGCGGAAAAAGGATGAGCCCTATCCGGAGCGCACGCCCGCCGACAATGATGACACCGACACCGACACCGATCCGATCACCTGAGCCTGTTCGTCAAGGCGACAGGTGCTGCCAGCGAAGTCCGTGCGGGACGAAGCGTGAGAAGTCGCTGTCTCGGGTCACGAAGACGCACCCCTCTGCGATGGCGAGGGCCGCGTGCTGCGCGTCAGCCACCATCTTCCCCATCGCGCCCGTTGCGCGGCAGAGATCGGCGACGCGGTTCCAGTGGTCGGCACCGGGCGCCACCGCACGGCAGTTTGGATGGGCGACGATGAGATCGACGGCCGCCAAAGCTGTCGGGAGGGGCGTCGGCACGCGGTAGATCTTGGAGCTCGTCACGATTCGGACGAACCCGACTGCGACGAGAACGCTGAGCGCGAACGGCTCGGGCCCGTCGATCAAGTTCGCAAGCCAGCGCACGTAGCCTACGTGCGACGGCTCGTCGGCCCGGTGAGCGTAAACCAGCACATTCACGTCCGGCATCAACATCGGGAGTCAGCCGGACGGGTTTCGCGGCCGGGCCAAGGAACGGACATCGTCACCATCGAGCATCTCCGCAAAATCCGCGGGCTCGTGCGAGGTCGGCCGCGTGGGATCCCCGAACGTGATCATCTCGAACCGAGACCTCGCGGGCCTAGTCGGCTCTTGCGCCAGCGATAGGCGCAGCGCGTGGTTCAGCACCTCGCTCAGGCTGGTTCCCAGATCCGCCGCGCGCTGCTTGGCCTTTTTGAACAGTCGATCGTCGAGCATCACCGTCGTGCGCATGCGCCGACCATACTTATGCGCATGAATATGTCAACTGCGCGACAGGGCGAAGGGGATGGCCTTGGGTACGTCACCGCCCGACGGTGACAGGATCAGGGCGCTTCCTCGTTCTCCGGTGGCTGACGAGCTGCGTCGCGACGGGTAACCGCCCGCTCGCCCCGGTCTTCGTGGTGGGGAGACCTCGACGGCGTGGCTAAAGGCCGGCATTGTCCGGTCCGATCTGCGGAAGGTAGTCTCAGCGAAGAGCGACCGGGAGAAAGCGGGATCCAGCGCCTATGTGCGGAATCATGGGATACATCGGCGAGCAGGAGGCGAGCCGGATCATCGTCGACGGTCTCCGCCGGCTCGAATATCGCGGTTACGACTCGGCCGGGATCGCGACCCTGGTCAACGGTCACATCGACATCCGGCGTTGCGTCGGCAAGCTCGACAACCTCGAGAAGCTGCTGCTCGAGAAGCCGCTGGCGGGGCAGATCGGCCTCGGCCACACCCGCTGGGCGACACACGGCCGGCCCTCCGAGGAGAACGCGCACCCGCACCGCGCCGGCAAGGTGGTGGTGATCCACAACGGGATCATCGAGAACTACCTGGAGCTCAAGGCCGAGCTGCAGAAGAAGGGCCGCGTCTTCCACTCCGAGACCGACACCGAGGTCATCTCACAGCTCATCGACGACCGCATGGCGGATGGGCTGGGGTTCCTCGAAGCGGCCCGCGCCGCGGTGAAGCAGCTGCACGGCTCGTTCTCGATCGTCGTGCTGTGCGACGACGACCGCACGCGACTGCTGGCTGCGAAGACCGCGACGCCGATCGTGATCGGTCTCGGCAAGGGTGAGAACTTCATCGCGTCGGACATCCCGGCGATCCTGGACCACACGCGCGAGGTGCTGTTCCTCGAGGACGGCGAGATGGCGGAGGTCACGCGCGAGGGCGTGAAGGTGACGACGTTCGACGGCGAACCCGTCGAGCGCGCGCCAAAGCACATCACCTGGGACCCGGTGACGGCGCAGAAGGGCGGCTTCAAGCACTTCCTCGCCAAGGAGATCCACGACCAGCCACAGGCAATGATCGACACCATGCTCGGCCGGATCCGCCAGGAAGAGGGCGACGTCTGGCTGCCCGAGATCGATGCGCTGGGCGTCGACTGGACGAGCCTCAAGCGGATCTACCTCACGGCCTGCGGCACCGCCTGGCACTCCTGCCTGGTCGGCAAGTTCCTGCTCGAGGAGACCACCCGGATCCCGGTCGACGTCGACTACGCGAGCGAGTTCCGCTACCGGCAGCCGATCCTCGGACCCGACACGCTGCTGATCGCGGTTTCGCAGTCGGGCGAGACCGCGGACACGCTCGCGGCAGTGGAGGAGGCGCGCAGCGCCGGCGCCAAGGTGCTGTCGATCTGCAACGTGGTCGACGCCTCGATCCCGCGACGCTCGGACGGCGTGCTGTACACGCACGCGGGACCGGAAATCTCGGTCGCGAGCACCAAGGCCTTCACTACCCAGCTCACCGCGTTCTACCTGCTCGCGCTGCACCTCGGGCGCCAGCTCGGCCGGCTCGACGGTGCAAAGGGCAGGGCGCTGGTCGGCGACCTGGTGAACCTGCCGAGCCTGGTCCAGGAAACGTTGTCGCGCAGCAAGCAGATCGAGAAGATAGCCAAGAAGTACGGCCACGCGCGCGACTTCCTCTACCTGGGACGTGGCATCAACTACCCGATCGCGCTCGAGGGCGCGCTCAAGCTCAAGGAGATCTCCTACATTCACGCCGAGGGCTATCCCGCCGGCGAGATGAAGCACGGGCCGATCGCCTTGATCGACGAGCAGCTGCCCGTCGTCGTGCTGCTGCCCAAGGACCCGATGTACCCGAAGACGCTGTCGAACTTGAAGGAGGTCGAGGCGCGCGGTGGAAGGATCATTGCGATCACCGATGCGCCCTCGCCCGACTTGGAGGAGATCGCCTGGGAGGTCGTCACGATTCCGCAGGTGAACCATCTCCTGGCGCCGATCCTGCTCGTGATTCCGCTGCAGCTGCTTGCCTACTCGATCGCGGTCTACCGCGGCAGCGACGTCGACCAGCCGCGCAACCTCGCCAAGAGCGTCACGGTCGAATAGCGCCTCCTCAGGGGATCACGCCGCGCTCCTTGAGCCCCGCGATAGCCTCCCAGTCACGGCCGAGCTCGAGCAGGACGTCCTCGGTGTGCTGGCCTGCCTCCGGTGCACTGCGCGCCGCTTGCCACGGCGTGCCGAGGAAATCGACCGGCGTCGCGAGCTGCTCGGGGAGCCCTTGCGCCGCGTCGAACGGGACCACGCCGCCGCAGGCACGCACCTGCGGATCGTTGGCGATGTCGTCGCAGTCCTGCACCGGCGACCACCAAACTCCCTCGCGGTCGAAGATCTCTGCCCACTGCGCGAGGGGTCGCCTGGCGAACTCCTGCTCGAGCATGCCCACCACCTCGGCGCCGTGCTCGCGTCGCTTGACGATGTTCGCGGTGCGCGGATCGTCGAGCAGGTCGGGGCGCGCGATCGCCCGGCAGACGTCCGGCCAGTGCCGGTCGGCCTCGAGGCCGATCAGCCAGAACCATTTTCCGCAGCCGGCGCGATAGCTGTTCGCGATCGGGTTGGGCGCGCTGGCGCGGGTGCCCGGCGGCGCGATGTACCCGAAGCGCAGGCGCGTCGCGACGTCCCACCCGACGACGTACATCCCGGCGCGCAGCAGCGAGGTGACCACGTGCTGACCGCGCCCGGTACGACCGCGCGCCACCAGCGCCGCGCAGACCCCGCTCGCCGCCGTGATGGCCGTCGTGTGGTCGCCCATGCCGCCACGTTGCACGGGCGGCTCGTGCCCTTCCGGCGTGAGCATCGCCGCAACCCCGGCACGGGACCAGAAGGCCCCGATGTCGTAGGCCGGGCGATCACGGTCGGGTCCGGTGACGCCGTAGCCGGTCACCGAGCAGTAGACGAGGCCCGGGTTCGACTGCGCGAGCGTCTCGTAATCGAGGCCGAGCTTGTCCAGCGCGCCGGGCCGCAGGTTCGACACGAAGACGTCCGCGCCCGCGATCAGCTCGCGCGCGAGCTGGCGGCCTTCCTCGTGCTTCAAGTCGATCACGATCGAGCGCTTGCCGCGGTTGTCGAGCTCGAACGGCGGATTGAACGGGACGTCGATCCCGACGGCGGACATGAAGATGCCGCGGAAGGGGTCGCCGCGCGGCGGCTCGATCTTGATCACGTCCGCGCCCCAGTCGGACAGGATCCCCGCGGCGGCGGGCCCGGCGACCCAGAACCCGAGCTCGACGACCTTCATCCCTTCCAGTGGTCCCGGCATCAGCGAGCCATGCCCGCCCCCGGCCGCAGGGTCAACCCGATCGCCCGCCTTGCGTGGTTCGGGCGAGCGGCTAACCTCCTGGATCGTGTTCAGCGATCCGCCGCCATCAGTCGATCCGGCCAGCAAGCGCAGCTCGGTCGCGACCATCGAAGAGGCGATCGCCGAGTACAAGGCGGGCCGGATGGTCATCGTCATGGACGACGAGGACCGCGAGAACGAGGGCGACCTGTGCATGGCCGCGGAGAAGGTCACGCCCGAGGCGATCAACTTCATGGCCACCGAGGGCCGCGGCCTGATCTGCCTGCCGGTGACCGAGCAGAAGCTGCGCGAGCTCGGCCTGCCGATGATGGTCGCGGAGAACACGGCTCCGCTCGGGACCGCCTTCACCGTTTCGATCGACGCGCGCCACGGCACCGGGTCGGGCATCTCGGCGAAGGACCGCGCCCGGACCATCCAGACCGTCGTCGCCGACGGCGCGGCTCCGAGCGACATCCGCACCCCTGGACACATCTTCCCGCTGCGTGCACGCGACGGCGGGGTGCTGGTGCGTACGGGTCAGACAGAAGCAGCGGTCGACCTGGCCCGTTTGGCGGGGCTCAAGCCGGCCGGCGTGATCTGCGAGATCATGAAGGTCGACGGCACGATGGCGCGGCTCGCCGACCTGAAGCGCTTCGCGGCGCGCTTCGATCTGAAGCTGGTCACCATCGCCGACTTGATCCAGTACCGGCTGCGCCACGACTCGCTCGTGCACCGCGTCGCCGAGGCGCCGATCAACAGCCGCTACGGCGGCGAGTTCAAGGCGTACGTCTACCGCAGCGACGTCGATTCCGGTGAGCACCTCGCGCTGGTCAAGGGCGACATCACCCCAGACCAGCCGACGCTGGTGCGCGCGCACGCCGAGTACCTGCCCGGCGACGTGTTCGCCTTCGTCAAGCGCAACACCGGCGAGCTGCTGCACCGGGCGATGCAGATCATCGCCGACGAAGGCAAGGGCGTCGTCCTCTACCTGAAGCGCGAGCAGGGTACCGAGATGTTCGCGCCGCGCGGCGATGCGACCGGTCCCGACGAGGATCCCGACGTCCGCAAGCCGAGCACGATGTCGAGCGGGCGGCTGAAGGAGTTCCGCGAGTACGGCATCGGCGCGCAGATCCTGCGCGACATCGGTGTCGGCAAGATCCGCCTGATCAGCAACTACCGGCGTCGTCTGGTCAGCCTGCCCGGCTTCGGTCTCGAGGTGGTCGAGACGGTGGCGCTCGACGTCGCCCCGGGGACACCCGAGTCGGCTGAGCCCGCCGCCGTGAGCCGCACCGCCCGGCCGCGGCCGCGCGGCGTCACCACGAAGGCCGGAGACGCACGCAAGACAGCACGCTCCTGACCTTCTCAGCGCCCCGGAAAGCTCTCGAGTCCGATCAGGACGAACTGCGTGTCGAGGCCGCGATTGGGCTGCTCGATGCCGGCATTCGAGATGTGCCGCCAGCGGTAGGAGAAGCTGAGCGCGAGCTGGTCGGTGAGGAACAGGTGGATCCCGGCCCCGCCGAACGACGCGAACTCGAACGGTCCGCCGAGCTGGAGACCCTGCAACCCGGTGTACATCACACCCGTCCCGAGCTCGACGTAGGGGACCACCTGCTGTCCCGCGTCGTACTCGAACTTGAGCGCGAGTGGCGTGATGCCGACTTCGATCGCATCCTGATGGTTCGTCGCGCCGGCGATCCAGGGCTCGATGAACCACTTGAGGTTCAGGTTGTTGCGCGCCAGCGGCTCGTCGATGACGTCGGGAAAGAGCCAGGCGGCGCGCACGTACAGGGGAACGACCTGCACGTTGCCGCGCTCGGAGAAACCGTAGCCGGTCGTCACCGCCAGCTCCTGTGCCCCGCTGCGCTCGGCGGCGCCGGTCGGTGCGGTGGACACAGCGATGATCGCGGAGACAAGAACCAGGATCGCTGCGCGCGACGGGCGGTGCATCTATGGTATCCTTTCGGGCTGATCCGATGCGAAAGCCGCACCTATCCCGCCTGCCCGTGCATCGCAACGACCACCCCTCGCGGATGGCGCGACGAATGCGTCCGGCCAGCGCATGCGCGGTGCTCTGGACGCTGGCTGCAACCTTGGTCGTCCTCGTCCCCGCCGCGCTCGCGACCCCGGTGGTCGAGCTGTCGGGGCGGATCGAAGCCGACGGTGCGGGCGGGGCCCGGATCGTGGCGGTGGCCTCGGTGGCGAAGGGTTACCACGTCAACGCGCACCGTCCCGACGAAGAGTTCCTGATCCCGACCGAACTGACCCTCACGTCTCCGGGCATCACCTTCGAGGAGTCGCAGTACCCGACGCCGATCGCGCAGCACTTCGCGTTTGCGGGCGAGAAGCCGCTGCTGGTCTACCACGGGCGCTTCGAGATCGTCACGCAAGGGCAGCCGGCGCCGTCGGCGCCGGTCGAGCTTCGCTTGCGCTACCAGGCCTGCGACGACGAGCGCTGTCTGCCACCGACCTCGGTCCAGGCGACGCTGCGGCCGGGCGACGAGACGGCCGCCGGCGCGGCGGGGGCAACCGCGGCCACCCCGCGCGAGCAGCTCGCACGCGACCCGAACGCCTCGCTGCTCTCGCGCTGGCTTGCGGACGCGAGCCTGCCCACCGCCCTGCTGGTGACGCTCGTTCTTGGCTTGACGCTCAATCTGACGCCGTGCGTGTACCCGCTGGTGTCGGTCACGATCGGCTACTTCGGCAGCCAGGCGAGCGGCACGCGCGCGTGGCCGCTCGCCTGTGCCTACGTGCTCGGCATCACGCTGAGCTTCGCCGCGCTCGGTGTCAGCGCGGCGTTGTTCGGCGGCCTGTTCGGCGCACCGCTGCAGCACCCGGCAGTGCTGGTCGGCCTGGCCGCCGTGATGATCCTCCTCGCCGGTGCGAGCTTTGGTCTCTACGAAATCCGCGCGCCGGCGACTTTGGTCAACAAGGTCGGCGGTTCGTCCACCGGTGCCGGTGGCGCGCTCCTCATGGGGCTCACCATGGGCATCGTCGCTGCACCGTGCATCGGTCCGGTGATCCTCGGGCTGCTGGTCTACGTCGGCTCGCAGCGCGACGCGGTGCTCGGCTTCTCTCTGTTCTTCGCGCTCGGTCTCGGCATGGGATTGCCCTACATCCTGCTCGCGTCGGCAGCGGGAGCGATCCGCCAGCTGCCGCGCTCGGGCGAGTGGCTCGCCTGGGTGAACCGGCTATTCGGAACGCTGCTGCTCGGCATGGCGCTTTACTTCGTGTCGCCGCTGCTCGACGACGCAGTGCTGCGCGTCGTCGTCCCGCTGTACCTCGCCGCCGCTGGCCTCTACCTCGGGTTCTTCGAGCGCTCGGCGCGCTCGATCCGCTGGTTCGCCGTCGGCAGGCGCGCGCTCGGTCTCGTGGTGTTGCTGCTCGCGGTGTGGGTCGCGCTGCCGAGTGCGCAGGCGCGGGAGGGAATCCGCTGGCAGCCGCTCGCCCGTGAAGGGCTCGAACGCGCCCGGGCCGCACGCCGACCGGCGATCGTCGAGTTCGCGGCCGACTGGTGCCTGCCCTGCCTCGAGATGAAGCGCACCACCTTCGTCGACCCGGCCGTCACCCGCGAGGCGGAGCGCTTCGCGACCTTCGTCGCGGACGTGACCGAGTCCAGCGAGCGCAACGACGCGCTGCTTGCCCAGTTCCAGGTCGTGGGCGTGCCGACGATCATCTTCTACGGGCCGACGGGAGCGGAGGTCGAGCGCCTGGTCGGATTCGTCGACGCCGAGGTGTTCGTGCGCACCATGCGTCGCGTCGCCGGCGGCGACCGCGACGGCCCGCCTGAGCCGGGCGATGCCGAGCTGCCGAGCCTAACCCGACTCCGGGAACAAGGTCGGGATGTAGTGGCCACGGAAGCCGGAGTACTCACCGCGGACCATGTAGGTGCACAGCGAGTGGACGGCGAGCCGCTGCTGGGCGAACAGCTCCCGCACCAGATCGTCGCGGCAGGCGGGAACGAGTAGTCGGACGTCGCTGTTCACCGGCAGATCCGTCGTGCCGGCTGCGATCAGCGCGAGGGCGGAATCGAGCGATTCCGCGACCAGCGGACCGAGCACCGTGACCCCGCCCCGGACGATCCGGGCCAGCATCCCGTCACGCGCGAGAAAGATCTCGCCCAGGCGCAAGAGCAGCACGTGATCCTGTGGCCGGTCGATGCCGAGCAGCGCGCGCTCGATCTCGGCGATACGCGCGAGGTCGCCACGATACGCGCGGCGGATGTCCGGGCCCGCACGACCGCCGCGGGTACTGCGAAAGCTCGCCCGCAGCAAGACCTCGCGGCCGACGAAGCCAGCCCGGCAGTAGAGCGCGTACGCCGTCTCGTTGAAGGCGTCCTGGATGAGTCGCAGCGACACCACGCCGGCAGCGTCTGCGCGACGGCAGATCTCGTCCATCAGGGCGCGACCCGCTCCGATACCCTGGAGCGCCGGCGCGATCGTGATGGGACCGGCACCGGCGGTCCGCCCGCGGACGTGCAGGAAGCCGCTGCCGGCCACCTCGCCCGTGACGGTCACGACGACACAGCCGCCCGGATCGAGGTCCCGGTAGGCGTCCGCGATCACGGCGCCGACGCTGCCATCGGTCACGACCGGCCCGAAGCCGCGCCGCTTGTAGATCTCGTTGAAAGCGTCGCGGAAGATCTCGGCCACGCGCGGCACGTCCCCGGCGGTCATGTCCCGCACCGCGATCTCCCGCGCCCCCGCTGGTCGCCGCCCGCGCACGGCGCCCCTCATAGCACGGGCGCGGGCGGCGGTGGACGGCGGCTTGCCTCGCCTCGCTGGCTCTGGAAGTGCAGACTCTGCCGCCAGCGAGTCACGGATGCTTGACGACTTCTACTTCACCGACCCGCGTCTCACCTTAATCCCGATCGAGCACCTGAGCCCGGACGGAATCGCGCCCGGTTTCGCAGCGACGTTACGCGACCGCCGGGGCTGGCTGGAGGAGCGGATCGAGCTTCTCGACGAGTCGTTCCGCCTCTACTGGCAGCGGCTCGCCGCACTCGCGCGGCGCGGCCGGGATCTCAGCCCGCCACGTCTGCGCAACATCGGCGTGGTCGGTGACGGGTCGGCGGTTCGTCCCTACGCCTCGATCCTCAACACCAGCACCTGGACGCTGTACGAGAGCGATCTCGACCCGGCCCGCTCGGACCCGGAGTTCGTCGCCTACCTTCTCGTGCACGGCGACCGCATGGCCGAGGTTGGCGAGGTCACGCTGGCCGCGGTGCACCTCGCGGCATGGTGGTTCGAGCGCAGCGAGGGCGAGCGGGTGTCCTTTCGCGCGGCCGCCCACGCGTCTCCCCGCCCTGACGCTGCCACCTACCGGGCAATCGCCGACGCGCTACCTTGGCTGCGCGAGCTGCGCCACGGAAAGCTCCGACCGCCGCGCAAGCCCGGCGGTCACCGCCCCATCCCGGGCACGGGCCTGCTCGTGCCACGGGCCATCGAACACGAGCCGGATCGGCTGGTGGCGACCTGCCGCGCCGCCGCGACCGCCACGCTGACGACGTTCCACGCGCGCTGGCGCGGCAGCGGCGACGCAGCCGCCGGCGAGCTACTGGCCTGGCTCGAGGACGACGCGCCGCCGCTGCTCGTCACCGGACGAGCGGACGCGGTCGTGCTCTGGGATCCCGAGCGGCGGGCGCTGGTCGATCCGCTGCGCGCCGAGCTTGGCTCGGCCGGAGAGGCGGCCGTGCGCGACGTGGCCGCCGACCTGCGCCTGGTCGCGGCGCACACTCGCCGGTTCCTTGCCGCCGTGCGCCAGCCGCACGCCCTGCCCGCGCCCGATCCGCACGCGTCCCAGTCCGGCTACGCCTACATGCACCGCGCGCGCCGCTCGATCGCGTACAATCTGCACGAGCCCGGCATCGAGCGGCTCGCGGGACCGGCGCTGCCGTACGCGCGGGCCATGCTGGGCGCGCGCACGGTCCACGAGTGGGCGCACCTCGCGGTCGACGGCGGATTCGTGCCGCGCTCGGTGGACGGCGCGACCTGGACCGGTTTGCGCGAGCGCTTCGCGGCGCTGCTCGAGGAGAGCATCGCTCGGGCACCGCGAGCGTTGCGCGAGCGTTGCGCTCCCGACCTGCGAGTCCTCGGACGGGACGGCAGTCCCGGCGCGGCGCTCGCGGACGTCTTCGCGAGCCGGCTGCCCGACTATCAGTCCAACCTGCTCGGCTTCCGCTTCCTCGGCCGCGACGAGCGCGAGGCCTACGTCAGGCAGAATATCCGTCCGCTCGCCCGCGAGTACCAGCCGAGCCAGTTGTGGCGTCTGCTGGTGCGCGCACTTTATGAGCTCCAGTACCTGGGCTTCAGCGAAATCCCGGATCCGCGGCGCTACTTCCTGCAGAGCACCTGGTTCGAGCGCGACTTCTTCGCCTGCGGGGCACTCGATGAGCAACGCTTCGAGGCGCTGGCGGCCGCCGCGCACGCGATCTGTGCCGCGCACACGATCGACGAGGCACGGCTCCATCCGGTCGTCGGGCCATCGCCGGGGGGATGACCACGAGGGGCCTCATCCCCTCGTTCCGCAGCCGCCAAAGTCCTTGCTTCGCGCGCCCCCGCCGTGCGAACCGTCTCGCCATGGAAGCTGCGGTCATCGGCGCGGGATCGTGGGGCACCGCGCTCGCCATCCAGCTCGCGCGTGCAGGGCACGCGGTGACGCTGTGGGCGCGCGACGATGCGAGCGTCCGGGAGATGGCGGAGACGCGCGAGAACAAGCGCTACCTGCCGGGTGTCCACCTGCCGGCGCCGCTCAGCCCGACATCGAACCTCGAGGAGGCCGTACGCGCCGGCGCCAAGCTGCTGGTCTGCGCCGTGCCCTCGCACGCGGTTCGCGAGACCATGAGCCTGGCGAGCGCCCACCTGAAGGGCGAGACGGTCATCGTCAGCGCCACCAAGGGGCTCGAGGAAGGGACCTCGAAGCGCATGAGCGAGGTGCTCGAGGAATGCACCCCGTGCAAGGGACAGGTGGCGGTGCTCGCCGGTCCGAGCTTCGCGAAGGAGGTGGCGGCCGAGATGCCGACCATCGTCACGGTTGCCGCGGCCACCCAGAAGCTTGCCGACTTCGTGCAGCACGCCTTCGTCACGCCGATGTTCCGGGTCTACGCGCTCGATGACGTCGTCGGGGTCGAGATCGGCGGCACGGTAAAGAACGTGATCGCGATCGCCGCGGGCGTGAGCGACGGCCTCGGGCTCGGACACAACACGCGGGCGGGCATCATCACCCGTGGGCTCGCCGAGGTGAACCGCCTGGCCATGAAGCTCGGTGCCGATCCGCTCACGGTCACCGGGCTCGCCGGGCTGGGCGATCTGGTGCTCACCTGCACCGGAGACCTGTCGCGCAACCGCTCCCTCGGGGTCCGGTTGGGCAAGGGCGACAAGCTGAGCGAGATCCTGGCTTCGATGAAGCAGGTCGCGGAAGGTGTCCGCAACACCTTGACGGTGGACGACCTCGCCCGTACCCATCAGGTGGATATGCCGATCACCGCACAGATGCGCTGCCTCCTGTTCGAGGACAAGACGCCGCGGGCGGCGATGGTCGACCTGATGACGCGTACGCTCAAGCACGAGTTCGCGCGCTGATCGGGTCGTAGAACGGGAGTCGACGATGGCGAACAAGGGAAGCTGCAAGGCCGAGGGCTGCGCGAAGGACGCGGTTGGCAAGGGGTACTGCACCCGCCACTTCAAGCTGTGGCGCGAGGGCAAGATGCCCAAGGGGCGCTACAAGACCTGCCACACCGAGGCCTGTCGCAAGAAGCAAACCGCGGCCGGGCACTGCGCCGATCACCAGAAGAAGAAGGCTGTCGCGGCCGAGGCGAGTTGACGCCCGGGCGCTGGCCTTCGCCGGCCGCGACCTGGTTCGCGGGTGGCGGTCGGCGCTGATCGGAGCTGCGGTGGCCCGGAATTGACACCGGGCAACCCGCATGGTTCCTTCGCCGCTTGCTTTGTGCGCTCCCGGACGTGACCGTCTCGTGAGCCCTTCGAATCGAAACGGGCGGACCCAATGAAACGCACTTATCAGCCGAGCAACCGGCGGCGGAAGAGAACGCATGGCTTTCTCGCGCGCATGGCGAGCCCGACGGGTCGGCAGGTGATCAAGCGTCGCCGCCGCAAGGGCCGCAAGCGCCTCACAGTTTCGATTCCGCCGAAGCAGCCCGGTTGAGTCCGGACGACGGGAGCCCCCGTCGCTCCAAGACGCGCGTGCTGGGCAAGGAATCACGCGTCCGCAAGCGGCGCGAGTTTCTGCAGATCCAGAGTGGCGGACGCCGCGTGTCGACGCGTCATTTCCTGGTCGTTTACGTCTACTCTGGCGACGGCCCGACGCGCCTGGGAATCACCGTGACCAAGAAGATCGGCAACGCGGTGGTACGCAATCGGATCAAACGCGCGGTGCGGGAGACCTTCCGCCGCAACGCATGCCGCACGGCACGTGGCGCGAGCCTGGTGGTGATCGCTCGCGACGGCGCTGGTGCGCTGGGTGGGCCGGCCACCGCGGCCGAGCTTGAGCCCGCCTTCGCCACCATCGGCTGCGGCGCTTCTTCCGCGGCCGGATCGGCACATCCGTCCGGGGCGCAATGAGCGCAGGCATGGCGATGTTCCTGCGGGCGCTGCTGCGCGCCTACCAGCTCGTGCTCTCGCCATGGGTCGGCCCGGCTTGCCGCTTCGAGCCGAGCTGCTCCGAGTACGCGCGCCAGGCCATCGACCGTCACGGCCCCGGACATGGCTCGCTGCTCGCACTGCGCCGCCTCTTGCGCTGCCACCCGCTCGGTGGCTCCGGCTTCGACCCCGTTCCCGAGGAGCGTGGGTCCGCACGGCTCGCACGTGCGCTCGCCCACCCGACCCGGAGCGACGCCTGATGGATCGCCGTACCCTCATCTTCATCACCGTCTCGGTGCTGATCGTCGTCCTGTACCAGGAGATGGTCCTCAAACGGTTGCCGCAACCGCCGTCGGTAGAGGCACCCGTTCAGACCAGGAGACCCGACCTGACCAGTCGCGACCTGGAGAAGCGCTCGCCGGAATCCACGGCCGGACCGACCGCCGTCGAGCCGGTGCCCAATGCGAAGCTCGACGAGCCGATCGCCGAGACCGCGACGCTCGAGGGGCGCGACATCACGGTCGAAACCGACCTCTACAGCGCGGTGTTCTCCACCCTCGGCGGGCGCCTCAAGAGCTTCACGCTCAAGAGCTTTCGCGCCACCAACGATCCCGGTAGCCCGCCGCTCGAGCTCATCGAACCAGGTCCCGAGAGCGATCTACCGATGGGCCTCGAGCTGCGCGGCGCCCAGGTCTGGGCGGACACGCGTGTGGTCTACCAGGCCAGCAGCGACCTCCTGGAGATCACCGGCGACCAGGAGAAGACGCTCGAGCTGCGGGCCCAGATCGCCGGGCAGCCGCTGGTCAAGCGGCTCACCTTCCGGGGCGACGCCTACCCGATCCGGCTGCAGCTCGAGACGCCGGCGGCGAGCGCGCTGCCGAAGGAGATCGTTACCCCGGGGGCCGACGCGCTGCCGGCCGCGGTCGCGCTGGGCTGGGCCAAGACCATACACCCAACCAAGAGTCAGGTGTTCGAGGGCTCGGCCGCCCTCGTCAACGGCAAGCTGGTCCTGACTGGCCTCGACGGCCTGGAGAAGCAGGAGACGCTCACCGGGGCCATCGCGTGGGCAGGTTTCGAGGACCACTACTTCCTGTCGGCGGCGGCCCCGGATCATGCGACTGCTGTCGTCCTGCGGGCGCGCGGCTCGACGATCGAAACCAAGATCCTGACGCCGCGCGAGGGCGACGGCGCACCGCAGGTCGAGTACACGCTGTTTCTCGGTCCGAAGGAGCTCAAGATCCTCGAGGCGGCGGGACACGACCTCGAGCGCGGCATGAACCTGGGTTGGTTCGGTCCGATCTCGCTGCTGCTGCTGCGCGTCCTGAACCTCTCGCACCGCGTCACCGGCAACTACGGCGTCGACATCATTCTGCTCACCTGCCTGGTGAAGATCGCGTTCTGGCCGCTCACGGCGAAGAGCTTCAAGTCCATGCGCGAGATGCAGAAGCTGCAGCCGGAGATGCAGAAGCTGCGCGAGAAGTACAAGGACGACGCGAAGCAGATGAACACCGAGATCATGGAGCTCTACAAGCGCCACAAGGTGAACCCGCTCGGCGGCTGCCTGCCGATGGTGCTCCAGATCCCGGTCTTCTTCGGCCTCTACCAGCTGCTGGCAAACACCATCCAGCTCCGCCACGCGCCGTTCCTCCTGTGGATCCACGATCTGTCGGCGCCGGAGCGATTCGACGTCATGGGCTACGGCATCCCAGTGCTCACCTTGCTGCTGGGCGCCTCGATGTTCCTGCAGCAGAGAATGACGCCGCCGACCGGCGACCCGACGCAGCAGAAGATCATGATGTTCATGCCCCTGATCTTCACCTTCATGTTCATCGGCTTTCCGGCCGGTCTCACACTCTACTGGCTGACGAACAACGTCCTGACGATCGCGCAGCAGTACTTCGCCATTCGCGACGTACCGAAGCCAGCCCCCGCCTAATTTTTGCGCTTTGCGATGGCCGAGGTGCCCGTGGACCAGGCCAGCCTGTTCATTTGACTACCAGTCTCCGTGACGTATTTTATAATTGATCGCTTGATGTACGCGGCCTCGACGGAGCGCGCGGGGCGCTCGGCGGTGCTCGCCGGCGATTGGTAGAGTCCGGCGATCGTGCCGGGCTACGTCGAGGATACGATCGCCGCGGTGGCCACGCCTCCGGGGGTCGGGGCGATCGCGGTAATCCGGGTGAGTGGCCGCGCGGCTCTGGAGATCGCTGGCAGGGTGCTGCGGCGGAACTCCGGCGAAGCCGAGGCCGTCGGGTTCAGCTCGCATCGCGCGCGTCTGGCGGTGCTGCTCGAGCCGGCTACGGGGACCGTGATCGACCAGGTCCTCGTGCTGCCGATGCTGGGCCCGCGCAGCTTCACGGGAGAGGACGTGGTCGAGATCCACTGCCACGGCAGCGTCCTGATCACCGACCTGACCCTGCGCGCCCTGCTCGCCGCCGGCGCGCGTCCGGCTCGCCCGGGCGAATTCACCGAACGCGCCTTCTTGAACGGCAAGCTCGACCTTTGCCAGGCGGAAGCCGTCGCCGACCTGATCGAGGCATCGAGCGACGCGGGACGAGCGGCCGCCTGGCATCTGCTCGCGGGCGGTTTGTCGCGCCAGGTGCTCGCCTTGCGCGACGCGATCCTCGACCTGCGCGCTCTCGTCGAAGCGCATCTCGACTTCCCCGAGGACGACCTGCCCAGCGACGCGGAGCAGGAGATTGCCAGCGGGCTCGCCGCTGCTCGCGAGGCCCTCACGGTCCTCGCGGCGACCTTTGCGCGCGGACGCCTGGCGCGCGAAGGGATCCGCGTCGCCCTGATCGGCAAGCCCAACGTCGGTAAGTCCTCCCTTCTGAACGCGATCCTGGGACGCGACCGGGCGCTGGTGAGTGCGGAGGCCGGCACCACCCGCGACTACCTGGAGGAGCCGGCGGCCCTCGGCGCCCTGCGGATCCTGCTCTGTGACACCGCCGGTCTGCACGCGGAGGCGGGTGCCGTCGAACGGGCCGGGATCGAGCGCACGATCGACGTGATCAACGCGGCCGATGCGGTGGTGGCGGTTCTCGACGCGTCGCGGACGCTCGATGCGGAGGATCAGGTCGTGATCGAGGCGACGATCGGCAGGCCGCGGCTGTTCGTTCGCAACAAGATCGATCTCGCTGCCGCGTGGCCGGGCGATGGCTCGATGGTCGAGGTCTCGGCGCGCACCGGCCAGGGCCTCGAAGCGCTAGCGGGCGCGATCGCGCGCGTTCTTCCCAACGCCGACATGGAGCCCACGACCGAAGCGGTGGTGGTGACGCGTGCGCGGCACCACGTTGCATTGCTGGCAGCCTGTGCAGCGCTAGGACGGAGCGCGCTCGCGCTCGATACGGCTCAGGGCCTCGAGATCGTTGCTTGCGAGATGCAATCCGCGATCCTCGAGCTCGACAGGCTGGTTGGGATCAGCGACGTCGAGCAGCTCCTCGACCGGATCTTCAGCCGCTTCTGTGTTGGGAAGTAGTTCTTGGTGCGTTAGCTAGGGCCCGGGGCTGCGATGTTTCACGTGAAACAATTTGATGTGGTGGTCGTCGGTGCGGGGCATGCCGGTATCGAGGCCGCCACCGCCGCCAGTCGCATGGGGGCCGACACCCTGCTCCTCACGCAGAACCTCGACCACATCGGTCAGATGTCCTGCAATCCGGCAATCGGCGGTGTCGGCAAGGGCCACCTGGTGAAGGAGATCGATGCCCTCGGTGGCGTGATGGCGCGCGCGATCGACGCCACCGGGATCCAGTTTCGCACGCTCAACATGCGCAAAGGTCCAGCCGTCCGCGCGACCCGAGCCCAGGCCGACAAAGCTGCCTACCGGGCCTACATGAAGCGCCTGCTCGAGACCGTGCCGGGACTCACTCTCCGTCAGGCGTCCGTGGAGCGCTTGCTGGTCGAGGACGGGGAGGTACGCGGCGTCGAGTCGGCCCTGGGCGAGGTCTTCGCTGGGCGAGCCGTGGTGCTGACCACCGGGACCTTCCTCCGTGGTCTGATGCACGTGGGAGACCGCAACCAACCGGGCGGGCGCGCCGGCGACTCCGCTTCGGAGGGCTTGAGCCCCTGCCTCGAGGGGCTCGGGCTGCGGGTCGGACGCTTGAAGACCGGTACCTGTCCGCGGCTGGACGCGCGGAGCATCGATTTCAGCGGCCTCGCCGTCCAGCATGGCGACCAGCCGCCCTCGCCTTTCTCGTTCCGTACGGTGCGTATCGAGCAACGGCAGGTCCCCTGTCACATCACGTACACAACCCCGCGCACGCACGAGATCATCCGCGCGTCCCTGCACCGCTCGCCGATCTTCAGCGGACGCATCCAGAGCCGGGGACCGCGCTACTGCCCGTCGATCGAGGACAAGATCGTTCGCTTCGCCGACAAGGAGCGCCATCAGATCTTCCTCGAGCCCGAGGGTCTCGACACGGTCGAGGTCTATCCGAACGGGCTCTCGACCGCGCTCCCGCTCGAGGTGCAAGTCGCGATGGTGCGCTCCATCCCGGGCCTGGAAGAAGCCCAGATCATGCGGCCGGGCTACGCGATCGAGTACGACTTCGTCGATCCGCTCGATCTCCAGGCAAGCCTGGAGACCAAGCGCGTCGGCAGGCTCTTCCTGGCGGGCCAGATCAACGGCACGACTGGCTACGAGGAGGCTGCGGCGCAGGGGATCGTGGCCGGAATCAACGCGGTACGGCGCGTGCGTTGCAAGCCCGCCGTCGTGCTCGGGCGGGCCCAGAGCTACATCGGGGTCATGATCGACGACCTGGTCACCAAGGGCGTCGGGGGTGAGCCGTACCGCATGTTCACCTCGCGCGCCGAGCATCGGCTGCTGCTGCGCGAAGACAATGCGGACCGCAGGCTGGCCGGGCTCGCGCACGAGCTCGGGGTGTCGAGCGCCGAGGATGCCGAGCGGGCGTCGGCACGAGCTGCGGCCCTCGACCACACACGGGAGCTACTCACGGCCTTCCGGTTGTTCCCCAGCGTCGAGACCAATGCCGCGCTGGTTGCGCTGGGGCTCGCGCCGCTGCGCCAGCCCATGACCGCCGCGGACCTGCTGCGTCGTCCGGAGGTCGACTGGAACCATATCGTGGCGCTCGGGGTGGCGGCCGCAGACGACGACCCATGGGCTCGCGCGACCTTGGTCCTGGACCTCAAGTACGAAGGCTACGTCGTGCGGCAGGAAGCGATCGTCGGGCAGGCGGCTCGCCTCGAGTCCACGGCGCTGCCGCACGGGATCGACTTCACCACCATCGACGGGCTGTCCGCGGAAGCCCGTGAGAAACTGAGCCGCGTCCAGCCGCGGACCCTCGGGCAGGCAGCGCGGATCCCAGGGATCACCCCGGCCGCGATCTCCCTGCTCGGGGTCCATCTCCGGCGCACGCGCTGGGCGTGACCTCAGGCCCGGCCTACCCGATGCCGCACGGCAAGCCCGAAGTTACCTCCGCGAGCGAGCGCTTGCGCAGCGGTGCTGCGGCGTTGGGGGTCGAGCTCGATGAGGTCGCCGTGGCGCGGCTAGAGACGTTCCTCGACGAGCTCGAGCGCTGGAACTCGCGCCTCAACCTGGTCGGCGAGCACGGCCGCGAGGCATTGGTCGACCGGCACATCATCGACTCGCTTGCCGCCGCGTCCGTCCTCGCTGCGCTCGGCAGCGGAATCCGCATCGCCGATCTGGGCAGCGGAGCCGGGCTGCCTGGGATCCCGCTCGCGATCGCCGTCGGTCCGCGCGAGATGGTGCTCGTCGAACCGCGCCGCAAGCGCGCCAGCTTTCTCCGTGCTGCGCGCCGCGCGCTTCCGGAGGTCACGCTGACGGTCCTCGAGCGCCGTGCCGACGAGCTGTCCGAACTCGGACCAGCGACGTTCGACGCCGTCGTGAGCCGCGCCTCGTTGTCGGACGAAGAGCTCGCCGTCGCCGCGCGGCCGCTGCTGCGCTCCGGAGGATTGCTCATCGCCTACCGCGGCGGCGAGCCCAGCGTCGACCCGGGGATGAGCGCATCGCCAGAAGACGGTTTCACCGCAGCGCGCTTCACCGCCTACCAGCTCGCGGCACCGCGCAGGACGTTCGGCTTGCTGATTCGTGAACGCTCTCGTTTCACGTGAAACATCGACTTGCTCGAGCTGCCATTTACCGGATCACGAAGAATCTGTTAGGCAACGCGACTCGCCGCCATGGGACGCGTCATCGCCATAGTCAATCAGAAGGGCGGCGTCGGAAAGACGACCACGGCGGTGAACCTGAGCGCCGGCCTCGCTCTCGCGGGCCATTCCGTCCTGCTGATCGACGCGGATGCACAGTGCAGCGCAACCAGCGGCTACGGCATCCGCCTCACGCAGGAGGAGCCTTCGACGTACGACGTGATCCTCGACCAGGCGAGTCCGGCAGACGCCGCGCGGACCACCATGCTGCCGAGTCTCCGCGTGATCGGCGCGAGCCGCGACCTGGTCGGCGCAGAGATCGAACTGGTGCCGGTCGAACGGCGCGAGCATCGGCTTCGCGAGGCGCTCGCCGGCATCCGCGATCAGTACGAGTTCATCCTCATCGACTGTCCACCTTCGCTCGGCCTCGTGACCCTGAATGCGCTGACCGCCTGCGACTCGCTGCTCATTCCGCTCCAGTGCGAGTACTACGCTCTCGAGGGCTTGACCGCGCTCCTCGAGACCGTTGGCCTGGTGCGCGAGAGTCTCAATCCTGAGTTGACGATCGAGGGCTTGCTGCTGACCATGTATGATGGCCGGAACACCTTGTGCCGCCAGGTCGCCGAGGACGTGAAGGCGCACTTTCGAGACAAGGTTTTCCGTACCGTGATTCCGCGCAATGTCCGTTTGAGTGAGAGCCCGAGCCACGGGTTACCCGCGCTGCTGTACGATCCAGCCTCGCGCGGTGCGCTCGCCTACGGCGAGCTTGCACGCGAAATTGCGGGTGAATCCGGCGGCGGTCCGGACTAATTCAAAACGGGTTTTGATTCTTGATTCGAGGTGAGCATGCGTAAAGCACTTGGCAAAGGGATCGGGGCTTTGATTCCCGGCGCACCCGCGCGACGCAACGCCGTACCGGCGGCGCCGCCGCCCGAGGCTGCTGCAGCGCGCGGCAACATCCAGGAGGTGCCGGTCGACGCGATCGACATCAATCCGCGGCAGCCGCGCAGCCGGTTCGACGCCCAGGCCATCGAGGAGCTCGCGGCCTCGATCCGCGATCGCGGCGTCCTGCAGCCGATCCTGTTGCGCTCGGCGGGGCAGGGTCGCTTCGAGCTCATCGCCGGCGAGCGCCGCCTACGCGCCAGCAAGATCGCCGGCCTGCCCAGCATTCCCGCACTGATCAAGGAGGCGAATGACAGCGAGAGCCTGGTCATCGCGATCATCGAGAACGTCTTGCGCGCTGACCTCACCGCGCTCGAGGAAGCCCGCGCGTATCAGGCCTTGATGGACGAATTCTCGCTCACGCAGGACGAGGTCGCCAAGCGCGTCGGGAAGAGCCGTCCGGCAATCACCAACACGCTACGCCTGCTCAACCTGCCCGAGGACACCCAGCGCGAGCTTGAGGACGGCAGGATCACCGCCGGCCACGCTCGTGCCCTCCTCGCCGTTGCCAGCCCGGCGGCGCGCGCCACGCTGACGCGCGAGATCGTCGCCCGCGGACTCTCCGTCCGCGACGCCGAGAAAGCCGTCGCACGTACGCGCAGCAAGGCCCTGCCCGGCAGCGATCCCGACGTGCGTCGTCTGGAGTCGGACATGAGCCGCACCCTCGGTACCAAGGTCGCGATCCGGGCCGGCAAGGACGGCGCGGGAACGCTCGAGATCGCCTACTTCTCCGACGACGACCTCGGCCGCGTCGCGGCCCAGATCCTGGGACGCCGACGCCTCGCACATTCCGCCGGCAACTGAGAGCGAATATGGTCCGGCCTAATGAATCGACATGTGTTTTTGACATCCCCCCTGCTTGATGGTAGCGGATCGCGGGTCGCGTACGAGCCGCGCCCGGGGTGCTTCGTTCGTACGGCTCGTGCGACAATTTTGTCTCGGCCGCGCCGGGCCGGGGCCAGTTGCCGACAGGCGGGAACGTTCGGGATGGCTCTCTTCAAGAAGGATCGCGGCAGGACGTCGGACGGTCTCGGCGAGTCTGTAAACAGGCTGCCCGAGACCTCCGTCGACCGTGCCGGACCAACCACCGCCACCGAGCCGCGCGAGCGGGAGGGGACGAAAACCATGGCGAGCTATGCGGCGGGGGAGCGTATCCCGACCGGAGAGACGTCGCGAGAGACCGCTTTCCTCGGCAAGGGGACACGGATCTCCGGCAAGGTTTCCTTCGAGGGCACCGCGCGGATCGAGGGCCAGATCGAGGGCGAGATCGTCGCGAACGACACCCTCTTGATCGGCGAGTCCGCGTTGCTCAACGCGCAGATCACCGGCGGCACTGTCGTGATCCACGGCAAGGTCACCGGCGACATCAACGCCAGCAAGAAGCTCGAGATCCGCGCGCCGGGTCGGCTGTACGGCAACGTCACGACGCCGAGCCTGGTCATCGAAGAGGGCGTCGTCTTCGAGGGTCACTGCTCGATGGGCGCTGCCGAGAACCGCGGCGACCGCAAGGTCACGTTGCTCGCCAAGGACGACCGCGGCACCGAGCAGCAGCCAGCGTCCCCTGCGCTCAAGGCACAGGCAGAGGGTAAGTAGAAGTCTCCCAAGAACTCCGACGGTCCCTCGCGCGCTGATCTCGGCGCTCGACCCGGAGCGGGCACTCCAGACTGCCCTCGCTCCCGGTCTGTGTCCCGCTCGCGACCGGCTCCATCGAGAAAACCGCGCGCAGCGAAAGTCTCCGAAATGCTCGAGCTTCCTCCGGCAATAACCTTCTACTGGATGATCGCCGCGTTCTTCGTGTTCACGGCGATCCTGTCGAAGCTCGTCCTGAAGCCGACGCAGGCGGTGCTGGCCGAGCGCGCGAACCGGACCAGCGGCGCGCTGGCCGAGGCGACGCGCATGCAGGCCGAAGCGCGCGCACTCAAAGACGAACTCGCTGCCACCCTCGACCGGGCACGCCACGCCGGCAGCGCCGCGGGCGAGCAGATCCGCCGCGACGCCGAGGCTACCGAGCGCCGCTTGCTCGAGGAGGCGCGCGCGGAGTCGACGCGCACGCTCGACGACGTCCGCAACCGCGTCGAGAAGGAATCAGCGGCGGCGCGAGTCGTCCTTCGCGAGCAATCGGCCGCGCTCGCCCAGCTCGCCGCCGAGAAGATCCTCGGCCGCGCGGTGACGGCTTCATGATGCGCTCGCGAGTCCGCTTCCACGTCGCGCTCGCACCGATCCTGCTCGTCGCCGGACCCGCCGTCGGCACGGCATTCGCGGAATCCGCTGGCGGCCACGCTCCCTCCTGGACGCTCACCATCCTCGGCTTCGTCAACTTCGCGATCTACGCCTACGTGATGTACCGCTTCGCGTGGCCGCCGGTCGTCAAGTACCTGAAGGAGCGCCGGGCGACCGTCGTTTCGGCACTCGAGGCCGCCGCCCGCGCGCATGCCGAAGCGGAAGCGCTGAAGGCGGAGTTCGAGGCGAAGCTCAAGAACGTCGAGGCCGACGCGGCGCGGGCCCGTGACGAGCTGATGGAGATCGCGCGGACCGAGGCCGATCAACTCCTCGCCCAGGCGACCCGCTCCGCCGAGCGCATCCGCCGTGACGCGCAGCTCGTCGCCGACCAGGAGATCGCGCGCGCCCGCCGCGTGCTCCAGGAGGACGCCGCTCTCCTGATCGCCGACATCGCGGGGAAGGTCGTCTCCAAGCAGCTCACCGCCGACGACCAGACGCGCTTCGTCCGGAGCTTCATCGCCGACACGAACGCAGCCGAGTCGGGCGCCAAGCCCCCGGGAGCCAGCTCATGACCGGCGCAATCGCCAAGCGCTACGCGCGGGCCCTGGCCGGCGTCGCGGGGGAGCAGAACCGTCTCGAGCAGACCGCCGACGAGCTCGAGCGCCTGGCTGCCTGGCTCGACGATCAGGACGTGAAGGCTGCGTTCGAGTCGCCAAATCTCGGCGCCACCGCACGCCGCGGGCTGGTCGGGCGTCTCGCGGAGTCGCTCGAGCTTTCGGAGCTGACGAGCGACTTCTTGTCGATGCTCGCCGAGCGCAACCGCCTCGACCATTTCCGGTCGATCGTTCAAGCCTACCAGATCCTCGTCGACCGCTCGCTCGGCCGTGTCCGCGCAGTGGTGCGCGCGGCGACCCCGCTCGACGATGCGAGCGTCGCGCAGATCCGCTCGGGCCTCGAGCAGATCAGCAAGAAGCGGGTGCTCGTGTCGGTCGTCCTCGACCCGACGCTGATCGCCGGTGTCTCGGTCGAGATCGAAGGGCGCGTCTACGACGGCAGCGCCCAGACCCAACTCACGCATCTTGCCCGCTCGATGGCCCGCGAGGTTTCGCCCGGCTGAGAGCGGCGCCCGCGCCGCGCAGCCGCGCGACGGGGATCAGTTCGCAGAATAGGTTCGGAAGGAGACGGAGCAGATGGCGATTCGCGCCGCAGAGATCAGCGACATCATTCGCCAGCAACTCAAGGACTACACCAAGTCGCTGGAGGTGCGGGAGACCGGCACAGTGCTGTCGACCGGTGACGGCATCGCGCGCATCTACGGTCTCGAGCGCGCGGCCGTGGGCGAGCTGCTCGAGTTTCCGCACAACGTCTACGGCATGGTGCTGAACCTCGAGGAGGACAACGTTGGTGCAGCGCTGTTCGGCGAGTCGCAGGCCATCGGCGAAGGTGACGAGGTCCGTCGTACGGGCAGGATCGCTGAGGTGCCGGTCGGGCCTGAGCTACGGGGTCGTGTGGTCAACGCCCTTGGCCAGCCGATCGACGGCAAGGGCGAGATCAAGTCGAAGGAGACGCGGCGCATCGAGCTCAAGGCGCCCGGAATCGTCGACCGCCAGCCTGTCAAGCAGCCGCTGCAGACCGGCATCAAGGCGATCGACGCCCTGATCCCGATCGGCCGCGGCCAGCGCGAGCTGATCATCGGCGATCGCCAGACCGGCAAGACCGCGATCGCGCTCGACACGATCATCAACCAGCGTGGCGGCGACGTCACCTGCATCTACGTCGCGATCGGCCAGAAGCGCTCGACCGTCGCGCAGGTGGTGGACAAGCTCTCCCGCTACGGCGCGATGGAGTACACCATCGTCGTCGCCGCGACCGCATCCGAGTCCGCACCGCTTCAGTTCATCTCGCCCTACTCCGGCTGCACCATGGGCGAGTACTTCCGCGACAACGGGCAGCACGCGCTGGTGATCTACGACGATCTCTCCAAGCATGCGGTCGCCTACCGCCAGCTCTCGCTGTTGCTGCGCCGCCCGCCCGGCCGTGAAGCGTATCCCGGCGACGTCTTCTACCTCCACTCGCGGCTCCTCGAGCGCGCTGCGAAGCTCTCCGAGGCGCGTGGTGGCGGATCGCTCACCGCGCTCCCGATCATCGAAACGCAGGCCGGCGACGTCTCGGCGTACATCCCCACCAACGTGATCTCGATCACCGACGGTCAGATCTTCCTCGAGACGGATCTGTTCTACTCGGGCGTTCGTCCTGCGGTGAACCCGGGCATTTCGGTCAGCCGCGTCGGCGGCTCGGCGCAGGTCAAGGCCATGCGCCAGGTGGCCGGTACGCTGCGCCTCGACCTCGCGCAGTACCGCGAGCTCGCGGCCTTCGCGCAGTTCGGCTCTGACCTCGACGCTGCGACGCAGAAGCAGCTCGCCCGCGGCAGCCGCATGGTCGAGATCCTCAAGCAGAAGCAGTACGAGCCGCTCGCCGTCGAGAAGATGGTCGTCGTGCTCTACGCCGCGACCAACGGCTTCTTCGACGACGTTCCCGAGGCGTCGATCGGTCATTTCGAGCGCGAGCTTCTCGCCTACATCGAAGGCAAGCACCACCAGCTCTTCAAGGACATCGCCTCGCAGCGCGAGCTCACCGACGATCTCAAGCGCCGCGTGACGACGGCGGTCGAGGAGTTCAAGCAGGTCTTCGTCAAGTAATGGCCGACATCAAGACCCTACGAAAGCGCATCGGGACGGTGCGCAGCACGCAGCAGATCACCAAGGCGATGAAGATGGTTGCCGCGGCGAAACTGCGGCGAGCGCAAGCCGCGGCGATCGCGGCGCGTCCCTACGCACAGAAGCTCGAGACCATCGTCGCGCATCTGGTGAGCCGGCTACCGGACGAAGTCCACCCGCTGCTCCGTGTGCCGGAGCAGACCAATCGCGCGCTGGTGATCCTCGTCACCAGCGATCGTGGTCTGCGCGGTGGATACAACTCGAATCTGACGCGCATGGCGGAGGCGTTCATCCTCGAGCGCAGCACGCTCACGATGCAGTTCGAGCCGATCGGTCGCAAGGGGGCCGATCATCTGCGCCGGCGCTCGCGCGCGACGACGACGCAGCATCCGATGCCCTCGGTCCTCGAGGCCGCGGGCACAGCGCGCGAGCTCGCGCGCGACGTCGCGCGCCGGTTCATGGAAGACCAGTTCGACGCGGTCTTCCTGGTGTACAGCCACTTCAAATCCGCGCTCACGCAGGTGCCTACGGTCGAGCTGCTGCTGCCGTTCGAGCGTCATGCCGAAGAGGTTCCCGCGCAATCGTCGCTCGACTACGTCTTCGAGCCGGGCCCCGAGCAGATCGTCGGCTACCTCCTGCCCCGACTCGTCGAGGTGCGCATCCTGCACGCGCTGCTCGAGGCCGGGGCGAGCGAGCAAGCAGCGGCCATGGCAGCGATGGATGCGGCGACGCGCAATGCCTCGGAAATGATCGACCGCTTGACGCTCGTGATGAACCGTGCGCGGCAGGCTTCGATCACCAAGGAACTGATGGAGATCATCGGCGGCGCCGAGGCGCTCAAAGGCTAGATGACGAGTCCGCCGGCCAGGCGGATCACGACGGAGAAAAGTACGGATGGCAACCGCAAACATTGGTCGCATCACCCAGGTCATCGGCCCGGTGGTCGACGTCGAGTTCGAGGGCGGCAAGCTGCCGCCGATCTACAACGCGCTAAAGATCACCAATCCGGGCCTCAACGATCTCGAAGGCAATCTGATCGTCGAGGTGGCGCAGCACCTCGGTGAGCGCACCGTCCGTTGCGTCGCGATGGAGGCCACCGAGGGTCTGGTGCGCGGCATCGAGGCGGTCGACACCGGCGAGGGCATCTCGGTTCCGGTCGGCGCGGGAACACTCGGTCGCATCATGAACGTCATCGGCGAGCCCGTGGACGAGGCCGGTCCGATCAACTTTACCAAGCGCAACCCGATCCACCGCGAGACGCCCTCGTTCACCGACCAGGCGACCGAGATCCAGGCGTTCGAGACCGGCATCAAGGTCGTCGACCTGCTCGCGCCGTACGCGCGTGGCGGCAAGATCGGCCTGTTCGGCGGCGCCGGCGTCGGCAAGACGGTTCTCATCCAGGAGCTGATCAACAACGTCGCGCGCCAGCACGGCGGCTACTCGGTGTTCGCCGGCGTCGGCGAGCGCACACGCGAGGGCAACGACCTCTGGCTCGAGATGTCCGAGTCTGGCGTCCTCGCGAAGACAGCCCTGGTCTACGGCCAGATGAACGAGCCGCCCGGTGCCCGCGCGCGCGTCGCGCTGTCCGCCCTCACCGTTGCCGAGTACTTCCGTGACGACGAGGGCAAGGACGTTCTGCTCTTCATCGACAACATCTTCCGCTTCACGCAGGCGAACTCGGAGGTGTCGGCGCTCCTCGGCCGCATGCCGAGCGCGGTCGGCTACCAGCCGACCCTGTCGACCGATCTCGGCGAGCTCCAGGAGCGCATCACGACCACCCGCAAGGGCTCGATCACGTCGGTGCAGGCGATCTACGTGCCCGCCGACGACTTGACCGATCCCGCGCCTGCGACCACGTTCGCCCACCTCGATGCGACCACGGTGCTGTCGCGTCAGATCGCCGAGCTCGGCATCTACCCCGCGGTGGATCCGCTCGACTCGACCTCGCGCATCCTCGATCCGAACGTGGTCGGCGAGGAGCACTATAACGTCGCGCGTCAAGTCCAGGAATTGCTGCAGCGCTACAAGGACCTGCAGGACATCATCGCCATCCTCGGCATGGACGAGCTCTCCGAAGACGACAAGCTGACGGTCTCGCGCGCACGCAAGATCCAGAAGTTCCTGTCGCAGCCGTTCAACGTCGCCGAGGCGTTCACGGGGACCAAGGGCGTCTACGTCAAGCTCGCCGACACCATCCAGGGCTTCAAGGAGCTGGTTGCGGGTAAGCACGATCACCTGCCCGAGCAGGCCTTCTACATGGTCGGCACCATCGACGACGCCGTCGCCGCGGCGAAGCGCCTGGCCGCCTGACCTAGCGGACTCCGATCGCCATGCGACTTCTGCTCGTCACGCCCGAGAGGCAACTCCTCGACACCAACATCGAGGAGATCTACGCGCCCGGCGTTCTCGGCCAGTTCGGCGTGCTGCCGGAGCACGTCAACTTCCTGACCGCGCTGGGCACCGGCGAGCTGCGCTATCGCAGCGACGGGGTCGACCACTACGTCGCGGTGAGCGGTGGCATCCTCGAGGTGCTCGACGTCGTCGTCACGGTGCTGGCCGATTCGGCCGAGGCCGCGGACGAGATCGACGTCGAGCGCGCCAAGCTCGCCGAGGAGCGGGTCCGGCACGTGCTCGGCCGCACGGCGTCCGACGCACCGGAGAGCGCAGACCTGCAGTCCGCGCTCGTACGCGCTGCGAACCGCCAGACGGTCGGCGCGCGCGCGGTCCGCCAGGTCGCCGCGCACTGATCGGACGCGGGACTCCTCAAGGAGAGCCGCTCAGCCGGCGCGTGCCACCATGGCGCGCCCGGCCGTGAGCACGAACTCGGCTTCCGCGAAGTCGTCGCGCCAGTCCACCGCGACCGTCTCGCCTCCTACCAGTTGTCGCGAGGCGATCAGACGGGCGAGCGGAAACACGATCCGCCGCTCGAGGACGCGCTTCAGCGGGCGTGCACCGTGTTCAGGGTCGGTTCCTTCGGCGAGCAGGCGCTGCCGCGCTCGCGCGCTGTAGACGAAGCGGATCGGCTCTCCCCGCCGCGCGAGGCGCTGCTCGATCTTCATCAGCTCGATCTCCAGGATCTGCGCGAGCTGGCCACCGTCGAGGCGATGGAAGACGATCTTGTGGTCGAGGCGGTTCATGAACTCCGGCGAGAACGTTCGCCGTGCCTTCCAAAGCACCGCGTCCTCGATGCGCTGCTGCACGCGACCCTCGGGCTCGCTGCCGCCCGTCGCGAAGCCGAGCCGGGGCGCCAGGATGTCACTCACCGAACGGCTGCCGATGTTGCTCGTCAAGAATATGAAGCAGCTCGAGAGGTCGACTTCCTTGTTGGTTCCCAGCGTCAGTCGAGCCTTGTCGAGCACGCCGAGCAAGAGCTGCCAGAGCGCGTCGTTGGCCTTCTCGATCTCGTCGAAGAGCAACAGGGTGAAGGGAAAATCGGCAGTCTGGTAACGCAGCAGATTGCTGCTCGAGAGGTACGGGTTGGTCTCCTGGTGACCGAGATATCCCGGCGGAGAGCCGACCAGGCGTGCGACCTCGTGGCTGTGGCTGAACTCGGCGCAGTCGATCTTGAGCATCGCGCGCCGGTCTTCGAAGCAAACCTCCGCCATCGCCTCGACGAGGTTGGTCTTGCCGGTACCCGTCGGGCCGAGAAAGAGAAACGAGCCCAGCGGCCGGTCCGAGCTCGCCAGTCCGGCGCGAAAGATCTGATAGGCTTCTGTGACGACGTCGATCGCCGGCTGCTGGCCGATCACGCGCGACACCAGCGCGGCGCGGAACGTCTCGACCTCGTCGCCGACGCGTCCGGGTTCGAGGCGCGTCTCCCCGGGCGGCACGGAAGCCTTGGGACGCACGACCCGGCGCGAACGCGTCGCGCGATAGCGGCGCTCGACTTTTCCACCACCAGCAGCAGCATCCATCACAGCTGCTCTATCGTCTCCCGGGCGCAGCGCCTTGAGCTTTCCCGGCTCGTGGCCGCATGGCATACCACCTGGATGAGGCTGGCGGGAAAAACGGCTCTGGTCACCGGAGGCTCGCGCGGCATCGGTCGCGGAATCGTGCTCGCGTTTGCCCGCGAGGGCGCCGACGTCGCGATCAACTACCGGCGCGATGCCGAGGCGGCTCGCGAAACCGCCGCCCAGGTGGTCGCCCTCGGGCGACGCGCCGAGGTCTACCAGGCCGACGTCGCCGATTGGCCGGCGGTCGAGACCATGTTCAATGCCGCCGGCAAGGCCTTCTGCGGCTTCGACATCGTCGTCGCGAACTCCGGAGTCGCATCGCGCACCGCATCGCTGGTCAACACCGATCCAGGTTACTGGGACAAGGTGCTCGGGGTCGACCTGAACGGCGTCTTCTACACCTGCAAAGCTGGGGTGCCGCTGCTGCGCGCGGCCGGCAACGTGATCGTCGTCTCGTCCATCGGAGCCGACCTGTGCGCCCCCTACGGGGCGCCCTATTACGTCGCCAAGGCGGGGGCGAACGCGCTCGTGAAGGTGCTCGCGAAGGAGCTCGCTCCCGAGAGGAAGCGGGTCAACTGCATCGCTCCCGGCATGGTCGCGAGCGACATGGGCAACAGGCTTTTGGCCGCGCTCGGCGAGGGCATCGTCAGCACCATCCCGCTCGGCCGCATCGGACAGCCGGAGGACATCGGCGCGGCCGCCGTCTTCCTCGCCTCCGAAGAGGCAAGCTTCATCACCGGCAAGATCCTGCGCATCGACGGCGGCGTCTTCATGTGACGGCGCAGGCGCGCCATCCGCCTCTCAACCCGCCGACCAGACCAGCCAGGCGCCGACCGCGCCGATCACCACGACGACCAGTCCGACGACGATCCGGAGGTTGCCGCCGCCGGGCTCGTCGACCTTGAGCCTACCGCCCCGACCCTCCTCGCGCGCGGCTTCGCTGAGGAACTGCGCAACCGTCGACGCCGGGTCGAGATCGAGAAACTCCGCATACCGCCGGAGAAACGGGATCAGGTAGAACTCGTCGGCGACCAGCCGCGATTTCCCGGTCTCCATCGCCTGCAGATAGTGAAGGGGAATCCCCAGCGCGCTGCGCACGTCCTCGACGGACATGCTCCGCGACTCCCTCTGCTGGCGTAGAACCTCTCCGACCTTGCCCACGGCACCCCCTGCCGCCTCGATGGTTCGCATCCTCTGTACGGGCGCAGCCGCAACCCTTCAAGCACCACCAACCTTGACAGCCGCATGTCTGGCCAATACTGAACGTTCAGTATGGCAAGCCCGTCGGCAGGAACACGCCGCGTCGAGCCGGGCCGCGAGGGGCTGGTCGCGATCGCCATCGATTGCTTCGCCCGCTATGGCTACGCGGGCACCTCGATCGATCGAATCGCGCGCACCGCCGGCGTGACCAAGGGCGCGCTCTACTACCACTTCCGGGACAAGCAGCAGCTGCTCTTCGAAGCCGTGAAGGAACGTATCGGGGCCTTCGAACAGCACGTCGTGGGCCGCGTCGGGCGGATCGATGATCCCGCGGCCACGCTGCGTGAGATCGCTCGCATCTGCGCCTTGGACGCCGCCCAGGACAACCACCGGCGCTTCATTCTGACCTTGATGGTCGAGGCGTTGGATACCAATGCCGCGCTGTCGGACGAGTTCCGCGAGATGCTGCACCGCTTCCGGAGCTTCCACCGCCATCTGATCCGTCAGGGCCAGGAGCGTGGCTTGTTCCGTGCAGACGTCGACGTCGCGGTCGCGGCAGTGCAGTTCGTGAGCGGCATCCTCGGTGCGGAGATCCAATACTATCAAGATCCCGCGCGGATCGATCTGACCAGGACGCTCGAGTGTCACGTCGAGCAGTTCCTCGCCTGGCTGACCGTCGCCAAGACGGATGGCCCGCCCGCTTCAGGAGGACGACCGAATGTTTGACCTCGAGATGACCGAGGACCAGAAGCTCATCCACGACACCGTCGCGAGCTTCGCGAAGGCCGAGATCCGTCCGCTCGCGCGCGATTGCGACGAGACCGGAGTCATCCCGGCGGAGCTCGCCGACAAGGGCTTCGAGCTCGGCTTGATCCACTCCGCGATCCCCGAGGACCAGGGCGGCTACGGCGAGACACGCTCCGCGGTGACCGGCGCGATCGTCGCGGAGGAGCTCGGTTGGGGAGACCTCTCGATCGCCCTCCACCTGCTGGCGCCTCGGCTCCTCGTCTATCCCCTGATCGACGCTGGCACGCCGGAACAACGCGCGCAGAACTTGCCTGCGTTCGCCAAGGCCTTCCACGCTGGTACCGCTGCGGTCGTCGAGCCGCGTTTCGATTTCGACACCACGCGCTTCGCGACCACCGCGACGGCCAAGGATGGCGGCTTCGTCCTGAACGGCGCCAAGTGCTTCGTGCCGCTCGCGCAGGAATCCGAGACGATCCTGGTGCTGGCACAGCTCGCTGACGCGCCGGCCGCGTTCCTCGTGCCGCGCGGCGCGGCCGGCGTCACGGTCGGCGAGCGCGAGCAGAACATGGGCATCAAGGCGCTCGCCACGTACGAGGTCGCCCTCGAGAACGTGCAGGTGCCTGGGTCGGCGCGGGTCGGTAGCGACGCCGCCAGCCTCGAACGGATGGTCAACCAATCGCGGGTCGCTCTCGGCGCCCTGGCGCTCGGCATGTCACGCGCCGCCTACGACTACGCACGCGACTACGCCAAGGAGCGTAAAGCGTTCGGCGTCGCGATCGCGCAGAAGCAGGCGATCGCGTTCATCCTCGCCGAGATGGCGATCGAGATCGACGCCACGCGGCTGCTGCTCTGGGAAGCGGCGTGGATGCTCGACCAGGGCAAGGACGCGACGCGCGAGTGCGTTCTCGCCAAGCGATACGCGAGCAACGCTGCGCTCAAGATCACCGACAATGCCGTGCAGGTCCTCGGCGGCCACGGCTACGTGCGCGATCATCCGGTCGAGATGTGGCTGCGCAACGCACGCGGGTTCACGTCCTTCGAAGGTATGGCGATCGTTTGAAGCACCGCATCGCGGAGGTACGAGCATGATCGATTTCGAGCTTTCCCCGAACATCCAGGGCTCCCGCCAGATGATCCACATGCTGGCCGAGCAGGTGATGCGCCCGATCTCACGCGAGTTCGACGAGCGCGAGCATGAGAAGCCGACCGAGTTCCTCAACACGATGTGGAGCCTGTCCGCCGGAACGTCGTTCGGCAACGATCGCGACTCCGAGAAGACGGCGGCCCCGAGCACCGGGCCGAAGGAGTCCAACCTCGCGTCGTGCGTAAGCATCGAAGAGCTGTCGTGGGGCGACGCCGGGCTCTACTTGACGATTCCGAACGCCGGGCTCGGCGGTGCGGCCGTTCTGGCCGCGGGAACGCCCGAGCAGAAGCAGCGCTTCCTCAATCCGTTCAAGAGCGGCGAGCCCAAGTGGGGCGCCATGGCGATCACCGAGCCGCACTGCGGATCCGATAGCGCCGCGCTGCAGACCACCGCGGTGCGCGACGGCGATCACTGGGTCCTGAACGGGACCAAGATCTATTGCACCTCTGGTCTCATGGCCGCCGAGAAGTCTGATGGCTTCGTGGTCGTCTGGGCGACCGTGGACAAGAGCGCGGGGCGATCCGGCATCAAGTCGTTCGTCGTGCCCGCGCATACGCCCGGCATGAAGGTCATCAAGGTCGAGAACAAGCTCGGCATCCGTGCCTCCGACACCGCGATGATCGTCTTCGAGGACTGCCGGATCGCGCTCGACAACATCCTCGGCTCGCCCGACGTGAAGGCGTCCACCGAGGGTTTCAAGGGGGCTATGGCCACCTTCGACGCGACGCGGCCGCTGGTGGCTGCCAGCGCGCTCGGTATCGGACGCGCGGCACTGGACTTCGCGCGCGAGGCGCTGGAGCGCGCCGGCATCACGATCCGCTATGGCGCCGCCGCCTCGACCTTGACCGCGATCGAGCGCGACTTCATGGAGATCGAGAGCGATCTGCATGCCGCCCGACTTCTGACCTGGCGGGCGGCCTGGATGATGGACCGCGGCAAGCGCAACAACCTCGAAGCGTCCATGGCGAAGGCCAAGGCAGGCCTCGCCGTCACACGGGTGACGCAGAAGGCGGTCGAGTTCCTCGGACCGCTCGGCTTCTCGCGCAAGCTTCTCCTCGAGAAGTGGATGCGTGACGCCAAGATCAACGACATCTTCGAGGGCACGCAGCAGATCAACATGCTGGTGGTCGCACGCAGGATCCTCGGCTACTCGAGCAAGGAGCTGAGCTGAGTCGCGGCGGGACGGGACATCGCGCGTCGATCCTCCCTCTCGCACGGCCTCGCCAGATCCTGTCACCGTGTCTACGTCCGTCGACAGGCGTCAATTTCTTGCCAGTCGTCGACGAAGTACGGCTACGCACGCGCTACCGCGCTTCGCGTGCGAAGCCCCAACTACTTGCCTAGCTTGGCTGCGACGCTGGCCACCCGGCGTCACCCATCGTGGTACGGTGCTTGCTGGCCTCCCGAACCAAGGAGGAACGCGCCATGGCTCTCACCGTCACGCTTCGCGAGCTCGTCACCGCCGTTTCCGACTGTGCGCAGTCGGAGGACGAAGTCGTCGCCACCGTCGTCCACATGATCAACAGTGGCCAGGTTCGCCTGCGCGGTAACTTCACCGGTGCGCAGGTCGCATTCCCGTCTCGCCGTAGCGCGCCGCCGTCCGCCTGATCCACGCCGACCGGAGACCGCGATGACCACGAGCTGCGAACGGCGCATGTTCTACGTATCCGGCCAGGCGGTCGAGCTGTGGGAGGACTCCCGACAGCCGTTCGGCTGGGCGGAGGAAGATCTCGACGGCTATGCGCGGGGTGGCTGCTGGGAACTCTTGTTCAACGCACTCGTGCTGTCCGCCTCGCTCGACGCGTCGGCCCCCCGCTGAGCGAACGCGTCGCGCGAGCGGCGCGTTCCCGATAACCTCGTCGCATGAGCCACCCCGCCAACCGGCTGGCACGCGAATCGAGCCCCTACCTCCGACAACACCAGTTCAATCCCGTCGACTGGTACCCCTGGGGAGACGAAGCCCTCGAGCGGGCACGGCGTGAGGACAAGCCGATCCTGCTCTCGATCGGGTACTCGGCCTGTCACTGGTGCCACGTCATGGAGCGCGAGTCGTTCGAGGACGCGGCCATCGCGGCCCAGATGAACGCGAGCTTCGTGAACATCAAGGTCGATCGCGAAGAGCGGCCCGATCTCGACACGATCTACATGAACGCCGTCCAGATGTTGACCGGCGCCGGCGGCTGGCCGCTCACGGTATTCTTGACGCCCGACGGCAAACCCTTCTACGGCGGCACGTATTTCCCACCGCAGGATCGTTACGGCAGGCCGGGATTTCCGCGTGTTCTCGAGGGGATCTCGCGCGCCTACCGCGACAGCCGCGACGAGGTCGCGCAGTCGACGCAGCAGCTGATGACCGGTCTTGCGAACCTGTCGAGCTTCGAAGCGAAGGCCGATGCCATAAGCCCCGACACGGTGGCGCGCGCTGCAGAGCGACTCCTACAGCACTGCGATCCCGAGAACGGTGGGATCGGCGAGGCGCCGAAGTTTCCCAACACGCAGGTGTTCTCGCTCTTCCTGCGGCACCACCAGGCGACCGGGCGTCCCGAGTTGCTCGCCGCCGTCACACGCACGCTCACCGCGATGGCGCGCGGCGGGATCTACGACCACCTCGGCGGGGGCTTCCACCGCTACTCGGTCGACGCACACTGGCTCGTGCCGCACTTCGAGAAGATGCTGTACGACAACGCCCAGCTCGTGCCCCTCTATCTCGACGGCTATCTCGCAACCGGCGAAGCCCTCTATCGGGAGGTCGCCAGCGAGACGCTCGACTACCTGCTCCGCGAGATGACGCATGCGGAGGGTGGCTTCTTCTCGACGCAGGATGCCGACACCGAGGGTGAGGAGGGCAAGACCTACCTGTGGCGGATGGAAGAGATCCAGCGCCTGCTCGATCCAGCGGCCGCCGAGATCGTCTGTCGCTACTACCAGGTCGACGAGGTCGGCAACTTCGCCGAGCCGGGACATTCCGAGCGCAAGACCATCCTCAACGTGCGCTTGACCCGAGATGAGCTGGGACGCATGTTCCGGCGCGAGCGGGTGGAGATCGACGCCGTCCTCGAACGGGCACGCCGGACGCTGCTGGCGGCGCGCGAGCAGCGTCCACAGCCGGGGCTCGACGACAAGATCCTCACCAGCTGGAACGGGCTTGCGATTCGCGCCTTCGTTCGTGGCGCGGCGATCCTCGACGAGAGCCGCTACCTGGATGCGGCGCGGCGCGCGGCGACATTCGTCGACACACGACTCACGCGCGCCGATGGCCGCCTGCTCCGTACCTGGCGCGACGGCGTCGCGCGCTATCCGGCCTATCTCGACGATCACGCGTTCTTCGCCGCAGCACGCCTCGATCTGTTCGAGGCGACAGGAGATCCAGCTCACCTCGCGGCCGCCCAGCGGCTGTGCTCGATCCTGGTGCGGGACTTCGCCGACACCGATCGCGGCGGCTTCTTCTTCACGGCGACGGACCACGAGTCGCTCGTCGACCGCCCGAAAGTGATCTACGACGGCTCGCTGCCCTCGGGCAACGCGGTCGCCATCGAAAGCCTGCTGCGCCTGTCCTACTTGACCGGCGAGGAGGAGCCGCGCGCCGTCGCCGAGCGAGGCCTGCGGCTGTTCGGCGGACCGATGGAGAAGCAGCCGTTTGGAACGGCTTACCTGCTGGGTGTGGTCGACGACTACCTGCGCGGGCCGGTCGAGGTCGTCGTCGCCGGTACGCGCGCGGCCGCGGACACGAACGCACTCGTCCGGGCCGCGCACGCGGTCTACCTGCCGAACAAGGCGGTGCTCGTCGCCGACCCCGCGACCAGCACCGCAGAGTGGCTTCCGGAAGTGCTGCGCGACAAGCGTCCTGTCGGCAATGCTGCCGCAGCCTACGTCTGCCGAGGCTTCGTGTGCTCCGCGCCGATCGTCGATCCCGCCGCTCTTACGGCGATTCTCCGCGCTTGACGCGGCACCGCCACGATGGATTCATCGCCCGCGAAACGCCGGCTTGCGCTTCTCGTTGATGGCGCGCAGGCCCTCGCGGGCGTCATCGCTGGTGCGGGCGCGTTCCGCTGCCGCGCGAACGTCGGACGGCGGATCGAATGCGCGCTGCACCCGGCCGGCCAGGATCGCCTGCTTCATCGCACGGAGCGAGAGCGGTGCGTTGGCCGCCATGGTGCTCGCCATCTTGCGCGCCGCCGGCATCAGCTCGTCGCTCGCGACCACGCGGTTGACCATCGCGAGCTCGAGCGCGCGCGCCGCCGAGAGCGGCTCCGCGGTGAAAAGTAGCTCGCTGGTCACGGCGCTGCCGACGGTGTCGAGGAGCTTCATGATCAGAGGGTAGGGTACGACGATGCCGATTCGCGCGACCGGCATGCCGAGCCGGGTCTCGGTGGTGGCGATGCGCACGTCGCAGTGCAAGGCCAGCTCGCAGCCGCCGGCGAGACCGTCACCGTTCATCGCCGCGATCGTCGGCTGCGGCAGGCGCTCGAGTGGACGCAGTACCTGGTCGACGAGCGCCCCTTCCAGCGCGGGCTCGGTCGGTGTGGCGCCCATCGCGCCGAGATCGAGACCCGAGCAGAAGACCTTGCCTGCTCCCGTCAAGATCACCACCCGCACCGCCTCGTCGGCGGCGATCCGCGCAAGCTGCGACCCGAGCTCGGACATCATCGGAATCGTCAGCGCGTTGCGGCGCTCCGGTCGGTTCAAGAGGATCGTGCAGATCCCTTCCTCCTGGCTCACCTCGATCTCGGCCATCCTCGTTCTCCTCGCGATGGTTCGGGCGTCCGGGGACGCGAATCAACTGCCCCTTCCCTCCGACCTTCGCCGCCGCGCCTGCTCGCGTAGATCCGCCCGCACGCTCGGATCGGCGATCTCGATCAGAGCCTCCGCTCGCTCCTCGAGATCGAGGCCGACGAGCTCGGCTACGCCGTGCTCGGTGACGACCACGTCGACTGCGAAGCGCGGAATCGTGACGCTCGTCCCTGCGGCCAGGCGATCGACGATCCTCGAGCGCCCCTTGGCAGTCGACCGCAGGGCGATCAGCGAACGTCCGCCGGGGGAGTAGCGCGCCGCCTCGACGAAATCGAGGCTGCCGCCGACGCCGCTCACCTGGGAGCCGTCGATCGTCTCGCCGTTCACCTGGCCATCGAGATCCACCTCTATGGCGGAGTTGATCGAGACCAGGCGCTCGAGCCGCGCCAGGTGGGGAACGTCGTGGATCACTGTCGTCGGGTGAAACGTCACCCGTGGGTCGTCCGCGACCCGCGCGTACATGGCGTGCGAGCCCTCGACCTCGCCGGTGACGACGCGTGCGCCCGGTCCCGCGGCGTCGAGGAACTCTACGAGGCCGTCGGTGAGCATTCCCGAGTGCAGGTTCACGCCCGCATGCTCGTGCAAGCGGGTGAGGATCGCGTCGGGGATCGCGCCGACCCCGAGCTGAACCCAGGCATTCTCCGGTACGAGCCGCAGCACCCGGGCGATGATCTTCTCGTCGACGGCGTCGGGCGTGGCGCGCTCGAGCGTGCCGAGCGGGGCCGTCGCGTCCACCGCGAGATCGATCTGCGCCGCAGGGATCTCGGTGCAGCCGGCGGTGCGCGGCATGTCCGGATGGATCTCTGCGATCACGAGTCGCGCGGCAGCGACGACGCTCGGAAAGATCGAGCACGAGATGCCGAGATTGACCGTACCGTCGCGCGGCGGCGAGCACTGGATGACCGCGACGTCCGCGGCGAGCCGTCCCCCGGCACCGAACACCCGCGGAATGTCCCGGAAGCGCAGCGGCAGGACACCGACCCGTCCGGCGCGCGCGAGATGGCGGATGCGCGGCCCGACCTGCCAGGTAACGAAGCGATAGCCGGGCCCGAGACCGCCGATGTCCGCCGGCTCGCCCGCGAGCCCGGGTCCGAGGAAGCCGTAGTCACCGAACTGCAGCCCCGTGTAGAGTGTCGGTGGTGCGTCGGGGCGTCCGGGCGAGGTCGCGATCGCGTCGAACAGCGCGCGCGGCTCGATGCAGCCGTGCGGCAGGACGACGCGCGCACGCGGCGGGATGCCGGCGATCGCCTCGTCTGCCGTGACGCGCCTCAGAAGTCGTCCTTCAGCTTGCGCGTACCGCCGAAGATCAGCACGTCGTCGTCGTCGACCGAAGGGATCTGCTTGCGAACCGCGTCGCGAAGCTCGGGGCTCGACGTGCGCAGGAACGGATTCGTCGCACGCTCGGAGGCGATCGTGCTCGGGACGGTGGCCTGGCCCTGCGCGCGGCGCGCCTGCGCCCACGCGAGCTTGTCGGCGATCGCAGCGTTGGACGGCTCGAGCGAGAGCGCGAACTGGAGGTTCTTCACCGTGTACTCGTGACCGCAGTACACCTTGGTGTCCTCGGGCAAGGCGTTGAGCTTCGCGAGCGACTTCATCATCTGCGCGGGGTCGCCCTCGAAGAGTCGACCGCAGCCGGCAGCAAAGAGCGTATCGCCGGTGAACACCGCGCGCTCGCGCGGGAAGTGGTAGGCGATGTGACCACTGGTGTGCGCGGGGATGAACAAGACCTGCGCCGTGAGCCGCCCGACCCGCACCGTGTCGCCCTCGCGCACGCCGTCGCTCAGACGCGGGATCCGTTCGGCATCGTCCGCGTTGCCATACACCCGCACGGGCAAGCGCTTCGCGATCTCCTCGTTGCCGCCGACGTGGTCGAAGTGGTGGTGCGTCGACAGCACCGTCGTCACCGTGACGCCCTCGGCGCGTGCAGCCTCGAGCACCGGGTCGACCTCGGCGCAATCGACGACCGCTGCCACGCGCTCGTTCTCGTCGACGATGAGGTAGCTGTAGTTGTCCTGCAGGACGGGTATGGCAACGACACGCACGTCTGACTCCTTCTCGATCTCGTTCAAACGCTGGAGAACCCCAGCAAGACGCCCGACGACTGGTGGAAGCGGTTCCGGCCGACCAGCGGCGCGAGCTCCGCTCCGGAGAAGAATCCCGCCAGCGCGACCTCGCCGAGCGAGCGCCGCAGATAGGCCGTCTCCAGATCCGCTATGCCATACAGGGACTCGCCGCGCTCGACGCTGTCGAAGTAAAGCACGCCCGCGAGGGCCGGGTCCTGCGCGACGAAGCGCTCGAGTGCGCCCGCAAAGCTCTGCCGCACGGTGGCCGGATCCCGCACCGCCACCGCGAAGCGCATCCCGGGCATGACTTCGTCGCCGACGAGGAGCGCCCCGGCCGCAGCGTCCGCGCCGAGGAGACGCCGTACCACGTAGGCAGGCTCGGCCGCGCTGCCGTCTCCCTGGCCAGCGAGGGCCGCTCTGGTTCGACGCAGCGCTTCGCGCAGATCATCGCGCAGGAGATCCGGAAGCTGCGCCAGGAACACGGCGAGGGCCGGCCGACCGTCGAGCTCGAGAAGTCGGTTGCCTTCCGCGCGCGTCACGGTCGACCAGCTACCCACCGGGGTCGCGCCCTGCGAGACCATGGAGCGTACCGCCAGGCCGCCCAGCACCAGGCCCGCAACGGCATTGTTCGCCGCTGCGCCACGTCCGACGACGGTGGTCTCCCCGACCGAGCCATCCTCCGAAGCCCCGGCACCGACGACGACGGTCCCGGGCGCCACGACCGATCTCGCGCCCGACACTGTCTGCGCGACCCCGCAGCGACGGAATGAAGAACCGCTGCACCTCGAAGTCACCTTGCAGCGCGAGAACGGACACCCCGCTGCCTCGCTCGCGCTCACCTGCTCGGGAGATCACCCCCGCCGCACTGCAGCCGATGACCTCGGCGGCCGGGCCCAGAGCCTCCCGGATCGCTCGCTCGATGACCCCATACCCAGGCCCGTGACCGGGGGTCGCAAAGAAGAACGCTGCCGTCGTCCGCCCCGGCCCGATCCGCTCGAGAGCCTGCGCGATTTCGCGGGCCGCCAGGGTGGGATCGGTCTGGTAGGAGAGCGCGCTCACGGCGGACGGCATCAGTGGACTGTGCATCCAGGAGCGCCGCGATTCAATTTGGCAGCGCGTTGCGGCGATCCGACCACTGGTTGCGAACGTGCTGCGGAGGCCCTATGCGTCATGCGAAGCCAACTCGTGCGCCATTGCACGAAACCGCGTCCCTGCGTAGCTGGGGAGTTCGTTCGTGCCCGCCGCGTCTAGGCGGTAGCGGCATGGGGTTTGCGCTTGAAGCCTGTCTCGACGATGAGTTTCTTCAACGAACGACGCCCCTTCACGGCTGCCTTGGTGCTGCTCGCGTTCATAGCCATGCCGGCGGTCGGACTGGCTGGCGGCTCGCGCAGCCTGCCGCCGGACGTCGATCTCGACCCCGACCGCGGCATGTCGTTCGGCCGGCTGCCCAAGACGTCGTTCGACCGGCGAGTCTTCGACCCGATGAAGCAGTCACTTGGCTCCAAGGCCATGGATCCGGCGATCGATCCTTACAACCCGGTGGTGCGCCCGAGCCGCTACGAACCCAGCACGGGCAAGATCCGCGATTCGCTGAGCGACAAGGTCCGCGACCTCCGGCGCAACGAGGAAGCCGCCCGGAAGGCCCGCTCGGGGGACTCCCGCCAGAGCGCGGACGCGAAATCCGTCACATCCTCGAACTCCAACAAGCGCCGTCAGTCCGTTTCGGGATCCAGCTACCGCTCGATCTCACCGAAGAAGAACGACGATTAGGCCTCCGTCCGCCTGAGCGCTAGAGGTCCTGGGTGCCGACGCCCATCAACCTCGAGCGTTGGACCGCGCTGCGCAGCCGCGGCGTCGTCGTCGACTTCCCGTGCTTCCTGGCACCCATGGTCGGCTTGTCGCATACCGCGCTCAGGCAAACCGTCGCGAGCTATCTCCCCGCCGGGCGCTCGACACTACTGTTCACCGAGATGCTGTCGTCGCGCCGGCTGCCCACCGAGCGGATCGGCGATCGCCCCGAGACGGCTTTCGTTGCCAACGAAACCCTCGTGCCGCAGCTTCTCGCCAACGAGGAGTGCTTCATCGCGGCCTCGCTGCGCAAGCTCGAGCGCATGCGCCCCGCAGCAATCGACATCAACATGGGCTGCCCCGTCACCCAGGCGCTGAAGCACAACTGGGGCGTGGCGCTCATGGGCAATCCGGCTTACGCGGAGGACGTCGTGCGCACCACCGTCCGTCACTCGCCGTGGCCGGTCTCCGTCAAGCTACGCACCGGCCTCTCCGACGACCCGGAGTATCTGCTCGACTTCGCGCGCATGCTCGAAGCCGCCGGCGCCTCGTGGCTGACGATCCATCCGCGCATCGCCAGCCAGCAGCGACGTGGCAACGCCCGCTGGGAGTACATCGCGCGTGTCCGCGACGCCGTACGGATCCCGGTGATCGGCAACGGAGACGTCCAGACCGCCGAGGATGCCCTCACGCTGCTACGCGAGACCGGCTGCGATGGCGTGATGATCGGGCGTGCCTCCGCGGCCCGGCCCTGGATCTTCTGGCAGATCGCCGAAGCGCTTGCCCTTCCCTGCCCGGCCGGCCGTGAAGGCGAATGCGCACCCGGCGATGGGTTTGCCGAAGGGCGCGAGTACGCGCGCGCGTTGACCACCTTTGTCGATGCCTGCGAAGGCAGCTTCCAGCCCGAGGACGCGATCAAGCGCCTCAAGTTCTTCGTGCATTGGGGCGGCCGCTGGCTCGACTTCGGCCACGAGCTCTGGCGCCGCATGACCAGTGCGAGCGGACTCGACGCCGTACGCGAGATCGGTCGCGATTTCTTCGCCGTGCCGCAGCGGATGAGCGCGCGCACCACTCTCGCGAGCTGAGGAGCGGCGATTCGCTACTGCGGCGGCTCTTCGAGCGGCACCGCGGCGGCCTCGCCGTTCTCCGTTTCGAGGACGCGTGCGAAGCTGACCACGCGCTCGCCTTCATCGACATCGAGCAGCTTTACTCCCTGGGTGTTGCGCCCGACGATGCGGATGTCGCTCACGCGCAGCCGGATCAAGCGTCCGCGGTCGGTGACGAGCATGACCTCGTCCTCGGCGGCGACCTGCACGACGCCCATCACCGGCCCGGTCTTCTCGGTGAGCTTCATCGTGATGATGCCCTTACCGCCGCGTCCCGTGACCCGATACTCGTCGAGCTCGCTGCGCTTGCCCTGACCGCGCTCGGAGACCGCAAGGATCATTGCCCCGGGCGACAGGATGTCGACCGCGACCACCTCGTCATCGTCTTCGAGGGAGATGCCGCGCACGCCGCCAGCGCCGCGGCCCATCGAGCGGACGTCGCGCTCGGCAAAGCGGATCGCCTTACCGTTCTTGGTCGATAGCAGCACCTCCTGATCCTTGTCGACCAGGCGAACACCGACGAGCCGGTCGCCCTCGTCGAGACCGATCGCGACGATGCCCGCGGCTCTGCGGTTCGAGTAGGCCATGAGCTCGGTCTTCTTCACGGTGCCGCGGATCGTCGCGAAGAAGACGTGGCGTCCCTCCTCGAAGCGCGCAACCGGCAGGAAGGCGGAGATCTGCTCGTCCGGGCCGAGCTGCAGGAGATTGACGATCGCCTTGCCGCGCGCGGTGCGCGATCCCTGCGGGATCTCGTGCACCTTGCGCCAATGGACGCGGCCGAGGCTGGTGAAGAACAGGATGGTGTCGTGCGTCGAGGCGACGAACAGGTGTTCGATGAAGTCTTCGTCGCGCGCGGTGGCGCCGACCTTGCCGCGCCCGCCGCGACGCTGCGCTCGATACTCGCTGGTCGCGATGCGCTTGATGTAACCGGCGTGCGAGACCGTCACGACGACGTCCTCGCGCGGGATCAGGTCCTCGATCGAGATGTCGTCGGCGCCCTCGATGATCGTCGTCCGGCGCTCGTCGCCGTATTTCTCGCGGATCTCGCGCAGCTCGGTGCCGATGATCGCGTCGACCTCGGAGCGGTTCGCGAGGATCGCCTTCAAGCGCGTGATCTGTTCCGACACCTCGCGATGCTCTTCGAGGATCTTGTCGCGCTCGAGGTTGGTCAGGCGCTGCAGGCGCATGTCGAGGATCGCCTGCGCTTGGATCTCCGACAGACCGAATTGCGAGCATAGCCCGCTGCGCGCCTCGGACGGGCTGGCTGCGGCACGGATCAGCGCGATCACCGCATCGAGATTCTCGAGCGCGATCTTCAGACCTTCGAGAATGTGGAGTCGCTCCTCGGCCTTGCGCAGATCGAAGATCGTGCGCCGGGTGACGACCTCGCGGCGGTGGTTGAGGAAGACCCGCAGCGCCTCGCGCAAGGTGAGCAGCTTCGGCCGGCCCTCGACGATCGCGAGCATGTTCATGCCGAAAGATTCCTGCATCTGCGTGAGCTTGAAGAGCTGGTTCAGAACGACCTGGCTCACCGCGTCGCGCTTCAGCTCGATCACGATCCGCATCCCGTGCCGGTCGGATTCGTCGCGCAGATCGGAGATGCCCTCGATCTTCTTCTCGTTGACCAGCTCCGCCATGCGCTCGATCAGACGCGCCTTGTTGACCTGGTATGGAATCGCATCGACGATGATCGCCTCGCGGCCGGTCTTCGGGTCTTCCTCGATCTCGGCGCTGGCGCGCATCTGCAGGATGCCGCGGCCCGTCGTGTAGGCGTCGCGCATCGGTGCGCTGCCGCAGATGAAGGCGCCGGTGGGAAAATCCGGGCCCGGGATGTAGCGCATCAGCTCGAGCGAGGTGATGTCGGGATTCTCGACCAGCGCCAGGCATCCGTCGACGATCTCGCGCAGATTGTGCGGCGGGATGTTGGTTGCCATACCGACGGCGATGCCGGACGAGCCGTTCAACAGCAGGTTCGGGATCTTTGCCGGCAGGACCGCGGGCTCACGCTCGGAGTCGTCGTAGTTTGAGACGAAGTCGACGGTTTCGCGATCGATGTCGGCCAGTAGCTCGGAGGCGATGCGCGAGAGGCGCGCCTCGGTGTAGCGCATCGCCGCCGCGGTATCGCCGTCAACCGAGCCGAAGTTGCCCTGCCCGTCGACCAGCGGGTAGCGCAGCGAGAAGTCCTGGGCCATGCGCACCAGGGTGTCGTAGGCCGCGGTATCGCCGTGCGGGTGGTACTTGCCGATCACGTCGCCGACGATGCGCGCGCACTTCTTGTAGGCCCGGTTCCAGTCGAGGCCGAGCTCGTTCATCGCGTGCAGCACGCGGCGGTGCACGGGCTTGAGACCGTCGCGCGCGTCGGGCAGAGCGCGCCCGACGATCACGCTCATCGCGTAGTCCATGTAGGACTGCCGCATCTCGTCTTCGATGCTGACCAGAACGCGCGACGACATGTTGGTTTCCGGCCCCGATCAGATGTCGAGGTTCTTGACGCTCAACGCGTGGTCCTCGATGAACTTGCGGCGTGGCTCGACCGCGTCACCCATGAGCATCGAGAAGATCAGATCCGCTTCCGGAAGATCGTTGACGCGAACCTGGAGCAGCGTGCGCTTTTCCGGATCCATCGTCGTCGCCCACAGCTGCTCCGGATTCATCTCGCCTAGACCTTTGTAGCGCTGGATCTCGAGCCCCTTGCGCGCGCTCGCCATGATGTGGCGGACCGCTGCCGGCAGGGTCGGCATCTCGATGCGGAGCTCACCCGAGACCACGGCGAACGGCGGATGGCCCGCATCGGCGAGATTGGCGGCCAGACGGCGTACCTCCTCGAATTCCGGCGAGGCGCAGAACTCGAGCGACAGCAGGGTCTGGTCGCGCACGTTGCCGTGCTGGGTCTCGACCATGATCGCCGGAATCTCGTCACCGCTCTGCGTGATGGCCACGCTCACCGGCTGGATCTCCAGGACCTCAGCCAATGTGGTGCGCAGAGAGTCGGCGATTCTGTCGAGCAGATCCCGATCGCGAAACGCCTCGGGTCCCAGGCTCGCTTCGCGGGTAGCCGCCATCACCACGTCGCGGTTGCGACGCCCGCGTTCGATCACGTCCAGCACGCGGTCGAGGTGGGAGAAGCGGCGTAGCACGTTGGCGAGCGTCTCGCCGGCGAGCGGGACGGTGCTTCCGGTACCGATGACCTGTGCCTGGTCGCTGCCGAGCTGGATCAGATGATCCTCGAGGCTGGCGTCGTCCTTGAGGTAGCGCTCGTCCTTGCCCTTCTTCACCTTGTAGAGCGGCGGCTGCGCGATCAGGACGTGCCCGCCCTCGATGAGCTCCGGGTACTGGCGGTAGAAGAAAGTGAGTAGCAAGGTGCGAATGTGGCTGCCGTCGACGTCGGCGTCGGTCATGATCACGAGCGTGTGGTAGCGGAGCTTTGCGAGATCGCGGTCTTCCTTGCCGATCCCCATGCCAAGCGCCGTGATCAGCAGGCGGATCTCCTGCGAGGACAGCATCTTGTCGAAGCGCGCCTTCTCGACGTTCAGGATCTTGCCGCGCAACGGCAGGATGGCCTGGTTGCGCCGGTCGCGACCCTGCTTCGCCGAGCCACCGGCGGAATCACCCTCGACGATGAAAAGCTCCGACAGCTTCGGATCGCGCTCCTGGCAGTCGGCGAGTTTGCCGGGCAACGAGCCGGAGTCGAGCGCGCCTTTGCGACGGGCGAGGTCCTTCGCCTTGCGGGTCGCTTCGCGCACCCGGGCGGCCTCGACGCACTTGGCGACGATCTTCTTTGCTTCGGCGGGGTGCTCCTCGAGGTAGCTGCCCAGCCGATCGTTGACCATATTCTCGACGAAGCCCTTGACCTCGCTGTTGCCCAGCTTGGTCTTGGTCTGCCCCTCGAACTGCGGCTCAGGGACCTTCACCGCAACGACCGCCGTGAGACCTTCGCGAATGTCGTCGCCTTCGAGGGTCTCGCCCTCTTTCTTGAGGAGGCCGCTGCGAACCGCGTAGAGGTTGATCGTTCGCGTCAGCGCGGCCTTGAAACCCGAGAGGTGCGTTCCGCCCTCGTTGGTATTGATGCTGTTGGCGAAGGAGTAGACCGTCTCGCTGTAGCCGTCGTTCCACTGCATCGCGACTTCGATCGTGACCCCGTCGCGTTCGCCGGTGACGTAGATGACCTCTGCATGTACGGGTGTCTTCGTCGAACCGAGGTGCTCGACGAAAGAGGCGATGCCGCCTGGATAGTGGAACTCGTGCTCGCGGGCGTTGCGCTTGTCTTCGATCGTGATGCGCAGGCCGCGATTGAGGAACGCCAGCTCTCGCAGCCGCTGCGAGAGCACCTCGAAGCTGTACTCGGTGGACGGGAAGATCAGCGGATCGGGCTTGAAGGTGACCTGCGTACCGCGGTTCTGCGTGTTGCCGATCTGGGCGAGCGGCGAATCCGGGTGGCCGCGGTGGTAGCGCTGGAAGTGAACGTGCCCGCCGCGCCAGATCTCGACCTCGAGGTACTCCGAGAGCGCGTTGACGACGGAGATCCCGACGCCGTGCAACCCGCCCGAGACCTTGTACGAGTCCTTGTCGAACTTGCCGCCGGCGTGCAGCTTGGTGAGCACGACCTCCGCGGCCGAAACCCCCTCGGTGGGATGGATGTCGACCGGAATCCCACGTCCATCGTCGATGACCGTGATCGCACAATCCACGTGGATGGTGACCGATACGTTGTGGCAGTACCCGGCAAGAGCCTCGTCGACGGAGTTGTCGACGATCTCGTAGACCAAGTGGTGGAGGCCGCGCTCGGCGGTGTCGCCGATGTACATTCCGGGCCGTTTCCGGACCGCCTCGAGGCCTTCCAGGACCTTGATCTGCTCGGCGCCATAAGCGGCCTCTTGTGGAGTCGGTGTGACTGGAGATTCCATAGAAAAATCGGGTACTTAACCGTTGCCGCGGAACACCAGAACCTAGCAGACGAAAGACCGCCGCGAAAGGCTCGCGCAAGCATTCGTGAGACCGCAGTCGAGAGGTAGTCGGAGGGCTTGCAAATGCCGTCGACAGCGGCTCAGAGACGCATCGGCATGACGACGTAGTTGTACGACTCGTCGTCTTCCGCGCGGATCACGCCTGGGCTCGCGTCGTCGATCAGCGCGATCTCGACCCGCTGCGTTTCCGCCAGCACCGCGAGAACGTCGGTCAGGTAGCGCGAGTTGAAGCCCACGCTGAGCGCCTCCCCGCCGTAGGCCACCTCGATCTCCTCGCTGGCCTCGCCGAAATCCGGGCTGCTCGCCGAGATGGTCAGCTGGCCTTCCGCGATATGCAGCTTCACGCCGCGGGCACGGTCGCTCGCCACGACCGAGACACGACGGAGCGCCGACAGGAGCTCGTTCTTGTCGACCACGATCTTCGACTTGGTCGCCTTGGGGATGACCTGCTCGTAGTTCGGAAACTCGCCGTCGATCAGGCGCATGACGAGCTCGACATCGCCCTGCTGGACGCGCAGCGCGTTCGGCGTGACCGTCGCCTCGATGCTGCCCTCAACGCCGTCGAGCAGACGTCGTAGCTCGGCCAGTCCCTTGCGAGGCAGGATGATGCCCTTCTCGCTGGGCCGAGCGTCCTTGACCGGCTGGTCGACCAGCGCGAGGCGGTGCCCGTCGGTGCCGACGAAGCGCAGGGCATCCTCGCTCGACGTGAGATACACGCCTCCCAGGTGGGCGCGGGTCTCGTCCGTGGACACCGCGAACAGGGTGCGATCGATCATCTGTGCCAGGGTTTCCGCCGGCACGGTGAAGGTCGGCTTGCTGTTCGCTTCGCCTTGCGGGAACGCCGGGAAGTCCGACGCCGGGAGGCCCACGAGCTTCACGCGCGACCGTCCGGATACCACCTCGACGAACTGGTTCTCGAGCGATCGCACGGTGATCTCGCCGGGCTTGAGCTCGCGTACGAGCTCGTGCAGCTTGCGCGCCCCGACCGTCGCCGCACCCGCGTGCTTCACCTTCGCGTTGCAGCGACGCCGAATGTGTACTTCCAGGTCGGTCGCCGCGACGCTGAGCTCGGTCTTCGCCTCGAGCAGCACGTTGGCCAGGATCGGCAGCGTGTTTCGTCGCTCGACGACCCCCTGCGTCGGAGCAAGGCACTGCAGGAACTCACCACGATCGATCGAGAACTCCATCACACCACTCCCAGCGTCGCGCTGCGGTCCCCTGCGTCATCCGGCACCTCGTTCGACCGGAGATTGACGGCACGGACTATCTTCTTCTCTTTGTAGGACTTTAAAAGACTAGTAGGAGTAGGTGTTGTGGAGAACTGGGATAACCGCGTCAAGTCCGCAGCGCGACGCTGGAAACGATTGTCGGTAACTCGGGGTGTGATGTCCCCAGCCTGCTCCAGAGCAATCGCGTGCCAGAGATGTCCAGGTAGCGTCGTCAGGCTCTCCACAGGTCCCACACAGGTTGTCCGGGACACGGTCAAAGCGTTTTCCTGCTGCTGGCGACGCTGCGCTCGAGCCGCTCGATCGTCGTCCGCAGGGCAGGATCCGCGGCTTGGCGCTGAGAGATAGCGTTCTGGGCATGAATCACGGTCGAGTGATCGCGACCGCCGAATTGCTCGCCGATCACGGGGTACGACGCCTGTACGAGCTTTCGGGTGAGGAACATCGCGATCTGGCGCGGTACGACGAGGTTCTGGGTTCGGCGCTTCGACTTGAGCTCGCCGATGCTGAGGCCGAAGTGCTCGCAGACGATGCGCTGGATGTCCTCGATCTTCGGCTCTTTCGGACGGCGACCGAGCAGCGGCTGCAGAACTTCCTTGGCGAACTCGAGCGTTACGTCGCTGTTGGTGAGTGACGCATGCGCACCCAGGCGCGTCAGGGCACCTTCGAGCTCACGCACGTTGCTGACCACCTCCTCGGCGATGTAGGCGGCAACGTCCGGCGAGATCGAGAAGCCTTCGACCTCGGCCTTTTGCTGGACGATCGCCAGTCGGGTCTCGGTGTCGGGCGCCTGGATATCGACGGTGAGGCCCCACTCGAAGCGGTTGCGCAAGCGCTCCTCGAGGTCCGGGATGTCCTTCGGAAACTTGTCGGAGGTGAGGACGATCTGACGCCGCGCCTCGTGCAAGGTGTTGAAGGTGTGGAAGAACTCTTCCTGCGTGCGCTCGCGTCCGGCGAGGAATTGCACGTCGTCGACGATCAGGACGTCGACCTTGCGGAAGCGCTTCTTGAACTCCTCCATCCGCTGATGGCGCAGGCAGGAGATCAGCTCGTTGACGAATGCTTCGCTCGAGAGATAGACGACCTTCGCGGACGGATTCTTCTCGAACACCGCATGGCCAATCGCGTTGACGAGGTGCGTCTTGCCGACGCCGGTCGTACCGTAGATGAAGACGGGGTTGTACACCGTGCCGGGGTTGTTCGCGATCGCGCGAGCGGCCGCGTGCGCGAGCTGGTTGCTCGGACCGACCACGAAGTTCTCGAACGTGTAGCGCGGCACGAGGTGCGCGAGGCGAGCCGCGGCCGTGGGTTTGCTCTCGCTCGGCTTCGGCTTCTCCTCGGGCGCGAAGAGCTCACCCTGCGTTCCACTCTTCACCTGGACGACGATCTCGGGTGCGACGCCCGACTCTTCGCGGAGGGCTTCGCGCAAGGCCTCGAGATGACAGCGCACCACCCAGTCACGAAAAAATTTACTAGGTGCGTCGAGGAGGACCCGACCGTCGTCCATCGCAGCCACGCGCAGCGGCTTTATCCATGTCTCGTAGGTGCTCTCCCCCAGTGATTCACGAAGCGTCTTCTGCGCGTGTTGCCAGCTCCTCATGCTGCTCGACCCCCCGGCCCGGGCTTATGCACAGCGATATTCACAGGTGTGGGCAACGTGTAATTCCCCCGGTTTCACGAGCACTTACACCACCTCCCCAAGGTGGACGATTCACATCGCGGAGCACTTCGTCGACCTCCCGTAGGCAATTGCTCCTTCGGGTGCGGCCTGGTCGAACTAGCACTTGAAGAGTCGTGGGAACCGGGAGAAGTTCGCACCCACTTGGGCGCGAGGGCGCGGTTCTAGCCCCGGCTGACCGAGGGTTGCAAGAAAAAAGCGGCCGCGTTTGGGAGGGGAGCGATTTTGCGAGAGAAAAATCTCGGCGGTCGTGTCACCTTGACCGTGCGTGGACACGTTGGTAGCCCGAGTCGGTCTTTTCCCATTTGTGCATCGCAACTTGCAAACGACGTCATCAAAACTGGCCGCACGCGCAGCGCACGTCATCCCCGGCGGCGTTAACAGCCCGGTTCGTGCCTGGAACGCGGTTGGAGGCAATCCCTGCTTCGTGAATCGCGCGCAAGGCGCGTATCTCTGGGATGTCGACGACAATCGGTACGTCGACCTCGTGTGCGCGTGGGGTCCGCTGATCGCAGGACACGCTCACCCAGACGTCCTGCGCGCCGTTCACGATGCCGCAGAAAGAGGCACCGGGTTTGGCGCGCCGACCAGTGTGGAGGTCGACCTCGCGGAAGCCATCGTCGCGGCGATCCCGTCGATCGAGAAAGTCCGCCTGGTCACGTCCGGAACCGAGGCGACGATGACGGCGATCCGCATCGCGCGCGCGGCGACGGGACGTGATCGGATCGTCAAGCTCGCGGGCTGCTACCACGGGCACAGCGATCAACTGCTGGTGCGCGCGGGTTCGGGCGCAGCGACATTCGGCATCCCCGACAGCGCGGGGGTACCGAACGACATCTCGCGCCTGACCAGTGTCGTCGAGTTCAACGACGTCGCCGCATTGAAGGCGACGCTCGCCGCGGAGCCGGCGGTGGCGGCGGTGATCATCGAGCCGGTCGCTGCGAACATGGGCGTCGTTCCGCCCGACACCGGATACCTCGCGGAGCTGCGCGCAATCACTCGGGCCACCGGTGTGCTGCTGATCTTCGACGAGGTGATCAGCGGATTTCGCGTCGCGCGTGGTGGTGCGCAGCAGCTGTACGGCGTCTCCGCCGATCTGACCTGTCTCGGCAAGGTGATCGGCGGCGGGTTGCCGGTGGGTGCGGTAGGTGGGCGCGCCGAGCTGATGGATCTCCTGGCGCCGCTCGGGCCGGTCTATCAGGCTGGAACGCTCGCGGGGAACCCGGTCGCGTGCAGCGCGGGCCTCGCCACACTCGCGCTGCTCACGCCGGCCGCGTACCGCCAGCTCGAGGCAACCTCGGCGGCGCTGGAGCAGGGGCTGCGCGAGGTCGTCGCGGCCGCGGGCTTGCACGCGACCGTGCAACGGGTCGGGTCCCTGCTCACGCTCTTCTTTGGTGTCACGAATGTACGTTGTTTCGCCGACGCCAGTTCTGCGGACACGGCCGCATTCGCCCGCTTCTTTCGCGCCATGATCGAGCGCGGCGTCTACCTGCCACCCTCGCAATACGAGGCGTGGTTCGTGTCGCTGGCGCATGGTGCGGACGAGGTGACGCGCATCGTCGACGCCGCGCGCGACGCCGCGCGCGACGCCCTGCGCTCGTGAGCACGGAGCCAGACGGCGGGAAGTCTAACGCGCGCGAGCGCCGCCAGCTCGCCGTGCAGATGACCGCGCTCGGGCTCGAGTTCTCCGGCTCGGTGATCGGTGGCCTCGTCCTCGGTTACTACCTGGACGATTGGCTCGGGACCAAGCCGTGGCTCATGCTCGTTGGAACCTTCGGTGGGCTCGCCACGGCGGTGGTTCGCCTGCTCGCCCTGACGAGGCGCTTCCAGCGCATGCGCGATGCAGAGCGCCGATGACCAGCCTCCACTCCGGCTCCGCGCCGCAGCGATCGGGCTCTGGCAGGCCGGCGCGACGGCTCTGCTGGTGGGCGCGTCCTTCGCTACCGGTCGTGGCTCGCCCTGGGGAATCCTCGGCGGTGCCGCCATCCTCTACACCAGCCTGCTCCTGCAGCACCTGGCCTTGGGAATGGTGCTGCGCGGCGGTGCCCGCTCGGGTCTCGCAGTGGGCCTGTTCCTGCTGAAGCTGCTGCTCCTGCTGGGAGTTGCCGCGATCGGCCTGCGCACGACCCTGCTCGCACCTATGTCGTTCGCCGCCGGAGCGTCGACCCTGCTGCTCGCGATCGTTCTCGACACGTGTTACGGCACCCGATCGGCGTCCCGCCCCCGTTAGTCAGGAAGGTCTCGCATGGAACATCCGGTCACCTGGACAGGCTTGCTCGGCATACCCCACGGCGATTGGGAGTATTTCGCGATCGCGATGCTGGTGATGGGGATTCTCCTGATCCTGGGCCTGCGGGCGCGGAGCGCTCTGCGGCAGGACGCAGCGGTCGTTCCGGACGAAAAGCTGACTGCACGGAACGTGTTCGAGTTGCTCGTCGAGGCCATCAATGGCCTGACGGAGAACGTCATCGGTCATGGCTCGGCGCACTACGTGCCGCTGCTCGCGACGTTCTTCATCTTCATCCTGTTCTCGAACTTGATGGGCCTGCTACCGGGCTTCACGCCGCCGACCAGTGATTTTGACATCACACTGGCGCTCGGCGTGGTCTCGTTCCTGGCGTTCAACTACTACGGCTTCAAGGTCCAGGGCGTCGCGTATCTGAAGCACTTCATGGGACCCATCATGTGGCTGGCGCCGCTGATGATCGTCCTCGAGCTCGTCGGGACGCTGGTTCGTCCGGTGTCGCTCGGGCTGCGCCTGTTCGGCAACCTGTTTGGCGACCATCTGGTGCTCGAGATCTTCACCGGCCTCACCAAGGTCGGCGTGCCGGTGGTGTTCTACATGCTCGGCACGCTCGTTTCGGTGATCCAGGCCTTCGTGTTCACTCTTTTGAGCATGATCTACATCGCGCTCGCCGTCGCACATCACGACGAAGAGCACGCGGAGCACGCGCACCACTAGCGGCGTGCATCACAACGCAGGTCTATGTCCAGGGCGAGGGGTGGCGAGGATGAGGAGAGAGGCGTGCCCACGATGGACGAGGCCGGGCGGGAAAGGAGAATAGCCATGACCAAAGGCACGAAGATCGTCTGGACAGCCTTCCTGACGCTTCTGTTCGCGGCGCTGGGCGGAGATCTTGCTCTCGCTCAGGAGCAAGCGGCAGGCGGAGGCGGTTCGTCTTCCATGATCGCGCTGGCGGCCGGTATAGCAATCGCCGGCGCCGCCATCGGCGCCGCGCTCGGCCAGGGCCGCGCCGTCGCCGCAGCGATGGAGTCGATCGGCCGCAACCCGAATGCAGCCGACCGTATCCAGACTCCGATGATTCTCGGTCTCGCCTTCATCGAGGCACTGGCGATCTACGCTCTCGTGATCGCCTTCCTGCTTCAGGGCAAGATCCCGGGCTGAGCTTTGCCCCGCAACGCTCTCGAGCCCGGCTGGCGTTTCGCGCTGGCCGGGCTCGCTTGCGTTTGGGCTACTCCAATCCGCAAGTCCGACTTAAAATTGCGATAAGCTTGCGAGATTGACACGCCCCCATGGCCACGGATAAGGCTTGCTTGGGTTTATGGTCGGTGGCAGGTAGCCGCCGGTAGTGCGGGCGGCTCGGTGAAGGGGGTGCGGTGTGGGCGACGAGTCGTGGTCTGAACGGCGGCAGGCAGCCGGCGCCGAAGTCGGGACCGGCACCGTGGCCTTGTCAGCGCGCACTGGCGTCACGGCAGCACGCGCGATCGCTGTGAACGGTGAGCGGACGATCACCGCGCCGCACTTCGCAGCTGCGGGGCAGGTCATCGGACGCCGGCGCACGGTGTTCGCGGCGGTGCCGATCGCCATCATCAAGCCGAACCCGCTGCAGCCCCGGCAACACTTCGACGAGCAGAGCATCGAGGAGCTCGCCGATTCCATCCGCGCGCGCGGCCTGCTGCAGCCGATCATCGTAAGGCGCGAGCGTGATGGCGGCTACACTCTGATCGCGGGCGAGCGCCGGCTTCGTGCGGCGGAGCGAGCCGGTGTCGGACTCGTCCCTGCGATCTTGAGCGACGACGACTTGCTCGAGGTCGCGCTCGAGGAGAACGTGCAGCGCGAGGATCTCTCACCGCTCGAGGAGGCGGAAGCACTCGCCGCGCTCGCTGCGGAGCGTGGGCTCTCGCACGCGGACCTCGCTCGGGTGATCCACAAGAGCCGGCCCTACGTCTCCAACACGCTCGCCCTGACACGGCTCCCACGCGAGGTGAAGCAAGAGTATTTCGCCGACGGCGCCGTCATCTCACGCGAGATCTTGATCAGCATCGCGCGCCAGGAGAATCCGGACGCGATGCGTGCCCTCTGGCGTCGCGTTCGGCTCGAGTCCATTTCCGTGCGGAGCTTCCGCGAGCACCAGGCGAAGCGGGTGCCGGCGCCCGCAGCGGACACGCTACGAGCGGCTCGCAAGCTCGGGCGTGCTCTCCGGGCACTGGATGCGAGCGCCCTGGCCGCGGCGGAAGCTCGCGTCGTGCGCCGGGCGTTGACGCGCGCCGCACGCGGAATCGCGCGGACGCTCGGGGTGCTCGACGGAGAGATTGCCCCGGAGCCCAGGCCTCGCAAGCAGCGTACAGCCGACGCCACGTCGCTTCGCGTAGCCGTTGCGGCAGCGGCCGGTGTTCCCCGGGCTGCGGGCGCGGATTGGACGGAAAACCCGACGCCCGAACGCTTCAGACGCTCGTCGTAACTGCCGAAAAGCAGTATGCAACGAGTTCAGCGGGGAGGCGGGACATGAAGGGTAAGGGGATCGGAATCTGGTGCGCGGGGTTGTTGCTCACGGCCGTGGCGGCGTCGAGCGGGGCGCAGGACCTGCCGCCCATTTCGCTCGACTGCGACTACGTCGATCCGGAGCGTCCCTACGTCTGCGACGTCGGTCCACCGCGGCCGCTGTCGATGCGGAGCTTCAAGGAGATCCTTTCCAACGACTCCGCCGTGCGTGCGCTCGTGCGGCGTATCGGGATGCCATACGCCGTCGAGATGCAGCGCGTACGCGTCGAGGATCCCTGGTATACGTGGGAGGTTCGCGCCTACTACCCCGCCTACGACCGGATGTACGCCTTCGGCCGCGCCTTCATCCTGAACGTCCCCGAGGTGTCGCTGATGCGCTACGAGGGGAAGATTCCGCGCGATCGCTGGAAAGCGACGGTGGTGCCGGCCTCGTCGGGCGTTGGAACCGATGCCGACGGCGCGGCCGCCCGCGCCGAGCTGGCTGCGGAAGAGGCCGAGCGGCTCGCCGATCAGGCGACGCGGTTCGCCGATCGAGCCGACGCGATCGCCGACCAAGCGGGACAGGAGTTCAAGCGCTCTCTGGTCAAGCAATAGTCGGCAGCGATCGTCGCGCAAAAGCACGCGCCGGAGGCCGGTGCAGGCTCTGATCTGGGACGGAGTTCTGCTGCGCCATGTGGTGGACGCACCAGAGCCCCACACGCGGGACGGTAGCGCCATCGTCCGGGTGCGGCTCGCGGGAATCTGCTCGACCGATCTGCAGATCCTGCGCGGCTACATGGGCTTTCGCGGGATCCTCGGACACGAGTTCGTCGGCGAGGTGGTCGATGGTCCTGCCCACCTGGTCGGCCGTCGGGTCGTAGGCGAGATCAACTTCGCCTGCAAGCGCTGCCCCGAATGCGTCGCAGGTCGATCTCGACACTGTCCGACGCGCACGGTGATGGGGATCCTCGGCGCGGATGGGGCATTCGCCGAGCTCCTGCGGATTCCCGTGGAGAACCTCCATCCCGTTCCCGACGGGGTGGACGACGTTCGAGCCTCCTTCGTCGAGCCGGTGGCGGCGGCGATCGAGGCCGCCGTCCAGACCGAGCGGTTCGCCGGAGCGAGATCTCTCGTCCTGGGCGCAGGCAAGCTGGGCTTGCTGGTGGCGCAGGTGCTGGCAGCGCGCGGCGACGACGTGCTGGTGGTCTGTCGGCATGCGCGGGCGCGGGCGATGACCGAGAGCCTGGGGTTGCGACCGGTCACACCCGAGCTGGTACCACGCAATTTTGATCTCGTCGTCGATGCAACTGGCGACGTCGAGGGGCTCAGGACAGCACTGGCCTGCGTTCGGCCACTCGGAGCGATCGTCTTGAAGTCGACGGTCGCCGCAGCACACGGGATCAACCTGGCGCCGCTCGTGATCAACGAGGTCAGCCTGATCGGCTCGCGCTGCGGAGACTTCGCACCCGCTTTGGCCGCGCTGCAAGCCGATCTAGTGCGGGTCGAGCCGCTGCTCGACGGGATTCGTCCGCTCTCGGACGGTTTGAATGCGCTTGAGAGCGCCGGGCGTACCGGCGCTCTCAAGCTTCTTCTCAGACCCGGCGGCTAGCCAGGATCAGGCCGACTGCCGCAGGTGTCGCTCGCGCAGGGTGATCGAGTGACGCTTGCCGTTCACGCGCCGGAACGGGAACCGGTAGAGCCCGGACCGACCGTTCATGCGCTCCTTGCGCCAGTTCTCGAGGCCACGACGAAGCGAATCCGGTTCGAACTTCAGCGCTGCGCAGATGTTCTCGAACGAGTACGGCCAGGTGGTATCGGTCGAGTTGATCCAGGTTTCCGCATCCTCGAACAGGCGTTGGTTGCGGCGACCCGGTTCGACCGCGAAGCGCTGGAAGGTTGCGACGGCATCCTCCATCACGGCCAGCATCAGGCGAATCTCGGGGCGGTCGGTGGACTCGGCCTGGATTCGATCGCGATGCTGCTCGGGCGTGATGAGATCCGGTTCGAAGAGCCGGACGACGCTGTCCTCTGGCGCGGAGTACGCAGAATCCATATTGCCTCCCGTAGACTTGAGCCCTGCCGGCAGCAGTTTCCGTGCCATTCCCTTCGGCGCGTGGGCTGAGACATCTGTTGATCCACCACCCGCAACGTGTTGGATTGCGACAGCTCGGAGGGTTGTGAGTGAGTCCGACCCTGTTGCGTTATGCCTCCCAGTGAAAAGCCGAAGCCGCCCCCGGCCCCGACCCTGAGCCGTCTCGCCGAAGATGCCCTCGTCGAGACTATCGACGGTCCGGTCGAGATCGTTAAGCTCGTCGGCAAGGTCATGCCGGTGCTGACCAGATTCCGGGATGGTGCGCTCGGTTTCCGCATGATGCGCGAGATCCGACAGCTCGACGACGGCGATCTGGTGGAGTTCGTCAACGGCGACGATCAGCGTGTGCGCGTTGGCGCGGAGCACGTGCTGGTTCGTGCCGACGGCGCCGAGATCCAGGCGTGCAACATCAAGCCGGGCGATTGTCTCGAGCCGAGCTGGACCTATGAGGCCGGCTACACGCCGCCCGACGCACCAGAGTATTCTCCGGCCACCCGTGCGCGGCCGTGGTCGCGAGCGGTCGTCGTCACGGAGGTCACCGCTCTCGGCAGGGGGCCGTTGTTCGGGCTCTCCGTCAACGAGACCAAGCGCTACTTCTTGACCTTCGGGGCCATGAGTCGCGCGCAGGCGTGAAGCCGGCTACCGCTGCCGCGAATCCGGCCTGGTGCAGCGGACGCCATGCGCGGCAGTTGCAGCGCGCAGCATGCACAAGGCGGCGGCGTGTGTGGGGCGGGGGGCGCGGGCTGAACACCTTGCGAGCTTTGGCTCTCCTGGTGGTCTGGACCTGGCTCGCTCCCGGATCGGGGTTGGGCGCCGATCCACCCGGCAGCGAAGTTTCGCGCGCGGCGCTCGAGCTTTGTAACCAGGCGCAGGCGATGTCGGGCACGGATGCCGACGCAGCTCTCGAAGAGAGCCTCGCGCTGGCGGACCGTGCGATCGCGGCGGACGAGAGCGATGCGCTGGCCCACTTCGCGCGATTCTGCGCCCTCGGTCAGCAGGCGCGCCGCTCCGGGGCGTCATTGTCGAGCTTGGTCAAGCTGTGGGCGATCCGCGACGCAGTCGACCGGACGCTCGAGCTCGTACCGGACTTCCCCGCCGCACTGCTCGGCAAGGGCGCGCTGCTGTGCTCCCTACCGCGTCTCCTCGGTGGCGATCCATCCGCAGGCGAGCAGTTGGTCCAGCGCGCGTTGCAGATCGAACCTGACTACGTAGGAGCACGGTTGTTTCTGGCCGAAAAGCTCGAAGAACGTGGCGAGCGCGCGGCAGCGCGCGACGAGGCCGAGCGTGGCCTGGCGGCGGCAGAGCGCAAGAACGACTCCGAGGGGGCGAGCGACGCGCGCCGGATCTTGAACAGGCTCGACAGCCGGATCCGGCAGCGCCCTCAGCGCGAGAGTGAGCCGAATTCGAGCGCGCGCCGCGCGTAGCGGGCCAGCATATCTGCCTCGAGGTTCACCTCGTCGCCGATCTTCCGGCGCGACAGCGTGGTGACCGCGAACGTGTGCGGAATCACGGCCACGCAGAACGAGGTTTCTTTCACGTCGCACATCGTCAAGCTGATGCCGTCCACGGCGATCGATCCCTTGTCGACCAGGTAGGGGGCGAGCACGGTGTCGGTTTCGACTCGGAGCCAGTAGCCGCCGCCCGACGGCTCGATGGCGCCGACGCGGCCCACGCCGTCAACGTGACCGAACACGAAGTGTCCGCTCAGCCGATCGCCGAGGCGAAGCGAGCGCTCGAGGTTGACGGGGTCCCCGGAGTGCAGTCGCCCCAGGCTCGACCGGTTCAGCGTCTCGGCGCTGAGATCGGCGGCAAACCCGTCCGCAGTGATCTCGCACACCGTCAAGCATACGCCGTTGGTGCAGATGCTCTCGCCGAGCACCAAGGTTTCGCCGCCGAGCCCGCAACGAACGACCAGTCGAGCATTCTCGCCACGCCCATCGAGCAGGACGACCGTGCCCAGCGATTCGATGATCCCGGAGAACAACGCCGACTCGATCAGTGCCCGTGCAGTTGGTCCGCCACGCCCGGCGTGGTGGGCCAGCTCACGAGCGGTCGATCCCGCCGCGGGCCGGGTAGAGTCGGCTTGCAGCCCAGGGATGCGACGCCAGGAAGGGCACCCCAACGCCCGTGATGACCAGTCCGAGAACGACCCAGAGCAACACGGCGTTGACGATGCCGATGACGAGCATGCCCACCCCCCAGAGGGTGATGACCATCGAGGTGGCGAATCGCGTCGCGTGCAACATGACTGCCCCAGGCCGTACCACGAGGGCTGGATCGCTACCAGATCGTTCCTTGGGGGGTAGCGTGACGGCCGCTCCGCGCTTGTCGGGCAGGCGATCGTGGTTAGATTTCTCCGGCCGCTGCCGGACGGTGGTGGCCAACGGGGGATCGAGAATGGATCTGCAACGGCTGACCGAGAAGTCCCAGGAGGGTCTGCGCAACGCCCAGGCCATGGCGACGCGACGCCACCATCAAGGTGTCGACGCCGAGCACCTGCTGGCAGCGCTCCTCGACGACGAGGCTGGGTTGACCGGCAAGATCGCCACGCGCGCAGGCAGTGATCCCAAGGCGATCCGCCAGTCGGTCGAGCGCGGCCTGCAGAAGGTTCCGCAGGTCACCGGTGCCGGCAGCGCGACGGATCAGGTCTACGTCACCCAGCGTCTCGCGCGCCTGCTCGAGAAGGCACAAGACGAAGCGAAGTCGCTGAAGGACGACTACGTCAGCATCGAGCACCTGCTGCTCGCGATGTTGGCCGACTCCGGGACGGTCGGGGGCGCACTCAAGGACGCTGGGCTCGGCCGCGACAAGATCCTCCAGGCGCTGCAGAGCGTGCGCGGCAACCAGCGCGTGACCAGTCAGAATCCCGAGGCGACCTACGAGTCGCTCGAGAAGTTCGGCCGCGACCTCACCAAGCTCGCGGAGAGCGGCAAGCTCGACCCGGTGATCGGGCGCGACGAGGAGATTCGTCGCACGATCCAGGTGCTGTCGCGGCGCACCAAGAACAACCCCGTCCTGATCGGTGAGCCCGGCGTCGGGAAGACGGCGATCGTCGAAGGACTGGCGCAGCGCATCGTACGCGGCGACGTCCCCGAGGGGCTCAAGGGCCGACGCATCATCGCGCTCGACATGGGCGCGCTGGTGGCCGGCGCGAAGTTCCGCGGCGAGTTCGAGGAGCGCCTCAAGGCCGTGTTGAAGGAGGTCCAATCCGCGGAAGGCGAGATCATCCTGTTCATCGACGAGCTCCACACGGTCGTCGGCGCGGGAGCCGCGGAAGGCGCGATGGACGCCTCGAATCTACTCAAGCCCATGCTCGCGCGCGGCGAGCTGCACTGCATCGGCGCCACCACGCTCGACGAGTACCGCAAGCACATCGAGAAGGATGCCGCGCTCGAGCGGCGCTTCCAACCCGTTCAGGTCGATCAGCCTTCGGTGGAGGACACGATCTCGATCCTGCGGGGGCTGCGCGAGCGCTACGAGGTGCACCACAAGGTGCGCATCAAGGACAGCGCGCTGGTGAGCGCGGCGGTGCTTTCCAATCGCTACATCACGGACCGCTTCCTGCCCGACAAGGCGATCGACCTGGTGGACGAGGCCGCGGCGAAGCTGCGCACCGAGATCGACTCGATGCCCGCCGAGCTCGACGAGGTCGCGCGCCGCGCCATGCAGCTCGAGATCGAGCGCGAGGCGCTGCGCAAGGAAACCGATCGGGCATCCCGCGATCGGCTCGAGCGCCTCGAGAAGGAGCTCGCGGACCTCAAGGAGGAGGAGACCCGGCTCCGCGCGCAGTGGGAGCAGGAGAAGGGCGAGCTCGGGGGCGTCGCCGAGCTGCAGAAGGAGCTCGAAGCGGTCCGCATGGAGTACGAGAAGGTACGGCGCCCAGGCATGGACTACGATCCCGCGCGGGCGAGCGAGCTGCAGTACAGCATCCTTCCCGAGCTCGAGAAGCAGATCGCGGCCGGCGAGCAGCCAGGCGGCCTCCGCTTGATCAAGGACCACGTCGACTCGGACGACATCGCCGAAGTGGTGGCGCGCTGGACCGGAATCCCGGTCGCCAAGCTGATGGAGGGCGAGGCGCAGAAGCTGCTGCGCCTCGAGGACCATCTGCACGAGCGCGTGATCGGTCAGGACGAAGCCGTGCGCGCCGTCGCCGACGCCGTGCTGCGCGCCCGCTCCGGCCTCGGCGATCCGCAGCGCCCGGTCGGCTCGTTCATCTTCCTGGGGCCGACCGGCGTCGGAAAGACCGAGCTCGCGCGCGCCCTGGCGGCCTTCTTGTTCGACGACGAACGCTCGATGGTTCGCATCGACATGTCCGAGTACATGGAGAAGCACTCGGTGGCGCGCTTGATCGGCGCGCCGCCGGGCTACGTCGGCTTCGAGGAGGGTGGTCAGCTGACCGAGGCCGTGCGCCGGAGACCGTTCGCGGTCGTGCTCTTCGACGAGATCGAGAAGGCGCATCCCGACGTGTTCAACGCGCTGCTGCAGATCCTCGATGACGGTCGGCTCACGGACGGGCAGGGCCGGACGGTGAACTTCAAGAACGCCGTCATCATCATGACCTCGAACGTCGGTAGCCAGCTCATCTTGTCGCGTGGGCCCGGTCTCGCGGACCGCAGCTCGCCGGCCTACATCGAGATGAAGGAGGAGGTGCTCAACGCCCTCCGCCAGCAGTTCCGGCCCGAGTTCTTGAATCGCGTCGACGAGATCGTCGTGTTCCACGGACTCACCCGCGAGCACCTGGCGAAGATCGTCGACATCCAGCTCGAGCGAATCAGGCAGCGGCTGGCCGAACGACGGATCGAGATGGAGCTCACGGAGGCCGCCACCCAGCACCTGGTCGAGCTCGGCTACGATCCTGTATATGGCGCGCGGCCGCTCAAGCGCCTCCTCCAGCGTGAGGTCGAAACCGCCCTCGGACGCCGGATCCTGGCGGGTGACATCCGTGAACGCTCGCGGGTCGTCGTCGACTGGGATGGGCAGCAGCTCCTCTTCAACAGCGAGCCCATCCCGGAAGCGGCCTGACGGGGATGCGCTTGACATCCTGACAAACGCCTGGATTAGCTTGCCTTTCGAGCCTGAGCCATGGATGCGCGGACGAAGATCCTCGAGACCGCGACGCGTTTGTTCGCCGCCCATGGCTACGACAGCACGTCACTGTCGAACGTCGCTCGCTCGGCAAGCGTCAGCAAAGCCCTGATCTTCTGGCACTTCGAGACCAAGGAAAACCTCTTCGAGGCGGTTCTGTCGCGTACCATCGAGCCCTACTCGATCGACATCGACGACCTCGAGGGACTGAGCGAGCTGGAACAGCTGCGGCGTCTGATCGATCTCTACTATGAGTTCGTCACCGACAACGTCTTCTCGGTGCGCTTCTTCCTGAGCCTCTTCCTGCGCGAGGAGAAGCGGCCGGACAACCTGTTCGGCAGGATCCTCGACCTCTATCGCCTCTATCAGAAGCTCCTCGGTGACGTCCTCGCGCGCGGGCAGGAGCGCGGCACGGTGTCGCGCGACGTCAACCCAACGTTGCATGCGGCACTCATCCTGAGCGCGCTCAACGGGGTCCTGGTACAGGGATTCATGGGCGAACCCGATCAGCTGTCGCCGGTCAGTCTCGTCGAGCAGCTCAAGACCACGCTCGTTGACAGACTACAGGTGCAGTGAAAGAGTCGCGGGCCGCTGACACCGACGTCGCCGAAGCAGGGCCGCGCGGTGGAGAAGGAGGGGCTCGGGGCATTCGATGCGCGACTGGTTTCGTTCGATGGCCGACAAGGCCCTCCAGAAGGTCGAGGCCCAGCCGCGGGCACCGCGCCGGGTCAACCGTGAGAAGGAGTTGTTCGCGGCGCGTGCACAACAGGTGAAGGGGCTCTTCCAGCGCCTCGAGGCGCTGGCCCAGTCGATCAACAAGGAAGCCTCCTCGACCCTGATCAGCGCCTCGCGCTCGATCAACGCGAAGAACCTCGGCGGGATCGAGGTCCCGGACGCCGCACGGCTGGTGCTCAAGTTCCTCGACCGGCGCCTCGAGGTCGTCGTGAATCCGCTGCAGAGCGTCGGCGGGCGGCCGGTACCGATCGGCGGGCTCGCCTCGGCGTCGGTGATCCAGTACGACTCCAGCGATCCGACCGGCGCGGACTGGTTCGACGTCACCCTCAAGGAGGACGGCTGGCACCGCAAGACCGGTGAGAACGAGACCGGGCCACCAGCACTGGCCGACAAGGATCTCCGCAAGCTGCTCGAGTGGCTGGTGACCTGACCGGGCCTGGGCTAACGCCCGCGCCCGTGCGCGTAGAACGACAGCAGCGTGTAGTAGACGGGATAGGCGAGCGATAGCGTCGCGAGCCCGATAGCGCGCTCCGGAAGGTGCACCAGGACGGCGGCGACGGCAACCCCCCACGCCAGCCCAAGCCCGACCGTCCAGCCCCGCATCCACGTCATCCGCGACGGGTAGAGAAAGCGCAGCGGCGCGAACACGAGCGCGGCCAGAACGAGCGTCACGGTAGCGCACGCGGTCGGGCTCGGCTGAAAGACGTAGAAGTACAGCGCAACCACGTTCCAGTAAGACGGAAAGCCAGTGAAGAAGTGGTCGGCGGTCTTGGCATCCGCGTGACAGAAGCGGTACGCGGACGCGAGCACCGCGGCGCACGCCGCGCCGATCCCGAGCGGGCCCGCGAGTAGCCCGGTCTCGACCATCAGCACCACCGGCACCATGACGAACGTCAAGTAGTCGACGATGTCGTCGAGCTTGGCACCGTCGAACTGCGGTAGATGCTGCTTGACGCCGGCGAGCCGCGCCAGCACGCCATCGCTCGCGTCGACGGCCACGGCCACATAGAGCCAGAAGAAGGCCGTCTGCACGTCACCGGCGAAGATCGCGTGCAGCCCCGCGAAGGCGAACACCACGCCGGTGGCGGTGTACAGGTGGACCGCCCAGCAGGCGGCAAGGCGCAACGGGCCCGCGGACGAGCTCATGGCGTCACGCGGACGATGCTGCCGTCGCGCGGAAGCGCGACGAGGACGCCACCGCCGGTCTCGGCGAGCAGCGCGATGGGCGCCGGCTGCTTCCCGCTGGTCCGGAAGTCGAAGCCCTGGGCGATCCGGGTGCGCGAGCCGTCGGAGTCGACGCGGATCAGGTAGCCGGTGCGTGTCTCGGCCACGTAGAGGCGTCCCGAGGCATCGACCGCGAGGCCCACGGGACCGGCGAGGCCGGTCGCGACCAGGGTCGGAGGGCTGCCCTCGCGGAAGCCGAGGACTCGCCCGCCTTCCGGTTCCACGGTCAGCAGCTGCGCGCCGCGCAGCGCGAGTCCGAGCGGCGCGGCCAGGCCGCTCGCCACGACACGTGTGCCGCCCTCCGGCAACACCTCGAGGATCCGACCGGCGCCGGAATCGGTGACGAAGACCCCACCATGCGGGGTCGCCACGATGCTGGTTGGCCAGTCGAGGCCACCGGCGACCTTCTCGCTCGTACGCGCCGCGAGATCGATCCGATGGACCTCGCCAAAGTGCGGTACGGTGATCCAAACGGCGCCGTCGGGAGCGAGCGCGAGTGCGTACGGTGGCGGGATCGCGTCGATCGCGGTCGCCGCGAGGATCTCGGCGGTTTGACCGCGCAAGCGCCGGATCGACACGCCATCGCTGACCAGCAGCAGCTCGCCCGCCTGCGCGAGGCCGCGCGGCACCGCGAGTCCCGGTGGCTCGAGCTGTCGGGCGGCGCCCGGCCACGGCTTGATCGCCACGATCGCCCCGGTGAGGAAATTCGAGACCACGGCCGAATCGCCACACGCCGCGAAGCCGTCGAGACCAGGGGCGAGCTGGGCGAGCTCGGCGCCAGGTCCGGGCGTGGCCCCGCCGAGGGCGCGAATGACGCCGCTCGCCGCTTCGAGAACCACGAGCGATCCGTCGGGCGCACGCTTCACCGCCGAGGGGGCGCGCAGCCCGTCGGCGAGGACAGTGCTCGAGCCGTCGGCGCCGGCCACGCGGACTACCTTGCCCGCGGTCAAGAGCGGCACCACGAGCGTTCCGTCGTCATCGGCGACCATCGCGTTCGGGCAGCCGAGATCACGCGCGATCTCTCGTGGGGGTGCGCTCCCAGCGGGGTCGACCTCGTACAGCCCGTCGCCGAGCACGCACGTGCTGACGAAGAGACGGCCGGAGGGTGCGCGCGCGATCGCATTCACACCACGGAGCCCGCGTGCGACCGTGCTCCAGCTGCCCTCCGGACCGCGCCGCCAGACCTCGCCCGACGCCGCCGCGGTCACGAAGAGCGCGCCGGCGTCGTCGAAGACGAGATCGTCCGGTCCTTGCAAACCGGACGGCAGCGCGAGCGGCTCGAGGCTGCCATCGGCGGACACCCGCAAGAGCCGATCGCCGAGTGCCTCGGCAACCACCAGATGCCGATCGAAGCACGCCAGGCCGTTGGCGCCGCGGAGCGGTGTCGGCGCGTGGACGAGGCTGAGCTGAGCGGGCGGCAGCGCCGTCGCGGCCGTCGCGCTGACGGCGGTCGCACGCTGGTCGAACGCGCGCGCCACCTCGTCCGCCGTACCGTCTCGGCGCACTTGCGGCGCGCACGCCGCGACCGACCCCAGCGCGAGCGCCGCCGCCACGGCGACCGCGCCACGTCTCACACCAGGCGCTCGAGCGGATGCGCCAACGCCCGCCGCAGCGACGAGGCGATTCGTGCGCCGGTGATACCGTCGATGAAGCGGTGGTCGAAGGTGCAGCCGAGCGTCATGACCGGTCGGATGAGGATCTGATCGCCGACCACCGCCGGCCGGCGCTGGATGTTGTTCACCAGCACGACGATCGGCACGTGGCTGAACGGCACGATCGGCGCCAGGGCGAGACCCAGACCGGCATCGACCGAGCCGATGCTGGTCACCATCGCGCTGCCGAACTGGTCGTAGGCGACGCCGAAGCGGCTCAGATCGAGGCCGAGGTCGTAGGTGAGGTAGCCGACGGCGCGCATGGCCGTCCCGAGCAGCCAATCGGGAATCCCTGCCAGTGTGGCCTTCGACTTCTCCACCTCGCGGTCCTTGCGCGCCCGGACCTGGGCGACGCGCGAGTTCAGGCTCGAAGCGATCTGCCGGAGCGGCATGCGGTCGACGCTGCACAGCTTCACACCCGAGAGGTCGCGGCCGTCCTCGCTTGCGACCTGGCAGAAGATGTCGACCTCGGCGCGTTTGTAGAGGCGCTTGCCGATGATCAGGCCGTTGCCGTCCGGATGATCGTGCAGGCCGAGCGCCAGGGCCTTTGCCACCAGGTGGGTGACGGTGACGTGGAGGCCTTCGGATTCGCGCAGGCGTTCGATCAACGCCAGGGATTCCGTCATGTCGACCTCGATGGTGCCGTACACGGTGGGATTGTCCGGCGCGCTCCAGGTCGCGAGCGCCATCCGGCGCCAGCTGGTGGCGTTCTCGACCCGTTCGAACGGCGGCTTGCGCCGCGGAGCATCGTTCGGGGAGCTGCCCGCCGGCTCGATGTCCTCGCTCGAACGGCTGACCGTGCTCGGCTTCTGCAACGAACTCATGGTGCGCTCCTGTTGTCCTTAACCTTCGGGCCCTGATATGCGATGTATCGTATGAAGGGGGATCTATGAAACTTCGTCGAGGTCGTGAGACTGTTGTCGCGGCGCTCGGGGCGCTCGCGTTGATGGTCAGCATCGCGTCCCCTGCTCGTGCACAGGGCCAGTACGACGACGGCCAGGCTCATCCGCTGCGGCTGGTCGCCTATCTCGTCGCGCCAGCCGGGTTCCTGGCCGAGTGGCTGGTCACCCGCCCGTTCTTCCGCGTCGTCTCGCAAGAGGACAACGCCGCCATCTTCGCCTACACGCCGCAGGGTGGCTTCGACTACGAGACCTACGAAGAGGGTTTGTCCACGGGCGTGACCTTCGAGAGCCCGTACCGGGTCATGCAGCAAGACGGCACGCCCTGACGCACGCGCTCACGTCACCACCTCGAGTGGTGCGAAGCGCGCAATCAACTTCTTGATGCCGACGCGCTCGAACTGCACGGTCAGCTTGATCCCCGCGCCCGATCCCTCCCGCCGTCGGACGACGCCCATTCCGAACTGCGGGTGCCGCACCGTGGTACCGATCCGCAGCGAGCTTTCCGTGCCGGCTTCCTGGCTCGAGCTGTAGTCGATCTCCGGCTCCGCGCGCACGGTGATTCCCGGCGCCGGGAGCGTCCGGCGCTGCGCGCCCGGATCGTACCCGTCCACGGGTTCGATCCACGTCTGATTACGATCCCGACGCGCCGGCTCGTCGCCCTCCAGGCCGAACGCCCGGGTCAGCTCGCCAGGAATCTCGCGCAGGAAGCGTGAGGGCGGGTTCTGCTGGCTCGCTCCGAACAGGATGCGATGGCGGGCCCGCGTCAAGATCAGGCATTGGCGCGCGCGCGTCATGCCGACATAGCAGAGGCGGCGCTCCTCCTCGAGACCGCCTTCGTCCAGGGCGCGCGCGTGCGGGAACACGCCATCCTCCATGCCCACCAGGTAGACGGCTGGAAACTCCAGTCCCTTCGAGTTGTGCAGCGTCATCAGGCTGATGGCCGCGCGGGGACCGTCGCCCTCTTCGACGTCCGAGACCAGCGCGGCGCGCTCGAGGAACGCCTCGAGCGCGCTCGCCCCGTGCGGTGCACCGTCCATCGCATCGAGCTCGCGCGCCGCACCGATCAGCTCCTCGAGGTTGTCGGCGCGCGCCTCGGCGTCCTGCGTGCCTTCGCTGCGCAACCTGGCGAGCAGCCCGGTTTCGAGCAGGACCACCTCGATGATCTCCGCCATCGACAGGCCCGCCACCGCCCCACGCATGCGCGCGATCATCGACCAGAACTCGAGCACGCGCCCGCGGCTCGCGGCGGCGAGCGAAACCTGCTCGTCGTCGTGCGCCAGGTCGTCGAGGACGGCCGCGATGGGCAGCCCGCGCCGCCTGCTCGCATCGACCAGGGACGCGAGCGAAGTCGCCCCGATCCCGCGCGTCGGCACGTTGATCACGCGGGTGAGGCTGACGTCGTCCGCCGGGTTCACGAGCAACCGCAGATAGGCGAGGACGTCCTTCACCTCCTTGCGGTCGTAGAATCGCGTGCCGCCGATCAGGACGTAGCGGATCTGACGAAACAGCAGCTCTTCCTCGAGCAGCCGCGACTGTGCGTTGGTGCGGTAGAAGACCGCGATCTCCGACGGGCTTCGGCCGGACGAAAGCGAGCGCTCGATGTCGCTCGCGACGTAGCGCGCCTCGGTGCGGTCGTCGGGCAGGGTCGCGACGACCACCTTCTCGCCCGGCCCGTTCTCCGTCCACAGCGTCTTGCCGTGGCGATCGGAGTTGCGACGGATGACGGCGCTGGCCGCCGCGAGAATGTTGCCGGTCGAGCGGTAGTTCTGCTCGAGACGGATGACGCGCGCGTCGGAGTAGTCACCCTCGAAATCGAGGATCGCGCGCACGGTCGCGCCACGGAACGCGTAGATCGATTGGTCGTCGTCGCCGACGACGTTCAAGTTGCCCCGAGCACCGGCGATCAGGCGTACCAGCAGATACTGCGCGCGGTTGATGTCCTGGTACTCGTCCACCAGGACGTGGCGATAGCGGGCGCGGTAGGCGTCGCGGAGGGCTTCGTTTTCGCTCAGGAGGCGAACCATCGCGGTGATCAGCGAACCAAAGTCCAGCGCGCCCGCGCGGTGCAGGAGCTGCTCGTACCGCGAAGCGCTGCGCAGCAGCGCTTCCATTCGCTGCGGCCCCTCGAATTGCTCGTGCCGGTCGAGCGGCTCGGCGCTGTTGCGGCGGCGCTCGATGTACGCTCGCAGGGCCGACGGTGTGAGGATGTGCTCGCCGACGTCCACCTCCGCGAGCGCTCGCCGGCAGAGCACGAGCTGGTCCGAGTCGTCGTAGATCGCGAAGCTCGACGGCAAGCCGAGCTTCGGGGCCTCCCGTCGCAGCCAGCGTGCGCAGACCGAGTGGAAGGTTCCCACCGTCAAGTCACGCGCATCGGGGCCGACCAGCGTCGCGAGACGCTCGCGCATCTCTCGCGCCGCCTTGTTGGTGAAGGTGACGGCGAGGATCTGCCCGGGAAGGACGTCGTGCTCGGCGATCAGATGCGCCACGCGACACGTCAAGACCCGCGTCTTGCCGCTGCCGGCGCCGGCGAGAACCAGCAACGGACCGGTACGGTGCAGCACCGCCTCACGCTGCGGCGGGTTGAGTGAGGCGAGATCGATGCGCATGAGGGAGTGGCGACCCTAACGGACGCCGACCAAAAGAAAAGTGGCGCCCTGCGCGCGCGCGTTGCTAACGTCGAGCGTGGCTTCCTACGACCGCAAGGACGCCGTCTACCGCCGGGCCAAGCGCGAGGGTTTTCGCTCGCGCGCGGCGATCAAGCTCGAGGAGATCGACGCACTCTTCACGGTGCTCAAGCCCGGCATCCGCATCGTCGATCTCGGCTGCTGGCCGGGTGGCTGGTTACAGGTGTGCGCGGACAGAGTCGGTCCGCGTGGCCGCGTCGTCGGCATCGACGTCGCCGAGACGCTGGACGTCGATCGCGCCAACACCACGGTGCTGGTCGGCGACGTCTACGACGACATTCTGGTGGCGCGCGTGACTGCGGCGCTCGGCGGGCCAGCCGATCTCGTGCTCTCGGATCTCGCCCCCAAGCTGAGCGGGATCACGGCGACCGATTCGGCCCGGCACGCGGATCTCGTGCTGCGCGGCCTGAGCTTGGCGCGCGGGTGGCTCGCCCCCGGCGGGGCGTTTCTGGCCAAGCTCTTCATGGACGCGGAGTACGAGGGTTTGATCCGCGAGCTCCGCGCGGCCTTCATGACCGTCCGGACGCGAAAGCTGGCCAGCACGCGGCGCGGCTCGTCGGAACTCTATGTCTGCAGTCGTGGCTTGAAAGGACCCGCGCCCACCACGTAGTCTGTCCCGACCAGGACCAACACCTCGCCCCCGCGAGCGCATGGCATCCGCCATGAGCCGAATTCAGGGGACGGCGCTACCCCGGAGCTCGTGGACTGTTCCCACCAGGGCCGAGCGAGCTCCGCCGGGTTGGTTCGGGAATGGTCGCTTTTTGAGATCTTTCTTCCACAGACTGCCGTTTTGGCTACCCGCCTTCGCCGCGACGCTCCTGCTGGCGGGCGCGGCGCGAGCCTTGGCGGCCGACGCGAGCCATGTCCTGGTCGTGGAAGATGACGGCCTGATCCTCTCGCCACCGGAGCCGCTGCCGCTCTCCGGCCGCCGGCTGACCTTCACGCCCACCCCGCTCGGTGGTTACAGCACCCGGATTGGACCGAGCCGAGGACTGCTTCGGCGCGGCGACCAGATCGACTTCCAGGGCCAGAGCGACGCGGTCGCCAGGGTCGTTCTCAAAACACCGTTCGTTTACTTTGGCCAGCCCTACGACGAGATCTTCGTTCACGCGCAGGGCGCGGTCAGCTTCGGCGAGCCACTCGGCGCCGCACCGCGCGCGAGCGCCAGCGGCGCCCTACCCGCGGGCATCCTGGGCGGCCCGCCAGCCGTGGCTGCGCTGTGGAACGAGCTCCAGGTCGGTGTGGCAGACCCGGCGCGCGGCGTATTCGTCGATCAGGGTGACGCGACGACGACGGTGACCTGGTACCAGGTGTCATCGGTGCGGCCCGCTGGCGAAGGCAATACGTTCCGCGTGACCCTCTCGTCGGCCGACGGCGCCATCGACCTCGACTACGGGGCGATGGCGACCCGGTGGGGGGTCGTCGGTCTGTCACCGGGCACCGTGCGCGACGGCGTGCGCATGATCGACTTCGCAACCGCGCCGCGGATCGCGCCCCGCACCGCGACGCTCGCCTGGTACCGCGACCTGCCGCAGCTCAACGAGATCGCGCTCGCGCGCAAGGTCTACGAACGCTTGCCCGATCGATTCCAGTTCTTGACGGTGTTCGCCACGCAGCAAGTCGACGGTCCGAGCCCGGTCTGGAGCACGACCGTTCAGAACGCGGACCGCGGCATCGCGATGCCGATCTTCGACCACAGCGCTCTCTTCGGCAGCAAAACCCTGGAGCACGTGGTGGTGATGAACGACCTCGCGTTCTACGCGGACGATCCCCTGCAGAGCCCGCGGCTGCCGAGCTACGCCTACGCACCGTCGACGCTGGCCATGCTCGCGCACGAGGCGGGCCACCGCTGGCTTGCCTATGCCGGCGGGATCGACGGTGGCTTCGCCGGCGACGACGGCCACTGGAGCTACGTGCTCGACAGCGGCGCGTCGTTCCTCGGCGGCAACGCCCTGCGCCAGAACGCCGACGGGTCGTTCACATCGACTGCCGCGATGCGTTCGTACGGCCCCCTCGACCGCTACCTGATGGGATTCGCGGCCCGGGACGAGGTGGAGCCTTTCTTCGTGGTCGACGATGCCCACGCCTTCGTGCCCGAGCGTAGTCGCGGTGGCGAGCCGTTCGGTATCGGGTCGCACCCCGAGGAGGGAGTGACCTTCCGCGGTAGCCGTCGTGACGTGACGATCGGCGATGTGATCGAGCGCAGCGGCCCGCGCGAGCCCGACGCGAGCACGGCGCGCACGGCCTTTCGCATGGCGACCGTGCTGGTCGTCCCTGCCGGCACGCGGCCCGACGAGGCGCAGCTGGCAAAGGTCGAGCGCGTGCGGCGCGCGTTCGGGCCGTTCTTCCGCGCGGCGACGGGCAACCGCGCGCGCATGCACACGTGGCTCCCCGAAACGGCAACGGGCGCACTCGTTGCAGCGGATCCAGCGTTGCTCGGCGGACGCCCGCGCGTGCTCGACGCGAGCATTCGGCGCGACGAATCCGGGCGGGGTGAGGTCGTGCTCGATTACGCCGATTTCGACGGCGATTTGACGGCGCTCGAGATCTCGACCGACGCCAGCGCCGGCGCACCGCCGGCGACCGTCGACGTCGCGTCGGGCACGCTCGGCAACCGGCGCGGCTCGGTGTCGTTCGCGCTGCGCGACCTTCCTGCCGAGGCGACCTTGCTCGAGCTGTCCCTGATCGACAACCGTGGCCTGCGGAGCCGCGCGGCGATTCTCTTGCAGCCCGAGGCCTCGTCGGCGGTCGTCGCGGCGCGCTAGCGCAGCCAGGCGATCGTGGCGCCGGCGCCGCCGTCGCGCCGGTCTGCTTGCTCGAAGCGGCTCACGTACGGTGAGCTCACCAGGTACTCACGGACCGCGTCGCGGAGCGCGCCGGTGCCCATGCCGTGGATGATGCGGACGACGCCGACGCTCTCGACGACGGCTCGATCGAGAAAGCTCTCGAGCCGAGCGAGCGCGCCCTGGACGCGCTCGCCGACGAGGTTGAGCTCGAGGAGAGCGAGGCCGGGAAGGGCTACCTCCGTCGCTGCAGCGTCCTTCCCCGCGTGGATCACCGGAGCGCGGACCACCGACGCGCGCACCACCGGCGTCTGTACACCGGCGCCACTAGCGCCGATCCGCCGCAGCTGAGCGAGGGGAACGTCGATGCGCACAGCGCCGCGGCTCAGACGGGCGCGCACGCCCGAGATCGACTCCAGCCGACCGCGAAGCCCGCTGCCGCTGACCTGTACCTCGTCGCCGATGCGCGGCGCGGCGGTTTCCTGCGTCGCATCACTCTCGGCGTGGCCTGGTGCCGAGAGCGCACGCTCCTGCTCGCCGATGCGTGTGCGCTGCGCGGCGGCGACCTCGCGCAGCCGCCGGCCGAGCTCCTGTGGACGTTGCCGGGCCTCGTCCAGCATGCGCTGGCCCTCGCGGCGCAGCTCGTCGGCGAAACGGCGCGCGTCGCCGAGCTCGTCCGCCCAGAGTCTCTTCTGGCGCGACTGCAGGTCGGTGAGCAGGCCGGCATACTCCGCCCGGCTCGCGCCGAGCGCCGCGCGCTCCTCGGCGGTACGCCGAGCGTGCTCTTCGTAGCTGCGCCGCTCGTTCTCGAGTGCTGCGGCTGCCGCCGCGAGGTCGACACCGAGACGGCCACGCTCGCGTTCCGCCGCATCGAGTAGCCCCGCCGGGAAGCCGAGCCGGCGAGCCATCTCCAGGCCCAGGCTCGGCGCGATGTTGCGGTACAGCAGCCGGTAGAGGGGCGCGAACGTATCCGGATCGAAGTCCACCGCTGCGACCTGGGCACCCGGAAACGACAGGGCAAAGGCCTTGACGCTCTGGAAGTGGGTGGTCGCGAGCACGCGGCTCCGGCGACGGGCCAGCTCCTCGAGCAGCGCGCGCGCAAGCGCCGCGCCGTCTTCGGGATCGGTACCCGTACCGGGCTCGTCGAGTAGCACCAGCGAGCGCTCGGTCGCACCCGCCAGGACGTCGACCAGGTTCCGGACGTGGCCCGAGAACGTCGAGAGGTCGCCCGCCACGTTCTGCGGATCACCGATGTCGGTCCAGACCGCGTCGAACACCGGCAGCGTGGTGTCGCGGTCGGCGAGGACCGGAATCCCAGTCTGCGCCATCAAGACCGCGAGACCGAGTGTCTTGAGCGCGACACTCTTGCCGCCGGTGTTCGGCCCGCTGATGACGAGCAGGAAGGTATCCGCGTCGAGGACGACGTCGACGGCGGTCACCGGACGCCCGGTCAGCTCGAGCAGGGGATGGCGGGCGTTGCCGAGCCGGATCGAGCCCTCGTCCACCGCCGGGCAGATCGCACGGTGCCGGCGCGCGAAGGCAACCCGGGCGGCGAGCGTATCGAGCTCGGTGAGCGCGGCGAATGCCTCCAGCAAAGCCTCGCGGCTGGTACCGACGGCGGCCGTGATCTCGGCGAGGATGCGTGCGACCTCTTCGGCTTCCTCGCGCGCCGCGATCAGCAGACGGTTGTTCGGTTCGACGGCGAACAGGGGCTCGACGAACAGGGTTTCACCTGATGCCGAGCGATCCTGAACGATGCCCGACAGCTCCTTCGCCGATTGCGCCCGCACCGGAACGACGAAGCGTCCATTGCGCACCGTCACGTAGTCGTCCGCGATGGCGCTCGATCCGCCGCCCTGGCGAAACAGTCGGGCGAGCCGGCGCTCGATCTCGGCGCGCAGCTCGCGCAGCTCACGGCGCAGGGCGCGCAGCCGAGGGCTCGCGCCGTCGCGCACCTCGCCCTCGTCGTCGAGCGCGCTGTCCAGCAACCGGTCGAGGTCGGGCAGCGCGTGCAGGGACTCGAGGAAGCGCAGCAGCAGGCGGTGATTCTCGGCGCGGGCACGGATGAAGCCGCGCATCTGACGCACCGTTGCGAGGGTCGCGCCGATCGCGATCAGCTCGCGGCCCGAGAGGCGTGCGCCGGGCGTCGCGCAGATCGCCAGCGACGGGCGGATGTCCGGGAACGCTCCTAGCGGCGGCGACTCGTCCTCGGTGATCGCCCGTAGCTGGTCCACGCGCGCCAGCTCCTCGCGCACGATGACCACCGACGTCGAGGGGGTGAGCGCGCGGCACGCCTCGCGTCCGGAATCGGATGCCGCATGGCCGGCAACGGCTTCGAGCAGGCGGGGAAACTCGAGGTTGCCGAGATCGACGGGACGCATGCCCTCAGTCGCCGATCTTCGGCTCGGCCCCCGGTGGTGCGGCGTCGTGGTCGCCCGCGTGGTCGCCCGCGCGGTCGTCGCCGGACTGCTGCCACACGCCGTCGCGGCAGGCCTGATCGCCGATCCAGACGGCCCCGCCCGTGAAGAATTCCTTCTTCCAGATGGGGACGACCTCCTTGAGGCGATCGATGGTGAACCGGGCCGCCTCGAAGGCGTCGCCCCGGTGCGCCGAGGAGACCGCGATCACGACGCTGGCCATGCCGATCGGCACGACACCGGTGCGGTGCGCGACGGCGATGCGCGCGTTCGCCCAGCGCTCGCGTGCCACGTGGGTGATCTTCTCGATCTCGCGCTCGGCCATGCCCGCGTAGGCCTCGTACTCGAGACGCTCGACGTTGCGCCCTTCGTTGTTGTCGCGCGTCATGCCGATGAACACGACCACGGCGCCGGCCTTCGGATCGGAGACGTCGGCCAGCAGCTCGTCGAGCACGATCGGTTCTGCGGTGAGGCGGAGCATCGCGGGGATTATTCTCGACCGACGAACGGCGAGCAACCACCGGAACGACCACCACTCACGGGCGGAATCAGGGCGACCTCGTCGCCCTCGGCGAGAGCGTGCTGGGCGTCGACATACTCGGCGTTGACCGCGATCGAGACCCGCCCGGAGCCAGCGAACGCCGGGAAGTCCTGATGCAGGAGAGCGACCAGATCGCCGACCGTCGCTCCGGTGGGAACCTCGCGCAGCACCTCGGACGAGCGCAAGCGCTCGCGCAGCGAGGCGAAGAAGCGCACCCGGACCGTCATGGTGTGAGCAGACCGACCACGTGCCCGAGCTCGGGTGCGATGAGCTTGCGGATGCCGAGCTCGACCGCCTTGGTCGAACCAGGCAGGGCGAAGACGACTGTTCGTCCAACCACGCCACCGATCGCCCGCGACAGCATCGCCGCCGAGCCGATCTCCTCGTAGGACAAGCTGCGGAAGAGCTCGCCGAAGCCGTGCAACGGCTTCTCGAGGATCGCCTCGACGGCCTCGCAGGTGACGTCGCGCGGTGCGATCCCGGTGCCGCCGGTCAGGACGATCGCGTCGATCTCCGGGTTGGCAACGCCGGCCCGCACCAGTGCAGTGATCGCCACGCGCTCGTCGGCGACGATCTCGCGCGCGCGCACCACGTGTCCGGCCTCGGTGAGCAGGTCGACGGCGCGCAGCCCGCTCTTGTCGGTGGCGAGGTCCCGGGTATCGCTCACCGTGATCACCATGCAGCGCGCCGCCCGCTTGCCCTTGGCGCGGTGCTGCTCGACCGGGCTCGGAGCACCGGGTTCGTGCGGATCGTGGCCGTGGCTCATCTCAAGCTCTCGCCGTGGCGGCACATTCGCCCGCGCCGACCTGCGCCACCGCGGCGCGCGGCAGCAGATGCGAGAGCTCCGCCGGGTGCAGGATTCCGGCGAGGATCTCCGCCGACTCGACCAGCCGCGGACCAGGCCGGTTGAAGTACGAGCTTCCGTCGACGGCGAACACGCGTCCCGTGCGCACCGCCGGTAGCTGCTGCCAGCGCGGCTCGCGCAGCAGTGCCGCGAGCTCGTCGCGCGTCCGCGCGAGCGTGAAGCCGCACGGCATCGCGCACAGAACGTCCGGCCGATCGTCGACCAGCGCCTGCCACTCGAGCCACGCGCTGTGCGCGCCGGTAGCCACGAGCTCGCAAACGCTGCCGGCGGCCACGGCGAGATCCGGCACCCAGTTGCCGGCGGCCATGAGCGGCTCGAACCACTCCAGGCACGCAAGGCGCGGGCGCGCGAGGTGGGCGGTGAGCGCGACCAGGGCGCCGATCCGCCGCTGCAGATCGTCCGCAACGCTCCGCCCCCGCGCCGCGACGCCGGCGGCGGTCGCGACGGTCTCGACGTCGCGCCAGACGTCGTCGAGACGGTTGGGTCGCAGCGAGACGATCTCGCTCGAGCTGTGCGCCAGCGTGCGCACGGCGGCGGTGACGTCGGCGTACGAGACCGCGCACACGTCGCATTGGTCCTGGGTGACGATCAGGTCGGGCGCGAGCTCCTGCAGGCGCTCGGTGTCGATCGCGTAGACGCCGAGTCCCGCCGAAACCAGCGCGCGGATGTCGGTGTCGATCTCGCGGCTCGGGCGCCGGGCGTCGAGCTTCGGGGCCGTGAGGACGGGTAGCCCGACGACGTCGGCCGGAAAGTCGCACTCGTGCGACACGCCCACCAGCGAGTCGCGCAGGCCGAGCGCACACACGATCTCGGTCGCGCTCGGCAGCAGCGAGACGATGCGCAGGCTCATGCGAGGATGGTCCGCACCGGTCGCGGCGGCTCTTCCATCTTGTCGCCGCAGGTGCTGCCGCAGCGCTCGCACACGAACTCGTACTTGTCGCCCGCGGGAAGGCAGAGGAGGAGCCGCTTGCGCACGGGCTGGGCTACCCGACAGCGCGGACACAGAAGCAGCGAGGCCTCGATCCCCTCGAATTGTTTGCCGGGCATCATGACTTCGCCATCTATCCGTCCGGGCGGCGTCCAGACAAGGTGCCAGGGTACGGTGCTCGTTGCGGCGCGCGGGTCGGCGTCGGTATAGCAAGCGGGTGGAAACGACCGGCTTCGAGCGCCCGCCGAGCGTCGGTCCCGACGAGACCGTGCGCGGCGCGGACACGAGTGTCGCCGCGCGCCGGGTCTTCCTCGAGACCTACGGCTGTCAGATGAACGTCGCCGACTCCGAGCTGGTCAGCGGGATCCTGCGCCGCGACGGCTATGAGCGTACCGACGATCCGGCCGCGGCCGACGTCCTGCTAGTGAACACCTGCGCCATCCGCGAGAACGCGGAAGAGCGCGTGCTCGGGCGGCTCTCGGAGCTGCTGCGCCACAAGGCTGCACGACCTGGCGTGCAGCTCGGCCTGCTCGGCTGCGTCGCGACCCATCAACGCGAGCGCCTGCTCGACCGGGCACCCTACCTCGACGTGATCGTGGGTCCCGACGGCTACCGCGATCTACCCGATCTGCTGCGGCAGGCGACCGACCCGCAGCTCGAGATCCGCCTCGACCGAGGCGAGACCTACGCCGGCCTCACGCCGGACCTGGCCCCGGGTCCGCGCGCGTGGCTGACCGTCATGCGCGGCTGCGACAAGTTCTGCACCTTCTGCGTGGTGCCGTTCACGCGTGGCCGGGAGCGTAGCGTCCCGGTGGAGGCCGTTCTCGAGCAGGTCGAGGCGGCCGTGGCAGCGGGCAAGCGCGAGGTGGTGTTCCTCGGCCAGACCGTGAATGCGTACCGCGCGGGCGAGGTCGACTTCGCTGAGCTGCTACGCCGGACGGCGCGCGTTTCCGGCCTGGAGCGGATCCGCTTCACTTCGCCGCATCCCTCGGACGTGAGCCCGGGCCTGATCGCGGCCATCGCCGAGGAGCCCAAGGTGATGCCCTACCTGCATCTCCCGCTCCAGTCGGCCTCAAATCGCGTTCTCGAGGAGATGCGACGCGGCTACACCATCGAGGAGTATCGCGACCTGCTCGAGCGGGTGCGAACGAGCGTACCGGGCATCGCGGTCTCGACCGATCTCATCGTCGGTTTCCCCGGCGAGGACGAAGAGGACTTTGCGGCGACCGCGGACTTCCTCGCCGAGGCGCGCTACGACTTCGCGTATCTGTTCAAGTATTCGGCGCGCGACGGTACGCGCGCCTTCCGCATGGCCGAGACCGTGAGCGACAACGAGAAGCAACGCCGGCTCGCGATGCTCATCGCCGCTCAGGAGCGCATCGGGCTGGAGCGTAACCAGGCCTTCGTTGGCCGCGAGGTCGAGGTTCTGGTGGAGGGCCCGGCCAAGCGGCCACCGGGCTTCGCGGCCGGCAAGAGCCCCAACTTCAAGACTACGGTGTTCCCCGCGGACGGTGCGCGCGCGGGCGATCTGGTCCGCGTGCGGGTCGAGGCAGTGACCACACACACGCTGACCGGCGTGCGCGTCGCCGCCTGACTCAGGCGAGACCGCGCCGGTCGCGATAGCGCCGATAGCGGTAGAGGTGCTCGAGCGCCGTGGCGGCCTGGTGCGACGAGGCGTAGGCGAAGCTGCCCAGCTCCTTGAGCTTGACGATGCCCGGGTTGGTGGGCTGCGCGTCGGCTAGCTCGGTGGCGACCAGCACGGGCTTGCCGTACTTGCGCGACAGCTCGACCGTCGCGGTCGCGTAGCGGGCGTCCTGGCGCTCGTGGTACTCGACGATCCGCTCGAGCCCGTGCCCGGGGTAGAAACGACCGCGGCGCTCGAGGTCGCCCAGGTTCGACTGGATGCCGACGCCGAGCAGCACGACCGCGTCCACGTCCGCGTGCGCGACGGCCAGCTCGAGGCACTCGAGCACGGTGTCGCGGGTCTCGCTACCCGCCAGATCGGCGGGATTGTTGCGGCTCCAGCGCGGCGGGAGCCGCGAGTCGAACGCGGCGAGCAGGTCGGGTGGCAGTGGCAGCAGCTCGAGGTCGCGTGACTGCGAGATCCGGTCCGCGGTGAGGACACCCCAGCCGCCCGCGGTGGTGAGCACGAAGACGCGTGGTCCGCGCGGCAACGGGTGCACGGCGAAGCTCGCAGCGATCTCGAACGCCTCCTCGACGGTGCTCGCCCGACTCAGCCCCGCCTGGCGGCACATGCCGTCGAAGACCTTGTCGTCGGTCGCGAGCGCGCCGGTGTGCGAGGCCGCGGCACGCTGACCGCCGGCGGTGACGCCACCCTTCAGGACGACGATCGGCTTGCGCGCCGCGGCTGCCCTGGCCTTCTCGAAGAACGCGCGGCCGTCCGCCAGGCCCTCGACGTAGATCAGGCTTACGTCGGTCGCGGCATCGGCGGCGAAGTACTCCAGGTAGTCGGCGACCGTGGTCGATGCCGAGTTGCCCGCCGACACGGCACGGCTCACGCCGACGCCGCTCGAGCGCGCGTAGTTGAGGAATGCCTGGACGAAGCCGCCCGACTGACTCGCGACCGCGATCCGCCCCGCCGGCGGATAGGGCGCGATGATCTGCGCGCACAGCGAGACCGGGGTCGAAATGATCCCCTGGCCGTTCGGGCCGGCGAGCAGGATGCCGAGCTCGGCGCACAGCGCGGCGAGCGCGCGCTCGGCGGCGAGGCCTTCCGCGCCGGCCTCGCCGAAGCCTGCGGAGCTGACGAACGCAGCCTTGACACCCTTGCGCGCGCACGACGCCAGCAGCTCGGGCAGCGAAGCCGGCGGCGTGCAGACGAAGACCAGATCGGCCGCACCGTCTGGAATCTCGTCCACCGAGCGATACGCGGTCTCGTCGAGGATCGTGCCGCCCTCGCGGTTGGTCAGGAAGACACGCCCCGCATAGCCGTGCGCCAGGATGTTGTGCGCCGCGACGAAGCCGAACTTGCCGGGGTGGCTGGACGCGCCGGCGACGATGATCCCCTTGGGCTCGAACAGGGAGCGGAAGCGCTCGAGATCCGGTGCCGTGCTCACGCTTCCTCGAGCTCGATCAGGGCATCGACTGCGACCGGGCGCCCCTCGGCGATGATCAGCGGGTTGACGTCGATCGAGCGGATGGCGCGATCCTGCTCGGCCAGCCGGCTCAGCCCGACCAAGGCATCCACGAGCTGCTCGCGATCGACCGCCGGCTCGCCGCGAAAGGCGCCCAGCCACGCACGATGCGTGAGCTCCTCGAGCATCTCGTGCCCGTCGACGCGCGACAGCGGCACCAGGCGAAAGACCACGTCGGCGAGGATCTCGGCGAAGATGCCGCCAATGCCGAGCATAACGCAGCGCCCGAAGGTGGGATCGGTCGCACAACCGGCGATCAGCTCGCGCTTGCCCGCGACCATGCGCGCGACCAGCAGTGCGACCGGACCGTCCGCTGGGCGTGCCGCCGCGAGCAGCTCGGCGGCGGCCAGCCGCACGCCTTCCCCGTCGCGCAGGCCCAGACGGACGAGACCGCGCTCGGTCTTGTGGGCGATCGCGTCGCCGCAGAGCTTGACCGCGACCGGGAAGCCGAGCTCCACCGCGGCGCTCTCGGCAGTGCGCTGGTCCGCGCACAGGCGCTCCGCAGCGACCGGGATTCCCGCCGCGGCGAGCCGCTGCTTGGATTCGAACTCGGACAGCGTTCTGGTCGCCGGCACGCCGCCTTGCCTACTATCCGACGCGCCAAGTTGCGACCGCGCGCCGTCGCTGGCGGCCTACTCCGCGATCAGCTTGTTCTGCTCGATCTCGCCGTCACCCGCTCCCTTGATCTCGAGATCGCCGACCTCGATGCGGATCGTCACCGGGCCGGGCGCGAGGCGTCCGAGGGTTTCGCCACGGGACCAGTAGCGAAGGGTCCAGAGGCCCTTCTGATCACGGGTGAAGCTCAGTCGAGCGCGATTGCTGCCGTATTGCGCGCGATACACGTTGCCTTTCTTGCTGCGCTCGAGGCAGGGCCCGCCGTCGCAGGAGTCCGGCAGCGCGCGCGACCAGTCGCCCGACGCGAAGCCGACGCTCAGCCGGATCGGCGCGCCGGACGGGTCAAAACCCGGAATCTGAGGCAATGTCGCGACGATCGTCACCTGGCCTTTGCTGGCATTGCGTGCACCCGGCAGCAGGACCACGCGGAGCTTGCGCAGCGCGGCCTCGCGCGGCCCATCGGTCGGGGTCGGCGCGGGGCTCGGCCTCGGGGTTGGCGCGGGTGTATCCGGGCCGCCGCAATCCTGTTCGGGCGCGACGTCGCTGCGCTGCTGGCAATCGGCCCCGCCCGTGGCGACCAGAATCGCGCCAGTCTTCGGGAAGCGGTGGCGCGTGCCGTTGCCCTTGACGGCTTCGAAGACCAGCGGCACGCAGCCCTGTCCGGCGAAGCTGCGCGTTGCCGAATAGGTGCCGTGTGCTGCGCTGCCGGTCCGCAGGTCGAGATCGACGCACGACCCGCCCACCAGCGCGCGCACCGCCAGCGGTGGTCCATCGTAATCATAAAAGTTGACTGCCAGCTGACGCTGCGCGGCCTGTCCGGTGCGGGGGAAGACCGCCCCTGCCGGTAGTGCCGGCAGCGACCGCAACGACGGCAGCGCGCGCGTGCCGAAGTCCTCGGTGGCGAAGGCGATCGGGCCGAAGTTGCCAGCGCCGACGGCCATGCCGGCGCCGAACTCGAACAGCCCGCCGGCGAGGATGTTGGCGCGATGTCCGCTGCTGGCCATCCAGCCGTCGTGCAGCTGCTCCGGGGTATCGCCGACGGCAATGATGTTCTCCGCGAGTCCAGTCCAGCTGGGATAGTAGGTCTGGATGCGTCTCCACCAGGTCTGACCGCCGCAGGAATCGTGCTGGTAGCAGCCGTTCTCCGCCATGTCGGTGCTGTGCGCCCGCGCGGCGCGCGCGAGGTCGTCGCTCCAGGTGAGCGGCGGCACGACGGGACGGTCGAAGCCGAACGCCGCCGGCGCCGAGCGTGCTTCGTTGGCGAGCACCAGGAGCGCGAACTCCTCGTTGGTCGTGTCCGTCGCGCCGGCTGTGCGCGTGGCGCCGACGCACATCGTCAAGCATAGCAGCGCCGATCCGAGCAAACGCACCGGACGTATAGCACCCCTCCCCATGTAACCCCTCATCGCGATCCCCCCTCCCGACCGGCCGAACGGCGCCGGCTGCCAGGAGCCGCGCTACCGGAGCAACGGGGGTGCCATCGCGTCACGCAGGCACGCCGCGGCGCGGGCACCTCCCGAGATCCCGCTCGAGCGGTCGCGCGAGGCGAGAAATCGCCGGTCCCGGGCGACCTTGCGAGCGGCCAAGGTGCGACACGTCGGGAGCCGCAGACGAGCACACGTCAAGCGCAGAGACACCTGCTGCGCGTGGCGACGCGGCGCACGATGGAGCGGCTGCCTGCGGTCCGGCACTTTCCTGCCGCGAGCGTCAAAGGCCACACCGGCTCACGCCGCGCCGAGGACCGAAACGAGTGCGGGGGAGCGAGCCAGCCGGCCCGCTCCCCCGCATCGCGACGACGCGTCGAGATGCTCAGTCCGCGAACAGTCCGCTCTGCTTGAGTGCGCCGTCCGCCGTGCCCGAGAACGTTCTCCCGTCGGCCGACAACGTGAGCTGCACCTCACCCGGGTCGAGCGAGCCCAGGGTCTCCTCGCGGGACGCGAAGCGAACGATCCAGCTCGAGTCCTTGCTGCGCGAGAAGCTCAAGTTGGTGGTCGGACCGAACTTGCCGCGGTAGACCGTCGAGCGATTGTTCGGCTTGAGGCACGGCTTTGCGCCGCAGAGTTGGGGCAGGGTCTCCGACCAGTCGCCGGATTGCCCGAACGAGAGCTGCAGCGAGACCGGGCCCGCGCTCGGATCGAAGTCGAGCAGCCGCGGCAGCGTCGCCTGGATCTGTACGAAGCCCTTGCTCGCGTTGGCCTTGCCGGGCTTCAGGACCACGCGCAGCTTCTTCAACTGCGACAGGTTTGGCGTCGGGGTGGGGGTCGGCTGCACGCTCGGCGTCGGTGTCGGGAGGGCGCCTCCGCCGCCGCAATCCTGCGTCGGGACGGCGGTCGTGCGCTCCGCGCACAAAGCCCCGCCGCTCCCCACGCCCACCAGGATCGCGTCGGTCTTGGGAAAGCGGTGCCGGACGCCGTCCGAACGGATTGCCTCGAAGACGACCGGCACGCAGCCGCTGCCGGTGAAGGCACGGTTGACCGCGTACGTGCCGTAGGCGGCCTTGCCCTTCTGCAGGGAAAGGTTGACGCAGGCCGAACCGACCAGGGCACGCACCGCCTGCGGCGCGCCGCCGCCGGAGTGATAGTAGGTGACCTTGAGATCCCGGCCCTCGTTGCCGCCGAGGAGTGGCATGATCGAGCCCCCGGGCAGGGCCGGATAGGCATTGGCCGACGGCATGCCGCGGCTGCCGAAGTCCTCTGTGGCGAATGCGAGCATGCCGAAGTTGGTCTGCCCGAGTGCTATGCCAGCGCCAAATTCGGTGAACGACGAGTTCAGGATGTTGGCGCGATGGCCCGCGCTCGACATCCAGCCTTCGTGCAGCGTCACCGGATCGCTGATCGAGGTCGCGACGTTCTCGCCGAGCCCGACCCATCCTGGGTAGTAGCGCTGCACGCGCTTCCACCACAGCTCGCCGTTGCAGGAGTTGTGTAGATCGCAGTTGCCACCGTGTGCGGCGAGGTCCTCGCTGTGCACCAGCGCAGCGTCGGCAAGTCCCTGTTGCCACGCCAGCGGGGCGACGTTCTGCGCGGCGCGGGCTTCGTTCGCCAGCACCAACAGCGCGAGATCCTCACCCGCCGATGCGGCGACCCTCGTGCTCGTCGCAGCCCAGGCCGCGGCGATCCCAACGCAGGCGAGCGCCCAGGGTCGAAACCCCCGTCGCAATCCTCCCCGCCCCCCATACTTCCACATACTCAACCCCCCCGGGG
>Ga0163150_10000060_pt1 | contig 189027 bp, 189 predicted proteins | sample OliLakLV19P2IB_FD_148628 | JGI IMG/M metagenome (GOLD analysis project Ga0163150, IMG submission 148628) | Freshwater microbial mat bacterial communities from Lake Vanda, McMurdo Dry Valleys, Antarctica - Oligotrophic Lake LV.19.P2.IB | ecosystem: Environmental > Aquatic > Freshwater > Lake >... | reverse complement strand
GTCCTGGTTGCGCTCGCGATCGACGGTGCCGCTGCCGCCACCCTCGCCCGTGATCGTCGTCGAGCCCTGGCCGCGCTCGTGCTCGCCTGAAATGGTGCCGCTCTTTCCGCCGGCGGTCTCGAACGAGCCTTCCGTCGTGAAGCCGCCGCCGTCCTGGCGCTGGCGCGTGACTTCGGAACTGCCGCCGCGCTCCGTCTTGCGCTCCGTGGTGCGCGTGCCGGTGTCGAAATCGGTCGTCTTCTTGACGTCCATCTCGCCACCGGCCGGGCCCTCGATGGTGCGGTCCATCTTCATCTTGTTGGAATCTTCGCTGTAGTAGCGATCAGTGTCCGTCGAGATGCCAGTGCGTGGGTTGTAGGTGCCGCCCGAGCTGGCCCATTCATCACCGTCCCAGGCGGTCTCGACGTAGCTGTGGCGGCCGGTCTTCGGGTTGTAGCCCTGGTTGTACGAATAGCCGCCGTAAGGGCCGTACCAGGCGGACCGCGAGCCGTACCCGCCGGTCGCCGGGTTATACCAGCCGCCGTGGCCGTATGACGGGTAGTACGGGTAGTAATAGCCGCCGTAGTAGTACGGCGGGTAGTACCAGCCCGTGCCGTAGTACGCGACCCCGAAGGAGACGTACATGCCGCTCGCGTAGGCCGCGTTGTAGCTCGACTGGATTTCGCCGGAGTCGTTCGTCTGCACGATCACCTGCGTGACCGGGTACGACGGCGAACTCGGCGGAATCTCGTACACCGCCGCGGGCACATCGGCGGTCGCCGCCCAGGGACCTGTCGGTTTATCGGCGACGTACCACATGCCTTCATAGACCAGGTAGTACTTGTCGCCGTACTGGATGATGTCGTTGCCGGTGTTGACGGCGCGCGCGACCTGCGTCTCCGGAATCTTCTCGAACTTCGGCTCGCCGCCCGCATAGGCAACCGTCACATCGGGAGTCGCGCCCGCTTTCACCGTCTTCGTCTGCGGCAGCCCGGCTTCGAGCACGGCGCGGCGCGCCTCCAGCGTACCGGGCACCGATGCGCGCACGTCCGCCGCGTCGTCGTCGAGCGGAATGAGCGCAAAGGCCTCGGGCAGGGGCATCGTGAACTTCCACGGCCCGCGCGCGAGATTCCTGGTCGAGAACCAGCGCCCCGCCGCAAGCAGGTAATAGCTGCCGTCGAGCCGGAACAGCAGGCTCTCCGTGTTCACGATCGACTCGAGACCGCCGGTGCCCGCAATTTCGCGGCCACGTGGTTTCCCGTCGAGTACCACGATCTCGGCGGGCTCGAGAGTCGTGATGACGCCGGGCGCGGCGCCCGCTTTCGGCGTCGTTGCGACGACGGCGGCGAGCGGCGCGAATTCCCCGCGCGCGGGAATCCTGCGGAACGCGGCCGGCAGGTCGGTGATCGTGCTCCACGGTCCCGCGAGCTTCGCCGCGGAATAGCGATAATCGCCCGTGAGCAGGTAATACGTTCCCGACTTCTTGTCGCGAAACAGCGGGAAATTCGCGTTGCCGATCAGCTCGAGGCCGGTATCGCCAACTGCGTTCGCCACCGGCTCGCCATTGACGAACAACAGGAACGCCGGCGATTCGACCACGTGAATCGGCGGCGGCTTGTCGTTGAATCCTGCGGGCGGCGGCGACTCGAGCACGCCGTCGGCCAGGTAGTACAGGAACACGTCGAGTGGCAGTTCGAGCGGCTCGCCCTCTACCGCTGCGCGGATGCGATTCTCCTGCTCAGCCGTGCCCTCGCCACCTGAAATTGTCACGCGTTCGACTTTCGGCTTCGGCACCTTCACGAGCCGCGTCGCGCGATCGACTTCAGTGTCGCCAGACAGATCGAGCACCGCGTAACGCACGCTCGCGTCCGGCTCGACAAACTCGACGGCAACCTGCGCGGTGAAACGCTCGTACTGTTCCCAGCTGCGGATCTGCGGCGCGTGCACGATCACCTTGCGGCCGGCGATTTCGCGCTCGCGCGGATACTGCCAGCGCGCGCCAAGGGCGGGATTCGCGGCTTTCGCGTCTGTGGTCCCGGGCGCGGCGTCGGAAGCGCGATCGCAGCCAGCCAGCGGGAGCAGTGAGAGAGCGAGGCAAAGTGCGAGCGTGCGCATGTTCGGTATCAAGGTGTTCCTGATTGGCGGGGCGAAAAATCGCGCCAGTTTAGCGGCGCAGGGCGCGCCATGGGTCGGGTTTGCGGAGGTCACCAGATCGTGTCGGTATCGCGCTGCGAAAATCGCCTATCGTCTTCTAAAATGTCGTTATCGTGTCGCTAAAATCGTGTAATCAGCCCGTGTTTCACGTGAAACATCCGGGAATCTCCCAGAAGCGCTGAGATATCGGGTTTCAGCGAGGTCACCCAGAGCTGTGCCGGCACCCGACGGACGAGCGCCATCAGCCGTGCGAGGTTTTCTCCATCCAGCTCGGCTGCCGGGTCGTCAAGGAGCAGCGCTGAGCGGCCTGGCTTCTCCTGCTCCTGGATCTGGAGTTGGGCCAGCATCAGCCCGGCCGCCACCAGCTTTTGCTGGCCGCGGGACACATGATCTCTGGCGATACGGCCCGCGACCTGAACCACGACGTCGCCGCGATGGGGTCCAAGCTGGGTGGCCTTGTAACGCCGATCGCGTCGGCGGTCATTGGCCAGTGCGATCAGAAGTGGCTGCTCGAGCTCCCAGCCGCGGTTATGCGCCAGGCTGATGGGTGAGTCCAACAAGGCGGTGCCAATAGAGGCGAGGGGATCTGCCAATCGGGCGAGGTAAGCGTCACGCTGCCTCGCAAGGATTTCGCCGCTCGACGACAGCTCTTGGTCCCAGCCCGCCAGTTCGTCGTCGCTGGCATCCTGCTTCAGTGCGGCGTTGCGCTGCCGCAGGGCCTGATGGTATCGCCGCCAATTGAGCAGAAATCCATGTTCCACGTGGAACACACCCCAGTCGAGGTAACGGCGCCGGCGGCCTGGTCCTTCCTCCAGCAGCTTGTGAACCTCGGGGTCGATGATCTGTGCGGGAAACTGCTCGGCCAGGTCCGCGATGCCGGCCGCAGCCGCACCACCCACATGCCACTCCGTGCGCTTGCGACTACCGCGAACGCCCAGCGCCACGGGCGCCAGCGAACCCAAGGACTTGCCGGTCAGCAGAAACGAGTCTTCGCCATGGGCGATCAGTACATCGCGGCGTCGGCTGCGAAACGAGCGGCCGCGGCTGAGAAAAAAGGCCGCCTCCAGCAGACTCGTCTTGCCGGATGCGTTAGGCCCGATGAAGAGATTGATGCCGGGATCGAGCTCCAGCTCGACGTCAGCCAGGCAACGAAACCGCTCGGCGTGAAAACTGCCGAGAGGCATCCGGCCCTTACAGGCGCATCGGCATTACGACGTAGCGCGCGCTCGAAGTGCCGGGGGAGCGCACCAGGCAGCTCGAGTTGCCGTCGGTCACGCCCAGCTCAACCTCGCTGCCATCGACGGCCGCAATCGCTTCGAGGAGGTAGCCAACGTTGAAGCCGACCTCTAGCTCATCGCCTTTGTAGCTGACCTCGACCTGTTCTTCGGCTTCTTCCTGCTCCGGGTTATGCGCCTGGAGCGTCAGCTGGTCTTTCTTCAGCGCCAGGCGTATGCCGCGATATTTCTCGTTGGCGAGAATTGCGGTGCGCTGCAGCGCCGAACGCAGTACCTCGCGATCGGCCACGATGGAGCGGGGTGGCGCGGCGGGTATGACGCGACTGTACTCCGGGAATCTTCCATCAATTAGCTTCGATGTGAAGCGAACGTCGCCGATCTGTGCGCGAATGTGATTGCTGCCGATCGTGATCTGGACATCCCCCTCGGTCCCGAGCAATCGCTGCAGTTCCAGGACGCCTTTGCGGGGAACGATCACCTGCTGGCCCGTCGCCTTGGTCGGCAGGTCCATTTCGCACAATGCCAGACGATGACCGTCAGTCGCGACCGTTCGCAGCATTTTCCCGTCTGTTTCCAGCAACATTCCATTGAGGTAGTAACGCACGTCCTGCTGCGCCATCGAAAAGTGGGTCTTGTCGAGCAGGCGATGAAGGTCTGCCTGGGCAAGCGTGAAGCTCTGCTGCAGCTGCAGTTCATCGATAACCGGGAAGTCGGTGGCCGGCAGCGTGGCGAGAACAAAGCGGCTCTTGCCGGCTTTGATGGTCATCTTGTCGCTGTCCTGCGAGAGCGTGATCGTCACGCCTTCCGACAGGGATCGGCAGATGTCGAGCAACTTGCGTCCTGGTACCGTGACCCGGCCGTCTGCGCCCGATTTGATTTCCGCACTCGCGACCAACTCGACCTCAAGGTCAGTCGCTGTCACCGAGAGCTTGCCGTTCTCCGACGCGAGCAGCAGGTTCGCCAGGATCGGCATCGTCTGCCGGCGTTCGACGACACCGATGACGGACTGCAGGGCAGCGAGCAGGCTTTCGCGTTCGGCGCTGAATTTCATCGTTGCACCAATGAATTTGTATTGATAACTGTAGTAGTTATAGAGGAGCGCATTCTCGGTGGAAAACCCCGGAAAAGCGACTGCCGAGAAGGGCTTGCGTGAAGCACAAACCGGTGCAGCAACCGCGGTGTTCCTATGCTACCCCTGTGGAACCGCTGTGGAGCTAAAAACGCGGCAGAGCGCCCCACACATTATCCACATCAGTTCGTCAGGATTCGCAACAGGTTGAGGTAATCCTCGCTGGCGCGGCGCTCGAGCTCGCGCAGATCCTTCACGCGGTCGCAGGCATGCATCACCGTCGTGTGATCGCGGCCGCCGAAGGCGTCGCCGATCTCGGGGAGGCTGTGGTTGGTGAGTTCCCGGGCGAGCGCCATCGCGAACTGGCGCGGCCGCGCGATGGAACGGCTGCGGCGCTTGGAAAGCAGGTCCGCGACGCGGATTTTGTAGTACTCGGCGACGGTCTTCTGGATGTTCTCGATGGTGACGAGGCGCTCCTGGGCGGCGAGGAGATCCTTGAGCGCCTCACGTGCCAGCTCGAGCGTCACGGGCCGGCCGGTGAAGCGCGAGGTCGCCAGCACTCGGCGCAGTGCGCCCTCGAGTTCGCGGACGTTGGAGCGGATGCGCTTCGCCACGAAGAACGCGACGTCTTCCGGTAATTCGGCACCGGTGGCCTGGGCCTTCGACATCAGGATCGCGACGCAGGTCTCGAGCTCCGGCGGTTCGATCGCGACCGTCAGGCCCCAGCCGAACCGCGACTTCAGCCGCTCCTCGAGTCCGTTGACTTCCTTTGGGTAGCGGTCGCAGGACAGGATGATCTGCTGCTGGCCCTCGAGCAGGGCGTTGAAGGTGTGGAAGAACTCTTCCTGCGACTGGTTCTTGCCGGCGAAGAACTGGATGTCGTCGATGAGCAGGGCGTCGAGCGTGCGGTAGGTCTGCTTGAACTCCGCGATGGTGTTGTGCTGCAGCGCCCGGACCATGTCGCTCACGAACCGCTCGCTGTGCACGTAGGCAATGCGCGCGGCGGGGTTGCGCTCGCGCATGAGGTTGGCGACCGCATGCATGAGGTGGGTCTTGCCGAGGCCGACGCCGCCGTAGATGAACAGCGGGTTATAGGCCTTGCCCGGGTTCTCGCCGACCTGGACTGCGGCCGCCCGCGCGAGCTGGTTACTCTTGCCCTCGACGAAGCTCGCGAAGGTAAATTCCGGGTTGAATCGGCTGCCTATGAGCTGCGGTTCGCGCGGCTTTACCGCGGAAAAACTCGGATTCTGCGGTTCTGGAGCCGGCGGCTCTTCCCGGCGCGAGCCGACGTCGAGCCGTACGCGCGGGCTGCCGCCGTTCCTGGCATGGCGCACGAGTTCTTCAATCCGGCCAAAGAGGTTTTTCTCGATCCAGCTGACGACAAAACGATTTGGGGCGAGCAGCTGCAGCTCGCCGTCGCGCTCGACGGCCTGCAGGGGACGGACCCAAGTGTTGAACTGTTGCTCGGGAACCTCGGCTTCGAGATGCTTGAGACAGTGATGCCACAACGTGCCCTGCACGAGCATGCCCCGCGATGTTTTCGAAGCCCCGGAAAGGGGAGGAGTCTACGGCGGCAGGGAAGCTCGCGCCAGAGTTATCCACAGCCCCGCGCGGTTGACAGTACGGCGCCCACTCCGTAACCTTGCCGCCCTTTCCGGTGTCTGTTGCCCCTTTAATTTCAAAGGTTTGGGATCATGGCCACGAAGCGCACTTACCAGCCGAGCAAGATCAAGCGCAAGCGCACGCATGGTTTCCGCGCTCGCATGGCTACGAAGAAAGGCCGTCAGATACTGAAGCGTCGCCGGGCGAAGGGCCGCAAGCGCCTGGCCGTGACCGAACGTCGCTGACGAGTGAGCTTACGTCCCGGCGTTACGGGCTGCGGGCCGGCCAGAAACTCCACACCGTCGCAGAGTTCGAGCGAGTGCGGCGGGTGCGAGAGCGTCTGAGCGACGCCCTGTTCGTCATGCAGCGCGTGAACAATGATGCGGGAGAGGCCCGGCTCGGTATGGCGGTCAGCATCCGCGCAGCCGGCAACGCGGTCCGGCGCAATCGCCTGCGACGCCTGATTCGCGAATCCTTCCGCCTGCATCGAGGGGAGTTGCCCGCCGTGGATGTGCTCGTGACAGCGCGCGCGCCGGCGACGGCCGCGACCAGCCAGCAGGTCTTCGCGAGCCTCGCGCGCCACTGGCGGACCATCGGGGCAAAAACATGAAGTGGCTCGCGGCGGCCCCGGTGCATCTCTATCGCTGGACGCTCAGCCCCTTCCTCGGGCGGCAGTGCCGTTACCACCCGACCTGTTCCGCCTATGCACTCGAGGCGATCGAGAGCCATGGTCCGCTGAAAGGCTGGGGACTCGCGCTGCGCCGGATCCTTCGCTGCCATCCCTGGGCCGCGTCGGGCTTCGACCCGGTGCCGGAAAAGGCGGGCCGCGCATGAACCCGCGCATCCTGCTCTGGGTCGGGCTGCTGTTCGTGGCCTACCTCAACTTCGACGCCTGGATGAAGGACTACGTGCCGGCCGCGGCCGCGAAGTCGCCGGTCAGCGCGCCCGCAGGCGGGACGGCAAGCCCCCAGGACGGACTCTCGGCGGAACTACCGGCGATCGCGGGTGATGCGGCGCCCGCCGCCGTGCCCGCGACCTCCGCGTCGGAATCAATTGCGGGTGCGATCGAAGGCAGCGGCAAGGTCCGGATCGTCACGGATGTGCTGGATATAGACCTCAGCCTCGCGGGCGGCGAGTTGATTCGCGCGGACATCCTCCAGTATCCGCAGCACAAGGACGATCCGAAGAAGACGCCCGTCCGGCTGTTCAACGTCGATTCGCCGGAAACCCAGTTCCTGTTCCAGTCGGGCCTCACGACCGGGGAGACCGGTCGCAACGAGCCGAACCACCGGGCGCCGTTCACGGCCGCGGCCACGGAGTTCCGCCTGGCCGACGGCAGCGACACGCTCGCAGTGCCGCTCACCTGGACCGATGGCGCCGGGCTGACGGTCACCAAGCAATTCGTGTTTCGCCGCGGTTCCTACCAGGTCCGGCTCGAATACACGATCACGAATGCCGGCCAGGAGGCCTTGAAGCTCGCGTCCTATACGCAACTCCTGCGCCACTCGCTCGGCAACAAGCGCTCGATGTGGGACCCGGAGACCTACGCATTCCGCGGGCCCGCGTTCTTCGACGGCGAGAAGTACCGCAAGCTCGACATCGAGGACGAGGAGGACGGTACGTTCTCGCGGCCCGTGACCAGCGGCTGGATCGCCGCGATGCAGCACCACTTCGCCGCCGCCGCGGTGCCGCCCGCCGGACAGCCCTACCAGTTCGAGCTGCGCGTAGAGGGCATGGACTACCTGCTGCGCGCCATCGGGCCCGCGCATGCGGTGCCGGCGGGCGGGAACCTCGCGCTTTCCGAAACCCTGTTCGTCGGGCCGAAGCTGCAGGAGCAGCTAAAGACCGCGGGTCCGCGGCTCGAGCTCACCGCCGACTACGGCATGTTGACGATCCTCTCGCAGCCGTTGTTCTGGCTGCTGTCGAAGATCTACGAGTACGTCGGCAACTGGGGCTGGACGATCATCATCGTCACCTTCCTGATCAAGCTGGTGTTCTACAAGCTCGCGGAAACCAGCGGCCGATCGATGGCAAAGATGAAGACCGTCGCGCCGCGGCTGAAAGCCGTCCAGGAGCGCTACAAGGACGACCGCGAAGGCCAGGCGCGGGCGATGATGGAGTTGTACAAGCGCGAGAAGATCAACCCGGTCGCCGGCTGCCTGCCGGTGCTGGTGCAGATCCCGTTCTTCCTGGCGTTCTACTGGGTGCTGCTCGAGAGCGTCGAGATGCGCCAGGCGCCGTTCATGGGCTGGATCCAGGACCTGTCGTCGCGCGACCCGTTCTTCATCCTGCCGCTGCTGATGGGCGGCGCGATGTTCATGCAGTTCAAGCTGAACCCGGCGCCGCCGGACCCGGTGCAGGCGAAGGTCTTCGCCTTCATGCCGGTCGTCATGACGTTCATGTTCATGTGGTTTCCTGCCGGCCTCGTGCTGTACTGGCTCACGAACACGGTGCTCTCCATCGCCCAGCAGTGGAGGATCAACCGAGTGGTTGAGGCGGAGGCGAAGAAGCAGCGCTCGGGCTGAGCGATGGAGACGATCCGCACCGAGGACCTGGGCCGCCACTACAGGATGGGTGAGGCCGAGATCCACGCCCTGCGCGGCGTCAACCTCGTGGTTCAGGGCGGTGAGTACGTCGCGATCATGGGCCCATCGGGCTGCGGCAAGTCGACGCTCATGAACCTGCTTGGCTGCCTCGACACGCCGGATACCGGCCGCTACTGGCTCGGCGGACGGCTCGTGTCGGAGCTCTCCGAGCTCGAGCTCGCCCGGGTCCGCAATCGCGAGATCGGCTTCGTGTTCCAGACCTTCGCGCTGCTGCCGCGGCAAAGCGCGCTCGCCAACGTCGAGATGCCGCTGGTTTACGCAGGCGTTCGCGCCGCCGAGCGTCGTCGCCGCGCGACTGCGGCACTCGCGCGCGTCGGGCTCGCGGATCGGGCCAGCCACCGGCCCGCAGAACTGTCGGGCGGCCAGCGCCAGCGCGTCGCGATCGCCCGCGCGCTGGTGACGGAGCCGAAGCTGTTGCTGGCCGACGAGCCGACCGGCAATCTCGACAGCGGAACCGGCAGCGAGATCCTGGCGCTGTTCGACGACCTGCATCGCGCCGGGAATACGCTGGTGCTGGTGACCCACGAGCAGGCGGTCGCGCGGCGCGCCGGCCGAACCCTCATGCTGCGCGATGGTCTGGTCGTGAGTGACCTGCCGAACCGGGGAGGAACCGATGCTGCGGCCTGAGAATCCAGCGCGACGCACGGGGGCAGTGGTTCTGCTCGCGCTGGTTGCGGCCTGCGGGGCACCCGGGACGCCGGCGCCGAATTATGAAACGGCGACCGTCACGCGCGGCGACCTCGCGGTCACCGTCGAGGCCTCCGGCGTGATCGAGCCGGTGGCGACCGTCGAGGTGAAGTCGAAGGCTTCGGGCGAGATCCTCGAGCTCGGCGCCGAGACCGGCGATGGCGTGAAGAGCGGGCAACTCCTGGTACGCATCGACCCGCGCACGCCGCAGAACCGCGTCGACCAGGCGCAGGCGGAGGTCAACGCTTCCAGCCAGCGCCTCGCCACCGCCCAGACACAACTCGCACGCGGCGGGAAGCTGCGCGAGAACGCCTGGATCAACCAGTCCGAGCTCGAGGCCCTGGAACTCGAAGTAGCCAACACGCGCGCACAGGCCGTAGCTGCCCGCGTCGAGCTGGAGAACGCGCGCATCGCGCGCGAAGACACCGAGGTGCGCGCGCCCGCCGATGGCACCATCCTCACGCGGCTCGTGGAGCGCGGCCAGGTCATCTCGTCGCCGACCCAGGATGTCGGCGGCGGCACGCTGCTGCTGACGATGGCGGACCTGACCCGCGTGCGCGCCCGGGTGCGCGTCGACGAGACGGACATCGGCAAGCTCGCCGCCGGCATACCGGCGCGCATCCAGGTCGCCGCCTACCCGGGCCGTGCGTTCGGGGGCATGGTGGAGAAGATCGAGCCCCAGGCCGTCGTCGACCAGAACGTCACGATGTTCGCGGTGCTCATCAACGTCGCGAACGAGGACGGCCTGCTGCGCCCGGGCATGAACGTGGACGCGGTGTTCGACGTCGCGCGGCGCGATGCCGTGCTGACGCTGCCGGTGATGGCGCTGCGCGCCACGCGCGACATCGACGCGACGGCCGGGATCCTCGGCCTCGATGCTGCGGAGCTGCGCGCCGCGGTCGGGAGCCCGGAAGCGAAGTCCCGTCAGGCGTCGCGCGGCGGCGGAGAACGCGGCGGCGCGCTCTCACTCGGCGGCGGTCTCTGGGTGGTCGCGCTGCAGGGCGGACGCGAAATTCCGATCAGCGTCGAAACGGGCATCACCGACCTCGATCGCGTCGAGATCACGGGCGGACTCGCGGAGGGCGACTCCGTGCTGCTGCTGCCGACCGCGAGCCTGGTCGAGCTGCAGCAACAGATCCAGGACGTGACGAGCCTCCGCGGCGGCATCCCGGGCCTGACGCCGCGCCCGGCCGCGACGACGGCGCCGCCCGCGCGGCAACGCTGATGCCATTCTGGGAGACGATCCGCCTCGCGCTCGACTCAATGCGGGGCAACATCTTCCGCTCCGTGCTGACGATGCTCGGCGTGATCATCGGCGTCGCCGCCGTCATCGCCATGCTCGCCCTCGGCCGCGGTGCGAAGGCCGCGGTGGACGAACAGCTCGCGACGCTCGGCGCCGACGTGCTGACCGTCACGACCGGGATGCGCTGGGCGAGCGGGGTCGCCCGCGACCAGCAGACGCTCACGCTGCGCGATGCCGAGGCGCTCGCCCGGGATGCCCGGCACCTCGCCGCCGTCGTGCCGGAACAGGGTGGCCGCCAGCAGATCCGGCTCGGCGCGCGCAACCTGAACCTGCAGGTCACCGGCACGCAGCCCGAGCACGCGCGCGTGAACGGCTACGAGCTGGAGCACGGGCGGCTGTTCACGGCCGCGGACGACGCCGCGCGCCGGCGCGTCGCGGTGCTGGGCGGCGAAGTGCCGGAGTTGCTCGAGGTCGCGGCGGCGAGCCTCATCGGCGCTTCGATCGTGGTCAAGAACATGCCCTTCGAGGTGGTCGGCATCTACCGCCGCAAAGGCTCCCTCGGCTACGGTAGCCCGGACGACGACATCTACATCCCGCTGGAGACCTCGCGCTTCCGGATCACGGGCACGGAGGAGGTGCAAAACATTTCCGCGCAGGTCGCGCCGGGCAGCCACCTTCCCGCCGCGATGGTCGAGATCGAGCGCGTGCTGCGCCGCGAGCATGGCCTCGCGCCCGGCCGCGACAACGACTTCACGCTGCTCGACCGCCGCCAGTTCCTCGCGGCCCAGCAGGCGACCACGGCGATCCTCGGCTTCCTGCTCGCCGGCATCGCCGGGGTCAGCCTGGTGGTCGGCGGCATCGGCATCATGAACATCATGCTGGTGACGGTGACCGAGCGTACGCGCGAGATCGGCATCCGCAAGGCAATCGGCGCGAGCCGCGGCAACATCCTGCGCCAGTTCCTGGTCGAGTCCGTAATCCTCTGCCTCGCTGGCGGCGCGCTCGGCGTCGGGCTCGGCGTCGCGACCGCGGCGGGGCTGTCGAAGTTCGCCGGCTGGCAGACGGTGGTCACGGCTGATGCACTGCTGCTGGCGTTCGGCTTCAGTGCCGCCGTCGGCCTGGTCTTCGGCATCTGGCCTGCGCGCCGCGCGGCGTCGCTCGACCCGATCGAAGCGCTGCGTCACGAGTGATGACACCCGGCTCGCCGCGAGGGTTGCGCGCCTGTGGTTTATAATGACTTGATGGCGGAATCCGGCACGGAAGCCCGGCCGCCGCTGCTGCAGCCCGATTCCGCGCTGTTCCTCGACTTCGATGGAACGCTCGCGGAATTCGCGCCGCACCCGGACGGCGTGACGATCGACGCGGGCTTGCCCGGGTTGCTGGCGGAGTTGCGCGCGCGCCTCGGGGGGGCCGTCGCACTCGTCACGGGCCGCACGCTGGCCGGGCTCGACACGGTCACCGGCCTGCCGCCGCAAGCCGGCGCCGGACTGCACGGCCTCGAGCTGCGCTTCGAGTCGGGACAGACCGTATCGTCCGGGAATCCGGAGGGCGCATCCCGCATCGCGCGCAGGCTGCGGGAGCAGTTCGGCCTGGATCAGCGGCTCGTCATCGAAGACAAGGGCGCGGCCGTCGCTTTGCACTGGCGCCAGGCGCCGGAACGCGCGGACGAATGCATTGCAGCCATGCAGGAGGTCGCCGCCTCGCCGGAGTTCGAGATCCTGCGCGGCCACGCTGTCATCGAAGCCCGCCCGCGCGGTACGAACAAGGGCGCCGCGCTGGCTGCGTTGTCGAAACAGGGGTCGTTCGCTGGGCGGCGTCCGGTCTTTGTGGGCGACGACCTCACGGACGAGGATGGTTTCCGTGCGGCGGCGCTGCTCGGTGGCTACGGCGTCAAGGTCGGACCGGGGAAGACGGGCGCCCGGTTCAGGATCCCGGACGTCGACGAGGTGCATGCCTGGCTCGCGGCTAGCCTCGAGGCCCTCGCGCCGAAGGCGGCCCCATGACCAGGCAGGCCTCGCTCGAGCTCGGCGTCACCGGCAACTGCGTGGTGTCCGCGCTCATCGACCGCGAGGCGCGCGTCGTCTGGAGCTGCTTTCCGCGGCTCGATGGCGATCCGGTCTTTCACGCGCTGGTGGACCGCAGCGACCGTCCCGATGCGCGGGGGTTCTGGTCAATCGAGCTCGGCGGTTTCGAACGCAGCGAGCAGGAGTACATCGGCAACACGGCGGTGCTGCGCACCCGGCTCTACAGCTCGAACGGTTCCGCGGTCGAAGTGACTGACTTCTGCCCGCGATTCGAGCGCCACGGGCGCATGTTCCGCCCGCAGATGCTGGTGCGCCGCGTTCGCCCGCTCGCCGGCACGCCGCGCATCTGCGTGCGGCTCAGGCCGTCGTTCGATTACGGGGCGCGGGCGCCCGCGATCACGCACGGCAGCAACCACATCCGCTACGTGAGCGAGGACCTGGCGTTGCGGCTCACCACCGACGCGCCGGTCAGCTACGTGCTGGCGGAGACGCAGTTCCTGCTCGAGTCGGATATCAGCCTCGTGCTGGGCGCCGACGAGACGCTGTCCGACGGCACGGATGCGATCGCCCGGGTTTTCCAGGAGGCAACCGAGGACCACTGGCGGCAGTGGTCGCGGCGGCTCGCGGTTCCCGCGGAGTGGCAGGACGCCGTCATCCGGGCGGCCATCACGCTGAAGCTGTGCCAGTTCGAGGAAACGGGCGCGATCGTCGCGGCGATGACCACCAGCATCCCCGAGGCGCCAAGCAGCGGCCGCAACTGGGACTATCGCTATTGCTGGCTGCGCGATGCGTTCTTCGTAGTGCGTGCGCTGAACTCGCTCTCCGACGTCGACACGATGGAGCACTACCTGCGCTACCTCGGCAACATCGTCGGCCAGGCGACCGACGGGCACCTGCAGCCCGTCTACGGCATCGCGCTCGAGCGCCGGCTGGACGAGCGCGAGGCGCCGGCGCTTGCCGGTTATCGCGGCATGGGCCCGGTGCGCATCGGCAACCAGGCCTTCGAACACCACCAGCACGATGTCTACGGCAACGTGGTGCTGGCGACCGCGCAGTCGTTCTTCGACCGGCGGCTGCTGCGCGCCGCGACCGAGCAGGATTTCCTGCGCCTCGAGCGCGTCGGCGAGCAGGCCTGGCGCGTCTACGCGACTCCGGATGCGGGCATGTGGGAACTGCGCACGCGCGAGCGCATCCACACTTCCTCTGCGCTCATGTGCTGGGCCGCATGCGACCGGCTCGCGCGCATCGCCGCGCACCGGAGCCTGCAGGAGCGCGCGCGCCACTGGGATGCCCGCGCGGCGGAGATTTGCCAAGCGATCGGATCGCGCGCCTTCGACGCGACGCGAGGCAGCTTCATGGAGAGCTTCGGCGGCAGCGACGTGGAGGCGGGGCTCCTGCTGATGGCCGAAACCGGCTTCCTGCCGCCCGGGGACGCGCGCTTCGCTGGCACGGTTGCCTTGGTCGAGGAGCGCCTTCGCCGCGGACTCCACCTGTTCCGCTATGCGGCCGCGGACGACTTCGGCCAGCCGACCACGGCATTCAACATCTGCACCTTCTGGTACATCGACGCACTGGCGCGTATCGGCCGCCGCGAGGAGGCGCGTGAGCTCTTCGAACACATGCTCGCGGCACGCAATCACCTCGGGCTCCTCTCCGAGGACATCGCGCCCGACAGCGGCGAGCACTGGGGCAACTATCCTCAGACCTACTCGCTGGTCGGCATCGTGAATGCCGCCATGCGGCTGTCGCGCGGCTGGGAGACCTTCACGTGAGCAGCCGTGGGCGGCTGGTCGCGGTTTCCAATCGCGTAGGGCCAGTGCGCGGCGCCGCCGGGGCGGGCGGACTCGTCGTGGGGCTCGTCGATGCGCTGCGCGAGCGCGGCGGACTCTGGTTCGGCTGGAGCGGGCGCACGGCTGCGGCGGGGCGGGTGAAGCTGCACAAGGAGCGCGCGGAGGGCATCACGCTGGCAACGCTCGACCTGTCGCAGCAGGATTTCGACAGCTATTACAGCGGCTTCTGCAACAACTGCCTGTGGCCGCTGCTGCATTTCCGCATCGACCTGATGCGCTTCGAACGCCGCCAGCTCGAAGCTTACCGGCGCGTCAACGCGCGATTTGCGCAGTCGCTCGCGAAGCTGCTGCGCGCCGGCGACCTCGTGTGGGTACACGACTTCCACCTGATTCCGCTCGCCGAGGAGCTGCGTCGGCGCCGCATCCGCCAGCGCATCGGCTTCTTCTTGCATACGCCATTTCCGCCGACGGAAATCCTCTCGACGCTGCCTGAGCACGAATCCCTGGTGCGGGCGCTGTTCGCCTACGACCTCATCGGCTTCCAGACCGAGGAGGACCTGATCCGCTTCCAGGAGCATGTCCGTCGCGTCTGCGGCGGCACGGTGCGCGGGGATGTGGTGACCGCTTTCGGACGCGAGTTGCGCGCGGGCGCCTTCCCGATCGGCATCGACGTGGACCAGTTCCATCGCTACGCCTTCACCGCGCCGGGCAACCGTGAGTTCGCACGCATGCGCGGCGTGCTGCGCGGACGCGACCAGTTCATCGGCGTCGACCGGCTCGACTACAGCAAGGGCCTGCTGCGGCGCATGGACGCATTCGGCCGTTACCTCGAGGACCACCCGAAGGCGCACGGCAAGGTGATCCTGCTGCAGGTAGCGCCGGTGAGCCGCGGGGACCTCGCCGCCTACCGCAGTTTCCGCCAGGAGCTCGACCGCGAGGCGGCGCGCGTGAACGGCCGCTTCGCCCGCTTCGACTGGACGCCGGTGCATTACCTGAACCGCGCGCTGCCGCGGCGCACGCTCGCCGGGCTCTATCGCGCGAGCCGAGTGGGCATCGTCACGCCGATGCGCGACGGCATGAACCTGGTCGCCATGGAGTACGTCGCAGCCCAGGACCCGGCGGATCCCGGCGTGCTTGTGCTCTCGCGCTTCGCGGGAGCGGCGCACTACCTGCGCGAGGCACTGATCGTGAATCCGTATGATGGCGAGGAGACCGCCGCCGCCATGCATCTCGCCCGCGAAATGCGCATCCAGGAACGCCGCCGCCGCCACGAGGCGCTGATGAGCCGGCTGCGCGCGCGCGACCTCGCGCGCTGGCGCCACGATTTCCTCGCCGCGCTCAGCGAAGTGCCCGCCGGGCGCCGCGGATCCCGGAAGGCACGATGATCCTGGTCTGCGATGTGGGAGGCACGCGCACCCGGCTCGCACTGGCGGCGCGGAACGGCGACACCCTTGAACTCTCCGGACTCGAGGAAAGCCCGACGACGCCGGACCTGGCGGCGAAAGTCGGGCGCTTTCTCGCAGCGCGGCGAGTCGATGCAGCCGCCTTCGGCGCGGCCGGGCCGATCAGCGCGGATGGCAGCATCCGGCTCGCCAATGCGGATGTCAGCCTCGATGCCGCCGAGCTTGCCCGGGCCGCAGGCCTGCCGCGCGTGCTGCTCGTCAATGATTTCCATGCCATCGCCGCAGCCATTCCGCAGCTGCCAGCGGCAACGCTGGAGCCTTGCGGGGGCGGCGGCGCGGTCGCCGGCGAACCGGTCGTCGTGCTGGGACCCGGCACCGGGCTCGGCACCGCGATCGGTGCGCCGGGCCCGGGCAGCTGGCGCGTCATCCAGGGCGACGGCGGCCACGCCGACCTCGCGCCGGTGGACGATGAGGAACTCGAAGTGTGGCAGCGCCTCAGGCGAGCGCACGGCCGTGTCTCGGCTGAGACCGTGCTTTCCGGCCCGGGACTCGAGCGCTTGTACGCCGCGATCTCCGGGAAGACCCTGGGCGCCGCCGACATCGACTCGGCCGCCTGGCGCGGCGAGCCCGATGCAGTGCAGACGCACGCGCTTTTCACGCGCTGGCTCGGACGCGTCGCCGGCGACTTCGCCCTCACCGCTGGTGCGCGCGGCGGCGTGTACCTGGCAGGCGGCATCCTGCCGCGCTGGTCCGGGCGCTTCGGGGTTTCGACCTTTAGACGCGGCTTCGAGGACAAGGGACAATACGCGGGATGGCTGCGCGCGATCCCGTCCTTTCTCATCACCCACCCGACTCCGGGACTCCTGGGCCTCGCCGCGCTGGCGAGCGCCCGGCCTTGAACGCGGCGCCGGACACCATCGTCGCGCCGGCGACCCCGACCGGCCGCGGCGGCATCGGAATCGTGCGAATCTCGGGCCCGCAGACGCGCAGGATCGCGATCGAGATTCTCGGCAGCCTGCCCGAGGCGCGGCACGCGACAGTCGCCGTGTTCGCCGGGTCTGGCGGGCTCACCGTCGACGTCGGCCTCGCGCTGTATTTCCCGGCACCCGCCTCCTTCACCGGCGAGGATGTGCTCGAGCTGCACGGCCACGGCGGGCCGGTGGTCACGGACCTGCTCGTCGCGCGGGCCGTCGAGCTCGGTGCGCGCCTTGCACGCCCCGGCGAGTTCTCGGAACGCGCCTTCCACAACGGCAAGCTCGACCTCGTGCAGGCGGAGGCAATCGCCGACTTAATCGCCGCCGGCTCGGCCGAGGCCGCGCGCGCCGCGCTGCGCTCGCTGTCCGGAGAGTTCTCGCGCGAGGTCGGCGCGCTCGCGCTGCGCGTCATGCAGCTGCGCGCCTACGTCGAGGCGGCGATCGACTTTCCGGACGAGGACGCGGAGTTCCTGGAGTCCCAGGAAGTAAAGGACCGCCTCACGGAGATCGGCCAGCGCTTCGCGACGATCGCGGACACGATGCGGCAGGGCAGGGCGCTGCGCGACGGGCTGCACGTCGTGATCGCGGGCCGGCCGAACGCGGGCAAGTCGAGTCTCCTGAACGCACTTGCCGGCCATGACGCCGCCATCGTGACCGAGATCCCGGGCACGACGCGCGACCTGCTGCGCGAGCGGATCCATGTCGACGGCTTGCCGATCCACGTGGTGGACACTGCCGGCCTGCGCGATACCGACGACGTGATCGAGGTCGAGGGCCTGCGGCGCGCGCGCATGGAGATGAGCCGCGCGGACCTCGTGCTCTACGTGGTGGACGCGACACGCGGCTTCGGCGAGGGCGAGCAGGCCGACCTGCCGACGGGCACGGCCACGCTCGTCGTGTGGAACAAGTCAGATCTGCCGGCAGCCAGGCCCGCACCCTCTCTTGAGGATCGTCACGCGCTCGCAGTCTCCGCGCTCACGGGCAATGGACTGCCGGAGTTGCGAGAACAGCTCAAGGCCGCCGCGGGCTACCAGTCCGAGAGCGGAGCCTGGTCGGCGCGTCGCCGCCATATCGACGCGCTGGAGCGGGCGCGAAGCCTGTTCGAGGTCGCGGAGGCGCGGATCGGCGAGAAGGCCTCCTTTGAGCTGGTGGCGGAGGAACTGCGCCAGGCTCACCAGGCGCTCGGCGAGATCACGGGCGAGGTATCGAGCGATGCGCTTCTCGGCGCGATTTTCGCGACGTTCTGTATCGGCAAGTAAGTCCGACCAGAAATCCACTGGTGTAGTTATTATTTACAAAAGTGCAGGTATGGAGTAAATTGCCACCTTAGGAGGTGTGAAGTGTCCTCTCCATACGTAGCGCAGGCCACCCCGGCGACCCAGCCGCGAGATATGGCCGGTCCGGCACTGCGAGCTTTCTTCAGCATCGCTTCCGCTTGGGATTTGAGTGCTGCCCAACAGCGAAAGCTGCTCGGCAACCCGCCAAATTCCACGTTCTTCAAGTGGAAGCGGGACCTTGCCGGCAGCCTGCCGAGAGACGTACTCGAGCGCATCAGCTACGTCCTCGGAATCTACAAAGCGCTGCAGATCCTGATTCCGGACGAAGCGCGGGCGGACGCCTGGATCTCGAGCCCGAACACGGCGCCGATGTTCAGCGGGCATAGCGCCCTCGATCGCATCCTGGGCGGCAACGTCGGCGACCTCTATGCCGTTCGGCAATACCTGAACGCGCAACGGGGCTAGGTTGGTCGACGCCGGCTCAATTCCAGAGACACACATCGAGTGGAGTCCCGCGCATCGCGTCGTGGCTAGCCGGTTTCCGCCCGTAGGCCCCTGGGATCGCATTGCCCGGCCCGAGGACTTCGAGGCGCTGGCGGAACTCGAAGGCCTCACGAATCCCCGCATCCGCGAGGAACTGGGAACGCTTTCGCTCATCCCACGGCATCGCTGGGCAACCGGTCCGGGCAGCACGCCCATCATGGCGGCATTCACGCATCTCAATCCGGAAGGGTCGCGCTTCTCGGACGGCAGCTTCGGCGCGCTCTATGTCAGTAACACTGAGGAAACCGCGATCAAGGAAACCGTTTACCACCGGGAGCGATTCCTTGCGCGGACGCGCGAGCCCCCGCTCCAGATCCAGATGCGTCGCTATGTGACGACCCTGAGCCGGCGGTTGCACGATGCCCGCGGGGGATTTCCGCAGGTTCATGATCCGAACGACTACGCTGCAAGTCAGCGCCTCGGGCAGGAACTTCGCAGCTCCGGATCCGATGGAGTCGTCTACGACAGCGTGCGCAACCGCAGTGGACAGTGCACCGCCGTGTTCTGGCCCGACTGTGTGTCACCCTTCATGCAGGCAACTCACTACAGCTATGTCTGGGACGGGAAATCGATCACCAACGTGATTGAGCTGACCCAGGTGCCGCTGTAGCGGCTGTTGCATCGCTCAGCTGCCGATCTTGCCGCCGTCCTTCCTGGTGATCACGACCAGCGAGGACCGTGGGCGCCCGCCCGCCGGCCCGTCCGGCCAGGCGCTGTACTGCTTGGGATTGGCCGGGTCGTTCGCGCCGGACGGAGCCTCTCCCGGATGCTGGATACCGACGAACATCGTCCGCTCGTCCGGCGTGACGAACACGCCGGTGATCTCGCAGACCGACGGGCCGACCAGGAAACGGCGCGTCTCGCGGGTGTGCGGATCGGCGCACAACATCTGGTTGTTGCCGAAACCGACGTAGGCGCCGGCTTCGATCGTGCTGCCGGACACGTCGGTCTGGATCCAGATCCTGCCGCTCGGGGCGACGTAGATGCCGTCAGGGGAGCCGTACTTGTCGCCGACGATGGTCGAGCTCGTACCCGGCGCCTCGGAATCACCGCCAAGCGCGAAGAGTTCCCACTTGAACGTCGGCTCCGTGAAGTCGTGCTTGTACCACCACTTGACGATCTGTCCGTAGGCATTGGACGGCCGCGGATTGGCGGCATCCACCGGGTCGAACGGCAAGCCCGTGCGCGGGTTGGTGCCGACCGCGCCGCGCAGGCTGTTATTGGTGAGGGTCGCGATCGCCGCGAGTGAGTCCGGGAACGTATCGATCCATTCCGGGCGGTCCATGCGCGTGCCGCCGGCGAGGTCTGCGGCGCCGCGGGTATTGATGAGGATATCGGCGAGTGTCCACCCGACGAGGTTCGGATTCGCCGGGGTGAGCGGCAGCCAGCGGCCGGTGCCGTCGTCATTGAACCGGGCGACATACAGCGTGCCGCGGTTGAGCGGGCTGATGCCTGCCCGCCGCATCCGGCGCCAGGGCTCGCGCGAGACGTAGCGGTAGATGTACTCGAACACCTCGTCGTCGCCCATGTAGACGACCAGCCGGCCGTCGCGCGCTTCCTGGCACCAGGCGCCTTCGTGCTTCATGCGACCCAGTGCCGTGCGCTTGATCGGCGTGCTGTTGGGGTCGAAGGGATCGATCTCGACCACCCAGCCGAAGCGGTTCGGCTCATTCGGCTCGTACGGCGCATCCGGCTGGTCGGGCAGCACCGCCGGGTCGATGCGGAAGCGCGCATCGGTCAGGTGCCAGTTGTAGCCGAATCCGCCGGCGCTGAGGCCGTAGCGCTGCTCGAGCGGGGTGAGCGGTGCGCCCGCCGCCTTGCGGAAGTAGCCGTTGAAGTTCTCCTCGCAGGCGAGGTAAGTGCCCCAGGGCGTGAAGCCCATGGCGCAGTTGTTCAGGGTGCCCAGCACCCGGCGACCGTCCGGGTCCGCGGAGGTCCGCAGGCGCAGATCGCCGGTGGCGGGGCCGCTGATGCGCATGGGCGTATTGCCGGTGATGCGGCGCGCGTACTCCGAGGGCCGGACCACGCGCCAGCGACCGTTCTGGTTTCTGCGCACCTCGATGATGCCGACGCCGTGCGCGGCAAGCGACTTATTGGTTTTTTCCTGGTTCCAGTTCGCCGTGCCGTCCGGGAACAGCAGCACGTCATCCGTGTACTCGTGGTTCTGCACGATCAAGCCATGGCGTGAGCCTTCGATGGGAAAGTACACGAGGCCGTCGTTATGCATGCCCCATTGCCATTCCTGTTCGAAAGCCGAGTTGCTGGCGTCCTGCCGGAACTCCGGGCCATCGGAAACCGGATCGCCCCACGCGATCAGCACTTCTGCCCGGTAACCCTTGGGCACGATCAGCGCGTCTTCCGTCGAGGGCGCGATGCCCTCGAAACCGAGCAGCGAGCGTGCCGTGCGCGCCTGTTCCGCACTGGCCGGCATGGCGCGCAGCAGGGCCCCGATGCCGCCGGTTGCAGCGAACGCGGCGGTTGCGGCGCCGCCGCCCAGGACGCTGCGACGCGAAACCCGGCTCGCGACGATGTCATGGATCGAGGGGTTGTCGGAAAGATTGCTGACGATGTCGTCGTCGACTTGTGACATGTGCGTCCCTGCCGGTGTTGTGGATGGGTGACAGGGCGACGGTAGGCGTGTCTTGTTACGTCCAGTCGTGCAGTTGTGTGAACGTTTCTTGATGGTTCGGAATGGAGCGAGCCGCTAGCATGGGTTCATGGTCCGGATTCTCGCGGTCTTCGTCTGCAGCCTCGCACTGGTGACTCCCGCCGGCGGTGCGGAAGTGACGCTGCTGAACGCCTCGTACGACCCGACGCGCGAGCTGTACGCCGATTACAACCAGGCCTTCGCTGCCCACTGGAAACAGAAGACCGGCCAGGACGTCGCGATCCGCCAGTCGCATGGCGGCTCGGGCAAGCAGGCTCGCGCGGTGATCGACGGCCTGCAGGCCGACGTCGTCACGCTAGCGCTCGCCTGGGACATCGATGCACTGGCAAGGCGTGGCGGCCTGCTGTCTGCCGGCTGGCAGGAGCGGCTGCCGCACAACAGCGCCCCCTACACGTCGACCGTCGTGCTCCTGGTGCGCCAGGGCAACCCGAAGAGGATCCGGGACTGGGACGACCTGGCGCGACCGGACGTCTCGGTGATCACACCGAACCCGAAGAGTTCAGGCGGCGCGCGCTGGAACCACCTCGCGGCCTGGGCCTTTGCGCTTCGCCAGCCAGGCGCGACGGAGCGAACGGCGGAGGATTTTCTCGCGAGGCTATACGGGAACGTGCCGGTGCTGGATGCCGGCGCCCGCGGCTCGCTGACCACCTTTGCGCAGCGCGGCATCGGCGACGTCGCCATCGCCTGGGAAAACGAGGCTCATCTGGCGAAGCAGGCGCTCGGTGAAGGCCGGTTCGAGATCGTGTTCCCCTCCGTCAGCATCCTGGCGGAACCGCCGGTCGCGGTCGTCGACCGCGTCGTGGCCCGCCGGAGGACTGCGGAACTCGCGAGCGCCTACCTCGAGTACCTGTATTCGCGAGAGGCGCAGGAAATCATCGCGAAGCACCACTTCCGGCCGCGCGACGAAGCCGTGCTACTCGCCCACGCCGCCAGGTTTCCCGAGGTGAGCAGGGTGAGCATTGCCGAGCTCGGCGGCTGGGACAAGCTGCAGGCGCAGCACTTCGCCGACGGCGGCCTGTTCGACCGCATCCAGGCGAGGCGCCGCCCAGGCCGGCGGTCAGAAGAGGGCTCAACTCCCGACGGTTTGTGAGCGCCACTCCACCAGCGTCTTCGCGATGAGCGTGAGGATGGCGAGCATCGCGAGCAGCGAAGCCACCGCGAAGGCCGCGACGAAGTCGTATTCGTTGTAGAGGATCTCGACCTGCAGCGGCATGGTGTTCGTCACGCCGCGGATGTGACCCGAGACCACGGACACGGCGCCGAATTCCCCCATGACGCGCGCATTGCAGAGGATCACGCCGTACAGCAATCCCCAGCGGATCTTCGGCAGGGTGATGCGCACGAATGTGGTCCACGGCCGCGCGCCGAGCGACAGCGCGGCGATCTCCTCGTCGCTGCCCTGCTGCTGCATGAGCGGGATCAGTTCGCGCGCGACGTAGGGGAAGGAGATGATGATCGTCGCGAGCACGATGGCGGGTACCGCGAAGAGGACCTGGACGTCGCGGTCGAGCAGCCACCCGCCGAACCACCCCTGTGCGCCGAACAGGAACACCAGCACGAGGCCGGCGATCACCGGCGAGACGGCGAGCGGCAGGTCGATCAGCGTGACGATGAGGCTCTTGCCCCGGAATTCGAAGCGGGCGATCGCCCAGGCCGCGGCGATGCCGAACACCGTATTGACAGGCACGACGATTGCGGCAGTGAGCAGTGTGAGCTTGATCGCGGCCACCGTGTCGGGCTCCGCGATGCTCGCTAACCAGCCGCCGAATCCCTTCGCGAGCGCCTGCGCGAGCACCGCGCCGAGCGGCGCGAGCAGCAGCAGGCCGAGGAAGGCGAAGGAAACCGCAAGCAAGGCGTAGCGCGTGGCCCGCGCAGCGCGCGTCATCGGCCGCGCCCCAGTCGCGATTGCTGCCCCGGCAGCCATCAGCGTCCCGCTACGAGGCCGAGGCGCCGCTGGCCCCAGCCCTGGACGGCGTTGATCGCGAGCAGCATCAGGAAGGACGTCGCGAGCATGAAAAAGCCGAGCGCCGCGGCGCCCGCATAGTCGTATTGCTCCAGCCGGATCACGATCAGCAGCGGGGTGATTTCGGTCTCGAACGGCAGGTTTCCGGAGATGAACACGATTGAACCGTACTCGCCGATGCCGCGCGCGAAGGCAAGCGTAAAGCCGGTCGCGAGGGCGGGCAGTACGGTCGGCAGGATGATGCGGCGGAACACCTGGAGGCCGCCGGCGCCGAGGGATTCGGCGGCGTCCTCGAGGTCCCGGTGTACGTCGATCAATGCCGGCTGCACCGAGCGCACGACGAACGGCAGGCCGATCAGCACCAGCGCCACGACCACGCCGACGCGCGTGTAGGCAACCTGCACGCCGGCGAGCGCGAGCTGCCCGCCGAGCCAGCCGGCCGGGGAGAACACGGTCGCGAGCGCGATGCCGGAGACCGCAGTCGGCAGCGCAAAAGGCAGATCGATCATCGCATCGAGCAGTCGCCGCCCCGGGAAGTCGTAACGCACCAGCGACCAGGCGACGATGAAACCAAACACGGCGTTGATGCCGGCCGCGAGGGCTGCGGCGCCGAAGGAAAGGCGATACGAGGCCAGGGCGCGCTCGTCGGTCAGGAGTCCGAACAGCTCGCCCGGCGGGATCTCGAACGCGCGGATGACCAGCGCCGCGAGCGGCAGGAGAACGACGGCGGAAAGGAAGAAAGTCGTGAAGCCCAGCGTCAGCCCGAAGCCGGGCAGGGGGCTTGGCGCGACGATGCGGCCGCGGGCCATGCTCAGTCCGCCCCGGCCGGTGAGCGCACCAGCAGGACCGGCCTTAGCGGCGGCAACTCGAGCAGGCTCGCGAACCGCGCCGTCTCGGCCTCGTTCAGCGTGTCGAGGCCGAGTACCAGCATGGACTTCGGGTTGACGTCGAGCTCGCGCGCGAGTTCTCGATCAAGGTCGCCGAAGCGCAGTTCGGTGCGCAGGTCGAGCTGGTGTTCGATCTGTGCGCGAGCTCGCGCATCGAGCAGGATCCGCAGGCACGAGGCGCGCTCGCGCTCGGGCGTGGCGCCGTCGTGGATCGCGAGCAGCACGGACTCGGCCGGGATGTGTCGCAAGAGGCTCGCGGCGACCCCGAGGAACTCGACGTCGGCCTCGGCACCGGGCAGCACGATGATCCGCGAAGGCAGTTCCGCGCCAGCAGGGAGCACCAGGACCTGCGAGGTGCCGTGCGTGAGGTTCCAGAGGGCCGTCGCGCCCGCGCCGGGCCCGGCTGCGAGCACGGGCATTCCGGGCGGCGCGCTCGCGGTGCGAGTGGACCGCACGGTGATCCGGGTCTGCATGCGCGCAGCAAGCGTCGTGAGGAACGGCGAGCCGGCAAGGGCGGCAGCGCCGACGGCGTCGCGCGCGAGAGCGGTAAAGCTCGAGATCGGGGTCGGCAGGCTGTGGATGCGCCGCGCGCTGACCGTCACCCGCTGGCCGACGGCAAACGGGCTGTCGCGCTGCTCCGGGAAGCTGCGCGAGGCGTCGAGCAGCCACGTGCTGCCGTCGGCGCCCTCGCGGTCCGGGGTGGCGGGAATCGGACCCGTCTCCAGGGACATTCGTACGCGCAGGCGCTCGGTTGCGCCCGCAAACTGCAGTTCCTCGACGACGCCGCTGCCGACCCGCGTGAGGCCGGAAGTCGTCCCGCCCGCCGTCAGCTCGACTTCTTCCGGCCGGATGACGGCCACGATCTCGCGCGCGGTCACGGTCTCGTCGCCGGGGCGGTCGAAGTGCAGTTCATTGCCGAGGCGGTAGCCAAGCACGAGATTCGCCGCGCCGAGGAAGGTGGCGGCGAAGCGCGTGCGCGGCCGGGCGTACAGGTCGTCGGGGACGCCGGCCTCGAGCAGCCGGCCCTGGTGCATGACGCCAATCCGGTCCGCCATCGCGAAAGCCTCGTCCTGGTCGTGCGTGACGAGGATGGTCGAGATGCCCAGTTCCCGCTGGATCCTGCGGATGGTGCGGCGCAGCTCCTCGCGAATCTTGGCGTCGAGGGCGCCGAAAGGTTCGTCCAGCAGCAACACGTCGGGACGGTGCGCGAGTGCGCGCGCGACGGCGACGCGCTGCTGCTGTCCGCCGGAGAGCTGGGCCGGCATGCGCTCGTCCATGTCCTCCAGGGCGACCAGCTTGAGGAGTTCATCCCGGCGCGCCAGCCGGTCGGCACGCTTCATGCGTCGCACCCGCAGCGCGAACTCCACGTTGTCCGCCACGCTCATGTGGCGAAACAGGGCATAGTGCTGGAACACGAAGCCGACGCCGCGGTCGCGAGCGGCGACCGCTGTCACCTCGCGGCCGTGCAGGTAAACCTGACCGTGGTCGATTTCGACGAGGCCTGCGATGGCGCGCAGCAGGGTGCTCTTGCCGCTGCCGGAAGGACCCAGGAGCACGAGGAGTTCGCCTTCGCCGATCTCCAGCGACACGTCGTTGACGACCGGCAGCGACTGATACCGCTTTGTGACCTGGTCGAGTGTGATGGACATGCGACAAAACCTGCCGGCCCTGCCAGGGCGAACGCGGGAAAGGCTAGAACCTGCGCGGACTCAGAGCCGGTCGCGGGCGCCGGAATTGGAACACGGGCTGCGCCGGCTGATAATGCCTTGGGGGGAAAACATGATCAGGTTCGCATTGTATGCGCTTGCCGCCCTGGCGGCCTTGACCTTCGCTGCGCCGGCGTCGCGCGCGCAGGGCGGGGAGGAGGCCTTCGAGCAGGCCTCCGTTGTCATCGACGGGCGCCCCATCGTCTCGGTAAGGGGAGTCGCGGGACTTTCCGCCCAGCAGCGGGCCGACGCCATCGAGGAGCGCATCCTCGCGCTCGCGCGCGACCCGGACTTCGATACGGCATCCCTGCACATCGTCGAAGCGGACAACTACTCGCAGATCTACGCGGGCGACCTCCTGCTGTTTGCGATTCTCGACGCCGACGCGGCGCTCGAGCAGATGGACCGGCGCTCCCTCGCAGTCGTCGAGCTGCGTTTCCTGCGCGAGGCGATTGCGCAGTACCGCGAGGCGCGCCAGCCCGGGCGGATCATGCAGGGCGTCAAGGTTACGGCGGCCGTGACCGTAGCACTCCTGCTCGCAATCGTCCTGGTCGCCTGGCTGTCGCGCCGGATCGCCGCCCGGGCGACCGCACGCTGGATGCCGCGCGTGCTCGCGATCCAGATGCCGGGGCTTCACGTGCTGTCGGGTCCGCAACTCTGGGTCTCGCTCGCTGCGGCCGCGCGCGGCCTGCGGTTCCTGTTCGTTGCGCTGCTGGTGTTCGTCTGGTTGGACGCGATCCTGCGGCAATTCCCTGCGACGCGACCATTTGGCGAGCAGCTCGCCGACCATCTACTCGAGCCCCTGCGCAAGATGGGGCGCTCATTCGTGGACGAGCTGCCCTCGCTGCTGTTCCTGCTGGTGCTCTACTTCGTCGTCCGGTTCGTGCTGCGGGTACTGCGCCTCTACTTCGCCACCATCGAGACCGGGACGGTGCGGCTCCGGGGCTTCGACAGCCAGTGGTCGGTTCCGACCTACCGTCTGGTGCGCATCGGCGTGGTCGCATTCGCGCTCGTGGTCGCCTACCCGTACATCCCGGGTTCCGGGAGCGAGGCCTTCAAGGGCCTGTCAATCTTCGCGGGCGTGCTGCTGTCGATCGGGTCCTCTGCATTCATCGCCAACTATGTCGCCGGCTACAGCCTGATCTACCGGAAGCTGTTTGCCGTCGGCGACCGCGTGCGGATCGGCGAGGTGATCGGCGAGGTGATGGAGACGCGCGTGCAGGTGACGCGGATCCGGACGCCCAAGAACGAGGAAGTGATCCTCCCAAACTCGATGATCCTGCAGAGCGTCGTCACGAACTACAGCAACTATGCCCGGGAACGCGGGCTCATCCTGCACACCACCGTCGGTATCGGCTACGAAGTGCCCTGGCGGCAGGTCGAGGGCATGCTGCTGACTGCGGCGGAAAGTACTGAGGGGGTGCTCGAGAATCCTGCCCCGTTCGTGCGGCAGCGCTCGCTCGGCGACTTCGCCGCGAACTACGAGTTGAACGCGTACGTCGCGAGCGCCGATGACATGATCGGGCGATACGACGAGCTGCACGCGAATATCCAGGACGTGTTCAACGAACACGGAGTGCAGATCATGACGCCGGCCTACGAAGGCGATCCCGCGGAGCCGAAGATAGTGCCGCGCGAGCGCTGGCACGAGAAGCCGAGCCGACGGCCGGTCGGCAAGGACCCGGCATGAACCGGCGTTGGATCGTGGCACTCCTGGCTAGTGGGCTGCTAACGGCCGCCAACGCCGCCGCCGACCCTGCGCCTGCCATTAGCGCGGCGGTGAAGCACATCGCCGGCCATGAGCAGGCGATCGTCGCGGAGCTGCGCGCCCTGCTCGCGCTGCCGAACGTCGCGTCGAACGACGCGGACATCCGCATGAATGCAGCCCTGCTCGTGCGGATGCTGGAGAAGCGTGGAATCGCCGCGCGCGTGCTCGAGACTCCCGGCGCGCCGGTGTCGGTCTACGGCGAGCTGGCGACCCCCGGCGCGACCCGCACGCTGCTTTTCTATGCGCACTTCGACGGGCAGCCCGTCGGCCCCGAGACCGCCTGGCACTCGAAGCCGTTCGAGCCGACGCTGAGGGGGGGACGGGCCGAGGATGCGGCGGCGATCGTGGACTGGGATGCGGCGCGCCACCCGCTGCCGGACGAAGCGCGCATCTACGCGCGCTCCGCGAGCGACGACAAGGGGCCGATCGTGGCCATTCTCGCCGCGATCGACGCGTTGCGGGCCGCGAAGATCCCGCTCTCGGCGAACCTCAAGTTCTACCTCGAAGGCGAGGAGGAAGCAGGCTCCCCGAATCTTGCGCGCACGCTGGCGGCGAACCGCGACCTGCTGAAGGCCGACCTGTGGATCTTCGGCGACGGGCCGATCGACCCGCGCGGACTGCCACGGGTCGCGCTCGGCGTGCGCGGCGTGCTCGGATTCCGCCTGACCGTGTACGGGCCGGCAACCAGCCTGCATTCCGGCCACTACGGCAATGTCGCTCCGAATCCGGGTGCGCGCCTCGCCGCACTCATCGCCTCGATGCGGGCGGCGGACGGCAGCATCCTGATCGAGGGACTGCAGGCACCGGCGCCTTCCGGCGCGACGCTCGAGCTCGCGCGCCCGGCCTTCGACACGCCGGGCATGCTCGCATCGGCCGGCGTCGGCGCGACCGAAAGCGGTCTCAGCTACGGCGAGTCCGTACTGCGACCGGCGCTCAACGTGACGCAACTGCTCTACGGCGGCGCTGGCGGACAGCGCAACGCCATCGATGCCGAGGCCACGGCGGGTTTCGACCTGCGGCTGGTTCCTGGCATGACGGTTGCGCAATCGCGCGCTGCGATCGAGGCACACCTGCGCGGGCAGGGTTACGTGCTGCTCGATGCGCCGCCGATTGCCGAGGAGAGGATCCGCTACCCGCGGCTCGCGAGTGTCGACTTCGTCGGCGACGGCTACCCGGCAACGATGTCCGATCCGGCAGATCCCGCCGTCGCGCGGGCGATAGCGGTAATGCGGGCGGCGACGGCGGGCGAAGTGCGCGTGGCACCGCTCATGGGCGGCAGCCTGCCGATCGCGCCGATCGGCGAGGTACTGGGCGCGCCGTTCGTGATCGCGCCGATCGTCAACGCCGACAACAATCAGCACGCGCCGAATGAGAACCTGCGAATGCGGGAATTCCGGCGCGGCATCGCCCTCTACGCGGCGCTGCTCGCGGAGGCCGGCAAGGGCTGGTAAAGGGGACGCACCCCTTTTTTAGTGACGTTGCTGCGGAAAAAGGGGTGCGTCCCCTTTTGCACGCCGCCGCATCCAGAGGTAGATCGGCAGCCCGGCGAGCGCAAGAGCCAGCGCCCAGATGAACGGCTCCCAGCCGACGCCCTTGAAGGCAAACGCGGCAAACGCGACGCCGCCCGCGCCGGCGAACCAGAGTGCCGGCGAGAGCCCGGCGGGATCGCGCCGCAACAGCGTGAAAAGCGCGAACGCGCAGCAGACGTAAAGCGGCAGGTTCGCCGCCGACACGATCAGCGACAGCTTGGTGAACGCGCCGACCAGCGTGGCGCTGAAGTTCATCAGGCCGAGGAAGGTCGCGAGCGTGCCTGCGAGCAGCAGCGAGGCCCAGGGCACGCCGAAACGGTTGCTCTCGCCGAGGATCGGCGGCAGCAGGCGGTGCGAGGCGAGCGTGCGCGTCAGCTCACCGGCGAGCAGCGCCCAGCCGTTCAGGCAGCCGAGCCCGCTGATCACCACGAACAGCGAGATCCAGCGGCCGTTGCCAGGCCCCAGCAGGCGGTCGGCTATCGTCACGAACGGCGCGTTGGAGGTGGCGAGCGTCTCCTGCGGAACGACGAGCAGGCCGATCGCGACGATCGAGACGTAGAGGCCGGCGACTACCAGGGTGCCGATCAGCGTCGCGCGCGGGATCGTGTGTTGCGGGTCCTTGACGCGGCCCGAGGCGATCGCGGCGGACTCGAAGCCGAGCATGGCGTAGAGCGCGACGGCGGCCGCGGCCATGGACGCCTGTCCCGTGATCGGCGTGGTCGGCAGGTTCGGCGTGTACGCGCCGGGATCGGCGAGGATCGAGTACGCGCCCACCACCATGACCAGCACGAGCGGAACGACCTTCAGAAGGGAGGTCACGACCTGCACGCGGCCGCCGGCCCTGACGCCGAGCAGGTTCACCGCGATGAAGAACCAGATGAAGCTGACGGCGAGCACCGCGGGCGGGATGGCGGCCGCGGCCGGGAAGACATTGATGAAGTAGCCGACGACGCCGATCGCGAGCACCGGCAGCGTCGCCCAGACCGAGATCCAGTAGCACCACAGCGCCGGGAAAGCGATGACTTCGCCCAGCGTCGCGCGCACGTAACCGAAAGGCCCGTCCGCCTGCGGCAGCTTGCGCGCGAGCGCCGCGAAGGTGAGCGCTAGGCAGATGCAGCCGAAGATCACGGCCGCCCAGCCCGTCAGTGCGTTGAGCCCGAAGGGTGCGAGCGCGGCGGGCTGCATGAAGATGCCCATGCCGATCGTGTTGCCGACCACGAGGGCCGTCGCCATGCCGAGGCCGAACTGTCTGTCGCTCATCGTGCATCCCCCCGGTGAGCAAGGCGCCCCATCCAGATGACGGCTGAAACCCGCTCGAGCCGCCTGATGTCCTCGAGCGGGTCGCCTTCGACGGCGATGATGTTCGCGAACTTGCCGGGCGCGATCGAGCCGAGTTCCTGCGAGCGGCCGAGCGAGGCCGCGGCGCTGGTGGTTGCCGAGCGGATCGCCTCGAGCGGCGTCATGCCGTACCTGACCATGTAGGCGAACTGACGGGCATTGTCGCCGTGCAGGTAGACGCCGGAATCCGTGCCGTAGCCGATGCGCACGCCCGCCTTGACCGCCCTGGCGAAGTTCTGGCGCTGCACGTCGGTGGTCTCGCGGTTCTTGCGCAGGACTTCCTCCGGCCAGCCGTCGCGGGTGCCGACTTCCTTGATGTAGTCGCCGTTGTAGATGTCGGCGACCAGCCAGGTGCCGTGCTTGACCATGAGCGCGATGCCCTCGTCGTCGAGGAATGACCCGTGCTCGATCGTGCGCACGCCGGCCCGGACCGCGTTCTTGATGCCCTCTGCACCGTGGGCGTGTGCGGCTACGAATGTGCCGGCGCGCGCAGCCTCCTCGACGGCGGCGCGGATCTCCTTCTCGGTGAACTCCGGCATTTTGGGCGCCGTGCCGGCGGTCAACACCGCGCCGGTCGCCATGATCTTGATGAAGTCCGCGCCGCCCGCGATCAGTTCGCGCACGCGCTGACGCACTTCCTCCGCGTTTTCGGCAACTCCGCGGCGCATCTCGGCCGGCGCCTTCAGGGCGTCCGGCAGGCCCGTCACTTCGCCGCCACCGCCCGGAATGGTGAGGTAGGCGCCGGCGACGAACATGCACGGGCCCTCGACCTGGCGGGCGTTGATGGCGTTGCGGAGCGCCACGTCCACGAAGGCTCGGTAAGTGCCGGCGTCGCGCACGGCGGTGAAACCCGCTGCGACGGTAGCGCGCGCGTGCTCGACGCCCATGAGCGCGTCACGCGCCGCCGAGCTCGAGAGCGGGGCATTCACGTCCGCGGAGCTGATGTCTCCGACCAGGTGGGTGTGCAGGTCGATGAGGCCGGGCAGCACGGTGTAGGCGGACCAGTCGATTAACCGGTCGCCGCTGCGCGAGTTGGGGGTGAACGGAGTGACGGAGACGATGCGCCCGTCCTCGATCCGGATCGCGCGGTCGGCCAGGTACTGTCCCCGCTCGACGTCGAGCATCTTTCCGGCCCGCACGATGACGGTCTCAGCCTGCGCTGCGGATGCGAGCGCCGTCACGGCGCAGGCGAGGGCAGCGAGGATTCTCGTGCGAGTGGGATTCATTTCACTTCCTGATGATTCGTTGCGCTTCGGCTGCGGCCCCGCGCCTGTGGGCGACATCATATTGCTGATAGCATGGCGGCCCCAAGTATCGGTCCCGGCACGAGTTCCGGCGAGGTTGCGTCATTTGGCCATCGGATTCCGCGCGATTCGTAGCATCCTGGCATTCATTTCCGTTTTTGCCATTTCCGTCGCCCACGCAGGTCCCAGGGCGCGCGACCTCGGCGTCCCGTTCGACGGCAGCCCCGGCCCCCTGAATGCGATCACCGACGTGGCCGGCGTAGCGGTCGGCCAGGTCACGCTGAACGAGGATCTCGCCGACGGGCGCAAAGTGCGCACGGGCGTGACTGCGGTGCTGCCGCGCGGACGCGCGACGATCACCACTCCGGTGTTCGGCGGGAGCTTTGTGCTGAACGGCGCGGGCGAGATGACGGGTCGTTCCTGGATCGAGGAGGGCGGCCTGCTCGAGGGACCGGTGATGCTGACGAACACGCACAGCGTGGGCACAGTGCACGAGGCGACCATCGCCTGGCGCGTGAAGCAGGGCGATCCGGACGCCTCCGGCTACTGGTGGTCTACGCCGGTGGTCGCCGAGACCTGGGACGGCGGGCTGAACGACGTCAATGGCTTCCACGTGAAAGCCGCGCACGTCGACGCGGCGCTCGACGGTGCGAAGGGCGGGCCGGTCGACGAGGGCAACGTGGGTGGCGGCACGGGCATGACCTGCCACGGCTTCAAGTGCGGCATCGGCACGGCCTCGCGGCGTGTCGACGTGAGGGGCCGGCCATTCACGGTCGGCGTGCTGGTGCAGGCGAACTACGGCACCCGCTCTTCGCTCAGGATCGCCGGCGTGCCGGTGGGCGAGCACCTTCGCGCAGGTGCCGCCGGCCACGAGACCGCCACCGACGGCGACAATGGATCGATCATCATCGTGGTCGCGACCGACGCGCCGCTGCTGCCGAACCAGCTCGACCGCATCGCGCGGCGCGCCGGCATGGGACTCGCGCGCATGGGATCCTTCGCCGGTAACGGTTCGGGCGATATCTTCGTCGCCTTCTCGACGGCGAACGCGCAGTCCATGGAAGGCGAGCTGATGCACGGCGCCGAGTTCCTCGACAACGGCCGCCTGGATCCGCTCTTCGAGGCCACCGTGCAGGCGACCGAGGAGGCGATCGTCAATTCGATGGTGGCCGCGCGCGACATGCAGGGCAATGCAGGCACGAGCGCCGTGGCACTGCCGCACGATGCGCTCACGAACCTCATGAAGCGTTACGGCCGGGCCGGCAGCACGCGGAGGTAGAGCCCGAACCAGTCGAGCACGCGTTCCATGCGGTCCTTGAGGTAGCTCGGGACCGTGAGCCCGTGATACTCGCCGGGATAGATCACCATCCGCGTCGGCACCCCGAGCGTGCTGAGGGCCTGGTACATCTGCATCGATCCGACGCAGGGGACGTTGTCATCCAGCTCGTGGCAGATGAAGAGCGTCGCCGTGCGGATCCGGTCGGCGTGGAAGAACGGGAAACTCACGCGCTCGTAGACCTCGCGGTCGCGCCAGGGCAGGCCGAGTTCCTGCTCGTACTCGCGGATGTACATGTCCACGCCCCAGGTGCCGAGGAAGTTCGCGGCACCCGCGCTGCTGACCGCGGCCTTGAAGCGCGTATCTCGCGCGATCACCTGGTTGGTCAGGATGCCGCCGTAGCTGTGGCCGCCGAGGCCAAGTCGGCCGGGGTCGGCGACGCCCAGCTTCACGACGTGGTCGACGGCGGCGAGCACGTCGGCCATGTCCTTGACGCCCCAGTTCGCGTAGATCGCCTTGGCGAACTCGAAGCCGCGGCCTGAGCTGCCGCGCGGATTCGCGCCGATGACGACATAGCCGTTCGCCGCGAATACCTGCCAGTCCTCCATGAACTCATGGCTGAACTGGTACACCGGCCCGCCGTGGATGCGCAGGATCGTTGGATAGCGCCTTCCCGCGACGTAATCCACGGGCTTCACCAGGAAGCCGTCGATCGAGGTGCCGTCCGCGCTCTTGACCGTGATCTCCTCGGTGGCGGCGAGCTTGCGGTCCTTCAGCCACTCGTTGTGGTCCGCAATGAGCGTCCCGTCCGCGGCTTCTATTCGATATGGGTGTAGCGCGTCGCCGCCGAGCACTGCGACCCGGCCATTGGCCGCGGCATCGAAGGAATAGTCGAAGCGCGGCCCGCCCGTGAGCGGCGTCGCGGCGCCGGTCGCAAGGTCGATGCGAGTCACGTGCATGACCCGGCTGCCTTCGGCGAGCGCCAGCACGGCGGCCCCGTCCGGCGTAAACCGCGGCTGGGTGTGGTTGAGCTCGACGCCCGCGGGACGCGTGACGGCGCCGCTCTCGACGTCGATCAGCGCGAGCGACCAGGGCGCGTAGTAGATCCAGGTGTCTTCGCCGCTGCTGACGTAGGCGATCTTGCGGCCGTCGGGACTCCAGGCCGGGCGCGATTCCCAGGACGGATCATTGTCCGCGCCGGGGAAGCGCGTCAGCTGCCGCTCCTCGGCTCCGGCGCGCGCCTCGATGACGTAAATGTTCCAGTTGATGTGACGGTCGGGATCGGAGCCACGCTTCGTCACGAAAGCGATGCGCGCGCCGTCCGGTGACCAGGCGGGCATGTATTCGTCGTGGGCGCCCGAGGTGAGCTGCATCGCCGTCTTCCCCGTGACCTCGAAGAGGTACAGGTGCTGGCGCTTGTCCGTCACCCAGCCCACGTTGTCCTCCTTGAAGTAGTGGCGGTCGATGACGATCGGATCAGGCTGCTTCGGCTTTTCCTCACCCTCGGCGCGTTCGGGATCGTTGGCGATGACGGCGAGCCGCTTGCTGTCCGGCGCCCAGTCGAAGTCGGAGACGCCGCCGGGGAATTTCGTGAGCGCTTCCGCCTCGCCGCCGTGCGACGACATGACCCAGACCTGGGTCTTCGCGTCCTCTTCGCCGCGATCGGAAAGGAAAGCAATCCACTTGCCGTCCGGGCTGATCGCCGGCTGGGACTCGTCTTCATTCGCCGTGCGGGTGAGTGCGTGCTTTCCGCTCCCGTCCCAGCGCGCGCGCCAGAGGTCGTAGTACGTCGCATCCTCCTTGAGGTTCGCCTCGCCGACGCTGTAGACGACCCACTCGCCGTCCGGCGACAGGTCCAGCTCGGTGACATTCGCGATGCGTACCAGGTCGTCGATGCCAAATCGCGTGGGTTCTGCGGCGGCGGCAAACGCGAGGGCGGTGCCGGCGAGGAAGCCGGCCAGGGCGTGCATCCGTTTCATGTTCAGTCCCCTGGTTTGTCTGCCACGAGCGCGCGGAACTTCTCGCGCGCCGTGTCGAGATAGGCGAGCGTGTCGATTTTCTCCTGCTCGCTGTTCCAGCCGCCGCGCGCGACCGCCGCCTCGATCACGCGGTCCATCCAGGCAACGAAATAGGCGGCGTCTTGCGGCGCGGGCGGCGCTTGCGGCGAATCGAACCAGACCGGGCTCGTCGTCGCGTAGGGGTAGAGGTCGAGCACCCAGGGATGCGGCGTGTCGTTGAAGGCGCGCAGCACCATCCAGCCGCCGGCCTCGAGGTCGAGTTCCCCGCTCCAGTCGAATCGAGTGCGGTCACCCTCGAGCGCGAAGGACAGGATCGCCTTCCCGTTCTGGACCAGTTCGAGGTGCTCGACCGGGAACGGCGAGCGCAGCGCGACGCGCACCGGGAGCTTTCCGGCCCGCGGCAGCACGTCGCCCGGCTGCTTGCCGTCGACGGACAGTCCGAGCAACGGGCCGTTGCTGACGAAAGTTCGTCCGGAGCGCAGCGCATCGCCGAGCGCCGCAGGCGTGCGCTCGCCGCCGGTTTCGAGGAACACGCGCACCAGGCCGATCGGCCCGCGCAGCGAAGCGTAATTCGCCATCGCGTCCGTGCCGGCGCCTGCGGGCAGGCGAAAGCCGAGGTTCAGCAGCCGGTGCCAGATGCCGGCGGTGATGTGATGATCGGAGAAGCCCATCACCTCGAGGTAGTCGACCTTGCCGTGCGCGACGGTCGCCGGTAGCTCGTACGAGAGCTTCTTTTCCTTCGGCGGGTCGATCGGGAAATCCGCGATGTGCACGTAACCGACGAGTCCGCCCTGCGCGCGCGCGAGATCGGCGATCGCGCCGTTGTTCGGCCAGGGACTCTCGTAGGCCGTGTGGCGGTACGCGGTGTAGTCGGGCAGCAGGTAATGATCCTTGAGGTTCAGCAGGCCCATGTGACCCCAGAAACTCGTGTGGTACTCCTGCGCGTGGAACAGGCTGCGAGTTCCGCTCGCCTCGTCGGCGGCGCCGCCAGACTTGAAGTAGGCGATGTCCGGGATGCGCTCTTCCTTGTTGACCAGCAGGTTGTAGACGACGTCGAGGTCCTCGGCGTCCTGCTGCGCCAACAGCGTCTCGGGCGTGCTCCGGTAGTGGCCGCCGTAATTCATGTGCACGTGCAGGTCCGCGGAGACGTAGCGGCCGAATTCCGGCGGCAGGTCGTTGTCCGGCAGGCTGACGGCCAGTTCCGTCGTCTCGCCCGCCGGGAATTCGCGCTCGAGCGTGACGTGTTTCCTGCGGAAACCGCTTTGCACCTGGATGGTGGTCTTGCCGCCCGGGACATTGACGATGCAGGCCGGCTGGTCGGCCGGGCAGTGGAAGTAGTGCACCTCGCTCGGGAACTGCGTCCGGTCGTACAGCTCGTCGCCGTGCATCCAGGCATCGGCGGGTGCGTGCCAGCGGCCGTCGCCGCCGAGCACGGCCACGCGCGCGGAAATCCGTTTTCCGGAATCATCCACCGGCCGGATCCGTACCACCGCGGGCTTCGCCTGGCGCTGGAGCAGCTTCGGCTCGACCTGCTGGCGCGCACCGCCGAAGAACTCCTGGACCCAGAGCGTGGTGTTGCCGGTCTCGTTGCTGATGAAGGCGATCCGCTTCCCGTCCGGGGACCAGCGCGCATTCTGGCGATCGAACTCGCCGTAGGAGAGCGGCAGCGGCGCCGTGTCGTCCGTGGTCGTGAGCCAGAGTTGGTGCCACTGGCCGCCGTGGTAGCTGGAGAAGAGGATGCGCCGTCCGTCCGGCCCGACCTCCGGCCGCGTCGCCCAGGAGGTCTCGAGCTCGTGGCGCGACAGGCACTCGGGCGTTTGCGAGGGCGGGTCGTCGACGGCGATGGAGCAGATCCAGCCCGTGCCCCAGGGAATCTCCGCGTTCGTGACGAAGAAGACGCGCTTGCCGTCCGGCGACCAGGACGGGTTGATCGCGTGATCGTGGGTCGAATAGTAGTAACGGTCGATCTGGCTCTCGCGCGGTGCGACCAGATAGCGTTCGTTCGCGAGGCCTGCGGGCCTGAGATCCGCGATCTTCAGGTTGAAGTGACCGCTGCCGGTCGTCGAGACAAAGACAAGCTGCTTGCCGTCGGGCGAGATGCGCGGCTCGAGGTTCACGTCGCCGCCCGAGGTCAGCGCCTTTTCGGCGCCGCTGCCGAGATCGTGGCGCCACAGCTCAAAGCCCTTCCCGTCGTAGCGTGCGAAGACGACCGCCTTTCCGTCTGGTGCGACGTCGGGCTGGTGATCGTAGGCGCCGGGCGGATGCGTGATTTCACGCGCCTCGTCCGTGCCGATCTTCTGCCGCCATAGCGAGCCTTCCATCGCGTAGATCAGCTCGTCGCCAGAGGGCATGAATGCCATGGACGACGGACCCGTGGTCAGTTGCGGGATGTACAGCTCGCGCCAGTAGTAGCCGTGCGGCAGCGCGACCTGCAAAAGAACGGGCTCGCGACCCGCCCCCGATGCCGCCGCGGCGGCCAGCAATGCCGCGACGGTGAACAGGGAGCGGGCGGCGTGCCTCACGCCTGGCCCACCAATGCCTCATCCAGCGACTGCCGCAGGTAGGTCAAGGACTCGTCGACATCCGCCTCGGTCACGCACAGGGGTGGCATGAAGCGCAGCGTCGACACGCCGCAGGAAAGCAGCAGCAGGCCATTGTGGTAGGCGCGGTGCAGCAGGCGGTCCACCATCGCGCGAGCGGGCGAGCCGTCCTTCTCGATCATCTCGACGCCGATCATGAGTCCGCGGCCGCGGATGTCGCCGATGCAGGGATAGTCCGCCTTCATTTCTTGCAGCCGCTTCATGAAGTGCGCGCCGACCATCGACGCGTTCGCGCAATACTGCTCGCGCACCAGGTCGATGGTCGCATTCGCGGCCGCGCAGGTGACCGGGTTGCCGCCGTAGGTGTTGCCGTGCGCGCCGTTCTTCCACTGCTTCATGAGGCTCGCCCTGGCGACGACCGCGCCGATCGGGAGCCCGGAGCCGAGTCCCTTGGCGAGCGTCATGATGTCCGGGGTCACGCCCTCGTGCTCGGCGCAGAACATCTTGCCGGTGCGGCCGACGCCCGACTGCACCTCGTCGAACACGAGCAGGATTCCATGCTCGTCGCAGAGCTGGCGCAGGCCCTTCAGGAATCCGGCCGGCGGCACGAGGTAGCCGCCCTCGCCCTGCAGCGGCTCGATCACGATCGCCGCGACTTCCTGGGCAGGTACGTTGCGCTCGAACAGCATGCGGATGTAGTCGAGCACGGCCTTGCCCTGGTCGCTGCCCGCGAACAGCGGGCGGTACGGGTTGGGGTAGGGCACGTGCGTCACGCCCGGCATCGTCGGGAAGAATCCGGCCTGCTGCGTGTACTTGCTCGAGGTCAGCGACAGCGAGCCCATGGTGCGGCCGTGGAAGCCGCCGAGGAAGCCGAGGACTCGGCTGCGCTTGGTCACGTAGCGCGCGAGCTTCAGCGCGCCCTCGACCGCCTCCGTGCCGGACTGGCAGAGGAACACCATGCCCGGTTCGCTCATCGGCGCGAGCGCCGAGAGCTTCTCGCACAGCGAGGTGAACTCCTCGTGCCAGTAGTCGCTCGAGATGTGCAGGAATCTGCCCGCGGCGTCCTGTACGGCCTTGACGACGCGCGGGTGCGCATGACCCGTCGCGCACACGGCGATGCCCGCCGCGAAGTCGAGGAACCGGTTGCCGTCGACGTCCCAGACTTCCGTGCCCTTGCCGTGCGACATCACGAACGGGTAATCGCGCGGGTAGGAGGGCGAAGTCACCTTCGTGTCGCGCTCGATCATGGCGCGCGACTTCGGACCGGGCAGGGTCATCTTGATGTGCGGATTCTTGAATGCGCCGGCGGCGCGGGCGGATGCGTTCATGACGGGAGCCTCACAGGTACACGATGCGCGGCGGCAGTCCGGGCTTCGAGGGCGCGCAGGGCCTCGAGCTCGGGCGCGGTGGGAACCGCGCAGGTTTCAGGGGCCGGCAGAACGGCGAGCGGCCAGCCGATGGCGGCCCTCGCTTCCTCCGCCGGAATTCCGGGATACAAAGCGGAAAGCGCGAATTCTCCGGTTTCTGCGTGCGGTTTCAAGATGCCGACGTCGGTGACGATGACGGCCGGCCCGGCGCCGCGTGCTCCGCTTTGCGAACGACCGGCGAAATGCCCGCCGCTGGTCTGGAAATCGATCTTTTTCACGAAGCTGCGCGGCGAGGCTTTCATGACGATGAAGACCTGGCGCGCGTGCGCCGCGATCTCGGTCGCGCCGCCCGCACCCGGAAGGCGCGTCTTCGGCTTCCCGTAGGGACCGATCACGGTGCTGTTGAGGTTGCCGAATTTGTCGATCTGCGCAGCGCCGAGGAAGCCGATGTCGATGCGCCCGGCCTGCAGGTAGTCGCTGAAGATGTCCGGCAGCGGGATCACGCAGGTCGCGGTCTCGGCGAGTTCGCCGTCGCCAATCGACAAGGGCAGCACGGTCGGCCGCGTGCCGATGGTGCCGGACTCGTAGATCAGCACCAGTTCCGGTGCATGCGTGAGGCGCGCGAGGTTGCAGGCGGCGCTCGGCAGGCCGATGCCGACGAAGCACACATGCCCGTCCTTCAGCAGCCGTGCGGCGGCGACGGTCATCATCTCGTCTCGTGTATATGCGCTCACGCGATCTCCGCGCGTGGCGAATGCGCGGACGGGCTGTCGCAGGACCCTCCTCGCTCGTTCCGCCCGAACTTAGTCACTTCGCTCGGAGGTCCCGCGATGGCTCGTCCGCGCGCGTTGATGCCGCAGGTCGATCCCGCGCGCCGGTCGCGGCACATCGCGACCTGATCATGCGCGTGCCGGCCGGACGGGTGGCCGAGCGAAGTGACTAAGTTCGGGCGGAACGAGCGAGGGTCCCCGGCCGGCCAGGCGCGCGCGCAAGTAACTTCACGCAGCATCACGCTGCCTCCCGCAGGCTGGCGAGGAACTCTGAGTGATCTCGAGTCCCGCGCACGTGCCGGTCGATCCAGGCCGTGAAGCCCGCCCGGTCGCGCGCGATCGTGTCCCACTTGAGATAGAAGTCGTTGTCCCGCGCGTAGTGACCCTGCGCGTAAGAGGGCCAGGCACCGCCGGGGCAGAGCGAAATCGCAGTGACCGTGAAGTGCGGGATCACGATGTTGTTCATCGCGGGCGGCAGTTCGTCCACGACCTGCTCGACCGTCACGAGGAGCTTCGTCGCGGCGAGCCCTGCCTCACGCGCTGCACCGACGATGCCGTCGATCGCGACGTTGCCGCGCTTGTCCGCGCGCTGCGCATGCAGGATGGTCACATCCGGGTTCACGGCCGGCACGGTCGCGATCTTCTCGCCCGTGTACGGGCAGGTGATGCTCTGAATGCGCGGGTTCATCCTGGTGAGATCCGTGCCGATGTAGCCACGCAGCATCCCGAACGGCAGCCTCGCGGCGCCCGCACGATACGCGACCGCCATCGCCGCGTGGCTGTGCTCGTCGATCTCGAGCGGGCCGGGCCAGTCGTTCTCCACGGCATCACGCAGGCGATGCAGCGAACCGACGCCGGGATTGCCGCCCCAGGAAAACGTGAGCTTGCGCGCGCTGCCTGCGCCGATGAGCTGGTCGTAGATGAGGTCCGGCGTCATCCGTACCAGGTGCAATCCCTTGCGGCTCTGGCGGATCAGTTCGTGGCCGGCCGCGAACGGGATCAGGTGTGTGAACCCCTCGAGCGCAAGGCAGGCCCCATCGGCGACGTGCTTGCCGATCGCTTCCCGCAGCTGCAGAAACTCCGGCATTCAGTCCACCACGGTCCGCGACTGCTCGCGCAGGTAGAGCGGCAGGTAATACGCCGAGGCAATTGCCTTGCCCGAGGAGCCGGAGCCCTTCCAGCCGCCGAAGGGCTGATAGCCGGGCCAGGCGCCGGTGGTCGCGCCCGCGCCGCGGTTCGCGTAGGTGACGCCCGCCTCGACGTTGTCCTGGAACCACTTCACCTCGTCGGGTGCGCCGTAGAAACCCGCCGTGAGTCCCATGTCGGTGTCGTTGGCGAGGCGCATTGCGTCCTCGCGATCGCGAAAGCGCTGCACCATCAGGATCGGCAGGAACATCTCGTGCTTCCACAGCGGGTCCGACGGGTCCGCTTCCGCGAGCACGGGCTCGACGTAGAAGCCGCGGCCGAGGAATCCATCGGAAGGCTGGTTGCCGCCGCGGCGGATCTTCGCACCGCGGCTCTTCAGGTCCGCCACGTAGCGGGCATACGACTCGTGCGCGCGCTTGTTGACGACGGGGCCGAGCCCTGTCGCGCGTTCGGTCGGGTCGCCAATCCGGATCTTGTCGATCTCCTGCTCGATCTTCGCGATCAGTGCGTCCGCGACCTTCTCGTGAACGTACAGGCGCGACAGCGCCGAACATTTCTGCCCTCCCATTCCATAGGCGGAGCGGGCGATGCCGGCCGCAGCGCGCTCGAGGTCGGCATGCTCGGTGACGATCGCCGGGTTCTTGCCGCCCATCTCGGCGATGTAGGGACGCGAGTAACGGCCCGCTGCCATCTCGCCCATGATCGTGCGGCCGACGGCGACCGAACCGGTGAAGGTTGCGCCGGCGGTGCGTGCGTCGCGGATCATCTGCTCGCCGATCGCGGCGCCGGGACCATTGAGGTAGTTGAAGACGCCGGCCGGCACGCCGGCATCGCGGATGCAGTCGGCAAGCAGGCGGCCGGCCCAGGGCGTGTCGGAGGCGCACTTGAGGACCACGGTATTGCCGGTCACGAGCGCGGCGGCGGTCGGGCCCGCTGCGAGCGCGATCGGGAAATTGAACGGCGCGATCACCGCCCAGACGCCGTAGGGCCGCATCACGCTTCGGTTACGCGAGACGAACACGTTTGACGGGTCGTTCGGCAACTCGAACTCGTAACCCTTGTGGGACTCGAAGTCCTCCGCGTAGACATCGAAGAAATCCACGCATTCCTGCGCCTCGCCGAGCGCTTCCAGCCGGTTCTTGCCGACCTCGAGGACCAGCGCGGCGGCGATGTCATAGACGCGCTCCTCGATGATCCGCGCGACCTTGCGCATCAGCGCGACGCGCCTCTCCATCCCTGCGTCACGCCAGGCCGGGAATGCGCGCTGCGCCGCGGCAAGGGCCGTATCCACTTCCTTCGCGCTCGCTTTCGGAAAGCGGCCGGTCAGGATCTGGTTGTCGATCGGACTCCTGCGCTCATCGGTCGCGCCGGCCGGGACGTCCTTGCCGTCAACGAACATCGGGTGCGTCTTGCCGAGGCGGCCGCGCATGGTCGCGAGCGCCTTTTCAAAGCGCTCGTGCATCTCTTCCGGCGGGTTGAACATCGTGGCGTAGGTCAGGCGAAAGCTCATGAGGCGCGCTCCAGTGACGCTGGGAAGAATCGGGACAGCAGGCGGTCAAGTACGCCAAGCGCGCGCGAGAGTTCGGACGCCGCGATCACGAGCGGCGGCGCGAGGATGATTAGGTTGCCGCGCGAACCGAATGAGATGCCCTCGTCGCGGGCCGCCGCAAGGAGTGACTTCATGGCCTCCGGCTGGGCGGGCCAGGGCGCGATCGGCGCCTTGGTCGCGCGGTCGGCGACCAGTTCGAGGACCGCGAACAGTCCCTTGCCGCCGCGCACGTCGCCGATCACGGCGTGGCGCGCGGCGAGTTTCTGCAGCTCCGCGAACATTTGCCCGCCGAGCTGGCGCGATCGTTCGACCAGTTTCTCCTCGTGGTAGGCGTCGATTGCGGCGACGCCGGCGGCGCAGGAGAGCGGGTGGCCGCAGTAGGTGAGGCCGCCGTAGAACATCTCGTGCTCGATGCGCGCGTAGACGGCGGCGCTCATGACGACCGCGCCGAGCGGTGCGGCCGCACCCGTGAGACCCTTCGCGAGCGTCATCAGGTCCGGCCGGTTCTCCTTGCCGTAGCGCTGCCAGGCGAACCACTCGCCGCAGCGGCCGAAGCCGCTCATCACTTCGTCGGCGACGAGTAACACGTCGCGCTCGCGCGTAACGCGCCGCAGCTCCGGCCAGAAACACTCGGGCGGGACGATGCCGTTGCTGCCGGCATTGACCTCCATCAGCACTGCGGCGAAACGGTCTTTGCCTTCCCGGTCGATGGCCTCGCCGACCGCAGCGGCCGCGCGGCGACCGCATTCGTCGTCGGTCCTGCTTTCCCAGGGGCAGCGGTAGGCGTAGGGCGGCGGCACGTGGCGCACGCCCCAGGCCTCGGCGTCCACCTGGTGCGCGGTGCGCGAATCGCCGGACAGCGCCATGGGCATGTAGCTCGCGCCGTGGTAGGAGCGATCGCGCGTGACGATGAGGCCGCGGGGCTTCTTCGAAGCGTGCCGTGCGATGCGCACCGAGTTCTCGTTGGCGTCCCCGCCGCCGAGCGTGAAAAACACGCGCCCGCCCTCGAACCCGGAAACTTCGAGCAGGCGCTCGGCGAGCGCGCGCCGCGACTCGGCGCCCCAGGCGGCGGTCACGAAGGCGAGCTTGTTGGCCTGGGCCTTAAGGGCGGCGACGAGCTTCGGATGCTGGTGGCCGAGGTTGCTGCACTCGACCAGGCTCGACATATCGAGGATCTCACGCCCGTCCTCGAGGATGAGCTTCGCGCCTCGGCCGCCGACCACCGTCGGGGCGTTCCATTCCCCCGGCACGCACCAGCTGTGCAGCACGAAATCACGCTCGTTTGGCATCCGGACATTCTCTCACGGTTGCATCGCCCGGGGGCACGCCACAGGATGGGACCCATGAAATCCCGGCAGTTTCCGATGCCTTGCGCGCTTTTCGTGTTCGCCGCCGTCCTCGTGCTCACCGCCTGCGGCGAGCGCGCCCCGGAGGGCGCAACCCTGCTCACGGCATCGCGGCTTTACGTGTCGCCGGAAGCTCCGCCCATCGACGACGCCGCGCTCCTGGTCGTGGACGGAAAGATCGCGGCGGCCGGTCCTGCGAAGGACATTCCGGCCGGCGGCGCGAAGCGGCTCGTGGCCTGCGACGGCGGCATTGTCGTCGCCGGTTTCCAGAACAGCCACGTGCACTTCACCGAGGCGAGGTTCGCGGATGCGGGACAGACGCCGGCGGCCGGGCTCACGGCCGCGATGGCCGACATGCTGAACCGCTTCGGCTTCACCACGGTCATCGACACCACCTCGAACCTCGCCAACACCCAGGTGCTGCGGGATCGCATCGAGCGTGGCGAGGTGGCGGGCCCGCGCATCCTGACCGCCGGCTTCGCGCTCTACCCGAAGGACGGCATCCCGATCTACCTCCGCGACCTGCCGCCGGATTTTCTCGCGATGCTCTCGCAGCCGGCGTCGGTGGAGGAGGCGCTCGCGGAGGTCCAGGCAAACCTCGATGCAGGCGCCGACGCCACCAAGCTGTTCCTCATGACGCCGCAGGGCGCCGGGCGCTATGCGTTCATGTCACCCGACATCGCGCTCGCGGCCGCCGACGAGACGCACCGGCGCGGCTTGCCCGTGCTCGCGCACCCGACCGACATCGAGGGCATCAACCTGGCCATCGAGGCGGGCGTGGACGTGCTCGTGCACACCACCATCGGCGATGGAAACACCGCCTGGGACGCGGCGCTCATCGAGCAGATGCGCGCGGCGGACATGGCGGTGGTGCCGACGCTCAAGCTGATCCCGTACGAGTTCAAGCGCGCGGAGCTGTCCGAGCGCATCGTCGAGCTCGCGACCGCCGACGCGGTGGAGCAGGTACGCGCGTACTCGCAGGCGGGCGGGCAGATCCTGTTCGGCACCGACGTCGGCTACATGTCGGACTACGACCCGACGGAGGAATACCGCCTGATGGCGCGGGCCCTCACGCCGATGCAGATCCTCGCCTCGCTCACGACTGCGCCGGCCGCGCGCTGGAGCGAAACGGAGCGCCGCGGGCGCGTGGAGGCGGGCCGGGAGGCGGACCTCGTCGTGCTGGAGTCTGATCCGGCCGCGGACCCGGCGAATTTCGCGAGCGTGCGTTGCACGATCCGCGCCGGGCGGCTCGTCTGGCCGCTGCCGGCGAGCTAGGCACCAGCGGGACTTGCGGACCTTCGTTTGTACTGGTACCTTGTATCAACAAGGTACTTAGTACGAGAACACCTCCGGCGATGAGTTCAGACGTCAAATTCCTCCCGATCCGCAAGGGACTGCTGGAATTCCTGCTGCTGAAAATCATCTCGGCGGACAAGGTCTATGTCGCGGACATCCTCGGCCGCCTGGAGGGCACCGAGTTCGCGACGCAGGAGGGCACCCTCTATCCGCTGCTCAGCAAGATGCGGCGCGAGGACCTGGTCGATTACGAGTGGCAGGAATCCGGGACGGGCCCGCCGCGCAAGTACTACCGCCTCACCGCCAAGGGCCGCACGCAGCTCGCCGAGCTCAACGACTACTGGCGCGAAATCAATCGCACGATCCAGAAACTGGAACGGTAGAACCCATGAACAAAGTCACCACCGTCAATCTTAATGGCCGCGCCTACCAGGTCGAGGAACTGGCCTATGAGGCCCTGCGCGCCTATCTCGACGAGGCCACACGGCTGCTCGCCGACGATCCGGACTGCAAGGAGATCATGGCCGACCTCGAGCAGGCGATCGGCGACAAGGGCTCGCGCTGCCTCGGTTCCGGCAAGAACGTGCTGGGCGAGACCGACATGAAACGGATTCTCGGCGAGATGGGCCCGGTCGAGACCGGTGCCGAGGCGACGGGCGCTGCGCCGGCTGCCGGCGCGGACTCTGCGCCGCGCGAGACTTCAGGTCCGAAGCGCCTCTACCTGGTCAAGGAAGGGGAGATGATCGCGGGCGTCTGCAACGGGCTGGCCGCCTATTTCGGCGTCGACCCGACGCTCGTGCGCCTGGTCTTCGTGGTGCTGCTGTTCCTGAGCGGCGGCCTACTCGCCATCGCCTACCTCGTGCTCATGTTCGTCGTACCGACGGCGAAGACGGCCGAGGAACGCGCGGCGGCGCGCGGACTGCCCTTCAACGCGCAGGAACTCGTCGAGCAGGCGAAGCACCACTACGCAGACCTAAAGGACAGCCACCAGCGCTGGCGCGACCGGCGGCGGCACAGGAAGGAGCGCGCGTTCTGGCGCGCCAGCGAAAAGCGCGCCCGCGAGGAGCCGCAGTCCCGCCCTTTTGAACAGCCGCAACCCGGGTACGGCGCCCGGGTTGCGGCCGGTATCGTCCTGCCGTTGATCAGCGTGATTTCCGCGGTGTTGACCGTGGCCTCCATCTTCGCGGGGGTTTCACTCCTGACCACCGGCGGGTTCCTCGGCTGGTACCCCCCGCTGGACGTGCCGCCGTGGGCCGCGTTGCTCGCGGTGATCGCCGTGTATGCGCTCCTGGCGGCGCCGCTGCGCGCGGTGCGCAACGCGTCCTACGAGGCTCTGGGCCCGCGCCGCGGCTGGTTCGTGTTCTGGGACGGCGTGCTATGGCTCGCGCTGGTGATACTCGCCTGGTGGATCGCCGCGCACTACCTGCCGGGCGTGGGCGAGTTCTTCCGGCATCTGTTCCACGACTTGCGCTAGAAGAGCTGCCAGCCGATCCACCAGGCCGCGGCGGCGATCAGCGCCGAGGCCGGGATCGTCAGAACCCAGGCCGCGATGATGTTGCCCGCGACGCCCCAGCGCACCGCCCGGACCCGCTGTGCGCTGCCGACGCCGATGATGGAGCCGGTGATCGTGTGCGTGGTCGAGACGGGAATGCCGAGGTTGGTGGCGAGGAACAGCGAGATCGCGCCGCCGGTCTCGGCGGCGAAGCCGCCGACCGGTTTCAGCTTGGTGATGCGCTGGCCCATCGTCTTGACGATGCGCCAGCCGCCGAACAGCGTGCCGAGCGCGATCGCGACGTAACAGGAGACAATGACCCAGGACGGCAAGTGATCCGGCGTTGCGAGGTTGGCGGTCATCAGCAGCAGCCAGATGATGCCCATGGTCTTCTGCGCGTCGTTGCCGCCGTGGCCGATGCTGTACATCGCCGAGGACACGAGCTGCAGCCGCCGGAACCAGCGGTCGGTCTGCCGCTGCGTCCGGCGCCGGCAGATCCAGGACACCGCGACGATGATGATTCCCGAGAGCAGCATGCCGAGCATCGGCGCGATGACGATGAAGGACGTGGTCTTGATGATGCCGGGCGCGAGCAGGGGACCCGTGCCCGCCTTCGCGATGGTGGCGCCGATCATGCCGCCGATCAGCGCGTGCGAAGACGACGACGGCAGGCCGTAGTACCAGGTGATCACGTTCCAGGCGATCGCGCCGATCAGCGCGCCGAAGATCAGGTGGTTGTCGACGATGTTGGGATCGACGATGCCCTTGCCGACCATGGCCGCGACCTTCAGCTCGAACAGCATGATCGCGACGAAGTTGAAGAAGGCGGCCCACATCACGGCCTGGTAGGGCTTCAACACGCCGGTCGAGACCACGGTGGCGATCGAGTTCGCGGCGTCGTGGAAGCCGTTCATGAAGTCGAAGATGAGCGCCACGACCACCAGCATGATGATCGTAACCGTGAATGTGCCAAGCTCCATCGTCGCCTCAGCCGTTCTCGAGCACGACGCCCTCGATCACGAGCGCGACGTCCTGGCACTTGTCGGTGGTGAGTTCGAGGAGTTCATAGACGGCCTTCAGCTTCACGAGCTGGCGCACGTCCTTCTCCTCGCGGAACAGGCGCGAGATCGAGGCGCGCATTACGCGGTCCGCGTCCGACTCGAGCGCGTCGATCTCCTGGCAGATCTTGAGGATCGCCTTGCCGTTGTCCATGTTGGATAGCTGGGTGACCGCGTCGTTCACCTTCGCGCAGGAGAGCTGCACGATGTTCGCGAGGTGCCGCACTTCCGCCGTCAGCGTGTGCACGTCGTAAAGCATCAGCGACTCGGCCGTGTCCTGGATCAGATCCAGGATGTCGTCCATGCGCTGGATCAGCTTGTTGATCTGGTCGCGGTCGAAGGGCGTGACGAAGGTGTTGTGCATCAGCGCGACGGTCTGGTGCGTCACCGTATCCGCGTCGTGCTCGATCTTCTGGATCTTCGCGACGAACTCATCGCGCCGGCCGTCGATCGCGTAGTCGGTCAGCATCTCGACCAGCGCCCCCGCGCCCTGGACGACGAGCGAGGCGTGCTGGTTGAAGAGCGCGAAGAAACGGCGCTCCTGCGGCATGAGCAGGGAAAGCAGGCGCATCGTGACCTCCCCCGGCGCGACCGGAGACGGAGCGCATTGTACGCACCCGGGCGGGCGGCTGCGGTATCGTTGCACCATGAACATTCCCATGCGTGCAGCGGCGCTTTCCGCCGGGGTCCTGTGTTTTCTAGCCTCTGTTGCGGCGCCTGCCGGGGTCGGGGACGCGGAGGTCGCCCGCCTGGTCGCCGAGCTGGGGCTACGTGAATCGGCCACCGCATCGCGAGACCGGCCGGGCTGGGCCCCGCCGAAGAAGGTGGTGCTGATGGGCGCCGACGCCGCGCGGGCGGCGTGGATGCAGGAGGCTGCGCCGGGGGTCGAGATTGTCGGCGCGGCTGATCGAGCGGCGGCTGTTCGCGAGGCGGCCGACGCCGACGTGATCATCGGCGAGTGCGTGCCGGAAGTGATCGCGGCAGGGCCGCGCATCCGCTGGCTGCAGCGCATGTACGCCGGCGTCGAGCGCTGCGTCGCGATCCCGGCCTTCGTCGAGCGCGGCATCGTGCTCACCAACATGCAGAAGGTCGCGGGCTCGGTGATGGCAGAGCATGTGCTCGCCCTGATGTTCGGCCTGACGCGCGGCCTCGCCGACTACGTGCCGGCCCAGGCAAAGGGCGAGTGGGCCGACGAAGCCGTGCCGGAGAGCCGGATGTGGGAAGTGAAGGGACGGACCATGCTGATCGCAGGCCTCGGCGGCATCGGCACCGAGGTCGCGAAGCGCGCGCACGCGCTCGGCATGACGGTGATCGCGACCCGCAATTCCGGCACTGACGGGCCGGACTACGTCGCCGAGGTCGGCCTGGCTGACAAGCTGCTGACGTTCGCCGCGCGCGCCGACGTGATCGTCAGCACGCTGCCGCTGACGCCGGAGACGAAGGGCCTCATTAACAAGGCCTTTTTCGATGCGGCAAAACGCAGCGCGCTGTTTATCAACGTCGGCCGCGGCGGCACCGTGGTGACCGACGACCTGGTCGCGGCGCTGAAGGACGGGCGGCTTGGCGGTGCGGGCCTCGACGTCACCGACCCCGAGCCGCTGCCGGCGGACCACGCGCTCTGGCGCGCGCCGAACGTGATTGTCACGCCGCACGTCGCTGCGATGCTCGAGGGCAACGAGGGGCCGCGCTGGATCATCGCCCGCGAGAACCTGCGCCGCTACGTGGCCGGCGACAAGCTCCTGTCCGAGGTGGACGTGAAGAAGGGTTATTAGTGTCGAACCGGACGCTCACGCTCGACGACCGTACTTACGAGTACCTGCTCGCGCACTCGCTGCGCGAGGATCCGCGGCTTGCTGCACTCCGTGCCGAGACCGCAACGCACCCGCAGGTCAACATGCAGATCGCGCCCGACCAGGGCCAGTTCATGCAGATGCTGGTGCGGCTCACAAACGCGCAGCGCGCGATCGAGGTCGGCGTTTTCACCGGCTATTCGAGCCTCGCAGTCGTATTGGCGATGCCGCCGGAGGGCCGGCTGCTCGCTCTCGACGTCAGCGAGGAATTCACGGCCGTCGCGCGGCGCCACTGGCAGGCCGCGGGCATTGCCGGGCGCATCGAGCTCGTCATCGCACCGGCCGCGGCGACGCTCGATGCGCGCCTGGCGCGCGGCGAGGCAGGACAGTACGACTTCGCTTTCATCGATGCCGACAAGGCGGGCTACCTCGGCTACTACGAGCAGCTCCTGAAGCTCCTGCGCCCGGGCGGGCTCATCGTCATCGACAACACGCTCTGGAGCGGCGAGGTCGCGAACCCGGAGAACCGCGAGGCGAACACCGTCGCGCTGCGCGCCTTCAACGACGCGCTGCACCGCGATACGCGCATCGACCTGGCGCTGCTGCCGGTGGGCGACGGGCTGACGCTCGCGCGCCTGCGCTGATCCATTGCGGCTTTGCCTGCGGCGAGTATGATCGGGCGAGACAATCCATAAAGGGGTCCGCCATGAACAGGATTCATGTTGCCCCGCCGGTTGCACTGGCGTTGCTCGTCCTGCTTGCAGGCTGCAAGGCCGCCGCGCCGCCCGAGGAGTTTCCACAAGCCGCCGCCGACGCCTGGCTCGGCTCCTTCAACGGCGGCGATGTTGCCGGGCTCGTGCTCTCCTACACCACGGATGCTAGGCTGCTGCCGCCGGACGAGCCACCCATCGCGGGCCCCGAGGCCATCGAAGCGTTCTGGCAGGCCTATGGCCCGGGCCAGGTCCGCCTCGAGCAGGGCGATGTGGAGTCGGCGAAGATTGGTGAGGTGTGGTTCCGCGAGGGCGCCTACCAGGCGCAGTTCACGGACGAGGGTGAGCCGCGCGTCGGCAAGTTCATCGAGCTGTGGAAGCAGGAAAACGGAAACTGGCTGATGTACCGGCAGATCTGGAATCGCAACGCGCCGCTCCAGCCGGCAGCGCCGCCGGAAAACGCACCCGCCGATGAACCTGCGTGACTACGTCGAGGCGATCCTGCCTGAATGGGAACGCTGGTATCCCAGCCTCTTCGACGCCGCCGCGGACCTCGGCGTGATCCGCGCCCGCGTGTGCCCGCCGTCGCAGCTCCTGCTGTCGCGTCGCCATGCCGCGGTCCGCGACGAAGCCGTGCAGGCCTTTCGCGAGCGCTGGAACGCGTTGGAGCCGGAGGATACCGACTAGCACGATCCGGTCGTCAGTGCGCGCCCTGCCGGCCGGCGCCGACGACGCGCCAGTCGCCGCCGTCGCGCGCGAGGCGGACGTCCAGGCGCTCGACGTCGACTGCAAGGTCCCAATCCGATTCACCCTTCGCCTCGCGGCCGAGCATGCCGACGGTCACCTGCACGCGCGCCTGCTCCGTACCCTCGAGCTGGATGGAATCGATGCGCGTGATCAGGTTCACCGACGGGTGCGCGACCATCCAGGCGTGCAGGAAGTTGCGGATATCAGAGGCGTCCCGCCCGCTTGCGTCCCGGTAGTCGTCCGCGATCATCGCGCGCAGTTCCCCGGCGTCGCGCGACTCGGCAAGCGTCTCGACCTCGTCCACCAGCACGCGGAGTTCGTCCTCCGGCGTGCCCGAAGAACCGCAGCCGGTGCAGGCGAGCGCGGCGATGAGCACCAGGCTACGCAGGCAAAGCCTCCCACTGCGGCAGTGCATCCGTGATCTCGTACCAGGGCGCCTTGCTGCCGACGAAGATGTGGCTCATCACCGGGACGCCCGGGTCGTCGTCGAGGCTGCCGCAGGGCGCGACGACGTAACCGGTTGAAGCGACGACGCGCGGCACGGCGCCGCCGCAGCTGCGGCAGAACGCCTGGCCGAAGCGTTTCGCTTCCGGCAGCGCGTAGTTCACGACCTCGCCTTCGCCAGCAAGCCAGCGGAGCTGCTCGCCCTTGAAGAAGGCATTGGTCGCGTGTGCGGCGCTGCGCGCTCGCCGGCAGCGCGAGCAATGGCAGTGATGCATGCGCTCGGGGTTGCCCGTGAACTCCCATGCGACCGCACGACACAGGCAGCGGCCCTGCACGATGCCGGGTTTCGCCGCGGGCCGCGGATTATCCACGGACTCACCGTCCTCAAAACCCGGCGGGAAGCCGTCGCTGCGCGGCAGCGCGTCCGTGATCGGGAACCAGTCGGGGCCCGAAGTGGCGAACATGTGCAGCTCCGGCCTCCGGCCCGGGTCGCCCTCGAGACTGCCCGCCGGGATGAAAGCCATGCCGATCTCGGGGAGAACGGTCGGCGTGACCGAGCCGCAGGTCCGGCAGAACGGCCGCAGGCCCCTTGCGGAGGAACGATAAACGGCAATCGCTTCTTCCCCCGTCCGCCAGCGAAAACTGTCCGCGGCGCCGGTCAGGAAGGTCGCGAACAGGGCGCCGTGGTGCTTGCGGCACATCGAGCAGTGGCAGTGCACCATCCCGTCGAAGGAGCCGGCATCGAACTGCACGGTTCCGCACAGGCAGCTTCCCCGGTTCATAATGATGGCAACCTTACGGGAGGTTTGGCGCGTATGTATACATTGTATTGGTCACCGGGCACGGCGAGCCTGTGCGTGCACTGGATGCTGATCGAGCTTGGCGAGCCGCACGAGCTGCTGAAGGTCGACATCGAGGCCGGCGAGCACCGCAAGCCCGAGTACCTCAAGCTGAATCCGGGCGGCGTGGTCCCTACGCTCCTCATCGACGGCAAGCCGCTCGGCGAATCTGCCGCGCTGTGCATGATCCTGGCGGAACGTCATCCGCAGGCGGGTTTCACGGTGCCGGTCGGACACGAGCAGCGCGAGGCCTACATCAGCTGGCTGTTCTTCCTGTCCAACACGCTGCAGACCGCGTACCACAACTGGTTTTACCCCGACCAGCCTGCAGGACAGGCCGCCGTGGAGTCGGTGAAGGCCTCCGCCCGCCGACGCATCGAGTCATGCCTGGAACGGATCGACCGGCAGATCGCGGCCTCCGGAGCCTACCTGCTCGGCGACCGCGTGACCGCGGCCGACTTCGTGACGACGATGCTGATGCGCTGGTCGCGCAACATGCCGAAGCCGGCGACCGAGTGGCCGGCGATCGCGGGCTACGTCAAGCGCATGAAGACGCGCCCCTCGTTCAAGACCCTCTACGAACGCGAGGGTCTCACGGAGTGGGCTTGAGGATCGGCGTCACGTGCTGGATGCTGCAGGCGAATTCGAGCAGGGTCTCGCCGATCGTGCCTTTCTGGACCTTTTCCCAGGTGCGCAGCAGGTTGGTCGAGTGCTCGGGCTCGGGCCGGTCGGTCTGCAGGTTGTTCCATTTGTAGAAGAACACGCCGCGCGTCGAGCGCGTCCGGTGCTTGCAGTCCCAGTCGTCGTGGCTGAGCACGCTCTGGTGCGCGAGCGGCTGCTGCGGGTGCTTGTACTCGATGCGCATCCAGGTCGTGGCGATGTCGCCGCTGCGCACGGCCTCGTGCCGGGTCGCGAAGTACACGACCTCGGGATAGGTCTCAATCCATTCCCAGTCCATGCGGCCCTGCAGCTCGAGCTGTTTCACCCATTCGTTGCCGATACCTTTCATGGGCACGGTCGTGATCTGTGCCGCCGCCGGGACGGAGACACACAGGAACGTTGCCGCGAGGCTTGCGATTCTGCGCTTCATGACGGTTTGGACGCTCCGGGGGCAGCCGGGGTTCCGGATTATCAGCCGAGGATCGCTTCGCGTCGATAAAGCCGGCCGGCCAGCCAGGCGAGCGCGATTCCAAGCGCGAGGCAGCTCCCCGCCGCCAGCAGGGACCAGACGGCAGGCAAGGGCTCGCCGCGGATCAGTCCCTGGATCAACAGGTGCTGCGCGAGCGAGGGCACCAGCATCAGCGACGCCTGCGGCTGGACGGAGAGGACGCTGGCGATCGCGATCGGCACCGTCGGCACGAGCAGCACTATGCCGAGCCAGGACTGGGCTTCCTTGTAGGTACGCGTGAACGAAGCGACCACGGTCAGGATTGCTGCCGCCACCAGCGCGAATGGCGCGACCGCCAGGAACACTCGCCCCACCACGGCAGGCCCGAAATCGACCGACATGCCAAAGGTCTCGAGCGGCACGGCCTTCAGCGACACCGCGATGGACGCGGCCACGAACACGAGCGCCGCCAGCATCATGACCGTCGTCGCCGCGATCTTGCCGTAGATCAGGTGCTCGCGGACCACGGGGAGCGTCAGCAGCGATTCCAGCGAACCGCGCTCGCGCTCGCCCGCGGTCGCGTCGATCGCGAGGTATAGCCCGCCCATCAGCGTCGCGAGCAGGATGACGTAGCTAAGCATCCCAAGCAGGAGCGTCGCGCGCGCGGAGGGCGTCGAGACGTCCACGTCGTCAATGACGACCGGCTGCACGACCATCGGCGAAACGCCGCGCGCCAGCAGGCGCAGGCTCGCGACGCGCGCGGAATAGCCGGCGACGACGGCGGCGATGCGCCCGCCGTGCTTGCCGGCCTCGGAGTCCGAGCCGTCGGAATAGAGCTGTACCGCCGCGGGCTGGCCGGTAGTGAAGCGCTCGCCGAAGGTTTCCGGCACGCGTAGCACGACCAGGTCGTTCTGCTCCGTGATCCACGCCCGGATGTCGGCGTCGGTACCTTCGCGCAGGCTGACGTCGAGCCCGCCCTCGCGCAGGTGCTGCACGAGGTTCGGTGCCGCCGCGGCGTTGGCGACGGTGACCGGCACGAGCTCGTCCTGGGTCGCGACCGAGCGCGCGAGCGCGAGCTTGAGCACCAGGATGAAGAAAAGCGGCGCGAGCACCGGGCCGATCAGCAGGCTGTTCACCAGCGTGCGCCGGTCGCGCAGGCTCTCGCGCAGCTCCTTCAGCATCACCGTGCGGATGGCGTGGATCACTCGAGCCCCCGGGCGTCGCCGATGGCGGCGACGAACGCGTCCTCAAGCGTGGCGGAACCGAAACGCGCGCGCAGCGCCTCCGGCGTGCCGGCGGCGGCGACCCTTCCCTTGTCCACGATCACGATGTCGTCGCACAGCGCGGCGACCTCCTGCATGACGTGGCTGGAGAACAGGATGCAGTGCCCGGCGGCGCGCAGCTTCTGGATTAGCGCGCGCAGGGCGCGCGTCGCCATCACGTCGAGTCCGTTCGTGGGCTCGTCGAGCAGCAGGTTCTTCGGCGCGTGCACCAGCGCGCGCGCGAGCGCGACCTTGATGCGCTCGCCCTGCGAGAATCCCTTCGCGCGGCGATCGGCGATCGCGCCGAGGTCGAGTTCCGCGATGAGTGTCTCGATGCGCTGATCGAGCGCGTCGTCCGCGAGCCCGTGCAGCGTGCCGAAGTAGGCGATGTTCTCGCGCGCGGTGAGCTGCGGGTAGATGCCCGCGCCGTGCGGCAGCACGCCGATCCGGCGGCGCGCGGCCAGCGGATCGGCCTGCACATCGACGCCGTCGATGGCGGCCGTGCCGGCATCTGGCCGAAGTACGGTGTAGAGAATGCGCAGCGTCGTGGATTTCCCGGCGCCGTTCGGGCCGAGCAGGCCGGTGATGCGCCCGTCCTCGGCCACGAAGCCGACGTCGTCCACGGCCCGCACGGCGCCGAAGCGACGCGCGAGCCCTTCGACGCGGATCATGGCGCGCTCCCGCTGAAGGAGAGGAAGAAGGGCGCCGGCTGGATCGTCGCGACGCAGGCGTCGTCGAGCGCGGCCGCCGAGCCGGCGTCGATGAACTGGCGCAGCAGGCGCTGGACGCAGGGCAGGCGCGTCACGCCGTGGCCCTGGCCCGGGACGACAACATGCCGGCCGTCCCGGAAGCCCTTCGCGGCCATCTCGCCCCAAGCCGCCGGCGTCGCCGGGTCGAACTCGCCGGAGAGCAGCAGCGCCGGCACGGCGGAATCCAGCGGCTCCGCGAAGTCCGCGTCCACCGGGCCGCGCGGCCAGACGGCGCAGACCGCTTCCATGCCGTCCACCATCTGCGGCCCGATCGCCGTCGCCTCGAGCGCCTGCCGGTCCACGGCTCCCGCGAAGCGCGGCGCGTCTTCGGCGCAGACCACGGAATGGTGCATGCCCATCGCGATCATGGATTCGAGCTCTTCGCCGAGCATCTCGGCCTGGGCGGCGAGCGGCCCGTAATTGCCGAGCGTCGCCGCTTCGTGAACCAGCAGCGGCAATAACGATGCCGTCCCGGGTGAATAGACGAGCATGCGCGCCATGGTCACGAGGTGAGCGCGCGTCACCGTAACTTGCCGGCGCTCGCCGCTGACCGGATCGGCAAGCGACAGGGTGACCGGTGCCCGGCGGAGCGTGGCGTCGAGGCTCGCGAACTGTTCCGCCAGCGCCGGGAAGCGCTGGTTGCAGGCCGGGTCTGCCGCGCAGCGGTCGAACACGCCCTCGAGCGCGCGCTGCGACTCGATGGCGATTGCTGGCACGAGCGCGAGTGTCGGCGGGACGACGCCGTCCAGCACGACGGCACGTGCGCGTTCCGGGAAGCGGCGCGCGTAATGCTGCGCGACGCGCGTGCCGTAGGAGCCGCCGAACACATTGATCCCGGCGTATCCGAGTGCCGCGCGCACGGCGTCGAGGTCGCCGACGGCGATGCTGGTCGTGTAGAACTCCGGCCGGCCGGGCAGCTTCGCCAGGCAGTCGCGCGCGAGCGCAGCGAGTTCGGCGGGCGGGATCTCGCCGCTCTCGAGCGCGTCGTCGGGCATGGCGCAATCGAGCCGGTTGGAATCGCCGGTGCCGCGCTGGTCCACGAGCACTAGGTCGCGCTCGCGGCGCACGCCTGAGAATGCGCCGAGGAGTGGCGCGTAACCCTGGATCGAACCCTGCCCGGGGCCGCCCGCGATCAGGAACAGCGGGTCGGGCTTGGCGCGGGTCGCGATTGCGGGAACGACCGCGATCGCGAGGCGGATCTTCGCGCCCTGCGGGTCGGCCGGGTCCTCGGGTACCTCGAGCCCACCGCAGCGTGCCGCGGTGGAGGTCAATCCGTCCTGGTCGGCGATGCGACAGGGCGCGAGGTCGATCAGTGACTGCGCACCGAGTGCGGAGGGGCTGGACAGCGCGCCGAGGACGAAAGCGGAAATCAGCCCGGCGCGGAAATACTTGCGGTCACTCATGGCAGTTTTACGCCCCTCGAGACCCCTCTAGTATCATGGCGCCCCCTATGGAGCGCTACGACGTCATCGTCATCGGCGGCGGCCACGCCGGCACCGAGGCGGCCCTCGCGGCGGCCCGGATGGGTGCGCGCACGCTGCTCGTGACGCAGAGCCTCGCGACGGTTGGCCAGATGAGCTGCAACCCGGCGATCGGCGGCATCGGTAAAGGCCACCTGGTACGCGAGATCGACGCCATGGGCGGCGCGATGGCGGTCGCCGCCGACCGCGCCGGCATCCAGTTCCGCACCTTGAATGCGAGCAAGGGACCAGCCGTGCGCGCAACCCGCGCCCAGGCCGACCGCACGCTCTATAAGAATGCCATCCGCGCGCTGCTCGAGAAGCAGCCGAACCTGGCACTGCGCGAAGCCGAAGTTGCTGACCTCGTCGTCGAGGGCGGACGGGCGAGCGGCGTGGTCACGACGAACGGCGTTCAGATCGCCGCGGGTGCCGTCGTGCTGACCGCCGGCACCTTCCTCGGCGGGCGCATCCACGTCGGGCTCGAGAGCACCGAGGGCGGGCGGATCGGCGACAAGCCCTCCAACGCGCTTGCCGCGCGCCTGCGCGAGCTGCCGTTCGCGGTCGGGCGCCTGAAGACCGGCACGCCGCCGCGCCTCGACGGTCGCACGCTCGACTACGCCGCGATGCGCCCGCAGCCCGGCGACGAGCCGCGACCCGTGTTCTCCTTCCTCGGCCGCCGCGAGGACCACCCGGCGCAGGTCCACTGCCATATAACCGCGACCAACGCGCGCACGCACGAAATCATCCGTGCCGCAACCGACCGTTCGCCGATGTTCACGGGTCTGATCGAGGGCATTGGCCCGCGCTACTGCCCCTCGGTCGAAGACAAGGTCGTGCGCTTCGCGGCGAAGAACTCGCACCAGATCTTCGTCGAGCCCGAGGGGCTCGACACGCACGTGGTTTACCCGAACGGAATTTCGACCAGCCTGCCGGCAGACGTCCAGCTCGCTTTCGTGCGCTCGATCGCCGGCTTCGAGCGTGCGGAGATGACCCGCCCCGGCTACGCGATCGAGTACGACTACTTCTGCCCGAAGGGGCTGCGCGACTCGCTCGAGACCCGCGCGCTCGCGGCGCTCTTCTTCGCCGGCCAGATCAACGGCACGACCGGCTATGAGGAGGCCGCGGCGCAAGGCCTGCTCGCCGGCATCAACGCGGCGCTGCTCGTGAGCGACCGCGCGTCCTGGTCACCGCGCCGCGACGAGGCCTACCTCGGCGTGATGGTGGACGACCTCATCACGCGCGGCGTGATGGAGCCGTATCGCATGTTCACTAGCCGCGCCGAGCACCGCCTGCTGCTGCGCGAGGACAACGCGGACGAACGCTTGACGCCCGTCGCGCGCGCGATGGGACTCGTCGACGATGCACGCTGGGACTTCTTCTCGGCAAAGCGCGACGCGATCGCGGCACGTAGCGTGCCCGTGAACGCGGACGAGTGCCTCGCTGAACAGGTCGTGCGTAGCCTCGAGGCACGGGAGAAGTACACGGGCTACATCGAGCGCCAGCACGCAGAGGTGGAACGGCAGCGCCGGAATGAGGAGACGCGACTGCCCGCGGAGATCGACTACGCCGCGATCGCGGGCCTCACGCACGAGGCGCGGCAGCGCCTCACCGAGTCGCGACCCGGGACGCTCGGCCAAGCCTCGCGCCTGCCCGGCATCACAGCGGCGACCCTCTCAATCCTGCTCGTACACCTCAAGAAGCGCGCGCGCGCCGCATGAGAGGCATGGCCGCCTGCGCGCTGGCCACGCTGCTGGCGGCCGTCGCCACGTTCGCTGCCTGTACGCCGGGGACGGACGATTCGACTGCAAACGAGTTGCGCCGCGGCAACGGCAGCGAGCCGGATTCCATCGACCCGCAACTCGCGCGCATGGAAGCGGCGATGACGATCCTACGCGACAGCTACGAAGGGCTCGTCTCGATGGCGGCGGACGGCAGCCCGGTACCCGGTGCCGCGCAGGGCTGGGAGATCTCCACCGACGGCCGTCGCTACACCTTCCACGTGCGTCCCGAGGCACGCTGGTCGAACAGCGATCGTGTGGTCGCGGAGGAATTCGCCGCTGCCTGGCGCAAGCTCGTGGACCCGGCGACCGCCTCGCAGTACGCGCTGATGCTGGAGCCCGTCCGCAACGCCCCCGACATCGTCGCGGGAAAAATGCCCGCAGAGTCGCTCGGCGTCACCGCGCCGGACGAAGCGACGCTCATCGTCGATCTTTCGGAGCCGAGTCCTTGTTTCCTCGCGATGCTCTCGCACCCGAGCACCTTTCCGGTGCACCGGCCGACGCTGGCAGCAAGACCGCAGGAGTTCGCACGGCCGGGCGTCGCCGTGACCAACGGCGCCTTCACGCCCGCGGAATGTTCGATCGGCTCGCATATCGTCGCGAAGCGAAATCCGCACTACTGGAACGATGGGAAGACGCGCCTCGACGCCGTGCGCTACGTCCATGTCGCGGATCCCGTCACGGAGCTCACGCGCTTTCGCGCCGGCGATCTCGACGTGACGTACAAGGTACCGCCGGGCGAAGTCGCGCGGATCGAGCGCGAGCGGCCGGGGCAGCTTCGCATCGCACCGACCGTCGGCGTCTACTATTACGGCCTCGCGCTCGACGATGCCGCACGCATCGCGGAGGCGAGGCGACTCTACATCGAGGCGGGCTACTCGGCCGCGAAGCCGCTCAAGGTGGAATTGCGCACCAGCAAGAGCCCGCTGCACGACCGGATCGCGCTCGCGGTGACGGCGATGTGGAAGGAGCAGCTCGGTGCCGAGGTAAGCCTGCGCTCGGAGGACTTCCGCGTGCTGAAGGCCGCGATCGACGCGCGCGAGGCGCCGCTGTTCCGCGGCAGCTGGATCGGCGATTACAACGACGCCTACTCTTTCCTCCAGGTGCTGAAGGGCGGCTTCGGCATCAACCTGCCGCGCTACGCGAGCGACCCCTACGACGCCGCGCTCGCGATGGCCGCGACCGCGTCGCCCGACAAACGAGCCACCTACCTCGCCGCCGCCGAACGCCAGCTTCTCACCGACGCCCCGCTGATCCCGCTTTACTTCTACGTCTCGAAACACCTCGTCGCGCCGCGCGTCTCCGGCTGGTACGACAACGTGATGAACGTGACCTACTCCAAAGACCTTTCGGTCACCCGCTAGCCGCAGCGCGCGGGCTCCGGCGGCCGGGACACGGCAAGCGAGCGACTAAAGCTCCGGCGGAGCGAGCGAGCCGGAGTCCCGGCCGCCCTTGCCCGCGCGCCGCTGTAAGGCACTGTCCGAAATGTGTCCGGACACTGTCCGCGGACACGTCGGGTCTCGTGGGCTGCTGCAGATCTCGCTGTAAAACAAGGCGTTACACGCGCTTCAAACTTGGCACGCCACGTGCAACATCCAATACGTGAGCGACATGTCATGAAGATAAGCAACTTGCGTCCCCTGTCGACCGGCGGGCGAGATACGGCGCCCGCCGGCGACTCTTTGATCCGCGGCACCGACGCGCAGGATCTGGCCGTCGCCGCGAAGCCCGACCGCAGTCGCCAAAAGATGATTGCCGCAGCGGCCGGGGCGCTGCTCGTGATCCTCGTGTTCGGCCTGCTGATCCGGGGCTGGAGTTCCACCGAGCACACCGTTTCCCGCGAACGCCTGCGCATCGCGACCGTAACCGAGGGGCCTTTCGTGCGCGACGTCTCCGCGCAGGGCACTGTGGTCGCCGCCGTGAGCCCGACGTTGTTCGCCGTCGCGCCGGGCAACATCAGCTACGCGGTCCGCGCGGGCGACACCGTTCAGGCGGGCCAGGTGCTCGCGACTCTCGTGAGCCCTTCGCTCGAGAGCGAGTACCAGCGCGAGAATGCAACGCTCGAGAGCCTCGACACGGCGCTTCAGCGCCAGGCCATCGAGATCCGACGGCAGAAGCTCGCCACCAAGGAAGCCTCGGACCTCGCGAACGTGCAGATCCGCGCTGCGGACCGCGAGCTGCAGCGCGCACAGTCGGCCTGGGACAAGGGCGCGATCCCGGAGCGCGACCTCAGGACGGCCGAAGACAACCGCGAGTCGGCGAAGCTCGCCTACGACCACGCGATGGAGACCACGGGCCTCGAGCAGGAGAGCCTGGATCTCGACCTGCGCGCCCGGCGCCAGGAGCGCGAGCGGCAGGGATACGTGGTGGCGAACCTCAAGCGCCGAGTGGACGAACTGGCCGTGCGCTCGCCGGTCGCCGGCATGGTCGCGAATCTCGCGGCCGCGGAGAAGGCCAGCGTCGCCGAGAATGCGCCTCTGCTGACCGTCGTCGACCTCTCCGCCTTCGAGGTCGAGTTCCAGGTCGCCGACGTCTACGCGCGCGACATCAAGGCCGGCATGGAAGCCGAGATCTCGCTCGACGGCCGCGCATACAAGGGCCTCGTCACCGCCATCTCGCCGGAAGTGCGCTCGGGTCAGGTGACCGGTCGCGTGAAGTTCGCGGGCGAGCAGCCGGCCGGGCTGCGCCAGAGCCAGCGCGGTTCCGTGCGCATCGTCATCGAGCAGCGCGCAATGGCCATGAAGTTCGAGCGCAGCTCCGACATCGGTCCCGGCACGCGCGCGGTCTATGTCGTCGACGGCGACCAGGCGATCCTCACCCCGGTCGAGCTCGGCGCCGCCAGCGTTGGCGAGATCGAGGTGCTGAAGGGTCTGTCACCTGGCCAGGAGATCGTCATATCCGGCTTCGGCGACCTCAACGACGCACCTGAATTCCACATCGGCGGATAAGGAAAGGCAAATGCTAGAAATGCAGGGAATCAGCAAGATCTACCGCACGGACCTGATCGAGACGCACGCGCTGCGCGACTTCTCGCTCAATGTCGGCGACGGCGAGTTCGTCGCGGTCACGGGTCCCTCGGGCTCCGGCAAGACGACCTTCATGAACGTCGCGGGCCTGCTCGAGACCTTCGACACGGGGACCTACAAGCTCGACGGCCAGGACGTCAGCCGTCTCACCGACGAGGCGCGCTCGCGGCTGCGCAACGAGAAGATCGGCTTCATATTCCAGAGCTTCAACCTGATCCCGGATCTCGACATCTTCGACAACGTGGACGTGCCGCTGCGCTACCGCCGCCTCACCAAGAAGGACCGCGAGCAGCGCATCAAGAGCGCGCTCGAGGTAGTCGGCCTATCGTCCCGCATGCACCACATGCCCTCGCAGCTCTCGGGTGGCCAGCAGCAGCGTGCCGCGATCGCCCGCGCACTGGCCGGCGACCCACGCTTCCTGCTCGCCGACGAGCCGACCGGCAACGTGGATTCGCTGATGGCACGCCAGGTCATGGACCTGCTGGAGCAGATCAACGAGATGGGCACGACGATCATCATGGTCACGCACGACCCGGAGCTCGCGCGTCGCGCGCACCGCAACGTCCACATCGTCGACGGCCAGATCTCGGACCTGAAACCCTACGAGCCGCGCGACGAAGGCTACGTGGGCACGGGTGCCGCGGCGTCTCCGATGGCGATGTCACCGGCCTGAGGGAGAGTGCACATGTTCGGCTATTACCTCGAGCTCGCTTTCCGGAACCTGAAGCGCAACCCCGGGCTGACCGCGCTGATGATCGGCGCGGTCGCGCTCGGCATCGCGGTGTGCGTGATGACGCTGACGATGTACCGCGCCATGTCGGGCAATCCGATCTGGTGGAAGAACGACGTGCTGTACGCGGTGACGATGGATTTCTGGGACCCGGAGGAGGACTACTTCGACTCGAAGCCGGGCCTGCCGCCGCAGCAGCTCACGTACAACGACGCGCTCGCCGTGTACGCCTCCGACATCCCGAAGCGCAAGCTCATCATGCACAAGGCGGTCGGCATCGTGTCGGTCGATGGCCAGCAGGTGAAGCCCGAACGCGTGCTGACGCGCTTGACGACCAAGGACTTCTTCGCGATGTTCGACGTGCCGTTCCAGTACGGCGGCACCTGGACCGACGGGGCGGACACCGGCCCGGAACCGGTCATGGTCATTTCGCGCAAGATCAACGAGCAGCTGTTCGGCGGCGCCAACAGCGTCGGCCGGCACATCCGCTGGAACGACAACGAGTTCCGCATCGTGGGCGTGCGCGACAATTGGATGCCGCTTCCGACCTTCTACGACGTCAACAATGGCAGCCTCGAGGAGCCGGAGGACGTCTATATCCCCTTCGGCTGGAACACGGCGCTCGAGATCTACAGCGCGGGCAACACCAACGGCTGGAAGCCCGAGGACATCCAGACCTACCAGGATTTCCTGAACTCCGAGAACATCTGGATCCAGATGTGGGTCGAACTGCCCGATGCGCAGTCGCACGGTCGCTTCAAGGCTTTCCTCGACAACTATGCGACCCAGCAGAAGAATGCAGGCCGCCACCCGCGCAAGCTCAACAATCGCCTGACGCGGCCGGACCAGTGGCTGGTCGACAATGAAGTGGTGTCGAACGACAACCGTGTGCTGGTCGGCCTCGCCTTTGCGTTCCTGGCCGTGTGCCTGCTGAACACGGTCGGGCTGCTGCTCGCGAAGTTCCTCAACAACGCGCCGGTAACCGGCGTGCGCCGCGCGCTCGGCGCTAGCCGGCGGCAGATCTTCCTGCAGCACCTGGTCGAGGTCGGCGTCGTGTCCACCATCGGAGCGGCGCTCGGTCTCGCGCTTGGAGCGATCCTGCTGATGGGCCTGCGGGCGCTCTACACCACGGACCCGACCGATGCCGCCGGCACCCAGGCGCTCGCGCACGTGGACGTGACGAGTGTCGTGACGGCGCTTGCGCTCGCGTTCCTCGCCACCATCGCGGCGGGCCTGTATCCCGCCTGGCGCATCGGCCGCATCCCCCCGGCCTCCTACCTGAAGGCGCAATGACATGACAGCCTGGAACATCCGCCCCATCGCCTCCGCGCTCTGGCGCAACCGCACCGGCGCAATGCTGGTCGCGTTCCAGATCGCGATCGGACTCGCGGTGCTCGTGAACGCGGTCTACGTCGTCAAGCAGCGTGTCGACAAGATCGGCCGCCCGACCGGCATGGACACGGCGAACATGATCTGGGTGTCCAGCGCGGGCTTCGCGAAGGACTTCGACCACGACGCGAGCTGGCGCCAGGACCTCGCGGCGATACGCGCGATCCCGGGTGTCAAGGCGGCGAGCATCATCAGCAACATTCCGCTCTCGGGCAGCGGCAGCTCGAGCGGCTTCCAGGCGAAGCCGGGCGAGGCGACTCCCGACGAGACCGTCGCCGGGAACACCTACCTGGTCGACGAGCAGGCCATTGCCGCGCTTGGCGTCACGCTATCTTCAGGCCGCCCGTTCGAGCCGCAGGAGATCCTTCCGCCGATCGAGACCTTCGACTCGTCCCCGCAGGCAATCGTCACCAAAGCGTTCGCCAAGGAACTGTTCCCGGACGACCTGAACCCGGTCGGCAAGTCCTTCTACGACGGGCTCGGCAAGCCGATCGCGATCGTCGGCATCATCGAGCACATGCATGGCGCGTGGGTCGGTTGGGACAGGCTCGACAACGTCGTGCTGTTCCCGCGCATCGACAATGGGCCGGGCACCATCTACCTCGTGAGGTCCGAGCCGGGCCGTCGCGACGGCGTGATGCGCGACATCGAGGCGAAGCTCGGCGACTCGAACCCGGGTCGCCTGCTGCGCTGGGTTAGGCCGATGGATTATTTCATCAACCAGTCCTACCTGGACGACCGCAACATGGCGATCTTCCTCGTCAGCGTCACGGGCGCGCTGCTCGCGATCACCGCGCTCGGCATCTTCGGCCTCGCGACCTTCAACGTGAGCACGCGCATCCGCCAGATCGGCACGCGCCGCGCGGTGGGCGCGCGCCGCATGGACATCGTCCGCCACTTCCTGGTCGAGAACTGGATGGTGACGACCGCGGGCGTCGTCGCAGGCTGCGGCGGGGCGCTCGCCATAGGCTACTGGATCTCGGTCAAGTACGAGCTGCCCCGCCTCGACCTCTTTTACCTGGTGGGCGGCGTGCTCGCGATCTGGGTGATCGGCCTCGCCGCCGCGCTGCAGCCGGCGCGCCGGGCCTCGACGATTTCGCCGGCGGTCGCGAGCCGGACGGTCTAGGCGACCCATGCGCCATCTGGCGGGAGTCCTGGTTCTTGCACTGGCGACCTCGGGTGCGAACGCCGGGGAAACCAACCGTACCGGGCGCCTGTTCGACGAACTGGCCGCGATGGATCGCGAGCTCTTCGATGCGGCCTTCGTGGAGTGCGACCAGGCGAAGTTCCGGTCGCTCTTCACGGAAGACGCCGAGTTCTATCACGATCTCGACGGTGCAAAGACCGGTGATGCGGTAAGGACGCTCAACGGCTGCCCGAGGGATCGTGGCGTCAGAAGAATCCTCGTTGAAGGAAGTCTCGAGGTCTATCCCATCAAGGATTTCGGCGCGGTACAGACGGGCACGCACCTGTTCGCGACGGTTGGCGAGGAAGAGGCCGGGATCGCGAAGTTCGTTCACCTGTGGAAATACAGCGACGGGCAGTGGCGGCTGGCGCGGGTCCTGAGCTTCGATCACCACGCCGTAAAGAATCGGGACTAGACTGAAGTGGAGTTTGCAACCGTTCCGGGACAAAGCGCATCCAAGCTCATGAAGGACAGGCAGGAACAGGGACTTCAGGACAGCTTGGGCGAGCGCACCATCCTCGTGATCGACGACAGCGAGGCCGTGCGCACTGCCCTCGACGTGCTGTTGTCCATGCATGGCGCACGCGTAGTAGGCAGTGATTCCGCGGCCGGCGGCCTCGATGCGCTCGCTCGCGAATCCGTGGATCTCGTGATCCAGGACATGAACTTCCGCCGCGAAGCGACCTCCGGCGAGGAGGGCGTGGTGCTGTTCCGGCAGATCCGCGCGCAGCACCCGGAACTGCCGGTGATACTGCTTACCGCCTGGACGCATCTCGAGACCGCGGTCGAACTGGTGAAGGCCGGTGCTTCCGATTACGTCGCCAAGCCCTGGGACAACGCCCGCCTGCTGACGACGGTGCGCAATCTCCTCGACCTGCAGGCCGCGCGCGCGGAGAACCGCGCAATCCGGCGCGGCAGGGCGCTCGCACGCAATGAGCTGGCGACGCGCTTCGACCTCAAGGGACTCGTCTACGAGAGCGAGGCGATGCACGCGCTGGTCTCCACTGCCGCCCGCGTCGCGCACGCCGACGTGCCGGTGCTGATCACGGGCCCCAACGGGGCCGGCAAGGAAGTGATCGCCGACGTCGTGCAGGCGAACTCCACGGTCAAGTCCGGTCCGTACGTGAAGGTCAATGTCGGCGCGCTGCCCGACTCGCTGATGGAAGCGGAGCTGTTCGGCACCGAGGCCGGCGCCTTCACCGGCGCGAAGGCGCGCATTGGCCGCTTCGAGGCCGCCAACGGCGGCACGATCTTCCTGGATGAACTCGGCAACCTTTCAGGGCAGGGGCAGGCGAAGCTGCTGCGTGTGCTGCAGACCGGTGAGTACGAACGGCTCGGTTCCAACACGACGCGCCGCACTCGTGCGCGCGTGATCGCGGCGACCAACTCGAGCCTGCCGCAACTCATCAAGGAAGGACGGTTCCGCGAGGACCTGTTGTACCGGCTGAACGTGATCGAGCTCGAGGTGCCGCCGCTGGCCGCGCGACAGGAGGACATCCTGCCGCTCGCAGGGCACTTCCTCGAGCCCGGGTTCTCGTTTTCCCAGGATGCGCCGCGTGCCTTGGCACGCTACCACTGGCCTGGCAACGTGCGCGAGCTTCGCAACGCGATCCACCGCGCCTGCCTCTTGTCCTTGGACAACGTGGTGACGGCAAAGTCGCTCGCCCTTCCGGCTTCTGCCGAGCCCGCCGACGGCTCGCACATCAATCGCGAGGCCATCGAACGGGCCTTGCTGGTAGCGGACGGGGTCGTCGCGCACGCGGCGCGTGACCTCGGCCTGTCGCGTCAGGCACTCTATCGCCGCATGGAGAAGCTCGGCCTCAAGACTCCGGTCGACCCGGGCCGCAGCACCGTCAACGTCTAGCCGCTCCGGAGGCTTTCATGAAGGTCTTTCGCCCCGCATCCATCCTGCTTGCGGTAGTGGCGGCGTTGCCCCTGCATGCCGAGGCTGACGACCGCGCGCGCGTCACGGCGCTGGCGGACCGCTACGTCGAGGAATTCCAGAATAACTTCCCGCTGTCCTACGGCTTCTCCGGGCTGCCAACGAAGCGCAGCGACGGGTTGGACCTCAATTCGCCCGCGGACATCGCGCGCTGGCAGGCGCTGCTGGGCGGCATGGCCAGTGAACTCGCGAGCATCGATCCCGGACAATTCGCCACCGCTCCGGAATGGGTCACCTGGCAGTTCCTCGATCACGCCTTCAAGCAGGCGAGGCTAACCAAAATCTGCCGCAGCGAGCTGTGGAGCGTCTCGGCGCTCGGCTGGCAGGCGTCGTTGTCGCAGATCGCCGGCATCCAGCCGGTGGGATCGGACGAGGCGCGCGCGCAGGCGCTCTCGCGCTGGCGCGCGTTCGGGCCGTGGATCGATCAGGAGATCGAGAATCTCCGGGAAGGCAAGCGGCTCGGCTACCTCGCCACGGCCGCGGCGACGAGCTCGACGCTCGGCCAACTCGACCAGATGCTCGCGCAGGCGCCCGGCGAATCGTCGCTCATGGAACCGGCCACGCGCGACGGGACGCCGGCCTTCGCCGCCCTGTGGAAGGCGGTGGTCGAGGGAACGCTCTGGCCCGCGCTCGGGCGCTACCGCGATTTCCTGCGCGACGAATACCTGCCCCACGCGCGCGTGTCGCCGTCCATCGCCGGCATGCCGGACGGACGCGAGTGCTACCGCGGCCTGATCTTCGCGATCACCACCGTGGATGCCGATCCGGAGTCCCTGTTCGAGCTCGCGCAGGCGCAGGTGGAACGCGAGCACAAGATCGCCGTCGAATTGGGGCGCAAGCTGTATGGCGAACAGGCAACCGACTGGAAGACGCTGAGCGGGCTCATGCGGGCCGACTCGCGCGAGCGGTTCGCATCGACCGACGAGGTCCGCGAGTTCACGCAGCGAACCTACGAGCGTGCCGAAGCCGCCGCCGGAAAGATGGTCCGCACGCCCCCCGCCGGGAAAGTGGTGCTGCAGCCGTTCCCGGAGTTCCAGCAGGCCAGCGCGCCGGGCGGCCAGTATCTTCCGGCGGCGGACGACGGCAGCCGACCGGCGACCTACTTCTATCGCAATGTGATCAGCGATCTTTATCGCTCGTCGCTGCAGAACGTGATCCTTCACGAGACGCTGCCGGGCCATCACCTGCAGATCCAGTTCCTGGCGGAGCACGGTCGCAAGGGCAACCACCCGGTCTCGCGGCTGCTCTACTTCAGCGGCCCCGGTGAGGGCTGGGCGACCTACGCGGAGGATTTCGCGCAGGAACTCGGGCTCTACGACTCCGACCGCGATTACATCGGCCGCCAGATGGGTTCGATCTCGCCGATGATGGTCGTCGACCTCGGCATGCAGGTGAAAGGCTGGACGCCGGAACAGGCGACCTTGTACCTGCAGGAAGGGATGCCGATGCGCCCGCTGCAGCGGGCGGCGCAGTCGGTCGCGCTGATCAGCAGCCTGCCGTCCTTCGTGCTGTCGTATCCGCTCGGCGGGATCAGGTGGCAGGCGATGCGCGCGCGCGCCGAGCAGGAACTCGGCGAGAAGTTCGACGTCCGCGCCTTCCACCAGATGCTGCTCGAGGACGGCATGCTGCCGTTCAGCGCACTCGAGGCAAAGCTGGACCGGTGGATCGCGAGCCAGTGATGCCGTGATTCGCCGGTCGCTGGCAGGTCGCATCGCCGTCGTCGTGGCGACGACCGCCGCCGTGGTCGCCGCCGTCGCGATCCTGTTCGACCGCTGGCTGCAGTCGCCCGTGCTCGCGGGCGCCGCCGCGCTGCTCGTCACGCTGCCGCCCGCGATCTGGGTCACCAACCGCCTGTTCAGCGGCTGGAGCCGGAGCCTGCGCGCGGTCGCCGACGGAATCAGCAGCCTGCGCGACCGCGACTACAGCGTCAGCGTCACGCCTACCGGGCCGGACGAGATCGGCGACCTGACGGCCGGATACAACGCGCTCGGCAACAGCCTGCGGCGCGAGCGGCTCGACCTGTACCAGCGCGAACTCCTGCTCGACACTGTGGTGCAGACGACGCCGCTCGCGCTGGTGCTGACGAATGCGAACGACCACATCGTGTTCGGCAACATCGCCGCGCGACAGCTGTTCCGCGCCGGGCGGAAGATCGAGGGCATCCGCTTCGCCGACCTGCTGGCGGAGGCGCCGCAGGTGCTCCGCGATGCCGTGGAGGGCGGCGTCGATACGCTGTTCACGGTCGCTGATGGCGCGGACGCGGAAATCTTCCACCTGAGCACCCGCCCTTTCACGCTGAACAGCCAGCCGCACCGGCTGCTGCTGTTCAAGCAGCTGACCCGCGAGATGGCGGCGCAGGAAGTCCTGATCTGGAAGAAGGTGATCCGCGTGATCGCGCACGAGCTCAACAACTCGCTGGCGCCGATCAGCTCGCTCGCGCACTCGGGGCGCACACTCGCGGGCGGGGAGCAGGGCGAGCGGCTCGCGCGCGTGTTCTCGACGATCGAGGAGCGTGCCTCGCACCTGGCGACCTTCATCGACGGCTACGCGCGTTTCGCCAAGCTGCCGCGGCCGCGGCCGGAAGCGAGCACCTGGAGTACGCTCCTCACCGGGCTCAGGGACAGCCTCTCGTTCCGCATCGTGGAGCCGCTGCCCGCCCGGCCGGGCTGGGTGGACGCGCCGCAGATCGAGCAGGTGCTGATTAACCTGGTGAAGAATGCGATCGAGTCCGGGTCGCCGGAGGACGAGGTGACGCTGACAGTGACGGAGCGCGGCGGCGGCTTCGCGCTCGAGGTGCGCGACCGCGGCAGCGGGCTCACGGACGAGGTGCTGCGCGACGCGCTGCTGCCGTTCTACTCGACCAAGGCGAAGGGGACCGGCCTTGGACTCACGCTCTGCCGCGAGATCGTGGATGCCCACGGCGGCCGGCTCTCCATTGCAAATCGCGAGGGCGGCGGCGCCCTCGTCACCGTCTGGCTACCCACGGGCCCCACCGCAAACTGACGTGTCCTACGCCTCGATACGGTCGGCGGTGACAGGACACCGCTGGCTTCGGTGCTACGGTCACCGACATGGCACGAAAAATCGACAAAGAAGCCCACCCGCAGACCGAAGGTCGGCAGTTCGGGCACGACGATCCTTCGAAGGACGCAGGCACGGGCCGCAAGCGCAATCCGCCTGACACCGGATCAGGTCCTGGCGGCTTTGAGAGCGAAAAAGAAGACTACCAGCGCGGAATGGGGGATCAGGATCGTGGCCGCGTCGAGGGTGGGAAAACGGATCGCGACGACGACTACAAGGATCTTGGTCGTCGGTCACGATTCGGCACGCGGGTACCTTGACGAATGACTGAGCGCCGCTGTCGGGTAACATCGGAGCCGTCGCGAGAAGCGCGGAGGTACTGATGAAGTCATTCTTCTCAATTGATGTCAAAGACCTGGACGGGCGCCCCGACCTGCTGGGGCCGCTTGCGGGCAAGGTAGTCCTTGCAGTAAATGTCGCGAGCCGCTGCGGTCTGACACCGCAGTACACGGACCTCGAGGGCCTGCATGAGGAGCTCGCGGGCGAGAACTTCGCCGTCGTCGGCTTCCCGTGCAACCAGTTCGGCGCGCAGGAGCCGGGCAGCGCCAAGGACATACAGACGTTCTGCTCGGCGAACTACGGCGTGACCTTCCCGATGAGCGCGAAGCTCGAAGTCAACGGCGCCGGCCGCCACCCGCTCTACGCCTGGCTCACCGATCCCGCCAACGGCCATCCCGGCGACATCGAGTGGAACTTCGGGAAGTTCCTGATCGGCCGCGACGGCCGGCTCCTCAACCGCTACGCGCCGACGGTCAAGCCGCGTGACAACGGCCTCATGAACGACATCGCGGCCGCGCTCTGAGCGCGGCCGCAACCGCCGCGTCTCATACGCCCGGCCGGCCCGGTGGCAATTCCGGCCCGCGGCGCTTAACATTCCGCGCATGCATCGCATCTCCAAGTCCATGATTGCCGCCGGAATGCTGGCGTTCGTCAGCTTCGCCGCGAAGGCCGACGGCGACGCCGATCAGGGCCGGAAACTGGCCTATTCCTGCATGGGCTGTCACGGCGTCGAGCATTACAAGAACGCGTATCCGAGCTACTCGGTGCCGAAGCTTGGCGGTCAGAACGCGCCGTATATAGTTTCAGCGCTCGAGGAATACCAGTCGGGGAGCCGCATGCACCCGACGATGCGCGGCTTTGCGAGCTCCCTCAGCGACCAGGATCGCGCGGACCTCGCGGCATTCTTCCATTCGAAGGTTCCGGCATCCGCCGGTCCCGAGCCGGTCGGCACGCCGCCTGCGAAGGCCCAGCTCTGCGTCGCCTGCCACGGGGCTAGCGGACGCGGCACGATGCCGGAGTATCCGAACATCGGTGGCCAGCACGCCGACTACATCGAACAGGCGCTGAACGACTACCGTCTCGGCAAGCGCAAGAATCCGATCATGACGCCTTTCGCGCAGCAGCTCTCGAAGGACGACATCGAAGCCCTCGCGGAGTACTTCTCCGAGCAGAAGGGGCTCGAGACGCCGGAGTTCGACTGAGCCCCGCGCCCGTCATGGCGGAGGTGGCGATTACTCGTGAGCTCGGCCCCGCGAAGGGCCGCTACGTGGCGAAGGTTCCCGACTTCGACGGCGAGGCTGAACTGACTTTCGTGCTGCTCGACGACGACCGCGTGCTCGCCGACCACACCCTGACGCCCGTTCCGCTGCGCGGCCGCGGCGTTGCGAGCGCACTCGTCGAGCGCCTGGTCGCGGACGCGCGCCGCGAGGGCTTCAAGATCGTTCCGCAGTGCCCCTTCGTCGCTGCGCAGTTCGATCGCCATCCCGACTGGTCCGACGTCCGCGCCTGAACGTCGAGTTTCCGACGTCGGCGTTCGCCGACATGTAGTCGGCATTGGCCGACAACGCTGACGGATCTTTTTGACATCGGCCGCTAGATTGCCCGCTCCTGATCGATGGCGAGGGGGCGAGAGGCATGCGGAAAGTTGCGCTGGCCTGCGGGCTGGGTGTGACGCTGGCTGCGGGCGGCTGCCTGGGCGGCGGCGGCGGCGACGCGAAATCCGGACGCAAGGGCGGAGTCAGCGGCAACCGCGCACCGCAGATCTCGGGAGCCGCGCCGCCCGAGACGCTGGCCGACGAGTTCTACGACTTCCGACCGGTCGCCAGCGATCCGGATGGCGACCGGCTGGTGTTCTCCGTATCGAACAAGCCGGTTTGGGCGCAATTCGATGCCGCGACCGGGCGGCTCTCCGGCACGCCCGCGGCGCGCGACGTCGGCCTCTATACGGGAATCACGATCGTGGCATCGGACGGGCGCAGTTCGACGGCGCTGCCGGCGTTCGAGCTTGCAGTTACCCAGACGGCGTCGGGGATGGTGACGCTGTCCTGGTTGCCGCCGACACAGAACGACGACGGTTCCTCACTGAAGGACCTGGCGGGCTACCGCATCTACGTGGGCCAGGACCCGGCGGCACTCACGCGCGTCATCGTGTTGAACAACGCGGGCCTGACGCGCTACGTCGTGGACAACCTGTCGCCCTCGATCTGGCACTTCGCCATGACCTCATTCAACCGCAAAGGCCAGGAAAGCAGCCGCTCCACGACCGTCAGCAAGCAGGTTGGATAAAGGTGAGCGTCCCCTTTTGCTACTGCTTGAGCTTCTCCAGGAACATCGCCACCGCCCACTGGTAGTAGTCGATGTTGTCGCGCTTGGCGAAGCCGTGGCCCTCGTTGAGCCCGACGAGGTACCAGACCTCGCCGCCGTTGGCGCGGATCTTCGCGACCAGCTGCTCCGATTCCGTGACCGGCACGCGCGGGTCGTTCTGCCCCTGCACCACCAGCATCGGCTTCGTGATCTTCCCCGCGCTGTTGAGCGGCGAGATCTTCTCGAGGAACGCGCGCATCCCGGGGTCGCGCTCGTCGCCGTACTCGGGCCGGCGCAGGTCGCGCCGGTACTCCGCCGTGCTCTCAAGGAAGGTGACGAAATTGCTGATGCCGACGATGTCGATCGCGCCGCGCAGGCGGTCGTTGAAGTGCGTCATCGACGCCAGCACCATGTAGCCGCCGTAGGACCCGCCGATCAGGACCACGCGCTTCGCGTCGAGCCCCGGCTGGGTCTCGATCCAGTCGAGCAGGGCGCCGATGTCGCGCACCGAGTCCTCGCGCTTCATGCCGTTGTCGAGCGCGAGGTAGGTTTTGCCGTAGCCGGACGATCCCCGGACGTTCGGCACGATCACCGCGTAGCCGAGCTCCACCGCCCACTGCTGCACGTTGATGCTGAAGATCGGCTGCGCCTGCCCCTCGGGTCCGCCGTGAATGCTGATCAGCACCGGGTGCGGCCCCGCGCCCGCGGGCTTGTACACCCAGGCCGGAACCTGCCGGGGCTTGCCATCGACCTCGTCGAAGGTGGGGAAGCGAACCAGCGTCGGCGCAAGGAGCTTCGTGGTATCAAGCGGCCCGACCTCGCTCTCGGTCCAGCGCTCGAGTCCCTCATCCGCGAGCGTCCAGACGAAGACGTCCGAGGGTTGCGCGGGCGTCTGCAGGTCAAACGCGAGGCGCTTGCTCGCAGGATCGAATCCCAGCGAGCCGATGACGCCGAACGGCAGCTGCGGCGGGATCAGGTCCGCGCGCTGCGCGAGGTCCATGACGCCGAGCCGGCTCGCGCCGTCCTCGTTCACGACGTGGGCCAGGTAGCGCCCATCCCGCGAGAGCACAAATTCGTCGACGTCCCACGGGATGTGGTCGGTGAGTGGCGTGATCTTGCCGGTCGCGAGGTCGGCGTAACGCAGTGTGCGGAACTCGCCGCCGAGGTCGGAGGTGAAATACACGCCCTTGCCGTCACGCGAGAACAGGCCGCCGCGCGCGGCCTTCACCTTCGCGGGTTCGATCTCGCGCTTTTCGCGCGTCGCGAGGTCGTAGACCCAGAGATAGGATTCGTTGGCCGAGACGAAATGGATGAGCAGCAGCGACTTGCCGTCCGGCGACCAGTCGACCGCGTTCCAGCCGACCTGCGGCGCCTCGAACACCAGCTCGGGCGCCCGGCGATCGAGCGGATCTTCGATGTAGACGTCGGAAGCGACGCCGGTGCGGACGGTCCACTGGAACGCGTACTGCGTGCCGTCCGGCGACCACACGCCGGTGCCCGCGCGGCCGCGCCCGTCGGTCAGCCGCACCGGGTCCGCAACCGCGGGATCCAGGTACTCGAGCTGGTAGTTCTCGTTGCCGCCGGCGTCGCGGACGAAGACGACGCCCTTGCGCGCACCGGTCGGCGACCAGTCGCCGCCGCTAATAGGCTCGTCGAAAAAAGTGAACTGGCGGCGCGCGCCCAGCGGCCTGTCGACGACATGCAGCTGGCTCGTGTTGCCGAAGCGCGTGCTGATCGTGATGCGCCCGTCGGGTGTCCAGCCGGCGAAGGAGGCGCCCCTGGCGAACTGGTAGCGGCGCATCCGCTGCTGCAGCTCAGGCGGAATCTCCGGTATGCCTTCCATGGCGAGGTCGCCGTGGGTCACGCGTGGGACGTCGGCAGCGAGGGCAGGGAACGAAAGGCAGGCCGTCAGGGCCACGATAAAGCGGGTCATTCTTCGGCTCCGAGGCACATCCGGGTTGGTAGAGTGCCATAGCCCGCAGAGGAACCCATGGCAACACACAAGGTCGGTTATCTCGTCGGCAGCCTCGCGAAGTCGTCGATCAACCGAAAGCTCGCAAAGGCGCTGGTTGCGCTCGCGCCGAAAGGCATGACGCTCACGGAGGTACCGATCCGCGACCTGCCGCTCTACAGCTACGACTACGACGCGGACTTTCCCGCGCCGGCGAAGGCCTTCAAGCAGGCACTCGAGGGCTGCGACGCCCTGCTCTTCGTGACGCCGGAGTACAACCGCAGCATCCCGGGTGCGCTCAAGAACGCGATCGAGTGGGGCAGCCGGCCGAAGGCCGCCAATGCCTTCGCAGGCAAGCCCTCGGCCGTCATCGGCACCTCGCCAGGAAAGATAGGCACTGCCGTGGCACAGCGGGAACTGCACAGCGTGCTCGGCGCGGTCGGTTCGCCGCAGATGGTGTCCCCGGAGGCCTACCTGCAGTTCACGCCGGACCTCATCGACGACGAAGGCAAGGTTTCCGACGAGTCGACGCGGGCGTTCCTGGGCAAGTTCCTCGCCGCGTTCCAGAAGTACCTTGACCGGCAGCTCGCGTGACGGCGCTTGCAGACAGGCTCACGGAGTATCGCGCCGGCATCACGGCGATCGACGTCAATTTGACGCGCCCGCGCGACGCCGCTGCGCACCTGGTCGTGGACGGCGGCCGCGCCGCCTTCGTGGATACCGGTACGTCGCATTCGCTGCCGGCCCTGCTGCATGCGCTCGAAGCCAAGGGCGTCGACCGGTCGGCGGTGGACTGGGTGCTCACGACGCACGTGCACCTCGACCACGCAGGCGGCGCGGGCGTTCTCATGCGCGAGTTGCCGAACGCGCGCTGCGCCGTGCACCCGCGCGGCGCGCGCCACCTGGTCGACCCGTCGCAGCTCATCGCGGGCTCGCGCAAGGTATTCGGCGAGGACCGCTACGAGCGGATCTACGGCGAGATCGTACCGATCGAGTCCTCGCGCGTGTTCACCGCCGAGGACGGCGTACGGATCCGGCTCGGTGGCCGTGAACTGGAGCTGATCCACACGCCGGGCCATGCGCTGCACCACTACTGCATCGTGGACGACGCGAATGCGCTGGTCTTCTCCGGCGACACCTTCGGCCTCTCTTACCGCGACTGCGACGTGGACGGCCGCGCCTTCATCTTCCCGACCACTACCCCCGTGCACTTCGACCCGGTGGCGCTGTGCGCGTCCGTGGACCGGCTGATGTCGTACCAGCCCCGGTCGATTTTCCTCACGCACTACGCGGAGGTCACGGAGCTGGAAAGGCTCGCGCGGGAGATGAAGGAGCGGGTGCTGGCGTTCGCGGACCTCGGCGCGCGCCATCGCGACGCTGCCGACCGCGCGGACAAGCTTCGCCGTGGAATGTTTGCGATGATATCGGGCTGGCTCGACGCACACGGTTTTCCGCGGGACGAGGGCGAACGCCACCGCCTGCTGGACGACGACGTCGAACTCAACTGCCAGGGCATCGAGGTTTGGCTGGACAGGAAGTGACATGAGTTCATTCAAGGCATTCCGCATTCACGAGCGCGAGGGCAAGATCGTCGCCGGCTTCGAGCAGCTTTCGCTCGACGCTCTGTCGGCCGGTGACGTCGTCATCCGCGTTCAGTACTCGAGCATCAACTACAAGGACGCGCTCGCGGCGACCGGCGCCGGCAAGATCCTGCGCAAGTATCCGCTGAACGGCGGCATCGACCTGGCGGGCGAGGTAGTGAGTTCCGAGGACGCGCGCTACAAGGCCGGGCAGAAGGTGCTGGTCACCGGTTGCGGCCATTCCGAGACGCTCGACGGCGGCTATGCGGAATACGCGCGCTCGAAGGGCGACTTCGTGATCCCGCTGCCGGACGGCATGAGCGCCTTCGACGCGATGGCGCTCGGCACCGCGGGCTTCACCACCGGACTTGCGATCCATCGCATGGAGCAGAACGGGCAGAAGCCTTCGATGGGGCCGATCGTGGTGACCGGAGCGAGCGGCGGCGTCGGCTCGATCGCGGTGGACCTGTTCGCGAAGCTCGGCTACGAGGTCGTGGCGGTGAGCGGCAAGCAGGAGGCGGATGACTTCCTCAAGGCGCTCGGCGCCGCGAAGGTCCTGCGCCGCCAGGACATCGATCTCGGCAAGCGGCCGCTCGAAACCGCGCAGTGGGGCGGGGCGCTCGACAACGTGGGCGGCGAGATCCTCACCTGGCTCACGCGCACGGTGGACAACTGGGGCAACATCGCGAGCATCGGCCTTGCCGCGAGCCACAAACTCGAGACGACGGTGATGCCCTTCATCCTGCGCGGGGTGAGCCTGCTTGGCGTCAACTCCTCGGCCATGCCGCGCGAGGTGCGCGTCGCCATCTGGAAGCGGCTGGCGACTGACCTGAAGCCGCGGCATCTCGACCGGATCGTGACGCAGACGATTGCCTTCGACGAGCTGCCGAACGCCTTCGATGCCTTTGTCAAGAGCCGGATCATGGGACGCACGGTCGTCAAGATCGGCTAGTGGACGGACCGGTTGCCACGCGATTGTCAGTGGGGCTCGCGAAGCTCGGGCTCACGCTCGCGCCGGCGCAGCGAGTGGCGCTCGCGACACTGGTCGCCGAGCTCGCCGACTGGAACACGCGCATGAACCTCACCGCGATCACGGACCCGTCGGAAGTCGTCGACAAGCACCTGCTCGACTCGCTCGCGGTGCTGCCCTGGCTCAGGGGCCATTCGGTCGCGGACGTCGGCTCCGGCGCCGGGTTCCCGGGCCTGCCGCTCGCGGTCGCGGACCCGGAGCGGCGCTACACGCTCATCGAATCCACCGGAAAGAAGGTGAAATTCCTGCGCCACGCGATCGAGCGGCTCGAGCTGCCGAACGTGGAGGTCCTGCACGGCCGGGCGGAGGCGCTGAAACCGTCGCAACCCTTCGACAGCGTGATTTCCCGCGCGCTCGGGCCGCTGTCAGACTTCATACGGGTGGCGGGGCACCTGGCCGGGCGGCACGGACCCCTGCTCGCCATGAAGGGCAAGGTTCCCGCGGAGGAGCTGAAGGCCCTGCCGCCGGGGTGGAAGGCGCTCGCGGTACACCCGATCCGGGTGCCGGGGCTCGACGCCGAGCGTTGTCTCGTCGAACTTGCTAGGGTTTAGGTTCGAATGATGAAGCGGATCATCGCAGTCGCGAACCAGAAGGGCGGGGTCGGCAAGACCACCACCGCCGTGAACCTCGCCGCCTCGCTGGCGGCCACCCAGCGGCGCGTGCTGCTGATCGACCTCGATCCCCAGGGCAACGCGACCATGGGCTGCGGCGTGGACAAGCGCTCGCTCGAGCGTTCCGCGACCGACGTGCTGCTCGGCGACTGCAACATCGTCGACGCCATCGTCACGATCGAGGGCGCGGGCTTCGACCTGCTGCCCGCGAACCAGGACCTGACGGCCGCGGAAGTGCGGCTCCTGACGCTGCTCGCCGGCCGCGAGCACCGGCTCGAAAAGGCGCTCACGCCGGTGCGCGACCGCTACGACCTCGTGGTCATCGACTGCCCGCCGGCGCTCAACATCCTGACGGTGAATGCGCTCACCGCCGCGGATTCCGTGTTGATCCCGATGCAGTGCGAGTACTACGCGCTCGAAGGGCTCTCGGGCCTGATGAGCACGATCGAGCAGATTCGCGACTCGGTGAACCCGAAGCTTGCGGTCGAGGGCATCCTGCGCACGATGTTCGACCCGCGCAACAACCTCTCCAACGACGTGGCGGCGCAGCTCATCGAGCATTTCGGCGACCAGGTGTTCCGCACGATCATCCCGCGCAACGTGCGGCTCGCCGAGGCGCCTTCCTTCGGCGTGCCGGCAATGCTGCACGACAAGGATTCGCGCGGCGCGCTCGCCTACCTCGCGCTCGCCGGCGAAATGATCCGCCGCGACGACCCGGACGCGCTGCCGCTCGAGGAGCCCGTGGTGGAAGCGCCAGCGAAAGCCGCTCCCGAGGTTGCCGCCACCCAACCCGAGCCCGCGGTCGAATCCGCGGCTGATGAATCGCCGCAGTATCCCCCGCCCGCCATCCCCTACCTCGGCAACTGAAAGGGGTGCGTCCCCTTCGTCCCGCTTCCGGGACGGGGTCCGTTACAGCTGTCCCACGAGCGGGATGCCCGCGTGCTACGGGGACCGGCGACGCCGGCCCGCTGATTCCCGCGAATAACTAAAAATAATGCAATATCAAACAGTTAGGCAGATTCAAACCAACTTGGCACGCTCCTTGCTCTATATCCATCAAGAGGCGGCAATCGCCGCGGCAACGGATAGATAAGGAGAGAGCCATGAACAACCTGTCCAATCGCAACACCGGGATCGCGACCTTTGCCGCGATCGTGATTGTCGGGCTCACGGGCCTGACCCTGGACCGCGGTCATGCCGGCACGCTGCCGCAGGGCGTGATCGAGGTGGGCGAGATCGAGACGCTGGCAGTCGGCGGCATGCTCGTCGCGACGCTGCCGGCCGTCGAAGTCGTCGGCGCCCGTGAAGTCCAGCTCGCCGATGCGAAGGCCCATGCCGAACCGCAGGGCTGAGGCGCAAGCGGCCATGGGCCGTGACGAGTCGCCCGCGGACGCGCAGATGACGCGCGCGTTCATCGCGGTGGCCGTCGGACTCCTGCTCGCCTTCTGGGTGCTGATTCCGGAATGCGCGAGCCCGACCGTCCACGCCCTGCTGCCCGAGTTCCGCGCGCTCGCCGGCGTGCCGACACTGGTGATCTGATGGACCGCCCGCGCATCCGCGAGAAGTTCAGCCTGAAGCACCGGAAGCTCGCCCTCGGGGCTGGCGCATTTTTGCTGCTCTCCGGCGTCGCCTTTGCGATCGCGAAGCTCGAGCCCGGCGCGCCGGCCGTCGCGCGCGCGCAGCTCTATCTCGACGAAGTGAAGGAAGGCACGCTGGAACGCAAGGTACGCGGACCCGGCACCCTGCAGCCGCGCGAGGCGCGCTGGCTCTCGACCCGCGCCGACGCGCGCGTCGATCGCATCCTGGTCCGCGCCGGCGAGACCGTCGAGCCGGACACCGTCATCGTCCAGCTCTCGAATCCCGAAGTCGAACGCGCGGCCGACGCCGCGACGCTCGAAGTCGCCGCTGCCCGCGCCGAGTTCGCGGCGGCAAGGCTCGAACTCGAAAGCCAGCGCCTGGACCGGCGCTCATCCCTCGCCGAGGCGCGCGCGACTGCGGAGTCCGCGCGGCTGCAGGCGGTGGCGGAGCAGCGTGCGTACGAGCAGGGCGCCGTGTCCGAGCTGCAGACCGCCCGTTCGAAGATCGAGGCCGCCCAGCTCAGCGAGCGCGCCGGCATCGAGCAGCAGCGCCTCGCCGCGCTCGATTCCGCCGTCGGTGCCCAGCTCGAAGCGCGGCAGGCGCGCCTGCGCCAGCTCGAGCGCGCCGCCGAAGAGAGCCGGCTCGCGGCCGACTCATTGCAGGTGCGCGCCGGCCTCGCCGGCGTCGTGCAGAGCGTCCCAGTGCAGGAAGGCCAGCAGCTCGCCGCAGGTGCAAACGTTGCGCGCGTCGCGAAGCCTGGCACCCTTTACGCGGAACTGCGCATCCCCGAACTCGACGCCCGCGACCTCGCGCCGGGCCTGCCCGCCGTCATCGACATGCGCGACCGCCTGGTGCGGGGCCGCGTCGTACGTGTCGATCCCGCGGTCACCGCTGGCGCGGTCAAGGTCGAAGTGGATTTCGACGAGCCGCTCCCGACGCAGGCGCGCGCCGACCTGTCGATCGACGGCACGATCGCGATCGAGACGCTCAAGAACGTGCGCTTCGTCGGCCGCCCGGTTGGCGCGCAGTCCGGCTCGGCGACCACCGTGTTCCGCGCGAAGCCCGGCGATTCCGTCGCCGAGCGCGTGGCGGTCAAGTTCGGCAAGGCGTCCGTGAACCAGATCGTCGTCCTCGAGGGCCTCGAGCCCGGCGACATCGTGGCGCTCGCGGACACCACGCAATGGTCCGGGAAGGACCGCCTCGTCATCGACTAGAACCAGCAGCCACTCACGGAGCAGAAAAATGCAGGACAAAGCCATGATCAGCCTCGCGGGCGTCACCAAGGTCTTCTACACCGACGACCTCGAGACGCACGCGCTGGACGGCATCCACCTGGATGTCGCGAAGGGCGAGTTCCTGTCCATTTCCGGCCCGTCGGGCTGCGGCAAGTCCACGCTGCTCGCGATCCTGGGCCTGCTCGACTCGCCGAGCGAAGGCAAATACATGCTCGACGGCAACGAGGTCGCCTCGCTGCCGCCCGCTGCGCGCGCGAAGGTCCGCAACCAGCGCATCGGTTTCATTTTCCAGGCCTTCAACCTGATCGGTGACCTGACGGTGCTGCAGAACGTCGAGCTGCCGCTGACTTACCGCGAGGCGATGTCCGCGGATGAGCGCCGCAAGGCCGCCGTGCACGCGCTCGAGCGCGTCGGCATGTCGCACCGCGTGAACCACCACCCGGCGCAACTCTCCGGCGGCCAGCAGCAGCGCGTGGCCGTCGCACGCGCGCTCGCCGGCCGGCCCGCGATCCTGCTCGCCGACGAGCCTACCGGCAACCTGGATTCGCGCAACGGCGAGTCAGTGATGAACCTCCTGCGCGAGCTGCACCGCGAGGGCGCGACGATCTGCATGGTCACGCACGACCCGCGTTACGCCGACTACGCCGACCGCAAGATCCAGCTCTTCGACGGCCGCATCGTCGACGAGAGCACCCTGATCGACCTGTCGTCCCGCCGCGCCGCCAAGGCCTGAGGAGTTCCCGATGCGCGCATTCCTCGAAGAGATCAAGGCGGCCGTGACCGGCCTCGGCCGTGCGCCGGGCTTCACGGCGCTGTCTGCCGGTGTGCTTGGCCTCGGGCTCGGCGCGGTGATCTTCATGTACGGCGTGGCCGACACGCTGATGCTCAAGCCGCCGCCCTTCCCTGATGCGGAGCGCATCTACACGATCGCGACGATCGACGGGCAGCAGGCAGGAGACCACGATGAGTCGATGCTGCCGCACGACTTCATCAAGGTCCGCGAGGCAGCGGGCGAGCGATTCGAGGCGCTCGGCGGAATCTATGTCGGCACCACCTACCTGACCGGCGACGGCCAGGCCGAGCGGTACGACGGCGGCTTCGCCGACGGTAACATTTTCGAGGTGGCCGGCATCGCGCCCGAGCTCGGGCGCACCATCCTCCCGCGTGACACGATCGAAGGCGCGACGCCGGTCATCGTCCTGTCCCACGAGCTCTGGAGCGAGCGCTTCGATGCCGATCCGGCCGTCATCGGCCGCATGGTGCGCGTCAATGGCAAATCCTCCGAGGTCATCGGCGTGATGCCGGAGGGCTATACGTTCCCGTCGGTGGCCAAGCTCTGGATCGCAAACCAGCAGGATCCGTTGCGGACGCCGCGTGAAGATGGCGTCGACGTGCAGGTCTTCGGACGCCTCGCGCCCGGGGTCAGCACCGACGAGGTGCAGCAGGCGCTCGCGCCCGCCGCCGCGGCGATCAAGGAGGAAGTCGGGCAGCAGGCCTTCAACGGCCACTTCGACCTTATACCGATCGCCGCCGCCTTCATCGGCGATGAGGGTGGGGTGCTCATCACGACGCTGCTCGTTGCGGTCGGCTTCGTGCTGCTGATCGCCTGCGCGAACGTCTCCAACCTGCTGCTCGCGCGCTCCGCCTACCGCGTGCGCGAGACCACCGTGCGCTCGGCGCTCGGCGCAAGCCGCGGCCGGCTCGTCCTGCACATGCTGGCCGAGGGATTCGTGATCAGCGCGATCGCGACCGTGATCGGCCTGCTACTGGCCTCCATCGCGCTCGATGGCATGCAACTTGCGGTCGAGCGCTTGCTGGACGACAGCCCGACCTGGTGGCGTTTCGAGATTGACTACCGCGTCGCGGCCGTCGCCGTCGGTGCGGCACTGCTGTCGACGCTGGTCGCGGGTCTGCCGGCCGCGATCCGCGCTTCGCGCCCCTCGCTGGATTCGCTGCTGCGCGATGGCGGCCGCATGGGCACTGGCCTGGCAGTCGGTCGCATGGCCTGGGGGCTCGTGGTCGTGGAAGTCGCGCTCGCCTGTCTCCTGCTCGGCATGTCCGCGCTGATGACCAAGAGCGTGCTGCGGGCGACGGCGACGGATGTCGGCGTGCAGACGGACGACCTCATGACCGCGCGCATCGGCCTGACCGCCGGCACTTACACCGAGGACGCCGATGCGATCCGGTTCTGGGAAACGCTGGTCGCGCGTATCCAGGCGCAACCGGGCATCCAGGCGGCCACCGTCACCGAATCCCTGCCGGGACACGGCAGCAGCGATGGCCCGCTTTCCATCGAGGGACGTGACTACGGCGACGTAGCGACCAAGCCCTTCGTCAACCACGTGACCGTGGGTCCCTCTTACTTCGACACGTTCCGGATCGCGCCGAGCCAGGGCCGCGTATTCGACAGCCGCGACCGCGTGGACACGCTGCTGACGACGGTCATCAACGAGACCATGGCGCGCCAGATGTTCGAGGGCGAGTCGCCTCTTGGCAAGCGCCTGAAGTTCGACCTGGACCAGGAACAGAACTGGTTCACCATCGTCGGCGTCGTGCCGGACGTAATCCAGGACGACGGCGGCGAGCACCAGCCGGGCGTGTACATCCCGGTTACCCAGAAGCCATCGCGCTTCATGAGCATCGCGGTGCGTGGCGAAGGCGACCCGCGCGGCCTGGTCGGCGCCGTGCGCACCGCGCTCTCGCAGACCGAGCCGGATCTCGCGCTCTACTGGCTGCGCACCTTCGACGAGTCACGCATGATCCGCACCGGGGGATTCCGCATCATCGGCACGATGTTCGCGGTGTTCGCGGGCGTCGCGCTGGTGCTTGCCGCGGCGGGGTTGTTCGGCGTACTCGCCTTCCACGTCGGCCAGCGCACGCGCGAGATCGGGGTGCGCCGCGCGCTCGGCGCGGACAATGGCCGCATCCTGCGCCTGGTGATGCGCGCGAGCGGAGTGCAGATCCTGCTCGGCGTCGGCATCGGCATGACGCTGCTGCCGCTCATGGGCCGCGGTCTCGGCGACATCCTCGGCGAGGTGAGCCCCTATGACCCGGCCGTGTACACCATGGTGGTCGCCATCATGATCGCGGTCGCGATAGCGGCCACGCTCGCGCCGACCCGCCGCGCGCTGAAGATCGACCCGGCGGCGGCATTGCGCTACGAGTGAAGCCGTAGCACGATCTGCGGGATGCAGCCCCGCATACTCGTAGCGGACGACCAGGCGGACATTCTCTCGGCGCTCAAGCTGCTGCTGAAGCGCGAGGGCTTCGATGTCGCCACGGCCTCGAGCCCGGCCGGCGTCCTCGACATCGTCGCGCGCGAGCACGTCGACGTCGCGCTGGTTGACCTCAACTATTCCCGCGACACGACCTCCGGCGAGGAGGGCGTCGCCCTGGTCGAGCAGCTGCACCGCGAGCACCCGGAGCTGCCAGTCATCGTCATGACCGCCTGGGCGACCGTCGAGGTCGCGGTCAGGACGATGCAGAACGGCGCCAACGACTTCCTCGAGAAGCCCTGGAACAACCAGCGGCTGCTTTCAGTGCTGCGCAACCAGGTCGAGCTCGCCGAGGCGCGCCGCCGCGGCCGGCGCCTGGCGGACGAGAACGCCATCCTGCGCGCGGCCGACGGCACCGACCTGATCGCGAGCTCCCGCGCGATGCAGGAGGTCGTGAAGCTCGCGCGGCAGGTGGCGCGCTCCGACGCGAGCGTCCTGCTCACCGGCGCGCCCGGCACCGGCAAGAGCCTGCTCGCCAAGCTGATCCACGACTGGTCGGATCGCGCGGAGAAGTCGTTCATCGCCGTGAACGCGGGCGGTCTGCCCGAGACCGTGTTCGAGAGCGAGATGTTCGGCCACGTGAAGGGCGCCTTCACCGACGCGAAGGCCGATCGGACCGGACGGTTCGAACTCGCGGACGGTGGCACGCTGTTCCTCGACGAGATCGGCAACGTCCCGCCGGCCCAGCAGGCGCGGCTGCTGCGTGCGCTCGAGACCGGCGAGTTCGAGCGCGTCGGCTCCTCGCGCACGCAGAAGGCGGACGTGCGCGTCGTGTCGGCGACCAATGCCGACCTGCCCGCCATGATCCAGGGCGGGCGCTTCCGCGAAGACCTGCTGTTCCGCATCAACACGGTCGAGATCCGGCTGCCGCCGCTCTCGGAGCGGCGCGAGGAAATCCTCGAGCTCGCGAATGCGCAGCTCGCGAGGAAGGCGAAGCAGTACGGGCGATCGGTGAGGGGCTTCGATCCGCTGGCGCTCGCCGCGCTGCAGCAGTACGCCTGGCCGGGCAACGTGCGCGAGCTCAACAGCGTCGTCGAGCGCAGCCTGCTGCTTGCGGACGGCGACGAAATCGGCGCGGCGGACCTCAGGCTCTCGGCCGCGCGGTCAGGTCCGCCCGCGCTCGAGGAAATGAGCCTCGAGGATGCCGAGCGGGCCCTGATCCGCAGCGCAATCAAGAGGAATGGCGGCAGCGTGCAGGCGGCGGCCGAGGCGCTCGGCCTGTCGCGCAGCGCGATGTACCGGCGGCTCGAGAAGCTGGGACTGAAGCCGGACGAACTCTGAAGGAGACGCAATGATCTCACTGAACGTCAATGGCAAACCGGTTCAGGTGGACGTGGACGGTGACACGCCGCTGCTCTGGGTCCTGCGCGATCACCTGGACATGACCGGTACGAAATTCGGCTGCGGCATGGCGCTGTGCGGCGCGTGCACCGTGCATGTCGATGGCGAGCCGGTCCGCAGCTGCGTCACGCCGGTTTCCGCAGTTGCCGGAAGAAAAATCGCGACCGTGGAAGCGATCGGCGAAACCCGCGTCGGCAAGGCGATCCAGGCGGCGTGGGCCGCAGAAAGCGTTCCGCAGTGCGGCTATTGCCAGTCCGGCCAGGTGATGGCAGCCACCGCGCTGCTCGCGGCCAACCCGACGCCGAACGATGCGGACATCGACGCCGCCATGAGCGGCAACATCTGCCGCTGCGCCACCTATCCCCGCATCCGCGCCGCCATCAAGCGCGCGGCCAGGGAGGCCGGAGCATGAATACCATCCTGAACCTGAGCCGCCGCGATTTCCTCAAGGCATCGAGCGGGCTGGCCCTCGGTTTTCACCTGCCGCAGGCGCTGGCGCAATCGGGGCCGGGAAGGGCGGTGATCGCCGATCCGGCGAATGCTTTCTCGCCGAACGCCTTTATCCGGATAGCGCCGGACAACACCGTGACCGTGATCGTGAAGCACCTGGAGATGGGCCAGGGCACCTACACGGGCCTGCCGACCCTGGTTGCCGAGGAACTCGATGCCGACTGGTCGCAGATCCGCGCCGAGGGCGCGCCTGCCGACGCGAAGCGGTACAACAACCTCGCCTGGGGCGAGATACAGGGCACGGGCGGCAGTTCCGCGCTTGCCAACTCCTACGAGCAGCTTCGCAAGGCCGGCGCCACGGCGCGCGCCATGCTGGTCGCCGCCGCAGCCGAGAGATGGCAGGTGCCGGCGTCGGAGATCCAGGTTGGCAGGGGAATCGTTTCTTCGGCGGGGCGGCAGGCGACTTTCGGCGAACTTGCCGCTGACGCGGCGAAGCAACCCGTGCCGACTGACGTGAAACTGAAGGACCCGAAAGACTTCATCCTCATCGGCAAGCTGGCAACGCGCACGGACGCGCCCGCGAAGTCGAACGGCACCGCGATCTTCACGCAGGACGTGAAGTTGCCCGGCATGCTGACGGCGGTCGTCCTGCATCCGCCACGCTTCGGCGCGAAGCTGAAGAGCTTCGACGCCGCGGCTGCGAAGCAGGTCAAGGGGGTCGAGCAGGTGGTGGCGTTCACCACTCCGGTGACCAACGGCGTCGCTGTACTGGCGAAAGACTACTGGTCGGCGAAGAAGGGCCGCGATGCGCTGACCGCGGACTGGGACGAGTCGGCCGCGTTTCGCCTCGGATCTCCCGAGATTATGACCGAGTACAAGCGGCTTGCGACTACGCCGGGAGCGAGCGCGCGCAAGGACGGGGGCGCCGACGCAGCGCTGAAAGGCGCGGCGAAGATCGTCGAAGCCGCCTACGAGTTCCCGTATCTCGCCCACGCCAGCATGGAACCCATGAACTGCGTGGTGAAGCTCGACGGCGGCGGTTGCGAGATCTGGAACGGCGAGCAGTTCCAGACCATCGACCAGGCGGCAGTCGCAAAGTATCTGGGGCTCGAGCCCGCGCAGGTCAGGATCCACCAGCTCTATGCCGGTGGCAGCTTCGGCCGGCGCGCCAATCCTCACTCCGACTATCTGCTCGAGGCCGCTGGCATCGCCAGGGCAGCAGGCGGATCCGCGCCGGTGAAGCTCGTCTGGGGACGCGAGGACGACATGCGCGCCGGCTACTACCGGCCGATGTACTACCACACGCTCAAGGCGGGCCTCGACGCGCAAGGCAAACTGGTCGCCTGGAAACACGTCATCGTCGGCCAGTCGATCCTGGCTGGCACGCCCTTCGAGGCGTTCCTGGTCAAGGACGGCGTCGATGCCAGCTCGGTCGAAGGGGCCTCCAACCTGCCCTACGCGATACCGAACCTCGCGGTCGAACTGCACACGCCGAAGATTGGCGTGCCGGTCCAGTGGTGGCGCGCGGTCGGTTCCACGCACACCGCCTTTGCCACCGAGTGCTTCCTCGACGAGATCGCGCGCGAGTCGCGGACGGATCCCTTCGAGCTGCGCCGCGCGCTGCTCGGCAAGCACCCGCGCCACAAGGCGGTGCTCGAGCTCGCCGCGCAGAAGGCCGGCTGGGGCAACCCGGCGGCAGGCATTTCACGCGGCATCGCCGTGCACGAGTCATTCAACACCTATGTCGCCCAGGTAGTCGAGATCTCCGGGGAGCCATCCGCGATGAAGATCGAGCGGGTGGTGTGCGCGGTTGACTGCGGCGTGGCGGTCAACCCGAACATCATCGCCATGCAGATGGAGTCCGGGATCGGCTATGGACTCTCGGCCGCGCTGACCGGTGCCATCACGCTGAAGGACGGCATCGTCGAGCAGTCCAACTTCCACGACTACCCGGTGCTGCGCATGAACCAGATGCCGAAGGTCGAGGTCTTCATCGTGCCTTCGCAGGAAAAGCCCACCGGCGTCGGCGAGCCCGGCACCCCGGTGATAGCGCCTGCCCTCGCGAACGCGATACTGGCGATGCAAGGCAAGCCGATCCGCTCGCTGCCGCTGTCCACATTAGGCGTCACGTTCGTATAACGTTCGGGAAGTACTGCAGCACCCCCGCCCCGCGAATGTGGGATAATTCCGCCCGTGATCCACTCGGATCCCAAGCGAATCAACGAACCCAGGAGAGAATCGAATGAAAGCCCTTTACGCAGCCGTCGCGGCTGCCGCCGTGCTGGCGAGCCCGGCCGTGATTGCCCAGGAAAAGGCCGCCGACAACATGGCCATCGTCATGGAGAAGGTCCGCGCGGACAAGAAGCTGCTGGTGGCGGCCAACATGGAATTGACCGAGCAGCAAGCCGCGGCGTTCTGGCCCGTGTACGAGGCCTACCAGAAGGATCTCGCGGCGCTGAATAACCGTACGGGCGACGCGATCAAGAACTATGCCGCTGCGTACAACCAGGGCGCCGTGCCCGACGACGTCGCGAAGAAGCTTCTTGCCGAGGTGCTTGCGATCGAAGGCGATGAGCTCAACATGCGCAAGTCCTACGTCCCGAAGTTCGAGAAGGTGCTTCCGGCCGCCAAGGTGGCACGCTACTACCAGATCGAGAACAAGATCCGCGCGGCCATCAGGTACGAGCTGGCCGACGGTATTCCGCTGGTCAAGTAATGCCCCGCGGCGTGGCACGGCAACGTGCCGTGCCGCGCCTGGTCGCGGATTCCGCGAACATCCGGCGCTGCCTAGCGCGTAAACTTCGTGGCCGTGGCGGCTGAAGAAGAACCGCGAAAGGCCTTGTACTCGCGCCGCGTGACCCACCGGCGCGGCGTGCCGTTCCAGAAGCGCATCATCCTGCTGACCCTGGCGGGCGGGTTTCCGGCGCTGTTCATCGCGATCCTGCTTCTGCGCGACGCACCGATCGCGGACTCGGTGCACCGGCTCGCGATCGTGCTGCTGGTCGGTGCCTGGATCGGCTTCGCGGTCGCGGTGCACAAGGCGACGGTCGAGCCGCTGCGCTCGATCGCGAACCTGCTGGAGGCGCTGCGCGGCGGGGACTACGCGATCCGCGGGCGGCACGGCCGCAAAGGCGACTCGCTCGGCGACATCGTCCTGGAGGCGAACCGGCTCGGCGCGACGCTGCGCGCACAGCGGTTCGAGGCATTGGAAGCGTCTGCGCTGCTGAACAAGGTGCTCGCGGAGATCGACGTCGCGGTGTTCGCCTTCGACGGCGACGAGCGCATCCGGCTCGCCAACCGGGCGGCGGGCGCGTTGCTGCGGCGCCATCCGGATGCGCTGGCCGGTCTCTCGGCGAGCGAGATCGGCTTCGACAGGCTGCTCGAGGGACCGCCGGTTTCGAGTGAGTCGCACACCTTCCCGGGCGGCGCGGGGCGCTGGCAGGTGATGCGCGAGGTGTTCCACGAGGCCGGCCGGCCGTTCCGCCTGCTGGTCGTCACGGACCTGTCGCAGGCGCTGCGCGACGAGGAGCGCCGCGCCTGGCGGCGCCTGATCCGCGTGATCTGGCACGAGCTCAACAACTCGCTGGCGCCGATCAAGTCGGTGATCGAGACCAGCCGGGACGCGCTCGCGGCCGGCTCGCCCGACAAGGCGGAGCGCGAGGAGCTGGCGTACAACCTGGCGCTGGTCGCGGAGCGCGCGGAATCCCTGCGGCGCTTCCTCTCGCGTTACAGCGAGCTGGCCCGCATGCCGGAGCCGACGATCGTCGATGCCAACGCCGCGGCGATCCTGCGCCAGGTGGCCGCCGTGCAACCGGCAGGCCGCGTGCAGTTCGCGGCGGCCGAGGGGCTCGCGCTGCGCGGCGACGCTGACCAGATCCAGCAGGCGCTGATCAACCTGGTGCGGAACGCGGTCGAGGCGACGCCACCCGGAGCGGCGCCGGTCGAGCTGCGGGCCCTGCGCGGCAAGGACAGCGTGGTGTTCGAGGTCGAGGACAACGGTCCCGGGGTTGCGAATCCCGACAACCTGTTCGTGCCGTTCTTCACCACCAAGCCGGGCGGCAGCGGCATCGGCCTCGTGCTCGCCCGCCAGGTCGCCGAGGCCCACGGCGGCACGCTGACGCTCGGCAACCGCGACGGCCAGAGCGGCTGCCTTGCCCGCCTCGTGATCCCGACTGGTGCCGGGTCGTAGTTTTCGTAGTTTCCGCGGAAACTACGAAAACTACGACCCGGCACCGTTGGGATGCCTCCGTTACACTCCCGCCATGACTGACAAGAAGCGCGGCCTGGGGCGCGGCCTTGAGGCGCTGCTCGGCGAGGCCAGGAAGCGGCCGGAGCCCGGCGTTCCGGCGGCGCGCGAGCAACTCATGCAGATCCCGGTGGACCTGCTTTCCCGCGGCAAGTACCAGCCGCGCATGGACATGCGCGAGGAGTCGCTGCAGGAACTGGCCGATTCCATCAAGGCCCAGGGCGTCATCCAGCCGATCGTCGTGCGACCGCTCGGCGCACCGGAGGCGAACCAGCCGCAGCGTTACGAGATCGTCGCCGGCGAGCGCCGCTGGCGCGCCGCGCAGATGGCCGGCCTGCACGAGATCCCGGCCGTGCTGCGCCGGATCGACGACGAGCATGCCGTCGCGCTCGCCCTCATCGAAAACATCCAGCGCGAGGACCTCAATCCGCTCGAGGAGGCGCTCGCGCTCTCGCGCCTGATCGGCGAGTTCCAGCTCACGCACCAGCAGGCGGCGGAGGCAGTTGGCCGCTCGCGCGCCGCGGTGTCGAACCTGCTGCGCCTGCTCGACCTGCCGCAGGCGATCCGCCCGCTGATCGAGAAGCGCGAGCTCGAGATGGGCCACGCCCGCGCGCTGCTCGCACTGCCCGCCGCGAAGCAGCAGGCCGAGGTCGGCGCGCTGGTCGCGAAGAAGAGCCTGTCCGTCCGTGAGACCGAGGCGCTCGTGCGCCGGCTCATCGCCCATGCGGGTGGCGCCAAGAACAAGACCGGCAGGCGCTCGAAGGACCCGGACATCGAGCGGCTCGAGAACGACCTCGCCGACAAGCTCGGCGCGACGGTCGAGCTGCAGCATTCCACCACCGGCAAGGGAAAGCTCGTCATCAGTTATCACACGCTCGACGAGCTCGACGGGATCCTCGCGCACATCAGCTGACGGAGAGAGGGAAACACATGATCAGGTTTGGGCAGGTTTCGTACCGCGTGCTGGCAGCCGCATCGCTCGCCGTCGTCCCGTTCGCGCAGGCCAGCGCCGCGGAGCAGGGTGTCCTCTGGGAAACGACCGCGCAGGCGGAGCTCATCGGCATGCCGATGAAGCTGCCGGCCTACACCGGGCAGTTCTGCTCCAAGGAGACCTGGAGCAAACCGCCCGAGACCAGCAAGGACTCCTCGGAGAATTGCCGCACGACGAGTTTCAATCAGACGCCCGCGAAGATCACCTGGACCATGGCCTGCGACAGCCCGCCGATGACCGGCGACGGCGAAATCAACTTCAACGGCACCGACGCCTACACGGGCGTCATGAACATGAACTCCGACCAGATGAACATGCGCGTCAACATGACTGGCCGCAAGATCGGGACCTGCGAAAACCCCGAGTAAATTCACCTTCGATAGATTCCCTTAAGCCGGCTTCAGAAAGCCGGTTTGTTCAGTAGACCCCTCCCCTCCAAAGTGGACCCATCGGAAAACCAATGGGCCACACGGAAAGAAAGGACAGGGTCATGAACAGCAGCAACCACTACGGATACCGCGGCGCACTCCCGGCAGTGCTCGCCGCCCTGATCGTCGGCACCAGCGGCCTCGTCCTGGACAAGGGCCATATCGCCGCCGCCCCTGCCGGCACCATCGAGATCGGCCAGCTCACCCCCGTCGACGTACTGCCGCAGGGGAGGGGCTGAACATGCGCCATGTCTTCCACGAGATCCTCGCGCGCTATCTCGACAACCAGCAGCACGCGTTCGACCCCACCTGGCGGGAGTTCTGGCCGGACACCCGGGCTTCGTGGCACCCTCCGGTCGAGGGAGTGACTGGGGGCGGCCAGTTACCCGAGCGTGCGCGGCGCCAGCGGGTCAATCGTGAGCTTGAACCCAACAATTGACCCCATCCAGACACCGCCGGCGCCCGGGATCGTCACCCTTCGACCCGCGACGCCGGCGGACTTGTCGACCCTACGACGCTGGGACCAGGACCCCGACGTCCGCGACTCACTGATCGACTCCGACTGGCACTGGGAAACGGAGCTCCACAAGCACCCGGCCTGGCGCGAATGGCTGATCGCCGAAGTCGCCGGCCGCGCCATCGGTTTCATCCAGATCATCGACCCGGAGTCCGAGGAGACGAAATACTGGGGCTGCGTCGACCCCGGTCATCGGGCCATCGACATCTGGATCGGCGAACCGGATGCCCGCAGTCACGGCTATGGCGCGCAGATGATGGAACAGGCGATCGCCCGCTGCTTCGCCGAGCCCGAAGTCCATTCCATCGTGATCGACCCGCTCGCGTCCAACACCCGCGCCCACCGCTTCTACGAGCGGCTCGGCTTTAAATATGTCGTGCGGCGCTGCTTCGGCGACGACTCCTGTTTCGTCTACAAGCTCGCCCGCTCTCGGGACGGCCGCGGGCACGCGTAAGCCCGCATAAAAACTAAGGTTTTTCCGGCTTTTCGCGGTTGTGCGGCGCAACGCGCGCATCTATAATGCGCGCGGTTTTGGCCGCCCCAGCGGACAGGTGAATGCGAACCGTCCGCAACATCCTGCTCGTGCAGTTCGCGACCGCCCTGGGGGTCGCTGCGATCGTGTGGGTCGGGTTGGGTTCCGAACGGGCGATCCCCACCTTGTTGGGTGGATTGATCGGCGTTGTGCCGAACGCTTTTCTGGCGGCGCGCGTGATGTCGCCGCGGGCCGGGAGCAGTGCCGAGAGCCTGCTCCGGGCGGGTTGGCTGGGAGAGATTGGCAAGCTCGTGATCGCGGTGCTGTTGTTCACCGTGGTGTTCACGACCTTGAAGCCGCTGCACCCGGGGTACTTGTTCACCGGGTACATCGCGACCCTCCTGGCCATGCCGGTGGGATTGCTGTTCGACAGGGGACGCTGAAGGAATCATGGCGGCAACGGGTCACACGGCTGGCGAATACATCGGCCATCACCTCCAGCACCTGACCGTCTGCAAGCAGGACGGCGAGTGGGTCTGGAACGAATGCCAGGGCAATTTCTTCGCCCTCAACGTCGACTCGATGTTCTTCTCTGTCGCGCTCGGCCTCTTCCTCGTCTGGTTCCTGCACCGTGTCGCGAAGAAGGCGTCGATCAGCAAGCCGACGAAGACGCAGGCGCTCATCGAGACCGTGTTCGATCTCGTGGACAGTAGCGTCAAGGATTCATTCAGTCACAGGCCAAGCCCAGTTGTCGCGCCGCTCGCGCTGACGTTGTTCGTCTGGATCCTCCTGATGAACACCATGGACCTGATTCCCGTGGACTGGTTACCGTGGGCAGGGAGCTTCGTGGGCGTTCCGTACCTGCGCGTCGTGCCGACCGCAGACGTCAACGTGACGTTTGCAATGGGCATTTCCGTATTCATCCTGACTCTCTACTACAGCATCAAGATCAAGGGACCCTGGGGGTTCACGAAAGAACTGGTGCTCCAGCCGTTCAACCACTGGAGCATGAGCTGGTTCAATCTCATCCTCGAGGGCGTGGCGCTGCTTGCGAAGCCGATCTCGCTGTCGCTGCGACTGTTTGGAAACCTCTACGCGGGCGAACTGATCTTCATGCTCATCGCCTTGACCGGACTTTGGCAGCTCGCGGGGCTGCACGTCATCTGGGCGGGATTCCACATTCTGATCGTCTTGTTGCAGGCGTTCATTTTCATGATGTTGACGATCGTGTACCTCAGTCAGGCGCATGAGCATCACTAACGGTTTTTGACCAGGAGAGTTCGATGGAAACTGTAATTGGTATGACCGCGATCGCTGTCGCGCTTTTGATCGGCCTCGGCGCACTCGGCGTCGGCATCGGCATGGGCCTGTTGGGTGGCCGCTTCCTCGAGGGTGCCGCGCGCCAGCCGGAGCTCGCTCCGATGCTGCGTACGCAGATGTTCATAGTTGTCGCGCTGCTTGACGCGGTCGCGATGATCGGCGTGGGCATCGCGCTGTTCTTCGCCTTCGCCAACCCGTTCATCGGGCAGCTGCAGCAGGCGACCGGCGCGGGCGGCTGAGCCCAGACCGAGGAGAAGTTCGATGGACTTCAACCTGACACTGATCGGGCAGACGGTCTCAATGATCGTCTTTGTCTGGATCACGATGCGCTGGATCTGGCCGATCTTGCTAAACGTCATTGAGACTCGCCGCAAGACTATCGCCGACGGCATCGCCGCGGGCGAGAAGGGCCAGAAGGAACTGGCCGACGCGCGGCACGGCTCGGAAGCGATCATGAGCGAAGCGCGGCAGAAGGCCGTGCAGGTCGTGGATCTCGCGCACAAGCGCAGCGGTGACCTCGTCTCCGAGGCGAAGAACACTGCGCTCGCCGAGGGCCAGCGCCTCGTGGCACAGGCGAAAGGCGAGATCACGAACGAGCAGGCGCGTGCGAGAGACGGGCTTCGCAAGGAAGTCTCGACGCTCGCGCTCGCCGGCGCTGCCCGGGTGCTCGGTCGCGAGGTCGATGCCAAGGCGCATGCCCAGCTGCTCGACGAGCTTGCGGCGGAACTCGAGAAGGGAGCCCCGGCCCGTGGCTGACCGCGCCACCATCGCGCGGCCTTATGCGCGGGCGGCCTTCGCCCACGCGCAGGCCTCGAAGGACTTCGCGTCCTGGTCGAGCCTGCTCGGCGCCGCTGCGATCGCCGCGGAGGATTCCCGCGTCGCGCGCCTGATCGGCAATCCGCATGTCACGGGCGACGAGCTCGTGGAACTCCTGGGCGGGTTGTCGGAGCAGGCCGCGGGCGAGGGCGGGAAGAACTTCCTGCGCGCGCTGGCCGAGAACCGGCGCCTGTCGCTGCTGCCCGAGATCGCGAAGCAGTTCGAGAAACTGCGCGCCGACGTCGAGGGTGTCGTGGACGTGGAAGTCATCGCGGCCCGCGAGATCGCGGCGCCGCAGCAGAAGCGACTGGAAGCGGCGCTCGCGAAGCGCCTCGGCCGCGACGTGCGCCTGCACACGCGGTTCGACGAAACGCTCATCGGCGGCGCCATCGTGCGCGCCGGCGACCTGGTCATCGACGGATCGCTGAAGGGCCGCCTCGAGCGGCTCGAGACAGCGCTCAAGAATTAGTGAAGGAAAGCGGATATGTCCATCAAGGCCTCTGAAATCACCGACCTGATCCAGGCGCGGATCAAGAACTTCGATGCGGCGACGGAAGCGCGCAACGTCGGCACCGTGGTCTCCGTGACCGACGGCATCTGCCGCGTGCACGGCCTCGCCGACGTCGCCTACGGCGAGATGGTCGAGTTCCCGGGCAACACCTTCGGCCTCGCGCTGAACCTCGAGCAGGACTCGGTCGGCTGCGTGGTGCTCGGCGACTACATGCACATCTCCGAAGGCGCGACGGTGAAGACCACCGGCCGCATCCTCGAAGTGCCGGTCGGCCCCGAGATGCTCGGCCGCGTGGTGGACGCGCTCGGCACCCCGCTCGACGGCAAGGGCCCGATCAAGGCCAGCAAGACCTCCCCGATCGAGCGCGTGGCGCCGGGCGTGATCTGGCGCAAGAGCGTCAGCCAGCCGGTGCAGACCGGCCTGAAGGCCATCGATTCGATGGTGCCGATCGGCCGCGGCCAGCGCGAGCTGATCATCGGCGACCGCCAGACCGGCAAGACCGCGGTCGCGATCGACGCGATTATCAACCAGAAAGGCACCGGCGTTAAGTGCATCTACGTCGCCATCGGCCAGAAACAGAGCTCGATCGCGAACGTGGTGCGCAAGCTCGAAGAGCACGGCGCGATGGCGCACACCATCATCGTCACCGCGTCCGCCTCGATGCCGGCGGCGATGCAGTTCATCGCCCCCTACTCGGGCTGCGCGATGGGCGAGTACTTCATGGACAACGGCGAAGACGCGCTGATCGTCTATGACGACCTGACCAAGCAGGCCTGGGCCTACCGCCAGATCTCGCTGCTGCTGAAGCGCCCGCCGGGCCGCGAGGCCTATCCGGGCGACGTGTTCTACCTGCACTCACGCCTGCTCGAGCGCTCGGCGCGAGTCTCGGCCGAGTACGTGGAGAAGATCTCCGGCGGCAAGATCAAGGGCAAGACCGGCTCGCTGACCGGGCTGCCGATCATCGAGACCCAGGCGGGCGACGTCACGGCGTTCGTGCCGACCAACGTCATCTCGATCACCGACGGGCAGATCTTCCTCGAGACGGATCTCTTCAATGCCGGCATCCGGCCGGCGATGAACGCCGGCATCTCGGTGTCGCGCGTCGGCGGCGCGGCCCAGACCGGCATCATCAAGAAGCTCGGCGGCGGCATCCGCCTCGCGCTCGCGCAGTACCGCGAGCTCGCGGCGTTCTCGCAGTTCGCCTCTGATCTCGACGAAGTTACCCGCCGCTCGCTCGAGCGCGGCCAGCGCGTGACCGAGCTCATGAAGCAGAAGCAGTATTCGCCGATGTCGGTCGCGGAGCAGGCGCTCTCGATCTACTCGGTGAACAACGGCTACATGGACAAGGTGGACAAGAACAAGATCGTGGCTTTCGAGGAGGCGCTGCAGGCCTATGCCAAGACCTCGCATGCGGACTTCCTGAAGCAGGTGAACGAAAAGCCGGAGCTCTCCAAGGAAGTCGAGGCCGGCTACAAGAAGATCTGCGAGGACTTCCTCGCCACCGGAGCCTATTGATCCCATGGCCGGCACCAAGGAAATCCGGGTCAAGATCGCGAGCATCAAGAGCACGCAGAAGATCACCAAGGCGCTCGAGATGGTCGCGGTCAGCAAGATGCGCAAGGCCCAGGAGCGCATGCGCGCCGCGCGCCCCTACGCGGACAAGATCCGCAGCGTGATCGGTCACCTGCGCGTCACCAACCCGACCAATCACCCGTTCCTGGTGGAGCGCGAGGTCAAGTCGGTTGGCATGATCATCGTCAGCTCGGACCGCGGTTTCTGCGGGTCGCTGAACGTCAACGTGTTCAAGCAGGTGCTCGCGGCCGCCCGCGAGTACCAGGCGCAGGGCATCGAAGTGCGCCTGACCCTGATCGGCAACAAGGCGCTGCGGTATTTCCGCCGCCTGAAGCTGCCGATCGAGGCGTCCATCACCCACATGGGCGACAAGCCGCACATCGCCGACCTGATCGGCACCGTCAAGGCGATGCTCGACCTGTACGAGGAGGGCAAGATCGACCGGCTGTTGCTGTTCAGCAACCGCTTCGTCAACACCATGACCCAGAAGCCGACGCTGCAGCAGCTGCTGCCCGCAGAGACGGTGGACGCGGACGACCTCCAGGAGCGCTGGGACTACATCTACGAGCCGGCACCGGACGCGCTCATCGAGTACTACATGCTGCGCTACATCGAATCCACCGTGTACCGGGCGGTGATCGAGAATCTGGCCTCTGAAATGGCCGCGCGCATGGTCGCGATGAAGAGCGCGACCGACAATGCCGGGAAGATCATCGACGAGCTGCAGATCATCTACAACAAGGCCCGCCAGGCCGCGATCACGAAGGAAATCTCCGAGATCGTCGGCGGCGCGGCTGCGGTTTAAGCGTAAGGAAAGACAGATGGCGAACGCACAGGCCCAGGCAAAAGACGGCAAGATCATCCAGGTCATCGGCTCGGTGATCGACGTCGAGTTCCCGCGGGAGAGCATCCCGCACATCTACGAGGCGCTCACGCTCGTGGAGAGCGGGCTCACCCTCGAGGTGCAGCAGCAGCTCGGCGACGGCGTCGTCCGCACCATCGCGATGGGCGCTTCCGAGGGCCTCAAGCGAGGCCTCGCCGTGAAGTCGACCGGCGCGCCGATCACGGTACCCGTCGGTACCGCGACGCTCGGCCGCATCATGGACGTGCTCGGCAATCCGCAGGACGAGAAGGGCCCGGTCAAGTCCAAGGACATGCTGCCCATCCACCGCCCCGCGCCGTCGTACGCGGACCAGGCCGGCGGCCAGGACCTGCTCGAGACCGGCATCAAGGTCATCGACCTGCTGGTGCCGTTCGCCAAGGGCGGCAAGATCGGCCTGTTCGGCGGCGCCGGCGTCGGCAAGACCGTCAACATGCTCGAGCTGATCAACAACATCGCCAAGGCGCACGCGGGACTGTCCGTGTTCGCCGGCGTCGGCGAGCGCACCCGCGAGGGCAACGACTTCTATCACGAGATGATGGAGTCGGGCGTCATCGACAAGAACGACCTGACCAACTCCAAGGTCGCGATGGTGTACGGCCAGATGAACGAGCCGCCGGGCAGCCGCCTGCGCGTCGCGCTCACCGGCCTGACCATGGCCGAGTACTTCCGCGACGAGAAACAGGCCGGCGGCAAGGGCCGCGACGTGCTGCTGTTCATCGACAACATCTACCGCTATACACTTGCTGGCACCGAGGTATCGGCACTGCTCGGCCGCATGCCGAGCGCGGTGGGCTACCAGCCGACGCTGGCGGAAGAGATGGGCGTGCTCCAGGAGCGCATCACCTCCACCAAGACGGGATCGATCACCTCCGTGCAGGCGATCTACGTGCCCGCGGACGACCTGACCGACCCGTCGCCGGCGACCACCTTCGCGCATCTCGACGCCACCGTCGTGCTGTCGCGCCAGATCGCCTCGCTCGGCATCTACCCGGCGGTGGACCCGCTCGACTCGACCAGCCGCCAGCTCGACCCGCTGGTGATCGGCGAGGAGCACTACAACACCGCGCGCGGCGTGCAGGCGATCCTGCAGCGCTACAAGGAACTGCAGGACATCATCGCGATCCTCGGCATGGACGAGCTGTCGGAAGAGGACAAGCTCACCGTGACCCGCGCGCGCAAGATCCAGCGCTTCCTGTCGCAGCCGTTCCACGTGGCGGAAGTGTTCACCGGCAGCCCCGGCAAGTACGTGTCGCTCAAGGACACCATCCGCGGCTTCAAGGCCATCATCGCCGGCGAGTACGACAACCTGCCCGAGCAGGCCTTCTACATGGTCGGCGGCATCGAAGAAGCGGCCGAGAAGGCGAAGACGATCACCTGATCATGGCCACCGCAGACAAGCACACGATCCACGTTGACATCGTCTCGGCCGAGGGCGAGATCTTCGCCGGCGAGGCGACGATGGTGTTCGCCCCGGCCTCCGGCGGCGAGATCGGCATCGCGCCGCGGCACGCGCCGCTGCTCACCACCATGAAGGCGGGCGAAGTGCGCGTGCAGGACCTTAGCGGGGAAGAGCACCTGTTCTGGGTCGGTGGCGGTGCTTTGGAGGTACAGCCTCATAAGGTTACCGTGCTGGCGGACACCGCCGCGCGCGCGAAGGATCTGGACGAGGCGGCGGCGCTAGCGGCCAAGCAGAGAGCAGAAGAAGCGCTACGCGATCGCGTCGGGGCGATGGAGATCGCCGAGGCGCAGGCGGAGCTGGCCAGGGCGGCAGCGCAGTTGAGGGCGATCGAGAAGTTGAGGCGGTTGAGGAAAGGTGGTTAGGCCACCTCGATAGCAATTCGTTGTTCTTTAAGTTGGTAGCAGGCCCCAGCGGTTTGGGGGGCGTGCCTGAAAAGCGTTTCCGCGGAGGTTTCTGGACACTTGTCTAAAAACGTTCCGGCCGGAACGTCTTTACAAACTGACCCGCAACCGGTTCAGGCCGGCAGGATGTTCGCGTTCAGCCGGAACATGTTCTGGGGATCGTACTGGCACTTGAGCTGGCGCAGCCGCGCGATGTTGCCCCGGTAGTTGTCGTCGATGTGCGGCTGGTGCTCGTCGGCCACCTCGTTCGTGTAGTAGCCGTCCGTGAACGGCTGGAGCTTCGACCAGTAGTCCTTGACGTAGTCCACGTGCCTCTTTCCGTCCGTGGCGAGATCCCAGCTGACGACGGCGAAGATCTCCAGGGTCGGACGACGATGCGGGAACGCGGTTGCATCCGTCGCGACCCGGCCGATGGCGCCAGCCGCGTGCTGGTGGAAGAAGTAGGTGCCGCGCTCGGGATCCGGCCGGAATCCGTCGAAGACGGCGTTCATCAGTCCGGTGGTATAGCCGGTGATGAAGCCGGCCTTGAGATACTCGCCGCTGTTGCGCGCATCGGTGTAGTCCCCGCTGCGCTGGATCGCAACGTAGTCCTGCGCCCGGATCGTGTCCTCGAGCGGCCTGCCCAGCTTGCGCAGCGGAGCCAGCACGCGCTCGGCCTCGGAGGCTGGTCCCGAATAGCAGGCCTGGATCATCACCGCGTCGGCCTTGCCGCCCTTGGAGGAATTCATTTCGTAGTCCACGTACAGCTCGTCGGGCGCCTGGTCGCTGTACTCGGCGTAGAACTCGAGCAACTCGCGCGCCCGCTCGATCGGAAAGACCAGGTTGCCGCCGATGATCTGCCGCTGCATCGGATGCAGACCGAACTCGAAGCCCGTGACGATGCCGAAATTGCCGCCGCCGCCGCGCACTGCCCAGAACAGGTCGGGGTTCTCCTCCGCGCTCGCATGGCGGAGCTGGCCATCCGCGGTCACGATGTCCACGGACTTCACATTGTCGAGCGCGAGACCGAAGCGCCGCGCGACCCGCCCGAAACCGCCCCCGAGCGTGAGGCCGCCGACCCCGGTGTGGGACACGGTGCCGGCCGTGGTCACGAGGCCGTGCGCCATGGTCTCGTGATCGAGTTCGCCCAGCAGGCTTCCGCCTTCGACATAGGCCCGGCGCGCGGCCGGGTCCACCCGTACGCCGCGCAGGCGTGACAGATCGATCTGGACACCGCCGTCGCAGGTGGATTTGCCCGAGAAGCTGTGGCCGCCGCACTTCACTGCGAGCAGCAGCTCGCGCTCACGTGCGAAGGTGACGGCGTTCCTGACATCCGCCGCGCCGGTCGGCTGCACGATGAGTGCCGGGTGCTTGTCAAACTGCGGGTGCAGGATCCGGCGGGCCGAGTCGTAGCCTGAGTCGCCGGCTAGCAGAAGGGGCCCGCGCAGGCTGGCCTTGAGCTCGGCGACCGCCGCCTGTTCGATGACTGTTGTCGAGCCGTCTAGCCTGACCGCGGCGAGCCCGCCGGCGGCTTGCGTGGCGGCCTGGTCAACGGCAAAGAGCCGCGGAGTCGGCAAGGCGTAGGCGACTGCGGCGGCGAGCGAGGACTGGAAAAACCGGCGGCGGTTCAGCATGGACACCCCTCCTGTCCCGAGGCCGCACTCTGCTACCCGGGAAGCCGACTGGCAACCCTGGAACGCGACCAGGAGCCGCGCCGGCACCTGCTGCCGAAGCTGCAGGCGTTCCTGGGGTTCCTGAAGGAGCGGTTCGAAGCGGGTACCTGGAAAAGCGTTTCCGCGGAGGTTTCTGGACACCTGTCCAAAAACGTTCCGGCCGGAACGTCTTTACAGGCTGACGCCCAACACCGGCACGCCAAACCATCGGCCGTGCAGCCCGAGAATGAAGGTCGCATAGAGCGCGAGCCCGCCGACCACGGCGATGACGTCGTTCGCCATCGAAGGCGGCAGCGCGATCATGCGCCGGGCCGGGCGCCGTGCCAGCGACCGGCGGACGATGACTGCCCAGGCGAGGAACGCTCCGAACAGCAGCACGTCGGCAGCGCTGCCGTTCGTCAGCAAGTGCGCGACCGCCCAGAGCATCGTCGCGAGTAACAGCGGGTGCCCCGCGCGAGCCTGGATGCGCCCGCGCAGCACCGAGGCGAGCGCGAGCGTGAACACCGGCAGCATCAGCACGGCCGCCACGTAGTGCAGCCCCGGCGGCGGTGCATACAACACGGTGGCGACTGGCCGCGCTGCGCTGTAGCCGGTGACGAGCAGGTAGAAGCCGAGCAGTGCCAGGATCGAGTAAGTGCCTTGCCAGGCCCTGACGCCCAGGCGCTTCGCCATGCGATCGCGCCAGCCGAGCGCCAGCAGGGATATTGAATGGCCCCCGAAGAAGACCACGAGTCCCAGGATCAGCTTGCCCATGACCACGCTCCTCAGTATCAGAACATCCCCAGCACCACGCGCAAGCTCCGCTCGACCGTTGCGAGCTCCATCGGCGTGAGGACCGTGAGGGGCCCGTCGCCAATTCGGGTCCGATCGAGTGCCCGGGGCTGATCGACGACGACCTGGCAATCGTCCCGGAGCCGATCACGCGCGGGCACCGTGACCCGCCATAGCCTGAACTGCGGGTACACGTGCGTCGTCAGCGGTAGTACCACGACCATGGGGGTGTCTGCATCGATCAGCTCGTCCGCCTGGACGATCAGGACGCGCCTGATCTTGCCGATCTCACGGCCGCGGCTGGGGTTGAGGTTGGCGGTCCAGATCTCGCCGCGCTTCATCGACGCTTCTTCCTGCGCCGCGGGGCGCCAGCAGCACAGTCATACGGCGGGCCGCGCTCCGCCACGCGCAGGCCTTCGTTGTCGAGGGCCACGGCTTCCTCCGCCAGGGCGAGGGCCTCCCTGCGGATCTTCGGGTCCGCGTAGGCGGCGCGCGCTTCCGCGACGAAGGCCGCGAGCGTTCGCTGCCGCTCCCGTTGCGCGAGGAACTCAGCGATCGCCGTACGGGCAATTTCGGAGCGTGCCACGCCTTCGCGGCGCGCCTCCTGATCGAGCCGGGACTCGAGATCCTCCGGCAGGCGCAGGCTGAAACCGGCCATGACTGGCACCGTGAGTGACAAAATGTAATACACCATGTCATACAACCTGCCCTACGGCAATGGGAGCGCATTTACGCCCGGCGTGCCAAGATGCGCCCGTCTGATCAGGGGGTCGCATGCTCGAGACCATTGAAGCCGCCAACAAGTGGCTGAACGGCTACGTCTGGGGCACGCCGATGATCGTGCTGCTCATCGGCACGGGCGTGCTGCTCACGATCGTCACGGGCGCTGCGCAGTTCCGCTTTCTGTGGCGGGCGCTCAAGGAAGTGCTCGGCAAGCTCACCCAGTCGGGCGGCGGCGAGGGCAGCGTTCGGCCGTTCCAGGCGGTGGCCACGGCGCTCGCCTCGACGGTCGGCGTCGGCAACATCGCGGGTGTCGCCACCGCGATCTTCCTCGGCGGGCCGGGCGCTCTGTTCTGGCTGTGGGTGTCGGGCCTGTTCGGCATGTGCACCAAGTACGCCGAGATCGTGGTCGCGATCCACTATCGGGAGCGGGACGCCGACGGCACCATGCGCGGCGGCGCGATGTACGTGTTGAAGAACGGCCTCAAGATGCCCTGGCTCGGCGCGATCTTTGCGTTGCTGACTTCGCTCGCCGCCTTCGGTATTGGCAACATGGTGCAGGCCAACTCGGTGGCCGCCGCGCTCAACGCGACCTTCGGGCTTGCGCCGTCGACCACCGGCATCGTGCTGGTCGTGCTCACGGGCGCCGTCATCCTCGGCGGCATCAAGCGCATCGGCAAGGTGACGGAGCTGCTCGTGCCGTTCATGGCGCTCTTCTACCTCGCCGGCGGCATCGTCATCCTGGTCCTGCACGCCGAGAAGCTGCCGGGCGTGTTCGCCCTCGTCTTCGAGAGTGCGTTCAGCGGCTCAGCCGCGGCCGGCGGCTTCGCCGGCAGCACGATCGCGATGGCGCTGCGTTACGGCATCGCGCGGGGCCTGTTCTCGAACGAGGCGGGCCTCGGCTCGGCGCCAATCGTCCATGCCGCTGCGGATACTGACCATCCCGTGCGCCAGGGGCTCTACGGCATCTTCGAGGTGTTCGTGGACACGATGCTGATCTGCACGGTGACCGGGCTCGTGATCCTCGTGACCGGCTCGTGGACCAGCGGTGTGACCGGTGCGGAGCTATCGGTCAGCGCGTTCACGACCGGCCTGCCCGGCACCTGGGGCGGCATCGTCGTCACCGGCGGGCTGATCCTGTTCGCGTTCTCGACCGTCATTGGCTGGAGCTACTACGGGGAAACCGGCGTCGTCTATCTGTTCGGCGCGAAGGCGGCGGTGCCGTACCGGCTCGCCTGGCTGGTGTTCATCTACCTGGGATCGGTCGGCTCGCTGCATCTCATCTGGGACGTCGCCGACACGCTCAACGGACTGATGGCAATCCCGAACTTGATCGCCGTGTTGTTCTCGATCCCGCTGCTGCTCAGGCTGCAGAAGGAGTTCTTTGCTGGGCCGGGGAAGAAGTAGGGAATCGGGTGAGGTCAGCGTTCCAGTAGTTTGAGTTTGCCTGGCACGTTGTTCCACTCTTCGGCATCCGAAGGTGAATCCTTCTTCACCTTGATGTTCGGCCAGATGGCCGCCAGCTCGGCATTCAGCTGCAGGAACTCCTTCTGGTCCTCGGGCAGCTCTTCCTCGGTGAAAATCGCGTTGACCGGGCACGCCGGTACGCACAGCGCACAGTCGATGCACTCGTCCGGGTGGATCACGAGAATATTCGGACCTTCGTAAAAGCAGTCCACCGGACAAACTTCCACGCAGTCAGTGTGCTTGCACTTGATGCAGTTCTCGCCGACGACGAAAGTCACTGAACGCCGGCCTCTTAGGCGACTGCCAGCGGCATCCCGGTGAGACCGGCAGCGCTGATGGCCTCGTCGATCATGCGCTGGTGCTCGGCGGGACGCGCCCAGCGCTCCTGGCCTTCCTTCGGCAGCAGGTCGACCGGATCGAAGTAGAGGTACGCCAGCTCGGCATGCACCGCCGGCGAGCGATAGACGCTGATGCCGGTGGCGCGGTCGTAATGCTCGAAGCTGTGGATGTCGCGCTTACCGCCGCCACCGGGCAGGTCGACGATCGACAGCGGGGTGTTGAAGCCTGCGGTCGAGCCGCGCACGCCGCGCTCGATCGTGCAGTTGGTCTGGACGGTGGTGCGCAGCTCTTCCACCGCGCTGACCATGTCGTGCTGGTAGACGTAGTAAGGCCGCACGTTCATGTAGCTGAGGCGGCGGACCAGTTCAGTCATCGTCGCCACCGAATCGTTGACGCCGCGGATCAGGACGGTCTGGTTGCGCACGGTGACGCTGCCCTTGAACAGCACCTCCATCGCCTGGCGTGTGATCTCGGTGATCTCGGGCGGGCAATTGAAGTGCGTGTGGACGCAGACTTGCTTGCCCATCGCGCGACCGGCGTTGGCGATGTCGAACAGCGCAGCGACCCAGGCATCGTCGGTGAGTATCTTCATCGGCGACACGGCCGGACCCTTGGTCGCGATGCGGATGCGGCGGATGTGCGGGATCGCCAGCAGCATGTGGCCGATGGTGCTGAGGTGGGCGGCCGGCAGCATGTAGGCGTCGCCGCCCGAGACCACGATGTCCTCGATCTCGGGGCGCGAGGCGATGTAGGCGATTGAGGTATGCCAGCGTTTCGGGTCGGGCTTCAGACGGGCCTTTGAGACGGTGTCGGTATCGCCGCCGATCGCGTAGCTGCGGGTGCAGAAGCGGCAATAGACCGGGCAGACGTCAAGCGGCAGGAATAGCGCCTTGTCGTGGTAGCGGTGGGTCAGGCCGGGCGTGGGGGCATCGGACTGCTCGTGGAGCGAATCCAGCGTCAGGCGCGGGTGATCGGTCAACTGGGTCGAGGCGACCGGCAGGAACTGGATCCGCAGCGGATCGCTATATGGATCGGCCCAGTTGATCAGGCTGATGGTGTAGGGCGAGATCCGCACGTTCATCGGCGCGCGGACGATGCCGGCGCGGACATCGTCGAGGAAGGCCGGTGACACGAGTTGGCCGAGCAACGTGGCGAGTTTGTCGACGCTCGTGATGCTGTGCTTGTTCTGGAACTTCCAGTCCAGGAAGGTGGCCCGATCAACGTCGGCGTAGCCGGGGATCTGGCGCCAGAACTCGTCGTCCCTGAAGTTGCGGTGGGCGTAGTCCTTGGGATCGACGACGGGCTTCAGGGCAGCCGGCACCTCGAGATCCATCAAATCGGCCAGCAGCGGGTGGTCTTGCATCCCCGGCAGGACCTCGCGGACCCGGGGGGCGACATCGATTTTGCTGGCTAGAACTTCGGCGGTCTGGCTCATGGTGCGCCTGCTTCGATTATGGTGAATCGGGTCTGGACGGCGGCGCGCACCGCATGTCGCGGTGGCCCGTAGGTGCCGGAAAAAGCCGCCCAATTCCGATGAAATACGGCCGTTAGATTACCATAAAAGCCTGTTGTGCGAGTGTTCAACAAGACCTCAACGATCGACGAATTTCTGCAGGCGCTCCGTGTATCTCGCGCCCTGGACGGTGACTTTGGCCGTCGCGTCCTCGATTTCGCGAAGTTCATCCGGCGTTAGCGCGAGGCCGGCAGCGCCCAGATTCTCTTCGAGGCGGTGCAGCTTGGTCGTTCCGGGAATCGGCACGACCCAAGGTTTCTGCGCCAGTAGCCAGGCGAGTGCAATCTGCGCCTTGGTCGCGCCTTTTGCGGCAGCAATACCGCCCAGCACGTCCACCAGAGCGTGATTGGCCTTGCGCGCTTCCTGGGAAAAGCGAGGCACCAGGTTGCGGAAGTCGCCGGGATCGAACTTCGTGTGCTGGTCGATGGCACCCGCCAGGAAGCCTCTCCCCAGCGGGCTGAAGGGTACGAAGCCGATGCCGAGCTCGTCCAGCGTAGGCAGGATCGATACCTCCGGCTCGCGCCACCACAGCGAGTACTCGCTCTGAAGCGCCGTGACGGGCTGTACGGCGTGGGCGCGGCGAATCGTATCTACGCCGGCCTCGGACAACCCGAAGTGACGCACCTTGCCGGCATCGATGAGCTCCTTGACCGTGCCGGCGACGTCTTCGATCGGCACGTACGGATCCACGCGATGCTGGTAGAAGAGGTCGATGACGTCCGTCCGCAGCCGCTTCAGCGACGCATGGGCAACTTCACGGATGTGATTCGGCCGACTGTCGAGCCCGTTCTCTTTCCCCGTTGCCGGATCGATCCGGAAACCGAACTTCGTCGCGATGACCACCTGGTCGCGGACCGGCGCCAGCGCATCGCCGACGAGCGTTTCGTTCACGTAGGGGCCGTAGACTTCCGCGGTGTCGAAGAACGTGACGCCGCGCTCCACGGCTGCGCGGACCAGCGCAATCGCGGCGGCCTTGTCGGTGGCCGGGCCGTAGCCCGAGCTGAGGCCCATGCAGCCCAGCCCGAGCGCCGAGACCTCGAGGCCGCTGTTGCCGAGCCTGCGCTTTTGCATAACCCACATCGTGGAGCGGGAACCTGTATGCGGCAAGTGCTTGTGCAGACGGCGGGCCGCAAACCCTGAATCCAGCTCAAAGCGGTCGAAGGATTTCCCGTGCCCCGGCGTCTATTTCATCAACGAAACACTGGAGCACTCGCCATGAAACGACCAATCGCAGCCGCTAGCCATATCGTCCTTGCGTCCGCGCTGCTGACAGCAGGGACACTTCCCGCGCTGGCCGCGCGGCCCGAGCCCTTCAAGCAGACGAACATCCATTTCGAGACCAACGCCACTGCCTGCGACATGGGTATTCAGATGAGCTTCGACACGGATGGGCTGACAGAAGGCGAGGTCGAAAGCCCCTACGACCAGCAGGTCTTCAGCTTCCGGGCGGTCGACGGCATGGAAACGACCAATGACCTGACCGAGATGTTCCAGGAGCGCGTGGAGCCGCCGATCAGCGATTTTCTGGCCGAGCTCGACTGCGAGGAGCCGGAGGGCGAACCGATCTCGCTGGCCGAACTGTTCGGCTCCTGGCCGGCAGGGCTTTACGAGTTCGAAGGCGAGAGCGGCGGCGTCGAATTCGAGACCTCAGCCCGGCTCACGCACAAGATTCCCGCCGGCCCGCGGATCACGGCGCCCGAGGACGGCGCGATAGTCGCCCACGATGCGCACCTGACGATCCGGTGGAAAAAGGTGACGAGCCCGCTGCTGCCGTCGCTCGGGCCGGTCGAGATCGTCGGTTACCACGTCGTGGTTGCCGACGTCACCAACGCGGTCCTGGCGCCCGGGAAAACCAAAACCGTGCTCGACGCCGACCTGGCCAATTCGGAAACCACGTTCCTGGTGCCCAGGCAGTACCTCGAGCCTAAGCGGATCTACGAGTTCGAGGTGCTGGCCACCGAGAAGGGCGGCAACCAGACGATCACCGAGGGCGGCGTGTTCTGCACGCAGCCGATCGCGGCCGCGGACTGCGAGGCGCCCTGAAAACCACGTCAGGATTCGCGAACCCCTCCATTTAGCCGCGGAAGTCGCCGTGGTTCCAGGCGGTACTCATCAGGCGGAGTGCTAGCGTCAATTCTGACGCGTAACGCGTTCCGCTCAAAAGGCCGCCATTACGGCGGCGGCGCGGCGATGCGGCTCACCATCGCCAATGGTTGCCCCTCGACCGCGGGCGGGGTGCCGACGATGTAGTTGACGACGCCCGCGAAAGGAGCGCGCACGTCGCCAATCCTGGCGCCGAAGGCATCATAGAGTTCGCCCAGCAGGCCACCTTCAGCGACCGCGTAACCGTCGCGGACCGCGGCGCGGAAGATGCCGGTCACGGGGCTGGTGATCACCTGGTAGTCCTCCAGCCACACTACGCCGGGGTTTGGTGCCGCCGTTCCTTCCAACATCCCGAGATGACGCATCAAGTTCAGGATGCCGTGCTCCGCGAGCGCAATCGAATGCTCATCGTTCAGGCCGAGCTGGCCGGTCTCGGTAGTCATTGCCGGGATGCCACGTGCCAGTGCGGTCTGATCGACGAACTTCGTCGCCGTGCCCTGAACGATGCGCGCGTCGTCGATCACGATGTGGTCGAGGCCGAAAGCCAGCGCCATGCCACGCGTGGCGGCGTCGAGGTGCGCGTCGCCGGTGACGGGCATGTAGACATATGGCCTCAGCGCCTCGTTGCCATCGCCGGCGTGCAGGTCGACCAGGAAATCCGCCTTCGCGATGACCTCGGTCGTGATGGCGTGAGCGATGCGTTCGCTCAGGGTGCCGTCCGCTCGCCCGGGGTAGACGCGATTAAGGTTCTTGCCGTCGGCAGGGCTCGTATAGAGAGTGCGGCCGTAGAACGACGGCGGGTTGGCGATGTGCACCAGGATGAGCGTGCCGCGCAGCTCGCGCGGATCGATCGTCTGGCGCAGTCGCTGCAGTGCAGTGATACCCGGGTATTCGTAGCCGTGCGTGCCGGCGATCAGCACCAATACCGGCCCATCCTGGGCGCCGCGCACCAGCGACACCGGAATGCGCGCGCCCGCGTCGTTCAAGGCAGGAACTTCGAGGTAGCCGGAAACCGCCTGCCCGGGAGTCGCGTTCAGCGGTCCGAGTTGCGGCACGTCGCGGGCGTGCGCAGCGCCCGAAATCGCCAGGAACGCCAGCACGATCTGCGGAACCAGACTCATGGACACCTCCCATGGCGAGAATGTCCCTGCCGCATTTATCGACTTCTATCGACTTCAGCGAACCAGCACACCGCACCCGTAGATGCCTGTGCCGTTCTGCAGTTTTCCGATCACGCAGGCCGTGCCATCACCTGAATCGATGCCAGTTGCTGCCACCTCGAAATGCAACAGCAAGTCGACATCCCGGTCTTTATCGACGTCGACGAGATGCGACTTGCCGTGCGCTTCAGTGCAGTCGCGCTGGGCCGGAGCTCCTGAGTCGCCAAAGCAGATTGTGGCCGTATTGACCTGATTCGCGTTGAATCCCGGGACCGAAAGTATGGCCACCGGAAAGACGCCCGATGATTTCACCTTCTTGACGCTTCCCTCGATTGGCCGGATGACGACCGTGACGGACCGGTATGCCTCAGTCGTGTAATCCGCCGAGTTGTTGGCAATGTTTCCGTCGGTGGACGTCGTGCTGATCGTTGCCTGAGTCACCAGCGTGCCTGCGACGGTCGGCACGACTGCCGCCGGCACGGTCGCCGTGCCACCAGCCGGCACGGTGCCGACGGGGCAGGATAGCGAGCCGGCCGCTGGCGCGTCGCAATCCTCAGTCTCCGAGTTGTTGTTCACGCCGACGTTGTTGGGAATCGTCAGGGTAAAGTCGGCCGGGCTGATCTGCGTATTGCCGGGATTGGTCGTCAACGCGAGGACGGTTCCACGCGGCAGGCCAGGCCCCAGGTCGTTCGCACCGCGAACATTGCAGGTCAGCGTGCTGCCGACCAGCAGCACTTCGCCGCTGAAGCTGCATGGCATGGTGACGCTGACATCCGCGGAGTCTTCGTTTGTCAGAGCAACCTCAGCGATGTCTACCCGCAGTTCGTAATCACCGTTGTCAGCCGGGAGCTCCAGCGCCACGCTGCCGATGCCGTAGGACGGTACATCGCCGGGGCCAAATGGGGACAGAACCCGACCGAGTCCGTCGTTCGTACCCCGCTCCGTCAGGTTGATGGGATTGTAATTACAGCTCACTGCGGCCTGGACGAAATTGTCGTGTTCGCCAAAGAAGTCGTCGTAGCAGTCCTGGTCGAATCCAAGGCTGCGCACGGTGTACATCTCACCGTTGCCGATATAGAAATCGTAGAGCGGTCCGCTGAAGCGCAACTCGCCGTTGCCGCAGCTCTGGTCGTCGTCATAGTCATGCATGACGTTGGTGTGATCCGTGCCACAGAGGATACTGGCGTCATCGTCGGTAGGTATGTCGTAGTCCGACAATCTGCGCCATGGATCGGGATCAGCATCCAAATTGAGCCACGAAAAACTCAGTTCACCGGCAAATCCCGGGGGATCGTGGTCCTGGTGCAGGTTCATGCTCTTCAGCGTGACCTGCATATGGTGCAGCGGCGGGTCGGGCGGGAACACCCAGCCGGCGATGAGTCGGCGCGAGTAGACGTCCTCGGGCAGGGCGCCGGAATTGGCAAGTGGCGCCGTGACGCGCAGCATCGTGTCAGTGTCGAGCGGCCTTTCACCGGAATTGGTGCAGATATCGGTGGCCGTCACCTGTTCGACTTTCAGTACCGGGCTTAGGTTGTTCCCGGTGCCCGGCAGCACCAGCCAGGTGAGCACCGCCTGGTCAGCGGGCCTGGGAGGCAGGCACACGTCGAAGGTGAAATCCTCGTCGATTGGTGTCGTATTGGTCGCACAGGAGTTGCCGTCGCCGACAGTCTCCAGCATCCCGCAGTTAAGAACATCCACGACGAAGCCGGCACGACCGTGTATGTAGAGGTCGGTCATGGTCACGGGCACCGGCGTAGCGCCGGTGGCGTACAACGGATACGAGGTCTGGCGCATCGTTGCAGTGGCCCGGGGCGGGTGAATCTCGGTTGGGTACTTGCCGTCTGTGGAGTGCCCGCAGTCGAAGATCCAGTGGCCCTCGGCCCAAAAACGATCGCCGATGCTAGCCCACATTGCCCTGGGGTAGAACGGATCGGCGCCGTCGCCGGATTTCTCACCAGGATATATGCCCGTCTCCCACTCGATCTCGAACGTCGCCATGCCAAAGTCGTCATTAACTTCGTTGCCGTTGCTGAGGATGTCCTCCTGACCCGGATCGACAATCAGCACCGTGTTCTGATCGTGGGTGTCGTGGGTGGTCGGGTAGTCCACCGTCGCGACCCGGCTCAGGACGACCAGACCGCTGACCTCGCGGAACTTGGGCTGAGCCGGCCTATTGGCCTGCACCCACACCCATCCTTCGTTGGATGCGTCACCGAAGAACGGTACCTGCGGCTCACCGAGCCACAGATTGACGTTAATCCGCAGGTCGTCACACGCCGGATTACCACCGTCGATGGGCTGAGCGGCCTGCGCCACGCCGCCCGCGGAAAGTGCGCTGATTGCGATGGCCGCAGAGGCGAACAGCATGCCGGCAATCCGGGATGCGATGCTGGGAATGTCGCTCAGGTTCATCATTCGTCTCCTGCCACCGAAAGGTTTACGCGGCAAAGCAAAATTGAATTGCGTGCAAGCGCGCTTACGGCAATCGCGCCTGTGTGCGACATGGCATGGAAGGCATCCAGTGCTTCCCCCCCTGTGTGACCCGTTTCTTCTGTTGTCAGACGGAGTTCACTTGGCGGACACCATAGTCCCCATTCGCCGCGGATGTCCAGTCAGGGTAGGAGCGTTATGTGCAATGCACAGCGACTGGGTGTCTCGGTCTCCGTGCATTGATGTTGGTTCTGGCACATGCTGGAATTGATCGAGGGGGCGGACTGACATGTCGAGAGTGCTGGCAGGCGTTGTTGCGGCGTTCAGCATGCAAGCGGCACCTCACGTCGCGGTTGCGCAGACGGAAATCGAAGAAGTTACGGTCACCCAGAAACGGCGACCGCGGCATGCGGCCCAGCCCGCCTTCGTGATCGACAGCGAAACCATCCGGGAAGTCACGCCGATCGCACTCACCGACATCTTTCGGCGCGTGCAATCCGTCGGCATACGCACCAACTCGCGAGGCGAGGCCGTGCTTCGGCTGCGGGGCTCCGAGGAGCGCCAGACCGGCCTCTTCCTGGACGGAGCGCCGCTGAGCGTGCCCTGGGACGGACGCGTGGACCTGAGCGCGCTGCCCGCCGGCATCGTCGATCGCGTGCGCGTCACGGCGAGCGCGGCGCCCATCGAATTCGGAACGAACACGGCGCTGGGGGTGGTCGAGATCCACACGCCATTCACGGTCGAGTCCGGATTATCGAGTTTCCAGGCCGAAGCTGGTAGCGATGAGTCCGGCGCCGTCAGCGCTGTCGGTGGATTGGACTCAGGGCGCGTGAACTGGCTGCTCGCCGGGAGCTATCGGACACTCGCCGGCGAGGATGTCGCGAGCCGTTCAGTCATTCCGTACGGCCCGGTGGTCAACGGTTACCGGGAGAATACGGACATCGAAACGGGCAGCGTATTTGCCGCGGCCTCGACCCAGCCGGAGTGGGGAGCGCTGCGAGTCTCGGTGCTGTCGATCGACGCCCGGCGGGGCATCGCCAACCAGGGAAATTTCAGCCCTGAGAGCGGTGAGGCCAGGTACTGGCGCTATCCGGATTGGCGCTTCAACCAGTTGACCCTGAACAGCCGGTCCGAGTTCGGGCCGGCGTTCACGTTGATGACGACGGCCTGGCTCCAGCATTTTGAGCAGACCATCGAGCAATACGTCGACGACAGCTACGAGACGATTGAAAGCACCGAAGAGGACGAAGATCGCACGGTGGGCGCCCGAGTCATCGGCGAGCGGTCATTCCAGGACCTCGACATACGACTATTCGGGAACGCGCAGGTCACGGAGCACCGGCAGGTTGATTCAGACCTCCTGGCCGGTACGCGTGGCCCGTTGGAGGAGTATCAGCAGAACATCTACAGCCTCGGTGTCGAGGTTGACACGATGCCGCGCAGCGAACTGCAATTGTCGGGTGCCATCGCCTACGACCTTGCGGCTACGCCCAAGACTGGCGGGCGCCCGGCACAGGAAGATCTTGACGCCTGGGCAGGAAACCTCGCAATGAGATGGTACTCCGGCGAGTACTGGCAAATCGCGGCCACCGTCGGTAGGCGTACGCGATTTCCGGCACTCCGTGAACTCTATGGCGAAGCGCTGGGTGCCTTTCTGCTGAATCCGGACTTGCAACCCGAAACCGCGACCTTGACCGATCTGACGTTTGAGCGAAACTGGCGCGACGGGGATGCGCGGTTCCGCGTGACTCCCTGGTTGCTGCAGATCGACGATACGCTGTCGCGACGCAGCATCACGATCGACGGCGTCCGCTATCGTCAACGCTACAACCTTGAGGGTTCGGATGGGCACGGACTGGAAGTTTCGCTCGATTGGCAGCTCAACGACCGCTTTGAAGTGCGCCTGAGCGGGACCTGGCAGGAGCTTACGGCGCGGAAGGAAGAAGACGGCACTCGACCGGTGCTGTATCAGCGCCCCGAACTCCAGGGTGCACTGGCTCTGGACTATTTCCTTGGCCGCGATTGGGACTTCTATTTTGAGGCGCAGTACATGGGTGTCGCCAAGGATGAGGATGAAAACGGCAATGTCGTCGACCTGCCAACGTCATGGCATATCGACGCGAGACTCTTCAAGACCCTGAACGTACGGGCGAACGGGAGATGGCGTGCGTACGCGGGCATCGACAATGTCACGAATGACATCGTATTGCCCCAGCTTGGACTTCCTCAGCCGGGACGAACATTTACGGCGGGTGTCGTGTTCGAGCGGCTGTGAGAGTCTAAGATAGTGGTGCTGGACGCGAGAGTAGCGCCGTCGGAGGACAACCCATGAAGAGAAGAGCCTTCTGTGCTTCCGCCGCGGTTGTAATCGGCGCCGCGGCATTCCCGTTCGGGCGTGCATTCACAGCAGTCTCGGCCGTCACCGCCGACGTTGCGGCGGTTACCGGCACCGGCAAGAAGATCCTGCTGCGCGCTGCAGACGTGGAGGACTTCCGCGCCGGCTTGCGCGGCAAGCTGCTGCTGCCGGAAGTTGCCGGATACGACGACGCGCGCAAGATTTTCAACGGCATGTTCGATCGCCGCCCCGCGATGATCGCCCGCTGCCTGGGCGCCGCGGATGTCGTGCGCGCGGTCCGATTCGCGGGCGCGCATGAGCTGCTCGTGGCCGTGCGCGGCGGTGGTCACAGTCTCTCCGGCCAATCCGTGTGCGACGACGGGCTCATGATCGACCTGTCCTTGATGCGCGGCGTACGCGTCGAGCCGACAGCACAGCTCGCGCGCGCCGCGGGCGGGGCGCTGCTCGGGGATCTCGATCGCGAGACGCTGCCATTCGGCCTTGTCACGACCACCGGCACGGTCTCGCATACCGGCGCCGGCGGCCTGACGCTGGGCGGCGGATTCGGGCGCCTGGCGCGTCGCTACGGCCTGACCTGCGACCAGGTGAAATCGGTCGATATCGTCACCGCGGACGGACAGCTGCGACAGGCCAGCGCCACCGAGAATCCCGATCTGTTTTGGGCCCTGCGCGGCGGGGGCGGCAACTTCGGCATCGCGACCTCGTTCGAGTACCGGCTGCATCCCTTCGACGGGCGCGCCGTCGGCGGTCACCTGGTGTATCCGTTCGAGCAGGCGAGACCGGCATTGCGTGGTTTCGCCGAGCTGTTCGATCGTGCTCCGGACGGGCTGTGGATCGAGCCGATCCTGACGACCATGCCGGGCGGGGGGCGAGCCCTGATTCTGGATGTCTGCATGTCGGACGGCCTGGAATCGGCGGACGCCGTCCTGGCGCCTTATCGGCGGCTCGGAAAACCAATCAAGGACACCGTCGGGCCGGTGCACTACGTGCAGTTGCAGACGCAGGACGACGAGCGCGCACGCATCGGCGGGCGCTACTACACGAAGTCGGGGTTCGTGGAACAGATCAGTGACGACCTCATCGACACGATGCTGGAAGTCATCGCCAGCGCCCCGGTGCCACGAGTGCGCCTGGCGATGCCGCCGAAAGGCGCCGCCGTCAACCGCATCGCGCCCGACGCCACGGCGTTCTGGCATCGCGCCCCTCTCTATAGCGTGTTGCTCCAGACGAGCGGCGACGAGGCCGCCGAAGATGCTGGAAACATGGCATGGGTCCGGTCGCAATGGCCGAAGCTGGAAAAATTAACCAGCGGCTTCTATGCGAACACGAACCTGTCGGAGATCCCAACGGCTCGGGTGGGCGAGGCCTATGGCGGGAACTACGAACGCCTGCTGGCGCTCAAGCGCCAGTACGACCCGACCAATCTGTTCCGGCTGAACGCGAACATCGACCCCAAGGGCTCGGCGCTGTCGGTGTAATCCGACAGACTTCCCCGCGCAGTGCTGCCCAATGCCACGGATGCCGCTCGCGCGGCGTTCGGGCACAACGAACATGAAACTCGGTGACTACAAGAACCTGAAATCCCAGGGCGGCAAGATCGGCTACATCCTGCTGTGGCTGCTGGGCATTCCGATTCCCATCCTGATCGGGATCTTTCTGCTGCGAGGCTGCACCTAGCGCACTTTTCACTACAATCCCGTAGTGCCGCAGGACCCCCACGTCAGCGAATACCACGACTCGATGGTCGCGTTCCTGGAGTGGATCTGGGGCCGCGACTTCATGGCGCCCGGCGGCGAGGGCAACGTCGACAAGCTGGTCGGCGGCATCGATCTCGTCGGCAGGCGGGTGCTCGACATCGGCTGCGGCATCGGCGGGCCGGCCTTCGTGCTGGCGCGCAAGTACGGCGCGTATGTCACCGGCATCGACCTGGAGCCGCAGCTCATCGAGCGCGCCACGCGTCGCGCGGCCGAGCTCGGGCTGTCGGGCCAGACGGAATTCCGCACGGTTACCCTCGGCCCGTTCCCATTCCTCGATCAGAGCTTCGACGTCGTCTTCACTTCCGGCGCACTGACGCAGACGGAAGACAAGGCCGGGATCGTCGCCGAGTGCTTGCGGGTGCTAAAGCCGGGCGGCGTCCTGACCTGCTATGACTGGCTGAAGAATGACGCGCCGATCAGCGACGAAATGCGTTACTTCTTCAAGATGGAAGGGCTGACCTACAACCTGATCACGCTCGACGATCTCGGCCGCTACCTCTGTGAGGGTGGTTTCAAGGACGTCACGTCGGAAGACGCCTCCGACTGGTACTGCCGTGAGTCGCGGCGCGAGTACGAGCGCATGCGGGGCGAGGGCAGGTCGCAGGTGGTCCAGATGATCGGCAAGGCGCAGGCCGATCACATGATCGAGGACTGGCGCTCGATGGTCGTCGTCTGCGAGAAGGGCGAGATGCGCCAGGGTTATACGCGAGGACGCAGACCCTGATTACTCGTCCGAAGTCCGCAGCGTTGCGCTCCAGCCCGCCTCGGAATCGCCGGTGACCCAAACCTGCCAGGGCCGGCAGCACACGGGACAGTCCTCGACATAGGACTGGTCGGAACCACCGCCTTCATCCACGACGAGTTCGACGTCCTCGCCGCAGTAGGGGCAATTCACCTCGATCATGCACAATCCTCACATGAGCAAGGGTTACGACGCCATCGTCATCGGCGGCGGCCACAACGGCCTGACCGCGGCGGCTTATCTCGGCAGGGCGGGCCTGAAGGTGCTCGTGCTGGAGCGGCGCGCCGTCCTCGGCGGCGCCGCCGTGACCGAGGAGTTCCATCCCGGCTATCGGAACTCCATCGCCTCCTACACCGTCAGCCTGTTGCGCCCGGAGGTCATCGAAGATCTGGAACTGAAGCGGCACGGCTATCAGCCGGTGGCGATGAAAGCCTATGTCAGCATCCTCCAGGACGGGCGCGCGCTGTTGATGACCGGCGACGAGGCCCATGACCGCGCCGCGGTCGGCCGCTTCTCGCCGCGCGACTACGACAACATGCAGCGCTTCCACGCCGCGGTGGACCGCGTCGGTGAGGTGATCCGCGCCCAGTGGCTGAAGCCGCCGCCCGCGCTCGGCGGCGGCATGATGGATCTCCTCACGCTGCTTCCCGCGGGACGCGCCTTCCGCGGACTCTCACTCGATGATCGCCATCTGCTCATGCAGCTCCTGACCGCGCCCGCCAACGAGATCGCCGAACGATGGTTCGAGAGCGAGCCGATGCGCAACATCACCGCCGGTCACTGCGTCTCCGGCAACTTCGCGAGCCTCGACGCGGCGGGCTCCGCGATTCCGTACTTCCATCACGCGCTCGGTGAGTTCGAGGGTGAGCGCGGCGCCTGGGGTCACGCCCGCGGCGGCATGGGCGCGATCACGCAGGCGATGGCGGCGTCCGGCCGCGCGCATGGCGTTGAACAGCGCACGAGCGCGGCGGTGGAGCGCATTCTGCTCGAGGACGGACGCGCGGTCGGCGTGCGGCTGGAAGGTGGCGAGGAGTTCCGCGCGCGCTACCTGCTTGCCAACACTGACCCGAAGCGGACCTTCCTAAAGTTCGTCGGGCGAGAGAACCTGCCGGCCGGCTTCGCCGACGGCATCGAGCGGCTGCGCATGGGCCACGCGACCGTGCGCATGAACCTCGCCTTGTCGGGGACGCCGGAGTTCGCGGGGCTGTCGGGCGCGGAGGCGGAGATCGCCCGCGGCGGTGCTATCACGATCTTCCCGACGCGGGAACAGATCGAGATCAACTACCGCGCCGCGCTTGGGGGACAGATCATCGACGAGCCTTACCTCGACATTCGCATTCCCTCGGCGATTGACGACACGCTCGCGCCGCCGGGGCACCACGTGATGAGCCTGATAGGCAAGTACTACCCGTACCGATTGGCTGATGGACAGAGCTGGGACGAGATCGGTTCGTCGGTTGCCGACCGCATACTGAAAAAGCTGGAAGGGTACCTTCCGAATCTGCGGCAACTCATCGTCGGCCAGCAGTTCCTGACGCCGCTCGACCTCGAGCAGGTGTTCGGCCTCACCGAGGGTGACATCTTTCACGGCCGCCACGACCTCGACCAGATCTTCGGGATGCGCCCGCATCCGCAGGCGGCGCAGTTCGCGACGCCGATTCCCGGCCTCTATCTCTGCGGCTCCGGCGCCCATCCCGGGGGCGCGGTCTCCGGCGCGCCGGGACGGAACGCCGCGATGCGGGTGATCAAGGACGTGAAGCGGGGGACGTGAGGGTCAATCGTCGACAGGCGGCTTCGGCTCGGCCGTGCCGGTCTTCTTTCGCTGCATGAGTCGACGGATTGGCCAGACAACCAGGCCGACGATCGTCGCCAGTACGGCGAGCACCACCGCGACGATCGAGGCGATCATGCCGAGTCCAGCACCGGGACCGACGTACGCCGCGGCGACGGGCGCATGGGCGGCCAGCAATCCGGCCAGGATCCGCGCGAATGCGGCGTGTTCAGGTTTCATGACAGGACTCCTTCAGCGACTGATCGAGGTACGTGTCCGGGTAGCGCGTGGCCTGGGCGATCTTGCCGATTGAGCCATCCCGCCATTCGTTGATCCAGGACCACACGACCGAACCGTCCGGCGCGATCTCGAATGCGTGCCCCTTCTGGGACTCGGAGATGAGCAGGTTTCCGTTCGCGAGCGACTGATGATCGCCCATCGTGTCGGTATAGAAATGCTGGCCTAGTCGCGCGCCGTAGGTCGTGACGTCGCCCGCCACGGAGTGGGGATCAAGCGCGAGGATGCGGCTGCCGCCGAAGCCAAGCTCGCCACTGCCGTCGCGTCGGTTGTCGAATATCGAGATTCTCCCGCTGGGCAGAAAGTCCGGATCATGCTGGCGCAGGAATGGGCCGGTGCGCGTCCATTTGACCTTCCGTGTATCCGGATCCACCACCATCAGCAGGTTGATGTTACGCAAGGAAAGCAGTAGGTCGCCCGTCTCGAACATGGGGAATGCCCCGGCGAGCTCTGCAGGGAGCACGTCCACATCGTTCAGGTGCATGAAGTCGCCGCTGAGCGGCACTGCCAGAGTGGAGTCGTGCGCGCCGTTGGCGAACAGCAGGCCCTCGAGTCGCGAGCGGTAGATCAAGTCAAGGATCGAGAACTCCGCGAGTACCCGGCCGTCCGGCGAGACCTGGGTGACGAATTCCTCGTCGAAGGGCGGCGGCACCTTTGCGTACCGGGCCACGGCCTGCTCGCGCCGCTTCCGGTCGGGAACCCAGAAAGACCCGTCGGAGTGCTGCGTGAATACATGGTGCGTCTGTCGCGGCAGCTTCCAGCGGACGTCGCCGCAGTAACCCATCCGGACCAGGCCGCCGTACTGAAATGTGAAGACGACGTCGCCGTCCGGCATCAGGAGCGCCCCGTGCAACTCCGTGTCCCAGTCCCGCGGCTGGCTCTCGAGGTGGGGCGATTCCGGCCAAATGGAGTTGTATGAAATCGGCCAGTCGTTCACGACATTGCCGCTTGTGTCGATGAGGCGGATGCCGGCGCTGCCGTCGAAGAAGCCGGTGATGAGCGTGAGGCCCTGAGTTGTGCGTCCCGGCACGTTGCGCGTCAAGCCGCCGCCGGGCAGGGGCGCCACGACGAGGTATTTCTCCGGCACGATGCCCAGGGTGTGTTTCGGGTAGCGGATCAGCTCGCGCGCGGCGAACCCGAGGTCCTGCAACTGGCGGTACGGAAAGAGCTTGTAGACGCCGATGGCCAGACCGCCGGCGAAGGCGAGCGCACACAGGCTTGTCATCCACCACGCGCGAAACAGTGATTCGCGGGAGACTTTCACGACGCGGGCCGTTCCCGCTCATAGCCGAGGGAGGTCGCGGTTTCTGCCGTGATCTTCCAGATCCGGTCGCTCTCTGCTGCGGAGAGCAGGGAGGCACTCCCAGGGCGACCTGAGATGTCAGGTAAATTCGCCACCAGTTCGTCTGCGCTTTCCTCGAGCTCGCAGTGCGTGGCGATGCGTCGCAGCGCGCGCGGCGCGTCACCGCAGACGTCCTCGTAGCGGACGAACTCGATGCGGGTGTGGAGTTCGCGCTGGCACTTCAGCCGACATCCGTGGGCATAGACCGAGTTCCACAGATAGGCATAGCCGGCGGCGTCCTCGCCCGCCTGCCAGGACTTGGCAATGCGACGAGCATTCATATGGTCCAGGTTGACGGGCACGCGCTGCGGACCGAATTCGAAGTGACCCGCGGCTCGCAGGTACTTCGGCACACGCGGGTCGGTCGCGGTGTACTCCGAGAAGAGGCGGTGCTGTCGCATCAACGACTCGACCTGCGAGACGGGATGCCGCACGGGTACCAGGAAGCGCGCGTCGGGCAGGAGATCCGCCAGGTATTCGATGCGCGTGATGTTGTAGTTGCCCTTGGAGACGTAGCGGGTGCCGACCCGCAGCATCAGCACCTTGCGCAGGTGCTCCAGAAAGAAATCGTCGAACGCGGGGTGGCGGTCCTCTGCCGTGAGTCGATGCAGGGCGTCAGGATCGTGGATGGCATCAAAGAAATGTGCCCAGAGCGGCTCTTCGAACGCCTCGGGACTGTCTCGCGTGATCTGAATGCGGTCCCGGTGCGGGCGTTCGATTGGCGGCCCGCTCGCCCCCATGCGCTCCTGCAGGCGGTTCCATGCGACCGGGATGAACAGGAAGGGGAAGTCGCTGTAACGGTGCGTCGCCACGTGCGGCAGTCGGGAGAGCAGGTTGAGCAGCAGCGTCGTGCCGGATCGTGCCACGCCTGCGATGAACACGGGGCGGTCTATGCGTATCGCGGCCAGCCGGTCGCGCAGCATGTCTGTCTCGATGTCGCCGAGAAGCTTCATCGCGCCGGGCATGGCGTGGGCGAAGCGCGTCATCAGGTAATCAGCGGATCGAAGGTTCAAGACGGCGTGCTCCACGTCGGGAAGAGAGCCAGCCGGCAGCGATGCTGCCCGCTGCGGCGCTCGCGAAGAAGACGAGTTCGAGGTCGTCGACATAAGGCCACCAGGGATTCGAGTCGAACACACGTGGCCGCACGACGACAGAGCCGACGTCTGCGCGCGCAGACAAGGGATGGGTCTCGAAGAGCATCAAGTCGTATCCCAGGCAACTGAGCCAGCCCGCGCAGAACGCACGCTTGTCGGCCAACTCTTCGCGATCGAGCGTCTGGCCGAGGAGATTCAGCGCGGTGTCGTCGTACGCGCGGCGGTCGAAACTCAGCCCGCCCTCCGGGGTCGGCTTCCATGCAGCAGATCCGGGCAGGTCCGCAACGGCCACTGCCGGCCGCACTTCCACGATGGGGACGCGGCGATCGTCTGCGTGCAACCAACCGGCAGCCAGGAAGAGGACGACGAGCGGCAGGAGGCCAGCAAGGACCGCGAGCGTATTGCGCGTGCCGAAGGTTCCCACCTGCCCGATAAGCGCGCGATAGTGTCGGAGGACATCATCCGGGTCCTCGCTGCGCAGCATCCCGGACGCGTGCGTGGGCATTGACCGCCAGAAATCCCGGCTGCGCGCGCGCGGCAGGATCCTGCGCCATACATAGTAGAAGCCCACACCGGCCCCGATGCCCGCCAATACGTTCCACATGAGGTGTAGAGTATTCAGTCCACCCCAGCTTGGATGACACCCCGCCGACGCGCCTTGCTGTAAGAGCACGCTTACGCAAGGTGGCTGCAAAACGCCGAACCAACGCCAAGATGCAATATGTTCACCCCCACGGCAGGAGGCCAAGCATGACCCGGTTCGCCAAGGACCCCGCAGCCCTCGCATAGCTCACCCCCGAACAGCACCGGGTGACGCAGCTCTGCGGCACCTAGCCGCCGGCTCGGGTGCGCTATTGCACAACAAGGAGCCGGGCATCTACGTCGACGTCGTGTCTGGCGAGCCGTCGGATGAAGGTCACGGAATGATCCGGACCGAGGTGCGCTCCGCGCAGGGTCGCCGTGTCCGGAGAGGGTGGGACACAGCCCGTCTGGGGACGCGACGGGAAGACGCTTTACTTCGTCGACCTCGAGGGCCGGCTGCAAAGCGTGGCGGTGAGCTGGGCGAGCGACGGTACGCCTTCTTTCGGATTGCCGACCCGGGCCGGGACGCCGCGCATCGGCTTCGGGCACTGGGGAACGCAGTACGACGTTTCCGCAGACGGCAGAAACCTCTACGTCATGCAGCCCCATGAAGCCCCGCCAACGCGGGAAATTCAGGTCGTGATCGGGTGGCGAGCGCTTTTCGACTGAGGGTGACGCCGATCAGCCTGCTGCCCGCTGCATCAGTAACGGGCTGCTGATGCTGCGACAGGTCGCCTGCTCGAAGATCCTGCCGGCCGCAAAGTGAGGACTCATCCCGCCAGCCAACGGAGCGTAGTCGTGTCAGAGAGAAGCTGTCAGCGGAACGTCGATTGCGCGATCGCGCGGGTGCAGGTGCGCCAGGAACTGTTCTGTCGCCCCGCGCCAGGAGAACTTGTGGGCGTGCGCCTCTGCGTCTTCGCGCTTGAGCTCGAGTGCGGCGAGGCAGGCCGCGCGCAGGTCCTCGTGCATTGCGCCCGCCTTTGAGTCACCGAGCACATCCAGCGGGCCCGTGACCGGATAGGCCGCAACCGGCAACCCGCAGGCCATCGCCTCCAGCAGCACCAGCCCGAAGGTATCCGTCCTGCTCGGGAACACGAACACGTCCGCGGAGGCATACACCTCTGAAAGCTCCCACTGGTTCAGGACGCCGAGATAGTTCACTTCAGGGTAGCGCGCCCGGATGCCGGCGAGCGCGGGGCCCGCGCCCGCGACCCACTTGGAGCCGGGCAAGTCGAGCGCGAGAAACGCCTCGATGTTCTTTTCCACGGCCACGCGGCCGACGTACAGGAAGATCGGCGGCTCGGTGTCGAGGCGATTGCACTTGCGCGACTTGAAGATGTCGAGGTCGACACCCCGCGACCACAGGACGACGTTGGTGAACCCGTTGGCTTCGAGGTCCCTCTTTACGACGACAGTCGGCGCCATTACAGCCATTGACGGCCCGTGGAACCAGCGCAGGAACGCGTACGTCCACGACAGCGGCATGCCAACACGCGCGTGGACGTATTCCGGGAAGCGCGTGTGGTACGCCGTAGTGAATGGGATGTCGTGCTTCATCGCAAACTGCCTCGCTGCGAGTCCCAGCGGGCCTTCGGTCGCGATATGAATGGCGTCAGGATCGAGTTCGGCGAGGCGTTGCCTGACCTTTCCCCCGGGGAAGAGTGACAGGCGGATATCCGGGTAGGTCGGGCAGGGAAGCGTCCGGAATTCCAGCGGTGTGATCATCTGCACCGTGTGGCCCAGCAGCTGCAGTTCACGCGCGGTGTTCTTGAGCGTGCGCACCACGCCGTTGACCTGCGGCTCCCAGGCGTCGGTCACCAGTGCGATCTTCATGCGGCCACCGCCTCGCGCGCCGGCAGTTCGTCGACGGTCCGGCCCAGGTTCATCGGTGCCGTCAGCCGGCCGCGCCAGTGGATCAGCTGGAGTTTCCCGTCCTGGGTCTCGGCGAGCGCGGTCAGGCTCTCGACCCAGTCGCCGTCGTTGCAGTAGAGGATGCCGTCGATCTCGCGCACCTCCGCCTTGTGGATGTGGCCGCAGACCACGCCGTCGCAGCCGCGCCGGCGTGCCTCGCGGGTCATGACCTGCTCGAAATCGGAGATGAAGTTCACCGCGTTCTTGACCTGGTGCTTGATGTACTGCGAGATCGACCAGTACGGCATGCCGAGCCGCTGACGGATCGCGTTTAGCCAGCGGTTGAGCTTGAGCAGCAGCCGGTACATGCGGTCTCCGAGGTGGGCGAGCCAGCGCGCGTGCTTGATAACGCCGTCGAACAGATCGCCATGCACGACCCACAACCGCTTGCCGTCCGCTGTCACATGGATCGCGTCCTCCGCCACGGTGATGCCGCCCATCTGCAGCCCCACGAACTGCCGCAGGTGCTCGTCGTGATTGCCCGGGATGTAGATGACCTTCGTGCCCTTGCGCGCGGCACGGAGCACCTTCTGAACGACGTCGTTATGCGCCTGCGGCCAGTACCAGCCCTTCCTGAGCTGCCAGCCATCCAGGATGTCGCCGACCAGGTAGAGCGTGTCGGCGGTGTTCGCGCGCAGGAAATCGAGCAGGTAGTACGCCTGGCAGCCCGGCGTTCCGAGGTGGATGTCGGACAGCCAGATCGTCCGGTAGTGGTGTCGCTCGTCGACTGAAGCCAGCATATGACTTCCTGCAGGCGGTTGACCCGCACGCAGTAAGCCACCGGCATATGAACGCCTGATTACAAACTAGAAAATATTTGAGACGTGGCGCGCAAACGGCTGAATATGTTCAGAACGTCGCCTTACTTCCTGCGCGCCGCGTAGTACGCCGCGATACCGGGATGGTTCTGGACCCGCTCCAGGTGCGTCGCCAGGAGAGGCGCGTGCCGGTCCACGAGTTCGACGGGAATGTGATCGAGCGCCCCGGATTTGAGCCAGCGCACCCACAGGAAGCACTTGAGGTCGGCGACGGTCAGCCGTCGCTCCACGAACCACTCGCCGCCACCCAGCTTCAGCCGGGCGTCGAGCTGTTGCAGGAAGCGCGGGATGTGGCCGGTCGCCAGCGCTTCGCGCGCCTTTTTCTTGGCCTCGCCTTCGAGCGCGATGGTCTGGCCGATTCGGGTGGAGATGTCCTCGACCGCGTCCATCACCTCGTCCACCCGCGCCGCCTGCCAGTCGTCCTTCGGGTAGAGGCCGGCCAGCTTGCCGATATAACGGTTTATCGTGTTCGACTGCGCGATCACCTGGCCGTCCACTTCCAGCACCGGCAGGGCCTGGAACGGCATCGAGTCGCGCACTCCCGGCCAGTCCTTGCGGACGATGCGCCGGTCCTCGAAGGCAATGCCGGCAAGGTGCATCGCGAGGCGCGGAACCTCGCCGCGGCTGCTGTCGAAGTCGAAGTAGGTCAGGACGATTTTTGGCATGGCGGAATGATAGCGCGTCCTGCGTGACTAATCGCAGGGGACCTCGCGCGAGGAAACGTGGTTGAGCGCGATGACCCATCGATCGCCGCGCTTGCGCATCAACCGCGTGTTGATGCCGTCCTGCGGGTTCTGCGGCCGATCGAGCTGATACCGGCTGATGAGCTGCGCGGTATCCGGCGCCAGCATCTCGATCTTGATATCAAAAAAGTGCAGGCGACCGCGGGTCGCCTCCGAGGCGCCGTAGTCGCGGATGTAGTGATCGAGCGTGCCCTGCCAGTCCTTCTGGAACTGGCCGCGTGAGACGAAGATCACGTCGGGGTTCGCGAAACCCTCCATGTAGCCGCGGAAATCGCCGCGGTTCCAGGCGGACTCCATGCGGGAGATGAGGGCCAGGATCGCTTCCTTCTCGGCCTCGGCGTTGTCCGCGTATGCGCGGGAGGGGTTTGAGATTAAGACCGCGCAAGTTGCCGCCACCAGGAGCCAGTGCAAATTCATGGGCTATGACTTCCCGCCGGATTGAATGCACGCAGGATACGACGCCGCCCGCGAATCCGCGCTATTCGCGTCCTCACAGCTGCAAACCCCCTTGCTCCTCATGTAGGCGGCGCAGCTGCGCACCGAGCGCCTCGACATTCGCCTCGGTCCCTTCCAGCGTCGCCTGCCGCTTCGCAGGCAACCAGCGTCGCGCTTCGCTGCGCAGCCAGTCGCTCTGCGCTCGCCACTGCGCCGCCTCGCGCTTGCTGACTTCTAGCAACGTCTCGCGCTCCTCGCGCTGCGGCAGTCCGTAGCCGGTATCCGGCAGCAGCGCCGCCGGGCGGGCGAGGAGGCCTTCGAGTCGCAGGATATTCTGCAGCGCGACGAGTGCCTTCGCGCCCTCTGCCGGCCGGGCCGCTGCGCGGCCGAAGAAGTGTCGCTTGATCTCGTTGCGCGCCTGCAGTTCCTGCCGGCGTAACGCCGCCTGCTCGAGCAAGAGGAGCGCGGCGCTGGCCCTCAAGTCCGCGCGCGGGAGCCAGGGTGCGCGCTCGTCCGGCGGCAATTCCAGCCAGTCCCGCACCCGCACCTGCGGCAGCGCGAGCGCCTCCCGCGCCACGTCGAACATCGCCTGGTAATGCGCGCTCAAGGCCTCGAAGTAGTAGCCGAGGCGCAGGGCCTCGTCGCGATCGTCCAGCACCGCGGTGCCGGCGATCCCGGCACGCTCCAGGCGCCGCAGCAGGCCGGTGGGCGTGATGCTGGAGAGGTCCTCTTCCGCGAGTCGCGGCACTCCGTCGTGCAGCAGCTTGAAAGTCTCCACGGCGCAGTTGTTGCTGAGGAAGTAGTAGCGGCCGTCGTAGCTCCAGTGCAGCCGCGCGGCGCGCTCCAGCAGCCCGGCGATCTCAGGCGGGTTGAGCTGCAGGGGAATCGACTGCAGGCCGCGCAGCTCGACCTTGGTGTACTCCTCGATTACCTGCTCGAGCGGCAGCACGTACAGGCGCGAGGGGTAGGAGCCCGTGAGCCCGCGCCAAGAGGAGATCTGCACGTCGCCGATGAACGCGCGGAACGAGAGCACCTGGTGGTACTGCAGGTCGAAGCGGCAATCGGGCCCGCGCGCGCGGCCCGGCGCGCAGATCACGAGGCGCAGCATGCTGTGGCCCCAGCGGCTCATCGGCCGCTCGTTACCTTCGGCCAGCAGGAACTCGACCGCATAGACGCGTTCGGGATCGATCTGCAGCATGGGCGGCAGGCTCGCGTCAGTGCCGACCTGCATGACCACGAGGTCGGGTGCGCAGTCGGCCTGAGGCGGCGCGCTGCCGAAGTGCGCGGCGAAATAGTCGTACAAGTCTGGCCGGCGGCAGGCGTAAGCCGGATCCAGCAGGAAGTATTCGAGATTGACGGCTACGAACTCGACCGGGCTCATCAACTCGTAGCGGTCCGGGCTGCGATCACGGAAGGCATTGTCCGAAGTGCGCGCGCCAATGCGCATCGGGCGGACCTGCCAGCCGGCCAGGTCCAGCAGGCGCGGGTCGCGCGAGAGTCCGCCCTGTGGAGTGCGGTCGTAGAAGTGCGCGAGTTCGTGGATGACGGCTGCGAGCGCCAAGTCGGGCGCACCTGTCATCCAGGCATCGAGCAGCGCGCGGTTCAGCAGCAGCCGGTCTGCTTTCGCGCGGCCGTGGATCTGCGCCGGCAGGTCGTCACGCCATTCGACTTCGATGCGCTGGTATAACGCAGCCGTCCAAGTGGTCGGCAGGCGTTCGGTGGCGTCAGCGAGTAGTTGCCTCGAGGCCTCGATCTGAGCTGGAGTCAGTGAGCCGTCGACCGGCTCCAGTTGCAGTGCCGCCTGCGCCGATCCGCTGGAGACCAGCAGACACAGCGCCGGCCACCAACGACTCACAACGCCAGGATGGCCTGCGCGAGCTGCATGTCGGTGGCGGTTTTCGCGACCGCGTTCCGCTCACGCAGATGCCGCAGCGCCGCCTCGAGCTGGGCGCCGCGAATGCGTCCGTCACTCGCGACGAAACTGGCGGCGTCATCGCGAGCCTGCAGCACCAGCTTGTCGTCGGGCGACGTGGTCTTGGACGAGGCCGACGTACCGTCGGAGGCGGAGGAAGCCGACGTGCCCGCGAAACTCGCAGCGAAGGCGGGGGTGATAGAAAAGGCGAACAGGGCAAGGGTCACGGGGAGGCGGGTCATTGGGAACCTTTTATGGGGCTTGGATGCTCGAGCGGCAAGACTACCACTAGTCCCTCAAGCGCTTCAGACCGGTGGCGCGCGCTTGTGAATCCGGCGACTAGCCGCGAGGTGCCTTGACCGGCTCCTGGGCGGCGCACATGCCGCCGATGATCTGCCATCTGTCGCCGGTCTTCAGCCAGGTATGCGTAAACTTTCGCCAGAGGTCCACGCCACTGCGGGTTCCGTCGCGGACAGTTTCTAGTGTGCCGCCTTGGACCCGGTGAGAAGCGTAGATCCACTCTGGGGACGCATGAGCAGGTTCCGGAACTCCCACTGGGACTGTTCAGTCAGGTCCTTGAGAAATGCAACCTCACCGCCGGCCTGAACAGCGGCAGCCGCTCCCTGCTCGTACAACACGCGATTTCCAGCGATGGCCGGGAGTTTGTCGCCAGGCACGACAATTCCGATGACGTTCAGCGGGTCCAACGCTGAAACAGAAATGCGATCTGCGGTCTCTTCCCGCGAAACGCTCCGCAGCAAGTCTGCAGCTTCCGCCAGCGCAAACTGCTCGCCCGCAAACCCGCTGACGAATCGCCCGCCGCGAATTTCCCCGCGCGCCTCCATGCGCCGGTACACATAGAACAATTCCCGCCACGGTGGCAGCCCGCTCTCGCGCTCGAGCAGCTTCCGGAACACGACGCCATAACGCCTGAGCAACACGCGCGCGACGTGATCGACCGATGGCGCGCCAAGCGAGTCAGCCGCGCCGGCTGCCGCGACGACCCGCCTTGGCAAGCTCCACCGTCCCGCATCCTCCAGGCTCAGGAACGGCCGCCGATATTGCCGCAATTTCTCCCGCCTCCTTTTCGACGTGATCAGCGCACGCACGCCCGCGAACGAATCCGATGTCACGCGCCCACGGCTGACGAGCTCACCGAGCCCAGTCTCGACATCGCTCTTCAACTGCCCAGTGTCGTGTACCAGGTCGTCGAAGAACGACGCCCCATGCTGCCGCAGGCTCTCCAGTATCTTTACCGCCCGCGCCGACAATCCCTCGACCGACTCTGGCGTCTCGCTGCAGCGTTGCCAGTGCGCCAGCGCCTCCCGCCCGACCAGCATGATCGGCGTCGACTTCACCGGTCCGGCCGCAGACGCGTCGGCACCGGGGTCAACGGGCCGCAGCCACGCGATCTTCCCAGCCGCGCAGAGCTTGTCGAGATCGGTCGGCAGGTAGTTCTTGACGCGCAGCGGCAGGATGTCGCGCTCCCAGGCGCCGGCCGGCACGGCGAAGCCTTCCAGCTCCTGCAGCACGGCGAGCAGACCGGCTTCACCCTCGCGACGGTCGTCGCGCCCCTCCATCGCCACGCGCTGCCAGCGGAACAGGAAGCGCATGAACTGCGCGGGCGGCACGGCCTGGATTTCGTTGCGCTTGCGGTCGCGGGTGTAGCGGTGGATGCGGATGAGGAGCCGCCGCTCGCACCACTCCTCGACGTTTCCGCGGAAACGTCCGCGCATGACGGAGCCCTGCGATTCCAGCATCATCAGCCCGGCGCGGATCTGCGAGGCCGGCAAGTCGAGCACGACGCCGAGCGCCGACTCCGTAATCGGCCCGACGAGCTCCAGCCGGCTGCGCAGGATCTCCGCCAGTGCTTCCAGCTCTCCGGCCTTGGCCCGCTCGAACTCCCCCGACCGCTCGACGGCGACCCAGAGCCCATCGTGGTACACGACGCGCCGCTCCTCGCGCAGTTTCGCAAGCTGTGTCTTCCACGGCTCGATCTCGGGCGCGCCCAGGAAGCCGTGCACGACGAGTGCGTCGTGCAGCTCGTCATGCGATCCGACCTCGGGCCAGGCCTCGGTCTTCACGCGCTCGATGGCCGCGGGATCGAGCCGGCCGAGGTCGGCGGCGTCCTTCGGGTCGAGCAGACGGTCAGTGGAGATAGAGCGGGTGCGCCGCCCCTCCGCATCGCCGTCGTCGAGGAAGGCGTAGGGCCGCGCGCCGAGCACGGCGTGAGAGAGCGGCGAGGGCGCGGAGAGATCGAGGCAGTGCACCTGCACCGCGCCGTCCTCGATCCGCTTCAACAGCGCGAGGAAGCCGTCCACGTCCATGAACTCGCGCAGGCAGTCGTGGATCGTCTGCTTCACGAGCGGGTGGTCGGGCACCTCGCGCTTGCCGGTCAGGTTCTCCGCGCAGGCGAGCTGGTCGGGGAACACGACGGCCAGCAGGTCTTCGGAGTCCGCGCGCTGGAACGGCGCGGGCATGCGCTTGCCGTTGCGGTTGCGGACCAGGGCGAGCGCGATGCCGGCGTCCCAGCGCCAGCGCGTGCCGAACATTGGCGCGTCGAGCAGCGCCTGCACCAGCACCTCCTCGGCGGTCGCGGACTTGAGGAAGCCTTTCACGTCCTCGAGCGGGAAGCTGTGCGTCGGCCCGAGCGAGAGCACGATGCTGTCTTCGAGCGCCGAGGCCTGCAGCTCGAAGTTGAACTGGCGGCAGAAGCGCTTGCGCAACGCCAGCCCCCAGGCCCGGTTGACGCGAGAGCCGTAGGTTGAGTGGATGACGAGGTGGGTGTCGCCCACGTCGTCGAAGAAGCGCTCGAACACGATGGTGTCGAGCGTCGGCAGCGTGCCGAGCGCCGCCTGGCCGGCAGCGAGGTACTGGGCGAGCTGAGGGGCCGCAACGGCATCGAGCCGCTGCTCGTCGCGCAGCCACTGTTCGAGCGCTTCCGGCCCGCCATCGGCGAGCCGACCGAGCGCGGACTCACGCAGCCGCGAGACGGCCGCGGCTCGTCGCTGCGCGCCGGCGCTTCGCCGAACCAGAACGGAATCGTCGGCGACATGCCGCGGGCATCCTCGACGAACACCTTGTTTACCGCGACCTTCTGCACCCGGTATGAAGTGTTGCCTAGCTGGAAGATGTCGCCGGGCATGCTCTCGAACGCGAAGTCCTCGCCGATCGAGCCGATGCGCAGGCCCTCCGGGTTCAGCACGACGTCGTAGTCGAACTGGTCCGGAATCACGCCGGCATTGGTGACCGCCGTGAGCTTCGCGCCGCGCCGCGCGCGCAGGCGCGCATTCACCGTGTCGTAGTGCAGGTAGGCCGAGCGTCGGCCGCGCCGGGTCGAGTAGCCCTCGGCGAGCATCTGCAGGACCTGCTCGAACTCCTCGGCGGTGAGGTCCGCGTAGGGCTGCGCGCGACGGATGGCCGCGAACAGCTCCTCCACGCCCCATTCGCGGCAGGCGGCTTCCGCGACGATCTGCTGCGAGAGCACGTCGAGCGGCTTGGCCGGTGCGCGAATCCGATCCAGCTCACCGCGTCGCACGCTATCCAATAGCGCCGTGCACTCGACGAGGTCGTCGAGCGAGAGCGGGAACAGCCTCCCCTTCGGGATCGCGCCGACCGCATGCCCCGCGCGGCCGACGCGCTGGAGCAGCGCCGAGATCAGCCGCGTCGTGCCCATCTGGCAGACGAGGTCGATGTCGCCGATGTCGATGCCGAGTTCGAGCGAGGAAGTGGCGATGAGGGCCTTGAGCTCACCGGCCTTCAGGCGCGTCTCCGCGCTGAGTCGGTGTTCCTTCGAGAGGCTGCCGTGATGGCAGGCGACGTGCTCCGCACCGATGCGCTCGGCAAGGTGGCGCGTGGCGCGTTCGGCCAGGCGACGGTTGTTGACGAAGATGAGCGTCGTACGGTGCTGCGTGATCAGTTCCGCGAGCCGGTCGTAAAGTTCGTCCCAGACTTCGTTCGCCATGATCGCCTCGAGCGGCGATCGCGGTAGTTCCAGTGCGAGATCGCGCTCACGCACGTGGCCGGTGTCCACGATCTCGACGTCGGCATCTCGGTTGCCGACCAGGAAGCGTGCCATCGCCTCGAGCGGTTTTACCGTCGCTGAGAGGCCGACGCGCACCGGCGACTTGGTGCAGAGGGCATCGAGCCGCTCCAGCGAGAGCATCAGGTGCGAGCCGCGCTTGCTGCCCGCGACCGCGTGCAATTCGTCCACGATCACGCTGCGGACGCTCTTCAGCATCGCGCGGCCGGAATCCGAGGTCAGCAGGATGAAGAGCGACTCGGGGGTCGTCACCAGAATGTGCGGCGGCGTCTTGCGCATTCGATTGCGCTCGAAGGCCGGGGTGTCGCCGGTCCGGACCGCGTCACGGATCGCGACGTCATCGTGGCCGAGTTCCAGGAGCTGGTCGCGGATGCCGGCGAGCGGTTGCTGCAGATTCCTCTGGATGTCGTTCGACAGCGCCTTCAGCGGCGACACATATAAGACGTGTACCTCGTCGGAGAGGCCCTTCGAGAGTCCCTCGACCACCAGGTCGTTGATCGCGGAGAGAAAGGCGGCGAGCGTCTTGCCCGAGCCGGTCGGCGCGGCGATCAGCGCGTGGCGGTGCTGGGACGTGACGGCCCAGGCGCGGGACTGCGCTTCCGTGGGTTCAGGGAAACGGCTGCGAAACCACTCCGCAACGGCGGGGTGGAAGCTCGAGAGGGCGTCCGGGGGCATGAGAGGATTGTTGCACGCGGGGGTGGCTCATCGGGTGAGCCTGGTGTCGCCGGCCGGCCATGGGATGCCCCCTGGACGTCGAAAGAAGGCGTCCCCAGTCGACTATCTTGTGAAGCAGCAAGAACTGGAGATCGACATGCCCCGAGATAAGCCCCAATCGCAAGCCCGAAAAGGTCCGTCGACGACCCGCATTGGCGGGGTCGCCCGCAAGGTCGTGTCCCCGGCGGCGTGGCGCCGCGCCCGGGCGGCAATGACCGCCCGCGAAAAGAGGCACATGCGGGCGGGAGACGCCCTTGCCGCCGCCCGGCGGCGCTTGCCGTGGATGAGAATCGAGAAGCCTTACAAGTTTGAGGGCACGCGCGGACGCGTCGGGCTCGTCGACCTGTTTGAGGGCCGGACCCAGCTCGTCCTTTACCATTTCATGTTCGGGCCAAAAGTCGAAGGCTGGCCGGACAAGGGCTGCGTCGGTTGCTCGTTCGTGTCCGACCAGATCAGCCACCTCGATCACATTCATGCGCGCGACATCACTTTCGCGATGGCGTCGGCGGTGCCCATCGCAGACATCGCGCGCCTGCGCGAGCGCTGGGGCTGGAAGCGCTGGCCGTGGTACTCGGCGAGCGCGCAGTTCAACCGTGACCTCGACGTCTCGGACGAAAGCGGCAACAGCTTCGGCCTGAACGTTTTCTATCGCGACGGGGCGGATGTATACCGTACGCACTTCGTCGCGCGCCGCGGCCTCGAGGCGTTCGGCACGGCCTGGTCGTTCTACGACGTCGTGCCGCTCGGCCGTCAGGAGACCTGGCAGGACGCCCCGGCGGGCTCGCCACAGGGCGCGCCCTACGCGTGGTGGCGGCGGCACGGCGAGTACGACGCCGATGCCGTCGGCGCGGGTAGCTGAGCGATGTGCCCTGCCTGCCTCGTGTCGGCCGCGCTGATTGCTGGATGCGTTACTGCGGGCGGCGGCACGGTGGCGTTGATCACACGGCGGATGCTGCGGCGGCGACGCCGCAGCTCGGGACGCAAAACACGCCTCTGACCGCCTGGACGGAGCCGGCTGCTCTACCTCGGTTGCAAATTCCGCGGACGGCACCATCATTGCAGGCACCATGGACAAGTTCACCAAGGATCCCGCCGCCCTCGCGCGGCTAACCCCCGAGCAGCACCGGGTGACCCAGCAGTGCGGCACCGAAATGCCCGGTACCGGCGCCCTGCTGCACAACAAGGAGCCGGGCATCTACGTAGACGTCGTTTCCGGCGAGCCACTGTTCGCCTCGACCGACAAGTACGATTCCGGGTCCGGCTGGCCGAGCTTCACGAAACCGATCGAGTCCGCAAACGTCCAGGAGCTGTCGGACGGGTCGCAGGGCATGGCCCGGGTCGAGGTGCGCTCGGCGCACGGCGACAGCCATCTGGGTCACGTGTTCACGGACGGGCCGCGCGACCGCGGCGGCCTGCGCTATTGCATCAACTCGGCGTCCCTGCGATTCGTTCATCGGGACGAGATGGAGAAAGAGGGTTACGGGGCGTATCTGAACCAGGTAGGAGACAGGTCATGAGCGAGGAACGTGCGGTACTGGCAGGCGGCTGCTTCTGGGGCGTGCAGGATCTCTTTCGCAAGTACCCGGGCGTGGTCTCGTCGCGCGTCGGCTACACGGGCGGCAACACGCCGAATGCGACGTACCGCAATCACGGCTACCACGCCGAGGCGGTCGAGATCCTGTTTGATCCCGCGAAGATCAGCTTCCGGCAGATCCTGGAGTTCTTCTTCCAGATCCACGATCCCACGACCCGCAATCGCCAGGGCAACGACGTCGGCACCAGCTACCGGTCGGCTATCTACTACACGACCGACGAGCAGCGGCGCGTCGCCGAGGACACGATCGCAGACGTGGATGCCTCTGGACTCTGGCCCGGCAAGGCCGCCACCGAAGTTGCGGCGGCCGGGGATTTCTGGGAAGCCGAGCCGGAGCACCAGGACTACCTGCTGGGCAATCCGGGCGGATATACCTGCCATTTCGTGCGTGCTGACTGGACGCTGCCGAAGCGCAAACAAAGCCAGGCAGGATGAAGAGTCCGCTTAATCTCGAACTGGAGGCGGTCAGCCGCGCACTGCAAAAAGTCCACAAGGAGATCCTCGAGGCGGAGGGCGCGCATCTGCCCGGACGGTCGGCACTCACACTGCTCGACCGCCTGCTCAACGCTCCAGAGTGGGCCTGGCTGCGAGCGCTTTCGCATCTCATCGCCGAACTCGACGATACCCTTGCCCAGGACGAGGACGTGACGCCCAGCAGCGCCGCGAATGCCGCGGGCCGTGTGCGCGCCCTCGTTTTCGGTCTCGGCGAACCGCGCGACGAGGCTTTCCTGAATCGCTATCGCCCGCTGCTTCAGGCAAGTGCAGCGCTTGCGAGCGCGCATGGCGAACTGAAGCGCCTGGTGGACCAGCTCGCTGGAAATTAGGAATCAGGTAACGGAACCGGACGCGTGGCGCGCCGGCTCGACCACAGCAGGTGTCCGAGTCCGATCCACAGGATCGCGACAGCCACCCACTGCCAGAACGCGAAGCTCAGCCACGGCGAGACGCCCATCTCGCGCCAGCGGTGGTCAACCCAGCCCAAGTCGCGCTGGTCAAAGTAAATCACGACCTGCGTGATGAAAATCAACGCCAGCGGTGCGGCAACCACCAGCGCGCCGGCCTTGCCGAGCTTCAGGCGCTGCCAGTAGAGCCCGAGCACGCCGGTATAGAGCCCGGCAAACGCGCCGACCGCGAGCGCCTCATGGCCGTTGTTCACGAGCGAGGAGAAACGCACGAACATCAGTCGCTCGACGCCGACGGCCATGCCGAACAGTATGCCCACGCGGAGGGCGATGATGGGCCAGCGCCGCTCGCCGACGGTCTCCCGCAGGCAGGAGACGACCGGCCACAGCGCGAGCATCGAGAAACCGAGCGCCACCGAGAACCACTGACCACCCTCGGGGTTGTGCTTGCGGGAGGCGAGCTCGGAGACGACCCGGTACATCCAGTCGTACGGTGGGTCCGGGAAATTCTGCGCCGCCAGCAGTACGCCCGCGGCGAATACTGCGACCGCGAGTGCGAACGCCCAGACCGCGATCATCCATCGCGCGTCCTGATGAATCGGCTCTTTCATCGTGCTGCGAAGTGTAATATGCGCACCCACCGCTGACCGACCTCCCAGGGAGTGCACACCATGAGCCTGAATCGCCGGGACTTCGTTGCAACCATGGGCCTTTCACTGGTCGGCAGCGCAGTCTCCCGCGCTGCCGCCGCGAACGAGGCCGCCGCTATCCCCGCCGTCGACGGCAATTCCGACTGGGCCGCGGTGCGGGCGCAGTTCGACCTTGCACCGGACTGGATGCACTTCGCGCAGTTCTACATCGTTTCACACCCGAAACCGGTGCGCGAGGCAATCGAGCGCTTCCGCGACCAGCTCGACAAGCACCCGTTCACGACCGTCGAGCACGGCATGGGCTTCGATGCGTTCCTGGGGGAGGACACGCGGGATGAGCCCTTGCCTGACCGTGTGCAGCGCGCGGCCGCGAACTATGTCGGTGGAAAGATGCAGGAGATCGCGCTCACCGACAGCACGACTCAGGGGCTCGCGCTCATCTATCAGGGTCTCACTCTCAAGCCGGGCGACGAGATCCTTTGCACGACGCACGACCATTACGTGCACCACGAGGCGATTCGTCTCGCGGCCGAGAAGTCCGGCGCCAGCTGGCGGCGCGTGCCTCTGTACGACGATCCGGCCGCAGCCTCGGCGGAGGAAATGGTCGGGAATCTGAAGCGCGCCGTCGGGCCGAAGACGCGAGTGGTCGGACTCACCTGGGTGCATTCGAGCAGCGGAGTCAGGATTCCGGTGCGGGCGCTGGCGCAGGTGGTGGCGGAGATCAATGCGGGCCGCGGGGCGGGCGAGCAAATCCTCGTCGTCCTCGACGCCGTCCACGGCTTCGGCAACCAGGAAGAACAGCTCGCGCAGCTCGGCGTCGACTTCGCGGCGGCGGGTACGCACAAGTGGATCTTCGCGCCGCGCGGCACGGGCATTCTCTGGGTGCCGGAGAAGAACTGGGGGCTGATTCGCCCGACGATCCCGACCTTCTATGCGCTCGAGCCTTTCGCCGCGTGGGAGAACGATCGCCCGCCGAACCCGCCGACCAGCATCGCCTGGATCTCGCCCGGTGGCTTCAAGGCCTTCGAGCACCAGTGGGCGATGGCCGAGGCCTTCGAGTTCCACGAGCGCATCGGCCGCAAGCGCGTCGCCGACCGGATCGCGGCGCTCAACACCCAGTGCAAGGAAGGCCTGGCGAAGATTCCGAAGGTCAAAGTGCTGACGCCGATGGATCCGGACCTGTCCGCCGGCCTGGTCGCATTCGAGATCGAGGGACAGAGCGCCAGCGAGACCGTGCACAAGCTGCACGCGCGCAAGGTCGTGGCCTCGTCCTCACCGTACAAGATCTCGAAGGCGCGGCTTGCGCCGAGCCTGGTCAACGACGAGCGCGAGGTTGAAGCGGCGCTACGCGCGGTGAGGGATATCGCCTGAACCGGCCCTGGCCGGGACTTGACGCCTTTTGCAGGTGACGAATCGCGTGCAGCGCTGTCATACACTCCACTAGTGTTTAAGTCCCGCTCCATGATCGCCGCCCTCTGGCTGTGCGGATTCGCCTCCGTCGCTGCCGCCCAGGAGACTGAAAAGCCCAAGGAGCCAGTCGCCGAGACGCCGGTTGAATCGCCGCCCGTGGAGCAGGTGCCGGACGCCGATGTCGATGCTGAAGACGCCGACGCCCTCGACGCGGCTGCCGTCGAAGCCGACATCGTGGCCCAGGAACTCTCGGACGAGGCCAAGGACCGGCTCGACGCGGCGCGCGAGTCCGTGGTGCAGATCCGCGGCTTCTTCGAGGGGTCCGACTCGAGCGCATTCCACGGTAGCGGCTTTGCAGTGGACGACGGGCGCCGCATCGTCACGAACTACCACGTCGTGGCGCAGGCCGTGCTGTTCCCGCGGCAATATCGCCTCGAATACCTGGCAAGCGACGGGCGCACGGGGCCCCTTCAGGTGCTCGCCATTGACGTCCGCAACGACCTCGCCATCGTCGCGGCCGGGGATCTCGAACTTCCGCCCCTGAAGCTGCGCAGCGAGATTCCGGCGCAGGGGGAGCGGGCCTGGTCGATCGGCTATCCGCTGAATCTCGGCCTGACCATCACCGAGGGCGTCGCGAACGGCCTGGTCGAGAACAGCATCGAGCAGCGCATTCACTATACCGGCGCGATCAACGGCGGCATGTCAGGGGGGCCCGCGCTGGACCGGCGCGGTCACGTGTACGGCGTCAACGTCTCGGTGGTCACCGGCCGCCAGCTGGTCGGTTTCGTCGTGCCGGCCAAGCACATCGCGCCGCTGCTGGCCCGGGCAAAAGGTCCGCTCGTGGAGTCATTGAGCGCTGAGCAGCTGCGCCAGCGCGTGACGGCGCAGGTACTCGCCTACGAGGCCGAGGTGCTGGAGGCTGCGCCGGACGCGGACGGTACCCAGAAGGTGCGCGGATTCACGTTGCCGACCAGGCTTTCCCGGCACCTCGAGTGCAGCACCTTCGACGAGCGCAGCCCGCACGTACGCATGCGGGTCGAGACGATCAGTTGCCAGATGCCGTCCCGCATCCTTGCGCAGCCCGGCGTCTATGTGGCTGGCCTGTCCGTGCAGCATCGGATACTGCAGTCGACGGGCCTGCACCCGCTGCAGTTCGAGCGCCAGGTAAACGACCTCGCCGCGGGACCGCGCCGCGCAGGCGCGCTGGCACACGTGGCGCCGTTTGCCTGTCGCGACGCACTGGTTTCGCTGGATGGATTCGATGCGCGCATCTCGACCTGCGTGCGCCAGTACCGGCTGTTCGCCGGGCTCTACGACTTCGACGTCACCGTCGTCGGCATCGACGACCCGGGCTCGGCGCTCCTGAGCCGGCTCACGCTCCAGGGCGTCTCCTTCGACATCGGAAGGCGCACCATGGAGCGCTACCTGGGAGCCTTGCAATGGACCCGGTGATGCTGATTGAACAGGCCGATCCGCACGGCCACACGATCCTGCGGTACCGCTACGCCGGTGCGGGCACGGAATGCACGATCGGACGCGACCTAGGCTGCGACATCGTCGTGGACGACGAGCATGCCGCGCCGCGCCATGCGCTGTTGACGCTCCTGGAGGACGGGCGCGTCAACGTGCGCGACCTCGGCGCGCGGAACGTCACGCGCGTCGATGGCAAGCGCGTCCCGGCGGACACGGGTGCGATCCTCGAGCAGGGTGAGATCATCGTCGGGCGCACGCGGCTGCGCGTCCGGACGCGGCACACGCCGCTCGGTCCGGAGCGCGTCTTCCGGCGCGACTTCGTCACCCGACATCGCACGCTGCTCGCGGTAACGGGCGTCGCAGCCTGCATGGCCTTCGGCGCCTTCGTGCAGTGGCTGGATGCGCCGTCGTCGATGCTGGTCAGCCTCACGAAGGGCGCGCTGGTTGCGCTCGGTGTGATCGCCCTGTGGTCTGGCGGCTGGACGCTGATGACCAAGCTGAATCGCGGCAGCTGGAACGTCCGGGTCCACGTGACGATCGCTTCGATCGCCGCCGCGCTCTGCGCCTGGGGCTCCTGGGCGGGGGGCCTCGTCGCCTTCGCCACGCAGTGGTCATTCCTGGTCAAGATCGGCATCGCCGTGGTGGTCGCAACGGCACTCGCCGCGCTTTACGCGCACTTGCGCGAGGCGACGCACTACGGGCGCCGCGTGTCGCTCGCGCTGGCCAGCGTGGTGACGCTCGTGATCGGCGTGATCGTGTGGGTCGTCACGATCGGAGTCGACGACAGCGACGTCAACCGCGTGGCGCTCGGTCCGGACGTGCGGCTCGGGGCGCAGCGCGTGGTCCCGAACCGGGATATTGCCGACTACCTGACGGAGGTCGACGCATTGCGGCTCGCTGCAGGACGCGAGCGCCAGAAATCACTGCTCAACGCGCCGCTCGCCGACGCCGAGGACTGAACGGAGCAATTTTGCATGAATGTCGCCCTGAAGCGGCCGCTCAGCGCCGCGGACCTCAATTTCAATCCCGCGCAGTTGCCGCTCGAGCGGTTGGTGGAGTGCGCCCGCGAGCACTGGGGCGTGACCGGGAAGTTCACGCCGCTCGAGGGCGAGCGCGACCAGAACCATCGCGTGACGACCGCGGATGGGAAGAATTTCGTGCTGAAGGTCTCGGCGACCGGCGAAAGCGAAGGCGCAGTGGATTTCCAGATCGCGGCGCTGCAGCACCTGGAGCGCTGTGCGCCGGAACTGCCCGTACCGCGCGTCATCGTCTCGAAGACCGGCAACGAACGCGAGTGGATCGGGGCCGCAGATGGCACCCGCCACATGCTGCGGTTGCTGAGCTGGCTTCCGGGCGTGCCTGTCTCCCAGGGCGCGCCGCTCACGGTCAATGCCCTGCGCAATGTCGCCGCGTTCCAGGCGCGGCTCGCGCGCGGCCTGCGCGGGCACTTCCATCCGCATGCCCGGCACTTCGTGGCCTGGGACCTCCAGCGCGCTCTGCTGCTTGATCCGGGCGTGCAGGCCTGGGTCGCAGACGACGCGAAAGCGCTGCTTGAGGGCTTCACCGCGCGCGTACGCCGCGACGTCCTGCCGCGCATGCCTGGCCTGCGAGCGCAGGTCGTGCACGGCGACGGCCATGCCGACAACCTGCTGCGTGCCGCACCCGATAGCGATGTCATTACCGGCGTGATCGACTTCGGCGACACGGTGCATGCGCCGCTGGTGCAGGATCTCGCCGTGACGCTCGCGAGCTTCGCCCGTCATGGCGAGATGTCGCTCGACAATTCCGTTGCGCAGGTGGAGGCCTGGAACGCCGTCCTGCCGCTGATGGACGACGAGCTGGAGATTCTGCATGACCTGACGCTGCTGCGGCTCGCAACCGCGCTCGCGCTTTACGACTTCCGCATCCACGCCACGAAGGAGCCAGCGAACTGGCTGATGCAGGAGCGGCCCGACATCGTGCGCGCGCTGGCGAGGTTCCTCGCGCTCGATCGTGCGGAAGTGCACGAGCGCTATCGCGCCGCCTGCGGGCGCGTTGGCTTCGTACCTGCAAACGTCGACATCGAGCAGCTGCGCGAGCGACGCGACCGTGCACTGGGGCCCAGCTACCGACTCTTCTACGACCGCCCGGTGCACCTGGTGCGTGGCGAGGGCGTCTGGCTCCATGATGCAGATGGACGTCGTTATCTCGACTGTTACAACAACGTGGCCTCGGTCGGGCACTGCCACCCGCACGTGGTCGCGGCGCTGTCGCGCCAGGCTGCGACGCTCAACACGCACACGCGCTACCTGCACGACAACGTGGTGCGCTACGCGGAGCGGCTGACGGCGACGTTCCCGGCGGACCTGCGGGTCTGTTACTTCGTGTGCACCGGCACCGAGGCGAACGACCTCGCGATCCGCATAGCGCGCGTGGTGAGCGGCCACGAGGGAGTGATCGTCTCGGACGATTCCTACCACGGGAACTCGAACGTCGTCGGTGCGGCCTCGACCTGTATGTACCCTGAATCCGAGCGACCCGCCTGGATCGCCACGGTGCCGCCGCCGAATTGCTACCGCGGCGAGTACCGCTACGGCACGCCGGATATCGGCCGGAAATACGCGGCACACATCGACGCGGCGATTGCCCAGCTGCAGCAGCGCGGGCAGGGCGCCGCAGCCTGGCTGTGCGACATTGTTTTTGATTCCAACGGCACGATCCTGCCGCCGGAGGGCTATCTCGAGTACACCGCGCGCGCGATCCGCGCTGCCGGCGGGCTGTTCATCGCCGACGAGGTGCAGTCGGGCTTCTATCGCACCGGCGAGCAGATGTGGGGCTTCGGCTATGCAGACGTCGTGCCGGACATCGTCACGCTCGGCAAGCCGATCGGCGATGGCCATCCGCTCGGCGCGGTGATCACGACGCCGGCGATCGCCGCGAAGTTCGCGGAGAAGTACTCATACTTCAACACCTTCGGCGGCAACCCGGTCTCGGCGGCGGTCGGCCTCGCGGTACTCGACGTGCTGGAGCGCGAAGGCGTGCAGCAGAACGTCATCGCCGCAGGAAAGGTGCTCGAGGCCGGGCTTGCAGCGCTCGCGGCGAAATACCCGCTGGTCGCGGACGTGCGCGGCAAGGGTCTGTTCTGGGGTCTCGAGATTGTGCGCGACCACGCGACGCGCGCGCCCGCCGAGGCGGAGGCCGACCGGATCATGAACCTGATGCGCGAGGACGGCATCCTGCTCGCGCGCACCGGCGCCTTCAACAATGTGCTGAAGATCCGGCCGCCACTGGTGTTCACGTCGGACAACGCCCGCATAATGCTCGAAGGACTCGATCGCGCGCTGGCGCAGGTCTGACAGGAGGCATTGAGGGTGGATTTCTCGCTGGTTCTCGGTGGCCCGCTGTTCCAGCTGTTCCGGCGCGCACACCTCGCGGGGGACGGGCTGGAGCTGCTGTGGCGGCGGGTGATCGTCCTCGCGGCCATCGCGTGGATCCCGCTGCTCCTGCTGTCGCTGGCATCGGGACAGGCGTTCGGCGAAGCCGTCTCGATCCCGTTCTTCGTGGACCTGGAAGTGCACGTGCGCTTCCTCGTTGTGCTGCCGCTGCTCATCTTCGCCGAACTGATCGTGCATCAACGCCTGCGGCCGGCCGTCCAGCAGTTCGTGGAACGGCGGATAGTCAGCGACGCGGACATGCCGAAGTTCGCGCAGGCCATCGAGTCGACGATGCGGCTGCGCAACTCCGTGTGGATCGAGCTCGGGATGATCGCGTTGGTCTATACGGCCGGAATCTCGATCTGGCGCAGCGAGGTCGCGATCGAAGCGGCGAGCTGGTATGCCGTTCCCGACGCGGCCGGCATGCACCTCACGCCGGCCGGCTGGTGGTTCGTCTTCGTAAGCGTGCCGATCTCCCAGTTCATCCTGCTGCGCTGGTACTTCCGGTTCCTGCTCTGGTTCCAGTTCCTGTTCCGGGTCTCGCGCCTGGACCTGCGCCTCATCCCGACGCACGCGGACCGGACCGGCGGCCTCGGATTCCTCGGCGTGAGCACGGCGGCCTTTGCGCCGGTGCTGGTGGCGCAGGGCGCGATGCTCGCCGGCCTGATCGCCAGCCAGATCTTCCACGCGGGGCGCACGCTGCCCGAGTTCAAGGTGCAGATCGTGGCGTTCCTCGCCTTCTTCATCGTCGTCACGCTGATTCCCCTCACGGTGTTTGCGCCCCACCTTGCGGAAGCCAAGCGCAGCGGCCTCGGAAAAATCGGCCGGCTGGCGAGCCGCTACAGTGGCGCATTCGAGGGCAAGTGGTTCCGCGCCGACGCCCCGGGGGACGGCGAGCTGCTGGGCAGCGCCGACATCCAGTCAATGGCGGATCTCGGCAACAGTTTCAGCATCGTGCAGGAGATGCGGCTGGTACCATTCGGGTGGCGTGATGTCACCCGGCTGGCGGCCGTCACCCTGACGCCCTTCCTGCCGCTGCTATTGACCGTCTTCTCGCTGGAAGACTTTGCTAGCTACGTTCTCAAGGCCATTTTCTGAATTTCCTCTGCGAGGTGCACCGTGCGTAACTTTCAACGAACGACCGTGACCGTCATCCTTGGCCTCGTCGCCGTTTCCGCGGCGGCGCAGACACCGATCGTCTATCCCGCGAAGGGGCAGAGCGCGGAGCAGCAGCAGAAGGACACCGGTGAATGCGCCGCCTGGGCCAAGCAGACAACCGGGATCGACCCGGTAGTGCTGGCATCGACGCCGGCGCCAGCGCCGGTCGCCGCCGCCCCGGCACAGCCGCAGCAGACCGGGCCGCAGGGCGAGCGCATGAAGGGCGCGGTCCGCGGCGCAGCGGCCGGTGCGATCGTGGGCGAGGTCGTCGACAACGACGCGGGCGGGGGCGCAGCAGCAGGGGCCGCGGTCGGCGTGGTCGCCGGCGGCAGCCGCGCGCGGCGTGACCGGCGCAACCAGCAGGAACAGGCGACCCAGCAGCAGGAGCAGGTCGCGGCGCAGAACAATGCGGCGCAGGACCAGGCCGAGGCGCAGAAGCAACAGCAACTCGCCACCTACCAGCGCGCCAATGCTGCCTGCCTGGAGGGTCGCGGCTACGTCCTGAAGTAGCCGCGCGCGCGGGGGATAAGCTTCAGTCCGGGCGCTTGAGCACACCACGATGGGGACCAGGTCGGCACGCCACCGATCAGCGTGCTGGCATGGGCGATGCCCATCGGCTAGACAGTGCGTGCCGCGAGCTCATTCACCGCCCGCCACGCCTGGTCGATCGCCGCGTGAGTGTAGGCGTCTGCCGCCGCGTCGGAGTTCGCGATCGCGATGTTGCCGAAGCGCTGCCGGCCGACGACTTCGGGTGGCGGATCCACGTTCCAGTCCGCGTCCTCGAGGTCCAGGTGGTCGCGCGCATAACCGTGCGGCCAGCGGTTGACGGTGATGGCGAGGATGTCGCGCACGGCGTCGAAGCCGCCCGGACCGAGCAGGCTGGTCAGCACGCTGCGCACCTCTCGCTCGTAATCCTCGAACGGCATGGCGAGCATCTGCCCGCGCGCGGCCCGCATCTGGTCCGCGAGGCTCGACCCGCCCGGAAGCGGCCCGCCAAAGCTCGCGAAGGATTGCATGACGCATGGATCTTCAGGTCGCCACGCAACCCGGTAATCGCCGACGTTGATGCCGGTCACGAGGATCAGGTTCTGCAGGAAGCTGCCCGGCAGCTGCGCGCCCTTGATGCCGAGCTTCTGGAGTGCCTGGCCGTTTCTCAGGACGGTATTGACCACGAGCATCGGTCGCTTCACGGCCAGCGCAAGCGCGGCCTTCTGCGCGGGCGGCAGTTCCGGCGCGAGGTGCGGGATGATCGCGTTGTAGCAGGCCAACACGCACTGCTTCGCGTGGATGCGGTTGAGCAGCCCGTGGTGCACGTAGTCGACCGCCACGCCGGCGCCATCCGCGCCGTTGGCGACGTGAATCGCGGTCGCGTTGAGCCGCAGCCGCACCGGGGAGACGGGTCGGTCGAGCGAGTTGTAGTCCAGTCGCGCGGTGACGACGCTGTGCGGATCCGCATCAGCGGCCATCTCCGGAAAGGACTGCGGGACCAGCGCGCGCACCAGCAGTCGCGCGATCGAGCTGTTGCCGTCCGGGAACATCGCCGTGTCGCGGTCGTTCTCCGCCTGTCCCGGATCGTCGAGTCCGCCAACCACGTGCGCGCCGGGCAGGCCGGACCAGAGGCCTTCCATGACCGACAGGCTCTCGGCCGGTACACCCCAGAATCCGGAGGGGGCGCTGCTGAAGACCTGGATCGCAGCGTCCGGCAGCCCGAAGTGTTCGCGCAGGAAATCCGTATAACGCGTGCCATGCAGCCATGCATCGCGTTCGGCACGCGACTTGCCCGCGAGCACGTCGTGGTTCGCGAGCAGGAAGGCTTTGAGCTTCGCGCGTGCGTCGTCGGGAATCGGGAATGCGTCGACGTGGGTCGCGAGCTCTTGCGGCTCCAGGGCGTCCAGCGTCACGCCGGGCAGCAGCACGTCGCGGCCGTAGCGTGACTGGTTGAACAGGAGGGCGGGCTTCAGGCTTCCGCGCGTGCCGAGCCAGTTGAAGTCGTAATCCTGCCGCAGGCGCGGGATGTCGATGCCGAGTTCGCGCACGAGCCCCAGTGCCACCTCGCTGAACTTCGGGTACTCCATGTTGACGGTGCCGCCCCAGGCGAGGCGCATTGGCCCGCCCTGGTGGAACTCGTTGCGCTTGGCGTGGCCGCCGAAGTCGTCGTGGTTGTCGAGGATCAGGATCCGCGACTGCGGGCCGTGGAGCTTGCGATGGTAGTACGCGGCTGCGAGCCCGCTGATGCCGCCGCCGACCACCACCAGGTCGTAGTTTTCGTCGAGCACCTGCGGATTGTCGAAGCGCCTGCCCTCGCGCGCGAGTGCATGCGCGGCCTCGAAGGCGCCCGCATGCGAGCCGCGCAGCCCGGTCAATGTCGGCGGGTAGTACGGCGCGTCGCCGCCAGCTTGATGTGCGAGGCCCGGGAGCGGCAGTGCGAGGGCGAGCCCCGCGAGACTGACGTCGTGTACGAAGTCACGGCGGGTGATGGACCGGGACATGCCGAGATCGCGGTCTTCTGTATTCATTGGTTTTACTCCGACGCGATTTTGACAGGCGCAGGGATACATGCAATGTTCTTCGTCGACACTCGAGGGAGCGCGGGGATGGACGATGGACCGGTTGTGCTGGTCACGGGCGGCGCTGCAGGTATCGGTTGCGCGATCGCGAACCGTTTCTCGGCGGAGGGCTGGCGCGTGCACGTCTGCGACGCGGATTCCGCGTCCGTACGCCGCTTCCAGGCCGAAATGCCCGGATCGTCGGCGAATGTCGCGGATGTCTCGAACCTGTCCCAGGTCGACGAGACATTCGACGAAGTGGCCTCGCGATACGGCCGGCTGGACGTACTTGTCAACAACGCGGGCATGTCCGGGCCGACGGCGCCGGTGGAGGAGATCGCCCCCGCCGACTGGGACCGCACGGTGGCGGTGGGCCTCAACGGACAGTTCTACTGCACCCGCCGCGCCGTTCCGATGCTGAAGGCGGCCGGCGGTGGCTCGATCATCCTCATCTCGTCGAGCGCGGCGTTTTTCGGCTATCCGCTGCGCACGCCGTACACCGCCTGCAAGTGGGCGCTGATCGGCTTCATGAAAACGCTGGCGATGGAGCTCGGGCCGCACCGCGTCCGCGTCAACGCAATCTGCCCGGGAAGCGTCCGTGGGCCACGCATCGACGGCGTCATCGAGCGTGATGCCGCGAAGCGCGGCCTCACGGCTGCCGAGATCCGGCGCGTCTACGAGCGCCAGACGTCACTGCGCTCCTTCGTCGACGCCGAGGACATCGCGAATGCTGCCTTTTTCCTGGCTTCGCCACAGGGCGCGATGATCTCGGGGCAGGCGCTGGGTGTCGATGGGCACACGGAATCCCTGTCCAACTGGCTGGACTGAAATGGCATCGGGTTGCAGCATGATGAAAGCGGCGTGGTTCGAGTCCTTTGGCCCAGCGCAGCAGGTGATCCGGATAGGTGAGCAGCCGGTTCCGCGGCCGGCGCCCGGCGAGGTGCTCGTGCGCCTGCGGTCGAGCGGCGTGAATCCCTCGGACGTCAAGAAGCGCGCCGGGTCTTCGCCGACACTCCTCGATCAGGGGCTGGTGATCCCGAACAGCGACGGCGCGGGGGTGGTCGAGGCCGTCGGCGGAGGCGTACCGGCCTCGCGAATCGGCGAGCGGGTTTGGATTTACCAGGCGCAGCACGGTCGCCGATTCGGAACGGCCGCGCAGTTCGTCGCCATAGATTCGGCGCGCGCGGCGCCGCTGCCCGACCAGGCCGGATTCGAGGTCGGCGCCTGCCTCGGCATTCCGGCCATGACCGCACATCGGTGCGTGTTCGCCGACGGTCCGGTCCAGGGGCAGACGGTGCTCGTCACCGGCGGCGCCGGTCGCGTCGGGTACTACGCCATCCAGTGGGCGAAGTCGGCGGGGGCGCGGGTCGTCGCGACCGCGAGCAGGCCGGAAGACGAGCGTATCTGCCGGGAGATGGGTGCCGATGAGGTGGTGAACCATCGCGAGCCTGGCTGGGGCGAAAGGGTCAAGGCATCTGTCGGCAACAAGCCCGTCGACCGCGTGATCGATGTGGAGTTCGGCGCCAACCTGCCCGAGGTGCTGCAGTGCATTCGCGTCGGCGGCACGATCGCGACGTACTCGTCGATGCAGGTGCCCGAGCCGAAACTGCCCTTCTACCGCATGATGTTCATGGACCTGACGGTGCGGTCGGTACTCGTCTACGTGATGCCCGAGCCCGCCAAGCAGGCTGCAATTGCCGACATTGGGAAATACCTGGCCGAGGGCCGGCTGCAGCATCGCATCACGCATCGCCTTCCGCTTGAGGAACTCGCGCGCGCGAACGAACTCGTCGAGCAGGGTGCGCTGCGTGGTTGCGTCGTCGTCGACATCGGCGAGTGAAAGCGGTGGCGTCGGGCATGAGCGGCGTGCCCCGGCTTCTCTGTTTACTGGTCCTGCTGCTCCCGGCTGCGGGCTGCAATAGCGGCCAGGGACTCGCGGCACCGGAAGCCCGTCTCGGTGACCAGGTGCTCGTCGGTCAACCAGGTACAGCGCACACAGAGGTGGCGGGCTTTCTCGGCATTCCCTTTGCCGAGCCGCCGATCGGCGCGCTGCGCTGGCAGGCGCCGCAACCCCTGCCCGCACCGCGCGGACGGCGAATGGCGACCGAGTTCGCCGCCGCCTGTTATCAGGATGATTACAACATCGACTGGTACCGCAAGCTTGGTGCCGCCTTCGGGGCGGATCCGGAGCTGTTCCGCAATCCACCATTCAGCGAGGATTGCCTGTACCTCAATGTCTGGACACCGGTGCCCGGTCTGGATGCCCGCCTGCCGGTCATGGTCTGGATCCATGGTGGAGCAAATCGCGCGGGCTGGTCGTTCGAGCCGAATTATCTGGGTGAGAATCTCGCCGCGCGCGGCAAGCTCGTCGTGGTCAGCATCGCCTACCGCCATGGCGTATTCGGCTTCTTCGGTCACTCGGAACTCGGGGACGCGGCCAACTTCGGACTGCTCGACCAGATCGCAGCCCTGCGCTGGGTGCAGGCCCACATTGCCGCGTTTGGCGGCGACGCGCAGAACGTCACCATCTTCGGCGAATCCGCGGGCGCTGCGAACATCGGCTACCTGTTGGCATCACCGATGGCGCAAGGGCTGTTCCGTCGCGCAATCAGCCAGAGCGGTGGTTACCAGATGCTCGAACGGCGCACGCGAACGGAAGCCCAAGCCGTGGGCGAACGGCTGGGCCACGCTTTGCCCGGGCGGCAGGATCTTGCGGGCCTGCGGCAACTGGACAGCGCGACGATTCTCGCAGCCGCGAACTCGGCATTGAAGGAGCACGACTGGGGACCGTCAGTGGATGGTACGACCGTCCCCGCGCCGATCTCCGCGCGGGATCTCCTGCGAAACTCTCCGGTGGATCTGCTGGTCGGCAGCAACCAGGACGAGTGGTACATGTACGTCGATGACGATCCCGCGTCGCTCTCAGCCACGCTGGACACGTTGCCGGCGGCGGCGCGTTCCGCGCTCGAGAGCCTCGCGGCCGGAGGTCCGGATGTTCGCAGTGGCCATGATCGGGCCAGCACGTTTGCAAACATGGTGTGTGCCGGGTACCTGATGGCTGGCGAGACGCAGCGTGCCGGCGGCCGTGCCTGGGTCTACCGGTTCACCCGCATCCGCCCGGGGTCGGGCGGCATCGCCTTACGTGCCTACCACGGAGCCGAGATTCCGTACGTGTTCGACACGCACGACGATTGGCTCCCGACGGAAGTCGCCGATCGGCGCCTGACCGACGTCCTGCAGAGGTATTGGGCGAATTTCGCGCGATCGGGCGACCCGAATGAGGCAGGTCTGCCGGCGTGGCCCGCGTATCATCATGACGCCGCCCAAATCATTGAACTCGGCGATCGCGTCGGTGTGATACCTGGCCCGGACCACGCGTTGTGCGTCGAGCTGGCCGAGCCGCTGTACGGAGCCCGTCCTTGAACGAACCACCCGCCGAGCGGTTGAAGATCGACTGGCCGATGTTCGGGCTGACCGTCGCGGTCGTTCTCCTCGCCTGCATTCCGATATTTGGGCTCGGAAAAAGCGCCGCAGGTTCGATCACGGCGACGTACGACGCGCTCACTGGACGGTTCGGCATCCTCTACCTGTGGTATGGCATGGGTGCCTTGGGATTCCTGACATGGCTCGCGGCCAGCCGTTACGGCCGCGTGAAGCTCGGCGATGCCGACAGCCGCCCCGAGTTCAGCACGCGCAGCTGGCTCGGGATGATCTTCTGCGCCGGGGTCGGCGCGGGACTGCTCTACTGGGCGATCATCGAGTGGGGCTACTACATCGACAGGCCGCCGCACGGCTTTGCGCCGCGCAGTCCCGAAGCGATCGAATGGGCCGCCAGCTACGGGCTGTTTCACTGGGGGCCCACGGGTTGGGCCATTCTCTGCCTGCCTTCGCTCGCGATCGCCTACGCGTACTACGTGCGCAAGGTGCCGTACCTGCGACTCAGCACTGGCTGCAGCGCGTTTCTTCCCGAAGGTGTGACCGGCGTGCGCGGTCGTGCAATCGATTTCCTCTACATGCTCAACATCATCGGAGGTGCGGGAACCTCGCTCGGCTTGTCGACGCCCATGATTTCCGCGGCATTCGCCGAGTTGGCGGGACTCGAACGGACTTTCTCCCTCGACGTCGCGGTGGTCATCGCCTGCATTGCGATTTTCGGAACCAGCGCCTGGCTCGGTCTCGAGCGCGGATTCAAGCGCATGTCGGACGCGACCATGGTGCTGGCGTTGCTGCTGCTCCTGTTCGTGCTGGTCACCGGGCCGACGCTGTTCATCCTCAAAATGGCGACCAATGGCGTCGGCCTCGTGCTGCAGAACTTCCCGCGCATGAACACCTGGACCGACCCTGTGCGCGACATCGGCTTCGTCGAGAACTGGACAGTGTTCTACTGGGCCTGGTGGATGGCATACGCGCCCTTCGTCGGGCTGTTCGTCACGCGCATCTCACGCGGCCGCAGCCTGCGCGAAGTCATCCTCGGGATGCTGAGCTTCGGCAGCCTGGGAGCCGGGATCTTCTTCATGGTGCTCGGCAATTACGCGATGCACCTGGACTTGAGCGGCGCGCTCGACGTCACCGGACTCATGTCCCGCGTGGGGGAGGCGGGGGCGATTTCGGCCGTGATCGCAAGTCTGCCGTTCAGTCAGCTGGCGTTGTTCGCGTTCGTGCTAGTCGCGGTCGTCCTGCTGGCGACCACCTACGACTCCGCCTCCTACACACTGGCTTCTGTCTCGACGCGACGACTTGAGGCGGGCCGCAATCCGGCGCGCTGGAACCGCTTGTTTTGGGCCTTTGCCCTCGGTCTCGTCCCGGTGACGCTGATGTTCGTCGAAGGCGGGATCAAGGTCCTGCTGTCGGCAACGATAGTCGTTTCGCTGCCGCTCATCGCAGTGGGCGTGCTGCTGGCGGCGTCGCTGGTGCGGATGCTACGGGAGGACGCCGGCACGCATATGCCTTGACCCGCCTTGGAAGGCTATTTGCGTTCCTTCAGCGTGTATTCCGCCGGCACCTGGAACAGCGCGTCGTCGAGTGGCGTGGTCTCGACCGAGTCGATGGTTGTCGTCGTCGAGACACCGCCCATCTTGGCCATCATCGCCACGATCGGGCCGTCGCCCTCGGCCTTGATGTCCATTTGCGTCTCGAGCGGCAGGCCGCCGATCTTGGAGAACTCCGCGTACATCTGCGCCATCGCCTTAGCCTGCCCGGGCGCACCCTTGGCTGCGCGCGGGTCGCTGAAGATCCAGCCTTTCTCGGCGGCGCCCCTGTAGAAGGCGGCGTACTCCTCGGCGCCCGGCGCGCCCTTGGCGATCCAGGAGACGCCACTCAGCAGCATCGTCAATGGCATTCCGCCGGGCCCGCCAATCGTGGCGGGCACGACGATTTCGATGTGGTAGCCGTCCGCAGTCTGGCCATGGATCGTCTTCGACTGTCCGTTCGGAGTCATGGTCGCACGCACGTTCTCGATCGCGATAGCCTGGTTCACCTCCTGCGTAAAGGCGCCCATGTCCCAGACGTCCACTTCCTTCTTCTTGTCGTTCAGGATGTACATCTTCTGGGCGTCCACGTCGAAGATGGTGACGTCGCTGGACTTCCCGGAAGATGCTTCCGAGCGCATCTTCAGGCCCTTGATGTAGGTGACGTTCGAAGTCTCGCCGGACATGCCGAGGCCCTTGCCCGAGGCGGTGGCCTTGAGGGTGACGTCCGCCTGGGCGGGTGCGAGGACGACGAGGGCGAGAATGGCGGGCAGGATTCCGTAGTGCATGGCGGTACTTTGGCGCGGCAATGCCGGAATTCTACTCCTGCTTGTCGTCCTCGTCAGTCGGGCTCAGCTTGACCTCCGGTCCCATCACGTAGTCGAGCCCGAGGAACATCCGGTATCGCTCGATCGTGTCCGCCGGCGCGTCCTTGGTTCGCAGGTACCACCGGCCTTCATGCAGGTTGACGCGATCGACGTCCGCGACTTCCGTGTCCGGCAGGCTGACCGTGTACTCGACGACAGCCGTGCCGTCACCGGGCAGCGTCACTTTCGTTACGCGGATGGAACTCTGGTGTAACTGCTCAAATATGTGCGGCAGTATTTCCCGCATCATGTAGTTCGTCCCGGCGAACACCTGCGCTTGCGTCATCTCATCTCGCTTGCGAGGAGGAGTATCGGTGAAGAACGCTTTCGCGAGTGGCTGGACGTTGACGTTCTTGCTTTCGGCGGCGCGCAGGAAAAGCGGCAGCAGGCCTTCCTTCAGCGCGGCGAGATCACGCGGATCGATGAACTCCGCCGCCGCGACGAAGTCGGAGCGCGCGTAGGCGCGCCAGTAGTCCTCCATGAGCTGCGTGACTTCCGGCTCGGAGGCCTGGGCTGCACCGGCGGCGAGCAACAGGACCACCGTCAAACGCGAAGCCCAATGCCTGGCTCCGCCCACGTCTCAGGCCCGCCGCTTGTCGATGACGAACGATGCGTCGATCTCGGCGACGCTGCGCGTCCCGGCCTGGCGCATGTTGCCGGCGAGCTCCGCCTGCAGGATCTCGAGCACGCGCTCGACGCCTTGCTGCCCGAAGGACGCGAGTCCCCAGATGTAGGGCCGGCCGATGCCGACCGCGTCGGCGCCGAGCGCGAGCGCCTTGAAGACGTCGGCGCCGCGGCGTACGCCGCCGTCCACCAGCACTGGCACACGGCCGGCGACCGCCGGTGCGACCTCGGCGAGGCTGTCGATCGATGCGCGGCCGCTGTCCTCGGCGCGACCGCCATGGTTCGAAACGATGATGCCGTCGATGCCGTGCTCGAGGGCGAGCAACGCGTCCTCGCGCGTGGCGAGGCCCTTGATCACGAGCTTGCGCGGCCAGATGTCGCGCAGGCGCCCAAGGTATTCCCAGGTCATGTCGGCCGGCTCGAGTGAGCCCACTTCCGAAAGGTCGAGCCCGCTGAACATTGGCTTGCCGACGATGAACCCGGAGAGCTGCGTGCGGCCCGTCGAATGGCAGGCCGTGCAGTCGCGTGAATCGCGCGGGATCGAGCGCGCGAGCGTCACGCGGTTAGATCCGCCCTGCAGGTCCACGGTCAGCACCAGCACCGGGCAGCCGGCGGCCTCGGCGCGGCGCACGAGTGCCTGGGTCACCGGCCATTGGTCGGTGGGGTAAAGCTGGTACCAGACCGGCTCACCGCGCGCGGCATTCACGTCCTCGACGGCGGTCGAAGAAACCGTCGACAGGATCTGCAGGTGCTTCCTCGAGCGCGCTGCCTTTGCAGTCGCGATCTCGCCGTCCGGATGAAAGGCGCGCTGGCTGCCGACCGGGTCGAGGAAGATCGGCGACTGCCAGGTCGTGCCGAAGAGGTTTACGGACGTGTCGATCCGGGAAATGTCCACCATCCGCCGCACGCGCTGGCCGTAGTTCGCGAAGCCCGCGTCGTTCGCGTGCAGGGTCGCGTCGCCGTCCACCCCGGTCTTGAGATAGCCCCAGTGGGCCGGCGGCAGCTTCGTGCGTGCGAGCCGCTCGAAGTCGAAGATGTCGAGGGCCTTGGCGGCGGAGTCGATGAGCGGGTCGTCGCTCGCGAGGGCGCGCAGCGCGGGCGTCAGGCCGGCAAGCGCCGGCGCCGCGAGAATGGACTGCAGGACGCGCCTGCGGGTGTGCATCATCATGGCTGCCTCCCGACCTGCCGATCCCAGTCGGCCGCATCGTAATGGCCCAGCGACGACGCGATGAGGCCGTTCGTGCCCATCGTCCATTCCTCGTAGCCTTTGATCTTGACGGCTCGGCCCGTACCGCCCGGCCCGGTGTTCGTCCCGGCGAACTTCCAGCGGTAGCGGTACTTGCCGTTCCCGTACTCGAGCGCATCCAGTTCGACGGTCATGTCCGGGTAGGCCGTCATGAAGGAGCGCACGGCTTCGGTGATGGCGGCGCGGCCAACGGCGGGAGCCCCGTCGTTGACGGTCAGCGAGCCGTCCTCGGCATGGAATGCGGCGACGCTCGCGGGATCCTGGCTGCTCCAGGCGGCGCTATAGCGGACGGCAAACTGCTTCATGTCGGCGGCTCGCACATCATCGGCAAGGCTCGGCACCGCCAGCCATGCCGCCGCAAGCGCCCATGCTGCCCGGTGTTGCGCCATCCCACTGACCCCCGGTCGGCAGACTAGCGGTTTCGACGCGCGACGTCTTCCATGAGCTGCGCGTTCCGCTCCTGGTAGAAGCGGAACAGCTTCGCGAACTCCGGCTCCGAGCCGGCGAAGTAGCCGATCTGGCGCACGTGCACTTGTCCGCCTTCCTCGACCATCTGCCGCGTGATCCAGGCGGGATGCGCCGGGTGGTCCTTGGTGGTGAAGATCCAGAAGGTGCGGGTGCGCATGTCCGAGAACGCGACCTGGTTCTGGCCCGCCAGGATCTCGGCAGAGGCCAGGTAGGTCTGCCGGATCTGCTCCGCGTACTGAGCCCACTGCTCGCGCGTGATCTGCGGCGTCGGGTAGGGCTGGAACTCCTGGGCCGCGGCCTGACCGGCGAAAAGCGACAGCAGGAGGGCAACGAGGCGTATCGCAGGAGTGAACATTCTCATGGTGCGTAATCTTAGCGCGGCCATACGTTCAGGGCTTTGCCCCGAGTAGCGGCTGGCCTGGGAAAACCGAGTCCACGAACTTGCCGCCGTCGACGACCACGGTCCCATCGACAACCAGGTAGCGCACGCCCTCGCTCGGCTCGGTCGGCGCGCGGAACGTGGCCCGATCGGTGATGGAGACGGCATCGAACACGACGATGTCCGCCCGCGCGCCTTCCTGCAGCCGCCCGAGGCGCTTCGCCTCCGGGGTCAGCGCTTCGAGGCGCTGCGCGGGCAGCAACGACATCTTGCGGATCGCTTCCGGCAAGCTCAGCGACTGCCGGTCGCGCACGTAACGACTCAGTACCCTCGAGTAGCTGCCGGCCCCGCGCGGATGCATGAGGGAGCCGTCGCTTGCGATCATCGCAAGCGGGGAAGCCATGACCGCGTCCACGACCTCGTCCGGGTTCGTGTGAATCAAGATCGGATGCCACTTCGGGGATGCGTGCAGTTCCTCGAATCGTTCCCGCGTCAGTCGTTCGCCAGTCTCGGGGATCTCGAGATCGTCATAGTCGAGGCCGCGCTTCTCGCGCCAGCCCGGGTTGAACAGCGCCGAATTGATCGCGGTCATCGCCACCGTGTACGGGTAGGCTTCGGTCGTCACGTCGAGGCCGCGCTCGCGGGCGCCGGCGATCATTGCGATGCACTCGAGGGCATCGCTCATGCAGGTACTGTTGACGTGCACGATGTGCAGCGGAGCGCCGGTGATCGCGGCCACGCCAGCCAGTTCGGTCACCGACTCGACTCCGGAACCCGGCTCGCGCAGCCCGCTGCTCCTGGCGTGCACGAACACGGGGCTGCCGAATCCCGCCGCGACTCGAAAGACTTCGATGAGTTCGTGGCGTGTCGTGCCGGGGGCGTACTCGAGGCCGACGCCAATCCCGAGCGATCCGGACTCGAGTTCGGCCTTTATGCGCGCAAGGACGCGCGCGAGTCGCTCTGGGCTTGCTGCCTCATTGGTAGCGGGACCGGACTGCGGCAGGATGCCGGCTTCCACCCCGAGGTGGCTGGGCCGGAGTTCCGCGTCCCAGGCGAGCACGCGCGCAGCCAGGTAGGAAGCGCTCGCGCCGTAATGAACCGGCGTCCGCCCGCGCCGCGCCTCGATGAACTTCGCGAGATCGGCCACGCCGATCTCGAGCTCGAGGCCGGTCGTGACGCCGTCGAGCGCCATGAGGCGGTAGCCCTCGGTGCTTTGCCCGTGCTGGTGCAGGTCGATGAAGCCGGGGGCGACGACCAGGCCGCTTGCATCGATGCTGCGCTTGCCGTCGAGCGGCTCGACGGAAACGGCGGCAATCGTCCCGCTGCGGATTCCCACGTTGCGGACGCCGTCCAGTCCCGTTTCCGGATCGATCACCCGTCCGCCTGTCAGGACCAGATCGTAGGTTTCGGCAGCCATGGCGCCGGGCGATGCGCCTAGCAGCGCCGCCAGCAGGAGCAGGGTGATTCGCATCATGGGGCGGGTATCCCTCGGGTTCACGGCAGGATTTCGTGCTTGCGGCGCGCGACGTAATCGTTGAGTGCCTCATCGACGGCAGGGTCCATCGGCGGGCGCTGGTACTCGGCGAGCATCTGCTTCCAGAGGGTGTTGGCGCGCCGCGCCGCGTCGAGGCTGCCGGCCTCCTGCCAGTTCTCGAAGTTCTGGCGGGTGGAGACCATCGGTGCGTAGAAGGCGTGCTCGTAGTGGGCGAGCGTGTGCGCGGTGCCGAAGTGGTGTCCGCCCGGCTCGACTCCCGCGATCGCCTCGAGCGCGAGCTGGTCCGCGTTGACCTCGATCGGGCGCAGGACCTCAGCCATCATCTGCAGCATCTCGGCATCCACGATCAGCTTCTCGAACGAGGCGGTGAGCCCGCTCTCCAGCCAGCCGGCGGCGTGATAGACGAGGTTGGCGCCGCCCATGATCGCGCCCCAGAGCGACATCTCGCTCTCGTAGGCCGCCTGCGCGTCGACGCAGTTCGATGAAGTCGTGTTGCTCGAGCGCAGCGGCATGCCGAGGCGCCGCGCGATCTGTCCGCTCGCAAACGCGGCCTTCGTGTACTCAGGCGTGCCGAGCGCCGGCGCGCCGCTCATCATGTCCACGTTCGAGGCGAACGATCCGTAGATCAGCTTGGCGCCGGGCTTGACCAACTGCGCGAAGGTCATGACCGCGAGCACCTCGGCGGTCTGCTGTGCCAGCGTCCCCGCGAGCGTCGCGGGGCTCATGGAACCGGCGAGCGTAAAGGGCGTGATGCACACCGCCTGGCCCGAAGTGGCGAGCTCGACAACAGCCTCCGTCATCGGAATGTCGAGCTGCATCGGAGAGTTCGTATTGACGATCGCAATGACCGCGGGATCTTTCGCGAGTTCCTCGCGCGTGACGCCCATCGCGATGCAGTTCATTTCGATGCAGTCGCGCGTGCGCGTGCCGCCGAGGGCGTAGGCTTGGCAGTTCTTGTCGAGCAGTGTCATCTGCGCGAGGTAGAGATCGAGGTGGCGCGTCTCGGGTGGCAGGTCCATCGCCTCGAACGGACCGCCGGACTCCTGGTGGATGATGTTGAGGCTCTGCACCAGCCTCAGGAAGTCGCAGACCTCCGCGTGCGTCCCCGGACGCCGGCCCTTGTCGAGGTCGTTGACGAAGGCGGGGCCGCCCACCGAGGTGAAGACCAGGTTCCGGCCGCCGATGCGGAGGTCGTGATCGCGATTGCGGGCGCGCAGCGTGAACTCGCGTGGGACGCGCGCCAGCATTTCGCGCACCATGCCGCGGTCAAAGCGCATCGTGCCGAGGTCGTCCACCTGTTCGGCGCCGGCAGCCCGGATCAGTTTGCGGCTGCCCGGCTCCAGGAAGCGCATGCCGCGGGTCTCGAGGATCGTGAAAGCGCCGTCGATGATCGCCTCGACCTGGTCGGCGCTCAGGATCTCGATCGGCGAGTAGGGGTTGACTAGCCGGGAGAATGGCAACTGCCGGATAGCCCCGGCCACACGCTTCTCACGACCGCCGCGGCGGCTGAATGTCATTCGTCGCTTACCCTGGGTGTTCGTGGCCCGGACCCGCCCGCAAGCCTACTCAGGCGGGCGAAGAATTCCCACTCGGCGATAATGGCAGCATGAAGGGGAGCCTGTACCGCTACGCGGCTTTCTCGACGGTCCCGACCGGCGGCAACCCGGCTGGCATCTGGATCGGCGATGCGCTGCCGCCGGATGCCGAGATGCAGCGGATCGCGGCCGAGGTGGCCTATCCGGAGACAATCTTTGTCTCCCCCGCAGCCGGTTTCGCGCGCCAAGTGCGCTACTTCAGCCCGGTGAAGGAGGTAGACTTCTGCGGTCACGCGACGATCGCGACCGGGATCCTGTTCGGCCAGCAGCAGGGCGCCGGCGAGTACCGCTTCACGACCAACGTCGGCGTCGTTCCCGTCTCGGTGCGGGAGCGTGAAGGGCGCTGGATGGCGGCGCTGACATCCGTGATGCCGCGGCACGAGAAGGCATCGGAACTGCTCATGCGCGCCGCACTCGGGGCGCTGGAGTGGCGCGAGGATGAGCTCGATCCCGCGATTCCATCGGCGCGAATCTACGCGGGAAACTGGCACCTGCTCATCGCCGTGCGAACGGCCGAGCGGCTCGCCGAGCTCGACTACGACTACGACCGGCTCAAGGAGCTGATGCTGGCCGAGGGGCTCGTGACCCTGCAGCTCGTCTGGCGCGAGGAACCCGGTCTGTTTCATGCACGCGATCCATTCCCGGTCGGCGGCGTCGTCGAGGACCCGGCGACCGGTTCCGGCGCCGCGGCGCTCGGCGGTTACCTCCGTGACGCGGGCCTGCTGAAGGCGCCCGCGCACATCCTGATCCGCCAGGGCGAAGCCATGGGCCGGCCGAGCCGGCTCGAGGTGGAGATCCCCGCGGCCGGTGGCATCATCGTGTCCGGCAATGCCGTGCCGATGGAGGACCGCGCGTGAGAACCATCCTCATTACCGGCGCAAACCGCGGCATCGGCCTCGAGTTCGCGCGTCAATATGCGGCCGATGGCTGCAGGGTCCACGCGGCCTGCCGCGACCCGGACGCCGCGAAGGAACTCGGCCAGCTTGCCGCGGAAAGCGGCGGGGCGATCCGCGTGCTCGCGCTGGACGTCACGGACACGACGAGCGTGCGCGCCGCCGCGCAATCGCTCGCCGACGATCCGATCGACGTCCTACTCAACAACGCCGGCGTCGGCTCGCCGAAGAACCAGCGCCTCGGCAACCTCGACTACGCTGCCTGGGCGCGCGTGCTGGATGCCAACACACTCGGTCCGATGCGCGTCGTCGAGGCGTTTCTCGACAGCGTCGCGAAAGGCGGCGACCGGAAGATCGTCACGCTGACGAGTGCCATGGGCTCGATCGCTGACAACGCCTCGGGCGGCTCCTACGCGTATCGAAGCTCCAAGGCTGCGGTCAATATCGTGATGAAGAGCCTGTCGATCGACCTGGCGCCGCGTGGCATCACCTGCGTCGTCGTGCACCCGGGCTGGGTGCGGACGGCCATGGGCGGCCCGGACGGGAAGCTGACTCCGACGCAGAGCGTGACGGCATTGCGCCGGTTGGTCGATGGACTGCAGCCGGAGGACACCGGCCGGTTCTTCAACTACGACGGCAAGACTTATCCCTGGTAAGGCGTGGCGAGGTTTTCGCCGCAGCCGCGAAATGTCCGTCCATTCAGCGTGACCGTTACCGTCGCCGCGAAGGCCTTGCCGCTCATTGAATCACTGCATGCGACGGGGACGATTTCCACGCGCAGGTCATTGGCTTCCGTTTGCGCGTGCAGCGTACGCGTCCCGGTCTGCGCATCGAGCTGGGTGCGCGGCGCGGGTGTCACGGCCGTGCCCTTGCCGTAGTCATAGGTGAGCCGCATCTCCGAGCCATTGCGGATCTCGAGCTGCCAGCCGGGTTCCTGGCCGACCGCGCGGAAATCGCGGTCGCGCACGAGTTCGAAGAAGACGCCGTTCCAGGGCGCAAGCGCGCGGTCACGATCCAGCTCGATCAGCATCGCGCCGAGCGCCGTCCACGGCGCGCCGCCACAGGACACTTCCGTGATGCGCAGCTGGTTACGAGCCGCGAGCGGCGCAAGGCTTCCGGGCGCGAGGCGGAACTGTTCCGCGAGAAAACTCGCGGCAGGCACCTGGCGCGTCGCATAGCGCGGCTCGGCGCAGCGATCTCCCGAGAAAACAGCTGCCTGCTCGTTCAGGCGCAGGGTTTCGCCGTAGCGTGCGCGCGCCTGCCCGCCGCTCAGGGCGCTGACGCCGGGCATATGGTGGCCGACAATCGTCCAGATGCCGGTCAGGGACGAGGTGGCGGCTGCGGGCGCCGAGCGGATGCCCTGCACCTGCGCCGTGGGCGCCGGTGCCGGAACGAAGCGCAATGGCTCTTCCCGGCCGGCGGAGTGAATCGTCAGCGACTCGGCATCGGCCTCGAAGCGAACCGATTCGCGGAGTGCAGACAGGTAGGCTTCCTCCTGCCTCATTACGGCTTCCGCGCAGGCTTTTCGCGTCGCCGCGAGCCCGCCGAACATGATCGCGCCGTCCTGGATGCTGACGATGCCGTTGAAGCGGTTGCAGGAGCCGTTGCCGCTTGCACGCCCTTCGATCGGGAACTCCAGTGTCGGTTGCGTGCCGCCCTGGACCGCGGCGCCGGTCAGGCGTGCGAGACGCCAGGCGGTGCCGGGCAGCGAGACGGCTGCCGGTGGCGCCGCGGCCTGCGGCGCAGCCTGCGACTCGGCGGCAGGCCCCGCGCTCGAAACGGCCCCGGGCGGTGGCTGCTTCGCGGGTGCAAACCGGATCTCGACCGGATCGCCCGGGCCATGCATGCGGATCCGGAACCGGTCCTGGTCAAGCTCGAGGATGTCAGTGGGGTATTCCCGTCCTTCCTCGATGATCGTCAGTCGGCCGTCCGCATAACGCCAGCTGCCGAATGCCGGCGTCGCGTGCGACGAAGCCATGACGAGCGTGCCGTCCGACAGGAAGACGCGAAGGTCGCCCGCAGCGACCTGTTGCGATTCAGCGACCTCCCAGACGCGGTTCACGAATGACTCGCCCCTGGCGGCCGGAAGCGGCGTGACGGCGGGCTCGGTGGTTGGGGGTGGCGGCGGCTCGGCCTTTTTGCAGCCGCCGAGGGCAAGCAGCAGGGTGGCAAGCGTTGCGACGGATCGTAAGTTCATGGCGCTAAACTATACGCGCATGAACACCATCGAAAAGCTGGCGTGGGACTTCCTGACGCGGGTCTGGGGGCCGGAGCATGATATCGATGCGATTGACGAGTTCATGGCGCCGGATTAACTGATCCACTCCAGCGGCAAGACCATCCGCGGACGCGATGCGTTCAAGGCCTGGGTCGTGGAGTTTCATCGCCAGATGCCCGAGGCCATCGATGAGGTAATCGACGTGTTCGCCAGCCCGTCGGGGGACCGTGTCGTCGCACGCTGGGTCAATCGCGGCCGGAATAACGGCGTATTCGGGTTGCCGCCTGACGGCAAGGCGATCGAGTTTCACGGTATCAGCGTGTGGCGCGTGCGGGACGGACGGCTTGCCGAGTGCTGGGTCGAGCGCGAGCCGCCGCGATACCAGCAGGACTGACTAGGCCTCGTACACCCAGCGGCTGCCGACCATGGTGCGCTCGACGGGGATCGATACCAGGCTTGCCGGGTCCTCCGTGAGCGGATTGCGCCCGAGTACGACGAGATCGGCGAGTTTGCCGGGTTCGAGCGAGCCCTTATCGTGCTCCTCGAACGAGGCGTAGGCGCCGTTCAGCGTACAGGCGCGCAACGCTTCCTCGATCGTGATCTTCTGGCGCGGACCCCAGACCCTGCCGTCCATCGCGGTGCGCGTGACCATGGACTGCAGCGCCATCATCGGTTCGAAGGGCCCGGGCGGATAGTCCGAAGCCATCGTCGGCCGGATGCCGGCGTCGATGAAGCTGCGTAGCGCGAACATCGAGTTCAGCCGCTCCTCGCCGAACTCCGGCATTTTCTCGCCGTGGAAGTACACGTAGGTCGAGAACGGCGTCGGGATCACGCCGAGTGTCTTCATGCGCCGCACGAGGTCGTCGTTGATGACCGTGCAGTGCTCTATTCGGTAGCGCGGGTCGCGGCGCGGCCGCTCGCGCTGCAGCCGCTCGTACAGGTCGAGCACCATGCCGATGCCGACGTCGCCATTGGCGTGGATGCCGACCTGCCAGCCCGCGTCGTGGGCCTTGCCGGCGTACGAGTAGAGTTCTTCCGCGTCCGCGACGATCATGCCGAAGTCGTCCGGCCGGCCGACGTACGGCTGCGACAGCCGCGCCGTGCGTTCTGAGATCGAGCCGTCGCAGGTCGCCTTCATGCCGCCGACGCGGATCCACTCGTCGCCGAACCCGGTGCGGACGCCGGAGGCGATCATGCGGTCGAGGTGCGTGTAGCCGATCATGCAGTACACGCGCGATGAGAGTTCGCCCGCCTCGCGCGCATCCTGGTAGGCGCGCAGGTCCTCGGGCGTGCCGTAGGCATCGGTCGACGAGGTGACGCCCGCCTTCGCGAACATCTGCGTGATCAGCTTGACCGCCGCGCGGTCTTCGTCGCGCGAGGTCGTGCCGAAAGCGGGAATCGAGTTCTCGTAGATCTCCGCGGCGCGCTCGAGGACGCGGCCAGTCAGTCGGCCGGTTGCCGGGTCGCGGACTAACCTGCCGCCCTCGGGGTCCGGGGTCTGTTCGGTGATCCCGACCTTGGCGAGCGCCGGCGAGTTGACGTAGCCCGTGTGGCCACCGCGGTGCCCGATGTAGACGGGATGATCCGGCGCGGCGGCATCGAGGTCTTCGCGCGAGATGAAGCGCCGCTCCGCGGTCTTGGTGTCGTCATACTTGAAGCCGACCACCCATTCGCCCGGCGGCGTCTTCGCGGCGCGCTCGCGCACCGCGTCCTGGATGGCCTTAATGGAGCGCAGGTCGCAGTCGATGAAACGCAGGTGCCGCCGGCCGGAGTAAGCGGGGTGGCAATGTCCGTCGATGAATCCCGGCACGACCGTGCTGCCGCCGAGGTCTATCTTCTTCGTGCCGGCGACGGCGAGCGCATCGATGTCCGCATTGGAGCCGACCGCGAGGATGCGGTCCCCGGCGATCGCGACGGCCTCGGCGGCGGGCTGACGTGGGTCGATCGTGATCACCTGGCCATTGCGCAAGATGAGGTCCGGCTGCGTGCGCGTAAGTCCGGCAAATGCACGATGGCTGAAGAGCGGCAGGGCGGCGAGCGCGCCTGCGCTGCGGATCAGGTCACGTCGCGAGACTTTCATTACATTCCCCTGATTCGAGTCTATGACGGCCGGCCGCGGCGCCAGTTTGCCAAGCGCCGGTCGAGCACGGGCTGCAGCTTATCGAAGTTCGTCCAGCTGTCGCTCACGTGATACTCGGTGGGCAGACCCTTCGCCAGGTACTCCTGGTAATCCGCGATGAAGCTCGCACCTTCCTGCTGGTAGTAAGCCTTCGCGAAGGCATTGCCTTCCGCGTCGAAGTCCTCGTCCGTGAGCCTGCCGTCGCAGACCGTGAGGAAGTATTGCGCGGGCGTCCATTTGCGCGCGCGCAGGTGCTCGAGCTCCTCGACCGAATCGACGACGTGGAACTCGCCGCCGAGGCCTGCGAGCAACGCCCAGGCGAGATAGATGCCGGCGTGCGTCGCGGCCGCATCGGGTGGCAGGCCGGCGGGAAAATCCGGACCGCTGTGCCAGGTCGCGTCGTCGTACGTCATTCGGGTCTCATGGCCGGTAATCGTAATGCCAGGGCTCGTCGGGGATGCGCAGTGGCCCTACGAAGGGCGCGCCAGAGGCGAGCACCGCCGAATTCAGCCGCCCGGCCCAGCCCTGGGCGATCCAGAGGAGGGGAATGTCCGCCGTCACGGCACCCGCGACGATACGATCGCCCTGCATCACGACAAAATCCACGGCGCGCATCTGCCCGTGCGCGGACAGGCCTGGCGCAGCCAGCGGCGGTGTCGGATTCGGCACGAAGGCGCGCAGGAAGTCACCGAACGCAGCCTGCGCCAACGGCGTGCCCGGCGCCGGGAACCCTTTCCCCTGCACCATCATGGCGGCCGCCTGGCGAAACGCGAATGCTGCCGACGCGATGGACTCGTTGGTATTCCAGCGCTCGAGCTGGATCTCAAAGCTGCGGACCTCCGGGTTCACATGCAGCGTGTAACCCGGGTTCGCGGACTCGAAGGCGGCGCGCACGCAAGCGACGGCCGCGTCCAGTACGGACTGCGCCGGAGAGTCCTGCCAGGCGATGATCTCCGCGTCCGACCAGCTCCAGCGCTCGGCAAGACCCGCGCCCGCGCGCAGGTAGGAGCGCGCCGCCAGCAACTGCCGGCCCGTGCCTTCGATGCGCGTGAGTGCGCTCGCCGCGCGCGGGTCGAGCGCGTCTTGCACCGCGGCGAGATGTTCCTTAATGGCTTCCTCCGCCGCCTGCGCACAGATCGCCGGCGTGGCCAGCGCGAGGCAGAGCAGGCCTTGCATGAGCGCGCGGTACTTCAACCCGGCTCCGGGCTGTCCGTGTCGGTTGCACCTTCACCCAGGCGACGACGCGCACGCGCGGCCATTTCCTCGTACTGCTTGCGAAAGCGCTCGATCTGGGCCTCCTCGAGCTCCTCGAGGTCCATGAGCGCGTTGTGGCCACTGCTCACCCGGATCAGTTCGTCGAGCTTGATCTGGATCGCGGCCGTGTCACGGTTCTGCGTGTTCTGTATCAGGAACACCATGAGGAAGGTGACGATGGTGGTGCCGGTGTTGATGACGAGCTGCCAGGTGTCGCTGAAGCCGAACAGCGGCCCGGTAACCAGCCACGCGAGGATCGTGCCGAGTGCGAGTCCGAAGGCCATGGGGCGACCGGAGAGTTGCGCCGTCCTCTTGGCAAAGCGCGTGAACCGCGGCGCTTTCTGATTGCGTTGCATGATTGCGTCCCCTTGAGCTGCTAGCGGAGTGCCGTGATGACCGCGCGGCCGCCGCGCCGCTCCAGGTCGACGATCAGTGTCTCGTCGGAGCCCTTGTCGACGATGAAGGTCTGCGACGTATCGACGGCGGAGTCGTAGCACCAGACGATCATCGCGCCGACCCGGTCGAGCTGCACTTTGTAAGGGCCCTCGCACTGGCCCGGCCGCGACGGCGTCGCGTGATGCACCGCGTCGGTCGCGCCTTCCCGCAAGGGCAGCCGGTCCGCGCCGCCTTCGAGGTCGGCCGCGAGGCGCGTCGCCGGGTCGGTGACGATGCCGCAGGCAGTGAGGGTCGCGGCGAGGATTGCCGTGCGCTGCCACTGCAAGCTGCTCACGGCTGCCTCGCCTGTAGCGCCCGTTCGGCGCCTCGTTTGCCGTAGGCGCGGTTCGGGTACAGCGCCAGTGACTGGCGATAGGCCTCGAGCGCCTTGTCCGGGCGGCCCTGCGCCAGCTGCAGGTCGCCAAGAAGCTCGTAGGCTGGGAGCATCGGCGCTGGCGTAACGGCGTGCTTTGGGGTCTCAGTTTCGAGATCGGCTGCCGCCTGCATCAGCTCGATGGCGGTTGCCGGATGTCCGTCCAGCTGCGCGATCCAGGACTCGACTTCGAGTCTCAGTACGCGGATGTTTCTGGCAAACAGCTCTTCCCCGGACTGCCGGGCGTTCGCCTCCAGGACCATGAGCTGTTCGCCGGCGACCCGTGCGTCAGCGAGCCGGCCAAGCCGCACGGCACCGAGGCCGCGGGTAAAGACGGAAATTGCCTCTGGCCACGGGTATAGGCTCCAGTCGAGGGTCGCAGGCTCGCGCACCGGCGTTGCCGCCGCCTCCAGCCAGTTCTGCCGCTCGAGCGCGAACCGGGCGCGCGTGGAAGCGAGGTGGAACGCGGTCTTGAAAGTCGGCTCGAGCCTCGGCGTGCCGGTCAGTCGTTCGAGCTGCGCGTAGGCACTCTTGTAGTCGCCCTTCTGCAGGTACGCATACACCAGGTATTCGATGGCGTGCGGAAATTCGTCCCACACGAACTCACCATGCGCGCCCGCCGGATGCTCGAGCGCCGCATCCGCAGCCAGCAGGTTGCCACGGATGACGCCGTCCCAGTCGCCGAGGCGCGTATAGATGTGGGTCGGCATGTGCAGCGCATGGGGATTGCGTGGCGCCGCGTTCTCGTACTTGCGCGTGATCTCGAGAAGCTCCTTTTCGCGACCCGGTACATCGTTGGCATGCACCATGTAGTGCATCGCACCCGGGTGGTCGCGGTTCCGCTCGTAAACGCGCAGCAGGATTGCGGCAGCTTCGTCCGCATTGTCGCGCGAGACGACATTTGGTGGCACGACTGCGAGGTGCGCGAGCGCGTAGAAGACAGCCGCATCGTCGTCCTCGGGAAAAGCCAGGTGCTGTGCTTGTGAAGCCTGTTCCCAGCGCCGGATGCGCAACCAGTAATCCTGGTTTTCCGGCTCCACGAAGAAAGCCTCGGCGGTCGCGATGTAGGACTGCTCGCGCCCGGTGGGCGGCGAAAGCGCCCGGGCCGCCTGCAGCGCGTCCCACCCCCGCCGCCGTTCCTTGAGTCCCGGACGCGTCGGCCAGAGCGGTTGAAACAATGTCATCGCCACGCCCCAGTGCGCCATTGCACAGCGGGGGTCCATGGTACTGGCCTGCATGAACGACGCCTGCGCCTGGGGATAGGTCATGTGGTGCAGCAGCGCGAGTCCGCGGTCGAAGTCCTTCTGCGCGGCTGCAGAACAGCTGACAGGGAAGGACACCGTGCCTAACGCATTGACGTCGTGCCCCGTGTGGGCGGCGGCACGGCTGCTCGCCGCGAGGATGCTGGCGGCGAGGGTCGCGGCGAGGATCGCCGCGGCCGGGATGGCCCCGCCGCCGCGGGTCGATAGAAGACGCATCAGTGCGTCGACTTGCTTCTCTCGGAGTACGGTGCCGCACCCATGATCGCCGCGATGATCGTGAAGACGAGCTGGTACAGGCCGACCGTGATCCACAGGCTCTCGCTGTAGAAGCCGAGCGGAATGAACTGCGCGGGGCCGGCCAGCGAAAAGCTGACCCAGGTGACGACGCCGGCCCAGGTGGCGGTCTTCACGCCGGCGCCAAGGCGCGGGCGGAGCAGCACGTAGACGTACATCGCGAGGAAGCCGCGACCGGCCTCGAAAACGATGAACCAGATCTTGGAAATGCCGGCGTGATCCGGCGTCGTCGCGCCGAGCGCGTCCATGACCGCCTGCCATTGCTCCGTCACGACCCGCTGATGCAGGAAGCCGTCGCTCACGAAGCAGATCGCGGCGACGATCAGCGCACCCAGGATGAATTTCCCCCAATTCACGTCACTCATGGCGTCCCCCCTTTTGTATCCAGTGGACTCGATCCGGTCAGATACTACGCCCCGCGGGCTGTCCGGTACTCTCGGAAAGCAGTTTCAGGATGCCCGGCAGCGCGTCGCGGTGCTCGGGCTTCATCAGCACCGAACGGAGCGCCGTGACGGTGCCGCCGGCACCCCAGAGATCGCCGAAAAATGCGACGGGCAGTTCCGCGAGGGCGAGGTACAGGCCCGCGCGCTCTGCTTGCGCGAAGATCTCGCTCGCACGACGGGATGAATCCGCGGCGGTCTGGGCGCGCACGACCCAGACGACGATATCGAGCTCGGGCGGAAAGGCGGTGATGAAGCGTTCATCCTTCGCGAGTTCGGTGTGCAGTGCGAGCGCCGCTGCGCGGCAGTCCTGCAGCATGCGCGCGAACTCGCCGCCGCGGACCAGCGGGAAGAGGCGCTGTGTCGTCCAGAGTGCGACGGCGGCCGCGCCGGGGCGAGAGCACTCCAGGCTGATCTCGCCGAGGTGCAGTTCATCTGAACTGAAGTAGGTGTATGGCGAGTCGTGGCGGTAGTGGCTGCCGACCGCGGGGTCCCTGAACAGCACGCAGCCGCAGCCGTAGGGCTGCAGGCCGTGCTTGTGCGGGTCGATCACGATAGAGTCGGCTTCCCGCAGTGCGTCGTAGGCAGCGCGGGCCCCCGGTGCGAGATTGTCGGCGAGCGTGTAGTAGCCACCGTAGGCGCAATCGGCGTGGAGCCGGAAGCCGTGGCGTTCGCGAAGCGCCAGGATCTCCGGCAACGGGTCCACGGAGCCGACCGCAGTCGTGCCGAGCGTTGCGACGACGGTGCCGACGCCGCCGGCCTCCAGGCGCTTCTCGAGCGCCGCGACATCCATGCGGCCGAGGCGGTCGACGGCAACGGATTCAAAGGGAAGCTTGAGCACGGCGCTGATGCGGCTGTGCGTGTAATGCGCCTGGCTGGAGGCCAGGACTGTGGCGCCCGGCGCGAGTTCGCCGGCGATCCAGAGTGCCTCGAGGTTCGCCATCGTGCCGCCGCTCGTGAGGTGGCCGAGGTGCGTGTCCCAGCCGAACATGCGCGCGATCTCCGCGACGGCTTCCTTCTCCATGGCGGAACTTGCGCGGCCGCCGTCGAGCGCGTGGTTGTTGGGGTTGATCCACATCGCGAGCGCGTAGGCGAGGCGCGCGACCGCGTGCGGCGGCTTCAGCATCTGCCCCGCGTACTGCGGATGGAAGTACGGGTAGTTGTCGCGCATCCGCTCGGCGGCCGCGAGCAGCGCCTCGCGCAGCGCCGCCGGATCCGCATGGCGCGCGTCCGCGCCCGGGAGCTGCGCGAAGCCGTCTTCCATGCGCGCGAGTGCGTCGTGCAGCAGCAGCAGCGAGTCGGATTCGAGCTGGGCAGGCATCCGGGCTGAATCGTATAACATGGCGTCCCGCAGGGGGGGGGCAGCGCGGAAGTGAAGGCTTCACACATCGGGCCGGGCGACGCCCTGGTCGTCGTGGACGTGCAGCGCGATTACCTGCCGGGCGGCGCGCGTGGCGTGCCCGGCGGCGATGCGGTAGTTGCGCCGATCAATCGCGCGGTCAGCCTGTTCGAACGCGCGGCGCTCCCCATCTTCTTCACGCGCGACTGGCACCCGGCCAACCACGTTTCCTTCAAGGCGCGCGGCGGGCCCTGGCCGCGGCATTGCGTTGCGGGCACGGATGGTGCCGCTTTCGCGCCGACGCTGCGCGTGCCGGCGAGTGCAATCGTCATCTCGAAGGCGACCGGCCCCGATCGCGACGCGGAATCCGCCTTTCAGGATTCGACGCTGGCCTCGCAGCTGCGCGCCGCGGGCGTACGGCGGGTGTACGTCGCGGGCCTTGCGACCGACTTTTGCGTGAAGGCGACCGTGCTCGCCGCACGGCGCGAGGGATTCGACGTGAAGGTCATCGCAGACGCCGTGCGCGCCGTGGATGTGCAGCCCGGCGACGGCCAGCGCGCGCTGCAGGAAATGCAGCTCTCCGGCGCCCAGCTCACCACCCGCTGCTGACGATGGGGACGCGCACCTTCATATTCGTGAAAGTGCGCGTCCCCTTCAGGTCATGCTTGCCTGCGGTGCAGGATTTCCAGAATGTCGCTCCAGCCGCCGGTGTGGGCCTTGACCATCTCTTCGCTCGGCAGGCCTTCGTGCGTGATCACGACCTCAGTCGCGCCGTGCGTGGGGCGAAAATCCACGGTCACCAGGGAATCGGTCTCGCCGGCGTAGGGAGAGTTCCAGGTGAACACCAGCCGTCGCGGCCGGGAAATCTCCCGGTAGGTCCCGCGGTGCGGAATGGTCCTGTCCGGTGTGTGCATCAGGATCTCGAACGCGCCGCCGATGCGGGCATCCACGCTGACGGTGCTGCGCTCGGTGTCACCCGGGCGCATCCAGTCCGCGAGGCTCTCGGGATCGAGCCATGCGTCGAACAACTGCTCCGCAGGCGCCGCGATCTCGCGGCTCACGACGACTCTCGGTACCTTCATGACGGCATTCATTTTGACTTCCTCTGCTGGGGTTGCTTGCGTGTAGCGAATCGGTCGAGCGCCTCGAGGCGGTCCTCCCAGAAGCGCTGGTAATGGGCAATCCAGGCCGCCGCCTCGGAGAGCGGGGCGGCGTTCAACGACAGCACGTGGTTGCGGCCGCGCACGGCACGGCGGACCAGCCCCGCGCTCTCGAGCTTGCGCAGGTGCTTGGAGACGGAATTGAGCGAGATGGGAAAGCCGCTTGCGATGTCGGTGACGCGCGCGTCGGACTCGGCGAGGCGCGCGAGTATTGCGCGGCGGGTCGGGTCGGCGATTGCCCCGAGCACCCTGTCCATTCCCGGTTTTCTATATTCACCCATATGGGTGAATATAGAGCCAAGGATGTGAGGGCGTCAAGCATTGAAGGGGACGCGCCCCTTCACGAATATGAAGGGGCGCGTCCCCTTCGTTCAGGCGAGCGCGGTCTTGAACAGCGCCAGCTGGCGCTCCCAGGCTTTCTCCGCCTGCTCCGCGTGGTAAACGCCCGAGTCCGGCGGACACCAGCCGTGCAAGGTGCCGGCGAAGACCTCGATTTCCGCCGGCAGCCCGGCCTTGGCGAAGGACTCGCGCAGCACGGTTTTCGCCTCGGGTTGCTTCTGCTCGTCGTTCTCGGCGATCGCAATGAGGAAATTTGCCCGCATCTTCGGGATCAGCAGGTGCGGGCTCTCCGGCTGGTCGGTCACCAGTCCGCCGGCATGGAAAGTTGCCGCGGCGCGAATGCGGTCGGGGAGTGCCCCGGCGGTCTCAAAAACGAGCGGACCACCCATGCAATAACCGGTGGTACCGGCACCGCGCCCGGTATCCACGGCGGCCTGTGCATCGAGCCAGGCAATGAATGCCTGGGAATCCACCCGCGCCGTCGCCGGGCCGAGCGTGCCGCGCAGACTCATGAGCAGCTTGCGCGTCTCCGGGTCGTCGAAACTCGCCTTCTCGGGCGAGGTAGGCGCCTTCTGCGTGCGATAAAACGGATTGATCACGAGCACCGCGTAACCAGATTCCGCCAGGCGCTTTCCCATCTGCCTGAACGCCGGGCGCAGGCCAAAGATGTCGGGCCAGATCAGGACAGCGGGATGCTTGCCCAACGCGGGATGCACGAAGTAAGCGTCGGCCGTTCCATCCAACGTCTTGATCTCGACTTCGGATTCCGCCGTTTCCGCGGCGTTCGCTACGCGCGGCAGCGCGAGAACAAGGCTGGCACCGAGCGCGAGCGAACCAAGCTCCCTGCGGGAAAGCCCGCCCTGGCGCAGGTTGTGCTCGATCATGTCGTCGAATGCTGCGTCATCGCACATCGGTGTTCTCCCGCCTTTAGCCCAATAGTTTGCTGATTTCCGAGAAACCGGCGGCCTCGGCCGTATAGGTGAAGGTGCCGGTCTCGCGCATCTCCCGCGCGCCGCGCAGGAACGCCCCGAGCGCCGCGGCAGACAGCGCGCTGCCGACACTGACGCGCCGCACACCCATCTCGGACAGCTCCGCGAGGGTGAAGCGCTGCGGTTGTGTGCCCATGAGGAAATTCACCGGGCGGTCGACGGATTTCACGATCGCCGTGATCTCCTCGCGCGTCGTGATGCAAGGCGCGTAGAGCACGTCCGCGCCGGCCTCCTGGTAGGCCTGCAGACGCCTGATGGTGTCGGCGAGATCTGGGATGCCGACCAGGAAGTTCTCCGCGCGCGCAGTAAGCGTGAACGGAAAGGGGAGGTCGCGCTTCGCTTCCACTGCGGCGCGGATGCGGTCGGTGGCGTGGCCGATGTCGTAGACCTTTTCGCCCGGCCGATCGATGGAATCCTCGATCGAGCCGCCGACGATGCCGGTGGCCGCGGCACGGAGAACCGTCTCCGCCACGGATCTCAAGTCGTCGCCGAAACCGTTCTCGAGGTCGGCACTGACTGGCAGGTCGGTGGCCGACGCGAGCTCGGCGACGTGTGCAAGCATCCTCTCGCGCCCGACCTGGTTATCCTGCACGCCGATCGAGAATGCGAAGCCTGCGCTGGTCGTTGCGAGCGCCTCGAAGCCGAGCTTTGCGAGCATGCGCGCTGTGCCGACGTCCCAGGGGTTCGGAATGATGAAGGCCTGCGGACGCGCGTGCAGCGCGCGGAAAATCTCGGCTTTCTCCACCTGCGTCTTCATGCGCGCAGCAGGGTCCAGAGGCCGATCACGATGAAGCCGGCACCGGCGACGTATTTCAGTGCAGCCGGACTCACGTGCTGCGAGATCGTGCCGCCTGCAAGCACGCCGATGCCGGTCGCCAGGATGAGTGCGGCGGAGGCGGCGACGAAGACCGTGAGCTTGCTGACTGCCTGGTCGGAAGCAAAGAGCAGCGTTGCCAATTGGGTTTTGTCGCCGAGCTCCGCCAGGAATACGGAAGCGAACACGGTGGCGAGCACTTTGAGGTCCATCAGTCTGATGTGTCCTTTGCGGTGGGTTTCGTCGACTGGCGGATGACCTGGACGGCGGCAATCAGCAGGCCGAGCGAGGAGATCGCAAGCGAACCCAGCAGCAGCGGACCGGCCGCGTCGAAATAGCCGGCGGCCTTCGCCCAGAAGGCGACTGGCAGGACCGAGGCCATCAGCATGGCTGACAGCACTGCGCCGCCGCGCGGCGCCTTCAGAGCGACCGCCGCGAAGACAATCGCGAGCAGCAGCGCCGGCACGCCGAAAAGCAGGGCGAAAAGGCTCGTCGCTTCCGGGTTCATGCAGCCTCCAGGTGCTGCAAGGGTATCAGCCGTCGCAGGCTAAAGGGGTCTGACCCCTTTGCCGTGCAAGTGCCCGTAGCGTGCGCGCAGCGATGGCAGTTTCCGCGCCAGCCAAAGGCCGCCGACCGCGAACACGAACAGCGACGCGAGCGCCACGGCCCACCAGAAGGGCGAATCCGGCAGCCGGACCGCCGCCTCGGACGCCGCTGCGGCGACGAGGCCAATGTAGGACCAGGTCATGAACTGCAGGTGCATGTCGAGCCAGCCCTCGCGCGGCCGCCTGCGATACACGGCCAGGAAGCCCGCAATCACGGTTGCGAGGCTGAACAGCGCGAAGGCATGGAACAGGCTGAATCGCCCCGTCAGGCTGAAGATGAAGAGCGATGAGACATTGAGCGTAATCATCGCGGCCACGTAAGCCCGGCCCGTGAACCGGTGCCGCCGCGTGCCCTTGGGCATTGCCAGAACCGCCATGCCTGCCGCGATGGCAAGCACGGCGCCTCCAACGTGAAACAGCGAAACACCCGAGTAGTTCATCTCGCCCTTCGTCAGGGAACGTCCTGCACCAGGCGGAAGCCGAGGTGGTTCGTGCCGGTCATCGAGTCGCCCTTGCCGCGGGTGCCGACCATGTAGCGCGAGCAGTATTGCTCGGTGCAGAGGAACGAGCCGCCGCGGTGCACATGCTTGGCGACGCCCGGCTCACTCGGGTCGAAGGAGCTCTCCGGCCCGCGCGGATTGCGCGCGACGCCGCCCGCCGCCGCGAGCTCGCCGTAGTAATCCGGCCGGTACCAGTCGCTGGTCCACTCCCAGACATTGCCCGCGACGTCGTGCAGCCCGTAGCCGTTCGGCGCGAACTGCGCGACGGCCGCGACGCCGCCGTGCGCATCCGCGTGCGTGTCCTCGTTCGGGAAGTGCCCCTGGTGCGTGTTCGCCATGAAATTCTCGTCCACCAGGAATTCGTCGCCCCAGGGGTAGAGCGTGCCGGACAATCCGCCGCGCGCGGCGAATTCCCACTCCGCCTCGGTCGGCAACCGCTTGCCCGCCCACTGCGCGAAAGCCTGCGCATCCTCGTAGGCAACGTGCAGCACCGGATAGTCCTCGCGACCGACAAGATCGCTCTCCATTCCCAGCGGGTGCTGCCAGTTCGCGCCCTGCACGTACGCCCACCAGCGAAAGTGCGTGTCGAGCGGCACGGCATGGTCGGGCGGCGTGAAAACCACCGAGCCGGCGACCAGGTTCTCGGGCGGCGCGCCGGGAAACTCCTCGGCGGTTGGCGTACGTTCCGCAACGGTCACATAGCCGGTTGCCTTCACGAACTCGGCAAACTGGCGATTCGTGACTTCGGTCTTGTCCATCCAGAAGCCGTCCACGGATACGCGGTGGATCGGCCGCGAGTCTTCCGTCGCCTGCATGCCGACGACATTCGCATCCTTCCCAAGCGGGTCCGCGGCCCCCATCGAGAACTCGCCGCCGGGAATCCAGGCCATGCCGTCGGGCGCGGGACCTGGCGCCGAAGCGTCGTTCGGGACGGTGGCTTCGAATTCATCCGCCGCGCGCGGCGCTTCCTGCTGGCGCGTCATCAGCGCAAAGCCGATGCCAGCCGCGGTGCTGACGACGATCAGTGCAACCGCTATGAACTTTGAACGGGTCACCGGAACGGGAATACCCTGTTCCAGTCATCTTCCATGTCCACGATCGTCCATCCGCGCAACTTCGCCTCGTCGAGCCCCTTGTCGAGCGCACCGATGGGTGACCGGCGATCGTAGGCCCACTCGCGCTTCGAGTCGGTGTGATGGACGAACAGGCACAGCCGCAGGCCAGCAGAATTGCAGGTCCATTGCAGCATCTGCAGGTCGCCGTCGGAGTTTCCGAACGCGGCGATCGGCCGGCGACCGATGTGACGCTGGATGCCGACGGGCTTTCCGTCCTTGTCGTCGTTGTGCACGATGGTCGGCAGCTTGGTGAGCGCGGGCCGGCCATCAACCATTTCGTACTTGAGCCCGCCGCTCGAGCCGATCACCTGCTCCGGCGGGATGCCGTAGACGCGCTCGGTCCAGGGACGCATGAACTCGGTGCCACCCCCCGAGACGATGAAGGTCTTGAAGCCGTACGCGCGCAGGTATGCGAGTAGCTCGAGCATGGGCTGGTAGACCATGGCCGTGAATGGCTGGCCGGTCTTCGGGTGCCGCGCCGTCGCGATCCAGTCGCTGACAGTGCGGCTGAATTGATCGGTCGTCATGCCGCTGTGTGTCGCGGTCAGCAGAGCCACGACCCCGGCTTCACCGCCCGCGGTCACCCCGTGCAAATCACCCTTGAGCACCGATGCAAAGGGCTCCTGGGTCCTCCATTCCGGGTGCTGGGGCGCCATGGCCTTGACCTGGTCGATCAGGAAGAAGAGCTGCGCGTAGATCGGTTGCTCCGCCCAGAGCGTGCCGTCGTTGTCGAAGGTGGCGATGCGCTCGGGAGCCGGCACGAAATCCGGCGAACCCTCGCGCGTCACGCCTTCCACGAATCGGACGATCGACTGCTTTGTCGCGCCGTCGTTCCAGGAAGGCAGCGGGTCGGCGGCCCATGCCATTGAGGCGAAGGCAATCGTTGCGGTGGCGGCCGTGCTTACTACTGTAAGCCGGAAATTCGTGTCCATCGTGCGCCTCTAAAAATTCTCGGGCCGCACCCGCGGGGCGTGCGGCCCGATGTTCCACCCTAATCAGGTCTCAGCCGTGGTGTCACGAGCCGTGCGGTTTACTTACAGCCTCCATGACCTGGTCGAGATTGAACGAGCCTGGCTTCTGGCGTGGCGGGAACTCGCGGAAGCTCTGCAGCCATTGGCCCACGTATCCGGCCGCCGGCGCGATCAGGAACATGCGATCGGCAAACCACTGGTTGTAGCCAAACCCCTCGTACTCGGCGCGCTCGAACGGATCGGAGCGCAGATTGGTGATAAGAGGGGCGCGCAGTTTTTCGAACGGTTCCATCCAGACATGCAAGCCGTGGGCATTCTGCCGCAGGAACGTGATCTTCCATTGTTCATAACGAAGGGCGGCGACACTACCGTCGTCGGTCCAGTAAATGAAGTCCTTGCGTGGCCACGGTGCCTGCCCCTTGAGCGCCGGTCCCAGGTCGTAGCCGTCGAGATGGACCTTGAAGTTCGTGCCGCCGATATTGCGGCCTTTCAAGAGGTCTTCTTTGGCCGAATTGTCTCCTGCCGCGGCCACGAACGTCGTCAGCATGTCTTCATGCGCCCCGATGTCGTTGATCACGGTGCCGGGCTTGATGACGCCGGGCCACTTGATCAGCGTCGGCACGCGGTAGCCTCCTTCCCAGTTCGTGTTCTTCTCGCCGCGGAACATGGTCGTGCCGCCGTCCGGCCAGCTCATCGACTCGGCGCCGTTGTCCGTCGAGTACATGATGATGGTGTTCTCGTCGAGACCGAGTTCCTTGAGCTTCGCGAGTACCTGCCCGACATGTCCGTCGTGTTCGACCATGCCGTCCGGATAGATACCCAGGCCCGTCTTGCCCTTCGACTCTTCCTTCAGGTGCGTGAAGATGTGCATGCGAGTCGAGTTCCACCAGATGAAGAATGGCTTGTCCGCCTTCTTGGCGCGCTCCATGAAATCGAGCGTCTTGGCAGTCACTTCTTCATCGATCGTTTCCATGCGCTTCCGTGTCAACGGACCGGTATCCTCGATGCGGCCGTCCGAGAAGCTATGGATAACGCCGCGCGGTCCGAAGCGCTTCTTGAATTCCGGGTTCTTCGGATAGTCCGGATTCTCCGGCTCTTCTTCCGCATTCAAGTGGTAGAGATTGCCGAAGAATTCATCGAAGCCATGGTTCGACGGCAGCATCTCGTCGCGGTCGCCCAGGTGGTTCTTGCCGAACTGCCCGGTCATGTAGCCCTGTGCGCGGAGCAGCGTAGCGATCGTCGGGTCTGCTTTGGTCATGCCTTCGGGTGCGCCTGGCAGGCCGACCTTGGTGAGACCAGTGCGGATCGGCGACTGGCCGGTGATGAAGGCGGCACGGCCGGCGGTGCAGCTCTGCTGCCCGTACCAGTCCGTGAACAGCGCGCCTTCTTTGGCGATGCTGTCGATGTGGGGCGTCTTATACCCCATCACGCCTTGGTTATAGGCGCTGATGTTGAAGCCGCCGATGTCGTCGCCCCAGATGACGAGGATGTTCGGCTTGTTGCCCTGGGCCGAGGCGAGCAGGGGTACTGCCGCTAGCGCCGCCAAGGCGAGGAAACGAAAAGCTTTCATGAAACCTCCGATTTACCGGAACCCCCGGCCGGGGGCCCCTCTTGCCACGGGCGCAAGAATTGCACGCAGGGTATCCTTTAACTGTCTCCGGCAGGACAATGTCGGGCAGATATTTCTGGGATCGTCGGGCCCGCAATGGGTCCCGACGCCAACTGGATGGAGGTGGACTTGGTCGGACCCTCGAGGGCCCGTGACATCCTGTCGAGCCTCGGCTGGCTTTCGCGCCAGCCCGAGGCATTCCAGGAAGAAGTGTTCCGGCGCTCAGTCCCGGTGCGCTATGCCGCCGGCGACATCATCTACCGGCTCGGCGATCCACTCGGCGGCATTTACGGCTGCGTGAGCGGCGCGGTCATCGCGAGCGTTGCGCCAGCCCGCGCGGTTCCAAACATCGTGCACGTTCTAACGCCGGGCGGATGGACGGGTGAAGGGTCCTTCCTGAGCCGGCAGCCGCGCCGGCTCGAGCTGCGGGCGGCGCTCGACACGCAAGCGGTGTACCTGCCGCTCGAGGCGATGGACGACATGACGGCGCGCGACCCGCAGTCGATCCGGAACTTCGTGCAGATCATGATGATCAACCTCGACATCGTGCTGCTCGCCATCCACGACCTGCAGGACCCCGACGAGCATCGGCGCATTGCGCGCGCGCTGCGGCGCGTCATGGCGCTCGAGAACACGCCTATCCCGCTCGCACAGGCGGCGCTCGGCATCCTGGCGAACGCCTCGCGCAAGACAGTGAATGCGGCGCTGCAGCGATTCGAGAAGTCCGGCTGGGTCAAGCGTGGCTACCGCTCGATCACCATCAGGAACATGAAGGGGCTCACCCGCTACGCCGAGAGCTCGGCCGACTGACGCGCGGGGGCCTTCCGTCTCAGGACGCCTTGAGGCTCTTGGAGTACGCGTAGAAAACCTCGTCACGGGTCCACCCGCAGGACTCGTAGAGCGATTGCCCGACCGTGTTCGTCTTCGCGGTCTGCAACTCGAGCCGCGCAGCACCGGTCCCGCGCGCATGGGCTTCGGCTGCTTCCATCAACGCACGGCCAGCGCCCGTTCCACGCGCCGTGGGCGTGACGAAGAGGTCATAGAGCACATAGGTGCGAGCGGCGATGACCGAGCAGAAGGCCGGGTAGAGCTGCGTGAAGCCGACGAGCAAACCATTCGCGTCCTCGGCGACCAGGATCACCGACTCGCGGCGGCGGAAGCGGTCCTCCAGATAGTGGCGCGCGAGCGCCAGGTTTGGCGGCATCTCGTAGAACTGCCGGTAGGCGTCGAAGAGCGTTGCCACTGCGTCGAGGTCGCGCGCTTCGGCCGGTCGTGTCTTCGCCATCTGTCTCTCCTTTCGCCTGGTGATTAAGCACCCGGCAGCATCTTGTCCAGAAGCTCGAACCCGGCGCGTTCCTCGTAGCCTTGCGCGCGGTAGAAAACCCGCGCGCGGTCATTGCCCCGGCCGAGCTGGAGCGCGACATTCGTGCAGCCGCATTGCACGCACTCGGCCTCCGCGAGCTTCAGCAGTGCTTCGCCGAGGCCTTTGCCCCGCGCGGACGGCAGCACGAAGAACTCGTCGATCTCGGCCGTGAGCCCGAGGTGCTCGAGGCTGAAGACGTACACGGCGAGCAGGTAGCCGACGGGCTCGCCTCGCTGATACGCGATCCAGCCGCTGCCGAGGCGTGGATCGGCGAGCAGTTGTCCCAGCTCACGCGCGACGGCTGCTGAATCGAAACCTGGTACGTCTTCGAACGTCCAGTACTGCTCGACGAGCGTGAGCAGCGCCGGGATGTCGTTCGCCGTGGCCGGGCGGATGTCGGCGTTCATGGGCGCTTCGCGAGCTTGCGCTGCCAGGCGGTTTGCAGGAGCGCCTGTACGTCCTCGTGCCGGGCGCGCTCCAGGTCCACGCGCAATCCGACGACCTTGGTGCCCCAGCCGAGCTTCGAGTAAGTCTCCGGGTCGAGGCGGCGCATGCGCTCGCGGTCTTCCTCGTCCACGAACACGTGCAGGAATCCGCCTTCCTTCGGCGCGGTTGCGTAGATCCGCCCGCGCAGGCGGAACGAGGTGTAGCGGTGATGTGGCGATTCCGTGGAGCCGTGCAGGTTCATCGCCAGTGCGCGTGCATCCGCGAGGGTCATCAGGGAAGCATTCTATCCGCGACCATGTAATGCGCATCCGCCAGGAACGTCGACGGCGTGAAGGGAAATCGGAAGTCCGGGCCGCCCCAGGTGCGGATCTCGGTTGCATCCGCAAACCAGCCCGCGAACTCGGGCAGCTGCGCAGGCTCGAAGCGACCGAACTTCACACCCCGACCTGCAACACTGCCTTGCCAGGGTAGTCGCGGCGCTCCAGCTCCCGGAGTGTGGCCGGCAGCTCGGCCCAGCTTCGGCGGAGCGAGATGGGCGCGTGCAGCTTATCGTCGCGCACGAGCCCCATGAGCCGCTCGAGATCTTCGGCCCCGACGCGGCCGCTCGCGACTTCCTCGAACACGAGCAGTCCGTAGAGGCCTGCCGCGCCCTTGCCGTACAGCGTGCGCGCATTGAAGGTCGTGTCCTGCTCGGAGGAATTGCCGATCGAGATAACGACACCTTCGCAGCCCACGAGTTCGATTGCTTTCGCGAGCGAGCTGCCGCCGACCGATTCCAGGATGAGATCGAAGCTGCCCTTCGCGTCCGCGATCGCGGCGACCACCTGTTTTGCGCCGAGGCGACGCAGTTCGACATGCTGTGCCTGCCGCGAACTGACCGCCGTGACCTCGGCTCCCTCCAGCGCCGCGAGCTGGATCGCGAACTGGCCGACGCCGCCCGATCCGCCAGTAACGAGTACGCGTCTGCCGGCGAGCGGCTCGCCGAGCTCTAGCGCTCGCGCGACCGTGAGGCCTGCGATCGGCAGCGTCGCCGCGACCGCGGTCTCCACGCCTTCCGGGATGACCGCGGCGCGCGAGACGGGCACGGCAGCGCGCTCGGCCCAGCCGCCGCTATCGAGCAGGGCCGCGATGCGCGTCCCGGTTGCCGGGCTCGCGCCGAACGCGGCGGGGGAAATCACTGTGCCCGCGAGGTCCCAGCCGGGCACCTGCCCGTCGGGCGCGCGTGCGACGCCGCGGATCTCGCCGCGATTGAGTGAGATCGCCTCGACCTTGAGCAGCAGCTCGTCCGCGCGCGGCACCGGTTCCGGCACGTCGGCGAGGGCGCGATGTCCTTCCTTCTTCTGCCAGGCTTTCACGGGGCGCCTCCCCGGGGCCATGCAGCCGTGGGTTCAGGACTTGGTATCAGCGGGCGGCTGCTTGTACTCGCCGAAGTTCGCGACGAATTCGTCGAGGTTCTTCACGAGCATCTTGCGGTATTGGGCGACGAAATACTCGATCGTCTCGCCGTAGGCGCCCTTGAGGTCCGTGGCGGATTCGCGGTGGCTGGCGCTGACCCAGGCATTGAATCGCGCGCAGGCGTACAGCATCGAGGCGCTGACCTCGCCACGGTTGACGTCCGTCAGCTGCTCATTGGCAATCCGCAGGTGCTCTTGCGCGCGGTCATAGAACTCGTGATCGGCATCCTGCGACAAGACCGGACTCCTGGGCCCGCGAAAGGGCGGCAAGAATACCAGTCTTATCAGGTATTTCCAGTTGATTCCTGTCGCAGTTTGACTACCTGGCCTGCTGCCCGCTTCTTAGGTTCCGTGCAAAGGCAACCGCGGCGGCGTCATGCCGCGGGGGATCGTAGCCGTCGTTGCAGTTGGCGTTCACAACTCCGCCGTAGCGCATGCCGTAGTACTCGAAGTTGTCGCGGAAGGCACCGAGGAAGGACGGCGGCGGCTGGTCGTAGATCGACGTGCAGACGACGTACCCGGTCTTGCCACGCAGGCGCCGGGCGTCATCGCGCAGTTCCGGCAGGTCCAGGAAGTCCACGATGCGGTCGAAAAACGCCTTCATCGGCGGCGCGACCGCGTAGCAGTACACCGGCGAGGCGAAGATGAGTCGTTCGAAATCCAGCACGCGCCGGAACAGCGGTTCGAAGTCGTCGCTGCGGTGGCTGTGCGCGTAATCGTAGGGCGCGATATTCAACGCGCCCAGGTCGACGACCTCGATATCGAGCTCGACCGCGATGCGGTCCATGAAAGCGCCCGTGTTCCCATGACGGCGGGCGCTGGCAAAAAGGGCAATGGCGGGGCGGGTCGACTGATTGGTCATGGTGTCGTCAGGAAGTTGAAGGTGCGTGTTGGCGCAGGCGACGCCGCGCCGAGGCCAGCAGGACCTGGGAATATGCTTTGTGGAATCCGAGCAGGGCGCTGTAGCCGCTGCCGAGGCGAGCTTCGCCTCGACGGTCCTTGGCGGGCAGGACGGCCGATCCGAACAGCAGGCGCGAGGCGCCGCCTGCGATCGCCTCGCACATCAGCCAGGAACACGTGCGGCCCGTGTAGTCGCGCAGCAGCAGCTGGTCCGGACATCGGTCCTCGACCGCCCAGGCCGCAAAGACAGCGGTCTCGCCGCGCGCGAGCTGGCCGACCTCGCCGTCGGTCGAGGGACGGGACGCCAGCCAGCGCAGGATGTGACGCTCCAGCCGGAACGCAGGCGTCGTATAGAACGCCTCGACGTACTCGGCGAACGAGACCGACCGGTCGAGCGTCGTTGAATAGCAGTCCGTATAGGCGCCCTCTGTCCGACAGCGCTGCAGGAGCGATTCCGCTGGCAGGTCGCGTGGGTGGACAGCGAGCATGGGAGATCCGGCGCCGACAGGTCAGCGCCGGAACCGCGCGTAGAACGCCACGATCCAGCCGATCACGAAGGCGATGAAGGCGCCGAGCCCGGCGAACAACACTCCTTCCGAAAGTTGCAGCAGAGGGCCCGCATTCGCCTTGAGGATGAGCCAGTGAGTGAAGCATATGAAGGCGATCATGACGGCGGCGAGAAGCATCGTCCGTGATTCGACGCTGGCGACGGTCGCCGCGCGCCGCTCATCGGCGAGCCAGTAGTGGCGGTCGGGGATGTTGAGCAGCAGCGGCCATCGGCTTGCGACCATTCGCGGCAGGAATGCCAGGATCAGCGGCACGACCGCGACGAGAAAGGCCATGAAGACCCTGTAGACGTTCCGCGTCATGAATGCATTGGGTTCACCGCCAAAATCGAAACGCGTCGCGGCGATCGGCGGAAGCCGGCTGCTCGTCGCCAGTATGTAGAGCAGGGCGGTCGCAGCGAACGCAACGATCAGGAATGCCTGCGCTCGCCTCGTTTCCGGCGTGCCGGGACTCACTCGGCAACCCGCGTGATCACGAATTCGTATGTCATGGCAGGTTCTCTCAATCCACCTGGATGAACTTCAGCCGGCTCGAAGCGCCGGAGCGAATCGAAACCGACGACTTGGGACAGCGGAATCGCTCCGCCACCAATGTAACGAGTTCCGCGGTGGCTTTCCCGTCGACGGGCGGAGACTTGATCCTGGCGACTCATCCTGGATGATCACGCCCAGGCCAGGATGCCGGCGTCGACGAGCGCGTTGCCGGCGAGGACCGAGGCCGGCGATCAACTCCATCCGTCCCGGCATGCCGCGCGGATGCACGGCCCGGCCCACGTAGTGCTGGATGAAGCCACCCGCGTAACCGGCCTAGCCGGCCCGGGCGCGCAGGGAATTCTCGACAGGTGTCAGCGGGCAGGTCCAGCCCATGAGATTGACGATCGAAGACCAGAGCACCGCGGGCAGGGGCAGCCAGGCCCAGTCGAGGCTGTGAAGCAGGAGAAAGCCACCGAACACGGCGAACGCCGCGAACAGGAAGTGCACCAGCAGCACGAGATCCGCGGCGATGCGGTAGCGCATGCGACCGCGCCGTCAGCGCTGCACTTTGAAGTTGATATCACGCGTCATGGTCGTCCCGACAATCGCCGCGTCGGAAGCTAGCCAACAATTCAAGGGCATCCTTGGCACGCTCTTCGGGAACCATGATGCTCTGCATGTTGGCGTTGCCGATTTGAAGTCCGGGCAGGAGACTTCCGAAGTGTCGACCATGAATGAATACTGGGATGTCGTGGGCCTCGAGGAGCGACCTTGCGACAAGGGCTTCAGATTCTGACTGCGGGCAGAAGACTTGAACGAAAGCCATGACGCCTAACGTCCGCGTTGCGCGGGCCGCGCGAAATTGTTCCAGCGCGCCGCAGGCGTAAACTCATCCCGCGCGCCTGCGGCGCGCCACCCGCAATCTTTCACGGACCGCTCCAACGCATAGTTAGGCGGCGCTCCCGTGACGCTGTCTTCGAGTCCTGTAAGTGGCTAAGACCAACGCCAAGAGCAGAACTGCGGCTACCGCGGGGAAAGCCTCATGCTCGGATAGCAACCGATTCAGGTCCATAGGCGCCACTGTACCGGGGCCGTGTCCCCATCGTGAATGAACGACAACCGAAGTCGCCAAGCTGACAAATCCGAGTGCCAACGCACCTTTGATAAGGCGATGCGACAGCAGCACTTTCCAAATGGGAGCATTGGGCCGCATTTGCAGATTCGGCTGAACTAGACCGAGGACACTCGTCAGTATTGCAACCACTGCAGCTGCGATCGCGACCATCAGTGTGACTGCGTAAAGTAAATCCACGTCGTCTCCGGCGCCACCTAACTACAATTGGTGGTCATCTATGACGTGATGTTTTACGTCATTCAAGCCAGACAATCACCTGACCATGAAGTAAGTGCCTGTATAACCTCGCAATCAACATGATCTAAACGCAAAGACGCTTCCGTCCTATCCCGTGGCGCCTCAGAGCCCCGCGGCCGCATCTTCCATCCACTCGTACAGCCACTGCGCCGCCGACCGGTCGACGTGACATTCGAAGCGCTCGGAGGTTACCCGCCGCATTACGACGGGCAGCTGCGCGAGCCGTGTGCGCGCGCAGGCGGAATTTCCGAAGGTTACGGGCGCGAGATCCAGCCCGCAGCCGCGCGCGAGCAGGGCAGGGGCAAGGGCGCCCTCGACACCGATCGTGACGAAGGCATCGGAGAGATCCGTGACCGCGAACGAGCGGCGGCCGCAGCCGGTGCGCACCGCCGGTACGAGGTCCGATGCCTCGTGCAGTGTTGACTCTACCAGCCAGGTGTCCGGCGCGATGCGCAGGAACACCGGGTCGTCGCCCATCCAGGTGTTGATCGCGACGGGCAGCGAACGGCCCGCGATGCGCAGCGCCGCGACGGTCTTCTGCGAGCGCGCGCCAAGCTGCAGCCGCAGAATCGTGCGCAGCGGCTGGATCGTGAGGCGCAGCGCATCGGAGAAGACGCGTCCGCCCGCGAGCAGGCCGGACTTCGCGATCAGGGTTGCGATCGGCTCAGGCATGGAGGCGCTTGCCCTCGGGATCGAGAAACGCAAGCGACACGACTGTCACTTCACCCTTGCGCTCGAGGTCGTGCGCGAACAGCGTCTGTCCGAGCCGGGCACGCCCGCCGCGCAGCATGGCGAGCGCGACCATCCTGCCGAGTGCCGGCGAATGCGCGGCCGACGTCACCCAGCCGTCGCTGCCTTCAGCCGTGCCGGGCAGGCGCAAGTGAGCGCCCGGCACGAGCAGGCGCTCGTCATTCGAGCTGAGACCGACCAGCTGCAGCCGGTCCGCTCGCTGATTGTCGGGGCGCGCAAGCGAGCGCTTGCCGATGAAGTCGGTCTTCTTCTTCGCTGCAATCTCGCCCCAGCCGACATCGGCCGGTGTCGTCGTCCCGTCGGTATCCGCACCCACGTGCAGGTAGCCCTTTTCGAGCCGCAGCAGTAGTACAGCTTCAAGGCCGTAGGGCGTCACGCCGAAGTCCGCGCCGGTCTTCATCAGTTCCGACCAGAGCGTCGCGCCGTAGCGAGCCGGCACGTTGATCTCGTAACCGAGCTCGCCGGAGAAACTGACGCGATAGAGCCGCGCCGGCACGCCGGCAAACCGGCCCTGGCGCAGGCTCATGTGCGGCATGGAGCGCCAGTCGAAGGCGATGTCGGTGCGAAAGCGCGCCAGCAGCTGCCGCGCGCGCGGTCCGGCGATCGCGTAGGTCGCCCACTGCGTCGTGACGGGTGCGACGAACACCTCGAGGTCCGGCCACTCGCACTGGCGCCATTCCTCGAGCCACGCGGCGATGCGCGCGGCGCCGCCGCTCGTCGTCGTGACCAGGAAGTGCTCGCGGCCGAGGCGACCGACCGTGCCGTCGTCGATGATGACGCCATTCTCGTTCAGCATGAGGCCGTAGCGGACGCGGCCTTCCTCGAGCTTGGCGACACTGTTGACGTAGAAGCGGTCGAGAAACTTCGCGGCGTCGGGACCCGTGACTTCGATCTTGCCGAGCGGCGAGGCTTCGAAAAGGCCGACGCCGGATCGCACGGCGGAGGCTTCACGCTGCGCGGCCTGCTGCACGGTTTCACCTTTCCTCGGATAGCAGGCGGGCCGAAGCCAGCCGCCGGCTTCCCACCAGTTCGCGCCCAGCGCTTCGTGTTCCGCGTGCGCAGGCATGAGGCGCCGCGGCGCGTAGCGCTCGCCAGTCTGACGCCCGGCGATCGCACCGAGCGTGACCGGCGTGTACGGCGGACGGAATGTCGTCGCGCCAACTTCGGCCGCGCTCGTCGCGGACATCTCCGCGACGGTGAGCAGGGCGTTGAGGTTGCTGGTCTTGCCCTGGTCCACTGCCATGCCGCAGGTGGTGTAGCGCTTCAGGTGCTCGATGTGCTCGTAGCCTTCCTGCAAGGCGACTTCGACGTCCGCGACCGTGACGTCATGTTGCAGGTCGAGCCACTGGCGGCCAGACCGGCCGTCCGCAGGGCGAACGGGTACGCCGACTTCGGCGGCGAGCGGGGCCTCCTGCACCGTGGGTCGCGCGACCAGCAGTTCATCGGGCCGGCCGGCATGTGCGAACACCTGCCGCGCGGCGCTCATCGCATCAGCGAAGGCAGCGTCGAGCGAGGCCGCTCCGTTCACCGCGCCGACGGCCAGCAGCGGCGGGCGGGAATCTTTCGGTCGGAAAGCGCGTGTGGTTTCATCCCAGGCGAGCGGGGCGCGCGCATGCGACCACAGGTGAACCGCGGGCATCCAGCCGGCCGAGGTGCCGAGCGCGTCGCAGGCGACCTCTTCCTGCGTGCTGAGCTTCACGCGCTCGAGGCGCTTATTGCCGATTGCCCTGGCGATGCCCGTGCCTGCATGCACCTCGACGCCCTGCGCGCGCAGCCACTTCGTCAGGTCCGGGGGCGACTCGCTGCGGCTGTCGACCAGCAGCTTGACCGGCGCGCCGGCGGCGACGAGATCGAGCGCCGCGAGGTAGGTGGAGTCGTTGTTGGTCGCGAGTACGATGCGCCGGCCGGCGGAGACGCCGAAACGGTTCGCATACTGGCGGATCGCGCCGGCCAGCATGACGCCGGGCAGGTCGTTCTCGTCGAACACGAGCGGCTGCTCGGTCGCGCCGGTCGCGAGCAGCGTCTGCTTCGCGTGCACGCGCCAGTATCGCTGGCGCACGGCTGATGGCTTGCTGCCGACGTCGAGACGCTGGAGCAGTCCCGCCGTGCCGTGGTCGTAGAGCCCGAAGCAGGTGGTCTCGGTCAGGAGGGTGACATTGCGCGACGGGGCGAGCTCGCCGAGCACGCTCGCGAGCCAGACGATGACCGGCGCATCGTTGATCAGCGTGTTGGTCGCGAGCAGGCGCCCGCCGCACTCGGAGTCCTGCTCGGCAACGATGACGGTGAGTCCCGCGCGCGCGGCCGCCTGCGCAGCGAGCAGGCCGGTCGGGCCACCGCCGACGACGAGCAGGTCGCAGTGCGCATTGATCGCGTCGTAACGCGCGGGATCGCGCTCGCGCGGCGGCTTCGCAATGCCCGCCATGCGGCGGATGTACCGCTCCCAGAAATCCCACGACGGCCACTTGAAGGTCTTGTTGTAGAAACCTGCGTGCCAGAGCCCCGACGTGCGGTCGAGCACGCGCCCGAGGTCGAAGTTCACGCTTGGCCAGGCATTCTGCGCGCGCACTTCGAGCCCCTCGCGCACTGGAATCATCGTCGCGCGGGCTGTCGGCTCGAGTTCTGCGCCACGGCCGAGCGTGACCAGCGCGTTCGGCTCCTCGGGTCCGGCGGAGAGGATGCCGCGCGGACGGTGCAGCTTCATGCTGCGCCCGACCACGAGAACATCGTTCGCGAGGAGGGCTGAGGCGACCGTGTCACCGGCGAAGGCGGAAATCCGGCGACCGTTCCAGCGGATCTGGATCGCCTGCGAGCGGTCGATGTGGCCGCCCTTCTCCAGCCGGAAGCCCATCAGTGCGCGACTCCGGAGGCGGCGCCTTCGTCCACAAGTGAGCCCCGCGCGAAGCGTTCGAGCGCGAACGCGCGGATCAGCTCGTGCGGCTGGCCGTTCGCGAGCGTCCAGGCCATGGTCTCGCCGCCGGCCGGGATCGCCTTGTAGCCGCCCGTGCCCCAGCCGGCGCTGATGAAGAGCCCCTCGACCGGCGTCGCGCCCATGATCGGGCTGGTGTCCGGCGTGATATCGGCGGTGCCGGCCCACTGGCGCATGACGCGCAGGCGCGAGAGGCAGGGGAACAGCTCGACCGCGGCCTGTGCATTCGCCTCGAATACCGGCAGCCCGCCGCGCTGCGCGTACGAGTTGAAGGCATCCGCGCCGCCGCCGATCACGATCTCGCCGCGACCGGTCTGGCTCACGTAGACGTGGATAGCGGCGGAGACGAGCACGTGGTCGATGAGCGGCTTGACCGGCTCCGTTACCATTGCCTGCAGGCAGGTGCTGTGGATCGGGAGTTTCAGTCCAGCCTTGCGTGCCAGTTCGCTCGCGTGGCCGGCGACTGCCATCAAGACGCGCGGCGCGGCGACCGGCCCCTGCGTGGTCTCGACGCCGCGCACGCGACCCCCTTCGATCGCGAACCCGGTGACCTCGCAGTCCTGGACGATGTCGACGCCCAGCTGCCCGGCGGCGCGGGCGAAGCCCCACACCACGGCGTCGTGGCGCGAAATGCCGCCGCGCCACTGCACGGCTGCGCCCTCGATCGGAAAGCGGCTGTCGAGGTTGAGCATAGGCTCAAGCTTCGCAAGCTCGCGCGCGGTGACGATCTCCGCATCCACGCCGTTCATGCGGATAGCGTTGACCGTGCGCCGCGCAATCTCCATTTCGTGCGGGCTGTGCACGAGCGAGATTTTGCCGCGCTGGCTCAGCATGATGTTGTAGTTGAGCTCGCGGCTGAGGCCCTCGTAGAGTTTCAGCGAGCGCTCGAAGAATTTCGAACTGGCGAGGTGGTAGTAGTCGGAGCGCACGACCTGCGTGTTGCGGCCGGAGTTGCCCTGGCCGATGGCGCCGCGCTCGAGCACGGCGACGTTCTTCATTCCGTGCTCCTTCGCCAGGAAGTAGGCGGTCGCGAGGCCGTGGCCACCGCCGCCGACGATCACCGCGTCGTACGCTTTCCTGAGCGTCGGCCGCTTGAGCGCGCGCGGCCACGGCCGCTTGCCGTTGACCGCGTGGCGCGCGAGGGCGAAGAATGAGTAACGCTCGCTCATGGGAATCGTGGAATCATAGAGCATGCTCAGGATTGAATGCCCCTTCTGCGGAGTGCGCGACGAGCCGGAGTTCACGTACGGCGGCGAGTCGGAGGTGACGCGGCCGGCGGCCGGGGCGGGCGACCCGGCGTGGGGCGAGTACCTGTTTTACCGCTCGAACCCGAAGGGCGAGCTTGCCGAGCGCTGGTGCCACAGCTTTGGCTGCGGGCAATGGTTCAACGTGCTGCGCAACACCGCGACGCACGAGATCGTCGCGACCAACGCGATCGGCAGGGAATAAAGGGGTGCGTCCCCTTTTATTCCCGGCTCAGGCGGGTGCGGCCGAAGACGGTGAGGGTGCCGTCCTTGCCGTAGACCTCGTCGATGACTTCGAGGGCGTCGGCCGCAAGGCGGTAGGTGCTGCGGCCGCGCTCGGCGGATCCCTCGTTCCCCCAGTCGATCGTCATCGCATCGCCGTCCGCGCGGCCGACGAGCGGCAGATTGAGACCGCGCGAGTCGAACCATTGCCCGTCGATCGAGCCGTCCTTCAGCAAGCGGTAGAAGGCCTCGGCCTTGAAGTGCCAGGTCTTGCCGTCCTGCCCTGCCATGAGGTTATCCATCGACAGGCGGTGGAACTTGCCGTCGAGCGCCTTCTCCCAGCGCATGCGCATATCGGCGGCCATGCCGCTCACCTCGCCGGCACCCTTCCACTCGCCTGCGAGCCGCTCGAGGAACGCGGAGGCCGCTGGCGTTTCGCCCAGCGCAGGCGAGCAGGCGAGCGCGAGAACCAGCGCCGCAGTGCAATTCCTGGCGAACTTCATGACCGTGCCCTCTTCCTCTCGTACATGGCCCGGTCCGCCCGCGAAAGCAGCACGTCGAGCGGCGTCTGCGAGTGGCTCGGCAGTTCCTCGATCCCGATACTCATGGAAACCCGCATCGTCGGCACGGTCTGTGCGTTGAACCGGTCAATTGCCGCGGTCAGGCGCGTGTTGAGCGCCTCCGTTCCGTCGTGCTCGTCGAGCACGGCGAACACGGCGAACTCGTCCCCGCCGACCCGCGCGACGACGTCGCTTTCGCGGAACACGTCCCCGAGCACTTTCGCTGCGTCGGCAATCAGCGCGTCTCCGGCCGCGTGGCCTCGCGTGTCGTTGACGCGCTTGAGCCCGTCCAGGTCGACGTACACCAGCGCGCACCTGGCGCGCGTGCGTCGCGCCATGCGCAGCGCCTGGTCGGTGAGCACCAGGAAACCGCGCCGGTTGCGCAGTCCCGTCAGTTCGTCGGTCAGGGCGAGCTGCTCCATCTCGACGCTGAGGCTGCGCAGCTCGCGTGCCGAGGCCCGGTGCCCGCTCACCGCGGCGGCAAGCGTCAGCGCCATGACGGTCGTCAGCCCGATGAAAGCCTGCAGCGACAGCAGGGACGCGCCGCTCCTTTCGCCGCCGAACGGTCCGACGCCGGCGGCGGTGGCGCCGATCGCGATTAGCGACAGCAGGCAGATGCCGAGCGCCACGCCGCTCGGCCGGAAGCGGAAGGCGATCCAGACCAGGAAGGGCAGCGGCAGGAAGGTCAGCGGACTCGCCGCGCCACCGGCTGGCGCCGGGGCGGCAAACACGACCGCCGTCGAGAGCGCGAGCAGCAGGAACGCGACCGAAATCTCGCCGAATCGCCAGGCCGTGCTCCCGATCTGCAGCGACTGCCGCCAGGTCAGGAACACGGGCGCGAAGACCAGGATTCCGATCAGGTCGCCGAGCCACCAGGTTTGCCAGGACTCGAGGAACTGCGATTCGCTGGCGATGCCCGCGACGCTCAGCGTGGCAACGCCCCAGGTGGAGGCCACCAGGCAGGCCGCCGCCGCGATTCCGCAGAAAGTGAGTGTCGCCGGACCGGTCTCGAACAGCCGGGCGACGCCCACGAAGCGCCTCAACGCACCCGCGCAGACGAGTGCCTGCACCGTGGAGCCCGCCGCGATGGAAGCCGCGATCGCGATGCTGGTGAGGCCGAACGCCGCATCGGCCGTGATGAAGGCAACTGCCAGGTTGACCAGGAGCGAACCTGCGGCGATGCCGGGCCAGACGCGCGGGCCCCAGAGGAGGACGGCCGCAAGGGCGATGCCGGACGGCGGCCATACGGCCGTGGCATAGCCCGGCGGAATCGCGAGCGAGAGCCCGACGATTCCCGTCAGGGTGTAACCCGCGGCCAGGATGGCGACGCGGACCCAGCGGTCGGCGCCTGATGATTCCTTGATGGGCGTCGACTCCCCCCAGGAGAAACTGTCTACTTTCAATATTAGCGCCGCCGGCGACCGGTGAGCAGTAGCAGTCCGAGCAGTCCGAGCAGGGCGGGGCCGGAGCCACCGCCGCCTCCCCCGCTGCCGCCGCCATTCGGCGGCGGGGGAGGCGGTGGTGG